>Ga0255338_1000003_pt1:0-645000 | contig 1362084 bp, 1150 predicted proteins | sample MeOH1_35cm_T4_19_FD_203715 | JGI IMG/M metagenome (GOLD analysis project Ga0255338, IMG submission 203715) | Sandy soil microbial communities from University of British Columbia, Vancouver, Canada - MeOH1_35cm_T4_195 | ecosystem: Engineered > Artificial ecosystem > Sand microcosm >... | reverse complement strand
CCGCATAAAGGCCTTTTACGGCGATATCGGCCGGTAAAATAGCATTGAGGTTATATATATGACGGCCCAACAGTTCCTGTTCGGTATCAAAATGGAAGAAATTCTGGTTGGCGTGCACCCCCGCATCGGTTCGGGAAGAGCCGGTAAGGGTAAATGGCTCCCGAAAAAAGGTCTGCAGGGCTTTTTCTACCTCCGATTGTACCGTTTCGGCATTATCCTGCACCTGAAAACCACTGTAAGCCGTGCCTTTATAGGTTAATTCCAGAAAATATCGGGGCATAGACTCAATTTAAAAAAAGGATTTCCGGCAAAATAAATACAGACGGCTCACCAGCGGACCTGGTTTTACTGCTTTTGCTGCCCCCTTTTTCGTGAACCCCTATTCGGGCCGTTTGGTGGATCTCCGGTTCCAGCACCGGAATAAAGAGGGCAAGGGTATCGGCACGGTTGCCCGTTATAATTACATACACCTGGTCTATGCCGGAACTACTTCCCTTATCAAAAATCTTATGGATAGCCGTGGTTGCCGGAATCCGGACTTTTGCTACGGGCATGGTTTCCTTTTTCACAGGCATTGGTTCAGCTCCTTTTTGCGCCGGTTTTACAATACTGATTTTTTCTGCCAGCGGCGCAACCAGGTCTTCATACACCAGTTTGGGTCTGGCCACAGGTACGATCTCTTTGCCGCTGATCTGGCTGAAACTGACCATATCAAACAGTACCCATTGGTTCTGCACCGTTTGCCTGAGGGAGAATCCGCGGGGTTTATCAGCCATTTTGATGGTAAAAGAGCTGTTATGCCAGATCATTCCCGGAAAACTGATCTCCACTACCTGCTCGCCGGCCGGCATTTGCGGAACCACGAGATAACCGGTAGGTGAAGAAGGATAGCTGTTTCCGTTCCATAGTAACTGAAAACCAGTGTTATTCTCAGATTGCAGGTAGATAAATCCTGCAGGTTGGGCTTTCGCAGCAGTACCCAGGAACATGCCAACAGTGAAACAGAAGAAAAGGGTACTATTTATCCGGGAAAACATGCTGCAATGATTTGTACAAAACTACTTAAATAACCCTTTCGGCCTGATCCGCTTATTCTGCCACTGGTAAAAATCTGCGGAGATAGTATCCTCTCTCCTATATCTTTATGGCACTAAAAAATACTTCATGAAGAAAATGCTATTCGCGCTGGCCTTACTGGTTGCCGGCGTTGTTAACGGCCAGGATGACTGGAAAAAGATCTACCGGTCATTCCCCACCAAAATCAATGACCTGGTGCATACCAAACTGGATGCAAAATTTGATTACAGCAAATCTTACCTGAATGGGAAAGTGTGGCTGACCCTCAAACCCCATTTTTATGCAACGGATTCTTTGCAGCTGGATGCCAAGGGTATGAACATTAATGCAGTAGCGCTCGTGAAAGGGGGTAAAAATATCCCTTTAAAATATAGCTACGACAGTATGTTTCTCTCTATTCAGTTAGACAGAACCTATAAAAAAGATGAAAACTACGTAGTGTATATCGATTACACCGCCAAGCCGGATGAATTTAAGACGGAAGGCAGTGCCGCTATTACCGATGCGAAAGGCATGTATTTTATCAATCCCAAAGGAGAAGATAAAACCAAACCTACGCAGATCTGGACCCAGGGCGAAACCGAAGCCAGTTCTGTATGGATCCCTACCATCGACAAAACCAACCAGAAAACCACGCAGGAATTCAGCCTCACTGTTCCGGCCAAATATGTAACCCTGTCGAATGGAAAACTGACCGCCCAGAAGAAAAATACAGACGGTACTCGTACCGATACCTGGGTAATGGAACTGCCGCATGCCCCTTACCTGTTCTTTATCGGTGTAGGAGATTTTGCTGTGGTGAAAGACATCTATAAGGGCAAGGAAGTCAATTACTATGTTGAAAAATCTTACGAAAAAGTGGCCCGCAAGATTTTTGGTAATACACCGGAGATGATGAAATTCTTCTCGGAGAAAGTAACCGGTGTGGAATATCCCTGGGTAAAATACAGCCAGATCGTTGGCCGTGATTATGTAAGTGGTGCCATGGAGAACACCACGGCTACCCTGCACCAGGAAAGCGCCCAGCAGAATGCACGCGAACTGGTGGATGCCAATAACTGGGAAGGAACCATCGCCCACGAATTGTTTCACCAGTGGTTTGGCGATTATGTAACCGCAGAAAGCTGGAGCAACCTGACCGTAAACGAAAGTTTTGCGGATTACAGTCAGTACCTATGGCAGGAATACAAATATGGGCCTGATGAAGCAGGTTTCGAGAACTACAGCGAAATGCAGAGTTATCTCGGCAGTGCCGAAAGCCGTACAAAAGACCTTGTACGCTTTTTTTACCGCGATAAAGAAGATATGTTTGACCTGGTAAGCTACCAGAAAGGCGGCCGCATCCTGCACATGCTGCGCAAATTTGTAGGGGATGATGCGTTCTTCAAATCACTGAACAAATATTTAACCACCAACAAATTCGGCAATGGCAGTGCCCATAAACTGCGCCTGGCATTTGAGGAAGTAACCGGCCGGGACCTGAACTGGTTCTTTAACCAGTGGTATTTCGGCAGCGGTCATCCCAAACTCGAATTCAGTTCCAGCTATGATGCTCCCACACAAACGGCGTATGTGTATATCAAACAAACACAAACCGGCGATAAACTGTTTAAACTACCTATCCCGATTGATATTTATCACGGAAGCAATAAAAAAAGATATACGGTTTGGGCCGAGAACAAAGCCGACACTTTCTCTTTCCCCGTTTCGTCTAAACCGGATCTGATTAATATAGATGCCGACAAAGCCACACTGGCTGAGAAAAAAGACAGTAAAACACTGGCTGAATATATTCACCAGTTTACCTATGGTCCGCAATATTTAGACAGAAGAGAAGCCCTGGATTTTGCCGCTAAAAACAGCAGTGATCCGGCGGCGTATAACCTGATCGTAAAAGGACTGAGTGATCCTTCCTACCGCATCAGGATGCGTGCCATTAACAGTCTTGGCGCTGCCAAAGCAGATGCAGCCACGATCAGCAAGCTGGAGTCTATTGCCAAAACAGATCCGCGAACTGTTACCAGGGCTGTGGCCATAGATGCATTGGCGAAGTTGAAAAATGAATCGTACAAAGAATTCTTCACCAAAGCCACCAGAGACTCTTCTTATAATATAGCCGGTGCCGCGCTGGAAGCATTGGGACAGCTGGATGGGAAAGAAGCTTATGCCATTGCCAATAGCCTGGTGAAAGAAGAGAACAAGGGCCGTTTACTGATGGCGATCACCAATGTGATCATCAAATACGGCGATGAATCTGCTTTTGATTTTGTTACCGGCAAATTTGATGAAATGCCACTTTCACAGGCTAAGTTCAGTGCCATTAATCCACTGGTTGAGTTTTTGGGTAAGGTAACTGATCTGGCCAAATTCAAGAAAGGGGTTGATATGATCGTGAAGTTCAGGGATGAGATTCCGCAGAGTGTGAGAGCCCAGACCGATCCGTTCATCAATGGGGTAGCATTGAAAGCCTTGGCTGATAAGAAAGAAGCTGCAGGTGCGAAGGAGATGGCGGAGTATGTTAGGTCGAAAATGCCGAGTGGGAAATAATAATGAGTGAATGATAGTATGATAGAATGATAGAATGTTTTGAATGGCGTAACATGAAAGAAGCCATCCTCGGTTGGGGGGGGGAAATAATGAGAGAATGAGTGGATGAGTGAATGAGCGAATGTTTTGAATGGAGTGACATGAAAGAAGCCATCCTCGGTTGGGGATGGCTTTTTTGTGTGGTTGATGTTGGGGAAATACGCTAATATTAAGTGAATGATAGACTGATAGAATGATAGAATGTTTTGAGTAGTGATCATATAGTGAAATGTGCCATGCTGCGAAGATTTCATTGACTATTCACCATTGACCATTCACAAAAACTACTTACTACCTACTCACCATTTATTGAACGTTTATCGTGGACTGGATTTTCACTTGCATGGGGATGCGCTGATCCATCACGACCGTTTCGCCCTCGGCGCTGCCGCTGGCTTCTTCTTTGATCAGCAGACCCGTGTTTCTGTTATACCAGCGTTTGCTATTAAACAGTCCTTTTGCACTTGTTTTTCCTTCCATGCCCATCTGCTGAATAGTGGCGTGGATATCCATGGTTGTTTTCACCGATACCTCGATCTCTGTTTCCGACATTGCCGTTACTTCCGACTCGGCCAGCTGGAATAATTCGTTGTTATGGGTAGAGTCTACCCATTTGGTGCCTTTTGTAAGCCTATCAAGATCAGTTTTGTATACAATGAATTTGAGGATTTCCGACAGATTATCCTTCATACCCATTTGTGCCATCATCGGATTATTCATTACTTCTCCACTTACTACACTAGCTTTCCGGTTTTCAATCAGAAGATCGGTGGGTTTGCCGATCATGGCAACTACCCCCGCCAACATCGGGTCGTTTCTGTCGGATTCCTTATCTGTATCAAAAGTTTTTTCAGCACCGCCACCTACATAACTACCTTCCACGCGAAGGACTTTGGTACGAAGAGAATATCCCTTCGCTGTAACAGCCATGATCTCGTAATCGGCAGTGGAAGTATTGGAGGAAACCATATCAACCTCCTGCCCCATGGCAGACATGGTCATGTTCGTTTTTGAAGAAGAAATGACAAGCATTTTTTTGCCTGCAGACACATTAACCGACTGGGATATTGCAGTCAGACTGCACACAAGGATGCCCATGAACAAAAGCAGGTGTTTCATATATCAGGATTGATTGAAAAACAGGAAGCTTACCAGCTGCCGCCGGCTCCGCCGCCACCGCTGCTGCCGCCGCCGAAGCCGCCGAAACCGCCGCCGCCACTATCGCCACCACCCCAGCCGCCGCCACTGCTGCCACGACCTCCGTTGAGGAGTGATGAAAGGATAACTGCTTCGGCAATATTGCCAAAGCCACTACGGCGTCCACCGCCCCAGCCGCCACCACCGCCTCGGCCACCCCGGGCAACTGCCAGGATCACTATGACGGCAAGGATGAGGAAGGTGAAGATGGAACCACCACCCTTCCCATCGCCATTACCTTTCTTTTCACGTTTTAGCTTGTATTCGCCAACGGCTGCCTTGGTAAGTGCATTGATGGCATTATCAATACCGCGGTAATAGTTCTGTTTTTTGAATTCGGGAACGATCTCATTCCTGTAAATGCTGGATGCGGTAATATCGGGGATGGCTCCTTCGAGTCCGTAACCCACTTCTATCCAAACTTTCCGGTTATCGATAGCCGCAATGATCAATACACCGTTATTGGTCTTTTTATTTCCGATACCCCACTCACGAAATAATTTTACCGCATAATCTTCAATGGCATAATCGCCGAGGTCTTTGATCAGTACAACGGCTATCTGGTTAGAGGTACTGTCATCCAGTGCCACCAGTTTTCTTTCAAGAATATCTACCTGTTCGGGAGAAAGTACACCTGCCGCATCGTTCACCAGTCTGGGTGGATTGGGTTTGGGCAGCACATTCTGTGCAAAGCCCGCAGACAATGCGAAAAAAGTGATCAGTATAAGAAGTAGTTTCTTCATGAAACCTGGTTATCGTTTTGTGGGGCGGTTGAAATGAATGGTTGGGTTAAAATAAAGGTCGGGCCGCTACAGCGGCCTGACCTTTATTTTCCAAATACGATATCATCCGGCAATTCGTTGGTATCGGTTGTTCTGTTGTAAGGAAAATGTTGCACCAATGCTTCGCCGATCTCGCCAATGATCTTGGCAATTCCGCTGGCATAGTTCTGGCTGTTGAAATCAGACAGCATTTTCTGCACTTCTTCATTCCAGAAAGCATTGCCCACTTTGGCATGAATTCCTTCATCGCCATAAATGGCCAGTTGCCTGTCTTTCATAGCAACATATACCAGTACACCATTACGCGCTGCGGTATCGCCCATATTGAGTGCCGCAAAAACCTCGCGGGCACGCATCACAGGATCAACATAGGTACAGTGGCTTTCTACATAAATCCTCACTTCGCCACTGGTGCGTTGTTCGGCTTTCTGTATGGCCGTCACGATCAGCTGTTTCTCTTCCGCAGAAAAGAACGCAACGGGTTTTCTTTTGAACCATCCCAGCATGCCGGTGTTTTTAGAATTTTACTTCAGGTGCTTTTTCAGATCCGGCTTCTGCCTTAAAACCTTCTTTGGCTTTAAAACCAAACATACCGGAGAAGATATTCATCGGGAATGAACGCACTTTTACGTTGTACTCCTTAACCGCATCGTTAAAGTCGTTACGCGCCACTTTGATCCGGTTTTCGGTTCCTTCCAGTTGTGCCTGTAATCCGCGGAAAGCGTCGTTGGCACGCAGGTTCGGATATTGCTCTGATACCACCAGCAAACGACCCAGGGCCTGCGACAGTTGTCCCTGGCTTGCCTGGAACTGCTGTAATTTTTCAGGAGTCAGGTCTTTGGCGTCTACTTTCATCTGGGTAGCACTGGCACGGGCTTCAATCACTTTTGTTAAAGTGGTTTGCTCAAAATTGGCTTCTCCTTTTACGGTATTAACGAGGTTAGGGATCAGGTCTGACCGACGCTGGTAATCGCTCTGTACTTTATTCCAGGCGTTGGCAACGTTTTCATCCTGTTTCACCAGTCCGTTATAACCATTGCAACCCGACCAACCCAGGATCACCACAATGGCGAGGATAACGATCAGGGTAATGTTTTTTGTGCTCATACAAAGTTTGATTTAGATGTAATTTACTTGTTTGTCGTAATAACGTTCCAAATATTACAAAACAGGTGCCACCGGTTTGGAGGTGGCAATTTGGCGGGGTTTGGTTAAAGAATTGTGAAGGAAGGAGTTAGCTGAGAAGGGGGAAGTGCAATGCCATGGGGTTGGGATGGCATTGTGACTGATGAAAGAAGTTGCAGCCGGAGGAATTTGCAGCCGGAGGCTGGAAGATATTAGTCACTCGGCGGAGCCGAGCGACTGAAGCCGAGCGATTGAAGCTGAGATATTCAGTTAACGCTGCCTACAACGATTTTTTGAAGTCCCTTGATATATCGCCTGCCAGTAGTAAAATCCCTGGGCGAGATCAACAGGATACTTTCATCCATATCCTGTATGGGTTTCCCTTCTTTTTCCGTAACAATGAACAGGTTGTTTCCGGTTTCGTTATTAAAAAGTTCATTCCAGGATAACACGACTTTATACCCATCAGAAGCAATACAAGTTAGATAAAATTCACTTAATTTTCTGGGTGTTTCTTCAGCAAAAGCAATGTCTTTCAAAATATCTTTCAACAAAACGCCTTTTAAGTTTTTTGCAAGACCTTTTTCGACACCTGTGTGATTGGTAATCATCACATTCCCTATTGTATGGGCCTGCATGTGGATGATATCGGAACTAGTAATGATTTTCTCCTGTTTTACTGCTCCGGTAACGATGACCTGATTGGTTGGAACAATTCTGCTCTTTTCCTGTGCCGAGAGTACCAGGCAGCAACTTAATGAAACGATACAAGCTAATTTCTTCATCAGGATGATATTATTCGTTGATAGCAGCGATACCCGGCAATACCTTTCCTTCAAAGTATTCAAGCAGGGCACCACCACCGGTGGACACATAGCTTACTTTATCGGTAAAGCCGAACTGGTTAACGGCTGCTACACTATCGCCGCCGCCTACCAGTGAGAAAGCACCGGACTGGGTTGCTTCTGCAATGGCCGTGGCCACCATTTTGGTTCCATGCTGGAATTTCTCCATTTCAAATACACCCATCGGACCGTTCCAGAGAATGGTTTTAGAGCGTTTGATACAGTTGGCAAACTGTGTGCAGGCATTGGTTCCGATATCGAGTCCCATCCAGCCATCAGGAATCTCGTTGCTGGGGGCGGTTGATACATTGGCATCGGCCGCAAACTTATCCGCGATCACCGAATCGGATGGGAGGTGAATACATACCCCTTTGGCTTCGGCTTTTTTCAATAATTCCAATGCGGTATCAAGGCGGTCCATTTCGCAGAGAGAGCTGCCGATATGGCCACCCTGTGCTTTCATGAAAGTATAGGCCATACCTCCCCCGATAATAATATCAGTGGCGCGTTCGAGCAGGTTTTCGATGATCAGGATCTTATCACTCACTTTGGCACCACCAATAATAGCGGTAAACGGTTTTTCGCTTTTATGCATTACTTTCTCAGCACTGGATACTTCTCCTTCCATCACCAGTCCGAACATTTTTTTATCGCCGGGAAAGAACTGCGCAATCACAGCCGTAGAAGCATGGGCGCGGTGGGCGGTACCAAATGCATCGTTAATATATACATCTCCCAGTTTGCTGAGTTTTTCTGCAAAAGCGGTATCTCCTTTTTCTTCTTCTTTATAAAACCGAAGGTTCTCGAGCAGCAATACTTCGCCGGGTTGCAGTGCGGCCGACTTGGCATAAGCCTCTGCGCCAACACAATCATCGGCAAATTTGACGGTAGCACCGTTCAGTAATTTGATGAGATGATTAACGAGGTGTCTGAGCGAATACTTATCAGTAGGACCCTCTTTCGGGCGGCCCAGGTGACTCATCAGTATCACACTTCCGCCATCGGCGAGAACCTTATTGATGGTAGGGATAGTGGCGCGCATACGCGTATCATCCGTGATATGAAAATCAGCATCCAGCGGCACGTTAAAGTCTACGCGGATCAGGGCTTTTTGTCCGTTGAAGTTGTGTTCGGTAAATCTGCTCATCGGGGTAATTTGAAAATGTGAGGATTTGAAAATTTGAAAATGAAAGATGTAAAAAAAAAATGTGGCAATTCAATCATGCTGCTGCATTTTCAAATTACCACATTTTCAAATTTTCAAATTATTTATTTAGAGATCAGACCGGCAAAATAATGTACGGTACGAACGAGTTGACTTACATAACTCATTTCGTTATCGTACCAGCTTACGGTTTTTACCAATTGTGCATCACCTGCGGTGATCACTTTGGTTTGTGTAGCATCGAACAGGGATCCGAAGCGGATACCAATGATATCGGTGCTTACGATCTCATCTTCTGTATAACCGAAGCTTTCGTTGCTGGCCGCTTTCATGGCTGCATTGATTTCTTCGGCGGTTACTTTTTTAGACAGGATAGAAGTAAGTTCGGTTAATGAACCGGTAATGGTGGGTACACGCTGAGCGCTGCCATCCAGTTTGCCTTTCAGTTCGGGTAATACCAGGCCAATGGCTTTGGCGGCACCGGTACTGTTAGGTACAATATTGGCGGCTGCAGCACGTGCCCTGCGGAGGTCTCCTTTGGGGTGTGGTGCATCCAGTGTGTTCTGGTCGTTGGTGTACGCGTGAATGGTGGTCATGAAACCGGTCTGGATGCCATACTGGTCGTTCAATACCTTGGCCATAGGTGCCAGGCAATTGGTGGTACATGATGCGCAGGAAATAATGGTTTCAGAACCATCCAGGATGGCATGGTTTACGTTGAAAACCACTGTTTTCAGGTCGCCGGTAGCTGGCGCAGAGATTACTACTCTTTTGGCACCTGCGGCGATATGGGCCGCGGCTTTGTCTTTATCGGTAAAGAAACCGGTAGACTCGATCACCACATCTACGCCATGGTTACCCCATGGAATCTGGGCGGGATCGCGCTGGGCGTATATTTTAACGGTATCACCGTTTACAATGATCGCATCATCTGTAGCAGTAACGGTAGCGCCTTCAAAGCGGCCCTGTGCACTGTCGTATTTTAAGAGGTGTGCCAATACTTTAGGACTGGTCAGATCGTTGATAGCCACTACCTCAATTCCTTCCATGTTATAGATCTGGCGAAAAACCAAACGGCCGATACGACCGAAGCCGTTGATGGCAACTTTAACTGTACTCATTGAATTCCGTGTTTTAAAATGAAAAAATCGAAAACGAGACGCAATTTACAAGGATTGGGAGGAAATAACAGATTTTTTTAGATAACGGACGTTTGTTTGCCGGGAGGCGTGAATTGTCAATCGTCAGTCGTGAGTCGTGAGTGGTGAGTAGGGAGTTTTTTTTAGGGGGGGGAGTATGCCTCTATCCAGCCAGCCTCCCTACTCCCGTCTGACGTGAGTGGTCAGTAGTGAGTAGGGAGTTTGAGAATAGCATGCCTGCAGCCAGCCCCCCCACTCACGCCTAACGCCTGACCACTCACGATTGACGATTGACGCCTCACGCCTGCCGATTCACGACTCACTACTCACCACTGACTACTCACCACTGCCGCGCCACCATTGCATTTGCGGGGAAAACAGCTAAAATTTGCCATTAATTTTCAAAAATGTTTGGCAGAAAAGGTGTGGAAACCTATTTTTGCGTCCCATTAAACGAACGGCCGGTTCGTCTATCGGTTAGGACAGCCCCCTTTCACGGGGCAAAGACGGGTTCGATTCCCGTACCGGCTACAGAGCTCACCATTCGGTGGGCTTTTTTATTTCCAGCCCATTTCACCTTGTCTTCTACACCCCTGTAGCTGACAGAGTCATCATTACTCTGTTTTAATGAGAACCGCTTTAATCGAGTTTTCAACTGCTTCTAAGCCGCTGGGTTCCCTACCGGGAGACATCAGCGGACAAGTTTAAGATCGCTTTTGAAAAGGACAGCCTATGGAGAAAGAAAAGACCCGTCCCTGTTATCCCGCCAATGGCCGGACTGCATTGGCCTCTGATCAGATCTGTTACGCGTGATCTGATCTGTCTTCTCCCGCATGAAGCGGGATTGACACCAAACCCAATAAGACCCATCCGCCACAGGCGGACTGATTAGACATTTTTCATCGAACACCCTGATATGGCAGTTTTTATTCTGCTAATCAAACAAATTTTGAATTGTCAAATAGCACAAGGCGTTAAGTAGCAGCTATTACATTTAAATCTATTTCAAAGTCTGCGCCTCCATTACTATCTTTTTTATAATTTCATCCATCTCATCGGTAGAGTTTCTCAAATGTTTTATCCAGAATAATACATCTTCATAGCTATTTTGATTTTCTTCTATCAAATTAACGATCCCTACTATTCTTGATAGCGGCGCGCGGACAAGGTGTGACTGGGTCCATGCTATGTTTTTAAGCTTTTCATTCTGGCCTTCTATATGCCGAACATAGCGGCTTCGACTCATAACAAATTCAATACTCTTGTGTAACAATGTTGGATTAATTTCATCTTTTACAAGGAAATCATAAACACCCAACTCCAAACTTCTTTTGGCAAGAGGCAGGTCTGCATAACCAGTTAAAATGATAATTGGAATCCCAGAGCTTTGGGCAAATATATTTTGAATTAATGCCAGCCCATTTAGATCTGGCAGACTTAAATCAAGTAAAATCAAATCACTATTATGCTCGTCAGCTTCCAAATAGGCAGAAACAGATTTATAATCTGTAAATTGTTTAATAGCGATAGTTTGAAATTTTTCAATCAGGTAATCTTCAATCAACAGAAAGTCACCTATATTGTCCTCAATGACAATTATGGATAAAGCTTTTCTTACTGTAGGGTTTGTTTCCATATTTAGTCGGCCAATATTGACAATTGCAACCAAAATTGCTCCATTTGCTTTATAGCTTCCAGAAATTCATCCATATCAAGCGGTTTTTTCACATAACTATTGGTATGATTTTCGTATGCTAAATTTACATCTTTTGGGTTTGAAGATGTGGTCAAAATAATGACAGGGATCTTCTTTAGATTATCTGTTTCTTTAATTTTCTTTAATACCTGATGACCATTGTAGATGGGAATATTGATATCAAGCAATATTAAGTCCGGTCTTTGAGCATTTTCGTATTCTCCTTTTTTAAATAAAAAATCCATAGCTTCCTGGCCATTCCTTACAACACTCATAACAGTCTTAATTCTGCTTTCTTCAAACGCATCTTTGGTAAGCATAATATCTCCTTCGTTATCCTCAACTAATAAAATATGGGCTTGTTTCATAAAATGAGATTTTTACTTTAAATCACTAAATCTTTGGGATGGGTAAAATAGAAAGTGCTTCCTTTACCAGATTCGGATTCCAGCCAAATTTTACCTCCCCATGATTCAACATGTTTTTTGGCAATGGATAAGCCTATCCCAGTCCCCGCATATACATCTCTATTGTGCAATCGTTGAAATATGATAAATATTTTTTCAAAAAATTCAGATTCAATACCTATCCCATTATCTGTAATCTGAATTAACCAAGAATCATTTAATTCTTCCATTGTAATAGTAACAAGAGGTGTCTGGTCTTGTCTGACATATTTTATCGCATTATCAAGCAGGCAGTGTAACGTCTGGGTGAGAGGCGATTTATAAGACTCCACACTAGGCAGCTTGCCGAAATTGATGACGACATTCCTTTCAGAGATAATTTTTCGCCTCAAAAGAGTATATTGTTCCACTACCTCATTTAAATCTACCAATTCTGTAGAATGAGTCAATTTGCCCGCTCTTGAATATTCTAAAAGATCTAAAATAATCTGCTTCATACGTTTGGCTCCATCAGTAGCATAATAAATATACTGATTAGCCTTTTCGTCTAAGTTGTTACTATATTTTCGCTTAAGTTGATCCAGAAAGCTGGAAATCATCCGCAAAGGCTCCTGTAAATCATGAGAGGCGATGAAGGCAAACTGCTCTAATTCTTCATTAGTTAGTTCGAGCTGACGGGAGTATTTTTTTAAGGATTCGTTAAGCTCCAGCAATTCTCTTTCATGTTTTTTCTGGCTCGAAATATCGGTCATAGCTCCTACCATCCGAATGGCTTTACCTTGTTCATTTCTTACCACAATCCCTTTGTCAATTACAAATGCAAATGTTCCATCCTTCCGTAGGTAGCGATATTCCATTTTCCAGACATCCTGATTGGCACTGTTTATAACCTGAAATAAACTATTCTGCACTTCTGCCAAATCTTCCGGGTGAATATGAGCCTTCCATACCTGCCCTGTAGGGAATATTTTATCAACATCATGGCCAAACAAACTTTTAAACCCTCCCCCCCAATAGTGAACGTCATTTGAAATATCCCATTCCCAAATCGCATCGTTCGTGGCTTCAGCTACTTTTTCGAAACGTTCGTTAGCTCTGAGAATTTCTTGTTCGGCACGCTTTTTTTCCGTTATATCTCTAAAAAAAATGGAGAGTCCATCCGGGGATGGGTAAATATGATTTTCAAACCATTTATTGAAGGGTTTATAATGCTCCTCCATATAAATATATTCCTGGGTAGCCATAGCTTTTTCATAAGCATGATGGAATGGCTGACCGAGTCCTTCGGGAAATTCTGTCCAGATATGTTTCCCTATCATCTTTTCAGGGTCCCGGTTAAATATCTCTCCAGCCTGTTTATTCATATAGGTATAGCACCAATTAGCATCCAGAGAAACGAATGCTTCTGTTATCCGTTCTAGAATTCGGGTCTTTTCCTTATTTACATTGACCAACCGTATATCCGCTTCCTTTCTAAGTGTTACATCTTTGAAATATACAGAAAGGCTTTTTTTTGAAGGATAGGCAGATACTTCAAACCATTTACCCAGAGTCGGATAATACTCTTCAAAAGTTATATTCCGCTGGGTTTCCATGGCCTTGTGGTATTGAGTATAAAAGTCTGACTCTATGGCATCTGCATATTCTTCCCAAAGATTTCTGCCAATGATTACTTCCCTTTTTCTGCCTAATAGCTTTTCAGCCTCCTTATTCCAATAGGTAACAATCCAATCCTTATTTACACTGAAAAAGGCATCTCCAATACTTTCAAGAATATTGTTTTTTTCATTGTAAGCCCTCTCCAGTCTGGCTGCTGCTTTTTTTCGTTCATCAATATTTTTAAAATAAACCGATAGCCCCCCTTTGGAAGGATAGGCATTTATTTCGTACCAGCAGTTGTCGGCTGGAAACAAAAATTCAAATGACCGGGGCTCATTGGTTTCCAACGCTTCTTTATAATATGACTCCATTTGCGTCTCTTTCGCCGCAGGGAAAATATCCCACATGTTCTTGCCCAGAACTTCTGCTTCGCTTTTCATTAGCAGGCGTTCGGCTTCTTTATTAAAGTAAGTAAACCGCCAATCGGCATCTACTGCATAAAATGCATCCGAGATACTTCCTAATATTTCCCGAATCTTAATTTCAAGAGATTTGGAAGCATGAATATCTTGAAAACTACCATAAACTCTAATATACGCATCTTTAACGCGGTCACTTTTACCTATACACCGCACCCATTTTTCGTTACCTGCTGCCGTTATAACCAGTAATTCCAGATCAAACTCCTTTCCTTCATTTACCAAATTATCTAAAGCCTTTTCTATCCGCATTCTGCTTTCATCTGTGTAGAATTCAAATCCAACAGTTAATGAAGGATTGTACAGCATATCTACTTCAAAAATATGCTTAGTCATTGGAGACCAGTACAACGAACCTCCTTCTTGATTAATCAGATTCAGCTCCCAGCTCCCAATCTTTGCCAATTCAGTTGCCTGCCCCAAAAGTTCTTCATTTTTGGCATCCTGAGTAATATCCAATATAACAGAGTTAAAAAACACCGTACCATCCGCTAAAAAATTGGGAGAGCCGTATGCCAAATGATATCGTACATCGCCATTAGGTAAAACATATTTAAACTTTGTAGACAATTTTGATCTACTTTGAATAGTTGCTAAAATACTTTCCTGGACCTCATCATAATTCCCACCCGCTTTGATTTGATTCCACACCAAAAGGAAATTATCACTGACGGCTTCGGGGCTAAAACCCCAAATCTGTTCAGCTCCTTTGCTTACATTTTTCAGCGACTCAGACCCGTCGGGATACAGGAAATATTGAAATACTACCCCGGGCAAGTTATCTGCAAGTGATTGTAAGCGTATTTCAGCCTCTTTACGTTCGTGAATATCCTGAAAGCTTCCATAAATTCGTTTGCATTCCCCATCTACAAACTCTGCATTGCCAATGGCTCTTACCCAGCGTTCCTTTTTTCTGTTGGTAACCAATACGGCTTCAAAATCAAATGGCTTACCGGTACTTATACAATTTCGAATGTCGCTTTGCACATTTTGCCGAAAATCTTCTCGGTAAAAATTGATAGCAGATCTTAATTCAGGTACAAAGGCAGTCGGATCTGTATCGTGAAGCTCATGTACCATATCAGACCAGTACAACTTTTCACGAATTAAATCTATTTCCCAACTACCTATTTTGGCTAACTTATTAGTCTGCCGCTTTAATTCCCTTAGTTTGTTTTCTTCTGTAATATTTTTTGCGGTTACATATATCAATCCCTCCTGCAAAGAGGAATTGCAGGTCCAACTCAGCCAAATTATATCACCGTTTTTTGCCAGGCACCTAATTTCAAACTTTGATGAGATTTGTCCTTTCTCTAACCTAACCAATTCATTGGTGAATATCTCCTTATCCTTGGGATGCACGAATTCATCAAAAGAATGAAAAATAACTTCTTCTTCTCTATAGCCTAATAACTCGCATCCGGCCTTGTTCATTTTCAAAAATCTTCCCTTGAAATCGGCCAGTCCTAAAATATCTGGCATTGCCTCATATAAATGACTTAAATCATTCTCAAGCCTCTTACGATTGATTTCCGAGCCAAGGTAGCCCTCTACTTGTTGGAATATTTTCGAAAATTTTTTCAAATAAACGGCATCTTGTTTTGTGCCAATCACCAAAACACCTACTACCGACGTATTACATATTATGGGAATGCCCATAACTGCTTTCAATCCTATTTTTCTTGCAGCATTTTTTCTAATGAAATCAGTATGCGTGTCAATATCACCCCAAAGTAGTTGAGCTTGTGTGGCCCAAACTTTACCGGGTAATCCTTCTGATGGCAATAAGCTTGTGATAATCTCATCAAGTTGATAGAACTGCTCGTCATCCCGATCTCTTACATGATTTGCAAACAACTGCAATTGAGTGTTTTCTATATTCACCGTCCATATTTCTACCAAATCAAATTTACCAAAAGCACTTAACGTACTGCAAACTCGATTTGTTGCAACAGTAAGATCATTTTCAAAACTAAAATCCAAACTGATTTTATTTAGCAGCTCTTTTTCAAGTTCTTTTTGTTTTTGTTCTGTCACATCCCTTTCTACGGAAATAAAGTGTGTAAACCAGCCATTTTCATTGGCAACAGGCGATACCGATAAATTAATCCAGAATTCCTCTCCGCTTTTTTTATAATTGATGGTTGTAATTTCGCAGGATTCCCAGTTTTGTAAGGCCTTTTTTAATCTCGCCAATTCCGTTCGGTCAGAATTGGGGCCTTGCAATAAGCGTGGAGTTTTACCAATCACCTCTACCGCAGTGTAGCCAGTCATTTTTGTAAATGCTTCATTCACATATAATATGCGTGGGCCAGACTCATTAATCGGTTCTGCTTCAGTAATCATTACGGCATCATGCGTGTTGGTAATAACACTTTCCATCAATTTAAGTCTTTGTTCCTCTTCCTTTTTTGCAGTGATGTCTCTTGATACGGAGATTATCTTTTGAATAGAATCGTCAGCTTCAAATACCGGTGAAACCGTAACATCCCACCATTTAGATGTCCCCTTAGCTGTTGGACACAAGGCAGAGAATTGCACAATTTCACCCTTTAAAGCACTTTCTATCGAATTTTTCACCAATTCTTCATTTTCCGAACCCCATAACTGCCACCATTTTTTGTATTTGAATTCAGAAAAATCATCAATTTCCATTTGACAAAGACCATTGAAATTCATATACAAGAGCTGACCATCTTTGTCTAATATTTTCAAGCAATCGGGGCTGCTTTCTATTATAGTCCGGTTAAATTGATCCTGGACCTTTCTGTCTTTGAGCAAGTTTACAGTTTCTGTAATATCCCTTGAATTAGCTACAATGCCATTTACTGCGGGATTATCCAGCATATTGGTTAATATCGTTTCAATCCATCGCCATTCCTGTTTATTGTTTTTAAACCGAAAAGGTTCTAATTTCATTCTAGGCAGTTCGGCAATTTTTTGTAGGCTATCCAGGATTCGCGCTACATCATCCGGGTGAATAAATTCCAACGGGCTTTTCCCGACAAATTCATCGGGTTTCATACCTAATACATTGAAGCTTGTAGGACTTACATAGCGATAATTTCCATCACTACCCAAGATTGCGATAAGATCCAAACCTTCTTGCACGAGAGACCTAAATCGATTTTCACTTTCTACGAGCAATGAATCAGTTTTCCAATGTACTGTTGGATCTTTGACAACAATAAAAATTAATTTTGAAGCAAGGTGCCGAAATGCGGAACAAAGATTAAATACTATTTCACCGTCCTTCTGTATATATCGAATTTCTAAATCTGTTAAACTGTTCCCGGATTTCAATTCAGCTATTACCTGTTTTACTTTTTCTATATCATCCGGATACACCAGATCCAAATACGCTTTCCCCTCAAGCTCCTCTTGCGAATAACCCCAAATTACAACTGAGCCATCACTAACCGGAACAAAGTTGCCGTTTTCATCTATAGAAATGACAACCTCCCGAGATGCGTGAAATAAACTCCCCATGTCTTGTTGAATGAGTTGGTTCTGACCAGTTGCCAGGACACACTTTCTACCGGAATAATGAATAATATGACCATTAAGATTCGTTCTGATTAATTCTCCACTCTTTTTTTTATGTGTAAATGTTCCAAAGAAATGATTGCCCTTTTTCGCATTAATCTCCTTGTGAGCTGCCACAAAATCGACAGCTCCAATTTCAGAAGAAAAGTATTTAAATGTAAGGCCTAATAGTTCCTGTTTCGAATATCCATATTGTTCTATGGCAGCTTGATTTACGTCAAGGATCTGAAAACTTTCAAGATCATAAACCCAGGAAGGCATGGGATTGTAATAAAAGCAGCTACTGAAATCAGTTGTATTCGTAATCATACTCAATAATTTGGCAACGGATATAATTACTTTTAACGTGTTGCGCTATTAGCAATCAAACACCCAGTATTTGGAAAATCATTGTCGCTCGCGGCCCCGGCTCAGCCGGGAGCTTCGTCCCTGTTTCCCGGCTAAGCCGAGGCTGCTTTTTCTTCTGCTCCCGCTAAAAAAGGGATGCTTCGCATCATTTTGTCTGCCTTCTCCCGCTTTGCTGTATCGGCACCGAACAAAAAGAGGCCGTACACAGGGACTGATTAGCTATTTTTATCGAACACCCTGAATTGGCGTTTTTTTTTACTTTTTTAACAGCAGAAATTTTGAATTACCTAATAGCACAACAGGTTACTTATAGCTTAAATATACAAGATACAAAGTGAAAATGATAAACATTCGAAATTTACACACTATATCATTTGGGAGCGCATTTTGGAAACGTTAAAGCAGGGATACTTTATTTTCCTGAGGGCTGATGTCCTATCGATTGTTTCGACTTTTATTTCTGCAAACCGCTTGAGCCTCGAATGCCCGATACCTGTTTCGGAAATCTTGCAAAGCGAATACAGTCAATGTATTAACTCATATACCCATAACGGCCTTCAGGTGGTTATTAACTCCTTCGGCAACCCATAAGTATTCAAAATCAGTTTATCGCTTTTGGGTATTGTCCAGGAAAGCTTTTAGCATTTTTATTGCTACCTGGTCTGTAACCTCATTTACAAACGTGAGTGTGAGAAAAGTCGGGTTTTATTGATTCGCGCCAATGCAAGTAACTTAATCCGAATCTTAGCCCTTGTACGCGGTGACATAGAACGAAGTTTTAGAGGCTTCGGTTTTTCCTACCGTGTTACCGTGGACCCACATCTCCGCAGTTTACCTATCAACCATCCCCCTCCAGGCCCCTAGCCTTTATTCCCCATCAACCACAGAATTTACCTTTTTCTAAAGGCCAAAAAACACTCGAAATTCAGCCTGTTATAATTCGTTGATAATCCGCCAGTAACCCGCAGATAACCCGTAGATAACCCGCCTCTTTAAAGAAGCGGGTTATCAGGGAATGATTCATGGGTAAATAACCTGTTATCCCTGAACAAAGACCCCGGCAAGAGTATAGCAGGATTAGCAGGAACAGCGTGTTACATTACAGTAAACTAACTGATTATCAGGCAGATCATTGTTCAGGTACTGCAATCATGGGCAATAGGCTATTTACCGCTTAGCGGGAAGTTAGCAGCAGAAAATCTGCGCTTTCTCCCTGTCCTTCTCTTATTGATCTTGCTTAGACATTTATTCATCAAACTCCGCTATTATGACATCCTTTCCGGAAAGACTCCGCGCAGCACGTAGAAAAAAGGGCTGGTCCCTGCAGGTATCACTGAGTTCCCTAACTTAAATTGAAGAAAGCACCGTTACATGGATGCTTAGGAGATTTCAGGTGCTACTATTGATTCTGAATACTTTTTTTTGAGAAATGTACATGGAAGCTTGTGATCAACGAGATCCATGAGCAGGAATGGTATGATTTCCCAGCATGCCATTCTGCGCTGGAAGAGGCAGGAAGAGTATATATCAAAAGCCCGACCCGTTTTGAGCGTCGCAGACAGCCAATGATGCATTTTCAAATTCATCGATACCTACACCAGCTAAAACGGGCAGGATCAGCGGTACTGGCAGACAGGCCAGGCAGCTTTGAATCCGGGAAAACCATGGACTTAGGTATACCTGATGGTTTTCTGGATTCTCCGGCTCTTTACTCTTTATTGCCCTATTTATTCCTTTTCTTACAGCAGCCTGGCCCGACCTGCCTGGGGTATAGCGGATCCCTTAAATGAGTTCTCCCCCAAATGGGTAAGAAAATGTGAATTACTCAATGCCTTTAAAAGGTGGGATTTACCTAACTTGAGGCTGCAAACTGACCTGTTCACTTAAATTCTAAAACATTATGGCAAAAGTTGCAAAGAAAACCGCAAAAAAAGCAGTGAAAAAAGCTGCCCCTAAAAAAGCTGCCAAGAAGGCTGCTCCCAAAAAAGCTGCTCCCAAAAAAGCAGTGAAAAAAGCCGCTCCCAAAAAAGCAGCCCCTAAAAAAGCTGCTCCTAAAAAAGCCGCTAAAAAAGCAGCCCCTAAAAAAGCTGCCAAAAGAAAAGCAAACCCTGCCCTGTTAGTTCCTATGACAGCTAATGATAAACTGGCGGCTGTGATTGGTAACAAACCAATGTCACGCGGACAGATCGTTAAAAAACTGTGGGACTATTTCAAAAAGAACAACCTGCAGGATGCAAAGAACAAAAGAATGATCAACGCAGATGCGCTGCTGAAACCTTTATTCGGTAAAGCACAGGTATCTATGTTTGAGATTGGAGGCATTATCAGCAAGAATGTGAAATAATACCTTCTGCTTTATACTAAAAAGTGGCACCTGAACAGTGCCACTTTTTTTATTGTACCAGACGCAAGTAGAAACTCCCGGTAAGGCTGGTGATCAGTTACTGATACTGTTGGCCGGCGGGCGATGAAGATCAGCAGGAGAAACAGTATACCATCGTCTTATTTAGGTATTTGCACATAAAAAGTAGTTCCCACGCCTTCTTCAGACTCCAGCCAGATTTTTCCACCCAGACTTTCAGTGATTTTTTTGCTGATCGTTAGCCCCATACCGGTTCCGGAATATTCGCTATTGGGATGCAGTCGTTGGAATAAGATAAATACCTTTTCAAAATAATCAGGATGGATACCGATTCCGTTATCTGCCACAAAAAACTGCCAATACGCAGCATGTTCTTTTACGCCAATATGTATGTTGGGCAGGATCTCCTTTTTACTGTATTTGAGCGCATTGCTGACCAGATTCTGGAATACCTGCCTCATGGGCGACTTATAAGAACAGATCACCGGCAAGGGATCTATCCGGATGATAGCTTGCTTTTCTTTGATCTTTTTTTGTAAGAGGAGAGTAACTTCATTCAGTAACTCATTCATATTAATTTCTTCCTCCACCGTATCCGATCTGCCTACCCGCGAATATTCCAGCAGATCGAGGATGATCTGCCGCATACGTTTGGCACCATCTACTGCGAAATAGATATATTGTTTTGCTTTATCATCCAGAACTGCTTCGTATTTTTTATCTAACTGGGTAAGAAAACTGGTAATCATCCGCAAAGGTTCCTGTAAATCATGGGAAGCTACAAAAGCAAATTGTTCCAGTTCCATATTGGAAACTGCCAGCTCTTCTGCCCGTTTTTTTAACTGCAGTTCATTTTCTTTCATCTTACTTACATCTTCAGTAGACCCGATGATCCGCAGTGCTTTACCCGTTTCATCCCGTAAAATATAGGCTCTCTCATACACATAGGCATAACTGCCATCCGCTTTTTTAACCCGGTACTCATCATCCAGATAAGATTTTTCGAAACTCTCCACCGTAGAAAATAAATGTTGCTTAATTCGATCAGCATCTTCAGGATGAATCAGGCTTAGCCAGTCAAAATCCGGCGATTGTGATATTTCTGGTGGATAACCCAGCATTCTTTCGACATTGGCTGCATTACGGATCAACAGGTTGTTTGCCAGATCCCAGTCCCAGATAATATCATTGGTTGCTTTGGCGGCAAGATGGTAACGTTCATTTGATTTCCTGATCTCTTTTTCAGCGTGTTTACGATAGGTGATATCTTTCACATATACAGATAAACCCTGGGGGGAAGGGTACACACTTACTTCATGCCATAAATCCAAAGAAGCAATGTGTATTTCGAAACGCTGTTTTTTCTGTTCTGCAAAAGCAGCGTTCAGGTAATAATGGTAACTATCTGTAAAGTCATCCTGATAAACTTCATAGAGATGCCGGTCCATTACCTCTGCTCTTGATTTACCCAGCACAGATTCTGCCATACGATTCCAGTAGGTGATTCTCAGATCCTGGTCAACGGCAAAAAAAGCATCTCCGATACTTTCCAGAATCGTATCCTTCTCATGAAGAATTTGTGTTACCGCAATGGCATTTAATTTCTGGGCGTTGATATCCTGACAACTTCCAAACACCCGGATACATTTACCATTGATAAATTCTGCCTGTCCGATAATTCTAACCCATTTTTCATTTCCTCTGGCAGTAATCAGCAGTACTTCTATATCATAAGAGGTTCCATGCATCATCGCTTGCTCGTATGACTTTCTTATAAGGGGCTGGTGCATTTCTTTGACAAACTGAAAACTGGATTCCAGATCGGGAACAAATGATTCGTCAACTTCGTGTATATCGCGGGTAATATCCGACCAGAAATAGGTCTGCTGAATGAGATCCGATTCCCACCCACCGATCTGGGCAAGTGTGGTAGCAGAATCGAGCAGTTGCTGTAATTCCTTTCCTTCCGTTACATTTTTTCCGACTGCAAAAAACAGGCTTTCTTCCAGCAGCGGGGTAGCCGTCCAGGAGATCCAGATATATTTTCCGGACTTTGTTAACCATCTGTTTTCATACAAAAAGGAAAGATCGCCGTTGAGAAAATTGTTTTGCTCCCGGATGGTTTCTTCCCTGTCATCGGGATGAACAAACTCTATATAGGGAACCGATAATAATTCCTCTTCACTATATCCCAACATATCCGTAAGTGCCGGGTTGATTTTTTTGAAATAACCATCTGTACCCACGATGGAAATGATATCGGGCGCAATACTGAATACACGACTTAACTCCTGCTCCAGTTGTTTTCGTTTAATCTCGGCACTAAGGTGCCCGCCCAATTTGCTGAAAAGTAGTTCGTTTTTCTGGTGCGCTTCTACTGATTCATATCTGCTTAGAAACATCAATACACCCAGCATTTCCTGTCCGTAAAGTAAAGGAATACCCCAGATATGCTGTAACCCTGCATTAAGAGCATCCTGTTTTCGGATAAAGCCGTCTATGTTCTGAATATTATTCCAGTATTGAATACTGCCGCTCCCCCAGATTTTTCCTACCAGTCCTTCATTTTCCGAAAGCATCACATATTCTCTTGGATGCTGTATCCATCCGATAGACTGGTTATGTTCATATTGGGCGATCAGGTGAACCCGGTTCTTATCTGTACTCAGCAACCAGGTTTCGGCCACATCCAGTTCTGTGAAACGACCCACTTCTTCTGTTACATTTTCGATGATCCGTTTGAGATCGTACGGCTCGGCAAATAATAAACTGATTTTTGCCAACAGAGCATTCTGCAATTCTTCCAGCTTACGGATGGTTACGTCTCTTTCTATGGCGATCCAATGGGTAAACCAGCCATTTTTATCTGCTACAGGACTCACAGAAAAATTGATCCAGAACTCTTCACCCGATTTTTTATAATTGATGGTAGTGATTTCACAAGGTTCCCAGTTACGCAAAGCTTTACCGAGCCTGGCCAATTCATTTTTATCAGACTTAGGCCCTTGTAAAATACGTGGCGATTTACCAATGACTTCTTCAGCGGTATAACCTGTCATTTTAGTAAAGGCCTTATTTACATAAACGATTTTAGGGCCAGGATGATTAAAGGGTTCAGCTTCGGTAATCAGCACGGCATCCTGGGTATTGGTGATCACAGATTCCAACAAACGCAGATGCTGTTCTTCTTCTTTTTGTTTGGTTATATCCTGCATCGCACCAATTACCCTTACGGCTTTGCCTTCTGGATCTCTGATAATAAGGGCATTGTTGGATACAAAAGCATAACTCCCATCTGCCCGAAGGAAACGATGTTCTTCTTCCCAGGTGGTTACATTTGAATGCAGCGATTCATTTACTCTCTTCACCAGGTATTCCTTTTCATCCGGATGAATTCTTGCCAGTATATTTTCCATATCAGATAAAGAAGGGTCATCTCTAAATCCAAAAATCCGGTAGTAGTTCTCACCCCAGATCACTTTCCCGGTAGGGATATCCCAATCCCAGACAGAATCAAATGTTGCTTTGGTTACGTATTCGTAACGCTGGTTGGCATCTCTGATATTCTGCTCTGCTTTTTTCCGTTCGGTAATATCCTGAGCGGTACCGAATATCCTTATAACATTGCCGGCTTCATCTTTCTGCCCATATCCGAACTCTTCGATAATTTTTTGCTCTCCGGCTGGGGTAGTGATCCGGTATTCCATGGTAAAAGGATCTCCCATGATCCGGGTATGCCTGTTATTATTGATCACCAATTCCTTGTCATCCGGGTTTACCAGATTAACAAAGGATTCGAATGACTCTGCAAAAGATAACTTATCGATACCAAACACTTCGTACAACTCGTCCGACCAGGTAACTTTATCAGCGAGGAGATCATAATTCCAGCTACCCATTTTGGCTAACCTACGTGCTTCTGCGAGATAGGTTTCTGTTTCTTTCAGTTTTTCTTCTGCCCGGATCTTCTCTGTAACATCATTACTGATTACCAGCGATGCCCGTCTGCCATTATAATCGATGAGCTGCCCTTTCAGGTCTATCATCATGATTTCTCCGTTCTTTTTCTTATGCCGCCATATTTTCCGATGAACCGGCCCATAAGAAGATTCATCCTGTACAAACTCCTTCAATAAAGCAATATCTTCTTCCGGTCTAAGATCCCAGATGGTGAGGGCTAAAAACTCTTCTCGCGTATATCCGTATTTCTCAAGTGCAATGGCATTACAGTCCACTATATTTTTGGTCTCGAAATCCCATATAATCATCGGAAAAGGATTCTCATCAAACAGTGTTTTATATTTCTGCCCGGATAAAAGCAGTGCCTTTTCCATTTCTATTTTTTCTGTCACGTCCCTGCCTACGGCATACCGAAGTTTTGATTCCGGATCCCATTTAGCCGACCATTCCATCTGCACAAGTCTGCCGGTTTTATGTACATACCTGTTTCTGATAAATTGCACAGGGTCGCCCCCCATGATTTTCCCGATCTTATCATTCGTATCCGACAGATCTTCTTTATAGATGATATCCGTAAACTTTTTTCCGATCAATTCTTCCGGCGAATATCCCCAGATACTTTCTGCTGCATGACTTACCTGTGTAAAAACACCCTCTGCCGTTAACGCACAGATCACATCCAAAGAAGAATCGAGCACTCTTTTTAGCTTATACTGGGCTTCCTTTAATGCTTCAATATTCAATATCTCTGTAGTAATATCTTTCGCATAACAGGAAACACCATAAAGCTGCCCCTCATCGTTGTACATGCCATTAAATGAAATAAGGCCGTACTGTTCCTTTTTCGTGACTGGATTGAAAAAACTTTCGCGTGTATCGAAGTTTTCCCCGTTTAATGCTCTTTGGTAATAACTCAGCCACTGCGTTCTTTTATCAGATCCATGCATGTCTGTAAGAACGGGGTCGCCTTCTTTCACAGGCGTACCTGTGGAATATTCTATTAGTTGCCGGTAAGCAGTATTGGCGGCAATCAAGCAAAAGTTTTTATCAACCGACCAGATCAGATCACTGGTTCCATTGATCAGGGCATCCTGGTTATATTGGGCCTGTTTGAGGGCGGCAGCCTGTCTGGACTCATTTGTAACATCCAGTACAGTAGAAATCATGAGATTCTGATCGTACACTGGAATATTTCTGGCATTGATGATTCTTTCTTCACCGGTACTTGTTGTGATCAGTATATCGTTCCACTGCATCCTTTCCCTGTTCCCGCTCTGCATATCGGCTAAAATCCGCGCTTTCATTTTATTGCGGTAAACTTCATCAGGATATACTTTTTCAAAAAACGTTTCTACATCTCTGAGTTCGGCTTCTGACCATCCGTATATTGATGTAAACTGGCTGTTAATGAGTGTAACAGCTCCATCATCGATATTATTCACGGCAATTCCGATGGGCAGATATTCAAGTATCAGTTCAATAAACTTATTACGCGACCATAATTGCTCCGAAAGTTTTGTCTTTGCTACTTCAAGTTGTTTTTCTGCCGTTTTATCAACCGATGTAATAAACACACCGACAATTTCTCCAAAATTATTTTTGGCAGGATGATACCTGACTATAAAATATCCGGTAGTCTGATCAGGAAAGTCTATTGCATATTCCAGTTCTTCTGATGCACCGGTTAAAACCCGTTTATATATGGCAGCAGAGATCTCTCTACGCTCAGGAATAATATAATCAAGCAGGCAGGTTCCTTTTATCAGGTTCTGTTTAAAATGTTTCTGATAAAATTTCTGGCATTGTGCATTAAAAGAAACGATCCTGAAATCCCTGTCCAGCAGAATAAAAGATTCTGCCGTGTTATTCATCATAAGCGCCGTTTCCTGTTCCACCTTTTTCCGCTCAGAGATATCATTGGCGATAATACAGGTATAGGCTGTTTTACCGGCATCTAAAAAAATAGAGGAAGAAATTTCTATCGGAAATTTTTCGCCGCTTCTTCTGATACCGATCAATTCTCCTTTAGCACTACCCTTTTCCTGTCTTTGTAAAACAAGATTGTGTAAAGCCGGGTCGGATGTGTCCATGATTCCGTTACGGCCCAATTGCCGGAATTCTGCAACAGTATAATCAAACATTTTACAGGCTGCCGGGTTTGCATCCAGAATAGTACCATCCGGCTGGGTGAAGAAGATCGCCGACATGGAATTCTCGATCAAGGCTTTGTAGTGAAACCGGCTAATATCCCCGAACTCTTCATTTAAATTTTCTTGCATACAGCAGCTATTGGGTATCAGTAAGATACGAAAATTGGCCTGAAATAACGCTGCGTTGCAGGGATTAAGGTAAAATTAAGTTTCCCATATAGGGCAAAAGTAGTACTACCCCTACAAACGAAAATTTGCCAACAGGCTGAAGGTATGTAAGTGCTTTAACTGCACTATAGTGGGATGTATAAATAAAGGCATTCGCTTTACACGAATCCTTGCTGTAACAGGTAAATTATCTGCACAGGAAAAATACACAGGTAAAAATAAACCCAACCGGTAGTTACGTATCAACATGCTACTCTTCAGGATTTACCCCCCAACTCCAGACTCCTAATTCCTAACTCCTAACTCTTTCCTCACCGCCGGTACCACTTTTGTGCCAAACAATTCAATCGAGCGCATGGTCATGGCATGGGGTACAAAACCCAGGCTGGCCTGTGCCAGAAAACGGGTATTGCCGAAGAGTTCATATTCTAAAAGAATTTTTTCTATTACCTGTTCTACACTGCCTACCATTAAAGCCCCACGGGGAGAGCGTGCCGCTTCGAATTGTGTACGTGTTAAGGGTGGCCATCCCCGATCGCGGCCCACACGGTTCATCATGGCTGCGTAATAAGGGAAGAAATCATCTCCCGCCTGTTGCGAATTTTCCGAAATGAATACATGATTGTTAACACCCACCTGCAGATCGCTTAACTGCTGACCATTTTGCAGCGCTGTTTGTTTATAGAGATTGATAAATCCTGTAAACTGTTCAGGCATGCCGCCAATGATGGCAAGCATGAGTGGGAGTTTCAGTTTGGCTGCCCTTACAGCAGATGCCGGTGTACCACCTGCTGCCAGCCATATAGGTAAATGGGTTTGATAGGCTCTCGGGTACACGCCCAACTGCGGTATAGCCGGCCGGTGTTTACCGGCCCATGAAATGGTTTCGTTCTGATTCAGTTTTAGTAAAAGATCTAGTTTCTCCGTGAAGAGGGAATCATAATCGTCCAGGTCATAGCCGAACAACGGAAAGGATTCTATAAAGGAGCCACGGCCGGCCATGATCTCTGCACGACCTCCAGACAACAGATCAACTGTGGCAAATTCCTGGTACACCCTTACCGGATCATCGGAACTGAGTACAGTTACAGCACTGGTGAGTTTTATTTTTTGGGTAACCATGGCTGCAGCAGCCAATACAGTTGCCGGAGAAGATACGGCATAATCGGGACGGTGATGTTCTCCGATACCAAACACATCGAGACCTAACTGGTCTGCGAGTTGGATTTCTTCCAGCAGGTTTTTCATCCGTTGCATTCCATTCACGCCCTTACTGCCGGTTTCGGGTTCCATGTCTGCAAAACTCATCATGCCGATTTCCATAGTTGTCTTTTTTAATAGCTACGCAAAGTTAGCAAGTAAAACAGCGCAACTTTCAGCGTACCTCTATTCAGCAAGTCCACCCCTGCCACTATATAACTGTATCGGTTTATCCAGTTTCACTTTTAATACGGTAACATAAGGGTCCTGTATGCCTTCCGGCACCTGTATATACACCAATCCCGGAACCGGACTCCAGGAGATTTTTCCTACGATTTTGTGAGACAATTTCTGGTTATTACCTAACACAGTAATATCCTCGATCTTATTTTTTAATCCTTTCAGCGTAATTTCTCCGCTGATTTTTCCCTGGAGAAAAAGATACAGGGTGCTGGAATCTTTCGACAAGGTAGTAGCACCATAAAAATGACCTTTCGGAATGCCTGCAATGGTATTGAATATGGCTTCTCCGTTTTTCCGGTTCCACTTACCCAGTTCTTTCAGCACATGGATCTGTGGTTCGGGTATAGTGCCATCTTCTCTGGGACCCATATCCAGCAACAGGTTACCGCCATTGGCTACGGCATCTACAAAAATGGTAATTACTTCATAGGGCGTTTTCCAGTTTTCATCGTTGTGAAAGCCCCAGTTATCGTTGGTGGTCATGCAGAGTTCCCACCAGTTGTAGGGAGGTTTGGTTACAGGAAAATTCTGTTCCGGCGTTTCATAATCGCCATGGCCCTGTAAACGGCTGTTAAGGATCGCGTTCGGATTACCGGATAAAATCATATTCCGCACTTTCTGCGCTTCCCATTCTTCGGCGCTGTGTTCCCAGTCGCCATCAAACCACCAGAGATCGGGTTTGAAGAGGGAATTGATCTCTGCAATCTGTCCCTGAAAAAAACTTCTAAACCGGTTCCAGCGGCTATAATCCTTTGCTACCTGGTAACGGGAACTATCTTTCAGGAAACCCGGATAATCCGGATGCGACCAATCGATCAGTGAATAATAAGCGCCGGTTTTGATATTTCGTTTACGTAGCTCTTCAAAAAAAGGTTTGATCAGGTCTTTTTTGGCAGGAGTGGCTTTTACAGAACTGAGATCATTCAAGCGGGTATCGTACATGGCTACCCCATCGTGGTGTTTGGTGGTGATGACCGCATATCGGGCACCACTTTCTTTAATCAGATCGGCCCAGAAAGCAGGATCATATTTAGAAAGTGTGAATCCCTGTAATTGCTGCATATAGTCTGTGTAGGGTAGCTTTTTATTATAAAAGCCCCAGGATTCATCAACCCCTTTTACACTATAGATCCCTGCATGTATAAAGATGCCTAGTTTGGCATCGGCAAACCATTGCATTTTGGAGCGGATAGAAGCGGGATCGATCTTTGGCTGAGATTTGCTCAATAAACCTGATAGACAAAACAGAAAAAGCAGGATCCATTTTTTTACAATCGTTGGCATACGGGCAGTAAATTTTCTGAAAAATACGGTTAAATCAGTTTGGATACTGCTATAGCAGGCAGATTGATCAGGTTCTGAGAAACCTCCTTCTATTTCTGCAGATCAGCGCAGATATTCTTTCAGTACCTGCCTGCAAAACCATTCCTGCCGGGGCAGGTGAAAGGGACCTTTGAACAGGTTTCCTTTTGCGGGTTGGGCAACAGTTCCATCGCGGTGAAGATACCCATACCATTCCCCATGTTCCTTATCATGAAAATGCTGGTAAGCGTATTGGTGTACCTGTTGGTGCCAATCTGCATATTTCTGATCGCCTGTAACAAGGTGTGCGAGTAAAGTGGCAATGATCACTTCGTTATGCGGCCACCAGAACTTCATATCCTGCCAGTATTCCTGAACAGGTTTACCATATACATCCCTGAAATAAAAAATGCCGCCGCATTCTTTGTCCCAACCCCGCTCCCACATATAATCCAGCATACGACAACCCAGTGCGATCAGCTGTGGATCATTCTTACGGTAACGGGCTTCCTGCAGAATGAACCAGGCACCTTCCATGGCATGACCGGGATTGAGTGTTCGTCCATCTATATGATCGATAATGGAGCCATCCGGTGCTACCTGCTCCATCACACAACGGATATCGTCTTTCACAAAATCAGTTTCTATTTCGCGGATCCATTTGCTGATCCATTCGTCACAACGCCCATCACCAATGGTATCGCGCAGCTGTTGTGCGGTGTTGATCATGATCATCGGAACACCAATGCCTTTGGCAGGTCTTGTGGCGGTATACTTGGGTGGCAGTATACCCGGTGTGGTAGCATAGGTAATGCATTTACCAAACAGTTCCCTCGCTTCTGCAGCAATGGTTTCATTACCGGTTGCTTTGGCATAAGCCGCGAAGGCGATAACGGCAAATGTTTCGGAAAAAAAATATCGACGCTTGCGGATAGGTTTGCCATCTCTCGTTACGTGGAAAAACATCTGACCATCCGTATCAAAACAATGTTTTTTCAGGAAGTTGTAACCCAGTTCTGCACCAGCCAGCCATTCTTTCCGGGGTTCAACCGTATTATAGAGTGTTGCCAGCAGCCAGGTGGCCCTTCCCTGGATCCATACAGCTTTGTCATCGTCCAGGAGCGATCCGTCCCTGTCGCGCATCAGCAAAAAACCTTCCTGCTCCAGGTCAAAGCTGCGGGGGAACCAGAAGGGAACGGTATCGGTCAGCAACTGGTCGCTATAAAAATCATACAGCTTTTGCAGTTCTTCTTTTGTGTACTCCATTTGGGTATAGATTTATGATAGCTATTGATCGGTTATCGTATCAGCTTGGGGTCTGAGAAAATATAACTGGATAAAAAGCATCACGAGTACGATCCCTGCCAGCATAGCAAAATCTCTTCCGAGATTTCCGGCGTCCATCGATTTACCCAGCAGGTTGGTGATCAGCGCTCCGGCAAAAACGCCGGCCATGTTCATCAGTCCATACCCTGTTGCGCGGTTTCGGGGCGGAACAAACTGACAAAGGATGGGCATATTATTGGCATCGAACATGCCGTATCCGAAACCAAAACAGAAAGCCGCAGCCACCACATGCACCAGACTATGGCCAAAGCCGATAAGTAGTAAAGAAGGGATGGTCAGGAACAGACCGATGGCACTGGTATAGATCCTGCCTTTGGGATTTTTCTGCGACCATTTATCAGATAAAATACCACCCGCGATCACACCCAAAAAAGAAGCGGCCGCAATGGTAATGGTAGACAAAGGACCTGCTTTTGCCATATCAATATGCAGGTTATCTGAGAACAAGGTAGGTAACCAGTTTTTGACTGCCCAGCCGGGAATGCTTACCACTGTAAAATAGAGGAGGATGATCCAGAAAGGACCATTCGTTAATAAGGCACGCAGGTCTTTACCTATTGCCGGTTTTCTTTGTTCTTGTGTTGAGGTAGTTTTTGTTTCTCTTGCTCCTTTTTTCTCTCTCAGAAAAAAGACCAATACAAGCGAATACACAATTCCGATGAGTCCGAAAGAATGAAAAGCCGATTGCCAGGAATAAGTGGCGGCCACTGTTGCACCAAAGCCACCCAATGCCTGGCCCATGTACAAACCTGTCATGTGAATCCCAATGGCCAGTGAACGTGTTCTGCCTGAATGGAAATCTGCGATCAATGATAAGGCAGCAGGGATATAGAGTGCTTCACTCACGCCCATGATAGCCCTAAGCCAATATAACTCCTGAAACTGTGTGGCATATCCCATGGCAAATGTTACACCCGACCAAACGAATAAACTTCCGACGATGATCCATTTGCGATTGAATGCGTCTGCGAAAATGCCGGAGATGGGACTCATTAACCCATAGATCCAGAGAAATACGGCCATCAGGTAACCAAAGTTGGTGGCCGAGTGCAACTCGGCAATATCTATCTGTATCGAGGGACGCATGGTAGCCAGCATCTGCCTGTCCATATAGTTCAGCAATGCCACGCCCCACAGTAAAGCCACTACAACCCAGGGATATTTTTTGTTGGTTTCCATGACGGATGATTTGAGTGGGTAACAGTTTATTTCTTCTTAACGTGGTCTGTTATTTTTCCAATCCAGATAGCTGGCGAACGAACACCGGCTTTGATTTCGCCGGAGGGTAGAATAATATCTTTACCCCAGGTAAACGCCTGGGTAGTTACAGGTGTAGGAAATGGAAGTGAACCCGCAGTTTCCCATGTATCTTTATCCGTATTATACAGCAGGATCTCTCTGCTAAACCCGGGATGTGTGTTCTGCCATTCGTTTTTTTCTTTGATCAGCTGGGCTTTCTTCGCAGCGTCTGTTTCTTTTTCAATGGCAACAAGTGCTTTCTCTACTTTACCAAATACCAGCCCTTTATCGCCACCCAGTACAAGAATTTGTTGTGTTCCATGGGTTACCCCCGTATGGGCAGATATGGGATAAGGTAATGGAGCGCAAGACTCCCAGGTGTCAGCCTTACTATTATACCGGTAAACTGTAGCAAAGAATTCACTGATACCAGACCTTTCTTTTCTTCTGCCGCCAATCAGGTATAAAGCGGTTTCGTTTTTGTAAGATTGTGCTACCAGCATGGTATGAGATACTGCCTGCGGAAGATCGGCCAGTTTTTTCCACCGGGGTTGAGTGGTAGAGAGATCTAAGCATAAAAATGAGCTGACCACACCCGTTACCGTTTCGCCACCAGCGATATAAATTTTGTTTCCGGCTACTGTTCCGGCAGCGTTGGCAACTCCTGTTGGCAGGTCGGGCAGGTTTTCAATAGTAAGGTTAGCAGCGTCATCTGTCAGCTTTGCTATAAAAGCTTTTTCAGAAAAACCGGTATTGGTTTGTCCACCTATACAAGCCACTCCTTTCTGCATCGGTATACTAACACCATACGCTACTGCAAAAGGGAGGCGGTTTCGCTGGGGTAATAATGCGGCATGCTGGCCCTTTCTGTGAAAGAAGAAGATGGTATCGTGCAGTATTTTGGTGCCACCCTCCCAGGGTAGACCATTACTGAAATTGGCTCCACCGGCTATCCATATTGTTTTCCCGCTGGCTCCGGTAAATGCGCCTGCCAGACCCGCGGTTTGTGCCTTTACGGGTTGAGGCAAAGAGGCCAGCAATGACCAATTAATTGTAAAAGAGGCTTTGTTTTGCGCAACAATTGTACTTTCCGGAAAGATCAAAGTGAGAAGGATTGCTGTATGGAGGAGTATTTTTTTCATGGCTGATCAGATCAGGAGCCTGCCATCTGCCGGATCCTTGATTGAAAGGTAGCGAAAGACAGCTGGTTCACATCCTCCCGGAACTTTTCAAAATCCTTTTCACTCATGTTTCTCACAGGCAGGCGGAACTCACCGCAGTCAATTCCGATCAGTTTCATATAGGCTTTGCCTACTGAGATACCGCCGTATTTACCCAACAGCCGGATCATATCGATCGATTGCTGCTGCAGTGAACGGGCCAATACCAGCTCATTGTTATCAAAGGCATCGATCAGGCGGTAATAAAGTGGGGCCGCGTAATTGAAGGTACTGCCTACTGCGCCCCTTGCACCTACAGCCAATGCTGATAACATATTTTCGTCACGACCCCAGAGCATATCGTATTGACCATCTGCAAAATTGAGACAGGATTGAAAATCCATAAAATCTTCGTGGGTGTATTTGATGCCGGCAAGGTTAGTAAGTTTACCATGCAGGGCCTGCAACAGATCGATCATAGGAAAATCAACGCCATTCAGCACGGGAATATGGTAATAATAAAAAGGCATATCCGGAACGGCCCTGGCCACTGCCATACAGGCTTCTGCCAGCATACCCACATTGGCGGGTTTAAAATAAAACGGCGCTGTAAAAGCCACTGCATACAAACCGATCTGTCTGGCGTGTTGCGCCAGGTGAATACAGTCTGCAATACAGGTTCCGCCCACTAAGGGCATTACCTTAAAGGCCGCATCTGATTTAACAGCAGCAGCCCATGCTTCGGCAACCTGCTTTTTCTCGGTAAGGGTAAGCGAAACCCCCTCGCCGGTTGAGCCCGTAATAAATGCACCGGTCACCCCATTTTCTTTCAGCATGGCATAATAAGCGGGTATCACCGACAGGTTCAAAGAACCATCTTTGTGCATGGGAGTGAAAGGAGCTGCGATCAAACCCTGCAAATGCGCAATTTTCATAACAGTAACTTAAATATTAAAACCGAAAAAACAATATTTTAAGAAACCGGGGATAGAGATCCCCGGTTTTGCAGTCAGCTTAACAACCCTCAACTGCTTCTTTGCTATACTAACAAACGTTTCATCATTTCATTGTTACGCTTAGAAACCAGGATATCCCGGGTTTTGCGTCAATGACCTGTTATTGGTCAGGCTAGTTCTGTCTATTGGCCATAATAACCGGAAGCTTTCATACGTTGGCATGGTAGTGTTGGCAAACACATAACTGTCTCCTGCCCTACGCAGATCATACCATCTTTTACCTTCAAAAATAAATTCCAGGAAGCGCTCACGCAGTACTGCATCTTTGGGTGTGGCGTCAATGGATTGGTTAGGATATCCGTATACAGCGGCTGTATAATTGCTGCCATAAGCCCTTGCGCGAACGAGGTTCAGTTCGGTGGCAGGACTCTCGCCCAGAATCACTTTTGCCTCGGCCAGTAATAACAGCAGATCAGCATAACGGTAGATCGGAAAATCATTGGTATAGGAACGGGCCCCCGCATTCTGCTCGCCCTGGTATTTGTTCACGAAACAACCCGCTATCACATATTTACCACTCACCAGGTTATATGCCGGTTGTATAGAGGCCCATTTACGGCTGTCTGCATCACTGAATTTTCTGAAAGTAGCAATCTTGATGGGTGCACGCAGCAACCCACCCCAGTTATCAGTAGTTACATTGAATTTGCGGTTACCCACTGAATCGTAATAATTCGCGATCAGTCCTGATTGTGGCAGGAAGGTTCCGGCAAAAGGCAATGTACTTTCATTCAGCAGGTTTCTTGCGGCAAATATGATCTCACTGTTACCGCGGTTGGTGGTGGCGAAAATATTAGCGTAGGAGGACTGCAGCGAAAGACCGGCCGCATTGGTTTGTATATCTGTAAGTGCAGTTTTGGCAATGGTTGCATCAGCAGCACCTCCACCTTTGGCACTTGTCCAGAGATACACTTCTGCTTTCAGCATCAGGCTGGCAGGTTTTGACCAGTACGATTTGGTATTCCGGAAACTATAGTTGGTTCCGAAACTGTTAATAGAATTATCGATATCATCTTTGATCAGCTTTAATACTTCTGCTTCGGTAGCAGCGGCTTTGGCCAGGCTGGCAATATCGATAGCAGTAGTAGGCTCGGTCTGGATGATTACTTTACCCCAGGTTCTGTACATGTGGAAATAGTAATACGCACGCATACCATACGCTATTCCGAGGTAGTAATTTTTATTGGCGGTTGTTACAATATTGGTACTGTTCAGCTTACTGATCAGCAGATTAATCTGCACAATATTGGAATAAAACCCACCGAATCCGGATACACCAGCGTTATCCATGTCCAGATTGTTGGTCCACAAACGCTCTACCCCCTGTGTAGCTTCGCCGGTAAAAGCTGAACTGGAACCGGGATCAGTGCCGAAAATATCTGAACGCATTTCGCCCAGACTCTGGAAGGTACCTACGCTGTTTCTGAACCTGTTATGTATACCCGATACAAAGGCATCTACCTGCTCAGGTGTTTGCCAGAAATTGGCGTCGCTGATACTGCTTACCGGCGCCAGTTCTATTTGTTTGGTACAGGCACTGAACATCGAAACCAGTGCCAGTCCTGTTGCTATTAATATGCTATTCTTTTTCATAAAATGATTTGTTAGATATATTAAAAAGAAACCTGAACACCCAGTACAAATGATTTAGGCGTTGGATACGTACCTGCATAAATACCCGAAACTGTTCCACCTGATACCGGAGGTTCAGGAGAAGGTCCGGTAAACTTGGTGATATAAAACAGGTTGCTCACACTTGTATAAATCCTTGCCTGTGATATAAACTTTGTTCTGGAGAGCAGTGTTTTTGACAGATCATACGATAAAGTAATTTCACGGCAGGCGAGATAATCTCCTTTCTCATAAAAGCGTGAGTTATTGCTCTGTAAAACAGAGCCCGCATTATTGTTTCTTGTATAGTTCTTTTTACCCAAAGGTGCTGCCACCTGATCGGCATAATAAACTTTGGGAATATCTGTGTTTGTATTGGTGGGCGACCAGGCGCTTTTCTGCAGATCAAAATAGTTGAAAGTTCCCTGGTAATTACCCAGTGTGCGGGCAACAAGATCATTGTAAATGGTATGGCCCAATGCAAATTCGAAACGGGTGTAGAGAGAGAATCCTTTGAAAGAAAGATTCGTGGTAAAACCACCGGTCCATTTCGGATTGATATTACCCATATATACCTGATCCCGCGAATCAATGGTATCGTTATTGTCCACATCCAGCCAGTTTACATCCCCGGCTGTGATTTTGCCTGAACCATACGTGCTGTTGGGACCGCTGATACCCGCCACGATATCTTTTCTCGTTCCGGCGATCTTGGCTACTTCTGCATCACTGGCAAAAATAGATACCTGCTTATAGGCATAAATATCACCCAGTGCCTGTCCTTCCTGTAAACCACCTACCCAGACCACTTTTCCGCTAACCGGATCATATACCTGCAAACCACCCTGTCTGTTCTTGTCGTTTCCATTATTAGGCAGTTGCAGGATCTTGTTCTTTACAAAAGAAGCATTGGCACCTACATCCAGACGAAGACCATTGGCTTTGTTCAGCAAATTGGCATTTACAGAAAACTCATATCCTTTGTTCTGGTATGATCCCAGGTTGGTTCTTACAGAACCGAAACCGATATAACTTGGCAAAGACAGGTTAGTGATCAGGTCGCTGGTAATTCTGTTATAATAATCGAATGTGAATACGATCCGGTTTTTGAGAATACCCAGATCGATACCGATATCGGTGGTTTTACTTTTTTCCCAACGCAGGTTATTATTGATAATGGCGGTATTCAGGAATCCGGCCGCATTATTATACAATCCCTGTGAACCATAACCACCCTGTACTTCGTAACGGCCCAGACCAGCTACATTCCCGTTCTGTCCGTAACTGAATCTTGGTTTGATGGTGTTGATGAAAGAAGCCAGACCGGATTTCTGGAAGAAAGATTCCCGGTGCAGGTTCCATCCGGCAGACATACCGGGGAAGAAACCGAATTTATTGCCGGAAGGCAGACTCGACACACCATCGCGTCTGAAAACCAGCGACAGCAGGTATTTCTGATCAAAATTATAATTCAACCAGCCGAATGTAGAAATAATGCGGTATTCAGATTTTGTAGTATAGTTGGAGCCGGCAGCAAAAGTAGTGGCTGCATTTACGGTATTGATATCATCGGTTGGAGCCAGTGTTCCCAGCACCTGCATATCAAACTGCCTGGTACCAAAATATTCCGCACCCAGCATTGCATTTACATTGTGTTTGTCTGCAAATGTTTTGGTATAGTTTGCCACAGCATTGTACTGCTGCTGGAAGGAACGGGAGAAAGAAGCATAAGACTCGCGGGTGGTATTGCTGTACGACTGTGGTGTTGTAAAGATATTCGTGTACAACTGTGTGGCACGGCTGAAGCCCTGGTCGAGTCCTTCAAAAAGATATCCGGCACCGGTGGCTTTGATATAGAGGCCGGGCAGCAGATCCCATTTGATAGAAGTATTGAATGTGATCCGGTTTACTTCGTTGGTCACATCTCTTTTACCCAGCCAGTAAAGGGTATTACCGTCGGTATTACCGTTTCCGGGATTGGGTTGTGTTTTGGCGGAATCAAGCCAGGGGTTGAATGTGGGCCAGATGGCCATGGTTCTGTAAAGCGTATTCACTTCAGAACCGATCACGCCCAGCTGGGATGAGGTTGAGAGAGCCACACCGCTGCTGACTTCGAGGTTAGGCTTGATCTTGTAAGAACCATTCAGTGTTCCGGAAAAACGTTTGTAGCCGGAACCGATGATTACACCATCTTCTTTGTAATAATCAAAGCTGGCAAAATATTTACCCCTGTCGTTACCACCCGTAACATTCAGGTAGTGATCCTGTGTATAGGTATTACGGAAAACCAGGTTCTCCACTTCCTTACCATGGTCTTTGAAAATCAGGGTTCCGCCATAGGGGTCTCCTACGGTATCCCATCCTTTGGTAAGCAGATCGGAAGTAGTGGCGTCGTACCTGCGGATATCAAAAGAAGCCAGGTCTGCAGCACCGGTGAGTAAACCATATCCCCGTGAGCTATTTACCTGTGCCAGCGTTCTGCCTGAGTTCAGGTTACCCAACCGGTTATAGTAGATATAATCTTTGGCATTCATATAATTGTAGCCATTTCTTCTCTGGTTATTGCCCCCTGTGAATTTGTAGGAAACCTGTGCAGTTCCTGCTTTTCCCTGACGGGTAGTGATCAGGATTACACCATTGTTGGCACGCGCACCATAAATAGCAGTTGCCGCGGCATCTTTCAATAATTCAACAGATGCGATATCCTCAGAAGGGATATCATTATAGGAACGAATGATCCCGTCTACCACCACCAGTGGTGCTCCCGGACTGTTAATAGAGGCGCCACCTCTTAAGAGGATCAGTGGAGAGGCACCTGGCTGGCCGGTACCATTTACTACCTGTAAACCGGCAACGGTACCCTGTAAGGCAGAACCCACGTTGGCCCTGGGCACACTGGCCAGTACTTCCTTATCCAGTTTGGAAATGGCACTGGTAATGTTTTTCCTGGATTGTGTTCCATAACCAATGACCACCACGTCACCCAGGTTGGAAACGTCTGTTTGCATTTTCAGTTTGATCATATCGTTGTCTGTAACAACAACCTCTGCATTGATAAAACCTGTAAAGCTGAAAGTAAGCACATCTCCTTTCTGCGCCAGGATGCTGAATGCACCATTCGCTTCTGTTTGTGTGATAGCTTTCTTGCCTTTTACAGTAACAACTACACCCTGCATGGGGCTACCATCTGTTTCTGACAAAACAGTTCCCGTGATTTTCCGGGATTGTGCAGAGAGGGAAGTGACAATGAATACCGCTGAAAAAGCGAGTAAACATCTCATCAGGAAAAGCGTTGATTTCATGGCAATTAATTTTGTATTATGTATGACATATATACAAACATACAAAAAAACATATCCGATCCAAATTTCTTTTAACAATATTTTGATACAGGCATTCTTGCGTAAAAAGCAGCAGAAACCGGCAGCATTAACGGCATAGAAAAGGCCGGCAATGCCGGCCTTTCAGGGGTATGGGGGGATACGGGAACTCAGCGACGTAATATTTCCCTGATAGCAATCTTCTCGAATACCAGATCTGCCTGGCTGCCTTCATACACAATACCGAGATGCTCTTCATCGATCACCGTAAGGCTTGGATAACCATTACCGCGTAACTCATCCAGTAAAAGCTGATTTTCCAGCGGCCAGGTTAGTCCACCGTCCATACTGGCTTTGATGGTCATATGATGCCGGCCATCAGTAGCATCGGGGTTCACAAAAAAAAGGATAGGCTTGCCATGATAAATATGTTTGATAATGGAAGCATTACACACCGGCTCACGCAGTGCGGAACGGGAGGAAGGATGCTCCTTCCAGCTATTACCCAGATCGCGGGTAGTGAAGATTGTTCTTGATCCTCCCCTGTTATCACGCATATTCAGCATCAGGGTACCCGCTTCGGTTTCTACCACCTGCGCTTCTGTGGTATTGGGGTATGCAGATTTTCCCATCTGCCAGTTTTGTCCATGATCCTTACTATATAAAATAGTGGCATGTGGTAAACCCGATGAATCTTTATACTGTGCAGGAAACACCAGTGTCCCATCGGCCATGGTAATACCGCGACCCGGGCCCTGGAAACATAATCGCCAGGAAGGATCTTTTACCTGATGGGTGATGTTGATGGGAGCACTCCATGTGATTCCATCATCATCGCTTTTAGATAACATGAGCTGACCGGTTTCGGAAGGTTCTAAGCCCGGCCTGGAAGCATTCCATGCCCGTTGTTTGGGAAAACCATGCAACCATAATGCCGCCACCCAGATAGTACCTGTTTGGCGGTCTACCAGCACTGCCGGATCACCAATCCCGTTCTGGTCTTCCGGTTTACCACCATATTTTCCCATGTCCATGATCTTACGCATGGGTTCCCAACGCTGGCCGCCGTCTTCGCTCCGGCTCATACCTACATCAATATCTTCCTGCAGATCTACGGCACTGTTATATCGGATATCGTATACAGCTATGAGTGTACCTGCCCGGGTAGTTTCTATTCCCGGAATCCGGTAACTGATCACTTTATCATCACCCGTATTACGCAGAGCCGTGCCAATACGCTGCGTAGAGCCGGCAAAATCTGCAAAAACCGATTGGGCCCTGCCATTCAATACAATACTTTCCGGCACCAGGTCGATGGTGTGCAGGAGGTTGGCCCCTGGTTGTAACTCAACCGATACCCAGAAATAATGATTACCCTCCTGCAGGGAAAGCTGCCCATCGAAACGGATCCTGTCTGCAACTTTATTAACAGTTGCCACCAGCTGGCGCGTAGAGAAAGTAGTGTTGGTACCAGTATAATAGAAGCGCAGCTCTTTGATCTCACGGGCTTCAACGCTGCCTTTCAATAAAACATTTACGGCAGTCAGTAGCTGCTCACCCCGTCCATATATAGGTATATGCAAACTGATAACGGGATTGTCTTTTTTGCCCACCAATACCGGAACCCGGTTTTGTGTAATACCGATAATCTGCGTACCCATTGCGCCCTGAGCCCATGAACCATGGGGCACTCCCAGGAATAGTACCAGTCCAAACAGACCTGCCAAACAGCTTCTTCTCATAAAAAAAATTTTGGCTAAAATATAATATGTAATACATAATACATAATTTTAGACCGGTAATCCTAAAAGAAATATCTTTATCAACTAAAGATATCCTTATGAGCAAAAGAGAAGGAGCGGCTACTTTACAAAGTAAATTAAGGCCCATCATTAATTATTCGCTGACAGACCAGGTGGAGACCAAACTGCTGGAACTTTTTAAGAAAGAAGACCTGCGGAACGGCGATGCCATCCCCAAAGAGAATGAATTGTGTGAAGCGATGGGTGTAAGCCGCACCGTGATCCGCGAGGCGCTGACCCGGTTAAAAACGATCGGCCTGATAGAATCGAAGAAGAATAAGGGAATGATACTGACTGAGCCCGATCTGCTGATCGGCCTTGATAAATTGCTGCAGCCAAAAATCCTGAGTGAGGAAACCCTGCAGGACATGTTTGAAATGCGGCTGGTACTGGAAATGGGTATTGCAGAATTATTATTTGCCAGGATCAAACCCTCGGATATTGCTGATCTGAAAGCAATCCTGAAAACAGAAAAGGATTATCCTGCCCTGTTTGAAATGGATTTTGAAGCAAGATTCCATGGACGGATTTATGAGATCGCACGCAACAATACCCTGGTCCGTTTTCAATCGATGCTGTTGCCCATTTTTAAATATGTCCACGACAAGGGCCTGAAACTGAAAGAAGAGGAATTACCCAAGAATTATGTAACCCATGCCCTCATTGTAAAAGCCATTGAAACCGGTAATGCAGAGAAATACAGGGATGCGATGAAACGCCACCTGAAAATACACTTTGACAAAACCATTAAAATGAGGAAACTCCTCGAATAATATCACCATGCAATACCTATCGCGCTTTGTACAGGTGCTGGTATGGAGCCTGCTCTGTAACCAGTTGATCCTGGCCAATGTTACCCTCTCTCCCCTTTTCACTGATCACATGGTTATACAACGCGATGCACCTGTCCGGGTCTGGGGTACCTGCTCTCCCAATAGTTCTATCACCATTCATTTTGCCGGTCAAAAAGTTCATGTCCGTGCTTCCGGGCAGGAATGGGAAGCGGTATTGCAACCCATACCTGCCGGCGGGCCCCATACATTAGAGATCGGATCAGGCAACAAAATTGTTGTGAAAGATATCCTGATGGGTGATGTATGGATCTGTGCCGGGCAATCCAATATGCGTTTCCGGGTAAACCAATCCTTTGATGGAGACCTCGCAGCGGCAGAAGCGGGTAATAACCTGCTTCGCTTATCCGATTGGGAAGGAACTCTCAACCCGATCAATAAACGTTATTCACTGGATTTTTTACGCCAACTCAGTCCTGCTAATTTTTATACGTCCCGCGAATGGAAAAAAGCAGACTCCGCCACTACGGTTGATTTTTCTGCGGTAGGTTATTTTTTCGGCCTTACGCTGCAGCAGGCAACAAAAGTTCCTGTTGGACTGATCAATAATTCGATCGGAGGAGTACCGCTTGAAACTTACCTGCCCTTACAGGAAATCACCAAAGACAGTTTACTGCATCCGCTATCGGCCCCACATTGGTTAAACAATCCTTTGTACCCGGTATGGACCGCAGAAAGAGTGATGCAGAACCTGGTGGCCTGGAAAGAAGAAAGTCCGCTCTCCCCCATTCCCATGCATCCTTATCAACCCGGTTTTTTGTTTGAGGCAGCCATTGCTCCCTTACAAAAGCTCGCTGTAAAAGGAGTTATCTGGTACCAGGGAGAATCCAATGCCACGTATACGGCCGACAGCAGTGCCATGGATGCACAGCTCAATAAACACAAACTGGCATTACTCATCAACAGCTGGCGGCGGCATTTCAACAATCCTTTACTTCCTTTTGTCGTCATACAGCTACCTGCTATCCGCAGAGATTGGGAACTATACCGTGAAGTGCAATTGAACACGGCCCGCGATATTCCAGCCGTATCACTGGTGGTAACCCTGGATCTGGGTCATCCAACAGATGTGCATCCCCGCAATAAAAAAACAGTGGGTGAACGGGCCGCAAGGGCCGTATTGGCAGATGTATACCACCGGACAATCACAGCCGGCGGTCCACTCTATCAATCCTTAAGAACAGAAGGCAAACATATTATCATCACCTGTAGCAATGCCGTATCAGGACTTGGCACCAGTGATGGCGCCGCTTTGCGGAGTATCTGGATTTGTGGCACAGATAAAAAATTCTATCCTGCCAAAGCCATTTTCAAGAAGAACGAGCTCTGGCTATGGTCTGAACAGGTGAGCGATCCTGTTGCTGCGAGGTATGCCTGGGAAGACAATCCCACAGATGCCAATCTGGTTAACCAGGAAGGTTTACCCGCTTCTCCTTTCCGTACAGATTTTTAATCCGTTCATCCACTATATTTTTTGCTGTGAAAAAAAACTTAACGCTTATTATTGGTTTTCTACTGTTAACAGCGATCAGCAGCGTTGTTCCGGCACAAGAAACCAGTACCTATTATCGCCAACGTGTTTCGCATTTTACCAATCTGCCCGACAGTAAAGACAAAATTATTTTTTGCGGCAACAGTATTACGGATGGAGGTGAATGGCAGGAACTATTCAACAATACAGCCATCCTGAACCGGGGTATCAGCGGCGATGGCAGCGCAGGTGTGATTGCCCGGCTGGGGGGATTATTGCAGATGCAGCCATCCAAATTCTTTTTACTGATAGGCATAAATGATCTGGCTAAAAATATGCCTGTTATACAAATAGCATCCAATATCCGCTATATCGTACAACAGTTTCAGGAGAAAAGTCCGGCTACAAAAATTTATCTGCAAACTGTATTACCTGTAAACCCTGCTTTCATACAGTTCAGAAACCATGCCAACAAAACAGATTCGATTCTGCTGCTGAACAAAATGATCCGTTATATCTGCCAGGAAAAAGCGATTAGCTATGTGGATCTCTTCACGCCCTTTTCTGACAGGAACCAGCACCTCGACAGTAACCTCACCAACGATGGATTACACTTGACGGGCAAGGGTTATACCAGATGGAAATCAGTTGTGTATCCTTTGGTGTATGATCTTTCTGCTAAACCTGCTCTATTACCTGCTCCCAGAGAATTGGTATGGACCAACGAATCGTTTCCGTTACGGGAAGTGCCCGGGATCATTGCCGACAAGCGTTTTGAAAAACAGTTAACTACTTTACAAAATCTGTTGCAGGAATACGAGGTCCGTTATACAGAGCAAGCTAACGCTTCATATAAGATCAAACTCGCGTATAAAAAAATGGAAGGCAGTTACCTCGCTGAAGAAGCTTATGAGATAAAAGCCGGTTCATCCGAAATAGCAGTATATGCCCAATCGGAAAAAGGGATCTATTATGCGCTGCAAACACTCCGGCAACTGATGCGGGATGGCGTAACAGTGCCGGGTTGTGCTATCAAAGACAAACCTGCTTTTGCCTGGCGGGGATTGATGCATGATGTGGGACGTAATTTTCAAAGTATCGCACAATTGAAAGAGCAACTCGTTATTCTTTCGCAATACAAGATGAATATTTTTCATTTTCATCTTACGGAAGATATTGCCTGGCGGCTGGAAAGCAAACTGTATCCGCAACTAACAGCCGCTGCCCATATGCAAAGAAACCCGGGTGAATATTATACATTGGAAGAACTGAAAGAGCTGATCCGTTTCTGCAAGGAACGTTTTATCACGTTGATACCCGAGATAGATATGCCGGGACACAGCGATGCGTTTAAAAGGGCCATGGGAGTAGATATGCAGAGCGAGGAAGGTACACGTATCTGCAAAAATATCCTGGCAGAATTATGCGGGGAACTGGATGTTCCCTATATCCATATTGGTGGTGATGAAGTAAAGATCACCAACCGCGATTTTCTGCCTGCCATGGTGACTGCCATCCGGCAAACCGGCAAACAGGTAATTGCCTGGGACCCGGGCGGAAACCTGCCGGCCGGTACAGTGCTGCAGATGTGGAATGGACAGACCGTTTCCAAAAAAGGATATCCCTCGCTTGATTCAAGGCATTTGTACCTGAATCATTTTGATCCGATAGATGGTGTGGTAAGCACTTTTAACCACCAGATCTGCGATGTACCGAAAGGGGATAGCAACCAGCTCGGCGCCATCGCCTGTGTGTGGCCCGACAGGCGCGTTAGTAACGAAAAAGACATTCTTACCATGAACCCGGTTTATCCTGTACTGCTTAGTCTTGCAGAGCGAAGCTGGAAAGGTGGCGGATGGAAAAACTATCAGTCAGATATGGGCCAACCCGGAACAGAGAAATACCAGGCATTCACAGAATTCGAAAGTCGCCTGCTGGATCATCAGAAAATGTATTTTTCTGCACTTCCTTTCCCTTATGTAAAACAATCGGGTATTCATTGGAAACTGATCGGCCCTTTCCGCAATGAAGGTAAAACAGAAACAGTGTTTTCGCCTGAACAAACGATCTTACCTGATACGGCCCTGTTACAGAAATCAATATCTGTGTTTGGCGGAACGGTTTTTCTGAAACATTTCTGGTCACCCATGATCGGTTCGCATATACCCGATGTAAAAGAGAACAGTACCTATTATGCATTTACCCGACTCTACAGTAACCGCGACAGGCAGATAGGTTTGTGGCTCGGCTTCTATAATATCTCGCGAAGCAATAACTCTCCCACACCCGAAGCAGGAAAATGGGATAACCGCAACAGCCGGATCTGGCTGAATGGAAAAGAAATACTGCCTCCCCAATGGAGTAAACCGGGAAGAGTACCCACTGGTATGGAGGACCCGCTGATAGATGAGGGTTACGAATACCGGCCACCCACAAAGGTATTTTTGACCAAGGGATGGAATACGATTTTAGTGAAACTGCCGGTAGCTTCTTTCAAATCAAACAGCTGGCAAACGCCTGTAAAATGGATGTTCAGTTGTATGCCCGTTCTGGAGAAAAACGGCATGTCCGTTTTTCCTGACGCTATTTATTTTGATCCTTGGGGGAAATAAAATGAGAGAACCAGAGATCTATGGTGCGATACGCAGATCATCAGCGTTCGCGAAGCCAGGTGATTTTTTTACCAAAACCCATACTGCTATCCGTCATTTTAATATTGTCGACGCGGATGGTCCAGACAAATCCGGGTATGGCCACTGCCATCGGGTTCTTCAGATAATACTGTGCAGCGGCATGCCGTGCAAGCGGATCTTCTTCGGATAATAATACTCCATCAAACTGTATCCCTTTTACCAGCATTTTCTGCAGTTTGTCGGGCAGGATGGTTCCCGCCACCTGCGGTTTATCCTTCAACAGGATAGAATGACGGGTATCTTTAGCTGATTTATAATACAACAAATGCTCTTTGCTATCGTATGCATAAAAACAACTAAAACAATATGGCATCCAGTTGCTATCGATACAACAAATGCTCGCAGCGGTCTGTTGTGATATGAAATCGTTGATAGGATCTTTCATACAATTTTGATAATGTTTACCGGGCAGGCTTTGGCTATAGCTGCAGACTGTTCCATAACCTCCCCGGAAACGGTTAACTGAAAAATGCCCTTTTTGCTGATGCTTCGCAGCAATATGGCTTTGCCATCCTTTCTCGACATGCGCCAATGCGAAGGTTGCTGTTCATAACAGACGCCACATCCGATGCATTTATTGCGGTAATGAATGATCTTAGGCATGTGTTGTGTCAATAATTTTATAGAGTTTATCTGCTGCGGTTACTTTTACGGGAAAAAGAAATGTGATCCGGTCTCCTTTATCTGCTTTTTCAGCCTGCGCACCATTTACATACAGTGTTTCCGGTTTTTCTTTTACCATGCCGCAAAGGGGACCTGTGATGAGTAAGGTATCTCCTATCTGTACACTGCCCGACTCAATCGTAAACTCTCCCACTTTTTTTTGCGGATAGTAACGGCTGCCTTTCCCGATATAGATCTTTTTCTCTGTGGCGGCCGAGCCGGATTGTGTAGCCCATTCACCTGTTTTGCGGCCCAGGTAATAGCCTTCCCAGAAACCCCGGTTATATACTTTCTCCAGTGCTGTTTTCCAGCCGGCGATTTTTTCGGTGGTAAAACTGCCTTCCGCTACGGCATCTGCTGCTTCCCGGTAACATTGGGTAACAGTGTGTACATAATCGGCTCCCTTTGGGCGGCCTTCTATTTTCAATACAGATACACCAGCCTGGATCACTTCATCAAGTATGTCAATGGTGCAAAGGTCTTTGGGTGACATAATATATTCATTCTCTACCAGCAATTCATCACCGCTGTCCGCATCTTTTACCAGGTAAGAACGGCGGCAGTTCTGCGTGCAGGCACCACGGTTGGCGGAAGCATTCTGCTGGTGCAGGCTGAGGTAACATTTGCCAGACACGGCCATACACAAAGCCCCGTGAACAAAAATTTCGATCTTCACCAACCCGTCCGAAGGACCCGTAATGTTTTTTCGGTTGATGTCGGCAACAATCTGTGCTACCTGCTTCAGTGTTAATTCTCTCGCCAATACGATCACATCTGCAAAAGCCGCAAAGAATTGTACGGATTCGATGTTCGTGATATTTGCCTGTGTAGAAATATGCAAAGGCATTTCCAACTCCCGGCAGTAGCCGATCACGGCAAAGTCGGCCGCAATCACGGCATCAATGTTTTGCTTTTTCGCTTCTTTGATCAGGCTCTGCAGCAACTGCCTGTCGTGATCGTACATGACCGTGTTCAGTGTAAGATAGGCTTTGATACCGGCAGCTTTACAGGTCTGGCTGATCCTTTTGATATCTGTTACTGAAAACACATTGGCTGAGCGGCTGCGCATATTCAATTGTTCCACACCAAAATAAATAGCGTCGGCACCGGCGTTGATCGCTGCCTGCAAACTATCGAAAGAACCCACGGGGGCTAAAATCTCTACCGTTCTTTTTTTCATACCAATACAGGTTTCGTTGAGAGTTTTCGTGCGGCAGCTGTTTCTCTCCGTATCAAAGCCCCTTCGTATTCCTCTTTTTCTGATGCAGTTTCTGGCTTCATACTGATCACTTTTGTTACTTTTCCCTTTTTATCCAGGGCTACAAAAGTGAAATAGGCTTTACTGATCAGGTATTTTTTGGCTTTCAGCACTTTACGTGCATGCACTTCCACCAGAATTTCCATAGAGCTGTTAAAGGCCCTGGTGATGGTGGCCCGGATGGTAATAATATCTCCGCTGTACGCCGCCGCTTTAAACGCTACTTCATTGATGGAGGCGGTAACACAGATCCGATCAGCATGGGTTTGCGCACAAACAGCGGCAGCAATGTCCATCCATTCTACCAATCTGCCACCCTGTAGTATCCCCATCGGATTGGTATCGTTGGGGCATACCACTTCTGTTTTAATGGTGACTGATTCAGCTGCTGTTTTATCATTCACTTTTTTCATGCGGGAAATATTGGCAAATATAATAATTAAGGATAGTTTTGTCCTTAATTATTTACTCCTATGATTACAGACAGGTCCAGGCTGCTAATATTGGTGTTGTTCGCTATCGGTTTTCTCCTGTATTCCATTACTTTATACTCAACCCAGCCTCCCAAAACCCCGGCAGTTACTGCATTGAGCAGCAAGGGTAAACTTATTTGGCAACAGTATAACTGCACCGGATGCCACCAGGTATATGGTTTGGGAGGATACCTGGGGCCCGACCTGACCAATACTTATTCCCGTAAAGGTCCCGCATATATCAAAGCGTTTTTAGCAGGTGGCACAGTTACCATGCCCAACTTTCAGCTCAGCGCGGAAGAGATGGAAGCGCTGGTGGCTTACTTACAAAATATAGATGCATCGGGTACCGCTGACCCGAGAAGTTTTACGATTCATACAAATGGAACCATTGAACAGTAAACGATTATCGACCGCCAAATTATTTTGTCTCTCTGGCCTGTTATTACTCGCCAGTGGTATGGTATGGGGTGTTACCGGCGGACTGCAATACCTGGTACCCGGATTTCTAAAACAGTATCTCTCATTTGAAAAAGTCAGGCCCCTGCATGTATCTTCTGTGGTATTCTGGATCATTTTCGGCGCCATGGGTGCCGTGATGAGTTACCTGCAGCAGCACACCGGTAAAAAAATGTATTCCTCCCTGCTGTTCCGGATCCAGTTCCTGCTTTTTGGTATTACTGTAATCCTGATACTGGTTTCTTACTGCGCAGGTATTTTTGGCGGAAGGGAATATTGGGAATTTCATCCCCTGTTGGCTTTACCTATTGTGGCAGGTTGGCTTTTATTCCTTTTCAATTTTCTGAAAACAGTGGGTAGCCTGCGGCAACAGCCGGTATATGTGTGGATGTGGCTAACAGGTATTGTCTTCTTCCTCTTTACCTTTCTTGAATCCTATTTATGGGTATTCCCCTATTTCAGGATGCATGTGGTAAAGGATATGACCATTCAATGGAAATCTTATGGGTCGATGGTGGGTTCCTGGAACATGCTGATCTATGGCAGCAGTATTTTTCTGATGGACAAGATCAACCAGCATAAAAAATACAGTTACTCCACTATTGCATTTGTTTTGTACTTCACCGGACTTTTTAACCTGATGTTCAACTGGGGACATCATATTTACACTTTACCCACCCATGCCTATGTAAAACATATCAGTTACGCAGTAAGTATGACGGAATTATTTATCCTGGGCAGGATCATTTATTTATGGAAGGCTTCGCTTACAGAAGCTAAAAAGCATTTCTTCAGGCTAAGTTACCGTTTTCTCGCAGCGGCAGATGTATGGGTCTTCTTAACCCTCATACTGGCGATCTTTATGTCCATTCCCGGCATCAATGTGTACACACATGGCACGCATATTACGGTGGCGCATACCATGGGTGCTACCATTGGCATTAACAGTTTTATCCTGCTTGCCATTGCTTTTGATATACTGTCTGATACCTGCCAGTCCTTCGAGCCTTTTACAAAACTGTTCAACAGGGGTTTCTGGCTGGCGAATATTTCGCTGCTGGTATTCTGGCTGAGCCTGATCGGTGCCGGCCTCCTAAAAGCCAACTGGCAGATGCAAACAGACCCCGTGCCGTTTCAGACCATGATGCTACAATTACGGCCCTTTTTCATCCTGTTTTTAATCTCGGGTATTACCCTGATGAGTGGCATGTTACTGCTGATCTACCCGCTGGTAAGAAATCAATGGGTCTGTTATTTCCAGCAGTCAGGTGATAGACAAAAGCCACAGCACTTCCCTCGTATTAGTCGATTTTCCATTGAATAATATTTAGTGTCCGGCAGTTGCTTCTTTCGCTAGAATAGCTGCTGCCTCTGTATCCTGGTAATGGGTAATTTGTGCCTGCAGTTCGGCTTTGAGTTGCTGGGTTAACAACTCATACCCTTTTTGACCATACAGATTTTTCAGCTCAGCGGGATCGCTAGTCAGATCAAACAACTCCCAGTTATCATCCGGACCATAAAAGCGGATGAGTTTGTGCGTAGCGGTGCGGATACCGAAATGAGGCGCCACCCGGTGCGGTTCGGGATATTCATAATAATGATAGTACATGGTAGTACGCCATGCCGTTTTTTCTCCGGGTTTGGTGAGCAGGGGCAGAAAACTTTTTCCCTGCATTTCCAGCGGTGTTTTGATGCCTGCGATATCGAGTATCGTTGGGGCAAAATCGATATTCACCACCATTTTGTCCAGGGATGTGCCGGGTATAATCTGACCGGGATAGCGCATAACAAAAGGTGTACGGAGGCTTTCTTCATACATGAACCGTTTATCGAACCAACCATGTTCACCCATATAAAATCCCTGATCAGAGGCATAGATCACCACGGTATTTTTGGACAGTCCGGTAACATCAAGATATTGTAGTATGCGGCCGATATTTCTGTCGAGCGACTTTGCGGTTGCGAGATAATCTTTCAGGTATCGCTGAAACTTCCAGTTCTCCAGGCGGGCGCTATCATTCTTTACGGCATCGTATTGCAATGCAATGCCATCATAGTATTTTTTAAACGCTGCCAGTTGTTCTGGATCGAATCTGCCGAACTGGTTCCTCGCATCATAATCGGGACGCACTTTCAGGTCATTTTTTACAGACATTGTTCTCCTGATCAGCATGTCCTGTTTCTGTGCCGCAGTTCTGCCTTCGTATTTATCGTGAAAAGTAGCCGGTTCAGGAAAATCAACGGCATCATACGCACCCAGATCAGGTATATCCGGCAGCCAGGAGCGGTGTGTGGCTTTTTCGCCCACTACGAGAAAAAATGGCCGGGTCGTATCCCGCTGGTTCAGCCAGTTCAGGGAAAATTCACTGATGAGATTGGTGACATAACCTTTGTACCGGATCGTATCGTTGGTCATATTGATAAAATCAGGCTGGTAATAATGTCCCTGATCAGGTAAGATGCGCCAGAAATCAAAACCCTGCGGTAAAGTCTGCAAATGCCATTTGCCGATCCAGGCAGTCTGGTATTGCTGGGTAGCTAATAATTTCTGTACCTGTTGCTGACTGCCATCAAAACTGCGTTTTACATCGTTGTCTTTTAAACCATTCAGATGACTGTACTTACCCGTCAGCAATACAGCCCTGCTTGGTGCACAAAGAGAGTTGGTCACAAATACATTGCGCAGGATGGCCCCTTCTCTGGCAATGCGGTCTATGTTTGGCGTCTGCATCAAGCGGCTGCCATAGGCGCTGATGGTTTGATCAGCATGATCGTCTGAGAAGATCACCAGAATATTGGGTCTGGTTTGCTGGGCAGTTACCGGAAGAGATAACAACAGTAAAAAAAGATACACAGCGAGAGAAAGGATCTGTTTCATGTCAATGTTGTTTATATAGCTTGATGCTCGCTCACTCCTATTGCGTTATCAGTGAAAGATTACTTCACTCATAAAAAACCAACCCGGTTTTCCTTTGGCCGGATGCCAGAGCGGAAGTTGGGGTACAGGTTCTGCCTCCAGTTTAATATACCGGGCGTTTGTGGCAGGGAAGGGAAGCTGGTACAGATAAGCAGTTGCCGGTTCAATTTTTGCGGGCGGTTTGGGTTGGTGAATAGTCAGCAATCGCCAGTGCTGCTGATCGCTGCTGCCCCATACCCGCAGAACTACCGGTGGGAAAACATGCGCTGCAGTATTGTGCAGCGAATTGATCAGCACTTCTTCCAGTTTGACAGATGTACCCAAATCAAATACTACCGACGCTTTGTTTTTCTGGAAGCCCAGCCATTTGGAACTGAAGTCTGACTGATCGCCCAGATCCAGGTCAGACAATATCTTTCCCCCTCCCATATTATATTTCGCATCAGCGGGTTGCAATAAAGTGATATTACTGACAGGTAAGCCTGCTTTCAGAAAAGAAGCTTTCACCACTTCGCTGGAAATCCAGCCTTTTTTGAAAGCTCTCACTTGCAGCGTGGTATTTTTTGTGATGCTAATGGGCATTTTGTATACCGGACTGGTAGTACTGTCAGGAGCCAACCCATCCAGTGTATATCTCAGTTCTGCACCTTTGATCACATGCGAGAGAACGATCTTACCCGTATCCTTAAAAAAGCCTTCTGTTGTTTTGATCAATGGTTTGTTCAAGGTAACAATCGTTGTATCCGCACCCTGGAAACCTGTTTCAATGATCAGTTGCGGATATTTTTGTTTCACGGTAGTCAGTGCGTTGGCAGCGATCCGGCTATCCCATACATACACTTCTTTCAGATGCGGATTGGCTCCTACTGCAAGCAGTCCATCAGCATCTACTGCAGTGCCAGACAGCGATACGGCCACCAACTGTTTCATCCCCGCCAGTTGTTTCATTCCTCCATCGGTGATATCTGTATAATTCAGATTCAGTCTTTCGAGGTTGGGAAAACCGCTGATGAATGACAATAGTTCATCCGTTACCGGCATCCTGGCAAGATTGAGGTGAATGATCTGTTTTTTGAGTGGCTCCAGTTCCTTTAGCCTGTCAGCTGTAAACATGGCTTTTCCAAAAAAAGATACCGATAGTGCGGGAGAGTTTTTACCCAGTGGTTTGATGACCCGGTAATTATCAGATAACTTTTGGATGGTAGCCGGATCAGCTGCTGCAAAATCATACACAGGTTCATCTGATACTTCCTGCCGTGATTGGATATAGGCATCTGCCGCCAGGCGAAGGCTATCGTTACTATTTCTTTCTCTTAGTTTTTGTGTAAAGGGGGCACCAGCTTTTACCCATGCCTGCAACAGCTCCAGTTCTTCGGGTGTTAACTGTGGTTTGCTCGCGAGTGGCATGTGTTTTTTGTCGGAGAGCGGTAAGTGCAAACGCGAGATCAGCAGACTTTTCTCCAGATCGCCCAATACCAGGGCCTTGGCAGTTTTACCGCCTTTCATGATAGCGATACTATCTGCCAGCGATAAACCTCCCTTTTGGTTGCCTGCCTGGTGACAGCCGCCACATTTTTCTTCGAGTACTGTGTAAATGAGATCCGGAAAAATAACCGCCTGTTCCGGGTCAATGATTTTTTTGGTTGAGCCAAGGATGGGACCACTCAGAAAGTTTTCGCCATGGGTGAGGTTAGCACCGAGATGTCCTGTTACCAATAAAAGGCAGGCTGCCACTACAGAAATTCCTTTCGCCAAAGAAGCTTTGGCTGCTATCAGTTGCGCATGAAAACTATACAGAACCCAGGCGATCATTGCCAAAGCAGTGCCTGACCATTTATGATACTGTAAACTCGTACCCTCCGTACCCTGTTCAACAGATAAAAAGATGCCCATGATAGCACTGGCCAATGCAGAAAGCGCAGCAGCCAGGCGAATGAGTTCCCATGTTTTTTCCATCGCTGCTTCCTGCGGAATCCAGTAAGGCAACAATGAGATCAATACCAACACAATCGGGAAATGCAGTAACAGCGGGTGCATGCGACCTACCACCTGCAGCCAGGCGGGAACAGACAATTGCCCGGCAAACACAAAGAGGAACAACAAAAAAACCAGTCCCGCCAGCGCTAACAGATTACCTATGCTCCTGATCCTGTTCATTTATACCTGGGTAAATTTATAAGGATATACTTTTCCGGATGCCCATTGTGCCACGTAGATACTTCCTTCCGTATCTACACAAACATCGTGTGGGTGGGTAAAGATCTTTTCAGTTTGTGATAAGGGTTTGAGTTTCCCATTCTCGTATACGGGTTCAGAACCACCGAGATTAGATACTACTTTAAAATCTTTATTGAGGATGGTTACAAAACCTGAACCGGAAGTATTCAGATCAGGAGAACGTAATACTGCGGCATAGAGATAATCTCCTTTGATCACCGGGCGGCATACACAGGCACCGGGTAAATGAATTACTTCCAACAGTTTTCCATCCAGCGAAAATCTTTTGAAAGCATTGCGGCTCCTGTCTGTGATCACCAGTGTAGGCGTAGTTTTTCTGCGGTCTATACAGATTCCATGTGCATTATCGAGGTACTGTTCTCCCTCACCCCTCCCGCCAAAGTACCGGATCAACTTACCCGTGGCCGAATAGTGCAGAATATACTGGGCACCATATCCATCTGCTATATAAAACTCTCCATTATCCAGTACTGCTGTTTCTGTTGGAACGAAAGCTTCTTTTTTAGAATAGATCCCAGCTTCCAATGGCGCATCTACCGTGAACAATATTTTACCATCGATGGTGGTCTTGTACACCTGGTGACGATTGGTATCTGTGATGAAAAGAAAATCTTCCTTACCTGTTTTCTGAATAGTCAATCCATGTGCGCCCGGAAATTCAGTGCCCCAGGTACTGATCAGTTTACCCGAAGTATTATAGATGATCACGTTGTTCTTTGTTTCATTGGTAAGCAGTAAGATCCGTCCCTTGCTATCCTGCACCATTTCATGACAGTCGTTCACTGGTGTTGTATCCGGATTCAAACTGCCCCATTGGGTATTCAACCGGTAACGCATGTCATTGTGCCCATACACAGTACCCTGCCTTCCGGCAAACATATCTTTCGCGATAAAAAAACCGGCAGTACCCAACACGGCCTGTTTTACAAATTGTTTTCTGTTCATAGCTGCTTTTTAGGCAATGATATTTTTAACAACGTTTCCGTACTGGTCCGTTAAACGGTATCTTCTTCCCTGGAATTTATACGTCAGTTTTTCATGATCCAATCCTAACAGGTGTAACACGGTTGCCTGAAAATCGTGCACATGCACGGGGTCTTTGATAATGTTGTATCCAAACTCATCCGTTTCGCCATATACCATGCCGGGTTTTATACCTCCGCCTGCCATCCAGATACTGAAACAGCGGGGATGGTGATCGCGTCCATAATTATCGGCCTGCATTCTTCCCTGACAAAAATTAGTTCTACCAAACTCGCCACCCCAGATCACTAGTGTTTCATCGAGTAATCCTCTTTGTTTCAGGTCAGTAATGAGTGCAGCAGAAGGCTGATCAACATCCATGGCCTGCCCTTTCATTTCTGCGGGCAGGTTTCCATGCTGGTCCCAACCCTGGTGATACAATTGTATAAACCGTACACCGTTCTCTGATAATTTTCTGGCCAATAAACAATTGGCAGCATAAGTTCCCGGCACCAGGCAATCGGGTCCGTAGAGTTTGATGATACTTTCTGATTCTTTAGACGTATCCATGATCTCCGGTACGGCCGTTTGCATGCGGTATGCCATTTCATATTGCTGGATCTTTGCCGCTATCTCGGGATCACCAAAGTTTTCATATTCCAGCTGGTTCATCTCATTGATCTTATCGATCATCATCCTTCTGGTCTTCCGGTCCATCCCATCCGGATCCTGCAGATACAGGATCGGATTCTCGCCACTGCTGAACTGCACGCCCTGATGTACGGAATCGAGAAAACCATTGGTCCATAATTTGGAATACACACCCTGCCCGTTTCCTTTTCCCCTGGATAACAATACGCAGAAGGCAGGTAAATTATTATTCTCTGTGCCCAATCCATAACTTACCCAGGAACCCATGCTGGGGCGGTTGCCCTGCTGGGCACCTGATTGAAAAAAAGTAAGTGCCGGATCATGGTTGATGGCTTCTGTGTGCATCGACTTAACAATACATAGATCATCCACGATCTTAGCCATATGCGGAAAAAGATCACTTACCCAGGCACCCGATTTTCCGTACTGGTTGAAGTTGTAATAAGAACCCACCAGCGGAAAAGATTTCTGCGAAGAAGTCATGCCGGTTAACCGCTGCCCCTGGTGAATGGATTCGGGCAGGTTCTCTCCCATCATCTGGCAGAGCAGGGGTTTGTAATCAAAGGTTTCCAATTGAGATGGTGCCCCGTTCTGAAAAAGATAGATCACCCGTTTGGCCTTGGGTGCAAAATGCGGTAATCCGCGCATGATAGCTTCTTCGGCCCCTTCGCCACCACTGAATAATTCAGGTATCAGCAAAGAACCCAATGCGGCTGAACCCAGACCCACACTTAACCGCGACAGAAATTTTCTGCGGTTAATATTGAGGCCATGTTCGAGTATTTCTTTTTCCATAATCAGGTTTTTGTAATGGCTTCCTGCATATTATACATGATCTGGATGGTCTGCATGGCAGCTGCCAGTTTGGTCTTATTGTTGGTCCGGGGTTGATACGCACCCGGTGTCAGTAATTTTTCTGCTTTGCTTTGATCGATCTCCTGCGCTGCCTGTTTCCAGTACATCACTAACTGGTCTATCTCTTTGGCCGATGGTGTACGGCAGATGATGGCACGGAATGCTTTCTCCAGCAATTGTGCAGGATCGCTATACTGCTGCAGTAATTTATCGGCCAGCGCCTTCGATGCTTCCAGCATGGTAGGATCATTCAGCATCACCAGTGCCTGTAAAGGTGTATTGGTTCGGTAACGGGTTACCTGGCATTCGTCGCGGTTGCTTCCATCAAATAACATCATAGAAGGGGGTGGCACCGTTCGTTTGATGAACGTATACAAACCTCTTCTGTACAAAGCCTGTCCTGTATCCTGCACATATTTTTTCAGCAACCCTCTTCCGGAAGTGGCCAGTTCCCATAAGCCTGGTGGCTGGTAAGGTTTTACACTGGGGCCACCAATGGTCCTGTTCAGTAAACCACTGCTGGTCAGCAATACATCGCGTACGATCTCGGCCGGGTAACGCACCCTTGGTGCATAGGACCAGTAAAGATTTAACGGATCTATTTTTAGTTTCTCTTTGGTTACCTGGCTCGATTGGCGATAAGTGGCAGAGAGTACGATCTGTTTCACCAACCGTTTCATATCCCATCCATGTTCGCGGAAATCAACCGCGAGCCAGTCCAGCAGGGCCGGGTGCGTGGGCAGTTCGCCCTGCATACCAAAATCAGCTGCTGTTTTTACAAAAGCCCTTCCAAAAAATTCGGCCCAGATCCGGTTTACAAATACACGTGCCGTTAAAGGATTTTTCTGATCAAAAAGCCACTGCGATAAACCCAGCCTGTTTTTGGGATAATTTTTATTGAACGGAAGAATGGCCGCTGGTGTGGCCGCCTGTACCGAATCGGTGGGTGCATCATAACTTCCTCTTGCGAGGATAAAAGTTTTTCTTTTGGCCGTATCCCGATCGGCCATGATCGATACTTCGAGTTTACCGGTATCCTGTTTGTTTATAAAAGCCAATGTAGTTTTCACATCTTCATTGGTGATCTGCATTCGCGGGTTCTTGGCAAAAGTTTCCGGTCCGCCCACCGTAGATTCCAAACCTACTTCTTTGATATTATTAAAAAAGGCAGAGAGCTGGTAATATTCTTTCTGCAGGATGGGATCATATTTGTGATCATGACATTTGGCGCATTCAACCGTCATGGCCAGCATGGAGCGACTGAAAGTGCTGGTGCGGTCGTCTACATACATCAGGCGATACTCCTCATCTATCACGCCACCCTCTTCAGTGATCTTATGGTTACGGTTAAAACCGGTTGCCAGGATCTGTTCTTTGGTGGCATTGGGCAAGAGATCGCCCGCCAATTGCCAGGTGATGAAGGTATCATAGCGCAGGTTCCGGTTAAAAGCACTGATCACCCAATCGCGCCAGGGCCACTGAGAACGGTAATTATCATCCTGGTATCCGTGCGAGTCTGAGTAACGGGCAATATCCAGCCAGCTGATGGCCATGCGTTCGCCGTACTGTGGTTTCGCCAATAAACGGTCCACCATTTTTTCATATGCGGCCGGATCGGTATCTGATACGAATTGGCGGGTCTCTGCTTCGGTTGGCAGTATACCGGTCAGATCCATGAACACACGTTTTGCAAGCCTTTCTTTGTCGGCCGGTGCATTGGGCGTTAATCCTTTCTGCTCCATTTTCTGGAGGATAAAAAAATCGATCTCATTCACGGGCCATTGCCGGTCGGATACTTCGGGTATGGGTTGTTTCTTAGGTGGCACAAATGCCCAGTGCGGTTCGTATACCGCTCCCTGTTTGATCCATTTTTTCAGGATATTGATTTCCTTTTCGGTCAATGCAGGTAAACCGCTTTTGACAGAAGGCATCTGCAGTGAAGTATCTTTAGAACTGACACGAACGATCAGTTCAGACAGATCCGGATTACCGGGAACGATGGCATGTTTGCCCGGATGATCCTGCAAAGCCTTGTAGGCTTCTTCGGCTATATCAAGACGCAATCCGGCTTCTCTTTTCTGTGCATCCGGACCATGGCAGTTAAAACATTTATCAGATAAGATAGGGCGTACATCATAATTGTAACTGATGGTCGCAGGTATACCCTCTCCACTTCCACTGGCATTGGTGCAGCTATCAAAGATCGCGAAGAGCGAGAACAGGCACAGTGGTGCCGCAATCAGCAATCGTTTGGAGTGGAGCATGGAGTGTACTTGTTTTTACAGAATAACATCCCGACGGGCTTTTATCACCACCCGCCTGTACCTGCTAATAAATATACCTGAATTTGTTTAAAAAACACGAATGCAATAGTTGTTAACTGGCATAGCGGAAAAGCCTTCCTTATTATGGAACAAAGGGATTACAACTTACTGTCTATCCGCTATTTTACACGGGCAGGCGGAACCAGTTTGTATTTTCTGAAAGCGGCAATCAGGTGGTCAGCAAAACGACTGAAACCCAGATCGGTAAAATGCACCCCGTCTACCGTTCCTTCATGGTCGTTGCCGAGGGCATCCGTTGCAGGAACATAATAGAGATTGGGTACAGCTTTGGCGCGAAGGCTGTCAAAGATCCTTCTAAGGTTGCCGTTCTTCTGCTGTAATTGTTCCTTCAGTTTCAGATCCTGTGCCGCCGTTTCGTAAATGGTATTTTCTACCAGTACAATGGGTGTAGTGGGACGTTTCTTCCGGATGGTGGCCACCAATGCACCGGTATTGGCCGTAATCATCTCTGTTGGCATGTTGGGTAAACAGTCTATTACGTACAGCAGGGCATCGGTATCCGCCAGCAGTTCTGCCAGGGGTTGCTCCATTCTCCCGTTACCACTGAAGCCGAGATTCACACATTCGATATCCAGTTTTCTGGAAATAATATTGGTATGTGCCATGCCGGGCCGGGAAGCACAACCGCCCTGTGTAATACTGGTTCCATAAAAGATGATCGGTTTGGCAGTAACCGGCATAGATTTCGAAAGGGTTCTACCCGAATCGATCCCGATCTGCAGCGATACGACCCCGTCGTACAAAGGCAGATATAAACGGTATTCCCGCTGTTCTCCTTTCATATTGCTGATCAGCGTGGCTTCTGTTTCCTTACCCGAAGCCGGTCGACCGGTATTCACATACTGCCATTGGCCCGCCTCTTTCACATACAGGTCAACGCCCTTTACACCGGAAGCAGCCATGTGATTCATGGAGAAATTATTCAGTACCGTCCAACGCGCAGCGATGGTGGTTGCATTGGTGATAAAACCAACGGTGATACCGGCAGATGCTTTAGACAGGTCCCATACTTCTTTTCTTACTTTTTCCTTGTAAGCCAGCGGCAACCTGTCGTAGGCATTTTCTTTTTCCTGTTCATCGATCCGGGTACCGCCTATCTGAAAATACTCTTTCGAAAAATAAATGAGGTTCTTTTTATCCGTTTTAGCCGGCTGCGAATAAGCAAGCGTGCAAATGAATGATATCCATAATAAGTAGAGGGCTCTTTTCATAGAAGGCTATTAACGGTATGCTGTTTCGGCTTTATTTTTTGATCAAACGTATTTTCTGCAGGGAGTCCAGCCTGGGATATTTTTCGAGGAAAGCTTTTCTATCATTCATCAAAAGGCCATAGTGTGCAAATACCCGATCGCCGTATCCATTGTACAAACTATCCACCACATCCATACCTTTGGTTACTTTACCCAATACCGGGTATCCTTTTACACCTTGTGATACCAGGGTATCCAAACGGGGCGAGTTATTCTGGAGGTTAATAAAGAGATCATTATCACGGCTGTCTTTCCCGCTTCTGGCATAACTGATAGCCCCACGCTCATTAGGTTGCAGCACAGGTTCATCGGGCAGTTTTACCGTATTCCATTTTTGCAATTTCAGTGAATCGTCTCCCCCAAACTGTACCACATAGTTGGGGCGAACGCGGTAAAACAAAGTACGATCGTAAAACCTGTGTTTGATCTGTGCATATAACCTGTCTACCGCCAACGGCGACCATTTTCTGGTAAATGCTGCTTCAAAATTGCCCCTCGAGGTTTCAAATACAACATTGAAATGCTCCGGCGCTTTTTCTTTGAGCCATTTTTCGCGAAACAGCGGACGCTGGCAGGCGATGGCCAGGAGTAATACGCATAATAGAAGCAGGTATCGCATGGGGTTGGTATCTGTTACCTGAAATTACAGAATCGGCTGAAATTAACCGTGCCCTTGTGCCTTTGTGAGCTAAAATACCACACAAAGGCACAAGGGCACGGTTTGAATCGAATGCTTATAGTTTAATAGCCCACTCATTTACCATCTTACGACCCAGCAAGGCATTGGCTTCCGCATCGTTTTTGAACTGCTCTGTAGCAGGGTTCCACTCGAGCCTGCGATTGAGCTGGTAAGCGATATTGCCGATATTACATACGGTTGACGTACGATGACCGATCTCTACATCGCAAATGGGTTTGCTGCGCAGGCGCATGGCGCTGAGAAAATCCTTGTAATGATCTTCACTTTTGTACACATGTTTTTCATTGGCACCTATGCCTTTGTCTTTCAGCGCCGCAGGCGAAGTTTCCAGTTTACCTCTTTGTACTTTCAGTTCTCCTTTGGTTCCAAAGAAATGAATCGCATTGTTCCATTCCCATTTTTCATGTGTCATAGTTATACCATTGGCATAGCGGTAAGTGAGGAAGAGATGATCCTTACCATCCGGCGCGATTACTTCTACCGGACCGGTATGATCCATATCTAATGCCCACTGTACAATATCAAACATATGTGCGCCCCAATCAGTTACCATACCGCCGCCAAACTCGCGGTAGTTACGCCAGTTGGGATACACATCTTTGCTGATGGGTGGTGCCAGTTCCGCATTAAAGGCAACGGGTGCATTGGGTCCGAGCCATTTGGCCCAGTCCAGTCCATCAGGTATGGGTTCTGCCGGCAAATCATAGGGTTTTGGTGGCGGACCCACATTTACTTTTACTGATTTGATATCACCGATATAACCATTCCGGATCAGTTCTGCTGCCTGCCTGAACTCGGGCCAGGAGCGTTGCATACTGCCGGTCTGGAATACCCTGTCGTATTTACGCGCGGCATTCACCATGGCTCTACCTTCCTTAACGGTTAACGCCAATGGTTTTTCGCAATAAATATCTTTACCAGCTTCAGCCGCTTTCACAGCCATCACTGCATGCCAGTGATCGGGTGTGGCAATCACTACGGCATCCACATCTTTTCTTCCGAGTAATTCGCGGAAATCATTGTACACAGGTATATCAGAGTACGTGCCGTACTTTGGATTTTTGGCATATTCCGCTTTGATCTTTTCGAGTGTAAGGTCAGCCTTGGCTTTATACACTTCGCTCAATGCCGTAAATCGGATCTGTTCTGTTTTCAGGAAATAACCAGAAAGGATCTTACCCTGTTTTCCGCCCCCGATCAATCCGAGGTTGATCATATCGCTGGGGGCAGTATATAATACACCTGCCTGGCTTTTTCCACCCAATACATACCTGGGAACAATCATAAAGCCTGCCAGCACTTTAGCCGAGTTGGTCATGAAATCCCGCCGCGAGACGGAGTTTGTTTTTTCTTTTTTCATACGGGCTGTTTAATGTTATATAAATGGTTGTATTATTTCTGATCAGAAAACGAATAAGGTTTTGCTGCCTTACTGATTCCTCTGCCAAAAGCAGGTTTGCTGCCCATATTGAAACGGAGGGTACCTCCTTTCAGTATGCCGGCATGTTCTATATAATTTTTCTCAAAAGGCTTACCCTGCAGATCAGCAGACTGAATGTACACATTTTTACTGCTGTTAAGCGGTGCTTCGATCACAAAATATTTTCCATTATCCAGTTGCAGGGTGGCTTTTTTAAACAGGGGCGAGCCAATTACGTATTGATTGGTACCGGGTGTAACAGAATAAAAGCCGAGCGCGCTGAAAACATACCAGGCGCTGGTTTGCCCATTGTCTTCATCGCCGCAATAGCCGTCGGGTGTAGCCCTGTATAAGCGATTCATGGCATCGCGTACATGGTATTGGGCCTTCCAGGGAGCGCCGCAATAATTGTAGATATAGATCATATGCTGGATAGGCTGGTTACCATGCGCATACTGGCCCATATTCATGACCTGCATCTCTGTCATTTCATGTATCACACCACCTCTGTAAGCAGAACCATCAAATACAGGCGGTTGGTGATATACGCTATCGAGCATCAATTCCATCTGCTTCTCACCGCCCATCAGTTTGGCCAATCCTGCAAAATCCTGGAACACACTCCAGCTATAATGCCAGGCATTGCCTTCTACAAACTCTCCGCCCCAGCGCAGGGGATTAAATCCGGGATCAAAACTTCCATCCAGATTCCTGCCACGCATCAGTTTGTGTTTAGGATCAAAGAGATTTTTATAGTTCTGTAAGCGTGCAATAAATTTATCGATCACTTCTTTTGGCTTGTGTAAAGCAAGACTGATCTGGTACAAACAGAAATCTGCATAGGCATACTCCAGTGTTTTGGCCGCACTGCCCCCATATTTATCTGCAGGCACATAACCGATCTGATTGTATTCTTTCACACCCTCTCTGCCCAATGTCCTGATCGGTCCCATGTTCTCGGTATTCTTCATCAGCGCTTCGTACAATACCGTGGTATCAAAATGTTTGATGCCTTTCATAAAAGCATCTACTACTACAGAGGCGGAATTACTGCCTACCATGGTGGCCCGGTGGCCCGGACTGGCCCACTCAGGCAACCAGCCACTTTCCTTATAGGTATTGGCCAATCCCTGGATCATCTGACTCTCCATTTCAGGATAGAGTAATGTGAGAAAAGGAAACAGCGAACGGAACGTATCCCAGAAACCGGTATCGGTAAATAAATAGCCTTCGGCAATTTTTCCTTCGCCATAGGGACTATAATGGATCATTTTGTTGTTTACATCAAACTCATAAAACTTTCTGGGAAATTGTAAAATCCGGTACAAACAGGAATAGAAGGTTTGGATCTGCTCTGGTGTACCGCCTTCTACTTTGATCTTGCTCAACGCTTTGTTCCAGGCGGCTTTGGCCTGATCGCGGATTTGTGTAAAGGATTGTTTACCTATTTCGCGCTGCAAGTTCAAGTCCGCCTGCTCAAAAGATATAAAAGATGAAGCTACACGCAACCGGACCTGCTCGCCCCTGGTTGTTTTGAAACCCACAGCTGCCTGTGCATGCAACGCTTTTATTTCGTTCTGAGAAGCATGCATCACACTATCATCTACCGTATAGGTAAGTGTAAAAGGTTTATCGAACTGAATAACAAAATAGTTCTTAAAATTAGCCGGTACTCCTCCCCTGTTACGGGTAGTATACCCAATAATCTTATTTTCTTCAGGGATGATTTTAATATAGGAGCCCCTGTCAAATGCATCAATCACCACAAAGGAACTATCTGATGCAGGAAAGGTAAATTGTAATATGGCCGCTCGTTCTGTGGGTGTGATCTCTGCCAGCACATCATGATCGGCCAGGTACACACTGTAGTAATAAGGATTCGCGATCTCTGCTTTGTGCGAGAACCAACTGGCTCTTTTTTCTTCGTTCACCTGCAGTTTACCCGTAATGGGCATGATGGAGAACTGGCCGTAATCCCCCATCCAGGGCGAGGGTTGGTGGGTTTGTTTGAATCCGCGGATTTTATCAGCTGTGTAAGTGTATTGCCAGCCATACCCATTGGTACCGGTCTGTGGTGTCCAGCAGTTCATTCCCCAGGGAAGGGTGATGGCGGGATACGTATTGCCATTTGAAAAACTGTATTTGGAATCGGTGCCCATCAGCGGGTTCACCCATTCTTCCGGGCTAAAAGAAGATTGGGCAGCTGCTGAAACGCAGATACACAGACAGCAAAACCAGCTAATTATTTTTATCATCTTATTTATTGTATCGTAACCTGGTGTTGACCCGCACCCATTAATGGGAAACGGTAATAGTTTTTATCGTTACTGAGTACTATTTTTTGCCCATCCAGTATTACTGTTTTACTACCGGTTCTGACAGGGAGTGAGACTTCTGCCTTTGTTCCACCGGGAATCTTTATCTGGTAAAGATCCGCTGCAGTAGTTCTTTCAAAAGCAACCGACACTTCTCCTTTAATCGTGGGTGTACGCAGTTTAGCAAAACGCAGTGAACCCATTTGTGGTTTGATGCGGATGGTATCTGCCCCCGGTGTTAACGGTTCTATCCCCATCAGTTTACACACAATGATATTTGCCGGCGCCGCACCCCAGGCATGGTTCCAGTCGAGGTTGGGTTTGTAGGTTTTGTCCCATGCTTCAAGACTAACCGTTGACCCAAGCCGGATCATGTGGTACCAGCTTCTTTCTGTGGTAGATGAGAGTAAGGATAATGCATAGTCCTGCTCCCCTGCTTCATACAAGGCATCCAGTAAAAACTGTGAGCCGTACACACTGCAGGCCATCTTACGCGACTTGATGAATTTGACCACTGCAGGAAGATCCTCTTCCGGTATCAATCCAAATGCCAGCGCAAACATATTGGCATGTAGGGATGTATGCGATGTCGTATCGCCATCTTTGATCAGTCCGGTTACCGGGTTGCGGAACACCTGTTGAAAAGAGCGGTAATGTTCTTTGGCTTTGGAGAGATAATCAGCTGCCTCCTTCGTTTTTCCAAGCGCCGCTGAGATCTTATGCATTAATACAAGTGTTCGGTAGTAAAACGCGTTCACCACCGCATTGTAGTCTGTAAATACAAACCCATCTGTTTCGCCGCCATGTTCTTTTTCAGGACCGATATAACTGCCACGCTGGGGCCAGTCTACAATGTCTTTCAATCCGCGTTTACCATCGAATATTTTGGTGATATGAATAGAGCGTAAAAAATCATCTTCCTGAAATTTGGCGGTGGTGCTGATCAGGCCATTCGGTGCTGCCAACGGCATCAGTATTTTTTTCTGCAGTTCCGGATAATACTGGCGGATAAACTGGTCATTGCCGGTATACAGGTAATCGTTCCATGCCAGCAGAACATTCTGCAGACTCCACTCCGTAGGCCAGGTAGGATGAAACAGCAGGTATGTCATGGTACGCCTGGCGATGCTGTATTCGGCATCTACTGCATAATGTGATAACTGGTTGATCACTGCATCGGCTTCATAGGGAAGCCGCTCCCGGTCGCCATCTACATAATACCCTGTAAAACTGGTGGCTTTCATAGAATATTTACAGAGTTCCCATACCTGGTTCAATACCGTATCACTGGAAATAAAATCTGCCGCTTTATCATCAAAGGGATAAAACACGGCTTTGCGTGTTAGGTCTCCTGGTTGGATACTGCCCGACAGTTGACTAACAGACAGATAACGGAACGGAAATACCTCACCAATATAAGCGGGCATCTGTATAGGATTACGTGCATTCCGCTTGGCATCTGGTGGCCATACCAGAGTATAATCATGGGTTCCCTTTTTAACGAAGAGTCCCTGTCTTTTATACCGGATATTACCTCCATTTGATAGCAGGATACCGGGCGATTGCAGTGCTTCGGCTGCTTCTATCCAGATAGAATCTTCTTTGTTACTGGTAATACGTAATTGCACCTGTGCAAAAGCCGCTTTACCAAAATCATAAAAATAACTGCCATCTGCTTTTTGATAGTGCCGGATGGGTTGCTGTATCTCTGCCGTTAATGGATAACAGGAAAAAGGTTCTGCCGTGTCTGCAGTTTGATATACAAAAGAACTTATAGGTGAAAAAGCGGATGCCCGTTTTTGCAGATCCCATACCTGCACTCTCCAGTAATAAACCATTCCCGACGAAAGTGTTTTTCCGCTGTACCTCGCTTTTGTAGCAGCGTCATTGACCTTATATGAATCCCACCAATCTGGTTTACCTGTCTTCAATAGTTGCGGAGAAGATGCCACTTGTATACGATACGCCGTACTAGTGGATACTGCAGCCGGCAGTTCCCAATACAGCATAGGTGCCGCACTACGTACCAACGGGAACTGGAAGGCGGTTTCTTTTTGGGCTGCTGCCAGTGTTGTGTTAACCGGCAATCCGTTTTTCCAGACTTTATCTGCATACAACAGTCCATCTGTCCGCAAGCGATAGGGTTGCAAAGATGACTGACCAAATACGGAACTGGCTGTTAGCAGGGAGATAAAAAGGGCCAGTAAGCTTTCGCTTACCGACCCAAAACCAAACTGCCTGCGAACTTTTTTGTTACCCTGCATACCAGTGGTTATTTAATCTCTCTGATCTTGATATTTCTGAAGTACACGGAATTATTATGGTCCTGTAACAGGATCGGTGTCTGATCCATTTTGGCAAAGTCTTTGTTCTTTGCATACTTGCTGTGCGCCAGTAATACTTTGTAAATATTACTGTCCTTTTCGTATTCTACCACTTTAAATCCATTCAGCCAGTGTTGTATCAGTTTGTTTGGATACACAACTATCTTGGCCTGGTTCCATTCACCAATTTTTTTCTGGAAACGGGGATCTACTTTGTTCGAAGGAATCATATCATACAAACTACCCATGGTACGGTTACCTTCGGTTCCCATTTTGGCATCGGGGTGTTTGGCATCATCCAGGATCTGGTATTCCAGTCCCAGACCGGCGTTCTGATAAGCTTCTGATACAAAATATTTAACACCCGAATTGGCACCTTCTGTTAATTTGAAATCGAAGTTTAATTCAAATGCTTTGTATTGATTTACAGAGATGAGGTCACCGTATTTGGTACCATCGTTCTCAGTAGGCAAAATATGCAATACCCCATCTTCCACTACCCATCCCTTTTCAGGTGCGGTTTGTTTGCCTACCGATCTCCAGCCGCTGAGGTCCTTACCATTAAACAGTAAACTGAATCCCTGTCCCTGCTCCTGCGGCGTCAGTGTATTCTGCATATAGTTCGCTACCGGTGTTGACAGATCCAATGGTCTGGGTTTCATGGCAGCGCCTGTTTGTATACGAATATTTTTCCACTGGATACTTTCGCCACCTTCTCCTTTTACCGCGTGCACCTGCAGGGCAATAAATCCTTTCAGGGTAAGGTCATCTACCATATAAGCCACTGGCACATCATTCACCCAGGTTCTGAATACAGGCCCAATAGCTTCGATGCGGTAGCGGTTCCAATCGCCTTTCTTAAATGCTTTTTTAGCAGCCGGATTCATTTCTGTCTGGTACATCCAGCCACGGCGTGCTTCGTCATAAATACCGCCAGACCATGCCCTGTCTGAAGGATCGATCTCTACCTGGTACCCATGTACACGACCGTTATTGTATTCTGGTTTTGACAAACTCCTGATCTGGATGCCTGAGTTCATATTACCCACTTTCAAATCCACTTCCAGGATAAAATCGCCATATTCTTCATCTGAAGCCAGAAAAGAATTGGGTTCTCCCTTTACAGTAGAACCAATAATGGTTCCATTCACCACTTCATATCTGGCTTTGCCATTCAGCTGGTGCCAGCCCTTTAGTGTTTTTCCGTCGAACAGGTTTTTCCATCCGCTGTTTTGTGCCCAGGTACCGGTAGCAACCAGTAAGAAGAGAAAGAGTACGCTTTGTTTTTTCATGATGCTATGTTTATGTATCTGTGTTTGAAGTTATTTCATTTTATCGATCCATTCTTTGTACAAGGCCATCCCTGTTCCGGTAGTTCGGTTACTGCACTCATTTCGACGATGATCATACTGTCAGGATAATTGAATCGTGTGTTTGAATGGGGTAAAACCTGTCAGGTACACCGTAGGCGCATCTACTGCCGGTAAGGCACCCCTTAACTGGATTCCCTTGTGTTCCTTTTTACCCGGACCGAAACGGATCGTATCTTTTCCTACCGTATACGTTCCCTGTAATTCGCTGAACAAATACGCATCTGCTTTGCTGCCATACGGCTGCACACCGGTAAACTGTCCGCCTTTTCTGAAGATCAGTTCCATCGATACCGGAACGTTATCAGTTCCTTTCATTTCTATCTCAACAGCAATGCCCTGATTAGCTTCCGTGATGGTTACCGTTGTTTCGAGGTATTGCACTTCGCTTTGCTTACGTGCCGATTTGGGCATTTTGGCCATATCTCCGTCGGGAGCTATCTTATCTGCCGGTAGTGGCTGAAAATAGGGGCCTTCCAGTTTGCGTGTTAAAACCCAGGTATTGCCTTTTTGTGTGATCGTGTCTGACTGAAACTGTCCTTTCCCAAAAAAAGAAGCGGCAATACGCATGGCCTGTAATACCGCGTTTCCTTTGTGAAAAGTGAGCCAGCCCGGATTGTTGGAGAGAATGGTAGTGTCCCATTCATTTCTGCGGATCCGTACCACACCGGAATACGGAAATGATTTTACATAACTCACCGGTAAAGGTTTGGTAGCAGGTAACTCTTTCCATAACGAAGGATCTTCCAGGAAATAACTCAGCGAATCAGTGAGTTTTCTGAAAGATGTTTTTTCGATCAGACGGCACATGGCCGACATTTCGCCATCATTGTCCAGTAAGGCAAGGTATCGACAGGCATAATAATAATTTTCCATGGTGCCGATCTGGCCTTTGTCCTGGCGGTTAGAGGCTTCCGTTACCACTTCTCCGTTGGGATGAAGATAATAATGCATCATGCGCAGGTTCTTCCGAACGGCATCCAGCAATTCGGGTTTATTTAAGCCTTTGGAAACAGTGATCAGCACACGGTCTATCACAGCAGAATAGCCATAGGTACTTTTTTCTGTGTATTGCCCATCAGGATCCAGATCGATATGTTCTGCCAGCCACTGGTTCACCCGGTTCACATACCGTGCATCTGGCCATTTCTCATTCAGTTTGGTTAGTGCGGCAGATACCACCCAACGGTGATTGGGTGTATGAATACCACCAACAATCAATGCCTCACCGGCACGTTGTAAAAACTGTTGTAAAAGTGAGAGGACAGTAGCTGTATCTTTTATACCCGAGGCCTGCAGAATATTATACGACTGCACCAGCCGCTTCACCATAAAGGCAGTATCGGGTGTGGAGTGAAAATTGGTGTCCATCAGATCAATGGTACCATCAGCATGTTGCATTTTCAATAAACTGCCCAGTGCCAGTTCCATGTCTTTGAGGATGGCTGCCGATTGGTAGTACTCCGACTCCTGACTGGCTACTGCTTCTGCAGCTTTGTTGATGAAGGCACAGGTACTATGCGGATTCGGGATCTCCACACCGGAAAGGTATCCGCCATAAAACCGGTGAGCGGTATCGGTGATCTTGTATTGGCGGAGATTTTTCAGCTCCTCGTCGTTGAACCTGATCAGTTCTACCAGCCAGCCAGGTTTTACTGCCGGTGCCGCATATTGTGCCGTACGAAAAGCAGCAGCACCTAAAAAAGGCATCATACAAACCGACGTGGCACCCAGTGTTACAAATTTTCTTCTGTTCATCCGTGAATTTTATGACTGATAAGAATGATACTTATTTGCGTAAGCCTTTGTATTGTTCATAAGCCAGACCGAACATAATAAAGGATCCATATCCAAAGCCGGTTCCTTCGGTGATCTTTCTGGTAAGATAATAATTCTCATCCCCCACACAGGTACCACCCGATACCCTTGCCGGAATCAGGTAACCGTTGCCGGCATTGGTCATACTCAGGTTACGAAGTCCTTGATAAGCCTGCTCTACCATGGGCCGGTATTTTTTCGGGTTCAGCAGTTTCAGTTGTAAGCCCTTTGTAATGGTATACGCAAACATGGCCGTGCAGGAACTCTCCAGAAAATTCTTGGGATTATCCGGAAGGGTGACCAACTGGTACCAGTGACCGGATTCTTTGTGCTGCCAGGGAGCCACACTTTCTACATAATGCAGGAAAGCTTTTTCCAGGGGTTTTCTGTATCGTGAATTTTTAGCGATTGTTTCCAGTGCATCTGCGAGTGCCATCCCTACCCAGCCATTTCCCCGGGCCCAGATCTGGCTGCTTTTGCGGGTAGTTTTATCGGGCCAGCCCATGATGCTGCAACCATCATTGTAATCGGTATCGTCTGCATCCCAGCCGTGCACCCATAAACCGGATGCCGGATCGGTGAGTTTTTCATTGTGTGCGTTAAACTGTTCTACAAAATCTGCGATATATTTTTCATCACCTGTTAAACGATACATTTCGAGCAGGAACATGTTGAGCATATACACCGTATCGTCCCATAACTCAACGGTTTCGGCACGGTGCGAAAGACCGCCGTTTGGCGAGCGGGGCACCTGCAGATATTGGGCATAGATTTCCTTGCTTTTATCGAGGTATTTGGGATCGCCCGTGATCCTTGCGAGAAAAGCCATGCCATGTGCCGAAGCTACCGCGTTGGGATGTTTGCCATTAGCTACTGCATACGTGGCATCCATGGCTGTTTTAATGTAGTTGAGATAGGTCTTTTTGTCTGCCTCTGTTTTACTGTTATACAGATGCACCAAAGAGTTGAGGAAAGTAGCCTGGCCCCAATCCCACTTGTATTTCTCCGCAGGCATAAACACTTCTCGACCATGTTTATCTACCGAATCTACCCATGACTGGGAAAAGGAAGGAAAGTACAATAAGAGGGCAATACCCAGGATGGTTACTCTTTTCATGGCAGTTGGTTTGTTCCTGTAAACAACTGTTACAGTGCAATCGGTTTCTGTTTAGGATGGGTAAGTTAAAACGTTTTAGTAGAATTAACAATAAAGCTCCGCTTGCTTTTCTGCGAAATCGTTTTCGTGTTCATTTTATCCTGAACCAACTGTCTGATCCAAGCAGTTACTGCAGTTTTAGCGATATTTTGCCATGATAGGTTTACCCAGCTCTTCACCATCCACCATGAACAGAAAATCTTTCGGCAAGGCAAAAGGGTTTGCATAGGATATCCGTTTTTTATTGAGCAGGTCTGCCTGCACGCCCAGTTTTCCGGAAGAGGTCTGTACGGAGATATCGGTGATACCATTGGTTTCCTTCACCGTTACCGGTGCCGTTAATACTGACTGGCGGAAACGGGCGAAATCAACATCGGTACGGATGCCTTCAGCAGTCTTCCACCACATGGCGATGGTGGCTTTGCCATCGTTGGGATGTTGCAGTGTCAGTCGTAAAGCTTTGTTATTGCTGAGGGTAAATTGCTCCCTGGTGGAAGCATACGCAAACCCATCGTTATACAGAACCGGTCTTACACCTTCCCCAGCATTATACTGGAGGTAGCGGAAAGCAATGGCCACATCTTCGAACCTTGCAAAAAAAGTGTTGGTCTCATCCAATGCAAGACTCTCCCCTTTTGCCGGTACTTTCTTCTTTGTTTTACCGATCCAGATCTCATCAAATGCATCAGGAAGAATAATGGTTGAGTTGAGGTAGTCTTTGATACAGTTATGGTCTTTTGCACCAGACACCAGCATCACGAACTCGCCTTTATTCTGTGCCGACTGCATAAAAGGCATCAGGTGTCTTGTTTTACCCCATCCGCCATTGGATGGATAATTGGCTGGCATCAGGTGTTTCATTTTATCCCCCATGCCAGTTGCACTCCAGGTTCCATAATGATCATCCCTTCCTTCCAGCACGTACACCATATTGGCCATGGCCGGTTTTTTGGCACTGCTCAGGTACATCACAAAAGGTTTATCATCCGGACTATAAGCCTGGTTGGTGGATGCGATGGATACTTTACTGCCATGATAATCGGATGCGTAGGTATGTGACAGACTATCCCATCGCTGCACGATAAAACGGTTTTTCCGGTTCATGAGTTCTTTTTGTGCGGCAGACAATCCCAGTTTTTGCAATGCATCCAGGCAAACCTGGTGAAACAGGTGTGTATTGGTATTTTTTCCTCCCAGTAAAGGGTTGAAATATTTTTCTTCCAGCAGGTCGCGGCCGAATACCCGGTTGTAATCGCGGCTATGCGCACCTTCCAGGTAACCACCGCGTTGGTTATAATGCGCACTGAGATCGGTCAGGAATAATCTGATCGCATCGGCGGCTTTATTTTTAATGTCCGCATCGGTGATGAAAGTATGAATCAGCAGCAAAGATTCAAGATCTACTCCGCAATAGGTGGGACTATCATATTCACGATTACCATATCTGGCAACATGTTGCAACCAGAGATCAAAATATTTTCTTCCTTCATCCAATACAGACCGGTCATGGTACACTTCTCCATACGCTACAAAATTCCAGATCCGCATGAGGTAGATATTGGTATAAGAGATCCTGATCTCCTGGTTCCGGCCACCTTTCAGTGCCAGCGAAAAAATATCATCCAGCTCCTTCTGTGCTGTAGCCGATAGGCGATCATTGAACAGTAATTTTACCAGCATCCCGTATTGCATACAAAACTGTACGTTGTTACCATCTCCGATATCGGTTCCCGTTTCATGCCAGCCCCAGAAAATATTACCATAACTTCTGCCCGCTTTCGGATCGGTGATCATTCTTGTTTTAACCAGTTTCAATAACCATTCTACCTGAGTGGGTTGCAGAAAATTGGCATCCATGGCATCAACCAGGAACAGGAAACAATCCCTTACTCCCAATTGCCGCGGCGTTTTCTGCACTGCTGCCCATTCCCGTTCCAATGTGGCTTTTCGTTCTGCAGCATTGGGCATAGTTGGAATGGTATAACCAGCTGGTTGCTGTGCCACCAGATAAGAAGGAACCAAAACGGTGAGCAACAGGGAAAGGAATATTTTTTTCATATTGGCATACTATTGTTTGGTGAGTTTGAGCATGACCACACCATGGTGAGGGATTGTTGTTGGGAAACGCTGCTGGAAATAACCCAGGTCTTTCTGTCGCCACAGATCACGGATCTTCCATTTTCCTTTCAGCCCCAATGCGGCAAAATCGAATGTGCAGGACCTGGCAGATTCATTACCCCAGCGGAAATAAGATTGCGGCGTAGTGCCAAACCCGTCGATATTAAATAATCCCACTGCATAAGAGCCGTCTTCCAGTGGTTTCAGCCAGGTTTGTACGCCGCTGGTATCTGCTACCAGTCGCGCAGCTTTGCCCAACGGATCCTGGTTAACAGCGATCACTTCATCATTCGAAAGAAGACTCAGCGTAAACTCATCCAGTCTTTCAATCGGACAACCGATCAGCATCGGCGCAGCGAGCAGACTGAAAATACTCACATGACTGTATTGCTCATCCGGTGTTAAGCGTGTGGGATGTAATACAGGACCAATCGATACATCTCCCACGATCATCATATCCGGATCGGCCCAATGACCCGGCCCGGTATAAGGGGCCCATTTATCCAGCGAAAAACTGGTCTGGTACAAACTGTTCCAGCTGTCTTTGATATCGGGTCCGGTGCGATACATATTGGATAAACGCACCCAGTCTTTTACTTTTTCAAAAGGTGCATTATTAGATAAACTGAATACGATATCTCTTCCTGAGGTACGCAGCGCCTGCGACATACGTTCGGTAGAAGCCACATCGATACGCCAATCGTATTTCAGAAAATCCACACCCCATGCCGCCATCTGCCTGGCATCGTTTGGCTCAAATTTATACTTGGCAATACGGCTAAAAGGCGGACGGTTTACTTTGATGAGTTCATGCGTTTCTCCACCGGCCGGATAATCGGAAGAAGCGCCTACATAACCTGCATAACTGGCAATATATGGAGTAGAATAAAGACCGGCTTTTAATCCCATTGCATGGATCTGGTCGATCATGCCTTTGATATCCGGGAATTTTTCATTGGGCTGTAAAGCCGTATCCTTTCCTGTTCTGATTCCCTGCCAGGCATCGTCAATATTGATATAGGTCCAGCCATGATTACGCAGACCTTTATTCACCATAGCATGGGCAGAAGCCAGTACTTTTTCGCGATCAATTTTTGACTCCCATGAATTCCATCCGTTCCAACCGATAGGAGGTGTTAATGCGATGGTATCACCGATTTTGATCTGCAATTTTTTCGTTGCTTCACCCAAGCGGTTCCTGGCTTTGAGTATAGCAGTGTAGGTTCCTCTTTTGGCAACCGTACCAGTGATGATCCCGGTTGTTGCAGATACAGACAAACCTTCCGGCAGCTGCTGCGCCGAGAACTGCATGGGTCTTTCGCCGGTAGCGGCAATGGTATACAGAAAAGGATTACCGGGTGTGGCACCAAATACTTTCGCTGAATTGATCCTCGGTTTGGGTGATGGTTTGGGCGTAAGAATATATTTTTTATCAGTGAACTGCATGTGTCCGGGTTGATGTCCCACATGCATTTCCAGTTTGGCATTGGCCCAGTTAGCGTAAGTACGCTTATTGCTGATACCTCCGATCTTATCTGTGATCAGTAAACCCAGTTGTTTAATACCGGTGAGATCCACTTCTACTTTCACGGGCGCATCTCCCATCTTCATTTCCGGACTCTGGAACAGGATCTTTTTATCTCCCAGTACATAAAAGATCAAGGGAATTTCTTTGTTGCCCATGTCGTCTAAACCAACCAGGGCAGAAAACTGTGTGGCTTTTTTATCCAGATCAAATACCAGAATACTGATACTTTGCACACCCACCCCACGATGGTATCGCACACCACTCATCCGCATGGTATCGTGCCCGTAATTGCTCCTTAGGGAAACAGGACGGATGGCTTCTGAAAAAGTTTGCATGGGCAGATCATCCAGCCATACGGTATGGGTTGTTTGTGCGGTAAGCATGGTTGACAGACACAAACACGAAATCGAAAAAAAACAATACAATTTTTTCATGATGCAGATACAATTCAGTGAGTTGGAAAAAGCCGGATCATGGTCACCCCATGGTGCCTGATCCTGGTTGCGAATGTGTTGGTATAAGTGCCCAGTTCTTTTTGTCTCCATACATCTTTGATCTTCCACTTACCCTTTAATCCGAGTTGGGCAAGATCCAGCGTATAGGCCCGCTCCTGTTCATCGCCCCAGCGGAAATAAGATTGCGGGGTTTTTCCATAGCCGTTGATATTGAACATACCTACCGCATACGATCCATCCTCCATTTTTTTGAACCATACCTGTACATTACCATCATCGGCCACCAGTCTTGCCGGTTTACCGAGTGGATCCTGGTCTATGGCAATCACTTCATCATTGGTCAGCAGGTTCAGGGTAAATGCATCCAGTTGTTCTATCGGACAACCAATCAGTAAGGGCGCAGATAATAAACTGAACAGGCTTACATGACTGTATTGCTCATCCGGTGTTAAACGGGTGGCATGTAGTTTGGAACCGGTGGTAACATTACCAAGGATCATCATATCCGGATCGTTCCAGTGGCCCGGTCCACCATAAGGCATCCATTTATCCAGTGTAAAAGCAGATACATAGAGGCTTAACCAGTTATCGCGGATATCCGGTCCTGTGCGCCAGGCATTGGCAATCCTTGCCCAGTCTTTGGCCAGTGCGAAGGGAGCGGAGTTGGATAAACTGTATAAAATATCTCTGCCAGATTGTTGTAAGGCAACGGACATGCGTTCTGCAGAATGGAGATCTATGCGCCAGTCGTATTTCAAATAATCTACGCCCCATTCCGCCATCTGCAATGCATCTTCTTTTTCAAAACGGTATTTGCCGACATAACGGTTGGCGCGTTTATCTTTTTCGATAGAATCGGTGTAAGCTCCATTCTCGAAATTGGAAGAGCCTCCTGTTTTACCCACATAACTGGAGATCCAGGGAGTGGAATAGAGACCCAGTTTTAATCCTTTGGCATGGATCTGGTCTGCCATGCTTTTAAAATCAGGAAACTTTTGTGTGTTGGGCTGGATAGCGTTGTATTTACCGCCCCGTAAGCCCTGCCAGGCATCATCAATATTGATATAGGTCCAGCCATGACGCTGCAATCCCATATTCACCATGGCATTGGCCGATGCCAGTACTTTTTCCTGGTCTATATCTCTGGCCCAGGAGTTCCAGCCGTTCCAGCCGATGGGTGGAGTAAGGGCGATGGTATCCCCGATCCTGATCCGTAAGGTTTTGGAAGCTACTCCCAACTTATTTTTCGCATGGAGTGTAGCGATATACGTTCCTCTTTCTTTTACGGTTCCAGTGATGATGCCCGTTGCCGGATCGAGCTGCAATCCCCTGGGCAAACCCGATGCAGCATAAACAATGGGCATGTCTCCGGTGGCTACGATCGTGTATAAAAAAGGATTACCCGGCCTTGCACCAAAAACAGCAGGTGAATTGATACGGGGTGTGGCAGCGGGTTTGGGTGTGAGTATATATCGTTCGCCATCATTCGGAATAGAAGCTGGTAAAGCGTTCCCCAGCATGACCAGCTGCGCATTGGCCCAGTTAGCGTAACTGCGTTGCGATTCTTCGTTGGGGAGGACCAGCAAGCCGAAGCGTTTGATTCCGGCCAGGTTTACTGTTACTTTTCTGGCCGCTTCTCCTTTTTTCATTTCTCCACTTTCAAAAAGGATTTTTTTATCGCCGATCACATAAAAACGACTGGCTGTGCCATCTGCGGCTTTATCATCCACACCCACTTCTGCAGTAAATGCTGCTGCTTTTCCATCCAGCAAAAAAAACATGGCGCTGGTACCATGAATACCCAGTCCCCGTTCGTACCGTACCCGGTTAATTTCGATGGCACCACCACCCGATGCTGTTTTCAGGGAAACCGCTGGTATGGCTTCGTTAAAAGAAGGTATACTGAGTTCGTCAAGATAAACAGCTGTTTTGGTTTGTGCATGGGCAGTGGTCAGCAGGGTCATTGCCAGTAAACAGGTTGCAGCTTTTTGCCACACCCTACTCTTTTTTCGTTTCTGAATAATTGTATGCATCTCGTTGAATAATTACTACAAGTGAGTTTGTATGGTTATTGACCTGGTGGGGTCAGCGATAGTTACCTTTGTTCCTGTTTTCTCTACCTTAATAAATACATCCGCTTCTCCGCTGAGTCGCAAGATGTCCTTTCCGTTTTGTTGTATGGCAGAAAATCCTGTAGCTGCCAGTTTTTGTACATTGCCCTGCGCATCCAGTTTTACCGCTGCCAATCCTTTGTATTGTCCGGTGTATAGTTTGCCCTTGTATGTAAACCGGAAAACTGCCGGTTGGTTATTGGTGAGTGAAGCTGTATTGGTAAAAGTGAAAGAACCCTCTCCGTTGGTTACCCCATCTTCCAGCTGATTGGCTGGTATCCCCAGCCGCGCCACGTTCTCCAGTGAATAACCGATAGCTACTGCTTTGTTGGCAATCTGTTTCCAGATGACGGTAATATCTTTTCCGAGAAAATCATGCGTAGCATTTCCTTCCAATAACAGTTTACCGCCCTTGTTCACATAGTTCTGAAAAAAACGGGTGGTAGCTGGTTTGGCATATTGGGGGTTGAGGAAAACGATCGCATCAAAGGTATATCCGTTCAATTCGGGTTTACCCGCAGCATTCAGGTGCAAACGTCCGTCTTCAATCAGGTCGGTGGGTACGGAAGCATTCAGGTATCCTTTCTGCCAGAGCTGTAGGGATCTTTTTTCCATTTCCAGTTTATCATTGATATCATACATTCCTCGCTTCGAAATATCAGGATACCAGTTGTACATGGCTTCCATACCATATACCACCAATAATTTGATCTGTGGAAAAGGTGGATCAAAACGGTTCAGCAGCCGGGCCGCGTTCTCTACTTTGTTGATCCGTTCCAATGCAACCGGATCATCTATCGAAACACCCCAGCCCTGCACATCATTGGCTGCATGGTAATGTGTGCGGATGCCATATCGGAGATCGGTGAGGGCTTTGGTCCAGATGCGGGTCAGGTCTTTACCATAATACATATTGTACATCGCATTCTTCCGGTACCCCATACCTATGCCGATCTGTATAGGTGTAGCCGTTTCCTCATCGCTATGGCCATAATCTCTTTTAATGCTCCACCAGCTAACACCGGTTTGCCATACTTCATCCCTGTCCAGGTTATTGTGAAAAGTATTGTGCAAGCCGATAAAGGTATTTTTCCCGTACATTTTTTTCCCCAGATCATACATGGCTGCTTCTACCGGTAAAGTAGCAAACCGCAGGAGGTTCATGTATTGATTGATCGCACTGATCCTGACTTCAGGTTTACCTTGTGGAGCATACCGCATATCCAGCAACACCCGATACAGCTCTTTACCCGTCTTCTGTTTCATTTGTTTTGCCATGCCCAGTGAATACAGCCGCTCCCTGAAAACACCACTTTCTTTTTCCAGTACTTTCTGCTGGGTGATTTTTAAATTTTTGTATTCGTCGAGGCCAATCCCATCGAATGGTATATCACGATAGGCTTTAAATACATTGAGCAACACAGACATAGCCTGGTCAGAGAAATTACTGCAGGAATTATAATAATGCTGGGTAAGAATATAAGCCGTATATCCCTTTAGCTCCTTACCTGCATTCAGCGTTAGCGAAACCTGGTCTTTTGTGGCGTTGGTTTTGGCAGAAGCCGTTATGTCTTTCAATGTAGTCGGGTCATACACCCCCTCTCCTGTTTTCTTAAATGCGTATACTTTGAACAATTCACTTTTTAACAGGGTCTGCATTTCTCTGGCACCTTTGGCAGCAACTGTATAGGTAGCCGCACCCGCATCATCCAGTGGCACTTCCCCCTCCTGTATCAGTCGGTCCGTATTTTCGATGTCGATGTTAAAATCTCTTTTCCATACCTGTAATCCTATCTGCAGTCCCTTCCTGTGCGCATACGCTACCAGCTTCTCAAATACCGGGTGCATGGCGGTAGTGTCGTAAAAACTATTTCCGCTTCTTTCCGTGAGAAAGACAAGTGTGTACTTACTGAATTTGACAAAACTGTCGATCTTGGCCTGGTAGGTTTCTTCCTTCGCCATATTCTCTGTAAAAAACCAATAGGCTACTTGTGGATGATTCACATTCACAAACGCATCTACATAACTGGTTGTAACGGTTTGTGCATGGCCATTAAAACCGGCCAGCCAGCAAAGTGATGTTATTAGCAAACATTTGACGTTCATCATTTTCATTTTAGCTTGAATCGATTATTTACCCGCCGCTTTATCCGCTACCATCTGCAATACCACTTTATCGTTCCATTCTGCCGTGTGACCTGCCATAGCAGTGAAGGAGATCTTAGCGTCTGATATAGGATTAGTTGTTTTATCTAAGAACATTTTCAAAAAACGTGTGGCCACATTGGAGTAGAGCCCATCCATATCACCGGTCCAGATCCAGAGCTTGCCCTGCAGTTTCGGTCCCAATGTATTCCAGTTCTTTTCCAGTATTTTTTTCAGGTCATATTTTTCCCACTGTTGCGCAATCTGGTGATCAATTTTTCCGGTAACCGGATCAAACATCAGCGTAGGAAGTCCATCGGCGGCCCTGGGCCCGAAAACCGCATTGTATGCCCCAAACTGCCCGCCGGATATCCGGTAATCACCGGTTCTGCTGTTCACATTTTCACCCGCTATCCAGTCTTTCATCGAAAAAGTAGGTTCGCCATAAATAGTTCTCCGTCCCGGTTGCAGGTACCCGAATTTGTTATAGAAAATGGTTTCATCCTGGTAAATATTGATGAGGCCATAATGTTCAAAATCTACCGGGTCTGGACTGTAAGACCAGGTTCCATCAAAAAAATCGGGATACATGATCTGTAAACCCAGCGACACCCATCCGCCCGTGGATGCACCACATACGTAACGCTTCCGGGTTTCTGTTTTATAGTTTACCTGTTTCTCAATAGCAGGAATCAGTTCTTCTGTCAGTGCTTTTCCGCATGGACCATTGTTTTCAGAATCCATCTGGTAGGTATCACCATACGGCCCCTGCGAATCCAGGAATACATAGATCACCTGTGGGGCATCTTTGGCAAACCACCAGTCGGTAAAACTTTTCTGTGTCATCAGGTTATTGATGGCAGTGTACCTTCCATTTAATCCCGCAGCACGGTAACAGATCGGATAACTTTTTTCCGGATGATCGAAATACCCCGAAGGAAGTAGTATGGCCGCTTTCAGGTTTCGGGGTTTGCCAAAGAAAGCGGAGAGATATTTACTTTCAACAGTAACTACTTTTACAAAGGGATGAGCTACAATTACAGCAGGTGGGATAATTTTAGAAAGCGTAAGATGTAAAGACGAAGTACTTGCCAATGAAAAAGAATCTATTTCGCTATACAGATTACCCGGTACATTCTCATTACCATCATCCCTGTTTTGTTTATAGGTTACCTGGTAGTAATATTTTTCGGAAAGATGACCGACAAGTTTCTGCATGCCTGTTGACAATACATTTTTCTTGCTGCTATGGATCACGAATGTCTTCTCCCCGTCCCAGTCTTCCGGTGTAACACCAATGGTTACTTCGGATCGGTTGCGGGGTTCCCGGTCATGTTGACTGGTGAGATGAAACAGCAAACGTCCACCTTTCTGAAAACCGTTTCGCGTGGCAGGAGATACCGATACAGTGATCTTCAACGCTACCTGCTGCTGGCTTTGAACAGCAACAGCGGCAAACAAAAAAAAGACTGTTATATATTTTTTCATCCTGGAATTGTTTGGGATCAATACTTTACCAGCTGTTAATCCCGTATCAATGGTTATTTATAATTCGTTTTCAGAATGCCCTTCGCTTCCGAAACCGGCATCCGGAGGTTTTTAAAATTCACGTTACTGGCATTGTTCAGTTGTATCACCGGCATTTCTTTTGCCGTAGGGATCTGAACATCCGTAAGAGTGATCTGTTTTACATCATCAAACACAAATGCCGGCCTGAAATCATCTTCGAGGTAACTGACTTTTACATTCTTTAATTGTATCCCTTCTGCATGACGCATGTATAATCCCCAGGCAGGCAATTCACCAAACATGGAGAATTCAGGATAAGCGGCCGCATTTTCAGGGATGCGGGTAATCTCTGTTAAGGGAATATATGCAATAGACTTATCCGCCCTTCCGCCATAACTGATCTCAATATTTTCCAGTGTCACATTCTGCACCGGATACCCGGGTAATCCCACAATAGAAGAAGGCACCAGGTTATATGGCAGATAAGGATGCCCATAAATATGAAAATGAGAAGGACGTACAGGCATTTTATCAAAACCCGGACGTAAATGATCCGGTGGTCCCTCAATCGGATACCCCTGATCGGGCTTCAGCAAAGGTGTTTCCACTTTTACATTGGCGATGTAGATGTCTTTGAGTGTACCTACTTCACCAGTAGTGTTTCTGCGACCGCGCCGGATAAAAATGGCATTACCGGTATTCTTGGCCTGAACATTCCGGATATCAATATTATCCATAAAACCGCCATCCACCGATTCCAGTGCAATAGCGGAACGATACGTATCAAAAATGGTAAGATTGGTGATCTTGAAATTCCGGAAACCGCCATGGTTGGCAGTACCGAACTTTAAACCGTTGGCGCTGGAACGTAAAGTGCAGTTGTCTACATACACATTTTCGCAGGAGCTATTGGGATTATCCGATTTAAAACAAAGCGCATCGTCCGATGCATTGATAAAACAATTGGTGATGCGCACATTTTTAGAATCGGTCACATCCAGTCCATCATTGTTCCAGTAAGCGGTACTCTGTACAATGATCTTATCAATAACCACCCCATCACATTCGCGGTAATCCTGCACCCAGTCAGAAGCATTCTTCAACGTAATACCGGTTACGGTAACATTCTTACAACCTTTCAGTAACAACCCAAGGGCACGGCCCGGCCCGGGTCTTTTCAGCAACCAGGCAGAGTCTGACTTTACTTCTCCACTTCTTAATTTTTTAAATACATCCATCATCAGTTCCTGGCCCTGAAAATCAATGATTCCCTCTCCTGTAATAGAAATATTTTTTTGTTCTTCTGCTATAATCAAAGCGGCCCGACCGGCCAGCTTCTTATAATCGGTGGTAAGATGAGAGCCCAGCAACACAGCTCCCAGTTCCACATGCAGTTCCACACCGGATTTCAGTTCCAGGGTTCCTGTCATATAATTACCCGGGGGTACAATCAGTTTTCCACCGCCTTTTGCAGACAGATCATCGATCAACTGCTGCATAATTTTGGTATTCACCGTTCTTCCATCTGCCACGGCACCGTGCTGGCTGATAATCACATCTTTCTGTGCGTTTGCTGCAACAGTAGTTATCAGCAGGGCAACAACAACGTATAATTTTTTCATAGTTCTTTTTTACTTGAGTTCGTAAGTAATCGCTGGAATATTCCATCCCTTTACCACCAGTTTTACCTGATCAAGGCTTTTACCGATGGCATAGGTTTCAATGGTAACCTGTTTGGTTTCGCCCGGTAAGAGCGAAAAGAAATTATCTGTGTAAAAAGAGGGGCGAACTGGTTTTAATGCCTGATCCAGTAACTGCAGTTGTGTGAAAAATGCAATCTGTTTGCCAGGATTTTTGAGCTCGATTGCTATGTGATGAGCTTCCCCTTGTTTATGCACAGTTAGCTTTGTCTGCAGCTGCACCGGTTTCATGTTGGCCAGCGAGGCAAAGCCGGCAGACGCAGGACCGGAAAGGGTTTCTTTACCGCGATACGGATCGGTGGAACGCCAGTAAAAACTATTCGTTACTGGATTCCCCTTTTCATCCTCAATAGATAACCTGATAAAATGTACCGGCGTTATCTGCTTACCAAATTCAATGGTTAACAGATTATTCAATACCGCATCTTCCGGTATGGAAGGCAATACAACCGATTTGGAAAACACTTTTTTACTGTTCAGGTCATATACGTCTGCCCTGAGACGATAGTTGGCAAAGGAGGTGAAATAATCATTATATACAGATACTGTATTCTTCAGGTAATCAAACTGAGCATGTAATGGCTCCAGTGCGTTTTGCGTATAATACAATGCGGAAGTAGGCTCCAGCGACCAGTCCCACATTCTGCCACAAACCTGCCGGGCAGGTGAGTTGTGATACCAGAACAATAAACCAGAACAGTACCTGTCGCCATAACCAAACTTATTCGCATTCCATACTTCCCAAACAGACTTCGCATTGATAGCATTCAGTAACTGGGCTTTTTTTGCGAATTCATCAATAGAAACAGATGTGCCATACTGATTAACAAGATCTTTGAACTTGCCTGTCATTCCGTGAAAAGCATCTCCATCCAGGTAATCCCATACAGTTTTGTTGATGGGCCAGAGATCTTTTTCATCCATCATCTCACGCAGTACTTCTACAGTAGGTAATGAGGGTGCACCATATTCCGGATTAAATCCATCCACCCGGCTACCACGTGCCGATGCGGTGTTTTCGTAATGCTGCATGGGGTTTACCTGCTGGTAAGGACTCCCGTCATGTACCCCATCTACTTCAGACTGCATCTGGTAGGGTCGGGTACCATCCAGGTTATTCAATACATCACGAATCCCCGATACTTCTGTGCTTTCGTTAGATGCTACATAAAAAGCCACGGAAGGATGGTTACGGATCCGTTTAATGGTGGATGTCAGATTGCTGAAATAAAGATCCTTATCGTTCGGATGTTTGGTGTCGCCGGTTAACCAGAACTCCTGCCATACCAGCAAACCCAGCTCATCGCATAACTGGTAAAAATAATCCGACTCGGCAATACCACCGCCCCATAAACGCAACAGGTTTACACCAGCTTGTTTGGTATAACGCAGTTCCGCATAAGTGCGTTCATCAGAGCTACGTAACATGGCTTCCGGAATCCAGTTGGTACCCCGGATAAAAATCTTGCGGCCATTCACATAAAAGGTTTTGGAACTGTCGGGTGTTTTTCTGTCGGCAGTAATCTCCCTGATTCCGAATCTGGTTTTAACAGAATCACCTGCTACCCCATCTACATACGCCACCATTTTTAATTCATATAATTCCGGTTTGCCTTTGAACACGGGCCACCACAAGCGGGGATGGCGGATGCTGAGTTGCGGAAAATCTTTTGCTGTAAAACTGACTGTCTTATCCTCGCCCCGCAAAAGGGTAACTGTTTTTTCAAACTGTATATCTTCGCCCACAATTTCACCTTTCACCACACAGGTAACCGTTTTCATGGCTACATTAAACAGTTCTACCGAAACGGTTTCATCTGCTTTGTTGTAAAGTGGTTTAGCCAGCTCCGAACGTACAAAGGGATGTCGCAAGGCCACTTTATTGGTAGCGTACAAACTGATATTTTTCCAGATGCCGGTGTTCCGGTCACGGATACCGTCTTTGAAAGTAAAGTCCCAGCCAACCGACATCAGCATGGTTGTATTTAAACCGATATTACCATCTCCGCCATTGCGGTTCTCGCCCCTGGCACGCCAGGGTTTGGCTTTATTGGTTCCGGGAATATCCACCGGGTATACTTTAATAGCGATTGCATTTTTTTCTCCGGCTTTGGCAAAATCGGCAATATCTACCTGGTCCTGACGAAACATGCCCGACAGGTTCATTACCTGGTTGCCGTTTACCCAGATCTCTGCCCGGTAATTAATGCCATCTACCTGTAACCAGATATTTTTTTCTTTGAAAGAAGCCGGGATGAGTAGTTCTGTACGGAACCAGTAGGTATAAAAATCCCGGCCCGTCTGTGCGATATCCGGGATCAGTTTACTGGATAATTTATTGTTGATACCATAATAAGGTTCCGGATACAGTTTGTTAAACACCAGAGAATTGAGCACCGTTCCCGGAACAATGGCCGGCATCCAGCTGCTGGTGGCAAAACCGGGGCGGGAGATCTCTTCCGGCGCAGCCGTTAGTTCTCCTGCTTTTTTCATTACCCAGTCAAAATCACCACCATGCACTTCTTTTGAGTTAAGGTAGATCCTATTGGCATCCAATGCAAGGTTATGCACCTGTGCAGTAGCTGTGCTAAGCAGCAATCCCAACCAGCTAATATATACCCCGAATTTCATCTTCATCATTTCACAGCTTTAGCTATACAACTTTCCTGCTTCCCGGTTGACAGCAATTCTATCCCACCTGAGTAGAGATCTATAGTTTATTAATCAAAGGCTTTTTCTTCCCGGTTTTATCGGCAATGATCAGCTTCACTTCCTTCGCCTTCCGCTCTACAAAAACATCTGTAGGTTCCTGAAAGCGTAAGATTTCTTCTCCATTACGGCGTAAACTGGTAAAACCGGTTACGCCCATTTTCTGCAGACCTGTTTTTTTACCTGCCTTGATCACGGCCAGTCCGCGGTATTCGCCGGTATATTCATCTCCCTCAAAATTCACTGTAAAACTGGCGGCCTTACCGGTACGCATAGATGCCAGATCGTTGAATGTATAAGATCCATCTTCGTTGCGGCAACCATCTGGTAAGAGATTCTTCTGTAAACCCAATCGTGCCAGGTTCTCTACTGAGTACCCCACCACTGTAGCTTTATCGTAGATCGCTTTAAAACGGTTAGTAATCAGGTTACCTGTAAAATCACGATCCGCTTTACCCTCCACCATCAGTTTACCACCTTTGCTTACATATTGTTCCAGAAATTGCAGTACAGGTTCCCTGGCATATTGCGGATTGATATAAAGTACCGCATCAAACTTGTGTCCGTTCAGTACAGGTTTACCATCTGCACCAATGGTAAGTTGGTTGTTCACAATCAGGTCCGAAGGCACCAGTGCATTCAGGTAGCCTGATTTCCAGATCTCTACGGCTCTTTCTTCGATCTTCATTTTGTCGTTGATATCATACACCCCTCTGTCTGCATAATTAGGATACCAGTTAGAGAGACCTTCCATTCCAAAAATCACCAGCAACCGGATATCGGGTAAAGATGGATTGAACTTATTCAGCAGTCGGGCACAGTTTTCATTGGCATTAATACCCACAATGGCATCCGGATCTTCCAGGTCAAAACGCAAAGGACGTTTATCATTCATAGCATGGTAATGGGTTCTTACGCCATAGCGCAGATCATTGAATGATTTTACCAGTACCGGTTCAAGTACAGCATCATAATACTGGTTGTACATGGCATTTTCAGGATGTGCCATGGCAATACCCATCTGTGTAGGCAGAAACGTTTTTTCATCTGTTTGTCCGTAAGCCCGGGGAGCGCTCCACCAACCAATACCATTGGCCCAGATTTCATCATTGATTAAACTGTTGTGATATGTGTTATGAATTCCGCTGAAAATCTGTTTGCCATATATTTCGCGGGATGCATGATACACTGCTGTTTCTACCCTCACTCCGCCTTTGCGCATGAACTCCATGTATTCGTTGATGGCTTTGATGCGGACTTCGGGTTTACCGCTGGGTGCATAACGGCCATCAAAAAGCGTTTGCTCCAACGAACGACCTGTTTCTTTGGCATACTCCCTGGCCATGGCATTGGAATACCAGCGGCCGCGGTAAGGAGTGGGGGTATTCAGGTCAAAAATGCGTTCTATAAATTTGTTTCCGTATTCATCCAGCGAAAAGCCATCGAAAGGGATATCGCCGTAGGCTTTCATGGCCTCTATAAAACCATCGATCTCTACATTGTCCCAGTTACTGCTCTGGCTGCAGTATTGCTGTGTCATGACGCAGGCTGTCAGACCTTTCATAGACTCCCCAGCTTTGATCTTTACTGCTACCGTTGCTTTATCAGGCAAAACCACTTCGCAATGTTGTGTAATATCTTTCAGTGTGGCTGGATCGTAAAAACCATCTCCGGTTTTCCTGAATGCATATACTTTAAACAGATCTGATTTCAACAACCGGTGTTCGAAACGGATAAATTGGGCTTTGATCTCAGCAGTTGCATTACCTGCCTGATCCAGCGGCAGTTCCGTTTCAATAATCATTCGCTGAGAACCTTCAATTGTCTTATCATTGTAGTTTCCCCATAGCTGCAGTCCTACTTTTAATCCCTTTTTATGTGCCGTTGCTACCAGGTTCTTAAAAACAGGGTACATTTTTTTATAGTCATAAAAATTCGCTCCTTCCCTCGCGGTTAAAAAGATCAGGGTGTATTTGCATTTTTCTGCAATACTGTCTATATGTTTCAGATACAGATTTTCATCGGTGATCAGATTGGGAGAGATAAACCAATAACCGATCTGCTCATGGTTTTCATTGGCAAACTCAGGCACATAGGTTGTTTTTTTTGTCTGAGCAAGGGTTACAGTGTAACTCATTGTTATCAGAAAAGCAATCGGGAGAAATAATTTTTTCATCAGTGGTGTTTATTCGGATTTAGTAACACTTCTTCTGGGTGGTTTCACATGCATGTTCTGCGCCCAGGTTTCATATTCTTTTTTCATACTGCTTACCCTGTCGGGATATTGTGTGGCCAGGTTGCGGGTTTCAGAAGGATCAGCTGAAATGTTATACAGTTCCCAATCGGGATCTTCCCAGTCTTTCACCAATTTCCAACTACCGGTACGGATCGCTTTGTTACCCTCATGTTCCCAGCAAATGGTCCGTTCAGGAGCCTGTTTGTTTTTCCAGAGATAACTGAGACTTTGTCCGGCTATCCCTTCCGGAGCAGCAGCACCAGCCAGCTCAAGTGCAGTGGGCATCAGGTCGGTTACATGCCCCGTTGAAGACAGATATCCTTTCTTCGGTTTAATGGCTTCAGGCCATTGCAGTATGCAAGGAGTAATAATTCCTCCTTCATGCATAAAATGTTTGTATTTACGGAAGGGGGTATTGGATACATTGGCCCATGGCATATCATAGGTATAGTAAGAGCCGCGTTGACCCACCAGTTTGGTACTGTCGTTAAAATTTCTATTATTGGTATTTTCAGCACAGCCCCCGTTATCCGACAGAAAAACAATCATGGTATGTTCATATTGTCCATTGGCTTTTAATGTTGCAATCAGCCGGCCTATGTTCTGATCCATCCGTTCTATCATAGCAGCATATACAGCCATCTTCCGGATCCATGTTTTTTTGTCGGTAGCATTTTCCCATGCAGGAATATCAGCAGGTCTTTCGGTCAGATGATAACTGGCATCTACCAAGCCCAGTTTTTTCATTTTAGCATACCGTTCTTTTCTGATGATATCCCATCCGCTGGCATATATCTTTTCATACCTTGTAATGAGTGCCTCATCGGGAGAATGCATCGGAAAATGAGGGGCCGTATAGGCGAGGTATAAAAAGAAAGGGGCCACATCTTTTCTTTTTTTCTCTGTTTCCAGGTATTCCAGGGCATGATCGGTAAAGGCGTCCGTCATATAAAACCCTTCCTGCGGAATATCATAGTCTTTATCTTCCAATACCACATGTCTTTTGCTTTTTTCCTGCGGCAGGATTTCATAATAACTGCTGGCACCTGAGATCAGTCCGAAATAATGATCAAAACCTCTTTTCCTGGGCCAGTGTTCCGGGCGTTCTCCCACATGCCATTTACCCGACATATAGGTATGATAGCCTTCTTTTTTCAGCAGCTCTGCTACCGTGGCATAACCGGGATCAAGAAACCCCTGGTAATTACCCGGCTCATACGATGCGGGGGGCGTAGTAACCATTAAGCCCATTCCTACCTGGTGGGGGAAACGGCCGGTAAGCAGACTGGCGCGGGTAGGGCAACACCGTGCGTTGTTGTAAAAGCTCCGCAACTTGATACCATTGGCCGCCAACTGATCGATATTGGGTGTATTCACTTCTCCTCCGTAGCAACCGATATCAGAATAACCCATATCATCGGCCATGATATAGATGATATTAGGACGGGAGGGTAGTAAGCGAGGTACATTGGCAGATAACAAAAACGAGCAGGTAGTTACCAACAACAACAGCTGTAACCTAAACTGGCCGTACCATGCCTGCTTTTGCGCACCTGAGCAATTTTTTATTGTGTTCATAGTATCCAGATTAAAGGATGACGGAGAGGAAGGTTACGTATCACTTCATCGCCCTTGGGCTGATGATCAAGGCCTTTCCAGATATCGAACCAGCTTTGTGTATGATAAGCATAAGCACCCAACACCAAAGCCGGTTGTGCAACGGGCCATTCATCCCAATGCATCACATCTTTACGATAAGGCCAATCATTTTTCTCAGCAATAAAAGGAACCATATATTCCATTGCTTTTCGGAAACTCCGGCCATCAGGTGTAGCATAGTTCCAGAGATTGTCTTCGGGAGTAGAGAGCAGCTGACATACTGTTGCCATTGCATCCAGGTTAAACAGCGAATAGCCGTAGGGTTTGGTCCGTTTTAATTCCAGCGGAAAACTACCATCGGCGCCAATTTGCTTCGGAAGCAGTGTATATTTAAACCGATCCTTACAAAAAGCAAGCACTGCTGGCATTTGTGCAAACCTTGCAAAAGCTGCCACCTGCATTACCCAGCAAGTGCCATGGTTATTTTCCCGCTTCATTTCATCCTGTCCGTAAGGATGCTGCATCAACCAGTTTACATAATCTGCAAACCATTGGCGGATAGGCGCTATATCTGCCTGAGTGCTTTGGTCTTGCCCCAGCATCGCTATCAGTCCCTGCGCCACTTCTATCAGATGGATGGTATCAATGATCCCGATGCCTCTGCCGGTTACACGTCCTTTAATGGCCTGTGCATACAGCAGCCGGGGATTCATACGCGTTGCCGTATCAACAAACCAGGCCCGGCAGTGAAGCAATGCCTGGTTCAGGTATTTTCTGTCATGTGTAAGTGTATAGGCCGAAGCCAATGCCGCTACAATATTGCTGAAGCGGATCATAACATGACGGTGGGCTACAAAATTGCCGGGATTAGACATTCCATCATGATTGATATACGGGCTATCCGGATGTATGGGATTGGGCCAGAAATAATCAGCTTCAGAAAAAAAATCGTGAATTCCGCCGGCAGTTCGGGGTGCGGCAAATGCGGTAATGGTTTGGGGTGCCTGTTGCATGGCCCATGCTGCTTCTTTCATTACCTGGCTTCGCAATACCTGTACAACGGCCTCTCTGTAAGAAGCTGTGCTGTGATTATTGCCCGCTTTGGTAAAAGCACACAACATCACAGTTACAAAAAGCAAACAGGTAATGGAATATTTTTTCATGATACGTTTACTGGTAATATTTTATTTAAGAATCTGCAGCATGGCCGAACCTGCCAGCAAAAAAGCCCCTGCCCCGTATGACTCCCAGCTTTCTGCATTAAAATTTCTTCTCGGATCTGCCCCAATGGGCTGCACCCAACCTACTTTACCTTCTTCGGTAACCAGTGTATTCAGTGCCTCCCATGCTTTTTTTACCACGGGCATATATGTTTTTTTATCGAGCAGTTTCTGCTGGATCCCCCAGGCCAGTGCATAACAATAGAAACCGGTTCCGCTTCCTTCTCCACCTACGTAAGATCCCGGATCCAGTAAGCTGGTTCTCCATAATCCATCGGGTTGCTGCAGGGTGATGATTTTTTCTGCCATCTCTTTGTATAACTGTATATAAAATTTCCGGCCGGCATATTTTCCGGGCATTTCCTGCAGATATCTCGCCAATCCGGCCAGTACCCATCCATTCCCCCTTGACCAGAATATTTTTTCGCCATTGGCTTCTTTTTTACCCACCCCATTTGCATCTATCAGGTAAGAAGCATCTCTAGCAAAAAGATGAGCCTCTGAATTATACAGCAATGCATAGGTCTGTCTGAAAAGCGTATCGCTCCATACAAGATAAGAGGGTTCCTGCAGGGTTTTGGCAAGTTTGGCCATAGCAGGCGGTGCCATAAACAAAGCATCACACCACCACCAGGTTATACCGTGTTTCTTTACTTCATTACCCTCCACTTCTTTCATTTTCTGCAAAGAATCAAGTGTGGGTTGTATCATTTTTTTGTCTTTCGACAGCCTGTACAGGTCTATATAGGTTTGACAGATCGCATAATCATCCGCATGATCAAACCGGCGACCAGGTTGCCATTGTTTCCGCTCTCCCATTGCCATCATAGAATCCAGCAGGGTGTTAGACCTGGTGGCTTCGAACGCTGCAAATACGCCCGTGTAAAAAGCGCCATTGGTCCAGTCGTTCAGGGGTTTCCGGTTGGAATGATTCATTTGCCAGCCTGCCACTTTCAGCATAGTTGCCCTGATCTGATCAGGCTGAAAAACGGTTGATGTCTGTGCCATTGTTCCGGAATACATTCCGAAACAGGTGATCAGCAACAGCATAATCCTGCGTTTACAATAAGGTAGATGCATAGAATTGATTTTATCAATGATCATGTCTGTAACGTAACTACAGACAATACTTCATTCAAACTTTTATTGGGTAATCCTTTTACCCTTTGGTGCTTTCTGGATTCTTTTTAATTCCTCCATCAGTTCTTTCACTTTCTCCGGATGTTCGTTATACAGGTTATGATCTTCGTGAATATCAGTGGCAAGATCATACAGCTGGCCAACCGGTTCGCCCGGTTTGGGTTTGATATCAACCGGTACCGTAAATCCACCCGAACCCAGTTTGGTAATCAGCTTCCAGGAACCCTTCCGGATATTCAGTGTTCCTTTGGAAGAAATATTGACAATAGCGGGTTGTTCTTTGATCACTTCAGTTTTACCCGTAAGTATCGGAAAAATAGAATAGCTGTCTTCTGTTTCAAAACGCTCAGCATGATTGCCGATGAGATCGGCACAGGTGGCCATAAAATTGGCCAGTGTGGTAGAAACAGCTGATTGGGTTCCGGCTTTTACCTTACCGGGATACCGAACAATCAGCGGTACCCGATGACCACCTTCAAATACATCCCCTTTCATTCCTCTGAACTCGCCAGCCGCTTTGTGTCCAAACTGCTGTACAAAATTTTCGCGCCAGTAGGGGCCGTTATCACTGGTAAAAACCACCATCGTATTTTTAGAAAGTCCCATACTATCCAGTACCTGCAGTACTTTACCCACGGCGGCGTCTACTTCCTGTACATAATCGCCATACTCACCGGCCTGTGAAGTACCGCTATATTCTTTCGTGGGAACCCAGGGTGTATGTGGTGCCGGCATGGGGAAATACAGGAAGAAAGGATTTGATGCACCTGCCTGCTTACGGATAAAATCATTTGCTTTACGGGTAAAAAAAGGCAGTACATCAAAAAAATCAAAAGAGGGCGACATCAACCCTTCTCTCCAGAACGGGCCGGTATAACCCGACTCCAGTTTATTCCCTTTGGTATATCCGTTCAGGGATTCCGTTAAACGGTCATTTTCGAGATAACAGTAAGGTGGCATATCCAATGAGGCCGGCAGAATAAAAGAATAATCAAAACCCTGCGTGATGGGGCCACGGTCTGGCGCTTTGGTAAAATCGATCTGTTCAGGTTTCATTTCGTTGAGGATCCCATACAGGTTATTGCGGTTGTTCTCCGGCTTCAGCGAATCTTTGTAAGCTTCTTTCGGTACCCAATCCAAACCCAGATGCCACTTACCCACTACACCTGTTCGGTAAGACTTTGTCTGCAGAAGATTGGCTACTGTTGGTAACCCATCTTCAATCAATGTACGGCTGTATCCACGCAGCACACCCACCGGCAAACGGCTGCGCCAGGGATACCTGCCCGTAAGTATGGAATAACGCGATGGCGTACAAACAGAAGAAGTGGTATGCGCATCAGTAAAACGCATACCCTGCTTAGCCAGTCTGTCTATATTGGGCGTTTTGATTTTTCCATCCGGGTTGTTAACAGATACATCTCCATACCCAAGATCATCGGCCAGGATGTAAACAATATTGGGAAGCTGCGCTTTCTGCGCAAACAATCCTGTATTAGTGCCCAGTAATCCATATCCCAGCATAACAGCCAGGAAGAGCCGGCATTTTACGAAAGTGTTTGATTTATTCATTATTGTACTTTATCTGATTTTTGAATACCGTTTTTATAATTTTTCAGGAACCGCGTACGCAGATCATCCGGCAGGCTGAGCCTGTCGCCTGTCTGTTTCATGTAAGTGGATAATTCCCGGATCATATCGTCTGCAATAGCAGCAAACGAGGGATTGAATAAAAGGTTTACGCTCTCTTTGGTGTCTTTCAGTACATCGTATAATTCAAGATAAGCTTCATCTTTGAACATGTCTACCACCAGTTTGTAATTTCCTTTGATTACACAACGCTGTGAACTACCCAGTGATCCATTACCATCATATTGCAGGAAAATAGATGGCCGCTGCTGTGGTTTTCCCTTGATGACAGGCATGAGAGTTGTTCCATCCATGGTAGCGGTTGTTTTGATACCGGTATAATCGAGCAGTGTTGGCAGAAAATCTACCAGGCTGATAAGTGCTCCCGATTCTTTTACAGACACGGATTCACTGGCAGGCATTTTCAGAATAAACGGAACCCTTGCCGATTCTTCGTACATACACATTTTCTGCCACAGAGAATGACTACCCAGCATTTCGCCATGATCGGCTGTAAAAAGAATGATGGCCTGATCATAGAGTCCTTCTTCTTTTAAAGCCGCGATCACACGTCCCACTTCATCATCCAGTAATTTTACCAGACCCAGGTATTTGGCCCATACTTCTCTCCATTGCTCCCTGCTGTATCTTGTACCGATAAAACCTGTAAGGTTATACATCTGCAGAGGCGATTGGCCGGGATACCATTGACCTACATTATCCGGTAACGTAAAATCCTTTGGCCCATACATCGAATAATAGGGTTCCGGGATGCTGAAAGGCGGATGTGGTGCCAGAAACATGGTATTCAGTAACAACGGTTTCTTTTTATCCCGGTTCCGGATAGCTTTGATACTTTCATTGGCGATATACCTGTCGAGGAAAAAATCCGGCCCGTCCTTATACACACCCACTGCCGGAGTTGAATAAGAACGCAGCTGCGTATGTGTACCCGACACCAATTCAGGCGCATTGTCTTTATATTGTTTCCCACCCGGTTTTGTTTTCTTTTGCTCTTTTATCCAGTTGCTGTAATCCTCCTGTGTAATCCATTTGGTTCCGGAAGTTGGATTCTTATCTATTTTCTCTTCGGTAAAAAAATGCTGTTTACCAACATGGTGACTGTCCCAGGTTCCCTCCATCAGCTGGTACAGATTGGGTAATCCGGCCCGGGTATTACCAAACACTTCGTCTTCTTTTTCCCATGGATTAATCATTGATCCGGTCCGGTTGGGATAATTGCCTGTAAAAAATGACGCCCGCGAAGGCGCACAAAGAGGTGCCGCACAGTACGCCCTTGAAAATACAATACCATCTTTCTGAAGGGCGTTAATATTAGGAGTGAAAGGGCCTAATACATCAGCCCGTAACTGATCTGCCATGATAACAATCACGGGTGGGGCCGCCTTTTTTTGTGCAGATATGTTTATCTGCAACAACAAAGCCAGGAACAGCAACAGGTTATTTTTTACAGACATGGCATCAGTATGTTTTAGCTAGTGTTGGGTTTACCTGGTTGATATACCGTAGTAGTTTTGCTTCCAGTTCTTTTACTTTTCCGGGTTCAAGGGAAGCGATATCAGTAAGCTCACCTATATCATTGCGCAGGTTATAGAGTTCGATCTTTTTGGTTTTCCAGAATTTGATCAGCTTATAGTCACCGGAGATGATCGCTGAATGCGGATAACCGTTGTTATAGCGATGAAAATAAAAATCATCCGTTGCGCGGTGCAGACTTCCTTTACCGCCATTACGTAATAATGCTGCCAGGCTTACGCCATCCCTATCAGCAGGTGCCTGTTGAACCGTTTGGCCAGCCAGTTCGGTTATCGTAGGCAGTAAATCCCAACCCGCTACCGGAATATCCGTTTGTGCACCACCACTGATGCCTGGCCCTCTTACCATAAAAGGTACGCGGATTCCTCCTTCATACAGGGTCCATTTACCACCCCGCAACGGGTAGTTACGCATCTGTGTGGTAAAAGAGGAAGGAGGATCCAGGCGATTACGCACAGGTGGTATAAATTCTACTGCGCCATTATCAGCCATCAGAAAGATATAGGTATTATTGGCGATACCCAGGGCATCTACCGATTTCAGTAATTCCCCGATAGCTACATCCAGGTCATTGATCATACCCGCCCAGGCTGGATTATTGTGTTTATTTCCGACCGGTTTACGACTGAACCGTTCATAGCTTTCTTTTCTGGTTTCAAAATTGACATGTGTGGCATAATGTGAAACCTGCAGATAAAACGGTGTCTTTGTTTTCACTTGCGCTTGCATAAAACGGATGGAACGATAAGTAATACTGTCTATCTGTTTGGGATTATCTGTGATAAAAAACTGTGACCATTTCTCTTCCCTGTCGGATGAAATATCACCATCTTTATTACCTGTGTCTCCATCGCTTTCATCATAGCCTAATTGTTCAGGGGTAATTTTTGCCCGAAGGTCCCATTTGCCAAAATGGGCGGCTTTGTAACGGCTATCAATACTTTTTAATACCTGAGGTATTGCCTTGTTACGGCTTTCTGCAGGTGCATACGCAGCAGGAAATGATTCATCGCCCTGGCGAATGGATGTTTGTCCGAACTGGATACTTCTTCTGCTGGGTGTACAGATGGGGTCGGGGGCATAGCCTCTCGTAAACCGTAAAGATTGTGCAGCCAGACGATCGATATTGGGTGTTTCATAATAATCACTTTTCGAATCGGGCAGCCTGTCATCCATACGGGAAGAGAAACAGGACCAGCCAAGATCATCCGTCAGAATCAGAATAATATTCGGGCGTTGCTGTTTCTGTGCCTGTAAAACGGGAGTTGATACCATGCCTAACAGTATCAGGCAAAGTAATTTCCGCATGACTTGCATAAAAGATATGGTACTGTTATACTGCATAGATGTTTATTTTTTCAGGTAAGCCGGATTATACTTACCCCGTTCTTTAAATCCATCAAAAGGGCGCATGAGGCCAAACCTTGGATAGGCTTCAAACACATCACCCTTACCCGTCATCCGCGGATCACCCTGCAGGGTCAATTGTTGCTCCAGCTGTTTTCTGAGTGAGTTGCGGATTTTTTTCATACCTGGATTGCCCGAAAGATCATGCAGGCATTCAGGATCTTTGCTGATATCATATAATTCCTCGCTTTCCCTTTTGGCAAAACCCAGCTGAAACAATTCGGGAAAAAGTGATTTGTTTTTGATGATAAAAGATTTGGTTGGTGAATCATCAATGTCTTCATATCCTTCCAGGATCGGCTTCATATCTGTTTTCCCGGCAACTGGTCTTTGTTCCGCAGGTGGCGGATCTCCCAATGGCCAGCGATCGGGTTTATCATTTTTAATAAACAGGTATTGTTGTGTTCTGATGGCACGTGCCGGGTAACCCAGGTTATCCGGCCGCGCATGCGAATGCCGTTCCCTTCCGGCCAATATGAAACTACGCGAAGGATCTATGATTCCGGATCGGGTATCTGAGAAAATAGGCATTAGTGTTTTGCCGGTGATGCCGGTAAAGTGTTCCAGTTGCGCAATATCCAGGAAAGTGGGTGCCAGATCTGTCAGGCTGACCAGGTCGTCGATTTTTCTTTGTTTACCGGTTACCACAGGACCACATACCGCAAGCGGCACATGTATGCCATACTCCTGCAGGTTGGCTTTTGCATACGGAAAAGCCATGCCATTATCGGAAGTGATCACTACCACCGTATTGGCCAGCTCGCCCCTTTCTTTCAGCAGCTGCAGCATTTTTCCTAACTGCGTATCAAACCATTGTATCTCTAGTGCATAATCCAGCATGTCATTTCTTACAAGATGTTGATCGGGCAGAAAAGCAGGTACATGTACCGAGTCGGGATGTAAACCGGCAGCAGCGCCGGATCCTTCTTCGTAATTGCGATGCGGCTCCTGCGCACCAAACCAGAAAAAGAAAGGCTGGTCAGCTGATTTTGCCGACAGGAAATCTTTAAAATTGGCAACATAATCCGTTTTACTGATCCCCGTTGTGGGGGGCTTTGCTAATTTTTTTGCATTGTATTCGGGACCTACCGGATTTCTTTTCCAACCGCCTGCGAGATAATTACCCGGATCCCATGGCTTACCTGTGTACCCAATCAGGTAACCGGCTTTCTCCAGTGCATCCGTAAACACAGGAAACTTATCGGGAAAAATACTGGCATGGGTACCGGCTTCTTCCAGTTGCCAGATATGCCTGCCGGTTAGAATAGCCGCTCTTGAAGGACTGCATTGCGGAGCCGCAACAAAAGCATTGGTAAACAAAAGGCCATTGGCAGCAACACTATCAAATACCGGGGTATGAAATACTTGCTGACCATAAGCGGATGAATGCGGATAAGACTGGTCGTCTGAAATAGCAAACAGAATATTAATATGCGGAACAGGATGGTTCTGCTGTGCCCGGCCTGTCAGGCAAGCAGCCAGCAGCGGTAGACATTTAATAATATGTTTGATCTTCCTTATCATAGTCAGTAACCGTTTTACCGGATCGGTGGCAGCAATTGATCACCTGTTTCTGTGAATATTATTTTACCGTTTACCAGTTCTATCAGTTTTGAGCTGTTGGCGGTATTGCCTTTGTATGTATTTCCCTGGAAACCGAGTTCTTCGCCATAGGCAGTAAAAGCCACTTTACGCGCCATCGACTGAATTTGCAGATGAGGTGCAAGATCACTGGATAGTGCCGCTTCAATTTCCCAATCACCTACGGTTATTTTCGTGATTCCTTTTCCGGTAGTAGCTTCTTTGAAACCAATAACAGCTCCGTTCTTATCCACCTGAATAATGGCAAGAAAACGCAGTTGTTTTTTTTTCTGCCTGTTGGTTGCTTTTAGATGCCATTGGGTATTTTCATATTTTTTGGTCTTCATTCCTGTATAATTCCGGTAAACCACTGCCGGCACAGCAAAAGTGTCCGTAATATTCCATGTGAAAGGATCTGAACTCCATAACCTGCCAACACCTTTCCAATCCTCTATCGTAGCGGTAAAGCTGTTATGCATGGTGTCCAGCTTCATATTTTTTAAACTATGGATCAGCCATGACCAGCTTACTTCGCTTTCTGCCTTCAGTTCATCATAGATCACAATAATACCCGGCTTCAGCAGTACTGTATGACGGTCAAATTTTGATACACCATAATCTTCTTTGGTTTCCTTACTTTGGTAGGCATTGGCTGCATTCCCTTTCATATAAGCCAGTTCTCCGCCCTGAAGAAACCTGCTGAAATAACCGTTCGATTCTACGCTGTATGGCTGGCCTTCGCCGTTAATCAGTATGCCATTCATACTCCGGGTATGTTTGCTCCACTTCAGTCTGTGCGGGTCATCCATGGCTACTTTATATCCTGTCCGGTAGAATAAGCGTTTGCCGCCGGCGAGAATATTAAATGTATTCTGATCGGCGAGAATATGACCATAGGCTCCGAACGGACTGCTCCGCATCGTTACCATCACATCATTTTTCGTATTCGCAGTATTTGTGTGCAGTGCCGCGATACCCGTTTCTTTCGATATATATCCCATCGGAAAATATTGGGGATTGGCTGCTGCAGGCATGCTTAGATGACTGGTATACTTCATCCTGAACCATCTTAAAACCAACTCTTTGGTAAGATCAGGTTGTTGCTGCTTGATTAACTGCTCTGCATACCAGGCATATTTTCCGTTCTGCATCAGTTTGGCCATCACTATTGCAAAAGAGGCATAAGAAGGCGGCGGTTCAAAAAGATCTTCGGTATTATCACCGTAACCGTCTGCAGAAGACAAAGGCGGGAAATGATAGATCAACCAATCTGCCTGTTGTTGATACCAGGGATGTGCTTTCATGAAATCAAAACCGGTGTATTGTTTAATGAATGCAGGTATCTCTACCAATGTTTCCATATTCATCTGGAAATAAGAAGCTCCTTCACCCCAGCCCCCGTCTGCGCCTCCCAAAACAGGCGCTCGGCCAAGGAACAATTCGTAGCCATAGGAAAGCCAAGCCCCTGCCGCTGCTTCATGACCGTATAAAGCCAGTGCCGATTTAAAAAATTCATTCAGTATGAGCTGCCATACATGTCCGCTCAAAACTTTTGATTCAATATTGTTTACCCAGCTATTATAAAATTTTGATAGTCTTAGTGTGATAGCTTTTTGCAGAGTCTGCCGCTGGATTGCGGAAAGATCATCATAAAAAGTATCAAATACGAGTGCCATATTATACATACACATCCCGTCCGTAAAATCACGCGAGCCCGAAACGCCTTCCGGATCCCATTTAGCCACTTCCATACCCATGGCAATGGCTTTGTCCCTGTATACAATTTTACCTGTGAGCAGATAGGCCTGGCACAAGGGCAGCACCATTTTATATACCTGGTTGCCAAGCGCTACAATAGCATCAGACAGAATTTTTTTATCCTGCCCGGCATTAAAGCCTTTTACGGCAGGTTGCGCATCTGCTTCTGTATAAATTCCCTTGCTGAGTTCCTGATCCGCTTCTGAAAGAATTGTTCTGGCGTCAGGTGTATTTATCAACGCTGTTAGTTTGTCCGCTTTACCATTGGCCAGAATCCGCGGATGTTCGTTGGGAACTGATGCTAAAAATTTATCAGCCGTGGGAGATACCATGGATAGGGCTTTATCTGTAACCCTGAAATGATACACTGCCGACCAGTCTTTACCTGTAACCTTGTATCGCCAATACCAATTACCTGTAGCCAATGCCTGATGCGGATTATAGATGGCCCCACTTAGTTTTTCTGCAGTAAGTGTAGCGCTTTTTTCAAAAGTACTACTGGGCGAAAGTTGAACATCATAGGTAGCCCGTTTCCCTTTCTGAAAAGGCCATCGTAACACTGGTGCATTAAAGAACACTTCAGTTCCATTGGCAGGTATGGGTTCTTCGAGGAACATATTATAGACAGCTTTCTGCTGCGCAGATGAGTTGTTGTTAAAGCCAACAAGAAAAAATAAACCTGCTACTGCCAGACCATAGGCATACCGGTGAATAGATCTTGTGCTCCGCGTTTGTATGTTTTTGTTCTCTCCTGTCAGAAAAGCATCATGACTGCAGGTCATCTTATCTCCTTGCTTCTGAAAACCTCCGGAACTGTTTGCACCGGGGTTTAGCTGATAAAGTAATTTTCTTTTTTGCATGAGTTGTCAGAATAGGCAGAATAATTCATTTATACCAAGCGGTTATTATTTTTTTCTTTTGGGAGAAGACTGCCTGATAATGATCTCAGGTTTAATGATCTCTCCCACTGTCATAGATTGTTTCTGTTCTTTTTTAATCACTTTTAATAATAGTTCGATCGACTGGATGGCGATCTCCTTAATGGGCTGTGCCGCCACCGTGATGGAAGGAGACAACAGCCGGAACAGGTCATTATCATCAAAACTAACCACTGCGATATCTGTGGGAATGGTCAACTTGCATTTCTGCAAAGCATCAATTCCCATTACACCGAGATAGTTGGTGGCAAAAAACAAAGCATCCATCTGGGGATTCGCTTTTACGTATCGGGTAATGGTTTTGATAATCTTCTCTTCACTGTCAGAAAAATTTACTTTCAGGATTGATCTGGCCGGAACAGTAAGTTTCGCATCTGTCATTGCCTGCTGAAATCCTTTTTCTCTTTCGGCCATCATCGACATTTCGCTGAAAATGGAAATAAAACCGATCTTTTGATACCCATTATCGATAAGATGACGGGTAAGGTTATAACTACCTGAATAATTATCCAGTATTACATAATTGGTTTCCACATCGGGAATTAACCTGTCTATGAGTACGAAGGGCACATTCTCTTTTTTCAGTTTCAGGATCTCTTCACGGATACCCTGTGTGGCAGTAATGATATATCCATCTACAGAACTGTTACGCATTTTATTGATCAGCTGACGTGCTGTATCATCATTATTTTCGGTACTACTGAAAAAGACACTGTACCCGTTTTTATTGGCTTCTACCTCAATGATCTTGGCAATATTGCCAAAAAAATAGTTCCCGATATCTTCTACAATGAGTCCAATAGTTTTTGATTTGCCCGTGCGCAGCATTCTGGCAGCACTATTCGGATTAAACCCTCTTTTTTTGATAAGGTCTCTCACTTTTTTTTCTGTAGCCGGACTGATTCCCATTTCGGCACTTTTCCCGTTGATCACAAAGGATACTGTTGTGATGGAGGTATTCAGTTCCTGGGCTATATCTTTCATTGAAATTTTCTTCATAGGAATGGTTTTCAATTTCTTTTATTTAGAAACCGACATGGAAGGCGGTGCTTTGCTCAGATCGCTGCCCCATAATTTATTAGGACTTGCATCCATGTCGAGCACCAGTTTTCCACCCTTCACCAGCGTATCATGCAGAAACCAGGGTTGGTTCCAGGATATTCCGTTCAGGCTCGCTTTCCGGATGTATACATTGCCCGGCGCATTGTTTCTGGCTACTATCACAAATTCTTTTCCCGGATAATATTTGGGATTCAGTTTAATGGTAACCTTACTAAAGATGGGACTGCTGATCTCATAAAAAGGTTTTTCGGAAGTACCGCCGTTAGTAGAGAACAGTCCAATCTTAAGTAAGACTGCCAGTGATCCCATCAGGCCCTGGTCTTCATCGCCACTATATCCTTTCTGCGGAGAAATACCACTGTATACCGAATCAATCAATTGGCGGGTCCAGTATTGTGTTAACCAGGGTTTTCCCGCATAGTTGAACAGGAAAGGCGTTTGCATACAGGGCTGGTTACCGTAATTGATATACACTCTGCGCAGTAATTCCTGATCGGTTGGATTCTCTGATTTACCAGAAACAAAACTGTGGGTTCTGGCTTCGAGAAAAGAGCGGTTCAGTTTATTGGTAAAAACGTCTGCTCCACCCATCATGTTTATCAATCCTTTTACATCATGTGGCACCCACCAGGTGTATTGGGCTGCATTTCCTTCTTCAAACCCATGTTCATACTGCAGGATATCGATCGGCTGGTTCCATTTTCCTTCACGGTTACGTGTCCACATCCATCCGGTATCTTTGTTAAAAACATTTTGGTAGTTCAACGCCCGTTTGCTGAATAATTCATAGTCTTCTTTTTTACCCAGCACTTTGGCCATCTGTGCCAGTGCATAATCCTGGTAAGCATACTCCAGTGTCTGGGTAGAACCATCCATGTGGAATCCGTATTTGATTTTACTGAGCGGATAGGGTACATATCCCAGCTCCATATATTCTTCAATCCCTCCACCTTTGAAAGTAGTGTGTTCATATCCTACCTTGCTCATCATGCCACCCGGGAAATGATCTTTGCGCATGCCTTCGTAAGCTTTGGCAATATCAAATCCCCTGATGCCTTTCAGGTAGGCACTTACAATAAAGGGGGTAGTGGCGGCACCCGTCATCACATAGGTATAATTGCCACCTGACGGACCGCGGGGTATCAGCCCACCATCATCATACATTAATAAAAGCGAGTTGATGAATGATTCAGTTACTTCGGGATACACCAGGTGCCACAAAGTGTTCAGCGACCATTGTGCTCCCCAAAAAGAATCGGAATTGTATTCATTGAATTTTGGCTTCCCGTTGGCGCCCAGCGGAATCTGGCGTTTACGGGGTTGTGCCCCCGTGTTATCGATATAAGTACCGCTGACATCACTCACTATTCTCCGTCCCTGCAGTGCATGCCAGAGATCAGTATAAAAACGTCTTTGCTCGGTAAGGCTACCTCCTTCCACCTGTATCCTGCTGAGCCATTCGTTCCACTCGTTGGAAGATTCTTTTACGATGCGGTTAAAATCCCAATGTGGTAATTCAGCCTGCATATTCTTTCTGGCCTCTTCAATACTTACATAAGAGATGGCTACTTTCATCTGTCTTACTTCATTGGCTGCGGTGGCAAAACTTACATAGACACCATTATGCGAACCGGATACCTGCTCCTGCACACCCGTCAGTTTGCCATCCTGCCAGCCATTGAACGACTCGAAGGGTTTATCAAAATCGGTAACAAAATAAACGGTAATGGGTTTGGGTCGGCGAATAGTTGCTGCCATTGTGACTTCTCCCTCTATCGATTGACTACTTATTTTTTTCACACGGGCACTCTGTGTTTCGGAAGAACCGAGCATGGTGGTGAAATCGAAAAGGATATGACTGGCCAGTGATTTTGGATACGTGTATTTATGAAATCCTACACGGGTGGTTGAAGTGAGTTCTGCTGTAACCCCATAATCTTTCAGTACTACTTTATGATAACCCGGTCTGGCAATCTCCTGCTGGTGCGAATAACTGGAGCCATAATTATCGGGCCCTAGCTGTCCTTTGAACACACCCGTAGTAGGCAGTACCGGAATCCCGGAAAGTTCCCAGCAATGAATATGGCTGAATACCTTGATGGTATCCTCGTTGTAGCGGTAACCGGTATTCCAGGTACCCTTGAGTGCCATATCCGGACTCAGGTTTACCATTCCGAACGGACGTGAAGCCGAACTAAAATAAAAAAATCTGGAATGGGCGGCATCCACCATCGGTTCAACCAGGTCTACAAAACGGGATTGGGGCTTACTTACGCCTTGTGCAGAAGAGACTGCACCCTGTAAAAGGAACAGCGAAACCAATAAGGCAATTTTACTGCATCTCATAGGAGGATACTTTTCTGGAAAAATGATTGAAAGATTACTATACAATTTGAACCGGTTACAGGAAAATGCGCTACAACCCAGATCACTATCCAGTGCATATAACCATACGATGCATCAGGTTCACAGGTAAAGCAAAAGGACCTGTTCAGCAATAGGAGACATATCCCACTGAACAGATCCTTTTACCAACAACCATTAATAACCAGGATTCTGTGACATAGCAGGATACGATAAGTCTATCTCGCTTTGTGGAATCGGTCTTAAATAATGTATGTCTTTGATGCTGTTGCTCTTCTTGGCCCAAGGGTTAAACCTCAATACCCGCTCAATCAGTTTACCTGTTCTCTTCAGATCAAACCACCTGTCGTATTCACCCAGCAGTTCTCTAGCTCTTTCATCTAAAATCAGGTCAACAGAAATATTGGCAGCAGTAGCACGGTAAGAAACGGCAGCCTGCGATTTGATATCTTCCGGCGCCTGTGCACATTTAGGATCAGCACCGGCAGTGGTCAGCGCACGGTCGAGCACTTTGTTATAGTACACTTCTGCACCACCTAATTTACCACCGGTAGCACCTTTTACAATGGCTTCGGCTGCGATAAGGTAAGCTTCTGCAGCACGGAAAACAGATTCGTTAAAGGTTCCGTAAGCATCCCCGTAAGGAATGCCCGGCTGCCAGAACTTCCACATATTGGGTTCGCCGGTAGGCAGATTGGTCACAGATACACCTCCCACAATCGCATATCCTCCACCCCACTCATCGCAGTTAATAACAGAGTATTTACGCGTACCGCCCACATCAACACCTCTTTCAGCGGCAGTAGTAGCAGGTCTGTTCCAAGGACGATAGTAAACAACCGTATCGCCCGCTTTGAAATCTACTTTTACGGACGTATTATTTTTGATAGGTTGAAATCCGGTTACAGGTAACAGGGCATAACCCACATCCAGAAAATTATGGTCATAACGTGAATCTATCTGGGGATCATACATACGGTAGATAGCTGCGCCCAACGGATAAATAGGTTGCGAACGGTTATAATCACTGGTTCTTCCTTTGGTACCGGGGAAACCTTCGCCGCCACCGCCAAATACAGAATGCAGGTTATTACCACCCGCCGCATCCTGTGAAAAAGCAGGATCGGTTTTATTGGTGAGTACATCAGCGTTCCACTGAATTGAAAAAATGATCTCTGCATTTTTATCATTCTGTGCACCGGTATACTGTGTTAACGGATTTTCGGAACGTACCGGGAACAGGTCTTTGTATTTCGCAGCCAGCGGATACGCGGCGATTACTTTATCAGCATATTGCAGCGCTGAGTTGAAATCTGCCGGTGTGCCACCTAATGCATTCTTAAAGTTCCATCCACGTGTCAGGTACACCTTAGACAATAAGAACTGTGCTGCACCTTTGGTAACTCTTCCATAATCAGAAGCAACGGCAGGCAGACTGGCCTCGGCTTCCAGCAGATCACTGATGATCTGTTTGTAAATATCAGCAGAAGGGACTCTTTTGGCTTCTTTACTCGCGCCTTGTGTTTCTGTTAAAGGCATCGGAACATCTCCCCACTGCTGCACCAGGTAGAAATAAGATAAGGCACGCAGGAACTTGGCTTCAGAAACCCTGGTAGCTTTTAAGGCATCCGTCATACCGCTAACACCTGGCGCACGGGTAATGGCTGTGTTGGTACGGCCAATCTCTGCGTAGAGAAAGGTCCAGAGCGTACTAAGATCAGCGAGAGATCCATTCAGCCCCACATCGTACTGGTTCAGCGAACCGGCATTGGCAGGCGCTGTGGCAAACTTAGGATCATTATAACCACCCGGATAAAACAGGTCGGTACCATTCAGCACCAGCGATCTTGCCTGGTGAATATTCCGCAATAAAGGGTAACAGGATTTCACCAGATCATCAAAACCGGTGGCTGTTTTATAGTACACATCCGTTGTAAGGGTAGATACCGGATTCTCATTCAGAAAATCCTTTTTGCAGCCGGTACCCAAAACACCCGCAAAAGCGAAAGTGATGACTGCATTCCGTATATTAAATATTGATTTCATAATGATAAGTTTTGATGAAGTTTAGAAACTGACATTAAAGCCGAACGTTAACAATACAGATGGTACATCATCCTGATAGATCGCAGAATTGAATTCCGGATCAAATCCTGTGTATTTGGTGAAAATAAAAGGATTGGTAACCTGTCCATAAAAACGGGCACTACTGATTTTCAGTCTATCTAAAGTTCTTTTAGGCAATGTATAACCCAATGTTATATCAGACACACGCAGGAAACTGGCATCCTGGAAATTGATGGCCGATCTGTAAGGATTGGCTACATAGGGTGAAAAATATGTGTTGGATGGATTGTCTTTTGTCCAGTAATTCAAAGATGCCAATGAATTATAACGTGTGCCCAACTCGCCGAAAGTTCCGGACAAAGTTGAGTTACTGTACTGAACGCCGTTTCTGTAATACAGGAAGAAAGAAAGATCAAAATTCTTGTAATTGAAACGGTTGGTTACACCCAGAATCCAGTTAGGCATTTGTGTTCCCAGGTAAACCCTGTCATCAATATTATTGGAGGAAGAGATCTGGTTATCGTTGTTCTGGTCTACTACCCGTACAGAACCCGGTAACTGCTTATACACTTTGGCAGCACTCGAATCGGCGAGTTGCCAGATACCGGCAAACTGGTAATCAAAATTGGCCCTGATGGGGTAACCTACAAACAATTTATTTCCTTTATCCACCAGCTGTCCATCGCCATATAATTCCAGTAATTTGTTTCTGTTAAGCGTAAACGCAAAAGAACTGTTCCATCTGAAATTTTCTTTCGCAATGTTCACTGTATTCAGGGTAAGTTCAATACCCTTGTTCTGGATCTTACCTACGTTGGCGGTAACCTGGTTAAAACCGGTTACATTCGGGATCTTCTGGTTCAGAATCAGATCCACCGTTTTTCTGCTGTACAATTCTACGGAGGCGGTAACACGGTTCTTCAACACACTGAAATCAAGACCCAGGTTCAACTCCTTACTTCTCTCCCATTTCAGGTCTTTATTGGCCAGATTCAGCGGCGCAAAACCCATAGCAGCGGCACCATCAAAGTCATAACCCGTATTCAACAAACTGGCTTGTGTACTGTAAGGATTAACTGTTGAGTTACCTACTTCTCCATAACTCATGCGCAGTTTTACATTAGAGAATACATTCTGTTTCATCATAAAATTCTCGTCTCCCAGTCTCCATGCCAATGCTACTGAAGGGAAGAAAGCCCATTTATTACCTTCGGCCAGTTGAGAAGCACCATCCGAACGACCTGTCACTGTTAAAAGATATTTCTCATTAAAAGTGTAGTTGATTCTTCCCATATAAGATGACAAAGTACGTTCTACCAGTGAGCTGCCCTGTGCCGTAATGGTTCCGGTATTTAAGGCATACCAGTAGGATACATAAGGCAGGTCTTTTACAGCAATGGTAGCAAGTTCATCACGCTGGTAAAAAGCACTCTGCAAACCGGTAAATTCAAGTCTGTGTTTACCGAATTCTTTTTTATAATTCACAATATTATCAATGGTATAGTTGGCTGTTTTCCTGTTATCCAGCTGGGTACGTGGTTTGGTACCGATCTGAGATTTGGACCAGGTTCCTCTCCAGTCGCCAATCTGCTGTGTATTATAAGAAGCAGAAAGCGATGAACGGAAAGTAAGTCCTTTGGCAATAGCCACTTCCATATAAGCATTGGTAATGGCGGACAAAGTGGTGGTCTGCAGTTTGGAAGTAGTAGGATCAATATCACTCAAAGGATTAGGCACCTGTTTGTCATTGATCCCCATCCAGATGGCCAGACCGTTTACATCAATGTCTCCATTCTGCGATGGATTGGTCAGGTCTTTATAGTAAACAGTACCGGTAGGTCTTGCACGGAAAGCACCACGCAGTGACTCCTGAGAACCCCAGTTCTGGTCGCTGTAGGTAAGGTAAGAAGTGAACCCTACTTTTACATGTTCACCCACTTTGCTGTCAAGTCCGGCATTCAGGTTATACCGTTTGAATCCGGTATATAACACATTACCTTTCTCATTCAGGAAACCACCCGAAAAACGGTAAGTGGTTTTTTCACTGCCGCCCGAAACGCTGATATTATGGCTGGTTTGTAATCCCGGATCGGTGGCAAGATCTACCCAATCAGTGGTTTGCCCCGCATCAATCTTCTGCTGCTCTGCTGTAGTGAATACTGTTCCCGATAAACCCGCTGCAACCCTGTCAGTAAACGTTAATTTATAAAACTGGGGAGTCGTCATCAGCTTGGGAACATGTGCCAGGTATTTGGTACCCACATACCCATCGTAGGTTACTTTGGGTTTACCGGATATACCTTTTTTGGTGGTAACGATTACCACACCATTGGCACCACGGGCGCCATATATAGAGGTGGAAGAAGCATCTTTCAACACATCCATTGTCTGGATATCATTCGGGTTCAGGTTATTGAGATCGCCGCCCATCAAACCGTCGATCACGATCAGGGGTTGTGTGGAGTTATTGATCGTATTTTCTCCTCTGATAGTAATACTGTAACCGGCACCGGGTCTGTTACTCGATTTGGTTACCGTAGCACCTGCTACCTGACCTTGTATAGCTTTGGCAGCCTGTACCGGGTTGGCACGAACAATATCTTTGGATTGTACCGAAACCAACGCACCAGTGAGGTCGCGCTTTCTTCTTTCACCGTAACCAACTACTACAATGTCTTCCAGCGATTTGGTTTCTGAAACCAGACTAACCGTTACAGTAGTCTGTTTTTCTACATACACTTCCTGGCTGGCAAAACCAAGCGAAGCAATCACAAGGACCGTGGTCCCGTTCGAGGGAATACTGATGGTAAACTTACCATCTGCATCTGTAACCGTGCCGCGGGAAGTACCTTTTACAGTAACGCTGGCACCCGACAGAACCGTTCCGTTTTCGTTGTTAACAACGCGGCCGGTTAGCTGGCGGTTTTGGGCCCAGGCCATGCTGGCTATGGATAACAGCAGCATGGAGAGGAGGAGAACTTTTCTCATAATAGCAATTTTATGTTTAGCAATTGTTGGTTCCATTACAACGTCCTGCAGTACACGATCGGAGCAATGGTGAACTAAACTTATTAAATCCTTTTAGTAAAACGTTTAAACCAGCTTAAAATAAATACGAAAACGATTTCGGAGAATAGGAAGTTCTGCGCAGTAAAGAAGCCACTAAGCGTGTATATTTATTCAAAAAGAACATGAAAAAATACTTCGCCCTGCTGTTATATAGTCTCCTGTTTCTATCTGGCAGCCTGCTGGCGCAGTCTGCTACCGTAACATTGGATTATTTCTTCAATAATGAATACAAAAAGAACGCACAGGGTGTACCGGAACGTTTTCACTATACATGGGAAGATAAAAGCATCAATGGGTATTCCATCTGGGCAGACAGTTTCAGAGCAAAGAATGCCATTGTAAAAAGTCTGCCGGTGGCTCCCACCGCTGCCAGTCTGAAGGGAACAGATATCTATATTATCACCGACCCGGATACGGATAAAGAAAGTCCGGTACCCAATCTGATGACAGCCACCCATGCAGCAAACATCGCAGCATGGGTAAAAAAGGGAGGCGTTCTGGTAATGATGGTGAATGATTCTGCCAACGCCGAACTGCATCAGTTTAACCTGCTGGCAGATCTGTTCGGTATCCATTTCACAGACAAAGTGCGCAATTCGGTACAGAAAGATATTAGTGTAGGAAAGATCATGGTGCCCGACCGGCATCCCATTTTTCAAAAAGGCAAGCAACTATACCTGAAAGGGATCTGTACCATTGCCCTGCAGCCAAATGCCCGGGCGGTACTGGAAGACAAAGGGGATGTGATCATGGCTACTGCCCGGTATGGCAAAGGAACCGTGTTCGCTGTTACAGATCCATGGATCTATAATGAGTATATCGTAAACGACAGACTCAATCCCGATTTCCAGAATGCAATAGCGGCCGGAGAATTCAGCAACTGGTTACTGCAACAGATTCCAGCCCGTCGTTAGCAGACGGTTACAACAAATACATACTAACTACCCATCAGGCTGGTTGATGCTGATGCGGTCATGGTACCTTTTCTAATCACTGTCTTCCAGGTGCAGTTTCTGGTGGTGAGCCCCGGCTGCCAGGTGCAGGGCAAAACCCGCAATAGCTGTATCATTCAGCATATTAATCAGGGCCATGGCTTGGGTTTCGGCGTTACCGGCATTCAGGTAATTGGGCAGGTGAATGACGATCACAAATACAAAAAGCAGTATTGCCAGCAGGTAACCTGCCATTTTTACCCAGCGGTTCAGTATAAAAGAGAGCCCACCCAGGATAAAAGCAACACCTACCACATGTACCCATAATACACCACCCGGAACATAATCGGGGATATATACAACAAGATCATGTGGTTTAAATAAGTGAATGAAGCCGTAGGCAATCATCACTGCTGCTAACAGATAGATAGCGATCCGGGAAACAATATGATACTGTTTCATGGGATAAGATTTGGTTGCTAAAAGTTACAACAGTTCCCAGCCAAATGCAATAGCTATCACTTCTTTATTTTATCCGGTACCAGGCAGAAACAAATGCCGGTGAAGCAATCTCAGAGATTCTCGTAATAAGGGATCTGGTCATGCGGAAACCTTTCTTTCTGCTTCCAGTAAGCAAGGGTTACAATTCGGCCACCGGCGGTTTTCAGTAACCGGCCAAAAATGGCATTGGTGGCATTGAACATGACATCGGTAACACCAATCGTAAACGTTTCGGGGGCAGGTGGTGGCGGTGGTGGTGCTTCAGCGCCTTCTGCTACCGGTGCGGCGGGAGCTGCTTTGGGTGGCGGACTGGCTACCACTACTACGGTATAACCATTGGCTTCTAACAAGGGTTTCAGAAAATCAACCCTGCTGTGAGAAACATTCTTTTCCACGATGGCGCATTTAACACCATCCAACTCTTCAAATTCGTGATTCTTATTAATGGCCATATTACCGGTATTTATAAGCCGTAGCTGAGTGAGTAAATATAATCATACACCATACTGGCCAGTCCGGTGAGAATGATCCCTGCCAGACAGATATACAACGAAAGCCTGGGCAAAGCCGGAACAGACAGTTTGGCGATGGGTGTTTCATTCTGATCCATGAAAATGGCTTTTACTACCCGCAGGTAATAATAAAAAGAGACCACCATATTCAATGCCGCAATACCAATCAGCCAGTAATTACCTTTGGCGGCACCGGCAATCAGTAAAAAGAATTTACCGAAAAAGCCCGCGGTGGGCGGCACACCCGCCAATGAAAACAAGGCGATGGTTAATACCCAGGAGAGAAAGGGATTGGTAGCATAGAACCCTTTGTAATCTGCCACTCCTTCTTTACCGGTTAATGCACTAACCAGTGATACCACTCCAAACGCGGCAAGATTAGAGAATACATACACAAGGATAAAGAAAATCACCGAAGCCATACCCGCCTGCGAACTGCCGGAAATACCCACCAGGATAAAACCTACCTGTGCAATAGATGAAAAAGCAAGGAAACGTTTCAGGTTATTCTGCCGAAGGGCAAATAAGTTACCAATAATAATGGTTACCAGTGCCAGTACAAACAAAACATGATACCAGGTTTCAGCCAATGGCTTGAATACAGTATAGAGGATCGGCACAAACACAAACAATACTGCCGCTTTGGATACTACCGACAGAAAAGAAGTTACTGCTACAGGTGCACCTTCGTATACATCGGCCGTCCATAAATGAAAGGGAACGGCAGATATCTTGAAAGCGATACCGGATAATACCAGTACAAAAGCCATTATATGCAAGGGAGCGGCAGATAGATGTGCCGGAATCTCAGCAAAGAGTAAAGTACCACTCACGCCGTATACCAGCGAAATACCGAAAAGCAGTAAACCTGAAGAAAAAGCAGATGAAATGATCATCTTCATCGCAGCTTCAGATGACTGGCGTTTGGTAAGATCAAAATTAGCAGCGGCAGCCAGCGGAATGGTAGACATTTCCAGTCCGAGGTAGAACATCAGCAGGTTACCGCTGGAGATCATAAAGAACATACCCAGCAATGAAGTTAACAGCAGCAAGTAAAACTCGAGCACATGTTTATGCGTTTGCAACCAGCTATACGACTGTAAAGAGATGATCCAGAGGGCCAGGTTCAGGATATTTTTTTCCAGGTTGATGAGCGAATTGGTCCGGAACATCTCATTAAAAAGCATCCCCTCCTGGTTGCCGAAGAAACCAGCGGCCAGGTTCAGGAACAGCAGGAAATTGATGATCGAAAGGATCGATTCATTGGACCGGTCTTTACCCAGTTTCAGAAATAATAACAGGAAGATAATGGCGGTGATCACCAGTTCCTGTTTCAGTAATATGAAGAATTCAGTTACCATGGGTCAGTTTCATTTTTGGGTAATCGCTTTTCCTACCTGCAGCATGATTGTATCTGTTCCGGGCATGATAAGTTGGTTAATCAGAAAGGGTGCTACTCCAATCAGTACAATCCCCACAATCAATATAGCTGCCGCCAGTTTCTCGTTCCAGGCAGCATCGGTTAACAGATTATATTTCTCTTCAATGGGCCCCATCACTGTTTTACCGGCAGCACGTAAAATATACACAGCTGTTACCACGATAGAAGCACAGGCAAGGATGGTGGCAAAGCGATACCAGCCATCAGGATTCTGCCAGGCACCCATGAATACGGTCATCTCGGCCACAAAACCACTAAATCCGGGTAATCCCAGCGAGCAAAGACCCGCTATTACAAATACAGTAGAGATAAAGGGCATCACTTTTAACAGTCCGCCCAGCTGCGCCACCAACCTTGTATGCGTGCGACTGTAGATCATACCAATGGCGGCAAAGAAAAGGGCCGTCATCAAACCATGCGATACCATCTGCAATACCGCACCGTTAATGGAAGTGCGTGTCAGCATCCCGATACCCAATATCACAAAACCACAATGGCTTACAGAAGAATAGGCATTGATATATTTCAGATCGGTCTGCATCATGGTAGCAAAAGCACCGTAGATGATGGCGATCGTGGCTAATAAAATAATGATCCAGGAATACGCATGTGCCGCATCAGGCATCAGAAACGTGGCTACGCGCAAACAGCCATAACCACCCAGTTTCATCGAGATGCCCGCGAGGAACATCGAAGCTGCAGTGGGGGCAGACGCGTGACCATCGGGCACCCAGGTATGAAAAGGAAACAGCGCACCAAATATGCCAAAGCCCAGAAAGGCAAAAGGGAAAAAGAATTTCTGTACATCCAGTGGAATGGCAGTGGTGGCGATCTGCATCAGGTCAAAAGAACCTGTCTGGTAATACACACCCATCAATCCGATAAATACTAATGCCGAGCCACCCATCAGCATCAGGGCCAGTTTCATGGCACTGTATTCTTTTTTGCCGCTACCCCAGATCCCGATCAGTAGGAATTTAGGGATCACAGCCACTTCGAGGAAGAAAAACAAAGTGAAAATATCGAGGGAGATAAAAAATCCATACGCACCCATGCTTAATAAAAGAAGCAGGAAGAAAAATTCTTTACTCAGTTTTTCCATGGTCCAGGATACCAGGATACCCGCCACTACTACGGAAGCGGTTAACAGGATCATGGCAATGGAAATACCATCCACACCGATATGATAATTGATATGCAGGCTGGTAAACCATTCGTATTTGCTTTCAAACAACATGGGTGATGTGTTACCGGCAGCTCTTTCGTTGCTATACAACAGCAATAAACGTAAGGATACAGCCAGCTGTGCCACAGAACCTACCAGTGCCGCCATACGAACCTGTTTCAGTCCGTTGCAGAAAAGGATCACAACCGCAGTGACCAGTGGGAGTAAGATGAGTAAGGACAGGTTCATAATAAGCTCATTTCCATATATAAATAAATAGTACCGCCAATGCAGCTACTCCCCCGAAGAAATACAGCGCATAGCTCTGTACCCTTCCGGATTGCACGCCTTTGATCCATTCAGAGATCTTAGCTGTAACAGCTGCCAGCAGGTTCATCAGTCCGTCTACAATCGTTTTATCGATCCACGCGATCGGCGCACCGATCAGCGGGAAAATGATCTTTTTAGTGATGAACAGGTAGAGTTCATCCATATAAAATTTACGGCTTGCTGCTTTGTACAAACCTCCCATGGCAGTAGCCAGTCTGGCCGGTTTATCATTGGCCACCCGGTACATAGAGGCAGCCAGCAGAATAGCCAGTAGCGATAAAGCTACCGGTGCTATGGAGAAACTCAGATCCATATGCGTTTCCAGTGCGGCACCATCAGAAGTGATAAACTGCGCGAATGGAATAAATCCTGCTACTACAGCACAGGTAGCCAATACCACCAGTGGGAATTTCATAGAGAAGGTTCCTTCGCCATGTTCTGTATGCAGATGTGGTGCTTCTTTGCTCCAGAAAATAGAGAAGTACAATCGGAACATATAAAAAGAAGTGAGCGCCGCCGTAAACAGGGCCACACCAAAAATGAGTTTGTTGGAATGATAGGCTGCCAATAATATTTCCTCCTTACTAAAGAAACCGGCAAACGGCGGAACACCGGCAATGGCCAGGCAACCGATCAGGAAGGCAATATGCGTGATAGGCATCAGCTTACGCAATCCACCCATATCTTTCATATCATTACTATGCACCAAATGTATCACCGCACCAGCTCCGAGGAATAACAAGGATTTAAAGAAAGCATGTGTAAAAAGATGGAACATAGAAGCCATATAACCCAACCCTCCCTCACCTCCCTGTTTGGCAATACCCAGTGCAAACATCATATAACCGATCTGCGACATGGTAGAATAAGCCAGTACCCGTTTAATATCTGTTTGTGTGCAGGCAATTACGGCCGCGAGTAAAGCGGAGAAAGCACCCACATACGTTACTACCTGCAGCGCACTCGCATCCATGGAATAAATCGGGAATAAACGGGCTACCAGGTATACACCGGCCACTACCATGGTGGCAGCGTGGATCAATGCAGAAACAGGCGTAGGACCTTCCATCGCATCGGGTAACCAGATATGCAGGGGGAACATGGCAGATTTACCGGCACCGCCGATAAATACCAAAGTCAGTCCCCAGGTAAGCATGGATACACCCAGGAACCCAGCAGTAGCCAGACCGGTGAATTCAGGCGATTGTGCCGATGTTAATCTTTCGATGAGGGTAGAGATATCGAGTGTATGTCCGTAAAAAGCAAGTACCAGTATTCCCACAAGAAATCCCAGATCGGCAAAACGGGTAACGATGAATGCTTTTTTGGAAGCTGCAACAGCAGAAGGTTTGTTGTAATAATAACCGATCAGTAAAAAAGAAGAAACACCCACCAGTTCCCAGAACATATAGATCTGGAAGAGGTTACCGGATAATACCAGCCCCAGCATAGAAAACGTAAACAATCCGAGATAGGCATAATAGGTAGCAAAGCGCTCCTCTCCTTTCATATAACCGAGGCTGAACACATGCACCATCAGCGAAACAAAAGTAACCACCACCAGCATCATTACCGAGATCGGATCAACAATGGCACTGATATCGATAGATACACCGGGCGAAAACTCGAGCCAGGTAAATTTAAAAGCAGTGATCTTCTGGTAAACACCATTCAGCTTTCCATCGCCCAGAAAATATTGCCTGGCGGCCAGTAAGGATAAAACCGTGGCAGCCAGCAAAGAGCCCGTACCCAGGATACCGGAAAATGTTTTCAGGTATTTTCTTCCAAACAGACCCAGCACCAGGAAAGTGATCAGTGGCAAAAGCGGGATCCATACTATGTAGGAATAGTTTGACATCGTTTTAATATTTCAGTTCCGTGGCATCTTCCACATCTATAGAGTTATGGCTTCTGTACAGGTTAATGATAATGGCAATGGCCACCGCCGCTTCTGCCGCAGCAATGGTAATGATGAACAAGGTGAAAAAGATCCCATCCAGCTTTTCTGGCCAGAGATATTTATTGAAGGCTACAAAATTGATGTTCACGCTGTTCAGCATCAGCTCTATCGACATCAGCATGGTGATGATATTACGACGGGTAAACAAGCCATACATACCAATGCAGAACAGTGCGGTACTAACAAACAGGATATGCGCCAGGGGTACACTATTCATATCAAGCCTCCTTTTCTGTTGTGGATGAAGTAAAATCTGAATGAATCATCAGTTTGCCGGCCGGCGGTTCAGCTGTTTCCAGGTTACCGCTTTTGTTTTTCATAGCGATTACGATACATCCTACCATGGCCGCCAGCAATAACATACTCACTGCTTCAAATGGCAGGATAAAACCATGTTGGGTAGTACTCAGCATCTGCATACCAATTTCTCCCACGGCTACCTGGAAAGGTTGGGATGCCTGTTCGGCGAAACCATATTCCGAAATCAGGTTATAGATCAGTGTCAGTCCGAATAAAACAGCCAGCAACGAAAACAAGACATGTTTGCCCGAAGGTTTGGCCATTTCTTTACCCGATTGCTGGGTAAGGAAAATGGAAAAAATAATCAGCACCACTATACCTCCTACATATACAATGATCTGTACCGCGGCAATAAACTCTACCTGCAGCCAGAAATACAAGGCGGCAATGCCTACCAGTGAGAACAGCAGCCAGATGGCAGACCGGAATATTTTCCGTGTGGTAACAGCCAATATACCTGCACCGAGGATAAAAGCTGCTATACAATAGAATATGATGGCAGATGCTTCCATTATTCAACGCCCTCCCTTACTTTAGAACCTGGTTTATTTAATTTTTTGGTGAGTTTGTTTCTATCGTAGACACTATGTTCAAAATTCTGCGCCATGCTGATGGCGCCTGTTGGACAGGCTTCCACACATAAATTACACATAGTACAGAGTTCAAGGTGATAGATGAATGTATCGATCGCTTTTTTCTTTTTGCCTTCGGGAGTCATATCAAATTTGGTGATGATTTTGATGGTGCCGTTGGGACAGGCCAGTTCGCAGGCAGTGCAGCCCGTACAGGCATGTTCGTTATTGGCATCATGTGCCATCACCACTTCGCCCCGGAAACGCTCAGCCAGTTTCAACGTGGCGCGGTTATCGGGATATTGTTCGGTGATAATTTCTTTGGGATGGAAAAAATAATAGCCGGTCTTCCGCATCCCCTTCAGTAAAGAGGTTACGCCACCAACTACATCCTTTATGTACTCTTTTAAAAACATGTATCCTGTTTTATATTCTCTGTGATTCTCTGTAACTCCTTGACTCTTTGTTGAAAATATTGATTCACAAATACTGCTTTTTCAACACAGAGACACAAAGAACACGGAGTTTCACAGAGCGTTACTGAATAAAAGCCGCTCTCGCTCAACCTAAAAATGCCATCCCAATATCGCTATCAGTGTTACCAGTAAGAGGTTGAACAAACTTATTGGTAACAGGTATTTCCACTCCAGGTTCAACAACTGATCCACCCGTAAACGCGGGAAGGTCCAGCGGAACCACATAATTAAAAAGATGAGGAAAAAAGTTTTTCCAAAAAACCAGACAGAGGAGGGGATATAATCCATCACATGGTTAAACCCTTCCCAGTTGCCGATATGCAAGGGCATCCATCCGCCCAGAAACAGGGTGGCACCAATGGCACACACAATAAATATGTTGATATATTCCGCCAGAAAGAACAGGGCAAATTTCATCCCCGAATATTCTGTATGGAACCCGGCTGTTAATTCTGATTCTGCTTCTGCGAGGTCAAAAGGTGCCCGGTTGGTCTCAGCCGTAACGGCGATCAGGAAAATGACGAAAGCGATGATCACCGGAATATGTCCCTTGAACAACCACCAGCCATCCTGCTGCGAAGCAATGATATCAGAGATCTGCAGGCTTCCGGTTAATACTACTACGGATAAAATGGCCAGTCCGGCTGACAATTCATAACTCACGATCTGCGCACCACTACGCATGGCACCCAATAAAGAATACTTGTTATTACTGGCCCATCCTGCCATCAGGATCCCGATTACCGAAAGAGAAGAAACGGCAGATACATACAACACACCGATATTGATATCCCAGATCTGAAAATTTTTAGCAAAAGCTATCGGTGCCAGCAGCAGCATGGCCACAATCATTACCACAAAGGGCGCGAGATTAAAGAGGAACTTATCTGCCAGATCGGGAGTCAATCCTTCTTTCATGATCAGTTTCACCGTATCGGCCACCGTCTGAAACATCCCCCCGGGACCCACCCGGTTAGGCCCCAGCCTGATCTGGATATGTGCAGCCACTTTCCTTTCCATCAGTACCAATACCAGTCCCAGCACCGCAAACAAAGAAATGGCCAGCAGTATCACAATGGCGCATTCAATCAACAAAGCCACCTGCGGGCTGAATGTGTTGAGCAACCAGTTTTGTACCGTGCCTGTTATGCCTTCTAAACTGAACATCGCTTATAAATTACTTTCGTTTATGATCGTTGTATGGCAACTGTCAATTGTGAATGGTGAATTGTCAATTACCTATTGCCCATTGCCAATTCACTACTGACTACTCACCACTCCCTATCTGTCAATATCCGGAATCACCAGATCCAATGTTCCCATGGTGGCCATCAGGTCTCCGATCTTGCTGCCCCTGGCCATATGATCCAGTGCAGAAAGATTGGAGAATCCGGGTGAACGGTATTTAATCCGGTACGGCGTAGTTCCGCCCTCACTTACCAGGTACACGCCCAGTTCGCCACGGGCTGTTTCTACTCTTGTATAAAACTCTCCTTTCGGGGGTTTCAGTACCGCTTTTGTTTTGGCCTGGAATTCTCCTTCCGGAATAGCATCAATCAGTTGTTCGATGATACGGATAGACTGATTCATTTCTCTTACCCTTACCATATAACGGGCAAAAGAATCTCCGGCCGTATCCAGCACTTCATCAAATTCCACTTTATCATATACTTCGTAAGGATAGAGCTTGCGGATATCGCAACTTACCCCGCTGGCCCTTGCTACAGGACCGCTGCAACCATACGAGATCGCATCTTCCCTGGATAAAAAACCCACCCCTTTGGTACGGCTCTGGAAGATCACGTTATTGGTAACCAGGTCTTCGTATTCAGTTACTTTATGCTTGAACTGTGTTACAAACTCTTTTACTTTTTGCTGAAAGGAAGGATGGATATCATACATCACACCACCCGGTACCATATAGTTCATGGTTAACCTGGCACCGCAGGTTTCTTCCATGATATCCGTGATCAATTCCCTTTCGCGGAATGCGTAGAAGAAGGGTGTGAAAGCCCCCAGATCCATGGCCATGGCACCGATCCACAGTTCGTGTGAAGCAATACGGGTCAATTCATTCATCAATACCCTGATCACTTTGGCGCGTTCGGGTACTTCTATCTGCATGGCTTTCTCAACCGTCATGGCACAGGCCAGGTTATTGATATGGGCCGAGAGATAATCCATGCGGCTGGTTACATAGGTAAACTGCCGGTAGGTAAGACTCTCCGTCATTTTTTCGATAGAGCGGTGGATATAACCCAGGTGGGGTTCAATTTTTTTGATGGTTTCGCCGTCGAGTGTGATCACGAGATGCAGCACACCATGCGTGGCAGGGTGCTGTGGCCCCATATTAATCACCAGTTCGCCTTCAGGACCGTCTGCTGTGGTATCTTTTATCACATCTGTTTGCGTATACATGCCCGGCTACAGTTTTATCATATTAATAGGATCCTCAAAATCTTTCCGCAAAGGGAATCCTTCAAAATCATCTGTCAGTATCAACCTGCGCAGATCCGGATGGTTCAGGAATATCACACCGAATAACTCAAATACTTCCCGCTCATGAAATTCTGCCGTACGCCAGATATCGCATACGGTTTCAATTTCGGGTTGGGTTCTGTCCAGATTGGCTTTTACAACAATAGTATGTCTGTGTGTGGTGGAAGAAAGATGGTACACCATGGTAAGATGGGTTTTCCAGTCAACACAGGTAAGACAGAACAGGTAATCAAAGTGCATCGCCGATTGGCGCAGTGCCTGTGCCAGTGTTTTCCAGTTGGCAGGTGCTACGAGAATATTCAGCCACTCGCCGGTTTCGTCAAAACTGACGGAAGATTCCAGGGCGAGGATCTGTTCTTTGAGTACTTCGTTCGTCATACAATTTCTTTATACTAGGCTTTTGATTGCTCGCGGATCTGTTCGCGGGTCAACCCACTTTTTATCTTTTCCTGTAAACTGATCATGGCATGCAGCAAAGCTTCCGGTCTGGGTGGACATCCGGGGATATATACATCTACCGGAATAATATGATCAGCTCCTTTTACTACCGAATAGGTGTTGTAAAAAAAAGGTCCGCCGCTGATAGCGCAGGCACCCATGGCAATGACGTATTTGGGATCGGGGATCTGGTCGTACAAACGTTTCAGTACGGGTCCCATTTTATTCACGATGGTTCCGGCAATAATGATCAGGTCGGCCTGCCTTGGGGAGGCGCGTGCCACTTCAAATCCAAAGCGGGAAAAATCGTATTTGGCCGATGCGGTAGACATCATTTCGATGCCACAGCAACTGGTAGCAAAAGTGAGGGGCCATAAAGAGTTGGAGCGTGCCCAGTTAATCAGGCCATCAAAACTGCTCACAATGATACCGCCGCCTGCTGTGGGAACAATCTCTCCCGGAAAATCAGCCCGTTCCTGTAATGTATCGGTTAACTCCATTTCAATGCTCCTTTTTTATGTGCATATAAAAAGCCCATGAACAATATAAATATGAAGATGAAAATTTCTACTAAAGCAACGATCCCTATTTTCTTTACCACCACGGCCCATGGATAGAGGAAAACCAGCTCCACATCAAAAATGAGGAACAAGAGGGCAAACAGGTAATAACCTACATGAAACTGGTGCCAGGGAGATGTTTGTGTGGGGATCCCACATTCGTATGGCTGGCCTTTCTGAGGGTTGGTACTTTTCTTCAGCAGGAACTTCCCAACCAGGATACCACCGGCAGAAAAGAGGATGGCTGCCAGACCCAATGCAATCAAAGAAATGGCTCCCATATGCAGATTCGGGTGTGAATTTTATACCCACCCCAAATTACGGAATTTCATACCAAAAAAATGGGGTAGACAAAGAATTGCAACGCTTATTTCAAAAAAAACAGAAATAGCATAAAATCATCGGAAAACCTTTCTTTACAACAAATGACTTTCATCATTTTTCTGACAGGCTTTCGATAATCTGCAGAATCGTTTCCGTTTCCCGGCGCGTGTCTGACAGCAGGCCTGCTATAGCCGGTTCATCAAACTCCGATAACGCATCAATTTTTCTGGCCAACTCCGAAAGTAATCCCAACCCGGCCGTTAAGGTGGTCCCTTTTAATTTGTGCCCCCCGCTTTTCAGTGCGCGCAGGTCTTTTTGTCTGAAATTTTCTTCCAGGTCAAGGATGGATTTACGGATCTCTGTTTCTATGGAAGACAAAAATACTTTCAGCATGGCTTCATCGGCCCCTACAATATCACGGAGTTTGCTCAGGTTAATATGTTCTTCTATCTGATCCATCGTATTTCTCGGTTCTCCTGTTTCTGAAGGAGCGGGAGAAGCAATGACCCATTTATTAAAAACTGTTCTGATCGTATCTTCTATGATCGGCTTCGCGATAAAATCATTCATGCCCGCCTCAATACATGTTTCCCTCTCTCCTTTTACATTACCCGCCGTTACCGCGATAATAGGCACTTCTTTGCCGTTTTCGAGCATCCGGATTTTGCGGGTGGCTTCATACCCATTCATTTCGGGCATCTGGATATCCATGAAGATGAAATCTGGCATCTGCCCGGTACAGATCTGCAATGCTGCTTTACCATTTTCCGCTTCCAGGATCTCTGCATTGGGTGCGATACGCTGTATGATGGTTCTGGCCAGTAACATATTCACGGCCCCATCTTCTACTATCAATATGCGCAGGGCATTCAGGTTAGCCAAGGGTAAATTGGCTGTCGGCGCCACTTCCTGCCCTTCTTTCTGTAAACCCAGCCTTGACAAAGCCGTATACAGATCCTGCATTTTGATCGGTTTTACCAGGCGGAGCGATACCTGCAGGTCCTGGCATTTGCGAACCAGATTCTCATCATCTGACGAACTCGACAGGAGAATAATCGGCTGCTCTTCGGCCGTTGCATAAAAACTCTTCCGGATCTTCTGGATGGTTTCGAGTCCGTCCATGATCGGCATATTATAGTCCGTAAGAATTACATCATATTTTTTACCGGTTCCCAGTATCTGCAGGGCTTCAATTCCATTCTGCGCCAGATCGGCCTGAATATTCTGCAGCAGGAGCATCTGGGTAATAATCGTTCGGTTGTTCTCATTATCATCTACAATCAGCACTTTTTTGATGGAGGAAATATTCTCCCAGCGCAGGGGTTGCCCCTGTTCGGCTGTCAGTTGCAGGTCGAAATAAAAACTGCTTCCCTTTCCGGGACTGCTATTCAGTTGTAACTGGCTTCCCATCAGTGCCAGCAGACGGTTGGAGATGGTGAGTCCCAAACCAGTTCCGCCATATCGTTTGGTAACCGTTCCGTCTTCCTGCGAAAATGCCTGGAATATTTTTTTCTGTTTGTCTTCCCGGATCCCGATACCGGTATCTCTTACTTCAAAACGGACCATGATTTCTTTCTCTGATACCGCATGCAATAATTCAATTTTCAATTCTATCTCTCCCCGTTCTGTAAACTTCGATGCATTACTCAGCAGATTGATGAGGATCTGTTTTAAACGTACGGCATCGGTCCAGATAAATCTCGGTAACGCTGCAGAAATATTCAGCAGCATTTCCAGGCGTTTTTTCTTTACCTGGAAGCTGATCATATCTGCCGCCTGGCTGGCAATTTCATAGAGATCACATTTCTCCATTTCCAGTTCCAGTTTTCCGGCTTCGATCTTGGAAAAATCAAGGATATCATTGATGATACTCAAGAGGGTATTGGCCGATTGGTTCACAATGGACAGGTACTGCTGCTGTGTTTCATCCAGTCTGGTTTTCAGGATCAGATCAGTAAAACCGATCACCCCATTCAGGGGTGTACGGATCTCATGACTCATGCTGGCCAGAAATTCAGACTTAGCCAGGTTGGCTTTTTCAGCGGTTTTCTTGGCAGCTTTCAACTCATCGCGCTGCAAACAGATCTCTGTGATATCCTGTGTAAACATCATGATGCCACCGATGGAACCATCAAATAGATACCAGGGTCTTACTTCCCACCGCAGGTGCTGATCATGATCCCATCCGGGCGGGCGCCAGACATCTTCATCATTTTTTTCGATGGCGCCTGCCAGGCAACGGGCATGTATTTCTTTCCATTGCTGCGAGATATTAGGGAAAACCTCGTAATGCGATAAACCGATAATATTTTTTCCTACCAACTGGTATTCTTCCAGCCAGCGGTTACTGATGGCAATATATCTCACGTCCCTGTCGAACATGGCTACAGCGGCAGGAGCATTCTCTACAAAAGCAGAGAGCCGGGCTTTTTCAACAATCAGTTCCCGTTCAATTTTTTTCCGTTCAGAAATATCCTGAATAACCGAGTACACACGTTCTTCTCCGGTTTCATCCGTAAACCTGATTCCATTCAAGAGCACCGGAATGGCATGACCATCTTTGTGGAGGTATACTTTTTCGTAGGGACCATACCTGCCCGTATCTGTAAGCGACTGGCGGTGTTTGATTTCATCAGCATCATACTTAGCGGGAGTTACATCATGGTGGCTGAGCTGTCGGTATTCTGCTTCTGTATAACCAACCATCTGATACAATGACAGATTACCATCTATGAATTTACCATCCGAATGACGGTTGATAGCAATACCCACCGGTGCGTTATCAAAGAAAGCCCGGTATTTGGCTTCATTGATCTGGAGGGCCAGTTTGATCTTTTTCTGTTCATCAATATCCTGGAATGCGCCAAAGAGTCTTTTGCATTTCCCCTGAACCATTTCTGCTTCACCCAGCGCTCTTACCCATTTTTCATTGCCCTTGGCAGTGATCAACTGCAATTCAACATCCCAGGAACCACCGTTCTCCATCGCTTTTGCCACAATTGCTTCAATCGTCTGCCGGCTCTCTCCTTCTTTGTAAAATTGGATGGCGGTTACCAGATCAGGCACAAAATCTTCGGGCACTTCATGGATCTGGCAGGTAACCGGCGACCAGAATATTTTATTTTTTTCGGGTATGATCTCCCATGCACCAATCCGGGCTACCTGGTTGGTTTTTTCCAGAATTTCTTTGGTTCGCTGCAGGTCTTTTTCGAGGCGTAACCTGTCTGATATATCAACCGAATTACCGATCACATACAATTCTCCTTCCCCATCTCTTTCTACCGTATTATTATATAGCCATACCCGTACAGAACCGTTTTTATGCAGAGTTGTCATCAAGCCCTTCGATCTTCCTGTGGATTTTATCTCCTCCAGATAAACCTGAATAGCAGGATGGTGTGCAGGAGGAACAATGTCAAAAAGTGTTTTCTCAAGTAATTCTGCAGGAGTATATCCCAACAGATCTGCCCCCGCTGAATTGATACTGATAAAAGCCCCATTCATATCATGGGTACACATCAATCCCTGCGAGTTCTCGAAAAAAGACCTGAATTTACTTTCACTGGCCCTCACTTCCTGCTCTTTGATTTTTTCAGAAGTAACATCACGGCCAATGGCAAAAAGATAACCACTCTGGGGCTCAGGTGTAGCTACCCATTGAATGATTTTATACGAACCATCTCTGGCGCGGAAACGATTGGTAAAATTGATCGTTATCTCGCCCGCTGCCAGTTTACGGATCTCATTTTCTGTAATGGCTATATCCTCCGGATGGATAAACTCAAAAAAACTACTGCTGAGAAAAATGGCCTCCTGCCAGCCTAATATTTTTTCAAATGCGGGGTTGATCCGTTTAAAAAAACCGTCTGTAGCTGCCACGCCAATCATATCATTAGACATGGTAAAAAGCTTCTCGAAATTTTCTAACTCTTCCCGCTGGCGTTTTTCAGTAATCAGAGACATTACTTCTTTTGCCAAAAGGGAAAGCGACTCCTGCTGGTTGGCAGTCAGTTTTCTGGGAACACGGTCTATCACACACAAAGTTCCCAACGCATAGCCTTTATTATCGATGAGTGGAAACCCTGCATAAAACCGGATATGGGGATCACCGGTTACCAGTGGATTATGCTTAAAACGTTCGTCAACTGAAGCATCTTCTACCTCAAACAGGGATGGCTGCAGAATAGCATACCGGCAAAATGCCTGTTCGCGGGGTGTTTGGGTAATGGAAAGTCCTTGTTTGGATTTAAACCATTGCCGGTCTTCATCAATTAATGTAACCAGTGAGATGGGCACTTCGCAGATCAGTGAAGCCAGTTTGGTAAGACGATCATAGGCTTCTTCGCCAAGGGTATCCAGTATATGATACGCTTTTAATGCCTCCAGTCTTGCAGTTTCATTTATCGGCTGAATGTCATCTCGCATTGTCTGGGTATCAATAGGATTTGCTATAGTGATGTTATCTTATTTTGCCAACGGCATAACAGGATAATGAATTCTAAATCAAGATACTGAATTATTGAAAACAGCCCTATCAAAAATGCAGGAAATACTGCTTTTGACAGCTGGCTACGGGCCATTCCCTGTATTGATTCTGCCAAACCAAACAATTTGCGTAGCTTACCCTGCTGTTAGATGCAAAAACAGCCTTTGGGGAGAGTTATCCAGCCATTAATCCTACTATTTTGAAGCAAGGCAATTTTGAATATATCAACAAACACAAAAGCCGTAGTTCTGCAGACCCCAAACAACGGATCACATATAGTTTTCATGAAAAAGAATATACCATTATTGGCCAGGTGGAAGAAGAAGGCAATCTGGTCTGCATTTACGAATACCGGGGCAAATACATTGGTACCGAATTCCTGATCTCTTTCTCTAAAAATTCTGTTTCGTACAGATTGATCAACGTAGATGAAATAGGCAACGAAACCGTACAATAAAGTATATGGCTTGCAGGGTTAGGATCCGGGCTGTATCTTTTTCACATACGCAGCATTCTCCCGGAACATTTGTAACCCGGAAGCGGCAGACAGATAAGGCAGCTGGTACCTGCGGTGATTCTGCATACTGATCTCTAACAGGATATGCCAATGCCGGATAATTTCTTTCCAGGCAAAAAATACAGAATGCCGTGGATCATACATATGCGTAGGTTCACTGCCTGCACCATTCAATTCTATAATGGAAAAATGTTTTCCTTCTTTCAGCTCTTCCCAGCTCCGGTAACGGATATCCAGGCGGCCAAAATAAAAACCTGGTACCTGTTTACAAATCTCATCAATCATAGAAACAAGTTTTGCATCCGCCCGGTCACTGTCATCCAGGAACAAGGCTCCGCGGGCATGGTTACCATAAGGAACCAATACTTTTTTTTCGCCGGCAGGTACTACTTCAGCCAATAAATGCGGCATGGTTTGTTCCAGAATGGGTAATTGTATTATGTAACGGGGATCACGCAGCAGCAGTTCCCTTGTCGGTGTTTTTCCATCACCCGTTACCGCCAGGAATTCTTTTTTCACGATGCCCGAAATATGACCCGACACTTCATCGGGGTAACGATAATAAAAGATACCGATCTCATTTTCATAGGGCACATATTCCTGCACCAGAAAATCAACGCGGCTTTCCTGTGCATACAGACACGCTTCTTGTTCATTAGCCAGTTTGGCCACGGCCAGGCCACGCATACCAATGTCGGGCTTGGCTATCAAAGGAAAAATAAAACCGGCCGCCCGGATCTGTTCGGGCAGCTGTTCAACCGGGGTGCCGGCTGTAAACAGCATTGTCCGTGGATAGTACTGCTTAGGAATCAGATCATAGATCTCCTTTTTGCTTTCCATCAGAAAACCGCCGTTTTTGATGCTGGGATTGGCTGCATTAAAAAAGAAAAAAGAACGGGCCCGGACACAGAGTACAAACCAGTAGAGGTAAATGGGGCCATACAATATATTGAACGACCAGTACTCCCAGTGCAGTAATTTGATCAAAAAGGGATGATTCAGGATTTTTTTCATCTGCAGATTTCGTTACGAAGAAACGGATTGTAGCGTAAATGGAAGCAGTGACTGGTCGTTACGATTTGCTAACAGATCAAAGTAAGTCATCTTGCCCGCCTGCGGATGAATTTCAATACTTGTAATACTTACTGTAAGCATCCGATTATCACGGTTCATCCGGATATCATTAACCGGATCACCATCTCCGGCAAAACGATGAAAAAGCAGGATATCTTCCATAGATGGAGCGGGATACTGTTTCAGCCATTCCGCAAACCAGTATTTGCGTTTGGCAATAACGGCAGGTTCGTATAAGGTTACGGATGACCAGATATGCGGCTGCTCCTGCGATAGCACGCGGGTATGTTTGCGGGAACCATCCCAGCAACATTCATAGAGATTTGTCTGGGATAATAAAACAAGGGTAAAAGGCTGGATCCGGATCAGATCTGCCGTGAGAAAACTATCCAGCGGACTATCTGCCGACAAGATCTCTACAAAAATCAGTCCCCGGCTCTTTCGGTACGGTGGTGTTTCCACATGTTTGATAAAACCGCCATTTAACAATACGGCAGCATGCCCGCTTTCGTTGATCCCTATCCAACTGCCACCTGCATCTCCATCTCTGGGAAACAGGAGTTTCTTTCCATTAACCATATAGGTTTGCGGGGACAAGGCAGGCAGGCGGATATTTTTTTCATCGCGGTTAGATGTGATATAATATCCATTATTCGCAGGCAAAAAACTTACTGTGCACATGAGGCTCTGTATTTGAGTGTAGAAGACGCTACCCCGAACCCATCGGGCAATAAGAGATCCGATACTTCTGCTACTGCTACCCTGATCAAAGCCATATGATGCACCGTGTGTTCCAGGTTATACAAGAGTTCCCGGTAATAATTGGTAGAAATCGTAATAGTAGCTTCTGCAGAACTATCTCCCGAAAACGCCAGTAAGAGTGAAGTATCTGCTTTTCCTATGCAGGTATACAGATTTTGTAAGAGGTCAGCAGCCATGGTTTTATCGGTTTCGATCTGTATATCTCTATTCCGCTTTTCATAATTTATCACACCATGGGCATAGCCTGTTTCCAGACAAAGAAACAGTTCGATCACATGCCGTACATGCTGGCCGATAGTGGCCCCGGACAGGCGCTGACTCGCTTGCCTGTATTGTGATGTAGATATATTTGCCAGTACATCCTGCAACTGAACGAATACATGACCGATAGCTTCCTGTATAAGCATAACAAAATTAATTTTGTACTTGTATAAGTGAACCGGTATCAGCGTATATACTACGCTGATTATGCCGGATTAAATTACTATTTGTTCCAGATATTAATTCAAGCACCGGAACTATTTTCCTAATAAAAAGAACAAGGGAGTACCGGGCCGTTTTCGGTACAGCAGCACCAATAACAGGCAGGCCATAAAAACCACACAGGCATAGATAAAAAGCAAACCACCATCACCCATCACTTCAATACCTAATTGGGTAAAATGCGAAAAAAGAGCACCTGCCATCAAACCCATTCCCAACAGTGCCCCCCAGGCCGTTGTACGATGATACAGAATCAATACCGATGCCAGTAACTCCATTACACCAATACCGATCCGCCCCCACGGCTCCATGTGAAGGGTGGTGAATATGTAGACCGACTCTTCCGAAGCGGTAAATTTAAAATAGAGTGTCTGCAGCATGATAACAGCAGCCAGCAGACGAAGTATCCAGACAAGTACCGTAGAACTTTTTTTCATTGTAATCAATTAAGGGATCAACGATTGAGGCGTTGCCAGTTGGCATCTGCCTGGTTTTTTAAATTTGTTTCATTCCTGTTCCAGTCATTCAGCGTATTGTTAAAAAACCTGTTATAAAACAGATACAGTTTATGTTGAATGATTTTGAATGTACCGGGATCAACTGGTACTTTTTCGCCCTTGGCCCCCATGGCATAAGCACACCAGCCGCCATAGGCTGGCTCGTAGGTTGCCGGCGCCTGTTTAAAAGTCTCCTTGTTTTCCAGCGTGGCAAAATAGTAGGTGATTCCTTCATACAATGCAGCCAGTTCTTTTTTTCCTTTTACGGCTTTGTTCTGCGTAAAATAAGCCACAGGGTCGTAACCCTGAATAGCAACTCCTTCTTCCAGGTTATTGTGCTTTTTACGCAAGGCAACTGCATCCTGCGCCTGCAGGCCTGATAGTATGCACAGAACAGATACGATCAAGAGCAAAAATCGGTTCATAGTTTTCATGATTTTTAATAGTTACGGTGATATACCGGAATGAAGACGAGCGGATAACGGTTTCCTTACCGGAGCATCTGTTTTTTTTATTTTCCTGTATAATGGCTACTGTTTGTAAGGAAACTGTCCCTGCTGCGTCTATATCCGGGTAACTGTATTTTTCCCAAAAAACCAATTGTATGCAAAAGACCTTTCTTGCAGTATGCCTCCTGTTCAGTATGGCAGCTAGTGCACAAAACAGTCCTAAAGGATTGTCTCTCAACGAACAAGCCCCTGATTTCAGTTCCTCAGATCAATATGGGAAAACCATTTCTCTCAGCAATGAATTAAAGAAGGGGGCTGTGGTATTGGTATTTTACCGTGGTCAATGGTGTCCCTATTGCAATAAGGCGCTGAAACAACTGGAAGATTCCTTATCATTCATTAAAGAGAAGGGAGCATCTGTTATTACCATCACACCTGAAAAACCGGCTTATATCACCCAAACCATCAGTAAAACAAAAGCCAGTTATTCCATCCTCCATGATGAGGGGTTGTCTATCATGAAAAAATATGATGTCGCTTTTCAGGTGGATGAAAAAACCATTGAAGCCTATAAAAAATACGGCATCCATTTTAACGAGGTGAACGGGGAAGCGAACGGAGCCAATTTACCCGTACCGGCCGTTTACGTAATCAATAAACAGGGTAAAATCGTGTACCGCTATTTCGACAAAGATTACCGGAAACGTTCCTCCGTCAGGGATATACTGGCGCATTTATGATCTCAGCTGTTGCAGACCACCCTGCGATGGAAATTGATCTGCCCCAGATGATAGTTGAGATGCGCCAATGTATGTACCAGATAATAACCGGTGGTCATGGTGTAATCAAATACTTTTTCAGGGTATTCGGTTTCCATTGTTTCTGCAGACAGTAAGCGGATGGTTTTGGTAACGACCGCCGCGGTATGATCCAGACTGAGAATCATATCAGCTCTCGGAATATGTTTACTGCTGAATTCTACAGGCCGGTTTCGTACATACCCGCTGCCTCCCAGTACGGCACCGATATAATGCTGCAGATTACCCAGCAGGTGCAGGCATAAGTTGCCCCCTGAATTGGAAGTACCCGGCGCTACCTGCCATAACAGTTCTTCATTTTCATACAAACTGATCTCAGCTTTCAGTTTCAGGATATCGCGCTCGTATAATTGAGCCAGGTTTTCTGTGAGCATTGTTATTTTTTATCAGGCGTTATTATACACTTTATAGACCGACTCTCGCAAAGGTGCCCCGGCATCAGACACAATAAATTCGAGTATGGCCGCCAATGCTTCCGGTTTTACCCAGTTGTCCGGATTTACATCCGGCATCGACTTACGGTTTAATGCTGTATCCAGCGTAGAAGGAGCCACCACTGTGGCGGTTACGTTTTTCCCTTTGGCTTCCTCGTTCATATAATCGGCTAATGTAAACAGGAGAGATTTGCTTAACCCATACGCTACCAGATTTTTACCTGCCGATGGCTCCAGTGCGGGGCGGGCTCCTATAAATACCAGCCTGCCCTGCCCCTTTGCCAGCATATGCTGAAACAATGGCCGGGCTACATGGTAAGCGGTTTTGAAATTAAGCGATACCTGCTGATCAATGTCGGCAGAAGAAGTATCCGCTACAGACCCCATGGCAAATCCACCCACCAAAAGTAAAGCGGCATCGATGGTATGGTATTTAGTGACCACTGCTGCAACAAAATTTGCTGTGGCTGTCTCATCAGCCAGATCCACCACATGCACGTCCAGCTGTGGCGCAACTGCCAGCCCGGCTTTCATGGTGTCATTGGCAACAGTCGCAATTACCTGGTATTGTTTATCAAGAAAGAAACGGGTAACAGCTGTACCGAGATTACCATTGGCACCAGTGATGATAACAGTTTTCATGGGCAAAAAGGATTATGCGATGATGGGAACAGGGACCGGTAAATTACTCCTTTTTCAGGAAGATTTCTGTTTGTTAAGAACTAGTTAACAGCTATATCTGCTTAAAATTACGCCTTACAACAGAAAAATAAAACGGTTCTTTGTACTTTGAATCTATTTTTGAAAGACAATTTTACGCGGATGAAACAGGTTTCTTTACGCTTACTGGCCTTACTGTTTACTGTACTGCTGGCACAGACAGGAAAAACACAACTGATCGATTCCATGATGGCGGTATATGCAGAACAGTACCCCACCGAAAAAATACATATTCATTTCGACAAAAGTATTTACAACAAAGAAGAGACTATCTTTTACAAGATTTATCTCTTATCAGGCACAGAACTGAGCAACCTGAGTAAGAACATGTATGTAGAGTGGTATGATACCACGGGTAAGATGATCAAACAAACAGTGGCACCGCTGTTTCAATCCACCGCAAAAGGTTCTTTCGAATTACCAGCTGATTATACCGGCAACTTTATCCGCATCAAGGCTTTTACCCGCTGGATGCTGAATGATGATCCTGCTTTCCGTTACGAAAAAGATATTACGCTCAATATCAGTAGTGCCCCTACTCCCAGAAAACCGGTGGTGTATAAAACCAAAGTGGAGACTTTTCCCGAAGGTGGTTTCCTCGTTAGGGGACTAACCACCCGTATCGCATTCAAAGCCACCAACCAGTTTGGCAATCCGGTTTATGTGAAAGGGGTATTGGTGAATGATAAAAATAAAGTACTGGATACCATCAAAGCCAGGCATGATGGCATGGGTAGCTTTTTTTTACTGCCTGCGCCACAGGAGAATTACAAGATCAACTGGACAGACGAATACGGAAAAACCGGCAGCACGCCCATACCGGTTACCAAAACACAGGGAGCCAGGCTCACCATCAGAACCACCAATGAAAAAGCATTGGTACAGGTAGAAAGAACCGAGGTAGTGCCCGAAAATTTCAAACGGATGAACCTCCTCGTGCACATGAACCAGGTACTGATGTATAAAGTAAGCTTGAATGCTTCGGAGAAATTAGTATTGAATGCAGAAGTGCCGATTGATGAACTGGCTACCGGTTTATTGCAGTTCTCTTTATTCACTTCTGACTGGATACCTGTTGCAGAAAGGGTCATTTTCGTGAACAACCGTTTACACGAATTCAATACCAAACTGAATACGGCACTGGTGAGCCTTGACAAAAGGGGCAAAAACGTATACGAGATCTTTGTATCAGATACGGCCAGCACCAATCTATCAGTATCCATCACCGATGCCAGTATCGGCGAGCCGGATGAACGTACCATCTTTTCTGACCTGTTACTCAGCAGCGAGATCAAGGGTAAGATTCATAATCCCGGTTATTATCTCAGCAGTGATGCGGATAGTGTAACAGCCAACCTGGATCTCGTAATGCTCACCAATGGCTGGCGCAGGTTCGACTGGGATAAGATCAAAGCCGCTGTTACACCTACCCAACAATACCCGGTAGAAACAGATTTTATGAAAATTACCGGTAAAGTATTTGGCGATAAATCTGTGATTGCCGGGAAACCGCTTTTGCTGAACCTGATTGTTACAGGTAAAGACAGCAGCCGGAACTTTTTGTTTCTGCCCGTAGACAGGGAAGGTAATTTTGAACAGAAAGGTGCATTTTTTTACGATACGGCCCGTATTTTCTACAGCTTTAACGGTAATGATAAACTCACCGATCTGACTCAGGTGAAATTTGAAAATGGTTTGTTACGTTACACACCCAAAACCATCCAGTATGGAGATACCTATCGCCCACTGCGCTACAGCGATAGTATCGCAAAAGCCAGGCTGAATTATTTTCTGAATGAACAGGAGTTATTGAAAAAAAGAATGGCTTCTGCCACGCTGCAGGAAGTAATTGTAAAAGCAAGGGCCAAAACCAAGGAACAGCAACTGGATGAAAGATATGCACGTGGACTGTTTTCGGGTGGTGATGCATATTCTTTTGATTTAACAGAAGATATCGGTATCGGCGGTGCTATGGACATCTTATCTTATCTGCAGGGAAAAGTACCCGGATTAATGATCAGCGGATCTGGTGCCAATATGAGTCTGAGCTGGCGTGGTGCTACACCCGATCTGTACCTGAACGAAATGGTGTCTGCTATAGATATGGTACAAACCATCAATATCCGCGATATTGCCATGATCAAAGTATTCCGTCCACCTTTCTTTGGTTCTTTCGGAGGCGGCAGCGGTGGTGCTATTGCCATCTATACCAAAAAAGGCAATGACGCAAAATCCAATACACCTAACAGTAAGGGACTGGAGAATACCATCCTTGGAGGTTATTCCCGTTTCAAGGAATTCTACAATCCTTCCTACGAAAAAGCCAGCGATAATTTTGAAACAGATAACCGCACCACTTTGTACTGGAACCCCTACCTCATCACCAACAAAAAAAATCCCAGGGTCAGATTCCAGTTTTATAACAATGATGTAAGTAAAAAACTGCTGCTGGTACTGGAAGGGATTAATTCAGACGGTAAAATGACACGGGTGGTAAAACTGTTAGAGTAAATGATAAACAATCATTGCTGTCTGGTAAAATCTATTTGTATTACTTGAAATTATTAGCAAGACAAGCAGTTTAAAGAGCCGACTACCTCGGTGCTATTCTGTTGCTCTGGACCTCTGTGTTAAAAAAAGACAGATGCCATCAGGTAATCCGAATACGTTTTTTTTAACACAGAGACCTCAGAGATCTTGAGTTACACAGAGAAAGCAGCTGTTTTCAGCGGACAACAATGCTTATACAATCCCCATCTGTTTCATCAGGTAGGTAGCATTTTTGCTTTGTGCAATACCATTTCGCTTCCTGAAATCGAAATGGAGTCCGGTTTCGGTTACTTCGCTTTCAAAACAGAAATTTTCTACCATGCCCGGGTATTCTGTGGCCAGTATACCTAATTCGATATCATGGGTAGCTATCAGTGTAAGACAGTTTTGCTGTACAATTTTTTTGATCAACAGGGCCGTACCATCATGTTTATCGGTTGAGTTGGTGCCGCGCATCACTTCATCCAGCAAAACCAATGCAGGCTCCGGCGCCGCAAGAGATTGTATGATGGTTTGCAGGCATTTTAATTCAGCATAGAAATAAGAAGTGCTTTCCTCAAGCGAATCAATATGGTGAAAAGAAGTTAAAATCCTGACCGGACGACAGGTGAAACTTTGGGCAAATACCGGTGCACCCAGCTGCGCCAGGACCATATTTAATCCTATTGCCCGCAGAAAAGTACTTTTACCCGACATATTGGAACCGGTAATCAGGTGCAGCCTTGCCGGATCACCAATGGAAAAATCATTACATACTGCCGTATCTGTTTTCATCAGCGGATGGCCGAGGCCGGCAGCAGTAATCATTAACTGATCCGTAACAATCTCCGGAAATACGAACGAGGGATGATTGTACTGAAAATTAGCAACAGAATTCAGCATTTCTATTTCTCCCATGGCATCGAACCAATCTTTAAATGCAGATTGATAACGCTTATTCCATTGCAGGTAGGCAAGAGCGCAGATCAGATCGGATAAAAAAAGACCATTCACAAAAAACGAAAACAGGCTCAGGCGCAGATCAAATACCCCGGTTATACGGGCCAGTTTACGGAAAGCGCCGGCCGCTTCCGCCAGTCTTTGTTGTTTTTGTTGCAGGCCGGGATGTTCCAGCCGGGCCGAACAGATCCAATCAAAACAAGCGGCATATTGGGTAAAGAGATAACTCTTTTTGGAGATATGGTTATACAACTGGGAGATTTTACCGAATACCAATGATAACACAAATAATCCCAGTACGGTAAATAACAGTAGCAAGGTGTATTGATCAACCAAGATCGAATAGCTGATGAGCAGTACGCCAGCAATGGGCCAGATCCAGGCTAATTGTTTCCACGGACTTTGCTGTAATGTGTTGCCTGCCTTTTCCGGCAAGCCGGCCATCATTTGCGGCAAAGCCTCTTCTTCTTTCAGCAGAAGTGTATGGGCCAATAGTGTTTGCCTGAAATGAATCTTGTCCGAGAGTTCCTGCACACAAGCCTGTTGTTCTTCAATCTGCTGTTTGTTCAGCGAGGGCACCAGTAATGCAGTAGCCAGCTTTTGTTTACCTGGTTTGCTGCCGGTACGGTTCAGCACATGATAGAGAGAATTCTTTCCGAAAATGGTCAGGTCGTTTGCAAAACCCTGTGAACGCAGTACTTCTGCTCCATCTTCGAAACAGGAGGACTTACCATTGGCAATACCTATCTCATTCTCGTTGATCAGAATCAGTTGCTGTTTAAAAGCGATCCGCTGTTTTAACACAGCTGCCCGCGATACCCAGAATAGAAACACAGCTATGCAAAGCAATGCATATCCTAATGCAAAACCTTCGAAACGTTGGCGGAAAGCGGTATATACAAACCAGGCGAATAGTAAAAAAAAGACCAGCCTGAGTAAACTGTTCAGAGAAAGCTGTTTCGTGAGGGATTTCTTTTCTGTCCTGTACTGGTCCGCTCTCTCCTGGTAAACACGAAGTAATGAATCACTCATATCGTTACTATTGAAGTTCCGTTAGCAATGGTAACCATATAAGATTTAGGGATCCGACCAAAACTAACTTCATATGATTCTTCTACCTCTTTTATCAACCCTTCTACAGCATCTTTCTGCACAAGGTTTATGGTACAGCCCCCAAATCCACCACCCATCATTCTGGCACCCAATACCTCGGGGCGGTTACGCACCAGCTCTACCAATGTATCTGCTTCTGGGCAACTTACTGCATATAACCGGCTTAGGCCATCATGCGTAGCAAACATTTTATGTCCGAAAGCGACCAGATCATTGTTCACCAGGTCATCACAAGCTTCCTGTAAACGGTTGATCTCTTCTACCACAAACCGGCAACGGTTATATACGATAGGGTCTCCACCCTGCAAACATTCATTCACCATATAAAGTGCTGCATCGCGCAGGCTCTGTACCTGCGGATAGGTTCGCTCTATCATGCGTACACCTGCTTCACATTCTTCTCTGCGCAGATTATATTCCGAAGAAGCCAGCGAGTGCTTTACACCGGTATCAAACAGAATAATCCGGTACGCATCGGTAGCAAATGGCATGTAGGTAAAGTCCAGCGAACGGCAATCCAGGCGGATCACATGTCCCTCTTTGCCAAATATACTGGCAAAGGGATCCATGATCCCACATTGTAATCCTACAAATTCATTCTCTGCTTTTTGTGCTGTCTGTACCATGGTCAGTCGCGCCAGTTGCAGGCCGAACAATTCATTCAAAGCAAATACAGTGGCGCATTCCACGGCTGCAGAAGAAGAGAGGCCCGCTCCCAGGGGAACATCGCCCATCACTACAGCTGAAAACCCGCTGATCACATGCCCGGCTTTTTGCAATTGCTGCACTACCCCAAGTATAAAATCGGGCCATTGCTGGTCAGACTTGTTCAGCGCATGAAGGCTTCCTGTATAAAACTGATCAAGATCAGCTGCATACAGCATAATCTGATCATCAGCTCTTTTATTGATAGCGATATAAATGGCTTTATCAATAGCGGCGGGCAATACAAATCCCAGATTATAATCTGTATGCTCTCCGATGAGGTTGATCCTGCCGGGAGAGCGTACAATTAACGCAGGATCACCAAACTGCTGCTGGTAAATTTCCCGAACCCGGGAAGAAATCGGAACGGTCGCTTGCATGTAGGCTGTTAGTTATTGTATTCTCACTGTTCAGAAACAGCTCATAATTCAGTTTCAAAATGCATTTCAGGTATGATCACTTCTTTGAATCCCTTGCGAACCAGCCTGCGTGCAAAATCCTGCTGCACATCATACTCACCATGCACCAGGAACAGGCTTCTTACAAGGGCAGGATCCTGGCAGGCCAGAAACTGGCAAAGATCATCATAATCGCCATGGGCACTCATGCTGCGCATCTGTCCTACTTCTGCGATCACCGGATACATTTCGCCGAAGATTTTCACTTCTCTGGCCCCATTCATTAAACGCCCTCCCAGCGAGTGCGGCTCGCAATAACCCACCAGCAGAATGGTATTCCGCTCTTCGTGAATATTATTCATGATATGGTGTTTCACCCGCCCCGCATCAGCCATACCACTGGCCGATATGATCACACAGGGTTGTGGCAGGTTATTCAGGTTTTTACTTTCCTCTACTGTTTTGATAAAATTGAGTCCTGCAAAATCAAAAGGATCCGCATCATCCTGCATAATCTTTCTGATGCGTTTATTAAAATACTGCGGGTAGTTTTTTAACACACTGGTGGCTTCCCTGCTCAATGGACTATCCACATAATAAGGCACAGCCGGCAGGCGGTTCTCCAGCTCCAGCTGATTCAGGGCATACAGCAACTCCTGTGTTCTTCCCACACTGAAAGCAGGAATAATCAGTTTCCCTTTTTTCTCAATACAGGTTTTATGGATCCAGTCGTGCATTGCATCCACTGTACCATGTACTTCATCATGCAGTTTATTGCCGTAAGTACTTTCCAGCAGAATATAATCAGCCTGCGGAAAAATATCGGGCGAGCGGAGGATGGCATCATTGTACCGACCCACATCTCCGCTGAAACTAATACAAGTCGTATCTCCCGCTTCAATGATCCGGAGATGAACTGCTGCACTGCCAATGATATGTCCCGCATCGGTAAACATCACTTCAATACTTTCATCAATGCGAGTCCACATATTATAATTCACCGTTTGAAACTGCTCCAGCGCCTGCGCCGCATCTTCCAGATCGTACAAAGGTTCGTAAGGCGGCAACCCTTGTTTGGCCCTGCGCTTATTGATGAACCGGGTATCATCTCTCTGAATCTGCGCAGAATCTTCGAGTAAAATACCGGCCAGCTCTTTGGTTGCAGGCGTAGCATAAATAGGTCCTTTAAACCCATGTTTTACCAGGTGCGGCACCTGTCCGCAATGATCAATATGCGCATGCGATAAGACCATGTAATCAATCAATGCCGGATCAAAACCGAAATCCTCATTCATGGGGCCGGTATCCTTACCTAGCCCCTGAAAAAGACCACAATCCAGCAATAGATTTTTTCCATTCTTCAATGTGATCAGATGTTTGGAGCCTGTTACCGTTCTGGCCGCTCCGTGAAATCCTATTTTCATAATACCTCCACTTCCCTTCATCAGCCATACAGTTATGCATTGCTGCTGGGTTTTATCAAATGAGTAAAAACAACACCCGTTTATTTCCTCAACGGGCGGGATTCAATTTCGCTTTAAAACTCCAGGTAATCAGAAATTCCGACACCTGTTCTCCCGCCTCATTCCTTCCTATGGAACGGCAGGTGATGATTTTTCCTTCGCCGCTGGTAATGGATGCTTCTATCACTGCATCAATCGCATCGCCGTCTTCACAGGTAAAAGCAATCAGGCCAGTTGCTTTTTTAAAAAATTTCGCTTCCAGCCCAACCACCAGCATACTCACCGCCGGGTTACGCTGGTATACCTGTCCTGAAGCCAGTAAACCCGTACTCATTTCTGCCGCCATAGACTGCACCGCAAAATACATGGAACGGAATGGGTTTTGTGTGAACCATTTATAGCGTACCGTAACCACTGCCCTGTGCTCGTCAAATGCCCGGATACGCAAACCAGCGAAAAATGCCGAGGGTAATTTCTGCAACATGAACAACCGGAATTTTACCGGATTACTAATCTGTTGACGAAAAGAAGCAAATGCCGGGTTCATGTATCGCTGACAGTTTGGTGAAATAAACAGACCTACAGGCAACAAAGGGCCATACCTACCTAAATGTACCAAGTAGCTGCTTCAGTAAAAAATTTAATACAGGAGTTATTACAACAGTAAGGCAGCCAATGCATAATCGGCCAACAGAATCAGGATACAGCTCACTACCACTGCACTGGTACTGGCCCGGCCAATCTCCAGCGAACCGCCTTTTACATTGTATCCGAAATAGGCAGGAATACTGCTCAGGATAAACGCAAACGTATAGGATTTGTATAAGGCAAAATTGATATTATACAGGTTCAGGTTCTGGCGCAGACCGATATCATAAATATCCGTAGCCAGAATGCCCGACAAAGAACCGGCAAAACGACCACCCCAGATCCCCAATACTGCAGAAATCACTATCAAACAGGGTATCACCACCAGTGATCCCAGAATTTTGGGAAGTATCAGGTAACTTTTGGTATTGATGCCCATGATCTCCAGTGCATCTATCTGCTCGCTGATGCGCATATTACCCAGCTCACTCGCAATTTTACTGCCTACCACACCTGCCAGTACAATACTCACCACCGTAGGCGATAATTCGAGAATCATACTATCCCGCACGATCTGCGCAATGGTAGAAGCCGGTACCAGCGGACTCACCAGCTGATAGGCCGTCTGAATCGTGGTTACCGCACCCAGGAACAGCGAAATAATCACCACAATCGGCAACGCACCCACTCCTATCTCCACACACTGGTGCATGAACTCCTTCCAGTACATACGCCAGTTCTCTGGTTTGGTAAACATCCCTTTTAACATCAGCAGATAGGTACCAAAATGGGTGAAAAAAGACATCTTTTTGAGAATTAAAAATTAAAAATTAAAAATTAAAAATTGAACAGCCGGCAATCAACCTGTCATTGTTAATTGCTAATTGTTAATTGTTAATTCCTTTATTTTTTTCGCTTCTTAAGGCGTTTCCACCAGGCGCTTCTTTGTACTACATCGTCTGTGTTGATACGGCATTTCAGCTGGGCATCTACTACAGCTACCAGGGCCATGTTAATGATACTACGCACGGTACTGCCTAATTGCAATACGTGAACAGGCTTTTTCAGCCCCAGCAGTATCGGGCCAATCGCGTCTGCACCGCCCACTTCTTTCAGCAGGTTGTAAGTTACGTTACCCGATGTTAAATTAGGGAACATCAGGACATTCACATCTTCATCCACCAGCTCGCTGAATGGATAATTATCGCGCAGGATCTCTTTGTTAAAAGCCAGACTACCCTGCATTTCTCCATCCACAATTAACTGGGGATTTCGCTGTTTCAGTATTTTGGTAGCTTCTGCTACCAGCCGTGCTTCGGGCGAATCGCTGCTGCCGAAATTACTGTAGCTCAGCATGGCAATACGGGGCACGAGGTTAAAATTGCGCACTTCCTTGGCCACCATCATAGTAATATCAGCCAGCTCTTCGGCAGTGGGGTTAAAGTTCACCGTGGTATCTGCCAGAAACAAAGGTCCTTTTTTGGTTAAGAGCAGGTACATACCGGCAATCTTCTTCACGCCCTCTTCCGTACCAATAATCTGTAAGGCCGGACGGATTGCTTCTGCATAATTTTTGGTCAAACCCGATAACATAGCATCAGCATCACCCGTTTCCACCATCATACAACCAAAATGGTTGCGGTCTTTCATGATCTTCAGGCTCTCATACTTATTGATACCCCGACGATGGCGTTTCTGAAAAAATAACTCACTGTAAAACTCCCGTTTCGATTCCATCTCATCACTTCGGGGGTCAATGATCGGAATATCGGTCAGGTCAATATTATTCTCTTCCGCAATCCGGTTAATTTTCGTTGGATCTCCCAACAGAATCGGATAAGCAATACCATCATCATACAAAATGCTGGCAGCTTTTAAAATCTTCTGGTTATCGGCTTCTGCAAATACCAGTCGTTTCGGATCCCTGCGGGCTTTGTTCCCGATCACACGGATCAACTGGTTATCCAGTCCCAAACGTTTGTTCAGTTCCAGTGTATACGCCTCCCAGTTGGAAATCGTTTTCTGTGCCACCCCACTTTCTACAGCGGCTTTGGCCACTGCAGGTGCCACGGTAGAGAGCAGTCTGGGATCCAGCGGCTTGGGAATAATGTATTCCGGACCAAAAGCCATATTATGCTGGTTATACGCCATGTTCACAATATCCGGTACCGGCGATTTGGCCAGGTCGGCCAGGGCTTTTACAGCCGCCAGTTTCATGGCTTCGTTAATCTGTTTGGCACGCACATCCAATGCGCCACGGAAAATATAAGGGAACCCCAATACATTGTTCACCTGGTTGGGATAATCCGTTCTGCCCGTAGCCATGATAATATCTTTCCGTACAGCCGTGGCATCTTCATAAGTAATCTCCGGATCGGGGTTGGCCATCGCAAACACGATGGGATTTTTGGCCATACTCTTCACCATCTCCTGCGTTACCACATTACCTACGCTCAATCCCAGAAATACATCCGCATCTTTCATAGCAGACTGTAAGGTCCAGTCGCTTTTTTTAACGGCAAACTGGGTTCTGATGGGGCCCAGATCGGTTCTGCCCACATGTAATACACCATCTTTATCAAAGAGGATAAAATTCTCGTAACGGGCGCCCAGTGCTACATACAACTGAATACAAGCCATAGCAGCCGCACCGGCACCATTGATCACGAATTTCACTTTTTCAATTTTCTTTTTCTGCAGCTCCAGCGCATTCAGCAAAGCGGCACTGCTGATGATAGCGGTTCCATGCTGATCATCGTGCATCACCGGAATATTCATCTGCTTTTTCAGCTCCTGTTCAATGTAAAAACATTCAGGTGCTTTAATGTCTTCCAGGTTAATACCGCCAAACGTAGGTTCCAGCGATTTTACAATCTGTACAAACTTCTCCGGATCCTTTTCGTTGATCTCAATATCAAACACATCTATATCAGCAAAAATCTTGAACAACACGCCCTTCCCTTCCATCACGGGTTTGCTGGCTTCGGGACCGATATCGCCCAACCCCAGTACCGCGGTTCCATTGGTAATCACGGCTACCAGGTTGCCTTTGGCCGTGTATTTGTACACATCTTCGGGGTTGGCGGCGATTTCTTTACAGGGTTCGGCCACGCCCGGACTATACGCCAGTGAAAGGTCTCTTTGTGTTTTGGCTTCTTTGGTGGGAACTACCTCAATTTTTCCGGGACGTCCGCTGGAATGGTATTCCAGGGCCTGCTCCCTTCTCAGGTCTGTATGTTTGGCCATAGTATTTTTTTAGGTTACCGGCAACACCGCCCTGATCAGCTGGGGTTGTGTCACTCACTGCAGGGTCCGGTTCGCTACTGAACCGCCACCTTGGGTGAGGGGCAAAAATACGATTTATTCGGAAGAGAGGGAGAAGGCAGTTTTATGGCCCTTGATAGCAAAACGGAACTTTCTGCCCCACATTTGATCTGATTGTTCGTCTGCAGATAGCTCTTTTCTTAAAGTTTGTAATCAACCTTACCCACTACTTCTACTTTTACAGTTTTTGCAGGAGTACTTATTTCCAAAGTTCCATTCCGGAGAGCGGTATGGGTAGGTTATGCTACTAGAATAGCGCAAAAAATTATTTCCGAACAACTTACTGTTACTGTATTACCCTCGCAAAAAAAATTGTAGTAAACGTTATTTACTCATCACTTCTTTTCCCCTGCTGTTACCCTAAGGTCAGGGCTAAAGCCCACATGTCTGCCAGACACCCGATCCCCATGCTAAAGCATGGGGTTATAAATATTACGTTATTATATTGGAAGAATATGCCGCATTGGCAGTATCTGCGAAGAAGAAAAGAAAAACCACTTCCTACTCGCCCATTAATCTCAGTCTTCAGGCTGTGGATACCCATCACAACTTTTCCCCGGACTTCAGCACTGACCTCGGCTATAGCCCACAAACCTATGAGCTACCCGATACGCATATCAAAACATGAGGTTATAAGTACCATGTTATCATACCGAAAGAATATACCGCACCAGCCCTATCTGTAATGAAGAAAAACGCTTTCTCCTCTTTCATTAACCCCAGCCTTCAGGCTGGGGATATCCATCACAACTCTTCGCCGGGCTTCAGCCCTGACCTCAACTTATACCCCATAAGCCTATCACATTGGAAGCATATACCGCAGCAGCCCTATTAGTAAAGAAGAAAAACACTCTCTCCTCTTTCATTAACCCCAGCCTTCAGGCTGGGGATACCCATCACAACTCTTCCCCCGGGCTTCAGCCCTGATCAGCTGGGGTTGTGTCACTCACTGCAGGGTCCGGTTCGCTATTGAACCCCCACCTTTGGGGAGGGGCAAAATACGATTTATTCGGATGATGGGGCAGGCAGTTTTATGGGCCCTTACAGCAAATAAGGTTAGTATTCCAATAACTTATAATCAACCTTACCAACCACTTCCACTTTCACAGTTTTTGTAGAATTACTTATTGCTAAAACTCCTTGCCTCAAAGAGGTATTAGTGGGCGAACTTTGGGAAGTTATCAGTGTACAGGTGAAGCCATCCCCACTAAATATTTCTCTACAAAAGCCGTCCTGCCTGCATTCAATTTTAATACGCTTTACATAGATATGATCAAACTGACCTTTGATGGCAAAGAAGCCCCGTTGAAAACGATCAATAACAAAACAGTTCTGTTTGTTTGCCGAATCGGTCTCCTGAGTTTGAAAGTTATAGATTCCGCAACCTCCATCAATTTTAATACGGTAGTCTTTGACAGTGTCTAATTGAAAGGCGGCTTTAGTTGTTTGACTAAAAGAGGTGTGGGAGATTATTAATAGTAATATGGTGAATAAGTATTTCACTTTTCAAATGGATACTTAGGGTAAGAACTGTATAAGTGTAAAATTTACCTTTCTTAACCCGTCAATGACGTCTGAATATATGTACCATACCTTAACAATATTTTATTGACAAGCCGAATAGGGTAAGCCTAAAATTCAAGCTGAGATCTATACTGGTTATAGGCGTACATATCAATCCACACATGCGGTAATACTTACGCTGATTGTTGCATTTTGCTTTCGTTTGGTTTTACGGTTTTATTTCCTCCCAACTTTTTAATAAATAAACCAACCCCTAATCCTCCGATTATGTAAAAAACTGCATTCATGAATAACTTCTTCCAGGTAAATACCTCTTGAATAATTAAAAAATCGCAAATGCTCATAAAGATGAACATAAATAAGGCATAGCTAAGTCCGATATACCACCATTTATAGACGGGTTGTGTCAAAGCCAATGGCTTAGAAAAATTTTCCTTTTGTTTATTTAACCATTTCTCCTTCCACTGGTCTTTAAACCAATACCAAATGGGAAATGTAAGTACCAGCAAAATAAAACTGGTAAGGTTTCTTACACAGGGAATTATTTTGCCGCAATTGTCGCAGTATAAACCAAACCAGTTTTTGAAAGCCGTATTATTCTGAGGTGTCCATTTTAAACCGGAATGTAATATTTCACAATGCGGACAAGGAACATAACTTCTTTCCCCTAAGGATTTTCTACTGTTTTTTTCAACCAAAATAATTTTCGGAACCCTCTGTCCAAGTATTAACTCATTAAACGCCAGTCCTGGATTTACAATCCAATGGAGAATGAACAGATTTTTCCAGGTCCAAACCTGATATTTCTTTTTATCAAAATTCATATGTTCAAACTTTAGCAGCCGTCCTAACATAGCTGACGTATCTTAAATATACACAAACCTCTCATATCAAAACAATAAATCATAAGTCCGTTTTATTCCGTTGCCTACTAACACAGATGATAAGTGAGCGGTTTCGCTACAAGCATAGCGCAAAGAATTGTTTCTGAATAACTTACATTTTCAGCGTTGGGCTTACAGAAAAAAGTGAAGCGAGGGGCGATTCACATGCGAACCTCGTTCCGGGTGGTAACTCAAATGTCAGGGCTAAAGCCCACATGTCTGCCAGACACCCGATCCCCATACTAAAGCATGGGGTTATAAATATTACGTTATTATATCGGAAGAATATGCCGCATTGGTAGTATCTGAGAAGAAGAAAAGAAAAACCACTTCCTACTCGCCCATTAATCCCAGTCTTCAGGCTGTGGATACCCATCACAACTTTTCCCCGGACTTCAGCACTGACCTCGGGCTATAGCCCACAAACCTATCAGCTACCCGATACGCATATCAAAATATGAGGTTATAAATACCAGGTTATCATACCAAAAGAATATGCCACACCAGCCCTATCTGCAATGATGAAAAACGCTCTCTCCTCTTTCATTAACCCCAGCCTTCAGGCTGAGGATATCCATCACAACTCTTCCCCGGGCTTCAGCCCTGATCTCGGTCTATAGCCCATAAACCTAACTGCTACCCGATACGAATATCGAAGCTTGGGGTTATAAATACCAGGTTATCATACCGAAAGAATATACCGCACCAGCCATATCTGTAATGAAGAAAAACACTCTCTCTTCTTTCATTAACCCCAGCCTTCAGGCTGGGGACACTCATCACAACTCTTCGCCGGGCTTCAGCCCTGATCTCAGGTTATGGCCCACCAGCCTATCATATCGGAAGCATATACCGCAGCAGCCGTATCAGTAAAGAAGAAAAAACGCTCTCTTCTTTCATTAACCCCAGCCTTCAGGCTGGGGATACCCATCACAACTCTTCCCCGGGCTTCAGCCCTGACCTCAGGTTATGACCCATCAGCCTATCATATCGGAAGCATATACCGCAGCAGCCGTATCAGTAAAGAAGAAAAAACACTCTCTTCTTTCATTAACCCCAGCCTTCAGGCTGGGGACACTCATCACAACTCTTCCCCCGGGCTTCAGCCCTGACCTCAGGTTATGGCCCACCAGCCTATCATATTGGAAGCATATACCGCAGCAGCTGTATCGGAAAGAAGAAAAGAAAAACTGCTACCTTCTCATTAAGTCCGGTTTTTAGAATAGCGTTCTATCTCACTGCTTTTCACCTATACCTTCCCATTATATTTTGGGTCAAAGTCAACCATCCATTCAATACCATATTTGTCTCTGAACATACCAAAATAAGAACCCCAGGGGCTGTCTGTTATAGGCATTTCTACTTCTCCCCCTGCGGAAAGTCCATTAAATAATTGATCAGCTTCTTCTTTGCTTTCTGCACTGATTACAATTTTACTTCTGTTCTCTTTCTCGTTTACTTTTCCCATGAATTCCGGAACATCGTTTGCCATCAGCACATTACTTTTCCCTATCGGCAAAGCAATATGCATGATTTTATCTTTCTCGTTTTCTGCTATGGAAATGCCAGGGCTTGCGATATCCTTGAAACGAACAACTTTCGCAAACTCTCCGCCAAATACCGATTTGTAAAACGTGAATGCTTCTTCAGCATTACCATTGAAGTTAATGTGGGGATTGATAAGTGCCATCGCATTATTTTTTGGTTATTATCCAAATGTATCACTTATCCAATACCTGCACAAGGTATGAAAGCGTCAAAAAAGAGGTTCTCTGCGTCAGGCAGTTAGGTAGCTACGTAAACCTAAAGCAAGTAAATTGTCGGTCATTATGAGGCCTAAGGCTTAAAAATATGCAAACACGCATGCCAAAAAGAGTAAAAATCAGTATGTCACTATCGCGATAGTCAATAGCGGATCTTATTAATGATAACTTGGCCTGCAGGCATACTACAAAGAATCGTTTCTGAATAGTTGACAGATTCAATACTTTCTTCGTCAGAAATGCTGAAAAAACCATTCTTACATCAACGCTCTACCCGGAGCTTAACCCTATGTCAGGGCTAAAGCCCAGTAATCTAGCAGCCGCCCGATCCCCATGCTAAAGCATGGGGTTATAAATGACAGGATATTATACTGAACCAGTAAGCTGCAGCAGATTATGTACAGAGAAGAAAAAAATCCTTGTACCACTCACATTAACCCCTGTCTTCAGGTCGGGAACATCTATCACTTCTCTTCACCGAACTTAAGCCCCGACAAAGGGCTAACGCCCACAAGCAAATGACCGACCCGATCCCCATGCTAAAGCATGGCGTTATAAATGACAGGATATTATACTGAACCAGTAAGCTGCAACAGATTATCTACAGAGAAGAAAAAAATCCTTGTACCTCTCACATTAACCCCTGTTTTCAGGTTGGGGACATCTATCACTTCTCTTCACCAGACTTCAGCCCTGACATCTCGTTAAGGTTCACAAGTACATCTGTAAAAACATCAATCACATTTTTAACAAATGCCTGATAATATCATTGACAATACTTATCTATCAGTTTTTTCTCCAGTCCGCTTTGTTTAGCTCTCTTTGCAAAAAAGTTGAGTATGGGTGATAAGATTCTCATGAAACCTGGAGATATGAATCACTGAGGCTGCCAATAACAGCTATATGAGCAAGGCTTCTGGGCATTGACTTTTTATCAGTAAGACCATCTTCAGCCAATCCATAAAGGATTCTCAGGGAGTTTTCAAACCCTGTATGCCCAGGTGTAATTTTAATATTAAATCTGATTTCCTTATCTCCAGGGTTAAAAAAACTATGAACCTGATTGGGCCCCACAGCATAGGTTTCATTGGGTTGCAAAATTTTTATTTCTTTATCCCCCAATTTCAATCCCAATACACCATCAATTGCCGTAAAGGTCTCTGTGAAGGCTTTGTGATAGTGCGAAAAATTACCACCATTAGGCATCAGCGTTAATTCCAATTCTGTGATTTTTGAGTTTGTTTCATCACTTGTCTGAATAAAAGTAACGGTGTCTTTAATAACAGAGTTGATAATTGTCCTCCTCATATTAGTTTTCGCTTTAAAAATTTAAATGATACTGTTAACAGCGATTGCTATTCGGCAACTTTACAACCGTGAGATGCTTCTTTTAGTTGATTCTCGATTGATTGTCCATCAATTAATCCCCAGTGCTCAATAATTTTATCATTTTTTATTTTAAAACATCTGTACCCAACTGCTTCTACTTCAATTCCGGTAGGTTCAATGCCACGCCAAACTCCAATATGTTTTAATTTCATTTTTATTCTGATCATACTTTGATCACCTTCTGTTACCTGATTTTCAATAGTGGTATTGTGTTCAAATGAAATACCTGTTGCAGAAATCCATTTCTTAATCCCTTCCTTGTCCGGCGAGAGCGTTGGCAATAAAGAATGATCTTTGAAGTCCGGGTGCAAAAAACTATCCAGCATGTCAAATGCCTCTTGATTCCAGATCTGTTCAATGAAGTGTTGTACTAAAATTGAATTTTTCATTTGCGAATGATTTTAATGTATCCGCAAAATTGAAGACTGCATTGATCACCGACCTGTGTCAAAAATCACAAAATTCATTTGATAGCGCGAAATCTGCTTAAGGTTTCCCTGCTGATCCCTAAATAAGAGGCGGTTTGAGTCAGAGAAACTCTTTGCAGGAAGCCGGGATGTTGTGAAACCAATGCATCAAATCGTTGTCTGGGGGTTAATAATTTAAAACTATCGGAGTGTTCTTCCTGTTTCGCTGTTATCAGCTCCAACACCTTCCTTCCAAAGGTTTCTATTTGATGCGATTGTTTGTAAGCTTCTAAAAGTTTTGTTTTGTCAATCACTACCACCCGGGTTTTCTCGTGGGCCTTTATAGCGTATGCTGATTTTGAAGCTGTTCGCAGACTCTTGCTATTAGTGGCAAATTCGTTTTCAAAGTAAAATGCAGTATTGATTTCTTTTCCATCCAGGTTATAACATGATTTACATGCCCCCGAACTGATAAAAAATATGGAATTGCAGATCTGTCCTTCTTTCAGCAAAGACTCGTTTTTCTTAACTTGTATTTCTGACAGACAGTCTGATAAAACACGCCAGTTCTGCTCTGAGAATTCGGTTATTGATTGTATATACTTTTTTAAGTTATTCATTTCGTTTACTCCCGATAATAGTTTCCACCAACAACTAAAAATACACACCCACCTATACTAAAAAAATTAATTATCAAGCTGTTTCCAGTACGCGATTTAAACAGCCCAGCTTACAAAACAGAAGCTGCTTACAATCATAGCGTAAAGAATTGTTTCTGAATAACTTAGAATTACAGCATTGCCCTCGCAAAACAAAGTGCAGAAAACAACTTTCATTCATTGTCGCGTTATACCGGCTGTGTCCCTGCCATCAGGGCTAAAGCCTGCAGGCATAGTTACCTGCTTACAAAGAATAGAAGCGCAACAGATCCACTCTGTGCCCCTCTGTTACTCGTGCACCCTGTGTTGAAAAAAGGTATTATTGAAATAGAATTGCAAGATTTATTTTCAACACCGAAACACAGAGAAAGGCGGTTATGATCAGCAGATTATACAGTAGCTGCCCCCAGCCAGGCCATCATACCCATACCGGTTTCAATGGCATTTTCATCTATATCAAATCTGGGGGTATGTACGTTGTGAATGATGCCTTTTGCTTCGTTCCTAACACCCAGGCGGTAAAAACAACCCGGGATTACCTGGGTATAAAAGCCAAAGTCTTCGGCACCCATCCTGATCTCGGTTTCTTCTACCAGTGTTTTGCCCATATAGTCTTCTGCCAGCTGCCAGCCCTTGCCGGTGAGTACAGGATCATTATCTACCGTAGGATATCCAATATCTATATGCAGGTCTATCTCCGCACCCGTTGCTTCTGCAATTCCGGCTACCTGTTTGCGGATCAGTTCATGCGCCTGGGTTCGCCAGGCTTCATCCATCGCACGGAAAGTACCCATCAGCTTTACCTCGCTGGGGATGACATTGGTGGTATGTCCGCCTTGAATGGAGCAGATAGATAATACTGAAGGAGACAACGGATTATTGTTCCGCGATATAATCTGTTGCAAACTAACAATCAGCTGCGAAGCCACCAGTATCGTATCCACCGTCAGGTGTGGTGCCGCCGCATGCCCGCCTTTGCCTTTGATAGTAAGATATAATTCATCGGCACTGGCCATAACCCTTCCTTTCCGGAAACTAAGTTTGCCCAATGCTAATCCGGGATGTACATGTAACCCATAAATCCCCTGCGGTCTCGGATTTTCAAGCACACCTTCTTTGATCATAAAACTGGCACCACCGGGATTTCTTTCCTCACCGGGCTGAAACAGCAGTTTCACTGTTCCCTCCCACTCATCTTTTAATTCTGCCAATATCTTAGCCGCTCCCAACAGGATCGTGGTATGCACATCATGCCCGCAGGCATGCATCACGCCGGGGTTCTTTGACTTATACGCCACTTCATTCTCTTCTGTAATCGGCAGTGCATCCATATCCGCACGTAAGGCAATTACCCGGCTATCCGGATTTTTCCCTTTGATGATTCCCAGCACACCGGTAGTGGCTTTCACTTCAAAAGGTATTCCGAATGACCGCAGTTTTTCCTGCACAAACCGACTTGTCTCAAACTCCTGGTAACTCAGTTCAGGGTGGGCATGCAGGTGCTGCCGCACGCTGATGAATTCGGCTGCGTATTGATGGGCGAGTTCTTTTATTTTTTGTTGTAACATCTGGCTTATTGATTGATGATATCCTCTTCTTCTTTGGGTATATATTCTACCCCATCTTCCACTATATATACCCCCTGGGGATATATTTTATTCAGCAGGGCTTTGAATTTTTCGGCATCCTCTTTCTTCAGAAAATTACCGATCCGCACTTTAAAATTAGGCGACTGAAAAATCACATACACTTTCTGATCCGGGAAACGCGACATTAGTTCAGACCTTCTGGCAAAAGCATCACCTCTGCGGGGCGTACTGGCCAGCTGTATGCGGTAGCCTTTGTACAGTCCATTAGGCGTCATCATGGCGCTGCGCTGGTTGGCCTGCAGTTGTTTCAAACTTAATATGTCGAGGCGTGGATCCTTTTTTACCATGACAGTGTCAGCTGCATACAAAGTAGTGCAGCAAACAAAAACCAATACCGATATGATGATCCGCTGTATCATTCTTACTGTTAAATTACACAATCCTGTTTAATACCCGCCTTCCCCTGCCGGTTGTCCTTTCACAATGGCCACTCCGGCACTGCAACCTAATCGGGTAGCACCTGCATCTACCAACTGTTTGGCAAACGCATAATCACGGATGCCGCCGGAAGCTTTGATCTGTATATTGGCCGGCAAATGCAGTCTGAATAATCTCACCACTTCCACCGTGGCCCCTTTCTCTGCATACCCCGTAGAGGTTTTCAGGTAATCAATGCCCGCTATTCCGTAGATCTCGCAGCATTTAATGATCTCCTCATCTGTTAAAATGCCACTTTCAATAATGATCTTGATCACTTTATTCTTACTGCGAACGATCGGCATGATATGATTGATCTCATCTGCCAGGTACATCCAGTCGCCATTTTTGATGGCTGAAATATTGACCACCACATCCAGCTCATCCACCCCATCCACAATGGCCAGTAATATTTCCGCAATCTTGGCTTCCACAGCCGAATACCCAAAAGGAAATCCGATCACCGTAGCCACTTTCACCCCCGAGCCCTCCGTGAGTGCCTTTGCCCTTTTTACAAAATTCGGCGGCACACATACGGCGGCAAAACCGTATTGTTTGGCTTCGGAGCAGAGGGTTTCGATGTCGGCGATTAAGGTGGTAGGCTTTAATATTGTGTGATCAATATATTGATTGAGTTTCATTGTAATTAATAATTAGTAGTTAGTAATTAGGTATTGCAAATATTAAGGGGTTGCTTTTAAGGTGTTGATGATGGCTGTTAATAGTTTGATCAATTCTTCACAATCTTTCAGCAATGATTCTGACAGTTTGGTATCCAATATGGCACTATCTCTGAATAACCTGATCCAGTACCTGGTTTCTCTTGCCTCTTTATAAGCAATATCCAGCTTGGCTTTAAAGTCTTTTCTGGAAGAACCACCTGTTGCTTCCTCAATATTTGCGCCTATCGAAGTTCCGGATCTGACTATTTGAGCCGAAAGCAGATACTCCTTTTTAACACTGCGAAGATAGACATACAATTTTATGATTCGAAGTGCAAAGAGATAACTCTTATCCAGCACTATATTCTGCTGTAACATAAAAAAGGCATTTACTATCAAACATAGTAAATGCCTTTATATTCTTCATTAGGTATTAACCGCAAAAATCAATAATTACTAACTGCTAATTATTAATTACTAATTAAGCTTCGCGTCCATGACAAGCCTTATACTTCTTCCCACTCCCACAAGGACAAGGATCATTCCTTCCGATCTTGGGTGCTACGTGGATAGGTTGTTGTTTGGCGGGTGTTGGATCGTAGTAATCATTTTCTGTGGGCGGCGCATCCATATCGTCTTTGTTGGCACTCATACGGCTCATGTCTGTTTTTTCCTGGCGACCTTCTTTCAATGCATCACCCTCATTCAATGGAATGCTGGCGTGACAGAGAAACTGGACAATATCCCTGTTCACTTCAGAATCCATTTTACGGAACAGTTCAAAAGCCTCCATTTTATAGATCACCAATGGATCTTTCTGTTCGTAAGTAGCGGTTTGCACACTCTGTTTCAGATCATCCATCGAACGGAGATGTTCTTTCCAGGCGTCATCAATGAATCCGAGCGTGATACTTCTTTCCAATGAGTTCACCAGTTCGGCACCTTTGGTATCTAGTGTTTTGTTCAGGTTAGCCAGAGCCTGCATGGCTCTTCTGCCATCGGTGAAGGGAACGATTACATTTTCAATATGCGATCCCTGCTGCTGGCGGATATTTTTAAATACAGGAATAGCCTGTACCATCAAATCCTGTTTTCTGCGTTCGTAATTGGTAGCGGCTTCGCTGTAGAGCTTTTCGGCCAGTTCATGCTCGGGCAGTTTGGCTAATTCTTCAGCTGTAATAGCTGTATCAATACCAAAATTCACAATGGCTGCCATACGGAAACCTTCATGATCGGTCTGCTCCTTAAAGGAATTTACCACACCTTCTGCTACAGAATACAATGCGTTATCCAGATCAAGCGCCAGTCTTTCTCCGAACAAAGCATGGTTACGTTTGCTGTAGATCACAGTACGCTGCTTATTCATCACATCATCATACTCCAGCAGACGTTTACGGATGCCGAAGTTGTTCTCTTCTACTTTTTTCTGTGCCCTTTCGATCGATTTGGTGATCATGCTGTGCTGGATCACTTCACCCTCTTTGTAACCCGCAAAATCCATCACTTTGGCAATACGCTCGCTACCGAACATACGCATCAGGTCATCTTCCAGGGATACAAAGAACAGGGAAGATCCGGGATCTCCCTGGCGACCGGCACGGCCTCTTAACTGCCTGTCTACCCGGCGCGATTCATGACGCTCTGTACCGAGAATGGCCAGACCACCGGCTTCTTTCACCCCTGGTCCGAGTTTGATATCCGTACCACGACCCGCCATATTGGTAGCAATGGTTACGGCACCTGCAAAACCCGCTTCGGCAACGATCTGTGCCTCGCGTGCGTGCTGTTTGGCATTCAATACATTGTGGGCAATCTGTTTCTGCCGTAACATCCGGCTCAGCAACTCACTCACTTCTACCGATGTGGTACCTACCAGCACCGGCCGGCCGGCAGCTACTAATTTTTCGATCTCATCTATCACCGCACCAAATTTCTCACGCTTGGTTTTAAACACCAGATCCTGCTCATCTTTACGGATGGCGGGCACATTGGTTGGGATGGTTACTACGTCTAATTTATAAATGTCCCACAACTCTGCTGCTTCGGTTTCTGCCGTACCCGTCATACCCGCCAGTTTGTGGTACATACGGAAATAGTTCTGCAGCGTTACCGTGGCATAGGTTTGTGTAGCCGCTTCGATCTTTACATTTTCTTTCGCTTCAATGGCCTGGTGCAGTCCGTCTGAATAACGTCGACCATCCAGGATACGTCCTGTCTGCTCATCCACGATCTTCACACCACCATCCATTACCACATACTCTACATCCTTATCAAATAAGGTATAGGCTTTCAATAATTGCTGAACGGTATGGATCCGGTCCGCTTTCACGGAATAATCATTGATGATGGCTTCTTTCTGCTGCAGTTTCTCTTCTGCACTCATCCCGGTATTGCCATCAATAGCTGCCAGTGACAAACTGATATCCGGCAGCACAAAGAAATTAGGATCTTCCCCGGAACGGGTAATGAGCTGAATTCCTTTATCTGTTAATTCAACCGAATTATTTTTTTCATCTATATAGAAATACAGTTCTTCATCTGCTTTCGGCATTTCGCGCTGCTGGTCGGCGAGGTAATGGTTCTCGGCTTTCTGCAGCTTTACACGCATACCGGGTTCGCTCAGGTATTTGATCAGGGCATTGTTCTTGGGCAAACCACGGTGGGCGCGGAACAGGGCCAGACCGCCATCTTTGGGGTCATCATTTCCTTCTGCAATTTTTTTCTTGGCTTCGTTCAGGAACTGGTTGGTCGCTCTTTTCTGTGCTTCCACCAGTTTTTCAATCCGTGGTTTCAGTTCAAAAAACTGCTGCTCGCCGGTTACATGACCAATCGGACCGGAGATGATCAGCGGTGTTCTCGCATCATCAATCAATACCGAATCCACTTCATCCACCATGGCAAAATGATGTTTGCGCTGCACCATTTCCTGTGGTGTATGCACCATATTATCCCGCAGGTAATCAAAACCGAATTCGTTATTGGTACCATAAGTAATATCCGCGAGATACGCATTACGTCTGGCTTCGCTGTTGGGTTCGTGTTTGTCGATACAATCCACTTTCAATCCCAGCCATTCAAAAATGGTTCCGTTCCACTCACTATCGCGTCGGGCCAGGTAATCGTTCACCGTTACAATATGCACCCCTTCTCCCGCCAATGCATTCAAATAAGCAGGCAGGGTAGATACCAGTGTTTTACCCTCACCGGTAGCCATCTCGGCAATTTTGCCCGAATGCAGTACGCTACCACCAATCAGCTGCACATCGTAATGCACCATGTTCCAGGTTACGGTACCACCGGCGGCGGTCCAGGTATTTTTGAAAATGGATTGATCCCCATTAATCTTGATATAGTCTTTCTTCACACTCAGGTCGCGGTCCAGCTGGGTAGCCGTTGCCACGATCTCTGTATTCTCTTTAAAACGGCGGGCGGTTTCTTTTACCACGGCAAAAGCCTCGGGCTGGATGGCAGCCAGGGCCTCTTCAATTTTTTTGTCCCGGTCTTTCTTCAGTTTGTCAACTTCCTGGTAAATAGCATCGCGGCCATGGATGTCTACATCAGACAAAGCTTCTGCCGCCTGCTTTCGCTCTTCGATCTGGGCATCGATCCCGGTCAGGTGTTCCTGTATCCGCTGGCGGAATTCCTGGGTCTTATTCCTGAGCTCATCGTTGGTTAACGACTGGTATTCCTGGAAAAACTGGTTGGTCTTTACTACGATGGGCATGATCTGTTTCACATCCTTCTCGCTTTTGCTGCCACCGAATAATTGGGAAATAAATTTCAACATATAGCTTGGTCTGGTGTATTATGAAAAATTTTAACAGTCAAAAAGGGTGCGAAAAACAATTTTGAGCCAATTTGGCACCCCGATTGAGAGCCGCCAAAGGTAAAGAATTTGCATTCAGGGAGATCGTCATTTCCCGAACCCTGCATCTTTATCAATTAGTTAACGAAAATCACCCCCATGAAAAAGTTGTTGTCTGTTTTTTTTCTCCTGTCTTTTTTAACCGCATCGGCCCAGCCCGCCTTCCAGGATTCCCTTGCCACAGAGCGGGTTACACTGGTCAAAAACAATCTATGGGTATTGGGTGCCTGGGCCGGGGCCAATATCATCCAGGGCAGTATTTCTGCGGGTAATGCCGAGGGCAGCGACCAGTATTTTCACCGGATGAACGCTTATTGGAATACAGTAAACCTGGCCATTGCGGGTATCGGACTGCTGACCATCAAAAAACAGCTGGCCGGCCCCCATAACTTTGAAAGGAACCTCAAAGAGCAGCAAAAACTGGAAAAACTGCTGTTATTGAACACCGGACTGGACGCAGCGTATATTATGACAGGTATGTACCTCAAAGAAAAAGGCCTGCGGCAGAACAGCGACCAATCCACCGGTTTTGGCAACAGCCTGCTGCTGCAGGGTAGTTTTTTACTGGCTTTTGACCTGATCCAGTACTTCCAGCACCGCCGCAACAGCAAGGCCCTGGAGCAGAACCGGGCCGGATGGGAGCTGGGAAGTACGGGAAATGGGGTGGGATTGGCATATAGGTTCTGAATATCGAATCCCGCCGCGGCGGGATTCGATATTCCCTTCCTCCAGGCTTTTATCCACTTCAAAGGGATTTTTGCCCGAACTACTGGAATTTCAGGGTGATTCTGCTACTTTTGCAGCCAAAATGGGCGTCAGGAGCTGAGGGCACTAATAAAGTGCTGCAGAGATGAGACGTTTTTTGACTTTTTACTTTTGAATTTTGAATTTGAATTGAAACCTATACAAAAATGGCAGGACAGTTAAAAGAAGTACGTAACCGCATCAAAAGTGTACAGAGCACCCAGCAGATCACCAAGGCGATGAAGATGGTGAGTGCGGCTAAATTGCGCCGGGCACAGGAATCCATCACCCAGATGAGACCCTATGCACAGAAACTGCAGGAAATGCTCAGCAATATTGTGAGTAACCTGGATGGCAGTATGAGCCTGAAACTGGCCGAGGAAAGAGCGGTGGAGAAAGTACTGTTCATCGTGATCACCAGCGACAGAGGTTTGTGCGGTGGATACAATGCCAATATCATCAAACTGGCCAAGAGCACGATTGCCGAGAAATATGCCGCCCAGCAGCAGAAAGGAAATGTGACAGTATGGAATATCGGCAAAAAAGGATTTGAAGCTATGACCAAAGCCGGTTTTAAAACCGACGCTACCTATAAAGATATTTACCTGAACCTGAACTTCGAAAATGTACAGGCCGCCGCCAAAGCTGCTATGAAAGCTTTCGAAAACAAGGAATTTGATGCAGTAGAGATCGTATACAGCGAATTCAAGAATGCCGCAACCCAGCGTTTTGTGGCCGAGCCATTCCTGCCCATTCCCAAAACACCTAAAAAAGCAGGTGCCAAAAAATCCGATTTCATCTTTGAACCGGCCAAGGAAGAACTGATTGCCGAACTGATGCCCAAGATCCTGAATACCCAGTTATACAAAGCCGTTCTGGACGGAAACGCCAGCGAACACGGTGCCCGTATGACCGCTATGGATAAGGCCAGCGAAAACGCCAACGAATTACTGAAATCACTCAAGATCAGCTACAACCGTGCAAGACAGGCCGCCATCACTACCGAACTTACCGAGATCGTAAGTGGTGCCGCAGCATTGCAAGGGTAGTCAATTTGAAAATCTGAAAATGTGCTAATTTGAAAATGTGGCCGTAAGAAGTGCATTTTACTTATCATTGCTTCCCATTTTCAAATTTTCAAATCAGCATATTTTCAAATTTTGTTCTAACCATGGAAATCAGCCAGATCATACCACACATTGAGGTCCTCATTTTCGCCAGTGAAAAACCGCTGTCGTCGCTGGATATTGTGGAACTCATCAATAATACCTTTGGTTTTCTGGAAGAAAGAGTAACCCTTGACCAGGTAGAGAGTGCGCTGGAAGGGATCCGTGAGAAATACGATTCTGAATTCTATCCTTTTGAAGTAAAACAGAGTGGCGGTGGCTGGCAGTTTCTGACCAAACCCTCCTTCCATGCTACCATCGCACAGCTGAACGGCGATAAATTCCTGAAAAGATTATCCAATGCGGCGCTGGAAACCCTCGCCATCATTGCCTATAAACAGCCCATTACCAAGGGCGAAATTGAAGCCATCCGCGGCGTGAACAGTGATTACAGTATCCAGAAACTGCTGGAGAAAGAACTGGTGCTGATCAGCGGACGTAACGAGAATATGCCCGGTAAACCCCTGGTATATGCCACTTCCAAAAATTTCATGGATTATTTCGGTATCAACTCTGCTGCCGATCTGCCCAAGATCAAAGAAGTACTGGCCGATCAGATCGTGGAAGGCACCATGATCAACCCCGAAGACTTTACCGACCAGAATGTAGCCGATACCGTAGCAGAAGAACACGAGATCCTGCCCGGCGAAGAAGGCGATATCTCTGCCGTTGCAGTGAATGAAGACGGAGAACTTATCATTGAAGTGCAGGAAGAAGAAAACGACAATACCGACAACACACCCGAAGATGAATCGCCCGATCAGAAACCGGAATAATTTGAAAATGTGCTGATTTGAAAATGAGAACTGCTATCCATTTCTCAAACTTCATCTCTGAATTTTCATCCCGGCTAAGCCGGGACAAATTTTCAAATTCTCAAATTTTCAAATTCTCTTAATGGTATCACCGCTTTCACACCAACAACTCCTCAACATAGCCAACGAATACGGCACCCCCGTATACGTCTATCATGCCGAAAAAATCAGCGAACAGTTTGCCAAGCTGCAACAGGCATTCAGCCAGACCCCTACCCGTTTCTTTTATGCCAGTAAGGCATTGACCAATATCAATATTCTGAAACATATCAGATCGCTGGGTTGTCATGTAGACTGCAGCTCGATCAACGAAGTAAAACTGGCCCTGCATGCCGGTTTTGAGAAGGAGAATGTGTTGTACACCAGTAATGGTATCGCTTTCAGCGAGATAGAAGAAGCTGTATCGCTGGGGGTGAATGTGAATATTGACAGCCTGAGCAACCTCGAAAAATTCGGCAAAAAATACGGGCACGATTACCCGGTAGGCATCCGCCTGCGACCCAATATCATGGCAGGTGGAAACCTGAAAATTTCTACGGGGCATGAGAAAAGTAAATTCGGAATCCCCATTGAGCAGCTTGAACAGATACTCAAACTGGTAAAAGCCACCAACCTGCATATTGCGGGTTTGCATGTACATACCGGCAGCGAGATCAAGGATGTGGAAGTATTCATGAAAGTGGCCGATATTTTTTATGACCTGGTACCCCATTTTCCGGAAGTCCGTTTCCTGGACCTCGGTGGTGGATTCAAAGTACCCTACAAAGAAGGCGAAACGGGTACAGATGTGCCCCTGCTGGGACAGAAAGTGTCGGAAGTGATGCAGAAACTGTCTGCCACCTATCACCGGCCATTTGAAGCCTGGTTTGAACCGGGTAAATTCATCGTGAGCGAATGTGGTTATTTTATTACCGAAGTAAATGTGCTGAAGCAGAACGGTAATACTGTTTTTGCCGGCGTAAACAGCGGTTTTAACCACCTGATCCGCCCCATGTTTTACGAGGCTTACCATCGCATCGAAAATATCAGCAATCCGGATGCACCCAAACATCCGTATACGGTAGTGGGCAATATCTGCGAAACAGACACATTTGCCACTGACCGCCCCCTTGCCGAGGTCCGGGAAGGAGACCGTTTGGTTTTCTTTAACGCAGGTGCCTACGGCTTTGAAATGGGCAGTAATTATAACTCGCGCTACAAACCGGCACAGGTTTTGGTTATAAAGGGGCAGGCCCACCTGATTGGCAAAAGGGATGTGTTTGAAGACCTTCTGCGTAACCAGGTGGAGGTTTTGTAAACCGCTCACCCTAACTTTCTCGTCCGGGCCAAAAAGAAAGTTATCTTGCAACAGCATGATCGAAATAAAGAACATACACAAACAGTTTGGCGGGCGCGTGATTCTAGACGATATCAGTGCCGTTATGGAAGCCGGTAAATGCAACCTGATCATTGGTACCAGTGGCAGTGGCAAAACCGTACTCACCAAATGTATGGTAGGCCTTTTTCGTCCGGATAAAGGTTCCATTCTTTACAGTGGGGTAGAAATGCTGACCATGGAGAATGAGGAACGCAAACAGCTGCGCCAGCAGATCGGTATGCTTTTTCAGGGAACCGCATTGTTTGATTCGATGACAGTGGAACAGAATGTCCTGTTTCCGCTGGATATGTTTACCAACTGGACCCTGGCCCAGAAAAAGAAACGGGTGGATGAAGTGCTGGACCGGGTAAACCTCAAAGATGCCCACAAACGCTACCCTTCTGAGATCAGCGGGGGAATGAAAAAAAGGGTGGGTATTGCCCGGGCCATTGTACTCAATCCCAAATACCTGTTCTGCGATGAACCCAATTCAGGACTGGACCCACAAACATCCATGGTGATCGATAAACTGATCCAGGAAATTACGCGCGAATACAATATCACCACCATTGTGGTATCGCACGATATGAACAGTGTGATGGAGATCGGCGATCATATCATTTACCTGCACCAGGGCCGCAAGCAATGGGAAGGCAGCAATAAAGACATCATTTTCAGTAAAGATGAATTGTTGAATAATTTCATTTTCGCTTCCGAGTTTCTGCAGGATGCCAAACAGATGCGGATGATGGAAGCGGCTAATACCAACTCATCCAAATAAAGAAGTATTGTTATGAAACAGCTGATCGGTTTTTGCATAGGATTGATACTGACTGGTACTTTGCAGGCGCAGGGTACTACCGAAGATGTGGCACCCTACAAAAAAGACCCTACAATCCCTGCTTTCAATATCCAGCTGGTAGACAGCAGCTGGTACACCAAAGAGCAATTACCTACGCAGTACGCGCATACCATCATCATCTATTTTTCACCCGAATGTGGCCATTGCCAGCACGAGGCCAAAGAAATTGTGCAGCATATGGATAGCCTGAAAAACACGTTTTTCCTGTTTGTGGCCTATAAGCCGCTGGAAGATGTGAAAGGGTTTGCCGCTTATTACGGGTTAGACAAACTGGCCAATGTACGGATCGGGCGTGACCCGAAATATTTTATCCCTGCATTTTACCGGGTAAAATACACTCCTTTCCTGGCTGTTTACAACCAAAAAGGGCTGCTGGAAAAGATCTACGACACAGAAAATACCCCCCTGCCCGAAACCAGCGAGCTGATTGCCTTTGTGAACCGGAATTAATGCGTTTTTTACATAGTTCCCATGCCTGCAACCCCTACCTTTGCAGCGACAAAAATTCCTCATTCAAAATAGTCTTTTTATGAAAGTAACTGTTGTAGGTGCCGGTGCCGTTGGTGCAACCTGTGCCGATAATATCGCCCGTGCCCAACTGGCTGATGAACTGGTTTTATTAGACATCAAAGAAGGTTTTGCAGAAGGTAAAGCACAGGATATGATGCAGACCGCAGCCCTGCTCGGTTTTGATACCCGCATATCCGGCAGCACCAATGATTATTCCAAAACAGCGAAATCTGATGTGGTAGTGATCACTTCCGGTTTGCCCCGCAAACCCGGTATGACCCGCGAAGAACTGATCGGTACCAATGCAGGAATTGTAAAAGGCGTAACAGAGAACATCCTGAAATATTCACCCGATGCCATCATCATCGTGATCAGTAACCCGATGGATACCATGACCTACCTGGCCCTGCAATCTACCGGCTTACCTAAAAACCGGATCATTGGTATGGGCGGTACACTGGATAGTGCCCGTTTCAAATACCAACTGAGCCAGCACCTGGGTTGCAGTCCGTCAGATCTGAACGCAGTAGTAGTGGGTGGTCACGGAGATACTACTATGATCCCATTGATCCGTCTGGCCACCTGGAACAGTGTTCCTGTGAGCAAATTCCTGAGCGAAGAACAGCAGAAACAAATAGTAGCCGATACCATGGTGGGTGGTGCTACCCTTACCAAATTGCTGGGCACTTCTGCCTGGTATGCACCCGGTGCCGCCGGTGCAGCGCTGGTAGAAAGCATTGTGCGTGATGAGAAAAAACTCTTTACCTGCTGCGTGAGCCTGGATGGTGAATACGGACAGAAAGATATCTGTCTCGGTGTTCCCGTAGTCATTGGCCGTAACGGCTGGGAAAAAATCCTTGATTTTGGATTGAATGCAGAAGAGCAGGCACTGTTTGATAAGAGTGCTGAAGCGGTAAGAAGTATGAATGATGTACTGAAGACTTTATAATTGATCGATCCGATAAAAAAATAACTCTGAAAATTTTCAGGGTTATTTTTTTTGCATAATGACATTGATCTTGTGTCGTTGTTGGTCGCCTGACCAACAACGACATTTTCATCCATATCATTTATCCAGCAATCATCAATTCTTCCAGATAGCTCCCACACCAGCTTCCCATAACAACCGGTTAAAAGCGGGAATATCTTTTTGCAGAATTTCATTTCCCCTGTTTTGTAAGGTTACCCACTGACTGTTCAGTTCCTTGTACAGATCCAGCGAAGGCTGGTTTACACGCGGGATCTCACTTTCTGTCTGGTTAATCAGGAACAGGTAATTGGCCGTGAATTTATTGGGGAAGTTTTCTACATCATCATAGGCTTTTGATTTACGTTGTATCATGTCTTCATCCCATGCTTTCATCTTTTTTGCCAGCAGCTGTCCTTCTTTTTTAATAGCAGCCATTTTTTCACCTGCCGGTAAAGAAGCCAGCATCATATCCAGTTGTTGCCTTTTGGCATACATTCCATTCACCATGCGGTGCATAACCCGCACATCATTTTCCATGGTGCTCATCAGTGCATCATAGGCGGTGTACTCATCGGGGGTAGTTGTATACAATGGATTAGCCAGGATCCTGGCTTCCGTTTTGGTAGTTTGATTACCCACTTGTAACGTAACCTGGTACGAACCCGGAATGGCTTTGTGCCCTGCATAACTGGATTCGATATATACATCCGGTACACCTTCCATTGTGGCATGCCGCAGGTCCCAGACAAAACGATTCAATCCTTTGTTACGCGGAAGAACCGGATCTTTGGGCGGGGCACCATCGTATTTACGGTAAGTATTGTCTTTGGCAGCAGTGAATGTGCGGACCAGTTTGCCCTGCGCATCTTTGATCTCCAGTGTAACCGGGATACTGTCTTTCAGTGCGGGCAGCTGGTAATACAGTACCACACCGGTAGCCGGGTTTACGCCTCTGTATTTTTGGGCACCGGTAAACTCTTCATCGGTTTCATCTAAATCACTGGAACCGCTTACGAGATAAGTCGGAGAAGGCGTATAGAAAATAACAGCAGTAGTATCTTTTTTGTAATCGCGGATCAGATTCAGATCATCCAGGATCCAGAAAGAGCGGCCCGAAGTAGCGGCTATCAGGTTACCCTGATGTATCCGCAGATCGGTAATGGGTGTGATGGGCAGATTCAACTGAAATGGTTCCCATTCTTTTCCACCGTTCCAGGATAGATACATACCCGTTTCGGTACCGGCATATAACAATCCCTTTCGCTGGTCATCTTCCCGCACAACCCGTGTAAAAGATCCGGTGGGAATGCCCTGGTTAATACTGGTCCATGTTTTACCGTAGTCGGTGGTTTTATACAATCCCGGTGTATGGTCATTGAATTTATAACGGGTAGTAGCGATATAAGCCGTGGCTTTATCATGCGGCGATACTTCGATCGCATTGATCAGGCATTCTGCCAGACCAGCAGGGGTAATATTCTGCCAATGTGCGCCATTGTCTCTGGTGAGGTATACCTGTCCATCATCACTACCCGTATAGATCACTCCTTTTTCATAAGGCGATTCCATTACATAACTCAGGGTTCCATAATTTTCTGCGCCTACTGCCTCATTCGTAAAAGGAACGCCGGGTTTACCCTGTTTGTCTTTTTGATTTCGGGTCAGATCGGGTGAAGCTTCTGTCCAGGTTTTTCCCATATCGGTGGTACGCAGTAAATATTGCGAGCCATGGTAAAAAGTATTCGGCTCATGTTTACTCCGGATGATAGGTGCATTCCAGTTATACCGGTACTTCATGTCTTTGGCATCACGGCCCAGGTATTGAATGGGTGCGGCCATCACATTGGTACTGGCTTTGGATTTGGTATCGAGTATTTCAATCGTACCCTGGTAACTGCCTCCCATCACATACCTCGGATTATCCGGATCAAAAGCCAGAAATGCACTTTCACCACCGGCAGATGCAGACCAGCTGGCCGGACCAATACTGCCGCTGCCCAGTTCCCTGCTCGCTATTGAAACAGACGTATTATCCTGCTGACCGGCATAAATGCGGTAAGGAAACTGGTTATCTACATTGATCCGGTAAAACTGTGCCGTTGGCATATTGGCCTGGGTACTCCATGTTTTTCCTTTGTTGAAACTAATTACTGATCCCCCGTCGTTGGAGATGATCATGTTATTTGAATTGGTCGGATTGATCCATAGATTATGATAATCGCCATGGGGCGAGTTGAGATTCGTCCATGTTTTACCACCGTCGATCGATCGGAGTGCCGGTGCGCTCAATACATACAGGGTATTATCATTCAAGGGATCGGTGAACAATTCGATATAATACCAGGCCCGTTGGATCAGTCTGTGATCGTTGGTAACCTGGCTCCAGTTTTTCCCGGCATTGTTGGACACATATAAACCACCGGCCTCTTTTTCAAAATCACTCTCAATCAAAGCATATACTTTCTCAGAATTGGATCTGCAGACCGAGATAGACATTTTACCCATTTCTTTGGGTAGGCCCTCCTGCATTTTCTCCCAATGCTCTCCCCCATCGGTTGATTTATACAAACCACTGCCGGGTCCGCCGCTGATCACTTTCCAGGGTTGCCGTCCATGCTCCCACATGGCAGCATAAAGGATCAAAGGGTTATTCATATCCATCGACAATTCTGCGCAACCTGTTTTCTCATCTACATATAATACATTCTTCCAGGTAAGCCCCCCGTCTACTGATTTATAAATACCACGCTCTTTGGATTTACTAAACAAAGCGCCCTGTGCAGCCACATACACGATGTCCGGATTTTTGGGATGAATGACCACCCTTGCAATATGCTGGGTAAGATCGAGCCCCATTTTTTTCCAGGTTTTACCGGCATCGGTTGATTTGTAAACGCCATCACCATGGTGTGTCATCACGCCTCTTACCGCGTGTTCGCCCATGCCAACATATACAATATTGGGGTTGCTCTCAGCAACGGCCACTGCACCCACAGAGCCGGTTTTAAAATAGCCATCAGAAATATTGAACCAGGTAATGCCCATATCCTCTGTTTTCCACAGTCCACCGCCGGTGGTGCCCATATAATAGGTACTCATATCGCCCACAACACCGGTAGCAGCCACAGATCTTCCACCGCGGAAGGGACCGATACTGCGCCATTTAACAGGTTTGAAAACAGCGTTCAGACTTTGTTCGGTTTTGGGTGACTGGGCATTGGCTGCGAAAAAAAAACAAAAACAGATAAACGAATACAGTATTCTGGTAGTCATAGCAGAAGTTTTATCCTGAAATATAAAGCATATTTCGAGAAAGTGATACGCAACATCTGATATCATAATCAGGCAGTTGCGCCGATGTTGGTCGCCTGACCAACAGCCAACCCTTCAAACAAAAGGCAGCTTTCAAAAGGGTAGTTGAGACTATCAGCATTTCGAATAAAATAGTATCCAATGCATTGATCAGGATGTTGTTGGTCGGGCGACCAACAACGGCACGAAATTTTACAATTATCACATAATCATGTGATTGAAATAATCACTGCAAAAGCAGGAGACGGCAGAAAAAATCTGCCCGCTTTTTTTATCCTTTTTATTCTGCCGTTTATCCGCCGATTAACGCAACTCATCCCTAATCACATCATTTGGCTGTAACATTTGAGAGTCCTTTGCGTCACATAAGCACAAAATAACAACCATTATGAGACGAATTGTATTGATCGCATTGGCAGCCCTCGCTATAACAGCACAGGGTTTTGCACAAAGCGGTATCACTGTAACAGGAAATGTAAAAGACCTTTCCGGCAAAGGCCTGCAGGCAGTGAGTGTTTCCCTTTTACAGGCCAAAGACAGCAGCCTGGTAAAAGCAGGTATTACAGAAGCAGACGGCAAATACCAGATTATTTCCGGCAAATCAGGAAAATTTCTGTTGAGTTATAACCTGATCGGTCATGAAGTAAAATATTCAGCCGCTTTTGAGATGCAGGAAGGTCAAACCTTTGAAGCTCCGGTAGTTACACTGGAAGCAGCCGCTAAAAAACTGCAGGATGTAACAGTGGTATCGCGTAAGCCATTGATCGAGATCAAAGCAGATAAAACCGTTTTTAATGTAGAGAACAGCATTAACGCCACCGGCAGCAATGCCATGGAACTGCTGCAGAAAAGTCCGGGTATCCAGGTAGATAACAACGATAATATCACCATGAAAGGAAAAACCGGTGTAAAGATCTATATCGACGGTAAGCCCACCCAGATGAACAGCAAAGACCTGGCAGCTTACCTCAAAGGCATCAACAGCAATGATGTGGAAGCGATCGAAATGATCAGCAATCCCAGCGCCAAATACGATGCCAGTGGCAATGCAGGGATCATCAATATCCGTTTAAAGAAGAACAAAAAATTCGGCACCAATGGTAGTGTAACCACCGGTTTTACACAGGGTATCACTCCCAAAGGAAACGGTTCTGTGAACCTGAACTACCGCGATAAGCAGGTAAATCTGTTCAGTAATGTAAGTGCCAATATTGGCCGTTATGAAAACGACCTGAGCCTGTACCGGATCCAGCGCGATTCGATCTACGATCAGCGGAGCATCAATGCCAACTATAACAAGAACCTGAACCTGAAAGCCGGTGCAGATTATTTCATCAATAGCAAAAGCACACTGGGCGCACTGGTTACCACCAGTTTCGGAAGCTCTGAATGGACCAATAACAGCACCACAGGTGTGTATTACCAGCCAACCAACCAGTTTGTAAAAAGCCTGAAAGCCACCAACTCTATTCCGGGCAGCCGCACCAATGTGAATGCGAACCTGAACTATCGTTATGCAGATACCAGTGGACTGGAAGTAAACGTGGATGCAGACTATGGCCTGTTCCGTGGTGTGGGCCGCAGTTACCAGCCCAACTATTATGTAGACCAGAACGGCGCCCCTTTATACCAGATTGTAAACCGTAATTATACTCCTACAGATATTGATATTTATACGTCTAAAATTGATGTGGAGCAGAACAAGTGGAAAGGTAAACTGGGATATGGTGCCAAGTTCTCGTATGTAAAAACGACCAACACATTTGATTTCTTTAACGATATCAACGGTGCACCGGTTAAACAGTTAAGCCGCAGTAACAGTTTTGCTTATACAGAGAATGTGAACGCCGCTTATGTGAACTACAACCGTAAGTTCAGCGATAAATGGAGTATACAGACAGGTTTACGGGTAGAGCAGACCAATAGTGAAGGGGTACTGACACGCGCAGATGGCGTGATACAGTCTGACAACACAGTGAAAAGAAATTACATCAATCTTTTCCCCAGTGCAGCCGTAACCTGGACTGTGAACCAGAAGAATACCCTGAACCTGACCTTCAGCCGCAGGATCGACAGGCCCAGTTACCAGGACCTGAATCCGTTCGAGAACAAACTGGATGAACTGACCTACGAAAAAGGAAACGCGTTCTTACGTCCGCAGTACACCAATAATATTGAACTGACACATACTTTCAAATCAGCCATCAATACCACCATTGGTTACAGTCACGTAAAAGATTACGCTACACAGATCACCGATACGGCCAACAATGCTACTTTTATTCAGCAGCAGAACCTGGCCACACAGGATATCATCAGTTTCAGTATCGGTTCTCCTTTACCTATTGCCAAATGGTGGAACGGTTATGTGAACGTATGGTACAACTACCAGATTTTTGATGGTAAGATCGGCAACAAATCAGTACGTACAGAGATTCCGTTATATGGTGCGTATATGCAACAGACTTTTACCCTCGGTAAAGACTGGAGCGCAGAACTGAGTGGCTGGTTCAGTGGCCCTGCTATCTGGGGTGCTACCTGGAAAACAAAATCGCAGGGTGGTGTAGACATCGGTTTCCAGAAACAACTGATGCAGAAAAAAGCGACACTGAAAGTAACCGCAACCGATATCTTCCATACCAATCCTTGGTCATCTTTAAGTGAGTTTGGCGGATTGTATATCAAGGGACGTGGTGCCTGGGAAAGCCAGACCGTACGCGTAAGCTTTACCTTCCGTTTTGGAAGCAACCAGGTAAAAGCAGCCCGTCAGCGCCAGACCGGACTGGAAAGCGAAAGCAAGCGAATTAAATAACAGTTGATATAGCAGTTGAGTTTTGGGTTGATCCCTCTGAAGTAATTCAGGGGGATCTTTTTTTATGGAGAGAAAGTGATTAGAGATAGGCCTGAACCAAACTATTCAGGTGTGTCAGATCCTGCAACTCCATACATTTAAAATGACCTTTCGGACATGTATGATAGCCTATCTTACTGCAGGGCCGGCAGCGCAGACCCTGTACTTCTGAGATCTCACTCTTCACGGTTGCGTTTCCGTAATACGGTCCCATGCCGAATGCCGGAACAGTGTTGCCCCAGATACTTACGATCGGTTTTTTGAAAGCGGCTGCAATATGCATTAACCCGGTATCGTGTGAGATGATGAGGTGCGCGCGATGCACGAGATCGGCACTTTCGTTCAGGCTGAATTTGCCACAGGCATTGTAGATCCTGACGGGGTCTGTGGCAGCAATAGCATCACCGTTTACCCGGTCTTCCGGCCCTCCCAGCAACAGAATCGGATAATGAATGGCTGCGCAGAGTTCTGTGAGTTTATGCACCGGCATTTTTTTGGTTTCCAGTGCCGCACCAATCACCAGGCCTACAAATCCAAAGAGGTGCGATACAGGCAGGTCTTGAGAGTTAACTTTATCCTTCTCTGTATAAAAATAATCCAGTCCCTGCCCATCATTCGCTACACCAAAACTTTTTACGGTATCAAGGTAACGGTCTACGATATGTACATCCGGCAAGCGGTTAATTTTGAATGCGGTTAACAACCACTTCTCTATATTCAGCTTATCAAAAGAATATGACTTCGCCGAATGCAAAGCCCTTTTAATGCGGAGTGTGCGAAGGTTATGGTGCAGATCAATGATATAGTCGTAGTCCTCATACTGTAACTGGTGCATCATCAGTTCCCAGCTGCTGCCCAGTACCTGCACTTTATCTACATAAGGATTGTTTGTAACCAGTGTGCGGTAAGTTTCTTTGGTCAGAAAATGAACTACGGCACCCGGCACCTGTTTTTTCAAACAACGGATCACGGGTGTGGTAAGTACGATATCACCAATAGAAGAAAAACGGATGATGAGGAACTTTTTACCAGTTCCCTTCCCCTGCCCCTCAGAAGGGAGGCTGGTTGGGTGAGCACTGGTACTGATGTTACTCTCGAACATGGTTACAAAGGTAGTCCAATTAGGGGTTCCTCCCTTCTGCCTGGCAGCGAAGATCAGGGGTATTCGGTGGCTTCTATATAATTGAGATCCTTATGAAAAGTTTCTTCTGTAAAATAGAAGGCGATCAGGGTAATACTCATCACCACTACGCCGGTAACAATGGCACTCTGTAACAATCCCCAACTCCAGGTTTTCTGAAACAGGTCCAGGAACATGAGATTGATCAGGGGCAAAGCTCCCCGAACCATGTTCGGGATGGTAGTGGCCGCTGTTGCCCGTAAATTGGTACCAAACTGTTCCGCCCCCATGGTAATAAAAATGGCCCAGAACCCGGTACTGAAGCCCAGCATGGCGCAGATGGCATACATACGGCTATCGCTGTTGTTAAAGCCGCTGAAGAAAATCAGCAAGGAGAAAATACACAGGATGAAAAAACAGAGCAATGCTTTTTTCCGGCTTTTAAAATACTGGCTCACCAGTCCGATCAGTATATCACCAATAGCAATTCCTACGTAGGCAAACATAATGGCACGGCCGCTTTCTACCTTGTTTTCACCGTATAGTTCGCCTGCAAAACGGTTGCTCAGGTTTACCAGGATGCCGATTACATACCAGGTAGGCAAACCGATCAGAATAGCGAGAAAATATTTTTTGAATCTTTTTTTATTATTAAAGAACATCAGGAAATTACCCCGTTGCACACCCACCTGTTGTTTCACCTGGTGAAACATACCACTCTCTGCCACTGAAATACGGAGCAATAACAATACAATACCCAGTCCACCACCTATTTTATAACAGAGGCGCCAGTCGTTGGTGGCTTTGTAAATAAAATACGCGAACACTGCCCCAAACAATCCAATGCCCGCTACCAGCGAAGTGCCTACACCTCTTTTTTCTTTGGGAAGTAACTCGCTCACTAATGTAATACCCGCACCCAACTCACCGGCCAAACCTACACCCGCCACAAAACGCGCCCAGGCATACTGATCCACTGTTTGTACATAACCCGTTAAAAAATTAGCAACCGAATACAAAGCGATCGAACCGAACAAGACACTCAGTCTTCCTTTTTTATCGCCGATAGTGCCCCAGATTACACCACCAATCAGCAAACCCACCATCTGCCAGTTGATGATCTTGGTACTGGCGGCCAATACCTGAGCCTTTTCTGTTAACACCACCCCAATCCCCTGCAAACTTGGCTCCCGCACAATGGTAAACAGCAGCAGATCGTAGATATCTACAAAATACCCCAATGCAGCAACGATCACCGGAACAGATAAGATCCCAAACTTTTTCTCAGTCATATGAACAGGCTTTAGCAATAACAATCAAAAACTGGAACATTCATTCACTCATTCACTCACACACTCATTCACTCATTAATTTTCCTCCACAAAATTCATATCCTTCCCAAAACTCTCCTTTGTATAATAAGCTGCCACTACTGCCAGCAGCATAATGATGCCTCCTGTCATCCATCCGCCGGTAATATAATTGCCCGTCAGACTTCGTAATCCCCGATGCAGCAGTATGATCAACGGCAATACACCCCGCACCACATTTGGAATGGAAATGGCGGTAGAAGCGCGGAGATTGGTGCCAAACTGTTCTGCCGACATGGTAATATACAAAACTGAGAAGCCCGCACCAAAACCCAGGCAACTGCAGATCAGGTACATGGATTGAATGGTTCCCCAGCCGCTGCCCTGCAAAAAGAATACAATGATGAACAGACTGAGGATACCGAAGAAAGTAAAGAGCGCTTTTTTCCGGCTTTTCAGATAATTGCTGAACAAACCCGCACTCAGATCGCCCAGGGCAATGCCTACGTATTGATACATGATGGCTTTACCCGGTTCTACGCCTTCTATCCCGAACTCTTTGCCGAACTTATCAGAAAAAGTTACCAGCACACCAATGGCATACCAAACCGGTAACCCAATGAGTACACCTTTCAGATACCGCAACGCACGCTCTTTTTTATTAAAGAGCATGATAAAACTCCCGCGCACGACCCCTGAATGCTTCACCTGATCATACATACTGCTCTCCATTACATTGGCACGCAGTAACAATAACAGTAGTCCCATTACCCCACCGATATAAAAACAAAGACGCCAGTCCTGAAAGGTCTGGTACACAAAAAAAGCGGCAATCGCCCCAAACACCCCCACTACAGCAATCACCGATGCCGCAATACCCCTTTTTTCTTTGGGTAACATTTCTGCCACCAGGGTAATACTGGCACCAAGTTCACCCGCCAGACCGATACCTGCTATAAAACGTAATAAAATATACTGTGGTACGGTTTGTACCATGCCATTGGCAATATTGGCGAGAGAATATAAAATGATGGAGCCGAAGAGTACACTCAACCTTCCTTTTTTATCGCCCATAATACCCCAGATCACGCCACCCAGTGTGAGACCGATCATCTGTACACTGATAATGATCTCCCCCTGCGTTAATACTTCTTCCGGAGATAGGTGTAAAGCTTCCAGACTGGGTTTGCGGATAATAGAGAAAAGCAACAGATCATACACATCTACAAAAAATCCCAATGCCCCCACAATCACAGGCAGCGAAAAGACACCATATTGTTTGGGGGTTACACTCATGCCTGATCGGTATGCGGTGGGTCTTTGTGTTTATTGAACAGCAATTTGTAGATGATGGGAGCCGTGGTTACCAGTACGATACCCAATACAATTACTTCGAGATGGTCTTTCAGATCAAAACCAAACTCTGCCAGGATCCATTTCTGTAAAAAGTGCCCCCCGAAAAGCATACTGAAAACCCAGGCCACACAACCTGCAATATTAAAGAAGACAAATTTTTTCCGGTCCATTTCAACAATACCGGCCACAATCGGCGCAAAGGTTCTGATGATGGGAATAAATCGCGCAATCACAATAGCTCCTCCCCCATGTTTCTCATAAAAATCATGTGCCTGGCGCAAATATTTTCTTTTAAAGAGCATATTCTCTTTCCAGCCATACATGGCCGGACCCACTTTGCGGCCGAACCAATAACCTACCATATTACCGGCAATACCGGCCAGCGAAATCAATACCAGTAATAAAAACAACCCTACGTATTCATTATCCGTTTTGATAATCTCGTTGGCAATATTGGAGCTATAGATGCCTGCCACGAACAACAGACTATCGCCCGGCAGAAAAAAACCGGCAAATAAGCCTGTTTCGGCAAATACCACAAACAGGATCAACCATAAGCCGCCATGTTCAATATAAAATTGTGGTTGTAATAAGTGACTCCAGTGAAAGGAGGATAATAAAATATCTGCTAACATACTAGTGGTTTATTCGGCGATGGCAGCTGCCGGTTCCAGAGAATTTTCCCATTTGCTTACCACACTCGTGGCTAACGCATTACCCAATACATTGGTTGCTGTTCGGAACATATCACAGAAATGATCGATCGGCAATATCAACGCAATTCCTTCCGGCGGAATATTAAACATGGCACAGGTAGCGGTTACCACCACCAACGAAGCCCGCGGTACGCCGGCAATCCCCTTACTCGTCAGCATCAGTACCAGCAACATGGTTAACTGGGTTCCCAGATCCAGGTGGATACCATAGGCCTGGGCAATGGCAATGCTGGCAAAAGTCATATACATCATACTGCCATCCAGGTTAAACGAATAACCCAGCGGTAAAATGAAGGCTACAATTTTATCCTTGCAACCAAATTTTTCCAGCTCATCTGTCAGCTTCGGAAAAACCGCTTCACTGCTGGTGGTACTGAAAGCAATGATCAATGGCGGGAAAATTCTTTTGAGTAATTCGGGTAAACGTTTTCCCAATACCAGAAAACCTACCAGGAGCAATACCACCCACAAAGCGGCGATACCTACCAAGAAATACAACAGGTATTTTCCATAAAATATAAATACTTCCAATCCCTTAGTGGCAATCACTGCTGAAATCGCACCAAACACACCCAGCGGTGCAAAATTCATCACATAATTCACCATGCGCAGAATCACATGTGCCACAGCGTCTAATCCTTTTACCACTACTTTGGCTTTATCGCCAAGGGCAGCGGTAGCAATCCCGAAAAAGATACTGAAGATCACCAGTTGCAGGATCTCGTTATTGGCCATGGCCTCAATCACACTTTTCGGAAAAACGTGTTCGATAAATTTCTGGATATTGAATTCCTGCGTTTTACCCAACAGGTCTTTGGCGCCACTTACATCCGCATTACTCAGATCGATACCAGCTCCGGGTTTAAACAGGTTCACCAGCAGCATCCCCAGCAACAGACTCGCCAGCGAAGCGGTAATAAACCATAACATGGCTTTGCCACCTACCCTTCCCACGGTTTTCAGATCGCCCAGTTTGGCAATACCCACCACCAGCGTTGAGAATACCAATGGCGCAATAATCATCTGTACCAGCCTCAGGAAAATGGTAGTCAGCAGCTTGATATTAATGGAAAAGGATTTGATGAATTCCGGACCCGATTGGGTATGAATCAGGTAGCCCAGCAGCACACCGGCAATCATTGCCACAATTATATAAAGGGTAAGCCTGTTCGATTTCTTCATTTGGCGGGCAAATTAGTGTCGCAATATAAGATTTCTGCTGAAATGGCCTGTTGTGATACCCTATTCACCGTTTTATAAATCTTTTGGAGCGGAAATGGCAGAATTGCCTATTTTGCCGCTACTTTTTAATTAAAGAAAACTTAACTACTGTACTTATGAGTTTATTCAGAAAGAAATCTCTGACGGCCATGCTGGCTATGGCAGAAGATTCAGAAAAGGGTTTAAAGAGAACGCTTGGTGCGGGTAATCTCATCGCATTGGGTATTGGTGCCATCATTGGTGCCGGTCTGTTTGTAAGAACCGCTGCTGCCTCTGCTGAAGCTGCCGGTCCTGCAGTTACCTTATCATTTGTAGTAGCCGCTATCGGTTGTGCATTTGCCGGATTATGTTATGCTGAATTTGCTTCCATGATACCCATTGCCGGTAGCGCCTATGCCTACAGCTATGTAACCATGGGCGAACTGGTAGCCTGGATCATTGGTTGGGCCCTGATCATGGAATATGCATTGGGTGCTGCCACCGTATCTATCGCCTGGAGCGAGTACCTGAATAATTTGTTGGGGGGGACGATACCCTATGAATGGTGCCACTCCCCGTTTGAAAGTCTGCACAAAGTAACCGGCGATGCCGTTAACCAGATTGTAACCGCTATGCCCGAAGTAGCCAAATCTGTGAAGAATGGCGTGTTATTACTGAGCGAAGACCAGTTTAAGGTACTGCCTGCTAACCTTACCGGCCTGGTAGCATCTACCACCGGTATCATGAACGCACCGGCACTGATCATCCTGTTACTACTGACCCTGTTGCTCATCAAAGGCTCACAGGAATCTGCTTTTGTAAACATGATCATCGTATTTGTAAAAGTGGCCATCGTTTTATTATTCATCGGTTTTGGCTGGCAGTTTATCAAACCCGAAAACCATACCCCTTACCTGATTCCACAGGGAACCATCGGACACGACGGATTCTTTAAATGGGGATGGGGCGGTGTACTGGGCGGAGCCGCCATCGTGTTCTTTGCCTTTATCGGTTTCGATGCCGTGTCTACCGCTGCACAGGAAGCCAAAAATCCCAAGCGCGATATGCCAATCGGGATCCTGGGTTCGCTGGTGGTTTGTACCATATTATACATCCTCTTCGGACACGTATTAACCGGTGTGGCCAACTATACCGAATTTAAAACAGCCGGTAAAGAAGCCTCTGTTGCCTATGCGATCCAGACCTATATGAAAGGATACGAGTGGCTGGGAACCAGTGTAACCGTGGCCATCCTGGCCGGTTTCTCTTCGGTAATCCTGGTAATGTTGATGGGCCAGAGCCGTATTTTCTATACCATGAGTAACGACGGACTGATCCCCAAAGCCTTTGGAGATCTGCACCCTAAATACAAAACGCCTTACAAAGCCAACTGGATCCTCTTCATTTTTGTGGGTCTGTTTGCTGCTTTTGTACCCGGTAGTGTGGCCGGCGATCTGACCAGTTTTGGTACCCTGTTTGCCTTTGTACTGGTGAGCCTCGGTGTTTGGATTCTCCGCAGAAAATCTCCGGAAATCCCCCGTTCCTTCAAAACACCACTGGTTCCGCTGGTTCCGATTCTGGGAGCAGTGATCTGCCTCGGTATGATTGTAGCACTTGACCAGCAAACCCTGAAAGTGGCGTTTAGCTGGATGGCCTTGGGTCTCGTAGTTTACTTCCTCTATAGCAAAAAGAGAAGTAAACTGAGCAATCCATCCGAGATCCTGCCGCACGCATCTGATTTCGAGAAACATTAATCTGTTGAATATCTTCTGGAAACCGTTCCGGCACTGCCCGGGACGGTTTTTTTATGCCCTTCGTTGGCGGCTAAGTTTCATTCCGTTAATTTTGCCACCCCACTAATACTCATATTGTAAACCGAATAGATCATGGGAAGGATTTTTGAAGTACGTAAAGCCACCATGTTTGCCCGTTGGGATAAGATGGCCAAACAGTTTACCCGCATCGGGAAGGAAATTGTGATTGCTGTAAAAGCCAGTGGGCCCGATCCGGCTACCAACCCTGCCCTGCGCCGTTGTTACCAGAATGCGAAGAGCGTAGGCATGCCCAAAGACCGCGTAGAAGCGGCCATTAAACGGGCCATGGGGAAGGATACCAGCAACTATGAAGAGATCCTGTATGAAGGATATGCGCCACACGGTGTGGCCCTGCTGGTAGAAACCGCTACCGATAACCACGTTCGTACCGTTGCCAATGTAAAAAGTCATTTTAATAAAGGTCATGGCGCCCTGGGTAACAGTGGCTCCGTTAGCTTCCAGTTTAAAAAGATGGGCGTGTTCAAACTGAAACCGGAAGGTCTTAATATGGACGACCTGGAACTGGAACTGATCGACCATGGCCTGGATGAACTGGGAGACAGTAATGATGACCAGGGTAATCCGATCATTGTATTGCGTTGTGCTTTTGTAGATTTTGGTAACCTGCAGAAAGCACTCGAAGAAAAAGGCATTTCACCCATCAGCGCCGAGCTGGAATGGATCCCTACCACCACCGTTCCTGTTACCGACGAGCAGGCAGAAGACGTGAGTAAACTGATTGAAAGATTAGAGCAGGATGAAGATGTGAATAAAGTGTTTCATAACATGGCTTAATATAAGGCAAAAGTCAAAATTAAAAAATCAAAATAGCTATCGCAACTCATTTTGACTTTTTAATTTTGACTTTTTAATTTCCCCACATGATCAACCTGCAGACACTCAAAAATCCAGTCATATTCTTCGACGGTGTCTGCAATCTCTGCACCGGCTCTGTCCAGTTTGTGATCAAACATGATCCGCAACATTATTTTCGTTTTGCTTCTTTACAGAGTGAATTAGGACAACAGTTCCTGCAGCAGAACGGTCTCTCTGCCGATACCTTTGATTCATTTATTGTGTGGGAAAATGGAAAATATTACACCGAGTCTACTGCAGCCCTGCGTGTAGCGAAAAAACTCAATGGACCCTGGCCGGGGTTGTATGTTTTTATCCTGCTGCCTGCTTTTATCAGGAACAGTGTATACAGGCTGATCGCGAGAAACAGGTACCGATGGTTTGGTAAAAAAGAAACCTGCTGGATACCTACCCCTGAGCTGAACAGTTTATTCATCAGCCGGTAGTCGGCAACATCAGGCATTATTCCTGCATCATTTCCTGAATTACTGCAATGATCGTTTCTGCATTGGGTTTGCTGAAATAATCTCCATCACTGCCATAACCCGGTCTGTGCGCCTGCGCCGTAATGGTTCGCGGCGCCACATCCAGCCACTGGAACGCTTTCTGCTCTTCCATTACTTTACTGAACATATAAGCAGCTGCACCACCGGGCACGTCTTCATCTATAAATACGATCCGGCTGGTTTTTTTGAGTGATCCGAGAATGACATGATGAATATCAAAAGGTAATAGAGTCTGTACATCAATCAATTCACAACTGATTCCCATCTGTTGTAAACGTTCTACGGCATCTTCCACAATACGAAGGGTAGAACCATAAGTAACCAGTGTAATATCTTCTCCTTCCCGCACTATTTCCGGCACGCCCAGCGGTACTGTATATTCCAACAGGTTAGCCGGTACTTTTTCTTTGAGACGATATCCGTTCAGACATTCGATGATCATAGCCGGATCATTACCACGTAACAAGGTATTATACATCCCCACTGCCTGCACCATATTTCTCGGAACGCAGATATACATGCCACGGAGCGAGTTGATGATCATACCCAATGGCGAACCACTATGCCAGATGCCTTCCAGCCTGTGTCCACGGGTACGGATAATCACCGGGCAGCTTTGCTGTCCCTTGGTGCGGAAATGCGTAGTAGACACATCATCACTCAGCGGTTGCAAACCATACAGCAGGTAATCCAGGTATTGGATCTCTGCAATCGGACGCAACCCACGAAGAGCTAAACCAATGGCCTGCCCAATGATGGTTAGTTCACGGATCCCGGTATCAGAAATTCTGTCTTTACCGTGCTTATCCTGCAGTCCGGCAAAACCCTGGTTCACATCACCGATATAACCCACATCTTCTCCAAATGCATATACATAAGGATTGCTGGCAAATAAGGCATCAAAATATTTATTCAGTACTTCATACCCGTTGGCTACTGGCGCATCAAAAGCAATCATCGGTTTTACTTCCGGAACCTTCAGTGCACTTTTCGCGCCTTCATTATACAGATCGCTGTTGTAGAGGGCACGGTTCTCTTCCAGCAGTTCGTTGTAATAGTTTTTCAGTTCAGATACAGTAGGAGAAGCGGGCGCAGTTTCCATCGCCAGGGCCAGTGTGCGCAGCACATCGCGGCGCAAAGGTTCTTTATGACTCTGCAATTCAGTGGCCAGTTTCTGTAAATGATTGTATTTCTCCATATCATTTACCATCATGCCCCTGATCAGTTCTGCAGCACGGGCAGCGGCTTCCTTGATCGGTGCCTGGTATTTTTCCCAGGCTTTGTTACGGCTGTTGCGCACATAGTCTTTGGCCCCCGCTTCTATCTCTGTCAGTTCTTCTGCATTCGATAAACCGGTTTCTATCAGCCACTCTTTCATTTTTTTGATACAGTCCCACTCTTTCTCCCAATCCAGCCGCTCCGGTGTTTTGTACCGCTCGTGACTGCCGCTGGTTGAATGCCCCTGCGGCTGTGTTACTTCTTCTACATGAAACAGTGCAGGTACATGGGTTTCACGGATCTGCTGTAACGCTTCTTCAAACACTTCACACATGCCGGCATAATCCCAGGCTTTTACTTTATAGATCCGGATGCCGTTCGTAGTTTCTTCTTTCTCCAGACCGCGCAATGCCTCTGAAATGGAATTTTTGGTGGTCTGGAATTTTTTGGGAACAGAAATACCATACCCATCATCCCAAACAAATACGGCCAAAGGCACCTGCAATACACTGGCCGCATTCATGGTTTCCCAGAAATGGCCCTCAGAAGTACTGGCATCACCGATGGTACAGAAGCAGATCTCATTTCCGTGGTGACTTAACGATTCAAACTGATCAGTATGGCTGGCACTGCGGAAACATTTAGAGGCCCAGGCCAATCCCAACGCCCTCGGCATCTGCGAAGCAGTGGGGGCCATATCAGAAGAAATATTTTTACGGTTGGCCAGATCCAGCCAGTTGCCGTTCTGATCTACAAATTTGGTGGCAAAATGCGCGTTCATCTGCCTGCCCGCGCTGAAAGGATCATTCTTTACATCGGGATCAGCATATAATTGTGCAAAGAACTGCTCTACACTGGCCAGTCCTGCAGCAAACATGAAAGTCTGGTCACGGTAATACCCGCTGCGGAAATCGCCCGGCTGAAAAAATTTCGCCATCGCTATCTGCGCCACTTCTTTTCCATCGCCGAAAATGCCGAATTTACCCTTCCCGGTCAGTACTTCTCTCCTGCCCAGTAAACTCACTTCCCTGCTTACTACCGCCGTTCTGTAATCATCCAATATGGTATTGCGAAAGCCCTCGAAAGAAAGCATATCATCTTTGTACCCTAGTGCAGATGTTTGTTCCATTGAGCAAAAATAACATTACCCGCGGAATAGACTAACGTAAATTAGTTTATCCGCTAAAAAACATGATTTATCCCCAATCGGGGGGCAGGGGCAGCTGATTTTAAAAAATTAGCTAAAAAACGGGCTTTGGCACAGATTTGGCATTCTATAGTTCTTGATTCAGTAATTTTACTTTTTAAATCAATCCGTACAATGAAAAAGATCCTTTTTATGGCCACGCTGCTGATAGCTGGTTTTGTTAACGCACAATCATCCCCGGATATCGTATTCCAGAAAACCACACATAGTTTTGGCAAGATCAAACAGAATGTGCCGGCCACGTATATATTCACTTTCACCAATAATGGCAACAAACCTGCGGTGATCGAGTTTGCCAATGCAGAATGCGGTTGTACTACACCGGAATACAGCAAGGACCCGATTCTGAAAGGCAAATCCAGCACCATTAAAGTAACTTATAATGCAGCTGCGATGGGTACTTTCAAGAAAAATGTAAATGTGAAATTTGCCAACCAGCAATTACCCATGGTACTCACCATTGATGGTGAAGTGATTCCTGCAGCCAAGGGCAAAACAAAATAAAAACACATACCGCAAGCAATAACCACAGATACGCAACCAGAACCGGTTGCGTATTTTGTTTTGACAACGTTGCCACCCCAACTATCTTTGCGAAATGTTACAGATCAGCCAACGCGGCCAGCAAATGCCCGCCTCCCCCATACGCAAACTGGTTCCTTATGCAGAAGCAGCCAAAAAAAGAGGAACCAAAGTATACCACCTGAATATCGGTCAGCCGGATATTGAAACACCCAAAATGGTGCTGGATGCCGTTCGCAACAGTGATTTTAAAGTGCTGGAGTACAGCCATAGCGCGGGTAACGAAAGCTACCGCCGTAAACTGGTGAGTTATTATGAAAGCGTAGGCATTCATGTAAACCATAATGAGATCATTGTTACTACCGGCGGTAGTGAAGCGATCCAGTTTGGTTTTATGGCCTGCCTGGATGCGGGCGATGAAGTGATCATCCCGGAACCTTTTTATGCCAACTACAATGGTTTTGCGGTTGCAGCTGGCGTAACTGTGGTGCCTGTTACTTCTCATATCGAGAATGGATTTGCCTTACCACCCATGGAAGAGATTGAGAAGAAAATCACCCCCCGTACCAAGGCTATCGTGATCTGCAACCCCAATAATCCTACCGGTTACCTGTACAGCGAGGCAGAAATGCAGCAGCTGAAACAGATCATCCTCAAACATAATCTTTACCTGTTCTCTGATGAAGCTTACCGCGAGTTCTGCTATGAAGGCAAACAGGTAAGTGCCATGCACCTGACCGGTGTAGACGAACATGTGATCATCATGGACACCATCAGCAAAAGATACAGTGCCTGCGGTGGCAGAATCGGCGCTTTTATCACCAAGAACAAAACCCTGCTGGATGCCGTGATGAAGTTTGCGCAGGCGAGACTGAGTCCGCCCAGTTTTGCGCAGATAGCCGGGGAAGCAGCGATTGATCTGCCGGCTGATTATTTTGATACGACCAAAGCGGAATACAAATCCCGTCGCGACCTGATTGTACAAAGGCTGAATGCCATGGAAGGGGTTTTCTGCCCCAATCCCGGTGGTGCTTTTTATGCGATTGCCAAACTGCCTATCGACGATGCAGATATTTTTTGCCAGTGGTTACTCGAAAGCTTCGAATACCAGCACCAAACCGTGATGCTGGCACCCGCTACCGGCTTCTATGGAACCCCCGGATTAGGCAAACAGGAAGTAAGGTTGGCCTATGTATTAAACTTAAATGACATAAATAAGGCCATGGATTGCCTTGAAATGGCATTAAAGAAATATCCAGGCAAAAAATAGACTGTTAATCAATCTTTTATTTTGATAAATAAAAAATGTTTAACCATTTATCATAACATATGATAAATAATTGCATGTTATGATATTATTATTTTTTTCTCTAAAAATGTCAAAAAAATGTAAAAAATAATTAATTATCGAATAAAATACTATGTTATTTGATTTTCCCTTATCTTTACATCAGCAACAAAAATACAGTTGGACACAAGGTTTACTGTCGGTTTCAGGTTAATGAATTGATAATTATCTCTTTTCTTATATGGCAAGCAATCGAAGACGTCCCCTGTTTCTACAGGGGACTTTTTGTTGGGAAGAACAGCGGGAACAGAAGAAAAGAGGAGCAAGGAACAGATGAACATCGAACAAGGAATATCGAACAAGGAATTTCGAACGGCGAAGTGAACACCTATAACTTAGAACTTAGAACTTAAAACCTAGAACTTACAACTTACCACCCCCTATTCAGCGCTGTTTTCTACATATTCCCCCTTCTCATTCTTCAGAGAGTAACATAAATTAGGATTGATCAAACCATAGAGCCGCCCATCGCGCATAACAAAACTCATATAGGGTTTACCATTTTCGCGCCAGCCCCTTCCCCATTGTTCCTTGCCATGGTGATATGAAATATGCTTGAATGACTTGCCGGATGGGTACCATTCTTTGAAATCACCTTCATATTCGCCGTTGCGGTAATGATATTCATATTGCAGTTGCCCGTTCAGCCACCAGCCCCGGTGTACGCTGTCTTTTTCTCCATTCCGATAAAACCGTTGTGCCTCCCGGTTGCCATTTGCATAATAAGACTGCATCAGTCCTTCTTCTTTGCCCGCATAAAATTGTTGTGTTAAACGGAGCTGTCCCGACATATACCAGGTTTCCATCGTTCCGCTGAAAGGCTGGCCCTTCCATAGCCAGACACCGTTTACGAGGTGCAGGGCGGTATCAGACCTGTCTACGGTTATGGCAGGAATCTGAGGTGGCTGATATACCGTTGCAATAAGAGCAGGTTGTTCGCTGCAGCTGACTGTTAGTACAACCAATATTATTGCGAAAACAATTTTCATTCTTCCTGTTTTAATAACCGGATATCCGCAATCAGGTCGTTCACATCTTTCAGCGAAGTACCTTTGTACACACCCCTGATGCGCCGGTGCCGATCGATCAGTAACAGGTTTTCAGTGTGAAGGAAATCGCTGCTGTTCTTTTGTGTACCCATATCCTCATCGGCGAAATATGCTTTGCGCGCAAGGGTATAAATCGAATCCCGGTTACCCGTAAGCAGGAACCATTTTTCGTTGACCACTCCGTAATCAGCAGCGTACTGCTGCAACCTGGCAACACTATCTGCATCGGGTGTTACACTATGCGAGAGAATCCGTACATCACCATCAGCGAGATAAGCTTTCTGTACCAGCGCGAGATGATTAGTTAACCTTTTACAGATGCCCGGACAGGCGGTGAAGAAAAAACCTGCCACATAGATCTTACCGGCCACTGTTTTCTCCGTAATCTTTTTACCTTGCTGATCCGTGAATTGAAAATCGGGTATGGTATGTATTTTGGTGTATCCAGGATCGTTGGTTGAAATCCATTGCGGTGTAAAATCGGCACTGGTATAAAAAGGCAATACCTTCTCCGCCTCTTCCTGTTGTACAGGTGGCTGGCAGGAGGAGAAGATAGTAACCAGTCCGATCACGTAAAAAAAGGAGAATACTTTGAACATGTTTATTGTTTAGGCGCAGGTGGTGGCATGGGTTTACCTTCTTTGTTACCGGGTACGGGCGGGCGCAAAGATTTTTCCATAGCGGCATATTTCCGGAACTGTGTTTCAGTCAGCACCGCTTTGATCTTTGCATCACGCGCGGCACTGAGTTTCTCTGCTGCTTCCCGGTTCACAGGTGGTGGCGGAGGCGGTGGTGGAGCAGCCGGTTTACCTTCTTTTGTACGAAGTTTTTCCATACCATCAAAGAACTCACTGTAAGCTGCTTCCAGTTTGGTTTTTTGTGCAGCTGTCAAAGTAATTTCCTGGTTGATCTTTTCCGTAACATGTTTCAGTCTCTCTGCTTTGGACGGAGGTGTAGGCGGTTCAGGTTGCGCGATAACTACTGTAAAACCCAGGAGCGCAAACAGTGTAAGCAATTTCTTTTTCATACGATTGAGAATAAATGAAAGAATATATTTACTACTATCAGATGTAATTACTAACGATAAACCTTTGTAGCAATTGTTAGCATTTTCCTAATCAGCGTATCGCATTACTGTGTAACAGATCCTTTGGTACCATAGAAACCAATCCCATTGATATAAGGTGCATCAGCGGTAATATGGTAATGATAAATACCATTGGGATAATCGGCGGTAACAGCCGTATGACCATGATACGTATCCAGGTCTGCACTCACCAGTGTTTTTCCGTTTTCCAGAGGACCATAAACAGGAAATCCATCTAACAGAAATCCGATCAGCGCGCTCTTTGTATTATTTAATGTGATGTACAAGGGTTCTACATGATAATGATAAGTAGCACTCTGATCAGGATGACCGTTATACTGATCGAAGGAATTGATCTCATTGGTCAATGGCTGGTTGGGACCCGCATACTGGTTATAAATAGCCACACCATTAATAGCTACGCCGATCGGACCCAGGGGAGTCGCTTCATGCGCTGCATTAACAGCAGGTGAAGCAGGAATCCTGAATGTAAAACTTTTGGTGCCGATACTGTTGGGATTTTTGGAAAAAGCACTATTGCTTCCATTATATGCCTGGTAACGGGTATCGGATACAGCAAAATAACAGCTCTTGTGATCAGGAACCCCATCGCTCTTGATGGTGATTGTGGTTCCATCAGAGGAAACCATTACGGTAGAATTGAATTTTTTAAACACATCCGGAACCGTAGCTGTGGTTGTTACAGTGGTGGTGGTAGTGGTTTCCTTCTTACAGGAAAAACCAAACAATGCAATTGCTACCAGCCCTGTAAGGCCGGCAATTTGTATCCTGTTCATAGTAAATGATTTTTGGGTTAGATGTTTTGGTTGTAGAAAAACCTTCGCCCTTATCCAAATTATTATTGACGTGGTGGCGGTGGTGCCTGCCCTTCTTCTCCGGGCGGCGGACCTCCCTGTTTTTCTCCGTTTCTGCCGGGAGGTGGCCCTCCCTGTGGTCTGCCCGGCGGTGGTGGCGCCATCATCCGCAAGACCTGTCTTATCACAGATTCAAACTTGACTTTCTGTTCTGGATTACACAAAGCGCGGATCTGTTGAAAATGACGGAAAGTAAGCATGTCGGTTTCTGCATCATACCGCACAGCTTCTTTGGCTGCTGTTGCTAAAGCAGTATCGGAAAGATCTTCCTGTTGCAGAAGATCAAAAAAAGCGTTCTTGGCATCCCGGTTATAACGTCGGATGGCCTGCATCTGCTGCCGGTGTTCATCCTGCAAAACAATCAGCTTTTTTTTCTGCGCAGAATCCAGTCCCAGTTCTTTCACCAGAAAATCAACCAATGCGGGTTGCTTGCCGTTGGGACGTTCGGCTTCCCTTTCGTGCATGATCCACAAAGTACTTAGGGTAATGATATTGAGTGCAATCAGCACCAGGAAAGCAATGGCGGTCCATTTATTCCTGTTAAAATAACTCATCATCAGTTTGATTTTTCGTTATAGACAGTAGAAGTACCCAATCCGTATTCATCTGCAAATGTTTGTAAGCCGGTTGTTTCCTGAACTGGGGCAGATGATGCCGTATGCAGATAAGTACGGATAACAGCTATATTCAGGATCAGCAGTAAAAACAAAGTTCCCAATGATACCGCCGGCTTTGTAAGCAAGGACCAGAAATAACCGGCATCCCGGCTTTTTTTATCTAACTGCGCCTGCAGGCGGGTATAAAAAAACGGGGGCATTTCGGCACGATTGATACCATTGAGGCTGTTCAGTATCTGTTCCAGTTCTTCGGGGTCGGGTCTATTGGTATGCATGTTCAGTTATTTATCGGGGGTATAATAATGTTTCAATTTTTGCCGCAGGTTTTCTTTGGCACGATGCATCAATGCTTCTACCGCTTTTATGCTGAGATTCATGATAGTGGCTGTTTCTTCGTAACTCAATCCTTCTGCTTTGATCAATGTAAAAGCGACCCGCTGGTTTTCCGGTAACTGCTGCATGGTTCTGAAAAGAAGCGCAGCACGTTCTTTATTATCGAGCGTTACACCCGGATGATGAAAATGAGCCAGGTTCTCTTCTTTCTCACCCAAACCAATCCAGGAACGCAGGTCGGCAAGACGTTTTTTTGTTTTCTTTTTCCGTTCTGCCTCCAGTGCTTTGGTAACGGCTACCCGGTATATCCAGGTAGAGAGTTTGGCCTCCCCCCTGAAATCTTTCACAGACTGGTAGATCTGGATAAACACTTCCTGCGAAAGATCTTCCGCTTCCTGCCTGTCCTGCACAATGCTGAGCACAGTATTGAATACCATGTTCTGCCAGCTTTCTACCAGCTGTTTAAATGCCGGTTGATCGCCGTTTTGCAGTGCCCGGATAAAGTCCTGTTCGTTCAAATAATGCCGTATTGATTAATTAGATGCAACAACCTACAAAAACCTTCGCCTAAAACAGAAAAAACTGCCGTATTTTGACTTCGTGAAGGATTTCAGCACCTGAACCGGATTGTCCGGGCTGAGGCTTTCTTTACAAAATCATAAAAAATTCCGTTCGGGCTGCACAGTGTAACCTGCGGGTATCAAGGGTAGATATGCATACAAAAACCAGGTTCTTTATTAGCCTCCTGCTATTATTTTCATCGGTAAAACTAATCGCCCAGGGTTACCAGGCTTTGCATGGATCTGCTTATACGGGCAGTACTGCTGTTTTTAATAATCCGGCCTCTTCTGTTAACTCGGTTCACAAATGGGACCTGACCCTGTTTTCTACACAACTGAAGATGACCACTAATTCGGTTTACCTGAGATCAGTAAACGGAACGAAGGAGTTAACACTAAAAGATGATCGTAACAGCAAATTCAACCATGCCAACGCAGACCTGAGCCTGTTTAATTTTTTATACCGGATTGATAACAGGAGCGCCATTAATTTCGGCATCAGGACCAGAACCTATCTGCACACCAAAACAGCTCCTTTCCGGTATACCGATTCCATTACCAGCCTGCATAATTTTCTTATCGCCAACAATAATCTTCCCTTCTTGGAAGGATTTGCTACCCAGACCGGATGGCTGGAAGCGGATCTGAACTATTCGAAAGTATTATTTGAAGACAGCCGTTCGCGTTTAAGCGGGGGTATTACTTTTCAGATCATGAAAGGTTTGTCGGGGGCATTTGTAAAACTGAACAGGGTCAGTTATTTCGAATCCAAGAATGCCACAGATACCATTTTTTCGCTGACAGATGGTAGTGGTTCGCTCGGGTATTCGGGTAATTATGATGAAAGTACTTTTAAAGATTTTTACAAAAAATCACGAACAGGTCTGGGGCTGAGCATGGGGATCGAATACATGACCTATAATGATGAAACTACTGCCGGTGTAGGAAATAACAGCTTGAATTATGATTGGAAGATCGGCCTTAGCCTGATGGACCTGGGCGCCAACCAGTTTACCCCGGGCACGGCTTCTGTGGAATTATTCGGCCCCAATTTTGCGCTAACGGATGCTACCATTGACAGAAAATTAACCAATGCACCGGATCTGCAATCATTCAAGGATTCGCTGCGAACCATTTTTACCAATAGTGCCGATATCACCGCACCATTTAAGATTGCCAATCCCACACGCCTGATCCTGAATATCGACAGAAACCTCGGTAATCATTTTTATGTGAACGGAGAATTGAATATGAATTTCTATTCCAGCTCCAGTTATACCAAACTGCGCACCCGGGAGCTGAACCTGCTTACTGTAACACCCCGCTGGGAAACCCTGAACTGGGGAGCATACTTACCTGTTCAATACAATACACAGGGACAATTGTGGGTGGGCATGGCCGTTAAGGCCGGACCATTGGTGGTAGGTTTTCATAACCTGGGGCTGTTAAAAAAAGAGCCCATGCTGAATGGAGGTGGTTATCTGTTATTATCGATCCATCCTTTTAGCCGTAGAAAGGTCAGGGACATTATGGATTGTATGGAATAGTGCTGGCTGAAGTCCTGACATACAAAATCTCTGTATTCCCGGTTCAATTACTCAATCCGGAAACACAGAGATAGTTCAAAACCACACAATGTGCGGTTGGGGATCAAAAAAGATTATTCGGCAGACTGAATATTAGAAGCCTGTTTTCCTTTTTTACCATCTGTTATTTCAAATGATACTTTTTGTCCTTCTTTCAAGGTTTTGAAACCGCCCATGTTAATGGCAGAAAAGTGAGCAAAGAGATCTTCACCACCATCATCTGGTGTGATGAATCCGAAACCTTTTGAATCATTGAACCATTTTACAACTCCTGTTGGCATAATTTTAAAATTTAATCCTTAAATGTAGTGATTTTCGCGGGTTTTGAAGCTTTTCGGCCTTTTGTCTTTCCAAAAAGGCCCGTTTTGACCCCAAAATCAGTCATTCTGAGCAGAATGAGGGGGTATCAGCGTCAAAGAACCGTCAGAATCCTATACAAAATAACTTAGGGGGGTCTATTGCCGTATCTTCACCGAGTTACCCCCATTCGTCTCAATAAGAACAGGCAGGCAGTACATGAACATATCACAAACCCGGCTGGAAGTGATGCATTTCCTTGGCCAAAGCATGAATAGTTTTATTGACAGTTTTTTAAAACCGATCGATACCAACTGGCAACCCTCAGATCTGTTACCCGACAGCGCCAATGAAAATTTTCTGGCAGAAGTAAAAGAACTCCGTTTGCAATGCAGAGAACTTCCTTATGATTACCTCGCTGTATTGATCGGCGATATCATTACCGAAGAAGCTTTACCCACTTACGAAACCTGGCTGATGGATATTGAAGGGATCGGCCAGACAAATAAATCGGGCTGGAGCCAATGGATCCGTATGTGGACGGCGGAAGAAAACCGTCATGGCGATCTGCTGAACAAATATGTGTATCTCTCAGGCCGGGTAAATATGCGGCAGATGGAAATCAGCACCCAGTACCTGATTGCAGACGGGATGGAAATTGGTACCGCCAGAGATCCCTACCGGAATTTTGTATATACTTCTTTCCAGGAAATGGCCACCAATATTTCGCACCGCAGAACGGCCAGTTTGGCCAAACAATATGGCAACAATCAATTGTCCAAGATCTGTGGCGTTATTGCAGCCGATGAAGCGAGACACGCAAAAGCATACAGAAGTTTTATCCAGCGCATATTTGAAATTGATACCAGTGAAATGATGCTGGCATTTGAAGATATGATGCGTAAAAAAATCGTGATGCCTGCCCATTTTCTGCGACAGCAGGGAGAAAAGATCGGCACTACTTTTTCGCATTTCAGTGATGCGGCCCAACGACTGGGCGTATACACTACCATTGATTATACAGATATCCTGGAAAGCCTGATCAAAGAATGGGATATCGGCAATATGCGGAGTTTGACCGATGCAGCTGAAAGGGCCAGAGATTACCTGATGGGCCTACCCGACCGTTTCCGCCGGGTAGCCGAAAGAACCACGATCAAATCACCGCTGGAGTATGAGTTTAACTGGATTACGAGGTAAGAACTATGGTCTGCGTTTTAAGTTCTAAGTTTTAGGTTCTAAGTGCATAAAGTCACAGTTCATCTGTTCGTCTGTTCCTTGTTCTTCTGTTCGTCTGTTCATCTGCGCCTACCCTCCCGTGCATAAAAAAAGCCTGCAAATAATTGCAGGCTTTTTTTGCGTACTACTTATTGAGATTATTTGGTAGCCGACATCACTCCTTTAAAATATCCGATAGACTCTGCCAGGCCCGCCATCGGATCTGTCATGTCTTTTTCGAATTCGATGCTGCATACTCCTTTGTAGCCGATCTTGTTCAGCGCTTTCACCAGTGAAGGGAAATCGATGGCGCCTCTGCCGATCTCGATGGCTTTTCCATCTTTAGCAGCCAGGCTTACATCTTTGATATGCAGGTCGAATAACCTGTCCTTATATTCTTTCACCGCTTTATCCGGAGCGGTACCGGCACGTACGGCATGGCCGATATCGATGCACAGGCCCATTCTGGGATCACGGTTCTTGATCCTGTCGTACACATCTTTCGGACCGGGGTACAAAGCATCTTCGGGTCCATGGTTATGGATGGCCAGTTTGATATCGTATTCTTTCACTTTCTGTTCGGCATAATCCAGCAGATCATAGCCGGGCACCCCTACAATCATTGGTACTCCGCATTTTTTGGCATAAGCAAAAGCCTGGTCAACCGCATCTTTGGTTTTCATATAAATTACCCCAACTGTATACACGTTGATATCAGCTGCTTTGTATTTAGCCAATGTGGCATCAATGGTTTCCTGGCTGCTGTTCAGCGGCAGGTGAACGTCTTTTACGGAGAGATAATGAATACCCAGTTTTTTCATCATGGCGATGGATTTGTCCAGATCGAACCTGAAAAAAGTGTAACCGGCGATGCCTATCGGCAGCGGATCGGCTCCATTGGCAGCGAGGGTATTCCGGGGAGAAAGTGGTGCAGCACCTGCTGTAACAGCCATCGCTACAAGCAGGGCCAGCAAGGCAGCTGGTTTCCGGAAGAATTTTCTGAATACTGACATGCAATCGTTTTTATAATTGAGGAGATGAGAAACCTGCTTTACTATTCCTTACAGGCAGGAATTGTACTGTGAATTTTGTGTTTTTTTGTCACTAACTGCTATTGCAACGAATCTATATTTACGAAAACGATGTAGTTTACCGGCTGAGAAAAAATCAACCACAGCCATCACTTACTTGTGGTAAATGAATAACTTTAAGCCTACTGAATTCATCTATGTCTATCCATTCCTCTTCAGATAACCAGACAACCCTCCGCTGGGGCATCATTGGCTGTGGCAATGTAACAGAGAAAAAAAGCGGACCTGCTTTCAATAAAATTCCCGGTTCCTCGCTACTGGCGGTGATGCGGCGGGATGGCAGTAAGGCAAAAGATTACGCAGCAAGACATGCTGTACCCAAATGGTACGATGATGCACAGGCATTGATCAACGATCCCGATATCAATGCCATTTATATTGCTACCCCACCCGATTCGCACGAAGCGTATGCCATGGCCGCTATGCAGGCAGGTAAACCGGTATATGTAGAAAAACCCATGGCAATAACCACTGATGCCTGTTTACGCATGCAGGAACTGGCCAATGCTACGCAGGGCAAATTGACCATTGCCCATTACCGCAGGGGACTGCCCATGTTCCGCAAAGTGAAGGAACTACTGGCAGAAAAAATTATCGGAGATGTAAGGAGCGTTCGTATCAGTATGCTGCAGCAACACAAAGAAGCGATGAATAATAGCGCCGATAACTGGCGTGTAAACCCGGCCATGGCAGGTGCGGGTTATTTTTATGATCTGGCACCACACCAGCTGGATCTGGTGGTTCATTTTTTTGGTGAGCCTGTTACTGCCATGGGATATGGCGTTAACCAGGCAGGTTTTTATCCGGCGGAAGATATAGTAAGTGGTGTGATGCGTTTACCGGGAAATATCCTCTTTACCGGCCAATGGTGTTATACCGTGGGGGCTGGTGCAGAAGAGGACCTGTTTGAGATCCAGGGATCGAAGGGAAGGATCCGCTTTCCGGTATTTGGAAGAACCGTTTCTGTACTGGTTGATGGAGAAGAAAAAATACTTGATTTTGAACCACCCGCCCATATCCAGCAACCCATGATCGAAAAAGTGGTGCAGTATTTTACGGGGAAGGGACCCAACCCCTGTTCTGCAGCTGATGCACTGGTATCGATGCGTGTGATGGAAAGTTTTGCCTATAACCGACCCCTATCAACGCTATAAAGACAAACCATTCTATCATTCAAATAAACTGCTTATGCCAGCACAGCAACGGAGAAAATTCATCCAGGCAATACTTACCGGTTCTGTTGTTGCCGGCACGGCACCCATGGCCTGGGCAATGGATCATCGTCAGCCTCAACTGAACAGTTTTGCTGCGGGTAATCGTTTTAAGATCAGTCTCAATGCCTATTCTTTCAATGCACCTCTCATGGCCCAAAAAACCACACTGGATGATGTAATTGAGTTTTGCGCGAGAGAAGGTTTCGACGCCATCGATATTACGGGTTATTATTTTCCGGGTTATCCGGAAATTCCTTCGGATGAATATATCTATCACCTCAAAAACAAAGCGCACCGGCTGGGGCTTGGTATCAGCGGAACGGGGGTAAGAAATGAATTTGCCGATCCGGATGCTGCCAAACGTGCCGCAGATGTACTACTCGTAAAAAAATGGATCGATGTTGCTGCCAAACTGGGGGCTCCTGTGATCCGCATTTTTGCCGGGAAAACCTTACCTGCAGGATACCAGTGGGAGGAAGTAGCTGATTGGGTAACAGAAGCTATTAAGAGCTGTGTAACATACGGGAAACAGAAGGGCGTGATCGTGGCTTTACAGAACCACAATGATTTTGTGAAGACAGCCGCACAGACCATCGAGCTGCTGCAGCGGGTGAACAACGAATGGTTCGGACTGGTACTCGATACCGGCAGTTTTGTTACAGAAGAACCCTATAGTGAAATTGAAAAAACCACTTCGTATGCTGTAAACTGGCAGATCAAAGAAAAACTGAATTACAAAGGCACAGTGTCTGATATGGATCTGGACAGGTTATGCCGTATCATCCACGCATCTACCTACCGCGGTTATCTGCCGATTGAAACGCTTAGTCCGGGAGATCCTTTTACCCTTGTTCCTCCTTTTCTGCAGAAAGTAAAAACAGCACTCGTAAAAGCCATGGCCGACTCCTAGTATAAAAAACCACGGATTCACAACCTGTTTCAGTTGTAAACCCGTGGCCTTATTACTACTTCTATGCTTTAGTATCCAGGATTCTGCTTCAGATAACCCGGTAAATTACTGGCCCCATCAATCGCTGTTTGCGGTATCGGGAACAGACGTTTATTCTTATCTGTATTGTTCTTCTCTGTCCAGGTACCTTCATATTTTCCGAAGCGGATCATATCTGTACGACGGAGCATTTCCCAATACAATTCAAACCCTCTTTCGCGGAAAAGAATATCCAGCGTAAGTGTACCGGTTAATGGCGCAGGTTTTACGGTATAAGCTGTGCGCGACATCCGAACCGTATTTACATCCAGTAAAGCACCAGCCGCGTCATTTTTACGCAGTTTAGCTTCTGCACGCATCAGGTATACATCTGCCAAACGAATGATCGCAATATCTGCTTCTCCAAAATTACGGCCACTGACAGACTTACGGCTGAATTCATATTTTTCAACCCGGAAGCCGGTTGAGTAATCGCTGCCGGCGGTAGTAAAATCAACTGCTTCAGTAAAAATCACCGGTTGGGTAGGTCGGTTACGGGTAGCATTGTATAGCTTACCTACTTTGAATTTGCCATCCGGACATTTGACAAATACACCGTTCTGACGGATCAGACCGTATTGCTGTCCACGCAGGATTCCACGATCTATATTAAAATCGGTTACGCAGGAATCGCCCGGATTGGTATAGATAGAAATGTTCTGCTTATAAAACCTGGGGTCGGCCGCTGCCGGATCAACCGGTGCATAGGTATTTGCCCAGCTTCTGTAAAAATCAGGTGTAATAGCCGGACCATCCGTTCCATTTGCCGCAGGAAATGCCGGCAGCGGAAACTGGTCTCCCGATAAAGAGAAATACGCCAGGCGGTTATGACCATTCAGATCGGCACGCTGGTCTACTGCAAAGATCAATTCCTTATTATCATGGTTATTATCATTGAAAATAGAGAAGTAATCTGCTGCCAGCGCATATTGTCCGGAGCTGGTGATCTTATCACAATATTTGATCACTTCGTCCATGTCTTCTGTTTTGAAAGCGGGTGTACCGGAATAATAAATATCACGGTAAGCCGCTGCATTCAGGTGAAGACGGGCCAGTAAACCCCAGACACCGGCTTTGGTTAAACGGCCCGGACCGGTGGTATTATCCAGTACCGGTTCAACAGCAAGCAGTTCGCTCTTGATGTAGTCAACCGCTTCTGTTCCGCGAATGATAGTAGAAGTAGCACCCGGATCGTCTTTCACAAATGCAACACCAAACAGATCGAGGCTCAACAGGTTGTAAAAAGCCCGCATACCACGCGCTTCTGCGATATAGAGTTTTACATTCGGATCGGTATTCGTTTTTAAGGAAGAGATCGCGGTAATGGCCCTGGAAATTTCCTGCGTAATCAGGTTCCAGGTATCACGCACATTGGGATCGGTGCTGGCCGTTTCGTGTTTGTGTAACGACAGGTAAATCCCGTTATCGCCCCAGTCTGTACCCCCGCGGTAAGGCAGGATGGCTTCATCAGTTGAAATTTCCTGTAAGGCAAAATAAGTGGTATGCTGGTAAATGTTCGGGAGCCTGGCATAGACAGGCGCTAGCAGTCCATCTGCGATCTGTCTCTCAGTTTGTCCGGTCACAGAAGACTCATCCAGTACATTTTCCTGCAATTTGGTACAACCGGTTGCAGTAGCTAACAAGGCTGTAATGGCAAATAGTGGAATAATATTTTTTTTCATAGTAGGTTCTTTAGAATGATACGTTTAGGCTGAATATGAAGGATCTCGCTTTAGGGTAACTGAGGTAATCAATCCCATAAGAAGAAATTCCATTGATGGTTCTGTCGGTATTTACTTCCGGATCGTAGCCATCGTATTTGGTGATCAGGAACAGGTTCTGTCCGGTAACTGATACACGCAGACCGGTAATGTATTTATTGATCCCCAGTTTTGCGGTATTAAAAGTATAACCCAGTGCCAGGTTATTCAGACGCAGGTAAGCGCCGTTTTTAAGGAAACGGGTACTAACCGGTGCGGCATTGTTAACTGATTCCTGCGGACTGGCGATAGCTTCGCGGGTGGTATTGATGCCTTTAGACAAGCGCAGTTTATAAAAGTTGGCATTGGCGGTGTTATCGTAGATCTTATTTCCTGATACACCGTTAAAGTTCACAGAGAGATCAAACTCTTTGTAGGACAGTGTACCAAAAAAGTTATACGTGTATTTAGGAAGGGCCGTACCGGCAGCGATCCTGTCTTTATCACTGATGATGCCATCTCCATCCGTATCGCGATACACACTCAATCCGTTATTATCAAACCCGATAAACTCTTTCAGGTAAAAAGTTCCGATGGGCTGGTCATTGATATAACCGTTGATGGTGGCAGAAGTAAGTCCGGAACCGGAAGCTGAACCGGAAGGGATCACGGTATAAGGTGATCTGGTTACTTTGTTTTTCTGGTAAGTGAAGTTACCTCCTACCGAATAATTCAATCCCTTTTCTGCCCGTACCCTGTACTCCAGTTCCATTTCCACCCCATTGTTGGTGATGTTCATATCCTTTACATTGGTCCAGAAACTACCGGCAGGTTGTACCGGATCGGCCGGAATCACTTCGAGCAGGATATTGTTGGATACTTTGTTGAAGAAGTCGATAGACCCACTGAATCTTCCTGCACCAAAATCAAGACCGATATTGGTCTGGTTAGATACTTCCCACTGAATATCCGGATTGGCTAACCTCGAGAAAATGGTTCCCGCAGGATACGCACCTGTGCCGCTGAGTGGGTAACTGGTGGTTGCTGATACGGATGAAGTATACAGTGCCTGTGTGATCTTGGAAGGAATTTCCTGGTTACCCGTTTGTCCCCAACCGGCACGCAGTTTCAGGTTGCTGAACAGGGAATTTTTCATGAATTCCTCTTCAGTTATTTTCCATCCCAGTGAGAAGGAAGGGAAGATCCCATATTTATTGTTGGCGCCAAATTTGGAAGAACCATCTGCCCGCACGTTAATGGTAGCGAGGTATTTGTTCTTGTATTGGTAGTTAACCCTGCCAAAATAAGATTGCAACTCGTTGATGAGTGCATAACCACCCGGACGGTTATTGGCCAGTGTCAGATCCTGTCCTAAACCGGGATTATACTGCGGTTCAACAGGTGAAATGGCAAAACGGTTGATGCTGTAATTACGTCCCTGTAAAAAAATCTTCTGGTAAGAATAACCCGCAAGGGCAGATACCACATGGTTCCCTTTGGTGAAATTATACGTGAGGTAATTTTCGAACAAAGTATTCCGGTTAGTGGTGTAATAGGTTTCCAGTCTTCCTTCGCGCAGGGGAACCGCGTTGGGCAATGACTGTAGATCACGGGTACCACCGGAGTTATCGATACCGAAATTCATTTTGAAAGTAAGTCCTTTGGCAATTTTAAGTGAAGGAGAGATATTACCTACGATACGGTTGATCTTGGTAATATCCTGATCCAGTTTAAAACTCTGCATGGGATTATTGATGTTCAGGTACTGTGCCGGATTACCTGCCGCATCGTACACCGCATAAGTAGGGTTATTGGAGATCGCATCACCAATCACGCTGGAAATAGGCGGACGTGTATTATAGGTTCCGGTAACACTCAGGTTCGCTTCTACAATGAGCTTGTCTTCCAGAAATCTTTGGGTAGCATTAAAGCGGCCTGTGTACCTGTCGAGAGTATTGTCTCTGATGATCCCTTCCTGCTTCTGCATACCGAAAGAAGCGTAGTAAGTCAGTTTTTCTGCACCACCGCTTAAAGCGAGGTTATGGTTCTGTGTTTGGGCTGTGCGGGTAATCGCTTTCTGCCAATCTGTATTGGCACCTTTATCATCCAGTGTACCTCCCAATGCAGCAACCTGTTTTTTATATTCAGCGGCATCAAAAACAGCAATCGGCCGGGCAATATTGGAAACACCATAACTGGTAGAAACATTGATTGTAGAGATCCCTGCCTTACCACGTTTGGTAGTAATGAGGATCACGCCGTTAGCTCCCCTTGACCCATAGATAGCTGTGGCAGAAGCATCTTTTAATACATCGATCGATTCTATATCCTGCGGATTCAGAAAATTCAATGGGTTACCACCACCGGTACTGGAATTATCGAGTGCCAGTCCATCTACTACAAACAAAGGTGTACTTCCGGTACGAACACCACCGGGTCCGCGTACGGTAATGCCCAGAATCCCCCCGGGCTCACCACTGGCAGAAGTTACGTTTACGCCGGCCACTTTACCCTGCAATAATTGTTCAGGAGCGTTGATAATACCTTTGTTGAAAGCTTCGCTCTTGACAGATTTTACCGCACCGGTCACATCCCGCCGGCTTTGCGTGCCATAGCCAACTACCACGACCTGTGTAAGATCCTGTGCGGCTGGTTTTAATGAAATGTTGAGAGTAGTACCGGTTACAGCTACTTCCTGCGTATTGTATCCGACATAACTGACCACCAGCACAGCTCTACTGCCAGCAATCCTGATGGCATACTTACCTGATGCGTCTGACGATACATTTACTTTGGTTCCTTTAACGGAGACTGTGGCGCCGGAAAGCGGCAGACCTGTATTGGCATCTGCAATGGTTCCTGTAACCAGTTGATCTGATGGGGTCTGATAAAAGCCCGGTGTATATCGCGTACCAGCTGCAAAGGATTCCGCATAATGGAATACAGTTAGCAACAGGCAACAACACACAGCAGTTGCGTTGTGTAATGGTTTCTTCATGAGCATTGGTTTAGGTAATTACAATTTTAAATGGCAAAACTATTGTGGCGTGAATGTAAAAAAAATATATCTGGATGTATAACATTTTGATAATGTAAATAAAACGGAAGCATAATGCCTACAGATTTAGCGCGATGAGCTCATTCTGAAAAAAATGCACAATATTTGACTCTCCAAACTTACCTGTATGCGCATAACTCATTCATTCCTACTTATATGTCTTTGTTTTGTCTCCTGTACCCTATCAGCACAAAGCAGTATTTATACGCTGGCCAATGCCCATTCGCATAATGACTTTGAACAGCAACATCCTTTCTACCAGGCTTACCAGGAAGGGTTTGGTTCGATGGAGGCTGATATTTTCCTTTTCAACAAAGCCATTTTAGTAGGCCACGACAGTTCGCAATTAACGCCATCACGTAATCTGGAAAACCTGTACCTACAGCCTATGGCAGAGAGTATTAAGCGGAACGGCGGCAGTATTTATAAAGATGGCAGCCGCAGACTTCAGTTTCTAATAGATCTGAAGACAGACGGGCTCATCACTTTACCGGTCTTGATATCAGTACTTGAAAAATATCCATCAATCATTCACAACCGTACCATCCAGATCGTGATCTCAGGCAGCAGGCCGGCGGATTCATTGTTCCACCGTTATCCTTCTTATATCTGGTTTGACGGGAGACTGGGACAGACCTACCAGGCAAAAGCCTTATCACGTATTGCGATGTTGAGTGAAAGTTTTAGTAAGTTCTCCAAATGGAAAGATGCTGCACAAGCTTTTCCTGAGGAAGATAGACAGAAAATACAAAGGGCAGTTGCACAAGCGCATGGTTTGAACAAAACAGTCAGACTATGGGCCATGCCCGATCATCAAAGAGGTTGGGAAGAAATGATGAAGCTGGACCTGGATTTCCTGAATACCGATCGGATCGCAGATCTCGCTGATTTTCTGGGCAAACAAAATAATACCCATCAGACGCTTCCCTATAACAGAACTATCCGTTCGGCAGGTACTGTAGTGAGGTATGGTAAACCGGAACTGGAAAACCATGCACTGGATCTGGCTTTGCTGCCATCCGCCGATTTAGTAGTGATCGAAGACAGGTATGGCATCAGTACCTTAAACATCCATGATAAAAAGATCAGTAACCGCTGGACTTATACCGATATACCCGTTTATGCAAAGTTGATGAGTACTTATTCGGGCATTAAAGTATTTACCGACAAGGGAAAAACATGGGTAGTTTGGAGCGCTGCAGAAAAAGACAGCGATAAATCTTTTCTCATGATCGCCGAATGGGCCAACGGGTTCCGGCAGTTTGCATCGGTTCCCTTCACGAAAAAATCGCCCGCAAAAAATGCACTCCCGAATGATATTGCCGTGGTGAAAGAACAGGGAGAACCCTTTTTATATATTGTTCTCAATGGAAACAATGAGCTGTTTAAACTACGCTGGAGCGACCGAAGTATTGTATGGCAAACAAATACAGGAGTAGCACCTTATGGATTGGCCGTGGCGGCCAATAAGGTATATGTCAGTAACTGGGCAGGCAGTAGCGCCACAGACAGCAGCCGCGAAAGAGCGGGTGTTCCCTGGGGGCTTGCTTATACAGATCCGCGAACCGGTGCTACTGCTACTGGTTCGGTAACTGTGTTTGATACCCAAACCGGGAAACAACTTACAGAAATCAGTACAGGACTTCACCCCAACGCAGTGCTTGCTTCAGGGGATGGCAAATTTGTGTATGTAGCCAATGGAAACAGCGATGAGATCACCGTGATACAGACCGCTTCAGATAAAGTGGCAGAAACGATTCCGGTGGGTTTGCTGACCAAAACAAAGAGTTTGCAGGGAAGCAGTCCGAATGCACTGGAACTGAACAAAGACAATTCCGTGCTCTATGTGGCCAACGGTATGGACAATGCGGTGGCACTGGTGCAATTGGGCAAACAAGCCGCCAGTTTGGGAAAAGGAAAAACAAGGTTATTGGGATTGATTCCTACGGAAGCGTATCCCGGGGGATTGAAACTGATCAATAACACACTGGTAGTTACCAATCTCGAATCTGATGGAGCCAATGTGATAGATGAGAAAAGAAAAGCAAGGTCTATTCATAACCAACTGGCTTCTGTAAGTATCATTCCTGTTCCGGGAGCGGCCCGCTTAGCGCAGTATACGGAGGAAGTAACCACACTGAATTTAGTGAACCGTACCGAACAGTTTGCACCCAGAAAAAACATAACCCCGGTACCCGTTCCGGCCCGTTTAGGAGAGCCTTCTATATTTAAACATGTGGTATATATCATCAAAGAAAATAAAACCTACGACCAGGTTTACGGTGATATGCCTGCGGGCAGGGGCGATAGTTCCTTATGCATTTTCGGAAAAAAAATCACACCTAATATGCACGCACTGGCGCTGCAGTATGGTTGGATGGATAATTATTATGCCTCCGGTAAATCTTCTGCCGAAGGGCACCAGTGGACGGATGCGGGAATGGTATCTGATTACGTAGAGAAAAATGTACGCGCCTGGTTTCGCAGTTACCCGCACAGGCAGGAAGATGCATTGGTGTATAACAAAAGTGGTTTTATCTGGAATCAGGCCATGGATCATGGAAAAACTGTCCGCATTTTCGGCGAAGCCTGCGAAACCGAGTACGACAGAAAACTGAAATGGCAGGACCTGTATAAAAACTACCTCGCGGGCAAAAAACCGGTTTGGCATAATGAGAGTACCATTGCAAGGATCAGACCCATCATCTCTTCTACTTTTCCGGATTGTGACAATATCGCTTTCAGCGATCAGCAGCGGGCCGCAATTTTTATGGAAGAATGGAAACAGGCAGAAAGAGATAATAATCTTCCTAACCTGATGGTGGTTTCTCTCCCCAATGATCATAGTGCCGGCACTTCTCCTGATTTTCCAACACCCAATGCCATGGTAGCTGACAATGATCTGGCCGTTGGTAAAATTGTAGACATGATCAGTAAGAGCAAGTATTGGGATTCAACCGTGATCTTTATCACTCAGGATGATTCGCAGAGCGGATGGGACCATATTTCCGCTTACCGTACAGTAGGTCTCGTTATCAGTGCGTACAGCAACAGTAAACTGGTAACCACGGAATACAACCAGACTTCCATGCTGCGCACCATAGAACAGATCCTGGGCATTCCGCCGATGAATGTAATTGATGCTACCGCCAGATTAATGACCGATTGTTTTCAATCCACCAAAAACAGTCTGCCCTACCAGTTCCTCCCCAACAATATCCCGCTGGACGAAATGAATAAAAAACTGAATATGCTGAGTGCGAAAGAAAAGAAAATGGCCCTGCAATCGCAACACGAAGTGTTTAATGAAATAGATGGTGGTAAAGATGATACCATGAACCGGATTATCTGGTATTATGCAAAGGGAGATACACCTTACCCTACTGCCGGACAAGCAAAAAAATAAGATCCCAGGTACAGGTATACAGAAACTATATAGACCATCAGCATACTGTATAACCCGGTGGTTTATTGATGCCGGATAAGCCGGAATGCGATTTCGCCGTAATTAGCCCTTTCATATAAAATGCCCATCTCTTTTTCCCCAACCAGGGTAATATCTGAATAGGCGGTTGCATCGCCCTTCTTCCCTTTATTACCGGCTTCTATCAACCAGGATTGGGGCCAACTGCGGCCCTCATCATAACTGATCCGCAGTGTAAGGCTATCCCTTCTTTTTTCCGAAGCATTATTGCTGAAAGCCAGAACCGGTTTACGGCTGCGGGGTGTTAGATTCAGGATACTTCCCTCACAAACAGGATCGGGTAACTGCTTGTCAACATAAACCGTGTCCCATTTTTGTCCGCCATTTTTGCTGAGTGCCATAATTCTTGCTCTCTGATCACCTTTCTGGTTACGGATATTCATCAATAAACGATCACCTGGCAAGGCAACCGCGCTGGCTTCATTGGATCCCGGAAGCGGAACATTGTCGCTGAGATGAAAACTTTCGCCATGATCATCTGTATAAAATCCATGCGCTGCATAATCACTTGCATCCGGTTTTGCAGCACCGGCACTATGATTGGCCGCTATATAAATCCTACCCCGGTAAATACCTGTCTGAAACTGTTCTGCATGTCCGGGGGTATTGGCATAACAACGCCAGTCTTCTGCAAACTGGTAGGCCGGATTGATGGAGGGCTGTAAGGGCTTATGTACTTGTAAGGTAATATCTACGCCTGCAGACCAGGTTTCGCCTCCATCAACAGAAGTGGTATACCATACCTGTTTATATCCTTTTCCCTGGCGGATTTCATTTTCAGTAACATTTCCGGTATTGTAAAAAAGAAAGATCCTGCCTTGGGGATAGCGGGGATCGGTCAGATCGATCACAGGGGCAGGATTGCCTGATTGCAAAGTATCATTATCGGTTATCTTCTGTAAGGGTAACCAGGTTTTGCCCTTGTCACTGCTTTTCTTGAGTACAATATCAATGTCACCAAAATCGGCACCGCCCTGTACACGCCCCTCAGCAAAAGCCAGTAATACGCCATCCGGCCTCGTTATAATAGCGGGAATCCGGAAAATTTTATACCCTTCTGTTCCGGAAATAAAAACAGACACAGCGGCCGGTTGCGCAGATCCCCGGATAGATAGGAGGATACCCACGATCAATACAAACGGGCTTCGGATAGTTTTCCGGTTCATGACACTTATCTGGCAGGCGTAATCACAATATTCCGATACTCAACCGGACCATGATCGCCCTGAATCAGTATAGGCCCGGGTTCTCCTTCTTTGCTGTTCAGGGCACCGCCTGTAATGCCGGGTATTACCTGATCTGTAATTACTTTTTTACCATTTGCTATTACGGTAACTCTTCTGCCTGCCAACGTGATATCAAAGGATTGCCATTCTCCCGCTTTTCTGGCTGCCATCTCGTTAGGTGGGAGAAAACCATATACGGCACTGAACAGATCCGGTAAAGGCGCCATTCCATAACTATCTTCTACCTGTACCTCATACCGGCCACGCAGATATACCCCGCTGTTGCTTCCTTTGGGATAACGAAATTCAATATGCAGTTTGAAATCATCGAATTGTCTTTCGCTCACCAGATTGGCCCCGGATTTCGGACTGCGTAAAACACCATTTTCCACTACCCACTGGTTGGTGCCCATGGCTTTCCAGCCATCCAGATTTTTACCGTTAAACAGTTTTACAGGCGTTCCCCATACCGGTTCCTTTTCTCTTACCAGTGAGGGTGCCCTTACACCTGTCCATTCATATTTTTTACCATCAGTATACACCATGCTCCCGTGTAAAGTTCCTTCCCGCAGGGTAAATTCAAATTCCATATCGCGGCTGCCGGGCTCCCATTGCGGAGGGATAGAAAAAGAATATACCTGATTAACCTGTTTTACCTGCGCAATCGGTCGGGCACTTCCGAATGCATAAACGAAACGTCCTACCAGCGTACTTGTGCCGGAATGACTGATTTCCAGCCAGGAGGGTAATGACTTCCCTTCCTTTTCAATCACCAGATCCCACCTGCCTTCTATGGCGGGATCTACTTTTGCCTGCGGGTAGGCTACAGACAAAGAAGAAACAAGCAGCATGCCCAGCAGGCAGATATTTTTCAGGTAAGATTTCATAAGTATTATATTTTGCAGATACTGAAAATAAGAAAAAAACAGGACTCCGTTATCCTCCGGGTGGGCCTTTACGAAAAAACTATCCTCGTATTTATAGCTGATCTGTACAGAGAATGTATAACAGATCCGGTTAAATTATCAACAAAATCAAGGGGTTCGCGCACATATACATATCATATCCCCACATTTAATTCTCACAGAACTTGTCAGCAACGCTAATTAAATAGAAATCGGGAGAATATGCGTAGGAGATTGATTTTGATTGTAACTTTAATAAAACCCCCAATAGTCCATGAAACCTATTCACATATTACTGGTTGAAGATAATGAAGGTGATATCGTGCTCACGAAAGATGCACTGGAAGAATATAAGATAGCTACAAATACCAGTATTGCCAGGGATGGCAAAGCAGCTCTTGAACTGCTGGAGGAATTATGGCAAAAAGGATCTGCGTTATTACCCGACCTGGTACTTCTCGATATTAACCTCCCCAAAAAAAACGGCCAGGAAGTGCTGAAAACCATGAAGAGTGATAACAGGTTTAAAGAGATTCCCGTAATCATGCTTACTACTTCTTCTTCTGAAGATGATATTTTACGTGCATATCAAAATCATGCGAACTGTTTTATTTCAAAACCCGTAGAAGCGGACCAGTTCCTGGAAGTAGTTTCCTCTATAGAGAATTTCTGGATCTCGATCGTTAAGTTACCTGTACGTAAATAGCAGTTGTCATGATCAAGGACGAAAAAAAATACCGGATCCTCGTGATCGAAGATAATCCCGGAGACTTTCTGATTGTGGAGGATTTGCTTACTGAACAGATCCTTAACCCGGCAATCGTACCCGCAAAAAATTATAAGGAAGCGTTAGTGTTGCTTGCTGCTAAAGATAATCCGTTTGACATTATACTGCTGGATCTGACGCTTCCTGATAAAAGCGGACAAGAACTGATCAATGAGATAATTCTGGCAGCCCCTAATTATCCCATCATCATTTTAACGGGATATACAGATGTGGATTTTAGTATCCGGTCTATTACCCGGAATATATCCGACTACCTGCTTAAAGATGACTTAAACGCAACAACACTTTACAAAAGTATACTCTATGCCATAGAACGGAATAAGTATATCGCAGAAATCAGGAAATCTGAAAAAAGGTACAGTGATCTTTTCAGGTTAAGCCCCCAGCCAAAGCTTGTTTTTGATGTGGAAACATACCAGTTAGTTCAGGTAAATAATGCAGCAGCAAATCGTTATGGGTATAGTGAACAGGAATTTTTGGGTCTTTCTCTGCGGGATATTACACAGGAAGAAGATATCCCGAAAATTAAAGAAGTATTGGCAGCAAACATAGATCAGGAAAAAGTGAATCAGATTGGGGTCAGGTTCACACACCGGAAAAAAAACGGGGAACTCATGGAAGTGGAAACTTACAGTACACCCATCCTGATCGGAGAAAAACAGTGCAGGTCCATGATCGCCATTGATATTACCGAAAAACTTCTGCACGAAGAACGTGTTATTCAGGCTATCCTTAAAACCCAGGATGAAGAACGCTATGAAGTGGGTAGTGAACTTCACGATAATGTTTGCCAGATTTTAGCTGCCAGCCAGATTGGTCTGGACAAACTGGAGGAAGTGATCCCTGCTGAAAAAATGAACTGGTTCAGTTATTGTAAAGATCAATTATCGCTGGCACTGATCGAAATCCGGAACCTCTCTCACCGGATGGCGCCCACTTTTTATAACGATACAACTGTAGAATTCTCCTTCAGAAAACTATTACGTTCGTTTGACATAGAAAGCAAATACAGCATTAATCTGACCATTGATGAAACCGTACAGCAATACAGGATCAGCACAGATGCGCAATTGCATCTTTACCGGATTCTACAGGAGCAATTGAGAAATATTTCCAAATACGCACATGCTTCAGAAATCCTGATCGATGTTTTTGTGACCGACAATCAGTTCAAGATGACGATCACAGATAATGGTGTTGGTTTTGCCACAGATACTATTATGGAAGGGATTGGCATCGCCAATATGCGGAGACGTGCAGAGTTTTTTTCCGGAACGCTTCATATCAGTTCTGCAGTCGGAAAAGGTTGCCGCGTTTCAGTAGAAATTCCTTTGAATAAAATAATGGTTCCCTAAACCCGTGTAGTAAAAAAGATTTATTTAGGAATTGTGAAAGTGAAAACACTGCCTTTTCCAGGTTCAGAATTTACCCAGATTCGCCCTCCCATACTTTCAATGATTTTTTTAACGATGGCCAGACCGATGCCGGTGCCGCCATATTCATCTTTCGCATGCAAACGCTGAAAGATGACAAAAATCTTTTCAAAATATTCGTCCTCAATACCAATCCCATTATCCCGTACAGAAAAAGTCCAATGATCATCAGACGCTGTTGCCGTTAACTCTACTACCGGCGGCACGCCCTCTCTGCTGTATTTAATGGCATTACTGATCAGATTCTGGAATACCTGCAATACAGGTGACTTAAGCTGGTAAATAGAGGGGAGATGCGGGATTTTAATGATGGCTCCTTTCTCATCAATAGCTTTTTTCTGCAATAAGCATACTTCATTCATCAGTAAATTCAGATCAATATTTTCTTTCTGGCTGTTTACCCTGCCTACTCTTGAGAATTCGAGCAACTCAAGAATAATCTGACGCATACGTTTGGCGCCATCCACAGCAAAAGCAATGTATTGACGTGCTTTTTCATCCAGCTGATTCCCATATCGTTTTTCAAGCTGGGTTAAGAAACCGGTTACCATACGCAGGGGTTCCTGCAGATCGTGAGAAGAGACATAGGCAAACTGTTCCAGTTCCTGGTTAGAAACAGCCAATTCGTTGTTGATCCGCTCAAGGTTGGCATTCAACTGTTTTAGAGATTCTTCCTGTCTCTTTCTTTCGGTAATATCTGAAATAGATCCAATCATCCGGATTGCTACCCCATTCTCATTACGGATAATATGCCCTTTATCATACACAAATGCGTATGTTCCATCAGCTTTCAGAAAACGGTATTCATCCTGCCAATCATCCAGTAAAGGGTTGGCAAGTATCTTTTGTCGATCACTGTTAACGCGATCCAGATCATCCGGGTAAACATGAACAGCCCAGAACCGGTCATCCGCATCTGCTACTGCCGTATCATAGCCAAATAATTTAGTAAAATTATCTCCGGATCGGACAACCTTATTGGTTTGTAAATCCCAGTCCCAGATTGCATCATTTGTAGCTTTGGCTACATAATTATACCGCTCATTACTTAAACGGATAGCTTCCTGAATTTTTTTCCTTTCTGTTATATCTTTCAGGTATACAGATACACCGCTTTCAGAAGGGTATGCACTGATCTCAAACCATCGTTCAGCCGCTTGAAAAAACCGTTCATAGTGAATTGGCTTCATCTGCTTTACCATGGCATAATAGTAATCGGCATTTCTGGGCAATAAAGCAGTACCAAAATAATCCAGGATATTCTTGCCTACCATTTCAGCCGCACTATAACGGAATATTTTAGATGCTTCCTTATTCCAGTAAGTGATGATCCATTCCTTATCCAATGCAAAAAAAGCATCCCCGATACTTTCCAGAATCGTATTTCTTTCTTCCAGTGTTTGAACAAAAGAAAGCTGCGCTCTTTTCAGTTCATCGATATCCTGAAATCCACCATACAATCTTACACAACGTCCTTCTTTCAGCTCTGCTTCCCCAATCACCCTTATCCATTTTTCCTTTCCTTTAGCCGTAATAATCTGTAACTCTTCTGAAAAAGCACTGCCATCTTTCATTGATTTCTGCAGCAGTGCCAGGATTTTTTTCCGGTTTTCGCCTTCCTTGTAAAACTGGATAGATTCTTCGATCGTTGGCTCAAAATCAGATGCTGTTTCCAGTATCTGATTAGTAATCTCCGACAAAGTCATTTTATTGGTTAACAGATCCAGATTCCATCCTCCAATTTTCGCTAAGTGGTGTACTTTATCAAGGGTTTCTTCCAATTGCTTTTTCTCGGTAACATCTCTGCCATAGCCATACAGCAAACCGTTCTCATCCAATACCTCAGAAGAACTCCAGGATATCCATTTCCATTCTCCGGATTTTGTACGGTATCTGTTTTCAAAAGTGTAAGTAAAAACATCATTAAAGGCATCTTTGTGAGAAATAACCGTTCCATTAGCATCATCGGGATGTACAAAATACAGATAAGGATTCTTTGTTAATTCTTCTTCCGTAAAACCCAGCAGATGCGTAAAAGCCGGGTTTACTTTTTTGAAGTATCCATCAGACCCTACAATACAGAGCAGGTCGGGTGATTGCGTAAAATACCGGTTCAGTTCATGTTCTGTTTTTTTACGCTGGATTTCTACAGCCAGTTGTGACCGAACCGAATCTCCCATAGTAGCAGGATGTGATGAGTGTTGCGCATCCTGCCGGCTATAAAAAACCAATACAGCCGTAACGGTATCTTTAAATATGACCGGTATGGCTGTTGCCAGCTGAAATTGATTGGCAGCAGCCCAATCTTTTCTCCGGTACAATTCGTCATTTTGCAGATCTGAAAGGAAAACCATTTCCTTTTTTGCGCAGCAGATACCAGGCAAACCTTCTCCCTTCTGGAAACTTACTGTCGTTTGTATATCGGAAACAGGAAGATCTTTGAAATAAGTAGCTTCCAAATAAACCCGTTCCTGATCAATACTGGTTAACCATACTTCGCCAGCCTGTTGTTCAAAATAACTGCAGCATAAATCGAGCATTTTTCCCAGACATACCTTTATGGATTCTTCCATACTAAAAAAGGTATTGATCTGCGTGATCAGTTCTTTTTCGCGTTGATTTTCTACCGATTCAGTAATATCTCGGCTAATACCCACCACACCCTGAACCACACCATTCTCAACAATCGGTATCTTAGTCGTATTCAGCCAGCGCAGTTCTCCATTGGCCAGATATAAAGGTTCCTGTTTATCAATCACGGGTATACCGCTTGCTATTACTTCCCGATCATCTTTCAGATAAATCTCAGCCTCATCGGGCGGAAAAAATTCTGCCAGACTTTTATGCAGTGTTTCTTCTTCTGTATCCACACCCAGCAATTGCACCATCTTTTTATTATTGAGAAGATGCCGGGTTTCTCTGTCTTTCACATACACATAATCAGGCAGGGTATCTACCAGAATACGTAAAAGGTTTCTTTCTGCAGCAAGTTGTTTTTCTTTCTTTTCCAAAGCTTCATCTGCCTCCCATCGCTGGGTCACATCCCTCACAAAACCCATATAATTGCCATTGGATAATACACTGGAAGTGATCTCTGCAATAAAAGTAGTCCCGTCTTTTCTTCTGGCTTTACGCGCAGTATGCAAATATTTTTTCTCCAGCAGCTCCTTTACCTGTAATACCGGATCAGTTGCTGTTATCACCAGTACATCGGGTAAATGCAACTCAAATAACTCTTCCCGACTATAGCCTAACAACTTCAATGCCGCTGAATTTACCTGTACAAACCGCAGCGACGGATCGCAGATCATAATCCCCTCCGAAGCCTGCTCTACCAATGTACGGTAGCGTTCTTCCGAAACAGCCAATGCTTCCATGGCCTCCCGTTGTTCTCGGGTTTTTATCTTCACTGCCCTGCGAACCATGATACCATACACCAGGATACCGGCAAACAAAATCGCTACAATCCCTAATATAAAAAATCCGATATTTTTTACAGATTCATATAGGCTGGGTTTTTTTTCATAGATAAACCCGTTCAGCTGTGTGGAAGCTGGCATCAACCCCAATGCTTTGTGAATTTCGAGAATATGGCTCCATCTTCCCTCATTCATATTTCCCATTTCAACCAATTCCGGCAGGATCAGTTTCTCCATTTCGTTTGCTTCAAACAACAAAGCCTCTTTGGTAACATTCCTGGCCGATACGCCCGGCAGGGTAAGAATATAGTCGCACATTTCCTCCTTATGACTCATAGCATATTCCCAACCCAAACAACTGGCGCGCCTGAATTTTTCAACAGTCTCAGGATTATTTTTTACAAATTTTCCGGAAGAAAAAAGAATATCTCCGTAAAAATCAACCCCATAATTAATCGGTCTGATGAGTACAGGCGATACACCTCCCAATCGTTTGATCTGGTAGGGTTCTACCGAACTATACCCCGTCATGGCATCTACTTTGCCCTTTATCAGATCCTTGTTATCCCAGCTATGCTGAAGCACAGCAAGATGAGAAAGATCAATTCCCTCTTTTAAGAAAATCGCCTTCAGTTCCACCCATCCCTGGTTTTCAGATGCCATGATAGATTTGCCCACCAGATCTGAAGGAACACGGATGCCCATGCCGGGCATCGACATAATCACATAAGGTGAGTGTTGAAAAATGGCCGCTACTGCCACCAGCGGTTTACCCTTTGCATACTCCATCAGGAGATCAGAACCTGTGATACCAAAATCGGCCCTGCCCAACAAAACCTCTTCGGTAACCGGATGGATAGCGTCGCCCTCTACCAGTTTTACCGTCAGGCCCTCCCGCTTATAATAACCTTGTTTAACCGCCGCATAATATCCGGCAAACTGGAATTGATGCCACCATTTTAAACGGAGCGTTAGCTCCTGCCTCTCCGCTAATCCATGAGCGGGAAGGAAAAGTGAAAAAAGAAATACCCAAAAAACTCCACGAAATAACATAGGCTTACAATCAGGATACAGCTATAAGATACTACAATAGCTGCATTTTCTGCAAAAAATCTACTCGCATCCACCACTGTTTTTATGCATCGATGGATGTATACAGATAGTTCCAACTGTAAGGTTACTATTCAGGAGAGAAAAAACAATGATTTTCGTCAGCAGAAATAGCTGATAAGCAATGCATAGGTATTGCTTTCCCATATAATACGTGGCAGCATTTGAAAATGTATTTTCATGTAAAACCGGCTGTAATGACATACAGTTTGCGCCGATGAATCTTCACGGAACTTACAAAACTCCCTGGTTTCGACTTATCCGCAGCAGACAGAAAGACATTACTGGAAATGAGATAAAAAATCGTTATCAGAAAGGCCATGTACAACAGGAACCTACAGCCCGTTCACGTCTATCGTATATGTGCCTGCATATTAAGCAGCCAGGGTTCTGCAGCAGAACTTCAGTTACTCCAGTCCTCCGTTAATGCCACCCATTGAAAAGCGGAAGGTGCACCCGGAACAGTAGCCGCACAGGTACTGCAGGCGGGTTCACTGATCTGTTTCTCAATTAATCTGATTTTGATCACCAAACCCTTTTTATCTGCTGTAAGCGTTTGCATTTTAGCCATATCGGCGCAGGAAAAACGGGTGGAAAAAACATGATCGTAAGTGGAATCCGAATTAACATACCCGTTCACACCATACTGATACAAAGCAGGGTCCTGGATCTGAACAACGGCATTACTGCAGACCTCATCAAGGATCTTAACCCGGAATACCTTTTCTGAGATCTCAGACTTGGAACAACTACTGGCAGCCAGTAAAAATGATAACAGTACTACCCAAAAATTATTTTTCATGATACTTGTTTTCAGGTTGACACAGGGTAGACAGGAACCGTTGCACGGGTAACTTGCATCAGAAATGACGGCACAAAAAAACCACTTACGATCTAACGTAAGTGGTTAATTTTCAATATTCGAAAGCTGAGATCCTTCCAGCTAAAAAATTTCTTTGCTTTAATTATTTTTAAGTCTGGTAACCAATTCATCTAAAAAGCCATCGTATTTTTTAAGGATCCGGTTGTAAGGTCTGAACTGTTCATCAGCATTATAAGCGGTGGATGATCTTCCGGAAGCTTCAGAAACGAATTTCACTTTGTAAACCAATGGTTTTTCAGAAGACTGCTTTACAATCAAACGGATACGGATGGTATTGGCCTTAAACGACATTCCTACCCAGGAAGTGCGGAGATAACCGGCCTTTTCATCGCTGTTTTCCAGCACATCAAATTTATCCAATACGGTACTTACCACCTGCTTCCAGGCATCTTCTTTGGATTTCTCCGCATTCACATTAATCTGGATCTCGGTATTAGCTATATTAGATTCAATAGAAGAAGTATACGATTCATCTTCCTGTAACTGAATGTAATCATTGGATGGAGGATCTGCCATACCTTTTTTAACACAATAGGTGCGGCTTTCACCGATATATCCTTCCTGTTTTACTTCTACGGTAATACAATCATTTTTGGATATTTTGATTTCAACCTTACCGGTTCCCATCTGTACACCATTTACATAAATCCTGGCTGTTTGCGGAGAAGTAGTGATCACTACTTTTTCTGCGGCGCGGGTACTTGTAATAAAAGAGACCGTTATCATCATTAAAAGCAGCCATCTTGTAATCGCGAACTTGTTTTTCATGGTAGTTAGTTTAGGTTAAGATTGTGTTCAGTATATAATGTATTGGAAGAAACATTCCCGCTAAGCCCGAAATACATTCAGTTGGGTAAGACTTTTTCCGCCAACACACATGTCTGATATTTGTTTAATTCTTGCCCAACAATCTCGGTATCAAAGCAATACGAATATAACGGATTTAGGCATAATTTCCATGCTTTTCTGTAGATAGTAAATATAAATCTGTGGTTAGATGTAGAGGGAAAGAGCAGCTTACCAATGCCAGGCATCCCACCAATAAATATCTTACCTCCTGCTGATTAAGTGCAGTTAAAAAATCTCTGAAATCCTGCGAAAGATGTTACTCATTATTCGTTTCCTGACTTGATGGCAAACCTGGTTTTATCCATACGTGGTGGTGAATACTGGGAATAGTTAAAAGCGATACTGTTTAAATAGGCTGACACCCGCAAACGCTCTTTCCAACTTATCTTCTGATAATAAGTAGCATGATCTGACGCTTCCTCTACCCTCTGCGCTTTAAAAGCGATTCTATCTAACTTATATGAAGACACAACCGAATATACCAAAACATAATTGTTTAAGCGAGCAACACGAATACCGGGAGGAAACCTGTATCAATATATCCGAAAAAAACTTGTAAATTTTGTTTTCAAGACTATTTTCTTACAACTAACGAGATCGGGATTGGAGCCCAGGATCTGCGCACTATTTATTTTTTGCCATAATACTTATTAGTTTATTTTTTATATATTGTCATTAAATGAACCCATCATGGGAAACTTAAGCTTTACAGAATTGGTTATTATTTCCGTTTTGTTTTTGGTGATTGTCTTTTCGGTAATCAGAGGAATTAAAATACTGTTCAAACCTAAATAAGGAACCTGTACTGAATCAAAAAGCCCATCAAAATTTGATGGGCTTTTTTGTAGCGAGAACGAGATTTGAACTCGTGACCTCAGGGTTATGAATCCTGTGCTCTAACCAACTGAGCTACCTCGCCAGGTTAGTTCTCCCGCAGCTAACGCGGAACGGTTTTGCGCTAACGGGTTGCAAATATAGGAGGTTTGGGCAAAATGAAAACCCTTAGTAGGCTAAAAGTTTGTAGATCCGCTCCATCAATTTGTCGGGAGTGGGTAACATAGCCGCTTCTAAAGCCGTATGAATAGGTACAGCGGGCAGATTTTTGGCCCCCATTACCTCTACTTTGGCATCCAGAAAATGGTAACACTGGTTGGAGATCCGGAGCGATAAAGCCTCGGCAAATGAGTTATTCTGCTGTTCCTCGCTCAAAACCAGCACTTTTCCATGCCGGCGCACGGCTTCAAACACAGCTTCCTCATCCAGCGGAAACAGGGTTCGCAGGTCCAGGATCTCTATTTTCCCCGGCATCCGGGCTTCTACGGCTTTGGCCCAGTAAACCCCCATTCCATAAGTGATAATACAAACCGTTTCTCCCTTCCGTAGTTTGGCGGGGTCAGCTTCCTGTACAATAGCGGCTTTGCCCAAAGGCAGTACATATTGCCGGTCGGGTTCAATGGTTTTGGCATCCTCCGTACCGGGCACTTTGCTCCAGTACAGTCCCTTATGTTCCAGCATAACCACCGGGTTCGGATCCAGAAAAGCTGCTTTCAGCAAACCCTTCATATCGGCCGCATTGGAGGGATACACCACTTTGATCCCTTTAACACTCAACAGGGTACTTTCGATACTGCCACTGTGATAGGGCCCGCCGCCCCCATACGCCCCCGTAGGTACCCGCAAAACCATCTGCACGGGAAACTTACCATTACTCAGGTAACAGGATTTGGAAGCTTCTGTGATCAGCTGGTTCAAACCGGGATAGATATAATCAGCAAACTGCACTTCTACAATGGGTTTGATACCCAGGGCCGATAATCCTACCGTTGATCCTACAATATAGGCTTCCTGAATAGCGGTATTGAACACGCGTGTTGAACCGAATTTATCACCCAGGGTAGCCGCTTCTCTGAATACACCGCCCAAACGGGCTCCTACATCCTGCCCATATAAAACCGCTTCGGGATACTCTTCCAGGATCTCTTCAATGGCATGCAGGGCCGCATCCACCATCATTACTTTCTCACCGCTTTTGGGTGTGCGTTTGCCCCTTTCTTCAGTAACCGGCGTGGGAGCAAATACATGCTGTTCCACAGAAAAAACATCCGGTTCGGCCGCCTGTTGCGCCAGGGTAAAATCCTGCAGCACTTTTTCCCGGGCAGCCGATTCTACCTGGTTAATCTCGTGTTCGGGATAGCCTACCCCGTTCAATAACATCCGTAATTTGGGAGCCGGATCATATAATCCATGTTTTAACAGGTCTTCGCGACTCCGGTAAAATTCTTTCCGCACCCCACTGGTATGGTGTCCCAGTAAGGGCACTACGGCATGCACCAATACGGGTTTACGCTCGGTGCGGGCATAACTTACCGCCTGCGCCATGGTTTCATAACTCTTGATAAAATCACTGCCATCGCACTGTAAGCGTTTCAGGCCTTTAAAGCCGGCAGCATACTCATACGCATTGCCCGAACGGATCTCATCAGCCGTAGCGCTGATACTCCATTCATTGTCCTGTACCAGGTATACAATAGGTAATTCTTTGAGTACGGCCACCTGTAAGGCTTCACTCACTTCTCCTTCCGATACACTGCCATCTCCCAATGAACATACCACCACGGGCAAACTGCCATCTTCGGCTTTCCTGAAAAGCGGCGAATTGATCTTCTCCAAAAATTGTAACCCCTGCGCCAGCCCCGTAGTAGGTATGGCCTGCATACCGGTGGCACTGCTCTGGTGTATGATAGAAGGTTTATCAGTATCCCGGCTGCTCGGATGGCAGTAATAAGAACGTCCGCCCGAAAAAGGGTCTTCCCTCTTGGCCAGCAACTGCAACATCATTTCGTAAGGTCTGAACCCGATGGTTAACAGGATACTGTCGTCCCGGTAATACGGACTTACCCAATCGCAGGGCAGTAACTGCATACCGGTGGCTATCTGTATCGCTTCATGTCCGCGGGAAGTGGAATGTACATATTTACACACTTGCCGGTTGGCATCATAGGTATCGCCCATGGCGCGGGCCGTAACCATCAGTTGATAAGCGTGTAATAAAATTTCTGGCGTCAGCATCTGGGGCGGTTCGTCTTCGGATAACTTAGTAAGGAATAGGATATTATTTGATCTCGAGGGCGAAAACTTTCTCTTTACCATAAAACCCTTCCAATACATCATCGGTTACACATTCGCCCACACCGGCCGGTGTACCTGTATAAATCAGGTCACCAATATTCAGTGAAAAATACTGGGAGATATGAGACACGATCTCATCAAACGGAAAGATCAGGTCTTCTGTAGTACCGCTCTGAACGGTTTCTTTGTTTTTCTGGAGTGAAAACAGGATCGGTGCATTCCGCAATTCTTCTGTAAAAGGGATCCATCGGCCAATGATGGCGGAATTGTCCCAGGCTTTGGCTTTCTCCCAGGGCAGGCCCTTTTTCTTCAGTTCTGCCTGTACATCCCTTGCCGTAAAATCGATGCCGATGGTAAACGCATCATAATATTTAGGGGCAGAACCTTCATCCACATATTTACCATTTTTGCAGATCCGCAGCACTACTTCTGCTTCGTAATGCAGTTCATTGGTAAACTCAGGGTAATAAAAGGGGGCGTTCGACTGCATCAGCGCAGTCTTGGGTTTCATAAAGATCACCGGTTCTTCCGGGACCGCATTTCCTAATTCTTTGGCATGATCGGCATAATTCCGGCCAACGCAGAAAATTTTCATAAGGTAACAGTTTAAAATACTAACTAAATAGCCGGATGACATGGATACGGAGGCTACTTATATTATATTTCTCCTTCCGGAAAACGCTGATAAGGCTATTTTATTGCCCGAAAACAAGGTTATTTACCTGGTTCATGGTTCTTTCAATACCGATGGCCGCAAAGGATTCAATTACTTCAACACATCTATCTATTTTTTGTTGCACAACCGGCATTTCTGCCGGAGTCCATCTTCCCAATACAAATTCCACCTGCCTTCCTTTGGGAAAATCATTGCCGATCCCGAACCGGAGTTTGGGATATTGATCAGTGCCGAGGGTTAACTGGATATCTTTGAGTCCATTATGCCCCGCATCGCTGCCCGAACCACGCAACCGGAGCTTGTTCAGGGAAATAGCCAGATCATCCACAATCGTTAAGGTAGCTGCGATCTCGATCTTTTCTTTATCCATCCAGTACTTAAAAGCCTTCCCACTCAGGTTCATGAATGTTGTGGGTTTGATGCACACAAAGGTCTTGCCTTTCCACTTTACCTCAGCTACTTCGGCCAGTCTGTCCACCTTAAAAAAGCCACCATGTTTGATCACAAAAGCGCTGACTACATCGAATCCGATATTATGCCGTGTATGCCGGTATTCATCACCAATATTACCCAATCCAACAATGAGGAACTTATTCATAGATACCCCAAAAGTAGCAGGTAAACCGTTATGCACAAAAGCCATTTCAGATAGGGGTAATCCTGTGTATACAACTGTTTTGGAGCGATTGTCCTTTTCCTGTTTAATTTCGGGGCAGTTGTCTTATTTTTACAGTAAGCCCCTCATCCAATTATGCAAAACCCGATCATACTGCTTAGACAGTTCATTCGCTGGATAGCTAATATCGGGGTCACTGATACCATTAGTTTTTACGAGAAAAAGAAAACACAACTCCTTAATCTGGCGGTTGCCTTTGGTGCGCCTGTCAATCTTTATTTCGCCATCAAAAATTTCTCGGAACACCGCACTACGCTGGCCATTATCAATGTCTGCCTGATGACAGGCGCATTTGCTATTCTCATCATCAATAGCTACCAGAAATTTTTTCTCGGCCGTATGGTCCTGAGTTGTCTTGCCAGTATACTCTTTTCTGCAAGTGCTTTCTTTTTCCGTAACGGAGGCGAATACTTTCTGCTGGTGAATATGGTCATCATCGCTATTTATTTCAATGAGAAGAAATTCCTGATCGGTTTTACCATCGCCAATATCCTGCTGTTCATAGGTCTTAAAATAATCCTGAACCGGCCCGTTATATACGATGAAGTCCCGTTCAGCAGGGTCATGTTTAACATTATCTGGGCTGTGATCATGATGGTATTGGCATTGCTCTTCTTTAAGAACGAACAACTCTCTTATCAGAAACAGGTAGAAGAAAAGAACCACGAATTGGAAGAACTGAACAATACCAAGGAAAAATTATTTTCCATCATCGCACATGACCTCCGTTCTCCTATCGGGCAGTTAAAAGGTTCACTGGAGTTGGTAAACAAAGCCTATATCACACCGGAACAGTTTATGCCCATAGCAGATAAACTCTCTGTTCAGGTAGATCAGTTGCATAGCACCCTCGATAACCTATTACGCTGGAGTATCAGCCAGTTTCAGGGTATACAGGCTGTTCCCGAGTATGTTTCACTGGAAGAGGTAATCGGACAAAAAGCCATCCTCTTTCTGAAACAATCGATCGAAAGAAAAAATATACAGCTATATACAGAAGGGCTGCAGCGGCAAGTCTGGGCCGACCCCGATCACCTGCAACTGATCTTCCGTAACCTGGTAGCCAATGCCATCAAATACAGTTACCAGGATGGAAAAATCAGTATCCGGGCCTACCCGCAGGAAAATAATGTGATTATTGAAATTACAGACAATGGCATGGGCATGACAGCAGATGTACAGGAATCGGTATTCAGTTCAGTTGCCATGGTATCCAATACCGGCACTTCCAATGAAAAGGGAACCGGGCTGGGATTGAAACTCTGTAAAGAATTTATCGAAAAGAACAAAGGGAAGATCTGGCTGAAAAGCGAACCCGGTAAGGGCAGTACTTTTTACGTGTCGATACCAGCCACCCAATAAAAAACCCGGAAAATTTTCCGGGTTTTCTGTAAATGCTATAGGAAGATTATTTCTTCTTCGCGTCTTTTTCTGCAGTAGCTTCTTCCTGTTTCAGCTGGCGGGTTAACACCACTGAAGCGATAGGAATACGTGGAGAGTTCAGAATTTCCATTCCGTCTACTTTTACATCTTCTACACGGATATTACCATTCAGATCCAGGTTAGTGATATCAACCTCGATGTTCTCTCTCAGGTCTTTAGGCAAAGCCTTTACTTTCAGAGATTTGATTTTGGTGATCAGTTTACCACCGCCTTTCACACCCACAGAAACACCTGTGAATTTAATAGGCAAAGTAGCAATCACTTTTTTGTCGCCAACCAGTTCCAGCAGATCTACGTGGATCAGGGAATCACTTACTTTGTCAAACTGCAGATCTTTCAAAATGCATTTGTACTTTTTGCCGTCTACCGATACTTCAGCCAACTGAAATTCACCAGTGTACACCAAAGGCTTGAAAGCCTTCGCAGAAGCATAAAAATTAACCTCTTCGGCACCCCCGTAAATTACACCCGGCACATTTTCCTGAGAGCGAATCTGGCGGGCGGCTTTTTTGCCATGTTCGGTCCTCAGGTGACCTTCGATTGTAATTGTTTTCATGTTATTATTTTTTGGACGGCAAAGGTAGGGATTGGTAATTAATAATTAGTAATTAATAGTTAGTAATTCGCAGCCAAGGGGTTAAAAAGTAATTGCCTAATTCTTTCAGGATCAGGCAATTACTAATTACTAATTATTAATTATTAATTTATTTGTCTCTCCCCCTCAACTGAGAGTGTATAAACAGGCTGGTAATGCTCTTATTTTCATAGGCATTCCGGATTGCAATGGCGAAGAGATCAGCCACAGAGATCACTTTGATTTTGGGGCTGGGCTGTTTCAGCGGAATGGTATCACAAACCACCAGTTCTTCCAGTACACTGTTTTCGATATTCTCATAGGCTTTTCCACTCAGCACCGGGTGGGTGATCATGGCGCGAACACTACGGGCCCCCTTCTCTTTCAGCAAACCGGCCGCTTTGGCGAGTGTACCGCCGGTATCACAGATATCATCCACCAGGATAATATCCCTGTCGGTAACATCACCAATCACCACCATACTGGCGATCTCATTGGCACGTTTCCGGTGTTTATCGCAGATCACCATTTCAGCATTGAAATAGCTCGCAATTTCACGAACACGGTTGGTACTGCCCACATCCGGCGCGGCAAAAGAGAGGTTGGCCAGCTTCAGTTGTTCTATATAAGGAATAAAAATCGCTGAACTATCCAGGTGATCCACCGGTACGTCAAAGAAAGCCTGGATCTGCGGTGCGTGCAGGTCCATGGTAATGATCCTGTCGGCACCTGCCGCCTGTAAAAGGGTGGCAATCAGTTTGGCACCAATGGCAACACGGGGTTTGTCTTTTCGATCCTGCCGGGCGAATCCATAATAAGGGATTACGGCAATGATTTTGTGTGCACTCGCTCTTTTGGCCGCATCTATCATCAATAACAACTCCATCAGGTTATCTGTGGGTGCGTAGGTACTTTGTACCAGAAAAACATAATCGCCACGGATACTTTCCAGGAAAATGGGCTGGAACTCGCCGTCACTGAATTTCTGAATATTGATTTTTCCGATAGGCGCGCCAAAACGTTGCGCAATTTTTTCTGCCAGCTTTTGAGAACCAGTGCCTGAGAATATCTTGACGGATGGGTTCATAATGTGTGGGGATGTGCCGCGAAGATAGAGATAAGGCGAAGAAATTGTAATTTGATTTTACTATAATTTTTCCTTATGCGCAAATTTTCTATCAAAAAATGGGCATCGGATGACCAGCCCCGGAAAAAGCTGTTGCAGTCGGGAGCCACTGCGCTCAGCAATGCAGAACTGCTTGCCATCCTGATCAATAACGGATCTGGGGGTGATACAGCAGTGGATGTTGCCAGAAACCTGCTCTTATCTGCCGAAAACGATCTGCAGAAACTGGCTGGCCTCAGTGTAAAAGAAATGGTGAACAGAAAAATCAAAGGATTGGGCGAAGCCAAAGCCGTTAGTATAACCGCGGCGCTGGAGTTAGGGGTCAGGCGGAATGCTTCTGGCAGATTAAAAACCCGCGTTACACGCAGCGAAGATATTGCCGGTTTTCTCCGGGCTACGCTGGAGCACAGGCAAAAAGAGGTATTTGCCGTGGTTTTCCTGAACAGGAATAATACCATTACCCATCTCGAAATCATCAGCGAAGGCGGCCTTACCGGCACTGTTGCCGATCCGCGGGTGATTCTGAAAAAAGCGCTGGAACACAATGCCACAGGAATGATCCTCTGCCATAACCATCCCAGCGGAAACCGCCGCCCCAGTAAAGCCGACGAAGCCATCACCCAAAAAATCAAACAGGCCGCCGGCCTGCTAGACATGATGGTGATGGACCATATCATTGTTAGTAATGAAGGGTATTTCAGTTTTGCGGATGAGGGGATGTTGTGAGAAAAGTTATAAGTTAAAAGTCATAGTTAATAGTACAACATCCACTCCAAACTATTAACTATTAACTTTTAACTATCAACTATTAACGGCTACCTATCCTACGCCTGCGCCGTAGGCCCGCCAAAATTCATCGGGATCTCTATCTGTTCCAGATCTTTAATAGCACCGTTAGCGGCTTCATAACGTTCTATATTTTCCTGTAAGGCACGCATAAAACGTTTGGCATGCATAGGGGTAAAAATGATCCTTGATTTTACTTTGCTTTTAGGGGTACTGGGCATCACATTCACGAAATCTATTACAAATTCTGCATTACTATGGGTGATGATGGCGAGATTGGCATAACTGCCTTCTGCCACTTCTTCACTGATTTCGATATTCAATTGGGTAGGTTGCTGTTCCATATTCATTAGTTGTGTGGCAAATGTAAAAAATGAAACCCGTAAACCGGCAGGATTATTCTGCGCCTATATGAAACACTTAGACCCTATACTAAATAAGAAGGCCGGCAAAATTGCCGGCCTTCTGTAAATATTCCTAAGCTAAGCTTTCGGGGAAATTAGTTAACGTCCCAGAAGATTTTGCTTTTGAACGGATCGATAGTACCCTGTGCAGTAACATTGGCACCGTTAGAACCCAGTTCACTGGCAGGATAGTAAAATCTGCGGGGTCTGTCTGAATTCACCACCTGTAAAGACTGTGGTGTATTAGGCAGTTGGGTTCTTCTGTATTCGGTCCATGCTTCAAAACCATTGAAGTTGGCCAGTGCAAACCATTTCTGGGTAGCAATAGCTGTCAGCTTATTGGTAGAAGCTACGAAATCACAGTTGTCAATACCACTGGTTAACAGCGTAGTGGCCTGAGCAGTAGTGCTACCTACCAGACGGAAAGCCTGTTTAACACCCTCTTCGTAGTAAGACTGAGGAGTTCCGGATAAGGTAACTGCAGGGAAACGCTGTTTCAGTTCTGCCAGACAGAATTGTACTTCTGCTGCAGACATAATTACCAGCGGTCTTGCATACTCACCTCTTACCAGCAAGCTTGGTCCTAAAGAAGAAGCTGCAGAAGGCAGGTAACCTGCACTGGCTCCGAAAGGAATACCGGTATAGTTGCTGGCATTTTCAGCTACAGCACTTACACCTGGGGTAGTAGAACTTTCGCCACCGTTAGCATATCCATAGCGCTTCAGACGGAAAGTGTCATTATTCGCTTTCAACGTGTTAACGAAGAACTGAGTCAGACGTGGATAGTTGTTCAGCGCTCTTTTGGCGTTGGTCTCAGAGTAACCCCAGTTATTGTAAATAGGGTTGGTGTGACCAGCTACAGCTTCGTAACCTGGGTTAATAGAAGCTTCTGCACCGGTTAACCAGCCACCAGCACCTGTAACAATCTTATTTACTTCAGTAGTGATGTAACCATCTCTGCCAGTAATTCTAGCCTGGTGAGTCAGGATACGCAGTTTCAATGAATTGGCAAACTGGATCCATTTGGTGGTACTTCCCTTGAACATGATATCAGAACCAGCATACGCATTCGCAAATGCATTGGCTTTCAGGTCTACAATTGCCTCATCCAGTAAAGTGATAAGACCTTCGTATATAGTTTTCTGATCATCAAACTTAGGAGCCAGTGAAGCAACTCCTTTCAGCGCATCGCTGTAAGGAACATTACCATACATGTCTACCAGGTGCTGGAATACAAAAGCTTTCATCACTTTTGCAGGCCCTTTCAGGTAAGCCTGACCGGCAGCATCTGCACCAGTGATTACATACTGGTAATCCTGCAGGTTATCGTAGAATCCATCCCAATAGTTAAAGTCGCCATTGGTAAAGTTGTAAGCAAACGTAGTGGTAGAGATAATGTAACCGTTTGACTGGGTCCATTGTCCTGACCAGTAAGCACCCAGTTCATTAGGTCCTACCATGTTGTTGCCTGTTACGTTAAGTGCATTTGCAATTACAAATGCAGGGGTAGCTGATGGAAGTGAGTTCGGGTTCGTATTTACATCAAGGAATGATTTGTTGCAACCCGTACCAAGAACTGCAGCTAACCCGAGGATATATAATGATTTAAGTTTCATTGTCATTTATTTATTGGTTAGTGTTGTAATTAGAACGTAAGGTTTACATTAAAGCCATACTGACGAACCGGTGGAGTCTGGTTGGTATTATTGATACCGATACCATTACCAGTTGTGAAGCTATACTCAGGATCAGTGTAGTAGTTAGCCTTGTCTACGATGGTAAACAGGTTTCTTCCGTACAATGATACGCTTGCTGCAGTAAACACTTTGGTTTTTCTGATCAGGCTGGAAGGCACATTATAAGCGATGTTTACATCTCTCATTTTGATAAACCAGGCTGAGTTTACAAAGTTCTCAGAAATCAGACGGTAGTTATTAACCCATAAAGCATACTCTGGTTCACGAACCTGTACGGTTGTGTTAGGTACCACTTTATTGCTTGCATCAAGGTAAGCTGAGTTAGGGAAGATCTGTGGAGCTCTGTTTTCAGTCCATTTACCAGCACCGGTAAAGGTCATCTGACGGCCCAGATCACTATACATCACGTTTCCACCGCGGTATTCGAGGTTGAAAGTGAAAGAGAAATCATTATAAGAGAATTTGTTGGTAAAGCCGGCAATGTGACGGGGCAGGGTACCACCTCTTTCAGACAGTGCAGCATCTCTCAAAGGATATCCTGTTGTAGCATTTACCAGTCTCATACCAGAACCATCTGGTGCATAACGGTAACCATCTGTTTTCAGGATAGGGTAACGTGAACCTTTGATGATATTGGTACTTGCATAAGCCTGGTATCCACTCAGGAAGAACTCGTTGATACCTGGGTACAGGTCAACCACTTTGTTGTCGTTGAATGAGTAACGAACACCCACATCCCATTTCAGTTTGCTCTTACGCAGGATCTGTACTTTCAGATCAGCTTCATAACCCCAGTTTTTCGCTTCACCCACGTTGATCAGCAGGTTAGAGAAACCGGTTGTGTTTGGAACTTTAACGGTGATCACCTGTCCTTTAGACTGCTGGTTGTAAGCAGTTACATCCAGGTTAACCGTATTATTGAATAACTGGAACTCACCACCTACTTCGTAAGAAGTTACGAACTCAGGTTTCAGGTTAGCATCAGGTAATACGTTACCAACAGTTAAACCTACGGTGCTACCATAAGGGAATCCACCACCATTAGGATAGGTCAGATCCAGACCGTACAAAGGCACGTTATCGTTACCATTTTTGTTATAGTTCACACGGATCTTAGCATAGTTCAGGGTCTTGCTCTTCAGAGAAGGTAAGGCATCTGTAGCAATGAACGACAAAGCCACACCATAGTAAGGATAAGAGTAGAGGCTGGTAGCTCTGTCTGTTTTGAAGAAACGGGAAGTTGCATCATAACGGAAAGTACCGTTCAGGATCAGATATCCTTTGTAGCTGGTAGTCAAATCCGCATAAGCACCCCATTTACGCTCTGTAGTGTTTGATTCACCACCACTCAGGTTACCCTGTCTGTTGGCTACGTTATATACACCCGGCACAACAATTGAACTGGAACCAATACTGATAGATTTGGTTGTACGCTGGTAAACAGAGTAACCCAAAACCAGTTTGTTTTCGAAAGCGCCGATATCTTTTTTCAATTGTGCCTGAAACTCATTGTTCACTACATTCTCAGTAGAAGAATAATCGTTCACAGAACCTAAGACATCAGAAATCGCACGGTAGATACCTGGATAGTCATCATCATGCTGCCATGGAGCAGGGATGAAAGCAGAGTTCTTGGCAAAATCTGAATACAGGAACTGCTCAACAATGTTCTTACCGGTACGTGAGTTGTTCATCATACCTAACCTGTTGGTGAAGGTTAACCATGGTGTAGCACGGTAAGCGATATTGAAGTTACCTGAAATGTTGGCATCCTTGTAACGGAGACGGTTGATGTCTGCGTTGAAGTAAGGGTTGTTGTAGTAGTCATTATAGAAACCATTAGGGTTGGCGAACTTGTTGTTTCTCCAGTCCCTTAACTCGTTCAAAGGAATATGACTCGCGTTGTTGATGATATCGTTGTAGAAATCAGAACCGGTTCTGTCATAGTCAGCCTGTGTATAGCTTACGTTGAAACCTGTGCTGATCTTGTTATATTCTTTGGTAGCTGCCAAACGAACACCAGTACGCTGGCTGCGATCGTTTGGAACGATACCGGCAATTTTCTGGTTTTCAACAGACATATAATAAGAACCGGTTTCATCACCACCCTGGAAACTTACCTGGTTGTTGATAGAAACACCTTTGTCGAAGCTCTTACGACGTCCATTTTCAACCGGAGAATAAGGAACTACCAGTTTGTCGCCGGCTGCGTTGATTACGCGACCAATGATACGCTGAGAACCATCATACGCATCACCATACTGCTGGTTTTCATAAGGTCTCCAGTTTTCTTTCATACGTACTTTGTAATCAGAGCTGTAACCAGCCTGACCGAATACATATGGATAGTACTGAGAACCATTACCATAACTTGTCTGGAACTGAGGCAGAAAGCTGATCTCTTCAAAGTTGGTTGAGTTAGAGAAGTTCACTTTCAGTTTACCTTTTGTACCGGTTTTAGTAGTAATTACTACAGCACCGTTGATACCTGCAGAACCGTACAGGGTTGCTGCCTGACCACCTTTCAGGATGGTAACGCTTTCGATATCGTTAGGGTTGATAGTAGCCAGTACAGTAGTGGTGGTTTGCATACCATCCAATACTACCAGGGCTTCGTTATTACCGGTTAAAGAACGGTAACCACGTAATACCAGTTTGGTTTGTGGATCAACGCTGTTGTTCACGTTGTAAACAGCCAGACCAGATACTTTACCGGATAATGCCTGGGCTAACTGAGGAGAACGACCATTGGTCACTTCATCGTTAGATACCCTTGCATAAGAGTAACCGATCTCTTTGGTTTTCTTTCTGATGCCCTGGGCGGTAACTACCACATTCTCCAGTTCATTCACTGTTTTAGACAGCGAAATGTTCAGCACAGAGGATTTTCCTACTTTCTGCTCTACTTCGTTGAAGCCTACGGCAGAAAATACCAGAACTGCATTATCTGCAGCACTGATCCTGAAATTTCCGCTGGCGTCACCTACTGTAGCAGTAGTAGTACCCTTGATTTTAACTGAAACACTGGGAACAGGAGCCCCCTGGTCATCTTTAACGGTACCCGTGATCGGACGTACCTGTGCAGTAACCGCTATCGAAAAACATAGCAAGGCCACTACAAGTGTGGATACAATTTTCTTCATGTTTTTAGTTTTTGGATAAACTTTTGAGTGGACGAATATAACCAATCATGTCAAATGTTAAAAAAAAACTAATTCAACAAAATTTACAATCAGTTAACATGCATCCGAACGGGTGATAGACCAAGGAAAAGGAAAATTTGCTGCGCTAAACGCAAAAATAAAGTTAATATGATTTTTTTGTACATAATAAGTAATTGATAATCAAAATATATTAATAATATAAATATTTATTATTCTCTCCTTCTTTCCACCAAACAGATTCACTCAAGACTGAGTACCTGTTAATCGCTTAAAAACAGCAGGGAAATCTGAAAAAAAAAGCAGGGGCTGCCCCAATTCGGATATTTTTGCGTTTATATGCTATTATTAGATGGAAAAACCGCTTCTGCTGCGGTAAAAAATGAGGTCAGGGAAGAGACCATACACCTGCTTGCTGAAGGTAAAAGAGCCCCACACCTGGCGGCCATCCTCGTAGGTACCAACGGCGCCAGCGAAACCTATGTGGCCAGTAAGGTCAAGAACTGTGAAGAAGTAGGGTTCCGCTCTACCCTGATCCGGCTGGACAGTGATGTGGCCGAAAACGTATTACTCGAAGCTATCGCAGCCCTGAACAATGATAATGAAGTAGATGGCATTCTGGTGCAGCTACCCCTGCCCAAACAGATCAGCGAACAGAAAGTGATCGAAGCCATTGATCCTTCCAAAGATGTGGATGGTTTTCATCCCAGCAGTGCCGGTAAACTGGTGCAGGGTTTACCCAGTTTTATCCCAGCTACTCCTTACGGCATTATGCTGATGCTCGAACTGTTTGACATCCCCACAAAAGGCAAACATGCCGTTGTGATAGGGCGCAGCAATATTGTAGGCAGACCCATGAGTATTCTGCTCAGCAGTAACCAGAAAAGAGGCAACTGCACCGTAACCATCTGCCACTCCCATACACCTAACCTGAAAGAAATCTGTCTGCAGGCCGATATTCTGGTAGCCGCGCTGGGCCGCCCCGAGTTTGTAAAAGCAGACATGGTAAAAGAAGGTGCCGTAGTAATTGATGTGGGTATCACCCGCGTAGACGATGCTACTGCTAAAAAAGGCTTCCGCATTAAGGGTGATGTGGCATTTGCAGAAGTAGCACCCAAAACATCCGCCATTACGCCGGTACCCGGTGGCGTAGGACTGATGACCATTGCCGGATTATTGAAAAATACATTGCAGGCGTATAAACAGAACCAGCTATAAGAAATGTCGAATATCGAACAGGGAACACCGAACGCCGAAGTATCACTCCGATCTGCATTCGACATTCCCTGTTCGATATTCGATATTCAATTGCAGAACCCGTAAGTATCTCATTTTTGACATGACTACAACTACTCAAAATACTCTTCCCGTTATGGAAGCTTTCTACACCATTCAGGGAGAAGGTTTTCACCAGGGCCGGGCCGCTTATTTTATACGGCTGGGAGGCTGCGATGTGGGTTGTGTCTGGTGTGATGTAAAAGATAGTTGGGACGCTACCCGACATCCGCAAAAATCCGTAGAAGAAATCGTAGCTGCCGCTGAAACATTTCCCGGCCGTCTGGCAGTGATTACCGGTGGCGAACCTTTGCTGCATAACCTGGATGCCCTCACAAACGCATTACATGCAGCCGGTTTTGAAACCAATATGGAAACCTCCGGTTCCTCACCACTGAGTGGAGAATGGGACTGGATCTGCCTCTCGCCCAAAAAATTCAAAGCACCGGTTCCAGCCATCATTCCATTGGCGAATGAATTAAAAGTGGTCATCTTTAACAAACACGATTTTGCCTGGGCTGAAACCTATGCGGCACAGGTAAACAAGCATTGTAAACTGTATCTGCAGCCCGAATGGGACAAAGCTGCAGAGATGACTCCACTCATCATCGAGTATATCAAAGCCCATCCGCAATGGGAACTGAGCCTGCAGGTACATAAATATATCAACGTACCCTGATGTACCGTTTCAGCTATTGTTGGAAAGGAAGAATAACTTTAACATAGTCCTGTTTTGCTTTTTTACGATCTTGTTCCTGCTATGAAAATCTTTTTATTCTGTCTACTGGTTCTGGTATCCACCCATGGTTTTTCGCAGGTCTATGAGCCTGAGCGCGTAAATGCCAAAGCGGTAAAAAATTATGAAAAAGCGCTGGACCTGCTGCAAGACGGGCAGTTGCAGGAAGCTGTTCCGATACTATTGCAATCCATCAAAGAAGACAGCAATTTTGTAGATGCCTATTTATCGCTGGCCGGTGCGTTGGGGCAACTGAAAAAATATGACCAATCGGTGAAGCTGTATGAGAAAGCACGTAATAAAGACACTTCGTATTTTCTGTTATATAATCTCCCCTATTCTATCAACCTTGCCGGAATGGGTAAATTTGAAGAAGCATTGGCTGCGGTGAGATCTTTTCTCCGTTATCCCAAACTGAATGAACGAAGTATCAAAAGCGCACAATACCGGATCCGTTGTTACGAATTTGCCATCCGTTATGAGAAAGAACATCCCCCAACTTCCTACACATTTACTCCGATTAACCTCGGCGATAGTGTAAATACGGCACAACCGGAATATTATCCATCGGTAACGGTAACAGACAGCCTGCTGGTATTTACCAGACTGGGGCCACGTGGCCGGGAGGATTTTGTTGAGAGTGCCATGCGTAAACAAGGATTTGGCAAATGGAAATTAATCGATGGAGATATCAATGAAGAAACCAACAAAGGGGCACTGTCTGTTTCGCAGGATGGCGAATGGATGCTTTTTGCCGGCCAACTGAGCACACAGAGCTACCGCAGTTTTGATATTTATATTTCCTACTATACACCGCAGGGCTGGAGTGAACCGCAGAGCCTGGGACCGAATATCAATACCGATGGGTATGAGAGTGGGCCTACGTTGAGTCCGGATAAACGTGCCCTTTATTTTATCAGCGACCGTCCGGGCGGTTATGGTGGCAGAGACCTCTATGTAAGTTACCGCCAACCCAATGGCAAATGGGGGCCAGCTGTAAATATGGGGCCGGATATCAATTCTGCCGGAGATGAACAGGCCCCTTTTATTCATGCCGATAACCAGACCCTGTATTATACGTCTGATGGTTTACCGGGATATGGCGGATCGGACCTGTTTGTGATTCGGAAAAACGGGAATGGTGAATGGAGTAAACCAGAGAACCTCGGCTACCCGATCAATACCATCGAGAACGAAGGAAGTCTGGCTGTTTCGGCAGATGGATTAACAGCGTATTATGCCAGTGACAGGAGTGATAGCCGCGGAGGACTGGATCTGTACAAATTTGATCTGCGGCCGGATATACGTCCTTACCGCACTTTATACGTGAAAGGAAAAGTGACCGATAAAAAAACAGGCAAGCCATTACCGTCTTCGGTAGAACTGGTAAACAACAGCAATAACAATTTGCTGATGAAAGTGCAGACAGATGAGCTGGGCGAATACTTTATCACATTGCCAACCGGTAAAGACTATACATTCACCGTTAACCGGAAGGGGTATCTTTTTTACAGCGAGTTATACGCATTGGGCAGTAGGGAAGCAGATAGTGTTTACCGGAAAGATATTTTATTACAACCGGTGGAACTGAATGCCGTAAGTGTTTTTCAGAATATCCGTTTCTCCAGTAATTCATTTGAGTTGCCACCGGGTGCGCTGATTGAACTGGATCGTTTACTGCAGGTATTAACAGAAAACCCCACCCTGAAAGTGGAGATCAGCGGACATACAGATAATATCGGCAAGGCGGAGGACAACCAGGTACTGGCCACCAACCGTGCCAAAGCCATTGCGGATTATCTGAAGAGTAAAGGAATTGCAGCTGACAGGGTTACCTATAAAGGATATGGCGCCACCCAACCGGTTGCTGATAATACTACCGAGGCGGGCAGGGCACAGAACCGGAGAACTACGTTTACAATCACCGGTTTATAGCGTATAAATACCTAACCGGAATCTTCACATTTTGCAGACATTGAACAGGATTAAAACTGTTTGTATGCAGGATGAATTGTATTACCAGGTAGCCCTCACCCTGGTACCCGAACTGGGGGCCATCCGCTGCCGCCAATTAGTGGATCATTTTGGATCGGCGGCAGCTGTTTTTAAAGCAAAGAAAAAAGAGATTGCCGCAGTAGAAGGTATTGGGGAAGCCTGTGCCAGATCGATCAAGGAATGGAACGATTTCGGCGAAGCGGAAACGGAGATCCGGTTTACAGAACAACACGGTATACAAACCCTCTTCCTCACCGACGCTGCCTACCCGCAACGTTTATTACACTGTTATGATCCGCCCACTCTTTTGTATTATACCGGTAATGCAGATTGTAACCATCGGTATATCATCAGTATTATCGGCACTAGAAACCATACAGATTATGGCCGGCAGGTTACGGAACAATTGGTGGCAGATCTGCAGGAGCAACAGGTAATGATCGTGAGCGGACTTGCTTTCGGGATTGATGCCATTGCACACCGTTCGGCTTTACAATATGGATTACCCACCATCGGGGTGTTGGGCCATGGATTGGATACGGTGTACCCGATGCAGCACAGATCGCTTGCCAGAGAGATTGCCGGGCAGGGTGCATTGTTAACGGAATTCCGCCGGCATACACAACCCGATAAACACAATTTTCCCAGACGAAACCGGATTGTGGCCGGGATGGCAGATGCTACCATTGTGATAGAAACGGCCAATAAAGGAGGCAGTATGATTACGGCAGAACTGGCTTACACTTATAACCGCGATCTGTTTGCAGTACCCGGAAAAATCACAGACTCCAAGAGCAGTGGTTGTCTGCAACTGATCAAACAGAACAAAGCCATGGTGTACACAGGCGCTGAAGATGTACTGCATATACTGGGCTGGGCAGAAAAGAAAAAGCCGGTTATCAAAAAACAGAAAGAGTTATTTATTGAATTGAATCCTGATGAAAAAATCATTGTTGATCTGTTATCGGAACAGGAAGGAACCCCCATCGATATACTGTACCTGCGGAGTGGTTTGAGCAGCAGTACCGTAGCGGCGGTTTTGCTGAAACTGGAGTTGCAGAATATTGTTGTATCGCTGCCGGGTAAAATATACCGGCTTCTTTAACTTTTAACTTTTAACTTTTGGAAAGTTGTAGAACTTTCCAAAAGTTATTTACTCAGGCAGATCATACACTGTCTGTTGCTGTTCCTGCAGCATGGTTTCTTTTCTTCGCCAGTTCAGGAGTAATAACATGGCCACCAATGCCAGTAAACCGGGTAATAAAAAAGCGTATAATAAATTCTCTAACCTGTTCCGGTAAATCCATCCCGAGATCAATGCGCCGCTGCCGATACCCAGCTCCAGCGCAATATAAACAGATGCTACGGCCCTGCCGCGGTTCTCCGGTTTGCAGAGGTCTACTGTCCATGCCATCAGGGTAGGCCCATTCATCCCAACGCTGAATCCTAAAAGGCAGGCACTGATGATCACCATGATTATGCTATGCGCCAACGACAATACCACCATTGCAACCAACATGGTAAAGGATGAAAAGATCAGCACAATGATCCGTCCGTGACGATCAGAAACTTTACCGGCTGCAAAACGGATAGCCAGAGAGGCTATTGTATAACAGGCATAAAAGAAACCTTTGTTCTTCAACCCCACCGACTCACTGAGATCGGGTGATAAAGTAAGTACCACGCCAATAGAGAAACAAAGCAGTGTCATAATGATAGCCGGACGAACAGAAGTATTATCGAAAATTTCATTCTTTTTAATATGCAGCAGACCGATCGTAAATGGTTGTGGGTTGGGTAATGTTTCCTTAATATTATACAGGATGATAACAGAACCCAATGCAAAAACAGCCGACACGATAAACATGGTATTGTAAGTATAATGCATCACCAGAAAACTACCTGCCAGCGGACCGATAGAAGAACCGAGACTGTAACCGATAGCCAGTGCCCCCAATGCTTCTCCCCTTCTTGATTCGTGTACCACATCTGCGCCATAGGCCGATGTAGCGGTTGGTTTAAATCCGGTAGAAAACCCATGAAAAAAACGTAACAACAAAAAACCGCTCACGGAGGTGAGTACCGGATATAAGAGGCTGCAGACCACACATACCAATGAACCAAAGATCATCACCGGCACACGTCCAACGGTATCGGTTAATTTTCCACTGAATGGTCTTGAGATACCTGCCATGAGCGTAAACAGTGCGATGATTAATCCTTTGTACTCGGCACCTCCCAAACTGGTGAGGTAACCCGGTAATTCAGGGATCAGCATGCTGAAACTGGCGCTGAAAAGGAAATTACTGAAGCAGAGTAAGCCGAACTGGAAGTTAAAATAAGGAGTATCTGCAGCAGGAGCAATTCTTGTCATCGCTCAAAAGTAAAAACAAATCCATTGGTAAATAGGGGTATTATTCCTGCCAAACCCTTGCTGTTACAGGCGGTTATATAGCTGTATGAAAAAGTTTTGGACTGAATTTACCTACCGCACTATCTTTGCACATGGCAACAAGAAATACTCCTCCCCGCACCAAGTCTGCTTCTTCCAGGTTATTCGGCGAAGGTCTCACATTCGACGATGTATTGTTAATGCCCGCTTTCAGCGAGATCCTGCCCCGCGAAGTAGATATCCGTTCACACCTCACCAAAGACATTATACTGAATGTACCCATGCTGTCTGCAGCCATGGATACCGTTACCGAAGCCAATCTGGCCATTGCGCTGGCACGTGAAGGTGGTCTGGGTATCCTGCACAAAAATATGAGCATTGAACGCCAGGCAGAACAGGTACGGAAAGTAAAAAGAAGTGAAAGCGGGATGATCGTTGACCCGATTACCCTCTTAATCGATGCCACTATCGGTGATGCACTGAAGCTGATGAAAGATAATAAGATCGGTGGTATTCCGATTGTAGATGCGGGCCAGAAACTGGTAGGAATCTTAACCAACCGCGATCTCCGCTTTGAAACTGATAAGCGAAGAAAAGTGAAAGAAGTGATGACGAAAGAAAACCTCATCACAGCACCGGAAGGCACTGATCTGAAAAAAGCAGAAAAAATCTTACGCCAATATAAAATTGAAAAACTGCCCGTAGTAAACAGGCAGGGTAAACTGATCGGTCTGATCACCTACCGGGATATTCTGCAACTGCGCAATTATCCTAATGCGGTGAAAGATTCGATCGGCAGGTTACTGGTGGGTGCGGCGCTGGGTATTACGCAAGACCTGATGGACCGAGCTTCTGCCCTTCAGTTTGTAGGCGTAGATGCCGTTACTTTAGATAGTGCGCATGGCCATAGCAAAGGGGTGATACAGGCCCTCAAAGCCCTACGTAAAAATTTCAAAAACTTACAGATCATTGCCGGTAATGTAGGTACCGCTGCCGGTGCCAAAGCATTGGCAGAAGCGGGTGCCAATTGCGTGAAAGTGGGTATTGGGCCTGGTTCTATCTGCACTACCCGTATCGTGGCCGGTGCCGGTGTTCCGCAATTAACCGCCATCATGGAAGCAAGTAACGCTTTGAAAGGAAAAAATATTCCGGTTATTGCCGATGGCGGTATCCGCTACACAGGTGATATGGTAAAAGCACTGGCCGCAGGTGCCAATGTGGTAATGATGGGTAGTGTGTTTGCAGGAGTAGAAGAAAGTCCGGGTGACACCATCATCTACGAAGGAAGAAAATTCAAAGAATACCGCGGTATGGGCAGTCTGGGTGCTATGAGCCAGGGAAGCGGCGACCGTTATTTCCAGGATGTAGAAGCAGATATCAAAAAATATGTACCGGAAGGTATTGAAGGGCGTGTAGCTTATAAAGGGTATCTGAACGAGATTGTTTACCAGTATGTAGGCGGTTTGCGTTCCGGGATGGGTTACTGTGGTGCCAAAGATATCAAGGCATTACAACAGGCTACTTTTGTAAAGATCACCAATGCGGGAATGAAAGAAAGTCATGCGCATGATATTGATATTACGAAGGAGGCGCCGAATTATAGCAGGAAATAAGTTCTAGGTTCTTGGTTCTGAGTTCTTGGTTCTAGGTTCTGAGCTTTAAACATAATCAGTAACAGGTGACTCGGCAAAAGTGTCACCTGTTTTTTTTAGGATCCGGGGTAAGGTGGATGGATAACTGAATTATGTAACGGTTGGTTAACCTCCATCAACCAAAAGCGATGTATCTTTCCAAAAAAAGCTGGTGAAAAAGATTGTTCTGATCAGTCTGCTTATAGGCATATCGTTTTGCAGTGGTTTTGCGCAAAGCGGTTCCTCTCATCTCCGTATCAGTGTACTGACCTGTGCACCGGGACAGGAACTCTATTCCACTTTCGGGCATACGGCTATCCGCATCATCGACAGCAGCCGGCAAACAGATCTTGTATTCAATTACGGCACTTTTGATTTCAGCGATCCGGATTTTTATTCCAAGTTCACCAGGGGCAAACTCGATTATTTTTTATCGGTAGCACCGCTGGAAGATTTTATGTACGAGTACCGGTCTGAGAACCGGGATGTACACGAGCAGGTTTTGGCAGTAACCGATAGTACCAGACAAATCATACAGCAGGCATTGGCAGAGAACCTGGCGGGTCCGGCACGTTATTATAAATATGATTTTCTGTACAATAATTGCACTTCGCGGGTACGGGATATTTTGATGAAATATGCCGGTTTGAAAGCAGATCAGGTATTGGTGCCAGCCGGAACCAGTTTCCGGGATATGCTGCATGAATACCTTGACAAAGGCAACCAGGCATGGAGCAAACTGGGAATTGATCTGGTATTGGGTAGTCCGATAGATCAGAAAGTGAACATAGCCGAATCTATGTTTTTACCCGATTACCTGATGAAGGGAATAGATAGTTCTGTTCATACCCCCTCATCGAGGGTACTGCAGGAAAAAATACTGATCAATCGGGGCAATGGCAATCAGGCGCCTCTTCGTAATACACCTTTAATCCTGTTCAGTTTATTGGGTATTGTGGCGGGTATTATCGCATCCCTTAAACATAAAGCAGCTATCTCTTTCACAAAACTGATAGATTTTCTTTTATTCCTGATAACAGGTCTGATTGGTTGTTTGCTGTTATTCATGTGGTTTGGCACCGATCATGCGGCCAGTGCCGCCAACTATAACCTGCTATGGGCCATGCCTTGTAACCTGGTTGCCGCATTTGCAGTCTGGAAAAGACCTGCCTGGTTACAAAAATACTTTACGGTGTATTCCATTATGCTCATAGCCACTTTGCTACTTTGGTTCTGGCTGCCGCAGGAATTGAATACGGCTTTACTACCAGTTTGTTTGTGGTTATTGTTCCGGAGTATCCGGCTAAGAAAGAAGTCATAGATGATCAACTATGGAAAAAACATTCTCCTGTCATTCCACCACTATTTCCTACACCCTTCAGGGAAAGGGAACACCTGTGGTGTTACTGCATGGCTTTGGAGAAGACAGCCAGATCTGGAACACACAGGTTTCCTTTCTGCAGGAGTTTTGTATGTTACTTGTACCCGATCTACCCGGTTCGGGTAAGTCTTCGCTGTTTGCAAAAGAAAATTCCATTGCTGATCCTGTCAGCATAGAAGATTATGCAGATCTGATCTATGCTTTGTTACAGACAGAAAACATTGCTTCCTGCATTATGCTGGGTCATAGTATGGGGGGATATATTACACTGGCTTTTGCAGAAAAATATCCAGCCATGCTGCGGGCTTTCGGTTTGGTACATTCCACGGCTTTTGCAGATAGTGAAGAGAAAAAAGCGATGCGGGCCAAAGCGGTAACCACTATCGCGCAATATGGAGCAGCTGCTTTTTTAAGAAATACGATCCCTAATTTATTTGGCAAAGCTTTCAAAGAAACTTCTCCGGAAAAAGTAAGCCAACTCATCGCATCTGCTGCCGGTTTTACAGTGGTAGCACTGCAACAGTATTACATTGCTATGATGAACCGCCCCAATCGCTGCAATGTATTGGCAGGCAACCCATTACCTGTACTCTTCGTTATGGGAACCGAAGACGTGGCCGCGCCGATGGAAGATGTGTTGCAGCAGGTTCACCTGCCCCGGATTTCGTATATTCATGTATTACCGGGTTGCGGACACATGGGTATGTGGGAAGCCCCTGCACCACTCAACCAACTGCTGCTGGCTTTTATCAACCCTTAACTATTAGCAGATATATGAAGAAGTGTTTCTTCATATCAGCCTTGTTATTTTGTTTTTCTCCTTCACAGGCAAGACATGTGGCAGGAGGAGAACTTTTTTATGAATACATAGGTCCCGGCAATTTATCAGGCACTGCCAGCAGTGTTTACCGGATCACTTTACGTTTATTCAGAGATTGTGCCACATCGGGTCCGGTACTGGAGGCAGAAAATGTAACTGTTGGTATTTATTCCAACGATAATAACCTCCTGGTATCAACGGTTCCGTTACCTCTTTTTAATGCAGTTAGTACCATTTCATTAAACACCAGTGCATTCCCTTGCCTGGTGGGCAATGTGAATGTTTGTTACGAGATCGGCATCTTTACCGCTACCGTAACGCTGCCGGATAATGTGACAGGTTATACCCTGTCGCGAACCGGATGTTGCCGGGTAGATAGATTATCCAATCTCGCTATCTCAACCAATGTTGGCAGCAACTACGTAACCAGGATTCCGGGAACGGGCATTTTAGGTGCCGGACATAATAATAGTCCACAATTCTTTGTACGCGATACAGCATTGGTTTGTGCCCGCAAAAGATTCATCCTCGATTTCAGTGCGCGGGATGCAGATGGCGATTCTCTTTCTTATTCTTTTTGCGAAGCCTATGCTGCCCCCTCTGGTGCCAATAACGCAGGCCCACCCAGATCGCTTAGTCTGATCCCTTTACCTTACGCGTCTATTTACAGTGGTAATTATCCGCTGGGGTCGGAGGTCAGTATCAATCCGGCTACCGGCATCATCAACGGGATAGCGCCACCGGAAGGACAGTATGTCGTAAATGTATGCATCACCGAATGGCGGGCCGGAAAACCCATCAGCGAGCACCGGAAAGATTTTATCCTGAAAGTGCAGAACTGCGATATCATTGAAGCGGTACTACCTGAGAAGATCATTCAATGCAAGGACTCCATCGTACATTTTGAAAACCTCTCTACCTCCGCATCCATCACTTCCTACCGCTGGGATTTTGGTGATGGCACAAATAATTTCGCTACCAGCCCAACGGTAGATTATCCCTATGCAGATACCGGCATGTATATTGCCCGGTTAACCGTAACCGGTCCGCAGGGTTGTCTGGGATCTGCCAGCACCCGTGTATTTGTATACCCGGGATTTCAGCCGGCATTTTCTGTACTGGGAAGTTGTGTGCAGAATCCTTACCAGTTCAAAGATCTTACCAGTACCCGTTATGGTACGGTGAACAGCTGGCGTTGGGACCTGGGTGATGAGGAAAGCACAGCAGATACATCGGTTTCCAAAAACACTTCTTACACTTATCCCAAACCTTCGGTAAAAGATGTGAAGCTGATTGTTACCAGTAGTAAAGGTTGTATAGACAGTGTGTTTCAACAACTCACTGTAGCAGACAAACCAAAATTGCAATTACCTTTCAAAGACACGCTGATATGTTCTATTGATACCCTGGCCATTCCTGTATTGAACACAGGCAGTTTTTCCTGGCAACCCAACCGGAATATTCTATTTGCGAACAGTTCTGCGCCATTGGTATTTCCCAAAGACACTACGCGGTATATTGTCACCCTTAACGATAATGGTTGTGTGAATAGTGATACCGTTACTGTGAATGTATTATCCTTTATCAATGTGCAGTTAGGTAATGATTCTATGATTTGCCAGACAGATACATTTCGGCTCCGGCCGGTTAGTGAGGCATTGAGTTACCGCTGGAGCAGTTCATCAGGCGTATCTATCAACGATGTGAAATTTCCGCTGGTACAACCGCTGGTGAATACACTGTATTATGTTACCGCCAACCTGGGCAAATGCCAGGACAGGGATACGGTACTGATCAAAGTGGCGCCTTATCCAGTAGCCATAGCCGGTCCGGATACCACGATCTGTTTTGGTACAAGAATACAACTGAGAAGTACCGTAACAGGCAGCTCCCTGAACTGGACCCCCACAAACTCGCTTATAGATCCTACGGTGGGTTCTCCGGTAGCAGGGCCATCCAGAACCACCACGTATGTATTGCATGTAACCGATACGGCGGGCTGCCGTAAACCGGTTACAGACTCAGTAGTCGTAACCGTTGCTCCCCCCATAGCTGCCCATGCAGGAAAAGATACTGCTGTATTAGCTAACCAGCCGCTGCAATTACAGGCATCCGGTGGATTGCGTTACAATTGGTACCCGGAATATGGTCTTAGCAATCCATCTATAGCTAACCCGTTAGCCACACTGGATGCCAGCATCGACTCGATCCGTTACCGCGTAAGTGTTAGCGATGCCGCAGGTTGTTATGCGGAGGATGCGCTCCTGGTCAGGGTGTATAAAACAGGACCGGATATTTTTGTGCCCTCTGCTTTCACGCCTAATGGAGATGGTAAGAATGATATTCTAAGACCGGTTACACTTGGCATCACCCAACTTACTTATTTCAGGGTATACAACCGCTGGGGGCAATTGATTTTCGGTACCAGCGAGCTGGGTAAGGGCTGGGACGGCGTATTTAATGGTGCCCCGCAGGCTGCCAACACCTATGTTTACGAAGCCGAGGGTACCGATTATACCGGTAAAACAGTGTACCGCAAAGGAACTGCGGTATTGATCAGATAATTCGTTAAAATACAGCTGACAGGCAGCAGCATCTGCCTGTTTTCCCTCTTTATTATTAAGTGTTGTGAGTCCGTTAAAACCAACAGGATTCTGTTAACGAAACGTTTACAAATAGTACTTTCACGCTGGCAATCACGCGTATCGGGATCAAATGATCCCAGGTTCGGAGAAAGATGCTGAACAGGAATATAGAAGATGAAAAAAGCTGTCTACACCATTGTTTTCGTATTAGCCATGCTAACCAGTTATGGGAAGCATATTACCGGTGGTGAGATTTACTATACCTACCTGGGGGCCTCTACTACCAGCCCGGGTAAACTTTCTTATAAACTCACTTTACTGTTATACAAAGACACTACGGTTACCGGTGCAGGTGTAGCTTCGCTTGGCGTAGCTTACCCGCTTTCGATTTTCAGAGGAGATAATAATACACTGGTAACCACCGTTACTGCCCGCAGGAGTAATTATGAGTACATGAATCTTTCTACGTACAATCCGTGTTTAAATACAAGGCCACCCGTACGTTTTGCCGTGGCCACTTTTGAAGCGACCGTTGATCTGGATCCATTGGCAGCAGGTTATATCGTAGCACACTCGCAATGTTGTCGGATTGATCAGATCGTTAATATCAATTCGTTGAATGTGGGAGCTACCTACTGGGTAAAAATCCCGGGCAGTAACGACAACCCTTTTGCTCCCAATAATTCGAATGCTGTTTTTAATAAAAGGGATACGATCCTCGTTTGTAAAAGTTCCCCCATTGCTATCGATTTTTCTGCAAAAGATCCCGACGGAGATTCGCTGGTGTACAAATTTATCCCGGGTTATATCGGAGCCAGTCCTAATATTGCCATACCACCGAATGCAGATGCACCACCTTATATTCCGGTAAATTACCTGGGCAGTTATACATCCACACTCCCATTGGATAGTGGCATCACCATCAATTCCAGCACAGGGTTGGTTACGGGTATTGCCCCTGCCACTACGGGCGTATACCTGATGGCAGTGCTGGTAGAAGAGTACAGGAATGGCATCAAGATATCGGAACACAGAAAAGATTTCCAGATCAGCATCAATGATTGTACCCTTACCGGAGCTGTGCTGAAACCCACTTATGTAACCTGTAACGGTACCACACTTTCCTTTCAGAATGAATCAACCAGTTCTAATATTGATTCTTACCTCTGGGACTTTGGTGTGCCCGGTATCAATACCGATGTATCTACCAGTCCAACACCTACCTACGACTATTTAAAAAGCGGAAAGGACAGTGGCACTTACACCGTTAAACTAAAAGTAACCGCTGTGGGTGGTTGCCAGGATTCTACTACGGCTGTAGTAAAAGTGTATCCCGGTTTTAATCCCGGCTTTACCGTTACCGGCACCTGTTTCCTGAATAATTATCTGTTCTCAGATACTTCCAGAACAAAGTACGGATCCATCACCAGCAGAATCTGGGATTTTGGCGATACCAATACCCTGGCTGACACTGCCCGCAGCAAAGACACTGCCTGGAAATATACAGCTGCCACCAACGTGCAGGTGAAAATGATTGTGGCCAATAATGTAGGCTGTGTTGATACGGTTACCAAAACGGTAACCATTCTGGACAAACCCACGCTGAACCTTCCCTTCCGGGATACCCTGATCTGCAGCAACGATACGCTTGCCTTAAAAGTAAATATCAGCAGTGGCAGTATTTTATGGACACCATCTGTAGGCCCCAACAGCACCCGGATTCTTAACCGGGCCACCAATTCGCCATTGGTATTTCCCAGGGATACCACGAAATACTATGTATCTGTTAATGACAATGGTTGCGCCAACACGGATACTGTAACCGTAAATGTGTTACAATTTATTTCGGTAAAAGCAGGTGTAGATACGGCTATCTGCCTGACGGATACCTTTCGGTTACGGCCGGTGAGTGATGCATTGAGTTATCAATGGACCAGTTCTTCGGGCGCAACTATACAAAATATCAAAAACCCATTGGTGCAACCACTGGTAAACACGAAGTATTATGTAATTGCCAATCTGGGCAAATGCCAGGCCAGGGATTCTGTAGCGGTAGCGGTAGCCCCTTACCCAACGGCAAGTGCCGGACCTGATCTGACCATCTGTTATGGAACCCGTGCCCAGTTAAATGGGTCGATTGTGGGCAATTCCTTCAAATGGAATCCGGCTGCTACATTAATTAATGAAAATACCTTAACACCGGTTGCCGGCCCCACCCGCACTACAGCGTATGTTTTAACGGCTACCAATACAGTTGGTTGTCCCAAACCGGTTACCGATACCATACTGGTTACCGTTATTCCACCTGTAATAGCCAATGCGGGAAAAGATACATTCGCTGTTCCTACGCAGCCATTACAATTGAATGCCAGTGGCGGAACGGGTTATGTATGGTCGCCTGCTGATTATCTGAATAATCCCAATATCGCCAACCCGGTAGCTGTATTCGACAACAACATAGATTCGATCCGTTATACGGTAAGAGTGAGTGAAGGCGCCTGTTTTGCGGAAGACCAGGTATTGGTCCGTATATTCAAAAACGGGCCGGATATCCTGGTTCCCTCCGGCTTTACCCCTAACGGAGATGGCAAAAATGATGTGATCAGACCCAGTCTGGTGGGCATCAGTAAACTTACGTATTTCAGCATTTACAATCGCTGGGGACAACTCCTCTTCACCACCACCGAAGAGAACAAAGGATGGGACGGTAATTTTGCCGGTGTAGCGCAAGCCAGTGGCGCCTATGTGTACCAGGCATCCGGTGTAGATTATCTCGGCAATACAGTATTCAGAAAAGGAACTGTGGTACTGATCAGGTAAAACGCCCTTTTACTTATTCACTTTTCTGTAAGTACCATAATGGAATAACGGCATTCCTGTACTTTTGTGATCCCTTTTTACTTCAATCTTTTATATGGATAAAATTATCTTGATTACCGGTGCCAGTTCAGGTTTTGGCAAAGCCATTGCTGAAAAATTTGCCGCTGCCGGATGGAACTGTATTCTTACCGGAAGAAGGGCCGACAGGCTGAACGCATTGGCTGCGGAACTACAAACAAAATACCAGGTGAAAGCGTTACCGCTTGTATTTGATGTGCAGGACAGGAAAGCTGTTTTTGCTGCTATCGAAAACTTACCTGCTGAATGGACAACGATCGATGTACTGGTGAACAATGCCGGCCTGGCGCTTGGACGCGATAGTTTTGAAAATGCTAACCTCGACGACTGGGATACCATGATCGATACCAATGTAAAAGGTATCATGTATGTAACCAAAGCAGTATTGCCGTATATGACGGCACGCAAAAAAGGGCATATCATCAACATGGGTTCTGTGGCCGGCAAACTGGTTTACAAGGAAGGCAATGGCTATTGCGCGAGTAAACATGCAGTAGATGCTTTGAGTAAAGCTATGCGGATTGATCTGTTGCCTCACCGCATTAAGGTAACCGCCATTCATCCCGGTGCTGCAGAAACGGAATTCTCCATGGTACGTTTCAAGGGAGATGAAACAAAGGCCAAACAGGTGTATGATGGTTTTATTCCTTTGTATGCAAATGATGTGGCCGATATAGCCTTTTACTGTGCATCCTTACCGGAGAATGTATGTATCAATGATCTTACCGTTTCGTCTGTGTCGCAGGCAGATGGCATTTATATCCATAAATAACCCAATCCTATGTTCAGTTCCATTCAACATTTTAGCGGCGTGTGGGAATCAGAAGCCGCAGCCACCATTTCCTGCTTTGAAAAACTGACCGATGAAAGTTTAACCAAAAACCTGGTACACGATCATCGCTCTATTCAGCGGCTCGCCAACCATATTATTAACTGTACAGCTGGTATTCCGCACGAAGCAGGTTTTCCGGTAGTGGGATATGAAAATAAAGAATACAAAACAGCAGCAGAAATTGTAGCCGCCTACAAAGCAGCTGTTGAAAAGGTAAAACAGGCATTGCAAACCTGTACAGATAATACCTTACAGGAAGAAAGCCCCATGTATGGCGAAACCTGGAAAAAAGGATTTTCCCTCTGGGTAACCGTGATGCACCAGATCCACCACCGCGGACAGTTAACCATCTTGATGCGTTTAGCAGGATTACCCGTACCCGGCGTATACGGCCCCTCCAAAGAAGAATGGGAAGCGATGGGTTTGCCACAGGCAGACTGAGGGAGTGAGTGGTGAGTTGTGAATGGGCAATTGGCAATGGTCAATGGAGGGTACTTCTATTTACCTGCCTACTCACTACTCACCACTGACAATTCACCATTGCCCATTCACCATTGCCAATTCCCGCAAAGAAGCCTGGTATTCTTCCCAGATCTCTTTCACAATTTCACCCGCAGGTTTAATGTCTTTGATGAGGGCGCTTACCTGGCCTACTTCCAGTTCACCTTCTTCGAGGTCGCCTTCAAACATGCCTCGTTTGGCGCGGGCACGGCCGAGGATATGCTGCAGTTCTTCTTCCGATGCGCCCCGCTGTTCGGCGGCACGTACTTCTTCAAAAAAACGATTTTTTAATAACCGTACAGGCATGAGTTTTTTCATGCTCAGTAAAGTATCTCCCTCTTCTGCTTTGATCACCGCTTCTTTAAAGGCGATATGCGAAGAAGCTTCCGGACTGCAGATAAAACGACTACCGATCTGCACTCCATCTGCACCCAGTACCTGTGCAGCCAGCATCTGCCGGCCGGTAGCAATTCCGCCGGCAGCGATCACCGGTATTTTTACAGCCGCCCTTACCAGTGGAATCAATACCAGGGTAGTCGTTTCTTCTCTTCCATTATGACCGCCGGCTTCAAAACCTTCGGCCACTATGGCATCGCAACCCGCTTCTTCTGCTTTTTTGGCGAACTTACTGCTACTGACCACATGTACCACTTTGATGCCCCTCTCTTTCAGGTAGGCTGTCCAGATTTTAGGATTACCGGCACTGGTAAATACAACAGGTACTTTCTCTTCTACGATAATATCGATCAATTCTTTGATGTCGGGATACATCAACGGAATATTCACTCCAAAAGGTTTATCGGTGGCCTTTTTACACTGCTGTATATGCTCGCGCAACACGGCGGGGTACATACTTCCCGCACCGATCAATCCCAAACCACCTGCATTGCTGACAGCACTGGCGAGTTTCCACCCGCTGGCCCAGATCATACCGGCCTGGATAATGGGAAACTGAATATTGAATAATTGAGCGATAGGCGAAGACATGGGAAGAATTTGAAAATTTGAAAATGTGCAATTTGAAAATGAGTGAATCTGAAAACCATTTTCACATTTTCAAATTACCACATTTTCAAATTCCTACCCAAAATCGATCTCTGTATTGTCTCCGATATTCAGGCTGCGGCTCAAGCCTTTTACAGAGGCATCGCTGCCGATGAGGGAATTATCGAGTACCACTTCGTCGAGGTTGGTATAGGAACCAATGATACTATCGCGCACGATGGAGTTTTTAATAGATGTATTGGCACCAATGGCCACATGCGGACCGATAATGGAATTAGAAATATCACATCCCGGCGCAATACTTACAGGAGGGATAATGATGGTTTCTTTGTACTCGTGTCCATCGGTAGTGTTACCTCCGAATTTCTTCAACAGGGTAGCATTACTTTCGAGCAGGGTTTCTTTTTTACCGCAGTCGAACCAGTTCTTCACTTTAAACGCTTTGAACCTGGCGCCGCGTTTGATCATACAGTCCAGCGCATCTGTTAGGTTGTACTCACCAAAGGTTTTGATATCCTGGGTAAACAGGTGATGCAGGCACTCAAACAGGAAATGGGTTTCCTTAATCTTATATAAACCCACCAGCGCCATATTACTTTTCGGGATCGCTGGTTTCTCTACCACCTGTTCAATAAATCCTTCTTCATCAATGGAAGCCACCCCGAAATTGCGCGGGTCGTCTACTTTTTTAATACCGAGCATGCTGAAAGGACTATTCACCACTTCTTTCACATCATATTCGCAGATGGTATCTCCGAGCACCACAAACACTTCATCGTTGCCTACAATGTTCCTGGTTAATTCAATAGCATGACCGGTACCCTGCCGCTCGTTCTGAAAAACGAAATGGGTGGTTAAATCGGGGTAAGTCTGTTTTACATAGTCCTGGATCTTTTCGCCCAGATACCCTACAATAAAAATATATTCTGTAATACCTGCTTCCCGCAACTGATCTACGATAAAACTCAGGATCGTTTTTCCGGCAATGGGGATCAGGGCTTTGGGTTGAGTATAGGTATGGGGTCTTAATTTGGTTCCGGCGCCCGCAACTGGGATGATTGCTTTCATGGGGGTTGTTTATGTTTGAATACTGCGTTGGTACCTTCTTCACAAGATCATCATGTATAGCCAACACAATATCAGGCGCCGAAATTAGGAAAAACTGCCGACGGGGCAAGTTTTGGGGAAAATAAGCCCCTTTTGAGGCCGGGATACCCGCTGTTTGACACATTCTGAAAGAATTTCCTCATTTTATTACCCGATTATCCCCTTTTGGCACAAATCCATCAGACGCAACAGGGCATCTATTTGCCCACTGCTTATCTTTGCGGCAAAATCATAATAATGCAAAGAGATACCCTGGTTTTCGACCTGATCAAGCAGGAACTGGAAAGACAACGTCATGGAATTGAACTGATCGCCTCTGAAAATTTCACCAGTTTGCAGGTAATGCAGGCCATGGGGGGCGTGATGACCAATAAATACGCCGAAGGGTATCCCGGCCGCCGTTATTATGCGGGTTGCGAAATTGTGGACCAGACAGAACAACTGGCCATCGACAGACTGAAACAGATCTTCAACATAGAATACGCCAACGTACAACCGCATAGTGGTGCACAAGCCAATGCCGCGGTAGCACTGGCCGTGTTGCAACCCGGCGATCCGATCCTGGGTCTTGACCTGAGCATGGGCGGACACCTTACCCATGGTTCTGCCGTAAACTACAGCGGTAAATTATACCAACCCCATTTTTATGGTGTAACCCGCGAAGACGGACTCGTGGATTATGCGATGCTGGAAGCCAAGGCCCGCGAGGTAAAACCCAAAATGATCATCTGTGGTGCCAGCGCCTATAGCCGCGACTGGGATTATGCCCGCATCCGCAAAGTAGCGGATGAAGTGGGTGCATTGGTGATGGCGGATATTGCACACCCTGCCGGACTGATCGCTAAAAAATTACTGAATGATCCATTCGATCATTGTCATTTTGTAACTTCTACCACCCACAAAACCCTTCGTGGACCACGTGGCGGTATTATCATGATGCGGAAAGATTTTGAAAATCCTTTTGGACTGAAAGATGTAAAAGGTAATATCCGCATGATGAGTAGCCTGCTGGACATGGCCGTATTCCCCGGCATCCAGGGTGGTCCGCTGGAGCACGTGATTGCTGCCAAAGCCATTGCGTTTGGAGAGATCCTCAGCGATGAGTTTAGCGTTTATGCCCAGCAGGTACTCAAAAATTCGCAGGCCATGGCCAAAGCATTGGTGGCTAAAGAATACCAGATTATCAGCGGTGGTACAGATAACCACCTGGTATTGATCGATCTGCGTAATAAAAATATCAGCGGTAAAAAAGCGGAGCAGGCATTGGTACAGGCAGATATTACCGCTAACAAGAACATGGTTCCTTACGATGATAAGAGTGCTTTTGTTACTTCCGGAATCCGCCTGGGCGTTCCGGCCATTACCACACGCGGTATGAAGGAAGAGCATATTCCGTTTGTAGTAGACGCTATCGATAAAGTGCTGATGAATGCAGATGATGCCGCTGTATTACAGGCTGTCAAAAAAGACGTAAATGCCTTTATGGAGCAGTTTGTACTGTATCCTGAATTAGGGTAAAATAGTTAAATGGGTGAAAAAGGGGTAACTTGTTGCTATAGCGCTTATCCTGAAACCCAATAAATCCTTTCTATGTTACAAAGATTACAAACCGTTTGGCTGCTGTTAGTTGCGGTACTGGCTTTTGTATCGCTGAAAGTATCTTTCTTCAGTGGCAATATCCTGGTAGAGAATGCGAAGCAATTCCAGAACTTCACTGCCATGAGCAATATGCTGATCATGATTCTGACTGTGGGTGTGGGCATTGCCTCACTCATCACCATCTTCCTGTTTAAAGACCGGAAACTACAGATCAAAATCGGTTTTGCGATACTGGCAGTTGCTGTGCTGAATATTGTTTTATACTATCTGCAAACCAAAAATTACGTTCCTGAAGAATGGACATTTGATATCACTTCCCTGATCACCATCGCCATCCCCTTCCTCTTATTCCTCGCCATTCGTGGAATTTACAAAGATGAAAAATTAGTGAAGAGTGTAGATAGGCTGCGCTAAGGAACAGATGAATATCGAACAGAGGAACAAGGAACAGACGAACGGAAAAGATGCCACATAATTCATCTGTTCCTTGTTCGTCTGTTCATCTGTTCTACAGATATTTCCCCGTATAACTTTCCTTTACTTTTTTAATGCCTGAAGGCACACCCGCATATACGAGGTTGCCACCGGCATCTCCGGCCTCGGGACCCAGGTCGATGATCCAGTCGGCGGACTTGATGACATCGGTATTATGTTCGATCACGATCAGCGAATGTCCCTGTTCTATTAATGCGTTGAAGGATGCCAGTAATTTTTTGATATCGTGAAAATGCAGTCCGGTAGTGGGTTCATCAAACACGAACAGCATATGTCCGATCCCTTTGCCCTTACCTAGAAAACTGGCCAGCTTTACACGTTGCGCTTCACCGCCGCTTAAGGTATCACTGCTTTGTCCCAGTTTGATATAACCCAGTCCCACATCCTGCAAAGGTTGTATGGCTGTTTTGATAGCTTTTTCATCGGCAAAAAATTCAATCGCTTCATCCACACTCATATCGAGCACATCGAACACACTTTTTCCGTGATACTGTACTTCGAGTACTTCTTCTTTGAACCTTTTGCCACCGCAGGATTCGCAGGTAAGGTGTACATCGGCCAGGAACTGCATTTCTACAATCTGTTCACCTTCGCCTTTGCAGGTATCGCAGCGGCCGCCATCTACGTTGAAAGAAAAATGTTTGGGTTGAAAACCACGCGTTTTAGACAGCTGCTGTTTGGCAAACAGATCGCGGATATGATCGTAAGCTTTGATATAGGTGATCGGATTACTACGGGATGATTTACCGATCGGGTTCTGGTCTACCAGTTCGATCTGTGAGATATAATCCATATCACCCGTCAGATTTTTATGCAGCCCTACTTTTTCCGAGAACTCTCCCTTCAGTTTCCGCAAAGCGGGCACCAATACCTGTTTTACCAGCGTAGTCTTTCCACTGCCGCTTACACCACTCACCACACACAAAGTATTCAGGGGAAAAGTAACACTGATATCTTTCAGGTTATTCTGCCGGGCGTTTTCTACGGTGATACTCCTGTTCCATTTGCGCACATTTTTGGGTGCATCTATCCGGAGTGTACCCGTAAGGTATTTACCGGTAAGACTTTCCGGGTTGGCCACCAGTTCATCATAATTACCCACCGCCACTACTTCGCCTCCCAGGTGCGAAGCCAGTGGACCCATATCAATAATATGATCCGCTTCGCGCATCATCATTTCATCGTGTTCTACCACTACCACAGTATTACCGAGATCGCGCAGCGCTTTCAATACACTGATCAAACGAACGGTATCGCGCGAGTGCAGTCCGATGGAGGGTTCATCCAGAATATACAACGAGTTGGTCAGGTTACTGCCCAGACTCCGCGTTAGCTGGATGCGCTGGCTTTCGCCGCCACTCAAAGAATTGGCCAGACGGTTTAGGGTAAGGTATCCCAGTCCAACATCTATCAAGGTCTGCATACGCTGATGAACTTCTATCAGGATCCTTTTGGCTACCTGCTGATCGTGTGCAGACAACACCAGTTCATCCAGCCATTTTTTCAGATCCTTCACCTGCCACTCGCATAACTCACCTATATGTTTACCGCCTACTTTCACATACAACGCTTCTTTGCGTAAACGGTAGCCTTTGCAATCCGGACAATTGGTACGGCCGCGATAACGGCTCAGCAGTACGCGGTATTGCACTTTGTATAGGTTCTGCTCCACTTCCTTAAAAAAATCATCAATGCCCTGCACCACGCCTTCGCCCTGCCATAACTGGCGGTATTGTTCCTTACTGAGATCGATAATGGGTTTGTGTATAGGAAAGCCGAATTTACCCGCATGTTTTACAAACTGCTCCCGCCACCAGCCCAGCTTCTCTCCTTTCCAGGGTGCTACTGCCCCTTCGTACACACTTAAGCGTTTATCAGGGATCACCAGGTCTTCATCAATGCCCAGCACCTGGCTAAAACCCTCACAGGTAGGACAGGCACCATAGGGGTTATTGAAAGAAAACAAATTGGGCACAGGTTCTTCGAACTGGATCCCATCGAGCTCAAATTTATTACTGAAATGAAGCAGTTCTTTATTATTGATCTCCACATACATCTCCCCCTCTCCCTCATAAAAAGCCGTACCGATCGAATCTGATAAACGATGGATATCATCTTCTTCAAATTCTTTGGTTACGATACGGTCTATGAGAACGTGAATGGTGAGTGGTGAGTGGTGAGTGGTGAGTTTCTTTGATAGTTCCTTATCGGTTAAAGCCAGTAAATCTTCAATGCGTATCAGCTCTGCAGATATCCCTTCCCCCACTGACGACTGACGACTCACGCCTGCCGACTCACGAATGTACATCCGCGAAAACCCTTTCTGCATCAATATATTCAGCTCTTCGCGCGTAGCACGATTAGCATGTTGTTTAAAGGGTACAATGATCACCAGTTTGGTGCCATGGGGCAAAGCCTGTATGGCTTTCATTACATCGGCCACATCATCTTTCTGCACTTCTTTGCCGCTAATAGGCGAAATGGTTTTGCCGGCACGGGCATACAGGAGACGCAGGTAATCGTAGATCTCCGTCATACTGCCTACGGTGCTGCGGGGTGTGCGGGTGATCACTTTCTGTTCGATGGCAATGGCGGGACAAAGACCTTTGATAAAATCCACATCCGGTTTTACCATCCGCGCCATAAACTGGCGGGCATAGGCACTCAGACTTTCTGCATAACGCCTTTGTCCTTCGGCAAAAAGTGTATCAATGGTTAAGGATGATTTACCGCTGCCCGAAACCCCAGTTACAACAATCAGTTTATTGCGCGGAAAGCTGACGGTTACATTCTTGAGGTTGTGCACGCGCGCCCCTTTCACGATGATGCTGCCGGAATCGTCTGTTGTCTTCTCTATTTTCGGGGACTTTGTCTTTGTTGCCATAGGGTCAGCAATTTAAACAGATTATCCGCGCAGATGTTTAGAAAGCCCGGCAGATGCGGATTTTTTTTACAAATGGTGGCTTTATTTCCTCCTTCCTGTCCAGCCGATCGGCAAGCTGAAATGTGTATAACCCAAAACCCGGAAAACATAATTTCCACAAAACTTTCCAGACATGAAAAGATGTATAATTTGTTGTTGAAAGTTAATGAGTTAGTCTGGGTGCATTCAACCAAAAGTTCTATCAACGCCCGGCATAAGCAGTACACAACTCAAAAATGATGATATGAGACCAGCAGAACAGGCATCTGATACGGAACTGATACGGGCATTCCAGGAAGGCGACACCGCCTCCTTCGAAACCCTTATCTACCGGTATAAGGATAAGATCTTCTCTTCCATTCTTTTCTTTGTGAAAGACAGTTACCTCGCCGAAGACCTTTTCCAGGATGTGTTCATCAAGATCATCGACACGCTTAAAAACAAGCGGTATACCGAGGAGGGTAAGTTCCTTCCCTGGGCATTACGTATTTCTCATAACCTCTGTGTTGATTATTTCCGGAAAGTAAAACGCACCCCCGCCATCCGCACCAGCGATAACCAGGATATTTTTGAAGTACTGCAGATCGTGGAAGAAGGGCCAGACAGCAAGATCATGCAGGGCCAGAGTCATGAGCGGGTACGCAAGATGCTGGACCTGCTGCCCGAAGAACAACGCGAGATCATTGTATTAAGGCATTATGCCAATATGAGTTTTAAAGAAATTGCCCTCATCACCAATTGCAGCATCAATACAGCATTGGGCCGGATGCGCTATGGGCTTATCAACCTGCGTAAGATGATGGTGGAGAAACAGATTGCCTTATAGGCAGGAAGCCGATTTCCAATCGATGAAAAGATCATGAACCCTTCATTACGATGAGGGGTTCGCCTTTTAGATAAGTTGATTTATTTGCTTTTATCAAACGCTTCTTTACCACACTGCAGCCATTTCAGGTATTCGGCCGCATTGGGGGTGTAGCCTACCGGGTGGTTCATCAGCTTTTCATTAGCATCCAGGATTCCGTATAGCGGTTGCGTGGTCTGGTTAAAATTCTCCGCTTCAAAAGTGGCCCATTTATCACCTACGGTGATGATGTCTTTGGTATCGCCATTTTTGGTCTTGTAATTCAGGATCCGCTGTTCAGCCGGCAGGTTCTTACGGTCGTCTACATAGAGTGAAACGAGGATATAATTTTCTTTGATATAGTTGTACACTTCGGGTTGCGTCCACACGTTCTCTTCCATCTTACGGCAGTTCACACAGGCCCAGCCGGTGAAATCGATCAGGATAGGTTTGCGCTGCTCTTTTGACAAAGCCACCGCTTTGGCATAATCGTTCACCACATTGGCTTCCAGTCCTTTGCCATGCACATTACCTGTTCCATAAATACTATAGCTCAAAGGTGGCGGAAAACCGCTCAGTAACTGCAGGTTGGCGTATTTGGTGGGGGTAACACCGGGTAAGAGATAAAGGGTAAACAGCAAAGCGAGAACACCCAGTGCTTTTCTGCCTTTACTGATCTTCATTCCCTTGTAATCGTGCGGTAAACGCAGGATGCCAAAAAGGTACAAGGTCAATCCGGCACCCACCAGGATCCAGATCCCGATAAATACTTCGCGCTTGAGTAAACCCCAGTGCATGACCAGGTCGGCATTAGACAGAAATTTGAAAGCCAGGGCCACTTCCAGAAAAGCCAGGATCTTTTTTACGGTATCCAGCCAGCCACCTGATTTAGGTAGTGATTGTAACCATTCAGGAAAAATAGCGAACAGGGCAAAAGGCAGAGCCAGGGCCAGGCCAAAACCTGCCAGACCTGAAGTTAACTGCCAGGCACCTCCACTCAAAGAACCTACCAGTAAGGAGCCCAGAATCGGACCGGTACAGGAGAAGGAAACGATGGCCAGTGTTAAGGCCATGAAGAAAATGCCACCCATACTACCCAATCCGCTTTTCGAATCTGCTTTACTGGCAATGCCACTGGGCAGGGTGAGTTCGAAATAGCCAAAAAAGGAAATAGCAAAAAAGATGAAAATGATGAAAAAGATAACGTTGAGCCAGGAATTGGTGGAGATATTATTAAAGATCTCCGGCTGCACATTACCCAAAATATGGAAAGGCAGGCTGGCTAACAGATAGATCAGAAAAATAAAGAACCCATATATCGCTCCATTCTGGATGGCCTGTTTTCGGCTATTCGCTCTTTTGGTAAAGAAAGAAACCGTAACAGGGATCATTGGAAACACGCAGGGTGTAAGTAGTGCGATTAATCCTCCTAAAAAGCCAAGCAGAAAAATAGACCAGAGTCCACTATCCACTACTTCATTTTTAGTGCCACAATCGGCAGCGGGTGTATTCAGATCAATCGAAGCTATTTTCAGTTGGGCAGCAGATGCTTCGGTAGCTGCACCACCTTGCAGCGATACTTCAAAAGGCTGTTCAGATACAATGAACTCACCCGCTTTGGCCATACTGGCATTGATGGTTCCTTTTAATACGGCTGGAACAAAACCATTGATCTTTATTTGTTGCCTGATCTCTATCTCTCCCTTATACACATCCACTTTACTGAACAGCGGATCGTTAATAGTACTGGGCTGAATATTATAGCGGATACTCTCCTGCAAAACAGCATTCTCGTATGCAGGAACAAATTTTACCTGCTCCAGTCCTTCCGCTTTTGGATTATTACCATACACATACCAGCCTGCCGGGATCGTGGTTTTTGCCACCAGTTCATACACACCATTGCCCAGCTTACGCGATTGGGTTTGCCAATGCAATAAACTATCTGTCTGACCAAATACCAGCACGCATACCAGCAGCGTTGCGCAAAGCAGGGAGAGTTTTTTCATTTGTACCGCTTGTTTATTGAAGCTTCAGGTCAAATGATTTTTTAACAGGAGGTAAACACTGGCTTTCATCGCAAACCATGTATTCAACAGTACCGCTAAGGTTGGTTTTGATACCGCCTTTTACTTTGACCAGTTGTACGAACTTTACTTTATCAGAGAAATAGAGTACATCGGTATTGAAATTCTTATCGAATACTTTTTCGAGTTTACCGAGTTCTTTTACTTTACCGTTTTTGGTAACGAGTGGGTTGGGTTTAAACACAACAGCAGTAGGAATAGGACCACCTTTACCAGTATTCTGCGAATAGATATGCCAGGGCTCTTCTACCGTTGCGGTTAACACGATCTCGTAGGTATCGGCCGATTTTTTGATGGCTTCATAATTCCAGCTAACGGGGTTCTGCCTTTGTGCAAAAGAAAAGGCAGTTACCAGTAAGGCTATAACAGAAAGTGACAATCTTTTCATAAAACAATGCTGTTTATTAATATGACGCAAAGCAAAACCTATCCTTACAACTCTCCTAATTCAGTCCCAGTATTTCGAATACTTTAACACCATCCAGGTTATTCAGGGCTTTGGATGTGGCCCTTTCCGGGTGTGGCATCATCCCAAATACGTTATTCTGTTTGTTCCGGATGCCGGCAATATGGCGTTCGGCCCCGTTCGGGTTAGCAGTTGCATCAATCGTGCCATCTTCTGTACAATAGCGGAAAATGACCTGTCCATTGGCTTCCAGCTCGTTCAGGGTTGCTTCATCAGCATGGTACCTGCCTTCGCCATGGGCAACAGGAATTTTCAGGGCTTCCCCATTTTCCTGTTTGATATATACATTTTTGCAGACAAATTGTTGATTGGCATTCTGGAGCAGCACCCCCGGCAACAGACCACTTTCGCAAAGGATCTGGAAACCATTGCAAACACCCAGCACTTTTCCGCCCCGGTTGGCAAAATCGATCACACTCTTCATCATCGGACTGAACCGCGCAATGGCACCACAGCGCAGGTAATCGCCATAAGAGAACCCGCCGGGCAGAATAATACAGTCATCGGTGGTAAACATACTCAGGTCCTCGTCTTTGTGCCAGAGCATGATGACTTCTTTACCAAGGTCCTGCTGAAGGGAATCCTGCATGTCTCTGTCGCAGTTGGATCCCGGAAAAACCACAACGCCAAATTTCATAGGGGTGTATTTTTTGCTCGAGTAAGGGAAAATTGCTTGCGCGGCAAAGGTAATAACTGACCGGTTAAGACGGGGCTAATTTTTGCACACCCGCAGCTACTTGTAATAGATCAGCCACCAGTTATTATAGGCGATAATACCGGCTGCCAGCCAGAACAGGATATTGGGCAGCACCAGCCGCCGGGGATAAGAAAAGCTGTTTCCGGCAAATGCCCCCAACGGAACCAGGCTCATCAGGGCCGATTCCATGCCCGCTTTCAGGAAAATAAAGGGGATGGGCAGGAGAATAATGAGCATCACCGCCATTACCCCCCAGTTTTTCCGGATCTGGATCACCATACGGGCACTGGACACCTGCCAGTAATACAGGCCCGTTACAAGAAAAAGGAACATGACCGACAGGCTGATCACCAGCGGCACACTCCATTGCAGCAGCGGTAGATTCCATTGCAGGTAAGGCAGGTATAGCGGAAATTTGCCAATCTCGTCCTGCAGAAACAAATAAGCCCCCAGAAAATAATACGGTAGCAGAATACCCATCAGCAGCGTCAGCCATTCGGCCAGTTTAAAAGGTCGTACTACGGCAAGGGCAAATAATACCACCAATACCAGGATGGCGGTTGGGTGATAACAGAGTATAGCCACCCCCACAATCAAACCGGTATTAAACAGAAGGGTTTTAGGAGAAGGGTGATTATATAATCTGCTTAGTTTAATAAACAACCAGATTAACAGAAAATTAGCCAGCAAAGCGGCCGTAATACTGCACCACTGGGTAAATAAGCCGGTTAGCAGTACATAGGCCATGGCCGTGGTGTAAGTATTGTGCTGAAACATCCGCAGATCGTTCAGCACCATATTCAGGCGGATGGCCTGTATCAATACTACTGCATGGTATAAAAGAAACAGCGCCGTGGAAGGTAAACCTGCTATATATTGGTGAAGCACCGTAGAAAAGAGCCCGTCTGTCGTACTGCTGATTACCAGCGGTGTGTTAATGAACAGGTGCAGGTGAACGGCAATGCTCAGAAGCAACAGAAAAAAAAGGTTAACGATCGATTTATCTCGGAATAAAAAAACCACGGCAGCTGATTAAAATTCTAGTTTGGCAAAACAGGTAAAGCCCCTGTACTGGCAGGGAACAATGGCTTGCCTTGCCCCTACCTGTTTGGCATGGCGTGGCATAAAATCATATCCTTTATCAAGATTCTTGAAGGTCGGATTCCTGTCGAGCTGACCATTAGGTGCCAGGCTCTGTTCAGAGAGTATCATGTTCCTTTTTTCCTGGATATTAAAGATAAAACGCAGCTGGTCGCCGGTATTGAGTAAACCAAAGCCGATATAATTATCGGTATTATCATCGTATTGCGCTTTGCGTATCACATTACTCCATTCCACTTTCCCGCTGGGCTCGAAAGAGATCACTGCCACATTATCTGCATAATAGCGGGTCAGGGTATTGATATTGTTGTACATGCCGGATCGGTACCAGGGGTAAAAACCTACCGGACTATTCCATGAATAATAATCTACCGGCGACCAGTAGGGAGATCCATACAGGTAATCCCAACGGTTCAGGGTATTGCCCCTGGAACTGGTATAGGCCGATTCTGCTATCACAATAAAACCGCCATCTTTCCGCAAAATGATATTCTTCAGAAAATAATCATTAAAAGCTGTTTTGGTGCCGCCCTCTCCTTTGGCATCTTCCCTGAACTCAGGAGTGAAGATATCGGTAGCATTCAGCAGTTCTTTGTTCTGTTGTTTATCCCAGAGCACGTAATACAGTCCTTCAATATTACCCCTTCTGGTCTTACTCAGAAAAGAAGTGATTACATAGTGTTTGTTGATATTATCTACTTTGATGCGGATATCATCCAGAAAAATATTACCCAGCTTCAGGTCGGTCATCGTATAGCTATCCAGCGGAGCGGGTTTGGTAATGAGGGTGATCTTGTTGATATTATCATTGGTAGAAGTACCCGAGGCACGGATACAAACCAGGTCACCATCATTATCCAGCGAGAACTCTGATAAAAAATCATTCCGCTGCGGCATATTGATACTGAGCCTTGATTTTTTTACCAGCGACAGGTCTTTGTTGAACAGGCTGGTAGTAAGCACATGCATCTTATCATTGCGCGTATTGATTTTAAACACCATGATCTTCTGCTTGTCTTCACTGTTCAGTACAGAGTAAATCTTGTTACTGGCAGAGTAATTGATATTATCGGTAGAATCAAGCTGAACAGATTCACCCACCTGTTTACCTGCCCCATCCAGTTTAATGGCCATGCAGTACATGATGCTTCTTTTCTGGTACTGGTAGATCATGTATGCAAAATCGGCGTACTGAATGAATTCCGTATTCAGGATCCGGGTATTACCGGCCAGCTCCAGCCGGTTTTTATCTACCATCTTCATCTCATTATCATAGGTAACAATAAAATGCAGATCGCGATAACTCTTATACACCAGCACTTTCCCATTGATCTTCCCGATCACTTCAAAATTGAGCACCCGGGCATCATCCCGGTCGGGCTCAGAATACGTGATCCGTTGGCCCCAGGCGGTTACACAGGCAAGCAGCAAACAGCTCAGCAATATGGGTACGGTCTTTTTCATTTCCGGGTGGTCGTTTAGTATTTCAAAAGTACGGTTTGTAAAGCTTCCCTATCTCTAAATTAACAGTAAAAGCACAATGGGAGGCCAGGCAGCGGATATTTCTTTGGTGGATTGATTTTCAGGCTACATTTGTTAAATATATTTCACAGCAACCATTGTAATACACACTTCGAGTGAGCAAGAATATTAATAAGGTTTCCGCCGCGGGATTGATCATTGCTTTGGGTATCATCTACGGCGATATCGGTACCTCGCCTTTATACGTTTTAAACGAAATCATTACCGGCCGGCCGATCAGTGAGAAGCTGATCTTAGGAACCCTGTCCTGCATTATCTGGACACTTACCCTCCAAACCACCGTTAAATACGTGATCCTTACCCTGAAAGCCGATAACAAGGGCGAGGGTGGTATTTTCAGCTTATACGCCCTGGTACGCCGCCGCCGCAAATGGCTGGTCATTCCCGCCATGCTGGGGGGTGCTGCGCTACTGGCCGATGGTATCATCACACCACCCATCACCGTTACTTCTGCCATTGAAGGTTTACGGCAGTTACCAAGTTTACGCAACATACAGCAAACCACCATTATCGCCATCGTGATCGGGATCATTTCCGTTTTGTTCTTTATGCAGCAATTCGGAACCGCTTCTATCGGCCGGATGTTCGGGCCCATTATGAGTATCTGGTTTGCCATGCTGGCCGTTCTCGGTTGTTCGCATTTAATGGATGATATCGGTATTTTCAAAGCACTCAATCCCTATTATGCTTTTGAAGTGCTCACCACTTACCCTAAAGGTTTCTGGTTGCTCGGAGCAGTTTTTCTATGTACCACGGGGGCCGAAGCCCTTTACAGCGACCTGGGACATTGCGGCCGCGCCAATATCCGCATCTCCTGGATCTTTGTAAAAACCTGCCTGATCCTGAATTACCTGGGTCAGGGAGCCTGGTTACTGGCCAACTACAAAGACCAGGTAATTCCACCGCATATCATGGCCGATGGGTTCAACCCCTTTATCAGCATCATGCCTCAGTGGTTCAAACTGCCGGGTATTATCATTTCTACCATTGCCGCGGTGATTGCCAGCCAGGCACTGATCTCCGGTTCCTTTACCCTGATCAGTGAAGCCATGCGTCTGAACCTCTGGCCCAAAATGAAGATCAATTATCCAACAGAAGAAAAAGGCCAGCTCTATATTCCCGGCATCAGCCTATTGTTATTTGTGGGTTGTGTGGGCATTGTATTGTACTTCCAGAAATCGGCCAATATGGGTGCGGCCTATGGTCTGGCCATTACCATGTGTATGATCAGTACCTCTATCCTCTTTGCCAATTTCCTGGTGAGCAGGCGTGTAAACAAAGGCTGGATCTACCTGTACCTGATCGTGTATTTCTCCATCGAATCTTCCTTCCTCGTAGCCAACCTGGAAAAATTCATGCACGGTGGTTATGTGACCCTGGTGGTGGGTGGTGCTTTGTTTGCCGTGATGTATGTCTGGTTCCGCAGCCGTAAGATCAAAAACCGTTACGTGGAATTTGTGCGCATGGAACATTATATACCCATGATCCAGGAGTTGAGTAACGACAAAACCATTCCAAAATATGCCACGCACCTGGTGTACATGACCAGTGCCAATAACCCGAAAGAGATCGAACATAAGATCATCTATTCCATCCTCAACAAAAAACCCAAACGCGCCGATATTTACTGGTTCGTTCACGTAGATGTTCTGGATGATCCCTACACCTGCGAATACTCGGTAGAACATATCATCCCCAACGATATCATCCGCGTAGAGTTCCGCTTAGGGTTCCGGGTTGAACAACGTATCAACCTCATGTTCCGTAAAGTGGTACAGGAACTGGTAGACAATAAAGAAGTGAATATCACCAGTCGATATGAGAGTCTCGAAAAGAACAATGTAGTGGGCGATTTCCAGTTTATTGTACTGGAGAAATACCTGAGCCAGGATAACGAACTGCCTTTCTTAGAAAGGATCGTGATGAAACTCTATTTCTGGCTGAAAGAAATCAGTCTGGGCGAGGAAAGAGGTTTTGGACTTGACCCCAGCAATGTAACCATTGAAAAATTCCCGCTGATTGTAGCACCGGTGGCCAATCTGAACCTGAAACGGGTTTACCACGAGGGGCTGGAAGAGGATGAGTTCGCCTGATACAGTACCCACAGCCGGATAGCGCAGATGCTTATTGGGTCTGCTTGCGAATAGTATTGGTTTCCACGAATAAAAAACAGAACTTAGGAAACCAAAACAATACGCTTGCTACTGATTCTTCTTTATATCCTTATCGGTTATCTGGTGATGGCCGCAGTAGTGTACCTGGTACAGGAAAAACTTATTTTCAAGCCGGAGAAATTACCCCAGAATTTTGAGTATAAATACGATGCCCCTTTCGAAGAACTGTTTTTTCATATTGCACCGGGGGTGCATATCAATGGGTTGCATTTCAGGTGTAAAGAACCCAAAGGACTGATCCTCTATTTTCATGGCAATTCCCGGAGCATCAAGGGCTGGGCCAAATATGCCCGCGATTTTTACCGTTATGGGTATGATGTGTTACTGGTAGATTACCGCGGTTTTGGCAAAAGCATCGGTAAAAGAAGTGAGAAAGAAATGCTGGCCGATATGCAGTTTGTGTATGATCGCCTGCGTGAAAAATATGAAGAGCACCACATACTGGTATATGGCCGCAGTATGGGCAGTGGTTTTGCCACCAAGATAGCGGCAGACAATACACCCCGTTACCTGATTCTGGATGCCCCTTATTATAGTTTTATCAAAGTGGTGGAGCGGTTTACCCCTTTTCTGCCGCACCGATGGTTTTTACGCTACCAGCTGCACACCGATCAGTGGATCCGTAAAGTAAACTGCCATACCTATATTCTGCATGGCACCCGCGACCGGTTAATTCCCATCCGGCATAGTGAGAAACTGCAGCAACTGAACCCTCATAAAATCACTTTGATCCGGATCCATGGCGGCGGACATAATAACCTGCCGGTTTTTCCGGAATACCACAATTTCATCCGGGATATATTACAATACTGAGCCTACCTTTGCGGCGTGAAAAACAAACAGCGAATTTTCCGTTGGGTTAAAATCGGGATTGCCATCTATGCGATCCTGGGGATTGCCTTGTATTACCTGCAGGAGAAACTCTTGTTTCATCCGGTGGCCATTCATGCAGACAGCAGTTATCATTTTTCACAACCCTTTACCGAAGCCAATATTCTGCTGGATAAGGAAACACGTTTTAATATTGTACAATTTCCGCCGGCCGATACGCCTGCTAAAGGCATTGTACTTTATTTTCATGGCAACCGCGAAAACGTGAACCGTTACGCAGGTTTTGCCAAAAAATTTACCAGCAAAGGATATGAAGTCTGGATGCCGGATTATCCCGGTTTTGGCAAATCAACCGGCAAACTCACCGAAGCCATCCTGTACGAAGAAGCTTTGCATGTTTACAAACTGGCCAGGGTGAGGTACCAGCCGGAACAGATCATCCTCTACGGAAAATCCATGGGTACCGGCATTGCGGCAGAACTGGCTTCTATCCGCGATTGTAAACAGCTGATCCTCGAAACGCCTTACTATAGTCTTAGCTCGGTTACCAGACTGCTTTGCTGGATGTATCCGGTAAACCAGTTACTGCATTTTAAAATGCGTACACATGAATACCTGACAAACGTAACAGCACCCATTACCATTTTCCATGGTACATCGGATGGTGTGATCCCCTATTTTAATGCGAAAAGATTACAGGCTGTTCTGAAACCCGCTGATCAGTTCATCACCATCGAAGGCGGCTCCCATACTGACCTGAACCGTTTTCCTTTGATGCAGCAAAAATTAGACAGTTTACTTCAGTAATAAAAACTACGCCTCCGCGCCTTTGCGGGAAAATATTTTCGGCTTAATACGCTGGCGGATTGATCCCCACCCAGAACTGCAGAAAATCTTCTACCCGGCTATCTACCGGAACACCATTCTGTAATCCCGGTTTCCAGAAAGGCATTTTACCAATCATATCAGCGATGCGTTTATCATAATACTTTCGATCCTCTGAAAAATACCGGATCGTTTTGGCAGATTCCCCCCTCGCATACTGGGTAGAAGCCATCCGTTCAAACCGGCCTTCATAAGGAGCGCCGTTTTTATCAATAATAAAGGAAAAATATACGCGGATGTATTTTGCCGTATCGCCCCGCTCAATCACTTTACTTAATACACTGTCGAACCCACCGAAAGAGGCAAAATAGAATCGTTTGCAGGAATCCGCACCAAAGGGATATTGCGGCGGCTTCTGCATATACTTCGCTTCAAACAAACGCGAGTAACTTGACTCTGCCAGCGCCGCATTGGTATTCCGTTGCGCCAGGGCGGGAATGGTTAATAAGAGCCCCACAAAAAACAGGATATTTTTCATGCTGTTGTTTTTACAAATAAACGGTTTTGCCGCTGCTTTACATAGCGTATTTATACGGTAAGATCCGGCTGTTTTTCCGCAGCATGATGGCTTTTTCTTTTATCTTAGTGCAGAAGATCCTGATTTATTCATCCTTACAGCCTGCTTTATGACACCTGAAGAAAACTTTGCCAAACTGGGCCTTACTCTGCCCCCCGCTCCCAAACCATTGGGCGTATACAAACCCTTTCTGATTGATGGTAAACACGGTTATGTTTCCGGACATGGCACCATAAAAGAAGATGGAACCTTTATTACCGGTCGCGTAGGCGTGGATCTTACCATGGAAGAAGGCAAACTGGCCGCCCGACAGGTAGGACTGGCCATATTGGCCACCCTGAAAGCCAACCTGGGTTCGCTGAACAAAGTGAAACGCGTGATCAAAGTACTGGGCATGGTTAGCTGTACCCCTGAATTTGACAAACACCCCTTTGTGATCAATGGTTGCAGCGAGCTCTTTGCGGTCGTTTGGGGCGAAGACAATGGCATCGGCGTTCGAAGTGCTGTTGGCATGGGCTCGCTGCCAGGTAATATCCCGGTTGAGATTGAAGTGATGTTTGAACTAGTATAGAAGTAAAAATTCAAAAGTTAAAAGTAAAAATGACTACTCTTACACTTGTTTTGAATTTTGACTTTTGAATTTTGATTTTTGAATTTTTAATTGCCCTTCCATGCAAGCTCCCTGGTATACCATATCCAACATAGATAAAATAGATTCTCCCTCGCTGGTGATTTATCCGGAAAGGATCAAAGAGAATATACGCCAGTTGATATTGATGGCGGGGGATGTACAGCGGATCCGGCCACATGTGAAAACGAATAAAATTGCAGAAGTATGCAAGCTGATGCAGCAGGCCGGCATTCAAAAATTCAAATGCGCCACGATTGCCGAAGCCGAAATGCTGGCCGAGATAGATGCAGCCGATGTATTACTGGCTCACCAGCCGGTTGGTCCGAAAGCAGACAGGCTCTTACAACTGGTAACCAATTTCCCAGACACCCAGTTTTCCTGTGTGATTGATAATATTACCACCGCCACCATCCTGTCTGAGTTGTTCAGTAAACACAATCTGCAGCTGAACAGTTTTATCGATCTCAATATCGGTATGAACCGGTCCGGTATCAAACCCGAAGCAGCACTGGGTTTATACAAAGAGGTAAAAACACTCACAGGCATCCGTATCATCGGCCTACACGCTTATGATGGTCATATCCGTGATACCGACCTGGCAGAAAGAAACCGCCGTTCAGATGAAGCATTTGCCAAAGTAGACTGGCTCGTAAAACAAATCGCCGCCATCGATCAAACAGAGCTGCAGATCGTGATTGGCGGTTCGCCCAGTTTTCCTACACATACCAAACGAAAAAATGTGGTGTACAGTCCGGGCACTTTTGTGTTCTGGGATTGGGGCTACAAACACATCGTACCCGATGAACCTTTTGAATATGCGGCGTTGGTCATTACCCGCATTATTTCGATCATTGACGAACATACTTTCTGTACAGACCTTGGCCACAAAGCCGTAGCAGCCGAAAATCCATTGCCCCGTGTACATTTCCTGAATGCACCCGATGCCGTTCCTTACTCGCAGAGCGAGGAACACCTCGTTGTAAAAGTGCCGGACAGCAGCCAGTGGAAAGTAGGCGATGTACTATACGGAGTGCCGGTACATATCTGTCCAACAGTAGCCTTATACGACCATGCCATGGTAATAGAGAACCATGAAAAGGTAGCCTGCTGGCGGGTGGTGGCGAGGTCGAGGAAAATAACCATATAGTGAGTGGTGAGTAGTCAGTAGTGAGTAAAAAATAGCACTCACTACTGACTACTCACTACTGACTACCAACAATTCAACGCCATGTTTATCTTCGACGCCCATCTTGATCTCAGCATGAATGCCATGGAATGGAACCGTGATCTGCGGTTACCGGTGCAGGTGATCCGCGAAAGAGAAGCGGGGCTCACCGATAAACCGGATCGTGGTAAAGGAACGGTTTCACTACCCGCTTTGCGGGAAGGAAATATCGGTATGGTTGTGGCTACACAAATTGGCCGTTATGTAGCACCCGGCAGCAGCCTTAGCGGTTGGCACTCGCCTGAACAGGCATGGGCACAAACACAGGGGCAATTGCAATGGTACCGCGCCATGGAAGAAGCCGGCGAAATGGTACAGATCAGTAACCTGGCAGAACTGGAGAAACATTTATTGCTTTGGAATAACGCCCCCCCCAATGATCAGAAACCCATAGGCTATATTTTGAGTCTGGAAGGAGCCGATTCCCTGATTACCCTTGATCATCTGCATCGGGCACATGCGGATGGTTTGCGTGCGGTGGGGCCGGGGCATTATGGTCCGGGCAGGTATGCCAACGGTACCAATGCCACCGGAAAACTGAATGAAATGGGCATTGCTTTACTGAAAGAAATGCGATCGCTCAATATGATCCTGGATGCTACGCATTTATGCGACGATGCATTCTGGGATGCCATGGAAATATTTGATGGTAGTATCTGGGCCAGCCATAACCATTGCCGCAGCCTGGTAAATCATAACCGTCAGTTCAGTGATGATATGATCAGAATCCTGATCCAGAAAAAAGCGGTGATCGGTGCCGCCATGGATGCCTGGATGATCGTTCCCGGATGGCAGAAAGGGATCTCCGATCCAAAACAAATGAACTGTGGTCTGGAACAGGTGATCGATCACATGGACCATATCTGCCAGCTGGCCGGTAACACCTTACATGTAGGCATAGGTACAGACCTGGATGGCGCTTACGGCAAAGAACAATCTCCCTATGATATTGATACCATTGCCGATCTGCAAAAGATGATAGGTTTATTACTGAAGCGAGGCTACACACAAACCGATTGTGAAAATATCATGCATGGCAACTGGCTCCGGCTGCTGAGAGAAAGCTGGCGCTAACTCCGTGCATCTCTGTTTCTCTGAATCTCTGTGTTGAAAAAGATACTAGTCTACCGTCCTTATTTTCAACACAGAGACCTGTAGGTAAAGAGGGCACAGAAATTATATTTCTTTCAAAATCACTTTTGCTTTTGTAACCGTTAAGCGGTGTTTTACACCCACTTTCAAGGCATAATTCTTTTTATCATGACTCACCGGAAAATCAAAACAAACCGGGTATTTGTATTCTTTCAGGTGTGATTGAATGGCCGTATACACATCTGTACCAAAAGGGATGGTAGTATCTTTCATGTCTGTAAACCCGCCGATGATCAGTCCGGCCAGATCATCCAGCATGCCACTTCTTTTCAGCTGAATAAACATCCGATCTACATTGTAAATATATTCTCCCAAATCTTCCAGAAACAGGATCTTTCCTTTGGTCTGATAAGCAGACACAGTACCCACCAGGTGCGCTACCAGCGATAGATTACCTCCTATCAGTTCACCTTCGCCTTTGCCTGCCCGGTTCAGCACATGCGGTTTACAGGAATAATTGGCCTTCACCCCTTTTAATGCTTTGGCCAATGATTGCACATATTCTTTTTTATGCTGCCCGTCATTAAAAGCCGCAGCCATGGGTGCATGTAAACTGGCTGTTTTTAATTGCCGGTACACCTGTGCATGCAGCACCGTAATATCGCTGAACCCGATCAGCCATTTGGGATGTTTTTTGAACTTGGTAAAATCGAGTCCATCCACAATATGGCTCATCCCATACCCGCCACGGCCACAGAGTATCGCTTTTACCTCCTTATCATCCAGCATGGTCTGCAGATCTGCCAGTCGCTCGGTTTCCGTTCCGGAAAAATAATGAAACTGGTTACCCAGGGTTTTACCCACCCTTACCTGGTAACCCCATTCCTGCAGCACACGGATACAGGTTTTGGCTTTTTTAGCGGGCATATATCCCGAGGGACAAACAATCGCGATGGTATCGCCTTTCCGCAGGTAGGGTGGTAGTTTAATCATACACAATATTAGTGAACTGTATCAATATGCGTGCAGGCGTATCGCCTGCATGCAGTCGCTCGGCTCCGCCGAGTGACCACTATCCCCCGGCTTCAAGCCGTTAAAATGATCTGCTTCCAGGGATTGCCTGCTTCTTTTTGAGATAGAAGAAATAATCACATACGATTAAGTCCACAATTTTATTTTTTACTTTTAGGCTTAGAAGATGCGTTAATGCCATCTTTTTTTCTTCCGCTATCACGCAACGCTTTGTCGATCAGCATTTCTATCTGACCATTCACACTACGGAACTCATCCGCTGCCCATTTTTCAAGCATCCCGTAAGTTTGCGTATCAATACGTAATACAAATGATTTCTTTCCCAAAGCTGGATTTTTTATTAATTGTATAAAGTGCCAGTATTTAAAACAGGACTAGCGGCTTTATCACCACACAAAACGACCAACAGGTTACTAACCATAGCAGCTTTCTTTTCCTCATCCAGTTCAACAATCTGTTTCTGGGATAACATGTCAAGAGCCATTTCTACCATCCCCACAGCACCTTCAACAATTTTACTACGGGCTGCCACAATCGCAGTAGCCTGCTGCCTCTGCAACATCGCGCCTGCAATTTCCGGTGAATAAGCCAGGTGACTGATCCTTGCCTCAGTAATTAAAATGCCTGCTTTGGATAAACGGTCATTCAATTCCGCTTCCAACAATTGTATTACTTTTTCACCACCATCACGTAAAGTTACTGCTGCAGTTTCATCTTCGATACTATCGTACGGACAGGTAGAAGCCATGTGCCTGAGTGCGGCTTCGCTTTGATTTACCATGTATTGAGAAAAATTCACCACATCAAACATAACCCGGTAAGTATCCTGTATCTGCCAAAGAATAACCGCAGCTATTTCAATAGGATTACCCATTTTATCATTCACTTTCAGCTTGGTACTTTCCAGGCTCTGTGATCGTAGGTTCACTTTTTGTCTTATAAAAAAGGGATTTGTGAACATCAACCCATTGTCTTTTACTGTACCCACATATTTCCCGAAGAAAGTAAGCACTACAGCAAAATTAGGCTCATTGATAAACAAGCCTCTTATCAGGAAAACGAATACCAACGGTATCGCAATCAACAGCGTTGTTACCAGCACGTCAGGAGATGCCAGTTGAGTGTTCAGGTTCGTTATAAGCACGATTTCAGACACTAAAAGTGCCAGGCAAACTGCCACATAAGGGAAACCGGATTGCCCTTTTCTGATTTTTTCCATATAATTTATTTTGATATTAAAATGATATCAAATTTACTGAAAAATTACACCCCGGCAAAAACTTTCGCAAAGCACAGTCGCCCGGCTCCGCCGAGTGACCACTATCCCCCCGGCTTCAAGCCATCCATAACCCTCAAGCCCCTCAAAATTGCCTACTTACACGGATTGCTTACCTTTGCACACTTTCCCAACAAGGAAACAACCGAAACAATGGATACACCTAAAAGATATTTAATTACCTCTGCTCTCCCCTATGCCAACGGACTGAAACATATCGGTCACCTGGCCGGCGCCTACCTGCCAGCAGACATTTACGTACGTTACCTGAAAGCGCAGAAGCGGGATGTGGTATTTGTATGCGGAAGCGATGAACATGGAACCGCCATCCCCATACAGGCTACCAAGGAAGGAACGACGGCCCGTGCCATCATCGATAAGTACCACCCGATCATGGAACAGAATTTCAAGGACCTGGGTATTGCGTTTGATATCTATCACCGCACCAGCGATCCCTTGCACCATGAAACCGCACAGGAGTTCTTTACCAAACTGAACAATAACGGCGATCTCGAGATCAAAGAATCAGAACAGTATTTTGATGAACAGGCCAACAGCTTTCTGGCCGACCGCTATATCAAAGGCACTTGCCCCAATTGTAGTTTCCCGGGCGCCTATGGCGACCAGTGCGAGAACTGCGGCAAGAGTCTGAGTCCGGATGAACTGATTAACCCCGTAAGTACCCTCAGCGGAAATGCACCCGTTAAAAAATTAACCAAACACTGGTACCTGCCACTGAACAGGCACGAAGATTTTTTACGTAACTGGATCCTGAAAGAGCATGCCCACGACTGGCGCTCTACCGTACTGGGCCAGTGTAAAAGCTGGATAGATGGCGGCCTGCAGCCACGTGCGGTAACCCGCGATCTGGATTGGGGTGTGAAAGTGCCGCTGAAAGAAGCCGATGGCAAAGTATTGTATGTATGGTTCGATGCACCCATCGGATATATCAGTGCCACCAAACAATGGGCACTGAATAACGACAAAGACTGGCGCCCTTACTGGGAAGATAAAGACACCAAGCTGGTGCATTTTATCGGCAAGGATAATATTGTATTCCACTGCCTGATCTTTCCGGTGATGCTGAAACTGCATGGTAATATTCTGCCCGATAATGTTCCTTCCAACGAGTTCATGAACCTGGAAGGAGATAAAATGAGTACCAGCCGGAACTGGAAGATTGAGATGCAGGACTATGTAGATGATTTCATTAATAAAGAAAATGGCGGCAGCCAGATGGCGGATGTATTACGCTATTACCTAACCCTGATTGCACCTGAAACCAAGGATAGTGAATTTACCTGGCAGGGTTTCCAGGACGCCAATAACAGCGAGCTGGTGAGCATTTTCGGCAATTATGTGAACCGTTCACTGGTATTGATGCACAAACTCTGTAAAGGCAAAGTACCTCCCATCCACAATGAGAGCCTGACCGAGCTGGACAGAGCCACCATCGAAGAAATAGAAGGTTCTAAAAAGAAAGTAGAGAACCTGCTCGAACAATACAAATTCCGCGATGCGCTGTTTGAAGTGATCAACCTGGCCCGTACCGGTAACCAGTACATGCAGAAAAAAGAACCCTGGATCGTTGCCAAACAAGTGGGCGAGGATGGGCAGGTGGTAAAAGAAGCGCAGCAGTCTATCGACAATACCATGCATATCTGTTTACAACTCTGTGCCAATCTGGCCATCCTCATCAATCCTTTCCTACCCTTCACGGCCAGAAAGATGTGTTACCTGATGAAAGTGGTAGATAAAATGCTGGATTGGGAAAATGCGGGTAAAATGAAATTATTAAGTGTAGGCTATTCTTTGCGTGCACCCGAATTGCTGTTCCGGAAAATAGAAGACAGCGAAATTAGTTATCAATTGGAAAAATTAAAAGCAGCAGTCGTGAATCGTGAATCGTCAGTCATGAGTAATCCTGATACCGCAAAAGCGGAAGAACCCATAGCCGTAAGCAGTCCGGTAAAACCGGAGATCGTGTTTGATGATTTTGCCAAGATCGATCTGAAAGTAGGTAAGATCGTGAGTGCCGAAAAAGTGGAGAAAGCAGACAAACTGCTGAAACTCTCCGTAGACCTGGGCTTTGAAACACGTACCATCGTTTCCGGTATTGCACTGCATTTTGCACCGGAAGACATTGTAGGCAAACAGGTAACCGTGGTTACCAATCTGGCTCCGCGTAAAATGAGGGGCATCGAAAGTAACGGTATGATCCTGATGGCCGAAGATGCCAATGGCAAACTGCATTTTATCAACCCTGAAACGGATATTAATCCAGGGGCGGGGGTAAGCTAAATAACACTTAATGCAAAACGCTGAACGCAAAACGCTTTCAAAAAGGCGTTAAGCGTTCAGCGTTTTGCATTAAGCAATTTTAGGCTTTATCAAAACTCACACACTCTTTCAATTCTCTCTCCGAATACGCATACCCATATTGTTTCAACACATCATCCGGTACACCATTCCATTGGTTGGGCGTGTTACCCATATAACCGAGGTCCTTCACCCCGATCTCTGATGTATAGAAACCGGTCATTACCAGGTCGCGCATTTTGCTGAAGAAAGCAACTCCCTGCTGCATACCGGGTTTAATGGTGCGTTTGTTTTTGCTGATGGCCCCTTCCACTTCCGGATAGGCGATATCTTCCACAATCTCGATCTGCTGTTTTGCATCACTGTCTTTGAACGCTTTGCCAAAACGCTTGAGGCTTTCCATATCCAGCCAGCGCAAACCACCGCGCAGGGGTGTCTGGTGCTCGGGCATATCTTTCACGATAAACTCTAGAAACTCATGCACTTTTGCCTCAGAAGCACTACCGCTGGTAGCATCTTTGGGCAGAATGATATCTTCCAATACAATAATGGTGGCCATTTCATGTTCCGTAAAGAACTTAGGCTCGGCCTCTATTTTTTTCAGGTAATCTTTCTCTTCCTGCATCCTGTCGGCCAGCAGCACATCCGCCGATTCGGCAATGGCTTTTTTGTCACTGCTCTTACAGGCTTCTACCAATACACCGGCACCAACGGTTCCGATAAATAAGGTTTTGATCGATTTTCTTCTGTCCATATATCACAGATTGATATGATTGATTTATGATTCCTTGATCGCAGATTTGTATGATTTTAGTATGATTACGCTGAACGCTGATTTCGCAGAATGTACTATCTGAGAAATCATACTAAAATCATATTAATTCACGCTTAAATGTTTTGTGAACGCTGATCTTTATGATTTTAGTATGATTACGCTGAACGCTGATTTCGCAGAATGTACTATCTGAGAAATCATACTAAAATCATATTAATCCGCGCTTAAATGTTTTGTTTTTTCATCTCCTCAATGATATACTCCGATGCCCGCATCGAAAGCGCCAGAATCGTCCAGGTGATATTTTTATCTGCCTGAGAAGTGAACTGGCTGCCATCTACACAGAACAGGGTTTTACAATCATGTGCCTGGCTCCATTTATTCAGGGCAGAAGTTTTACGATCTGCACCCATCCGAACGGTTCCGGCTTCGTGGATGATATTACCCGGGTTATTCAGTCCCCAGTTGTTCTTTTCATTATCATCTCCCCCCCAGGTAATAATCGCGCCCATATTGTGCAGGATCTCCTTAAAGGTCTCTTTCATGTGTTTAGCCTGCTTGATCTCGTATTCTGAGTGATTGGTATGAAAACGCAGTACCGGGATCCCGTATTTGTCAACCACTTTCGGATCAATCTCGCAATAGTTTTTGATATCAGCAACCGCTTCTCCTCTACCGGCCATCCCTACACCGGCGCCATAGAAGAAACGGGCATCTTCTTTCAATCCGGCACCATAACCACCGGGATCTTTGGTTTTGCCATTTACCATGTACTTACCGTTCTGGTATTCCATACCCATACCAAAGCCATAGGCCGGCTGACCCATTCCACCCCAGTATTCAATATGGTAACCACGCGGGAAGTCTAATTTTTTATTGTCTAACCACCACGGCGTATACACGTGCATACCACCTACCCCATCTTCATTGTAACGCTTACGGCCATAGAGTTGTGGTAATACACCTCCTACAGCAGCACCGGTAGAATCGTGCAGGTATTTACCTACCACGTTACTATCGTTGGCCAAACCGTTGGGATGGCGGGTTGATTTTGAATTCAGTAACAAACGGGCAGTTTCGCAGGCACTGGCAGCGAGTATCACTACACGACCATTTACCTGGTATTCCATATTGTCTGTTTTGTTAACATAAGAAATACCGGTGGCCAATCCATCCGCATTGGTAATAACCTCACGCGCCATGGCATTGGTGATCACATCCACATTACCGGTACTTACCGCAGGTTTGATTAATACAGAAGAAGAAGAAAAATCGCCATATACTTTACAGCTACGGCCACACTGCGCACAATAAAAACAGGTGCCACGCTCCTCATTGATTTTTTTAGTGAGGATCGATAAACGCGAAGGGATCACAGGAATACCGATTCCGGTAGCCGCTTTTTTGATCATCAGCTCATGCAGCCTGGGTTTGGGTGCCGGTAAAAAAATACCATCCGGATCATTCTCCAGTCCTTCATTGGAACCGAATACACCAATCAGTTTATCAATCTTATCGTAATAGGGTTTTACATCTTCATAACCAATGGGCCAGTCATCACCCAGTCCGTCAATACTTCTGCGCTTAAAATCTTTCGGACCAAAACGCAGGGAGATCCTTCCCCAGTGATTGGTACGCCCGCCAATCATACGCGCACGCCACCAGTCCCATTTGGCACTTCCTTCGGCCATGGTATAGGGTTCCCCGTCAATTTCCCACCCCCAGTAACAGCCGTCAAAATCGCCGAATGGTCTGAATTTGGTGCTGGCTCCCCTACGTGGAGAATCCCAGGGATTTTTGAGTTGAGAAGAGTGTTTGGCAGGATCATAATCAGGCCCTGCTTCGATCAGGCAAACTTTTAAACCTGATTTGGCCAATACATAGGCAGCCATACCACCACCTGCGCCGGAACCTACGATGACCGCATCGTATTTCTTGCTTTGTTTTTTGATCTGGAGATCTCCCATATAGCAATATTGATTTTGGAATTCGTTGAGAGAATGAATGTATGATATTTGATGTATTAAGAAAAGTCTTTTAGACAAAAGTCAAAAAAATACCAGTATCGCTGGCTATTTTTTACCAAGAAAGACAATAGAATACACACCAACACAAAAACATATACATTATTTTTTTTACATAAAAAAGGGGGAAATACCCGTTTTTTAAGAGAAATACGATAATTACTTTCACAAAGCCCAACCCCTTCCTTCTTTCACACAAAAATTGAAAAAAAATGAAAAAAATCTTATTCGTTTTATGCCTTGTACTTATTGGATCATACTCATTTGCCAATAAAGTATCCCCCCTTAGTCCTCCTGGAAACCAATTTCAAGTAGAAGCCCAATATGATTGGCCCGTAGATAACTGCGGTCATACACTTACAGTTATAGTCACATGTACAGGATATTGTGATCCCAATGGTAATATGCGGGATGCAGCTAATGATTATGTGTTGGCGCATTGGGATCCGGTGCAACAGTGTTACATTCAATAAAATAAGAGGGGGTTGGGTACTTTAATCCCAATAAAATAATTTTTATGAAAAAACTAATGCTGTTGATATTACTTCAACTGTCTGTTAACATAATTTATTCGCAGACAACCCGATGGAAAGTATCAGGGAAAATTTACTACAATACCACGCATATTAGAGATACTATTACCGGGCAAACAATGAACGAAGTATCGATACTATATTTTGGAGCAGAAGGAAGTCTCTATAGAAGTTATGAAGCAATGCAGGGACTATCGGCATTCCAAAAATGGCGGGAATCTGGTTCTACGGGTCCTAATCCCGGCTTTGGAAGAGGAACACGGGATCTCTACTACGTCAACCACAATAAGAAAGAAGTTGCAAGGGTTAGGGATTTTTTTATTGGAGGAGATTTACTCAGCAAGGCTAATTATATTATGCCAGAACCAATGGAATCTTTCAACTGGAATATTACCACCCAAACAAAAAAAATTGGCGATTTTATTTGTCAAATGGCCACAGGTAATTGCCGGGGTCGCTTTTACACTGTTTGGTTCTGCAATGATATTCCGTTTTCAGCCGGCCCTTGGAAATTAGCTGGGCTCCCAGGATTGATTCTGGAAGCGGAAGACAGTAAAAAACAGGTGATTTTCAGATTTAACAGAATAGAATATCCCGTAACTGATTTCATAGAACCAGTGTCCAACCCTATCATTACCAAAGAAACTGACTTTGAGAAAATGAGACAGGCATATTATGACAATCCTTCAGGTGCAGGCACAAGTGCAAGAGGTATTATAAGAAATGCCCAGGGACAGGAAATTAAACAAAAAAGACCGGTAATTAGTAACCCGATAGATTTGGTTAGCAAATTACCTACATTGATTTTTTAGATGGATTTTAGAGATACAATGCTATACACAAGGTCATTTAAATCCATACTACTTTGTTTGTTGTTCTGTTTGTCCGTCTTAACATCACTTTGCCAGACAGTTCTTTCCGGGACTATCTCAGACAGTTCCGGAAAGACAATTGCCTATGCTTCTGTCAGTATCTTCAATATTAAGACAGAAGCAGGCATTTATTTTACAAAGTCAGATGAAAAAGGTTTTTATCGTTTGCTCATCCCTGACACATTACGATTAACGAATCTGGCAATAAGAGCTATCAGTATAGGATACAGGAAAGAAATAAAACCGATTAACGTTTCAAATACATTCATCAATTTCAGCCTTAAACCAAATATCCAACAATTACCCAATGTAACTGTCAGGAATACTGATGCAAAAATCAGGATCAAAAGCGATACGCTAAATTACAGCACAGTTGACTTTGCAGACAAAAGCGATAAATTTATAGTTGATGTTATACGAAAAATACCTGGTATTGAAATAGAACTCAGCGGAAGAATTAAATATCAGGGCAGATTCATAAACTATTTTTATATTGATGGTGACAATATTTTAGACGAAAAATATAGTATCGCAACAAAAAATATTCCACAGGAAATAGTTGAAAAGATACAGGTGATTGAAAACAATCAGCATATTAAAATGCTTAACGGAATAGTGCCATCTGAAAACCCAGCTATAAATATAACACTCAAAGAAAAAGCCAGAACCAACTTCATCAACTCTGCCAAATTAGGGGTTGGCACAGAATCTGTAAAAGAAGCAGAGATAAATAGCCTGGCATTTAAAAGTAAGTTTAAGGCTATCAATATTCTCAGGTACAATAATGCAGGAATAGATCCCGCTGAGGATATTTCTTCCCATGGCAGCTCTGATATATACAGTATTCAGGAGAATAGACCATTGGCCGATTTGATAAATCTTGGAATGGCAGGGACGCCTTCTATCAACAAAAACAGGTACCTGTTCAATAATGCTGGTTTATTAAATATTAATAACTTTTTAAAGACAAAAAAAGATTTGAGTTTTCGTATAAATGCCTACTATTTACCTGACAAACAAGATCGCTCTTATACATCCTATTCTCACTATTACTTACCTGCAGACACAGTCACTTACCTGGAAAATCAGAATATTCACAGTAATCTGCAGACTTTACATTCATTAGCAAATATCAATATAAATACTACCAAACGGTATCTGAATAATTCTTTGACGATAGATTATTCAACTACTAACAATGTAGCCGGTCTCATTACCAGCCGTAATACTGTTTTGCAGCAACTTAACAACTCTGTAAAAGGATTCTCCAATTATGCCAACGGATTGAAATTATTAGCCAGTGGAAAGTTTATTGAATTCTATTCTTTGGTGAGTTATAATAATAGACCTCAAGATCTAGAAGTTTCTCCTGGGCTTCACCAGGAGTTACTAAATAGAAATAAACCATTTGCGCAGTCAATTCAAAATGTTTCTTCTCCCGTTTTTTTTACAAATAACTATATTAGTTACAAAGCTGCAAATGGCACCCTATTCCAAAGTTATAGGATAGGGTTTCTTATCCAGAAGGGAGATCTAAATTCCACATTGTCATTGCAGGATGTCAATAATACCGTCACAGCACTTTCTGACAGTTTTTCCAATCAACTTCGTTGGCAAAAAAATAAATTTTATACTGAGGCGGAATACAGGCTTGAAGCCGGAAGAAACTCTATCAGATTAACTATTCCTGCGGGATATACAGATATTAGGCAGAACAATACATTAGTGAATATAAAAAACAACGTAAACCGTTTTATTCTAACACCATTACTTATATGGCGATATAAAATAGGCAGAGAGAATATCGTATCTGCAGGCTATCGGTTTGACACACAACTAAGTAACATAAATGAAAATTTTCCTGGAATCATACTAACCAATTACCAAAGCCTTATATCAAATGATATTCCTATTCAACAAACCTTTACAAACACATATAATGTGGGAATAGACTTTAGAAAATCGATTAAACTTTTGTTTTTAAATATTTCAGGAACTTATATAGAAAAAAAAGCCGGCTTTTTGTATGCATCTACTTTGCTGAATAATATAATGCAAAGGAAAATATTATCTATACCCAATACCAGTTATCAAACCTCAATTTCCTCAGGGATTTCAAAATATCTTTTTTTTATTAAATCCACGATCCATGCACGTCATACGCTACAGTACTCAAAAAACCTGCAAATACAGAACAACTCCCTATACCCTATAACAAATATCTCAAACCACTTAACCACTGGCATAACTGCAAGACCTGATTTACATATCTCAATTACTTATGAAATGTCACAAATATGGGCAATGAGTAAAGGAAATGTAAATAGTTATAGCAAACAATTTAACCTGTCAACATATCATAATAAACAAAATCTGGAATTGGTCGTTTCTCCCACCGATAAATTTTCAATAAAATTAAAAAATGAATATTACTACTACAGGGTTTCAGAACAACCCTCTTCTTCATTTTATTTTGCTGATGCTTCACTACAATATAGCTTACCTAAAAAATTGATAGACTTTGAACTTATCTGTTCAAATCTTGCGAATAGTAATCAACTTTCAACTATTTCAATTTCAGAGAACAGTATTTCAGGTTATACTTTTCTACTCAGACCTAGATTTCTGTTATTTCGAATGTCTTTTCATTTATAAAATAGTTAAAGGTTCAGTTAAAGTCACTTACACTCAATATAATTTTTGAATATACATAAGGCATAGAAATTTTACCAAAATTGCCGCATAAATAGAGTCCGCTGATGTGATATTGAATACAGAATATCTCAACTCTCTGAATGACACAAATGCCGATAGTGCGGACTGCCTCCAGGAAACAAATAAAATATTACCATCTATAAAAAAAAATCTTGTTGGTCGAACAGAATCATTACATTCAAAATAATTTTAATTTACTAACGACATGAGAATCACGGGTTATAAATTAATAATTGCTACTGTTTTTCAGGCCGGGCAGTTGCTTGCACAACCAACCCCTTCCGATAGCAGTACCCGTACTGCCGCGGTGGATCATGTGCGCCGGCAATACCAGCAATTCATGTCCACAGCCGCCCCGCTCTACTCCGGTCCGCAATATGTGGAATACGATCATCGGCTTGACCGGGGGCAGCCTTTTTTTCTATCAGCGGCATTCCAGCAGGGTTCTATCCGGTACGATCAGATCCTGTATGAAAACATCTCTTTTAAATTCGACCAGGTGCAAAACAGGCTGGTGCTCACAGACGCTTCCGGGACTTTCAAACTAAGCCCATCAAACGAAAAGATCGACGAATTCACTATTGCCGGACATCTGTTCATCAAATTAGATAAAACACCCAATACCCCCACTCTGCCCGGCAGCGGGTTTTATGAATTGCTGCACACAAACAGCCGCTTTTCCATCCTCAAAAAAGAAAACAAAGCCATTGAAGAAGAATTGAGAAACTGGGGCGGCGGTGCTTTCAGGAATATTGTATCCTCTGTAAATTATTATCTCAAAGAAGGGAATACCTATCAGCCTATTGGTAAGAAAAAGCAGTTATTGGCTTATACAAAAGATAAAAAAACAGAGATCAGGCAGTTTATCCGGAAGAATAAACCGGATTTTTCAAAAGATATGGACAATGCGCTGATCAGTGTGCTGACCTATTATCAAAGCCTGACAAACTAATTTTATAAGCTCAGATACATGTTCCGTAAACAGAAACATATCCTTTTCTCCTTACTGGCACTATTACTGGTGAACGGTTTGTCTGTAAAAGCGCAGACCGATACTTCGGGGCCGCTGGTAACGGGAGAGTTCAAACAGCTTCCGGTAGAAACATTTCTGTTACAACTGGAAAAAAACACAGGCTACAGATTCTATTACAATAAAACGGATTTTGATAGCATCCTGATCGATCTATCTGTAAAAAACCAACCACTGCACAAACTGCTGCAACTCGCTTTCAATGATACCCATCTTGTTTTTTCTGATGATGGCAACCGGCAGATCTTCATTACCAAACATACACCGATCAGTATGGCGCTGGCTGATGATTTATTTGATGATCAGCCGCGAAAAATTAAAAAACCGGTTATAACGGCCCGAAATCCTATCCAGAAAGATGCGGTAGTTACAGAACCCAAAGCCGCCAAAGCCAATCTCGAGAACAAACTCTATATAATTGGTGATAAACCCAAAACAGCCCTTACCCCGGGCAAAGTAACCATTGCAGGTTATCTCCACGATAGTAAAACAGGAGAACCGGTAATTGGTGCTTCCATTATGCTGGAAGGAAGCAAAACAGGTGTGATCAGCGATCAATATGGATATTATTCCATCACAGTACCCAAGGGACGTACAATTATCAACATCCAAAGCCTGGGTGCCCTTGATACACGCCGGCAGTTAATGGTATATGGAGAGGGACGGATGAATATTGACCTGCAACCGCAGGTAATTTCCCTGAAAAATGTCACTGTTTCTGCTGAAAGAACCAGCCTCATTAAAGGCATGCAGATGGGTGTACAGAAAATAGATATTAAAGCCATCAAACAGGTGCCCGTTGTTTTTGGAGAAGCAGATATTCTCCGCGTAGTGATGACAATGCCCGGTGTAAAAACCGTGGGCGAGGCCAGTACCGGACTCAATGTACGCGGCGGATCAGCTGACCAGAACCTGATCTTATTCAATGATGCTACCATTTTTAACCCTTCGCATTTCTTCGGGTTATTCTCGGCTTTTAATCCGGAAGTGGTGAAAGATGTGCAATTATACAAAAGCGGCATTCCCGCCAGGTATGGCGGACGGCTTTCTTCCGTACTGGAAGTCAACAGTCGCGAAGGAAACAAGAAGAACATCACCGGCTCAGCAGGAATCGGTTTACTCACCAGCAGGATCAATATAGAAGGGCCACTCGCAAAAGACCGGAGCTCCTTTATTTTCGGCGCCCGCACAACCTATGCCAACTGGCTGCTGAACCTCTTGCCCAATGAATACAAAAACAGCAAAGCAGCTTTTAATGATATCAATTTCAATATCACCCATGAGATAGACAAAAAGAACAGTGTCTATTTTACAGGTTATCTCAGTAACGACAGGTTTAATCTCAATAACGATACCACCTATCATTACGGGAACCGGAATATTTCACTCAAATGGAAACATGTATTCAATAACAAATGGTACATGATCACATCCGGCGGATATGATGGATATTATTATGATATATCGAGTGAAAGAAATCCTACTACTGCTTACAAACTTGATTTCAATATTAACCAGTATTACCTGAAAACGCATGTAAACTATTTTGCGAATGCCAGGCATACCATTGAGTTCGGGATGAATAACCTGTTGTACAAATTAAGTCCCGGAACATTTGCGCCATTGGGAAACAAATCGCTGATAGTACCGCAAAAAATGCAGACCGAGCAGGCCCTGGAAACAGCCTTGTACCTCAGCGATAAATTCACCGTAACACCTGAGCTTTCTCTGGAAGGAGCCATCCGTTATTCCGTTTTTAATTACCTGGGCGCACAAACTGTTAACCAGTACGCAGCCGGTGTTCCCAAAACCGAAACCAACCGGCTGGGAGTTATCAATTATGGCAGTGGCAGTTTCATCAAAACCTATCACGCGCCTGAGATCAGGGCCACTGCACGGTATATCATCAACCAGAATTTCTCAGTAAAAGCAGGGTTTAATACCCAGCGGCAATACATTCACATGCTTTCGAACACAGCAGCCATTGCGCCTACAGATATCTGGAAGCTGAGTGATCCCAATATCCGGCCGCAATCGGGCGAACAGGTATCGCTGGGTATTTATCATAATTTCAAATCCAACACCATTGAAACATCGGTAGAAGTATATTATAAACGCATCAAAGATTTTCTCGACTATAAAAGTGGTGCAGTTCTCGTGCTGAATCCGCATATCGAAACAGATCTGGTAGGTACCCGTGGAAAAGCTTACGGCGTTGAGTTCCTGATCAAAAAAGCAACCGGTAAATTCAATGGCTGGTTCAGCTATACCTACTCACGCACTTTGTTACAGATGAACGACAGTACACAGGGATCTCCTATCAACAAAGGCGCTTTTTACCCTGCCAACTACGATAAACCTCATGACCTTACTTTTGTGGGAAACCTCCGTATTTCGCACCGGTTCAGTATCTCGGTGAATACCACCTATAGTACCGGTCGCCCCATTACTTTGCCTATCGGCATGTTTTATTATGCCGGTGCGCAACGCACGCTTTATTCAGACAGGAACCAGTACCGGATACCTGATTATTTCCGCGCCGATTTTTCGATGAATATAGAAGGTAACCATAAAGTGCATCAGCTGTTTCATAACTCCTTTACCATTGGCGTATATAATCTCACGGGAAGGAAAAATCCATACTCCGTGTATTACACAACAGAAAATGCGGTTATTAACGGCTATAAACTATCCATTTTCGGAACACTGATTCCTTATATCAACTATAATGTGCGGTTTTAAATGATGCGTATGAAAAAACTATTGATTGTATCACTGCTGCTGATGGCCCTTGCCTGCAGGGAAAAATACATACCACAGCTGAACGAACCCGCTACCGGTTACCTGGTGGTGGAAGGTTTTATCAACAGCGGTACCGGCCCTACCAGTATCAGCATTTCGAGAAGCACAAAAATTTCCAGTGCTGCCACTATCGTAAAAGAAACGGGGGCATTGGTACGGGTAGAGAATAAAAACAATACAACCAACTTTCCTTTAGCTGAAACAAGTCCGGGTACCTATACCCACCCACAGATCGTCCTTAATAGTGCTGAACAGTATCGTGTATACATCAGAACAGCTGCCGGAAAAGAATATGTATCGGATTATTCAACGGTACGTACAACACCCGATATTGACAGTGTTTCATGGAAAAGGGAAAACGGTGGTGTACAGATCTATGCAAATACACATGACAATACCAATAGTACAAAATTTTACCAGTTCAAATACGAAGAAACATGGGAATTCAGTTCCACATTCGCTACCATGCTCAAAGTGTATAAAGACAGGGTTGGCAATCCACACCATGTAGGCTACCGCGATTCGAGTAACCCTGTGTACGATCCTAAAGTACGCAGGTGCTGGAAAACAAATATCCCAACCAATATTCTCATCAACACAACAGAAAAATTATCAAATGATGTAGTAGCACTTTATCCATTAACCTACATTGAACCCGCCTCCTGGAAACTGGGCATTCTGTACAGCATCAACTTAAAACAATATGCCATCAGCCGGCAGGCATTCCGTTTTCTGGAACAAATGCGTAAGAATACAGAACAACTGGGTTCCATTTTCGACGCCCAGCCTTCTGATAACAATGGCAACCTGCATTGCATCACTAACCCGGATGAACCGGTAATTGGTTTTATTGAAGTTTCAGAAGAAAAACAGAAACGCATTTTTATCAGTGCAGCCCAGGTACCCGGCTGGAATTATGACAGTAAATGTTTACCGGAAGTAGCCGTCAGAAATATTCCGGATACTATCGCAGTAACGGCTGGAACCCCTACCCGCGTTGCCAAAGGAGGTATGACCGGTCTCGATTACGTTTATTTCGCCAGCGATGTCTGTGTAGACTGTACAATAAGAGGCGTTAATACCAAACCCATATTCTGGCCCTGAAAAATAGTATACTGTATCCATGAAACGCATTGCTGAAATAAATATAAAACCCTGCTTCTTTTTTGTTGTGGCACTGCTGTTGGCTGTAGCTGCTAACGCACAAATCAGTACAGAAAAACTGAGTGGGTATTTTTCACGCTATTCGGAAAAAAGTTTACAGGAAAAACTCTACATGCATGTTGACAGAGGGTTCTATCTCGCAGGTGATATTATCTGGTTTAAGTTATATGTAACCGACGCATCCCTCCACCAAGCACTTGCCATCAGCAAAGTAGGGTATGTGGAAGTGCTGAATGAAACCAATCAACCCGTTCTCCAGGCCAAAATATCCCTTCAGCAAGGGAGTGGAAATGGTTCTTTACAGTTACCCGTGACAATCAATTCAGGCAATTATACCATACGGGGTTATACCAATTGGATGAAAAACGCAGGGCCCGCTTATTTTTTTGAAAAAGCAATTACAATTGTCAATACACAAAAAAGCAGGGAGCTATTTACTCCTACGGCGGCCTCTAACACTGCTCCTGATATCCGTTTTTTCCCGGAAGGTGGTAACCTGGTAACAGGTATCAGTTCGCGGATCGCCTGTAAAGTGCAGGGGGCTGATGGCAAGGGTATGGGCTATACTGGTTTGATCGTAGATGAAAGGAACGATAGTATCACCGGCTTTCAGTCGTACCGATTCGGAATGGGAAGTTTTGATTTTACACCTGTTACCGGCCACCGCTACAAAGCCATCATCAAAACCGGATCAGCTACCTACACCCGCGACCTTCCGGAAATATTTGACCGGGGATATGTGATGCGCTTACAAGCCAATAGCAATGCAACTATCAATATTACGGCACAAACCAATCTCACAGATACTGGCACAGTGCTACTGCTACTGCATACCCGCCAGTCGCTAAAAAAAGTATGGCAGGGAAAACTGCAGCAGGGCAAAGCCGCATTTACCGTAGACCCGGCCATATTGGGCGAAGGTATTTCTCATTTCACGCTGTTCAACAGTGCCGGACAACCACTCTGTGAAAGATTGTATTTTACCTATCCGAAACAAAAACTATCAATTGATCTAAAGGGGATACAACCTGCATATAACACCCGTTCTGCAGTAGACATGCTGGTAGAAACCACTATGCAGAACCGGAAAGAGAACAACACCAACCTCTCCATAGCCGTTTACCGGCTGGATGAACTGCAACAACCGGATGAAAGCAATATCCAGACCTTTCTCTGGTTACAGTCAGATCTGCGCGGAACCATTGAATCACCCGCTTTTTATTTTAACGGTTCCAGAGAAGAGACCCTGCCGGCCATGGATAACCTGATGCTGACGCAAGGGTGGCGTAGATTTAAGTGGGATGATATTCTCCAGGAAAAAGATCCGGTATCCGCGTTCCCACCAGAACTCAACGGGCATATCATTACCGGTAAAGCAGTGAGCGCCATCACCGGCAAACCACTGGAAAATATTGAAACCTATATTTCTGTTCCGGGACTGAATACCAATTTTAAAACCTATATCAGCGATACGGCCGGAAAACTAAAGTTCGATTTCAAGTACATGAAAGGTTCCTCAGAGATTATTGTACAAACCAATCCTACCGTTGATTCCGTCTCAAGAATAGAACTCAACAATCCTTTTGCCGAACAATTTTCGGGGAATGCTACACTCCCGTTTTACCTGTCTTCAGCCAGACAAAATGCCCTGCTCGATCAAAGTATCAATGTGCAGGTTCAGAACCAGTATGCGGGCACACAGTTAAAACGTTTTCTGCCAACTGCCGATACCGCTTCTGTTTTTGAAAAGCCGGATGCCGTATACATGATGGATGATTATACCCGCTTCTCTACTATCGAAGAAGTACTCCGCGAATATGTAAACCTGATGGATGTGCAGAAAATAAAAGGGAAATTCCAGCTGCAGTTATGGAATAACTTTTTCGCACCCAGGCAAGACATGGCCAATCTTCAGTTTTTTCAATCCCCTCCGCTGATATTGGTTGATGGAGTACCTGTATTTGATATTGACAGACTGATGAGTTACGACCCCCTCAAAATGAGAAAACTGGAAGTCTATAACCGGCGCTATTTTCTCGGCAATTCCTTTTTCTCCGGCATCCTGAACTGGACCAGCTACAAAGGCGATCTCGCCAACTTTGAACTCGATCCGCGTGCACTGGTGATAGACTATGAAGGTTTACAACTACAGCGCGAATTTTATTCGCCGGTATACGATATTGCTAATCCGGAAAATAATTCTCACACACCTGATTTCAGAACCTTACTGTATTGGTCGCACGAAATACCTGCCGACAAGAACAATGAGCGTCATGTCCACTTTTACACTTCGGATAAAAAAGGCAGGTACCTGACCGTTATACAGGGATTGAGTCCGCAGGGATATGGCGGTACTGCTGTGCAATATTTTGAAGTAAAATAAACAGCTCTTAAAGAAGCGTTTACCCTACCAGCCAAAAGTATATCCTGCAGAAATCACCAATGAGCGGGTTAAACCATCCGGTCTGCTATCCCTTACCACCAGTGGCGTTGCTACCGAAAACTGCAGCGATCTGTTGTTAGCCATCAGGTACTTTACCTGCAGGTTCGCGTTCAGCGTAAATCCATCAGAACCGGTAATCGTTTCGCGTTTCCCGGTGATATTCTCATAGCTGTCTTTACCGAGATGATAAATACCGAGCAGATTGGGGTTGAATGTCCACTTACTACCTGCTGTAAGCGGATAACCAATACGCAACAATGCATCTGCTTTCCGCTCAAACAAATTGGTGCTGAGAAATCCCGGAATGGGTGAATACGCCGAAAGAAAACTGTTCCTGTTGTCATTAATTAACGGCACCTGTACAGCCGCATTGATATCCCATTTCGACAATAAAAAAGAAGCTCCCGCAATCAGGTCGTAAGTGCCCAGACTGGATTGAAATACCATCGGCAAAGAAACACCATTGATTTTGTCATTGGACCGGGTAAAAGGGATCTTAATCCCTGCCAGCAAAGAAAAATTTGTACTTCGTCCCTTGCCAGGAACAAAACTAATGGTCGAATACAGATCTCCGGCATTAAAGGCATTTCCAAATGAACCATTCATATTGGCTGCAGTGAGTTTGTTACTCCAGCTAATCGCCTGGCCAATTCTTCTGTTGTATTGTATGGCTAATCCGATAACTGTAGTTTGCTCTTCTCCGATATTGTAAGAAGCTTCTACTGTTAACTCATGCTTTTTCAATTCTCCTGCCTGTCCGGCTTTTGTATGTCGGTAAGGTAACGTACAAAATCCAGCATCACTGCAACCCTGCGCATTAGTTTCTTGTTGAGAAAACAGGCCCAAAAGGGCGATCATAATTATTTTTTTCATAGTGTTTATTGTAAAGTGGCATAACCAAATAAATGATTGTATTGCTGGCAATGAATAAGTACATATCTGTATGCAGAAAAATCTATCCCGGCTGGTATTGGATATAACTGAGAACCGCTATTACGTTGCAGCGCACCCAGGTTAATGAAATTTGCAGGCGGATATTCTTTGGCGAGGTACACTTTCAGATCAGGACCAGAAGAAACCGAGAAACTATCTAAGAGCAGCAGATGCCGCCCCGAATCCAATGAAATTTTCGCCTGCCCGGAAATATTGATACCAGACGTAGGTGCAAAAACACCACGATACAGAAAAGCAGGCATAACAGACATGCCTGTTATCGGTTGCACAACCGGTGTAGTTGTTCTGACCTGAAGAGGTTGTATATCTCCCTTAAAACAGGAAGTCAACAGAATACCGGGCAACAGTCCCCATAAAAAAACGCGAAAAGCAGGTGGTTTTGAACATAACATGGCCATGGTTTTCCCTGAAGACGTACCTGCCGTTTTTGCCTTACGGATTTGTATATAATTAACATTTCCGTGGAATAATACGGACGGCTATAACCGGTTTGCTTATACAAGTGGCTTGCAAGCGGGTTCCTCTTTGTTATACATGAAAAGGAGAAGTATAGATATCTCTTCTGTTATACCCACTTTAGCCAGATGGTTAAAAAGTACTTATTACAACCGACGCGGGACTAAAGTCCCAGATAAGATTCAGAGTTATTCTTCTATCCACGCGCTGAAGCGCGTGGCAATACTTTTTATCGATTACCAAATTCCGAGTTTTCCAAGTCTTCCCATTGATAAAATTAGATAGTTTGAATTTATATGTTGGTCAATAAGAATCAAAGCCCACAAGCTGCATCAAAAGCCTGAGTGGTATATAGTTTTGCCACGCGCTGAAGCGCGTGGAATACCATGTATTAGACATATGGTAGGGACTTTAGTCCCGAGTATACCGTTTAAATAGTTACACAATCAGGTATAAATACCCTAACACTGCCGTCCAATTATATTCTTGCTTTACATAAAAATGCCTTTCACAAAAGTTTGTATTCATTATGTCTGGACTACCAAAAACAGGGCGCCAGTTTTAGCCAAACCATTGCGTCTCCTGTTGTTTGATCATATCAGAAAAAATGCAAGTCAAAAAGAAATTTTAATAGATAGTTTAAATGGCGATCTAGACCACATTCATTGTATGGTTTGGTTAAAGCCCTCACAAACCATCCATGAAATAGCCAAACTACTAAAAGGCGAATCGGCTCACTGGTTCAATAACAGATCTGGAATCAAAAATGTAAAATTGTATTGGCAGGATGAATACTTCGCTGTATCAGTAAGTGAATCATTGGTACCAACACTGAGGGCTTATATTGATAACCAGGAAATACATCATCAGAAAAAGAGTTTCCAGAAGGAATATGAGGAGTTTCTGGAAAAATTCAACTTTAAATAAACCTACTCGCGGAACTAAAGTCCCGGATGGAAGCCGAAGTAACTATTTATCCTCACGCTAAAGCGCGCAGCAATAAAGAATACTGTCTACTATTAAGAGGGCCGGCAATAAAATGGGCTGATTGTATCGGTCAACATCTTATCTCATTTTTCATGCCCAGAACATAAAAAAACCGCTCCAGAGTGGAGCGGTTGGTATAGTTGACATTTCTGATCACTTACTTATGCCGGATCAATTAAGAGCAACCCATACTGTTACCACAGTTCAGGCATTTATAGCAAGTGCCGCTACGAATGGTGATATGTCCGCAGGTATTACAGGCCGGTGCATCACTCTGCATATTTTTAGCGGCGGCGTTTACGGCACTCATCCCATTGTCTTCATTCACGGCAGTTGCTGCAGCCCTTTGTAATTTCTGGGGCTGGGGGGCGGCGCTGGTATTGGCAGATGGCGCAGTTACGCGGATACTGCTCAGCTCAGGCTTTCCCAAAAAAGTAGCGTCTCCTTCATCCCCTTCACCGGTATTACCGATGCTGGGTTTATCCAGTACATGCACCAGGTCGGTTCTGCCTAAGTATTCAAATGCCAGGGCACGGAATACAAAGTCAACCAGGGAAGTAGTGGTTTTGATATTCGGATGGTCTACCATACCGGATGGTTCGAACTTAGTGAATACAAATTTCTCTACGAACTCTTCTAACGGAACACCATACTGTAAGCCTACAGAGATCGCAATGGCGAAACAGTTCATAAAGCTTCTCAGCGTAGAACCTTCTTTGGCCAGGTCAATGAAGATCTCACCCAAAGTGCCATCTCCATATTCACCTGTACGCAGGAAAATCACCTGTCCGCCGATTTTTGCTTTCTGTGTAAACCCGCGGCGTTTGGCTGGTAATGATTTTTTCTCTACAATACCAGACAGTGCCCGTTTGAATTTGGTATCGGTAGAAGCCTGCATACGCTTCTGCACTTCTTCCAGTAATTCGTCAACGGTTAATTTGCTCAGGTCTACAATATTAGACGCTTCGGCTACCGGTTCTTGTGTAGTATCGGCAGTAGCTTCTGTTTCACCTGCCTTCTTTTTCTTATCTGATTTGTTGCTAAGTGGCTGGCTCAGTTTAGAACCATCGCGGTACAGGGCATTTGCTTTCAGACCCAGTTGCCAGCTCAGCAGGTAACAATCCGAAATTTCTTCTACGGTGGCTTCGTGCGGCAGGTTAATGGTTTTGGAAATGGCACCACTCAGGAATGGCTGACAGGCGGCCATCATACGGATATGACCGTAGGCATGAATATATCTTTCGCCTTTTTTACCACACTTGTTAGCACAGTCAAATACAGGTAAATGTTCTTCTTTCAGGAAAGGTGCCCCTTCAATGGTCATGGTTCCGCATACATAGTCGTTGGCGGCATCGATCTGCTCTTCTGTAAAGCCTAAAGCTTCCAGCAGGCTGAAGTTCCAGTCGGCATATTGCTCTTCTTTGAAACCTAAACGCTGCATACACTCATCACCCAGGGTAAAGCGGTTAAAGATGAAACCGATCTCAAAAGCCGATTTGGCAGCGCCGTTCAGTTTCTCAATCTCCTGCTCTGTAAATCCTTTTTCGCGCAGCGAAGTTGGATTAATGAACGGTGCGCCTTCAAAGCTGGCAGCACCTACTGCATATTTTTCAATGGCTTCGGCCTGTGCAGGATTGTAACCGAGGTTACGCAATGCCTGTGGTACAGACTGGTTAATGATCTTGAAATAACCACCACCACTTAATTTCTTGAATTTCACCAGGGCAAAATCAGGTTCTACACCGGTAGTATCGCAATCCATTACCAGACCAATGGTTCCGGTAGGTGCAATCACCGTGGTCTGCGCGTTACGGTAGCCGTATTTCTCTCCCAGTTGTACAGCGTCATCCCATGCTTTGGTAGCCGCTTTCAGGATATAATCCGGACAGTACTGTGCTTTGATACCCTGTGGTTTTATTTCAATACCGGTATAGGCATCTTCTGCATCATAAGCAGCGGCGCGATGATTACGCATTACGCGCAGCATATCTTCCTTATTCTCTTCGTACTTATCAAACGCACCAAGGAAGCTGGCCATTTCGGCGGAAGTCTTATAAGCCACACCAGTCATGATAGCTGTGATGGCACCGGCAATACCGCGGGCTTCTTCACTATCGTAAGGGATCCCACTTACCATCAGCATAGAACCGAGGTTGGCAAATCCCAGACCCAGTGTACGGTAATCGAATGATAACTGTGCCACTTCTTTGGATGGGAACTGCGCCATTAACACAGAAATCTCCAGTACGGTGGTCCACAAACGGGAAGTATATTCAAATCCTTCTACATCAAAAATATTATTCTCTTCTGTATGGAATTTACGCAGGTTAATGGAAGCCAGGTTACAGGCCGTATTATCGAGGAACATATACTCTGAACAAGGGTTGGATGCGTTAATCCTTCCGCCTTTCGGACAGGTATGCCACTCGTTGATAGTAGTATCATATTGTGTACCGGGATCTGCACAACGCCATGCGGCATAAGAGATCTGCTCCCATACTTCGCGTGCAGGAATTTTCTTCATCACACGACCATCGGTACGTGCTTTCAGTTCCCAATCGCCGTTTTCTTCGAGTGCTTTGAAGAAAGAGTTAGGAATCCTTACAGAGTTATTGGAGTTCTGTCCGGAAACAGTTGCATACGCTTCTCCTTCATAACTGTTATCATAACCGGCTTCTACCAGAGCCGCTACTTTTTTCTCTTCACCCACTTTCCAGTTGATGAATTCCATGATTTCGGGGTGATCCAGATCGAGACAAACCATTTTGGCCGCCCGGCGGGTAGTTCCGCCACTTTTAATGGCACCTGCTGCACGATCTCCGATTTTCAGGAAACTCATCAGTCCGCTGGAACTGCCACCGCCTGATAATTTTTCGCCACCGCCACGGATCTGGGAGAAATTGGTACCCACACCTGAACCATATTTGAAGATCCGGGCCTCGCGGGTCCACAGATCCATAATACCGCCCTCGTTCACCAGGTCATCGTTCACGCTCAGGATAAAACAGGCGTGTGGCTGGGGACGCTCGTAGGCATTGGTTGATTTCTTTAATTTTTTGTCTTTGGGATCTACATAATAGTGCCCCTGCGGTTTACCCGTAATACCGTAGCTCTCGTGTAAACCGGTATTGAACCACTGGGGTGAGTTGGGCACACAGGCCTGGTTCAGGATACTGTATACCAGCTCATCATAAAATACCTGGGCATCGTTTTTAGAGGCGAAATAGCCATAACGCTCGCCCCATACACGCCAGCAATTGGCCATACGGTGGGCTACCTGCTTTACACTGGTTTCCCTGCCAACCGACCCATCCGGCTGGGGTACACCCGCTTTACGGAAATATTTCTGGGCAAGGATATCCGTCGCAATCTGACTCCATTGCTTCGGCACCTCCACATTGTTCATTTCAAACACTTTTTCCCCGTTGGGATTCTTGATTACGCTGTCGCGGTAATCATATTCAAACATATCAAAAGGACTAACATCGTCCTTTGTAAAGCGGCGACTGAATTGTAAGCCTTTGGAAGCGCGAGGGTTAGACATAACGCAGGTATATTTTATGGGTTGTTGGGTAAATGCCCCCGGCATTAACGGTTTGGTTAAGCGGTTGACGAAAATATCCTTCCTTTTGGCATTTTAGGCTTGTAAATATTAACAGGTTGTGGATAAGGAATTGGAAATATTTCACAGCCCAAATCCCTGCTGGATTTGCGGGAATGTTCACAGGTGTAGAAAATAATTTTTGCCCAAAAGGGTTGTAAAACCATATTTTTTTCGTAAATGAGAATAGTTAAACAATGGTGCTGCCGGGGGTATCCACCAGGCCATGCCGATACAAATCGGCCGGAATGGCTTATCTTTCCCATCTATATCGAAACAGCAGGCCAATAAGCCGTTGTAAATAAAAACTTTTCTGCATTTTTGCAGCAATACCTATCCTTACTGAATGAAGCAGGTTTTGTATCATCAATTTGAGACCAACAAAAAATCGGGCAAAAAATCCTTTGCTGTACTGATCGACCCCGATAAGGTCGATAATGAAAAGATTGATCAATTGCTTACCCTGGCTACCGAAGCCAAAGTGGACTATTTTTTTGTAGGTGGCAGCCTCGTTATATCCAGTCACCTGGACGAATGTATCCAGCAGATCAAAGCCGATTCAAATATACCCGTACTGCTCTTCCCGGGATCACCCTCCCAGGTAAGCAAATATGCGGATGCGCTTTTATATCTATCCCTCATATCCGGCCGTAACCCGGAATTACTGATCGGGCAGCATGTGATCAGTGCCCCATTTGTAAAAAAGAGCGGGCTCGAGATCATGCCCACCGGTTATATGGTCATAGATGGTGGGGCGCCCACCACCGTATCCTATATTTCGAACGCAACACCCATTCCGGCCGATAAAAATGAAATTGCCATGTGTACCGCCATGGCGGGGGAAATGCTCGGCATGAAGCTCATATACATGGATGCCGGCAGTGGCGCCAAACGTCCCATTACCGAAACCATGATCGAAAAAGTGGCGCGCAGCATAGAAATCCCACTCATCATCGGCGGCGGCATCACCGAACCCGAAAAAGCTTACCGCAACTGCAAAGCGGGAGCCGATGTAATCGTGGTAGGTAATGCCATCGAAAAAGATCCTTCCCTCATCAAAGAGATCAGTAACGCGGTGCATAGTGTGCCGGTGAATGCGTGAGTCGGCAATCGTGAATCGTCAATCGTGAGTCGTCAGTCGTCAGTGGGGAGTAATTAATAATCATAAAAAAGGGTTGGAATCGAACAAGTATGTTCCGTTCCAACCCTTTCTCTTTCCCCCTATTCACCATTCACTACTGACTACTCACGATTCACGCCTCACGACTGACGATTCACACCCCGCGCTCATCGCAGGCTCGACGTATCCACCCGCGAAGGCGTTTCCTTTCCGCTCACAATGCCTTTAGAGCTCAGGGCAATGGCTTTGATAATCATGGCCATGTTCTCCATATCCAGGGTGCCAATCTCATCACTCGCTTTGTGATAATTGGGTTCGCTGTCCATTTTAGAAGTAGAAATGGTATGGGCAGGTACGCCCAGTCTTGCCAGGGTGGCATTGTCTGAGCGGAAGAAAAGATTAGAAGGAGAAGGCATTGGGAAATACGGATCCGGATAAAAAGTAAAACCGGTCCCCTCAAGATTATTCTGCAATATTTTTCCCATATCAGTTCTTTCATACCCGGTAATATAGGCCGAGTTCCTGCCCCACTTGCTTTCGGTACCGATCATTTCAATATTGAACATGGCTTTTACATCTTCTGGATTGTACTGCTTTGAAAAATAGGTAGCACCAAAACCGCCCACTTCTTCCGCGGTAAATGCGGCAAAGATCAGTGTGCGCTCATTGTTTTTCAGCTCCTTGAAATATTTGGCCAGCATGATCACTGCGGTGGTTCCGGCTGCATCATCGTTGGCACCATTGAAAATAGAATCTGTTAATACATTGCCCTGGCGGTCTTTGCCCATCACACCCAGGTGATCGTAGTGACCGGAAAATATCACATATTCATTCTTCCTGCTTTTACCGGGAATCACACCTACCACATTGGCCAGTTTCATTTCGGTGAATTCGTGTTTGGCTTCTACTGTAAAACGGGCAGGTTTCTTTGCTGCCAGCACAAATACCACACTGTAGTCAGATTTGTACAACGATGATTTAAAACGGGTAAGTCCATTATAGGTTTTGGCAAAACTGGTATCTACTAAAACAAAAAGATTTTTATTGGCGTTGATATGTTTCCGCGCTTCTGCGGCCAGGTTGGCACCGGCCGCTATCTGTACGGTTTCATAACCGGATTGTTCATTGATCTGCAGGTTTTCTTTACTCGTAAACACAATCACATCCCGCGTGTCAACAGACACCCCATCAAATGTGCAGCTGGCACTGATGAACTTAGGGCGTACCATGGCAAAAGACTGCAGGTAAGTACCACTGTTATTCACCGTTTGCAAACCAATGGTTTTGAACTCATCTGCAATAAAAGCAGCCGCTTTTTCTATACCGGGTGTGAATGTGCGGCGGCCCTGCATATCATCGGCAGAGAGTATGCGCTCAATTCTTTCAACTTCTTTGGCATTGATGATCGTTTCGGCCTTTTGTGCAAAACCGGTAGCGGTAAAGGAAACCAGTACCAGCAGGGAGGAGATTTTTTTCATAATAGTTTTGGGGAAGGTCGGGACGCTAAAGCGGCCTGACCAATAAAAAGAAACCGTTAGTAATTAAAAAGAGTCAACACTATTGAGAAAGAAAAAATGCCAAACAGATCAACTGTTTGGCACCTGTATTATAAACTCATCATTTCTTTGAATTTCACCGTTTGCCTGCGGCTCACTTCTATCTTTTCGCCTCCTTTGAGGTCTACCAGCAAACCTCCGTTAAAATAAGGTTCGATTTTTTCGATCCAGCGCAGGTTAATGATATGTTTGCGGTTGGCGCGGAAGAACATTCTGTCGTCCAGCCTTTCTTCCAGTGCATTCAGCGATTTCAGGATCAGGGGTTTGTGCGTGCCGAAAAATACTTTGGCATAGTTACCCACGCTTTCAAACAAACGGATCTCGCCCAGTTTTACAAACCAGCAGCGTTCCCCGTCTTTTACAAATACCTGGTCAAACTCGGTCAGCGGACCCCGGTTCATCCCGTTAATGCCCACGTTCTCTTTAAAGATCTCTGCCTGCAGTTTCTGAATGGCATCGGCCAAACGTTTCGGCTCTATCGGTTTCAACAGGTAGTCCAGCGCATTTACTTCGAATGCCTTGATGGCATATTCATCGTACGCAGTGGTAAAGATCACTTTGGGTGCTTTTTCCACTTCGGCCAACAGGTCGAAACCGGTTTTACCGGGCATCTGGATATCCAGGAAAATAAGATCCGGATTCAGCGTTTCAATTTTCTCAATACCATCATCCACATTCGCCGCTTCCTCGATCACTTCAATATCTGCATGGTCCTGCAACAGTTTTTTTAACTCGTTGCGTGCCAGCCTTTCATCATCAATAATAATTGCTTTAATTGCCATACTACTAATTTATGAATAGAATTTAAGAATGCAATTCCTGTACAGGCATTTTTACGCTGGCTTCCACCATATTCTCCCCCGTATTTCGGATTTCGAAAGATGATTTGCCACCAAATAAGAGTTTCAGTCTGTTCCGGGTGCTGCTGATGCCGAACCCGTCACTATTGCCCGTATCATCCAACCTGCCTGTGTTCTGAACAATCAGTTCATGGTGGTTATCGCGGTAATCAGAGATCACGCGGATCAGTCCGCCACCCTTTTGTTTGCCAATACCATGTTTAATGGCATTCTCTACCAGTGTCTGCAGCATCATGGGCGGAACGGGCTGGTCAAGGGTATCTTCGTCAATATCATATTCTATCTGTAACCGGTCTTCAAAACGGATATGCTCCAGGGCCAGATAGTCTTTTACAATATTCAGTTCCCGCTCAAAAGGTACAGTTTCCATTTTCTCGGCCTGCATACTGCTGCGCAGGATATTGCTCAGCTCGGTAATAGCCGTACGGGCCCTTTCCGGATTCTCATCTACCAGGGCACGGATACTGTTAAGGGCATTAAAGATAAAATGGGGATTGATATGCGATTTGATGGTTTTCAGCTCCAGCTCTTTTACCAGGCTTTCCAACCGGGCTTTCTGGATCTCGGTTTTGGAACCCAGGTCTACATAATGCCATATATAATAAGCAGAAAACCAAACTAAAACAAGGGGAGAATCGAGGATCAGGTTATAGAGGAATCGTTTTTCTACCGATACTTTGATCTTGGGATCATACATTTTCAGGAACTCCACAATGGCACTATTGGCCAGGTTGAAGAGGATAATGATACTTAACACAGTGATAATCAATAACCACCATTTCTGTACCTGTATGGGCGGACGCAGTTTTAACCGTACAATCAGCTCACGCAGCAAATGCGTAAAAGTTAAGCCGATCAGAATAGTAATGGCAATCCGGGGGTAGAGGATATTGTTGGTTTTGTTCTCGAAAATGAATGCAAAGAACACCATGGTTAACCCATAGAACAACCAGCCACCTAACTGGCAAGTCCAGTATAATGAAGATTTGCTTCTCATGTTAGAACAAATATAGAGGGAAACCCAGCCCCAAACACGCCGAAATTTGATTAATGGCAAAATCTGCCTCTGTTTGGCAGAAATTAATGTTTTCTACCGCCGAACCATCGGGTTTGTTCTATGTTTCTATAGCAGGGTGACCGCTTGCTTAAGCAGGAAAAGCCTATTTTTACATCTTAAAACCCATCTGCATGCAGATAAATGCCGGTCCTTTATTACAATCGGTTAACAACCCAAACGACCTTAAAAAACTCAGCCGCGAACAGTTACACCAGGTTTGCGATGAGCTTCGCCAGTATATTGTAGATGTGGTAAGTGTGCATGGCGGCCATTTTGCAGCCAGTTTGGGCGTGGTTGAACTGTCTGTGGCACTTCACTACGTATACAATACCCCTTATGATCAATTGGTATGGGATGTAGGCCACCAGGCTTACGGCCATAAGATCCTGACCGGCCGGAGGGATAATTTTGTTACCAACCGAAAATACAAGGGCCTGAGCGGTTTTCCGAAACGTAGTGAGAGCGAATATGATACATTCGGGGTTGGACACTCTTCCACCTCCATCTCAGCAGCTCTCGGTATGGCCATTGCCGCCAGATACAAAGGTGAAAACCGGAAATCCGTAGCCGTGATCGGCGATGGATCCCTGACAGCCGGTATGGCTTTCGAAGCCATGAACCATGCAGGTGTGGCCGATAGTGATGTGCTCATTATCCTGAACGATAACTGCATGAGCATTGACCCCAATGTGGGCGCTTTAAAAGAATACCTCACGGATATCAGCACTTCGCCTACCTATAACAAAATGCGCGACGAGATCTGGAACCTGATGGGTAAATTACCCGTAGGCAAAAAATTTACCCGCGAAATGGCGAGTAAACTGGAAGGCAGCCTCAAAAGCGTGGTAACCAAAAGCAGTAATCTCTTCGAAGCCTTACAGATCCGTTATTTCGGACCCATAGACGGACATAATATCACCAAACTGGTAGATACCCTGAACGACCTGAAAAAAATCCCCGGTCCGAAATTGTTACACATCGTAACCGTGAAAGGAAAAGGGTATTCACTGGCTGAGAAGGACCAGACCAAATGGCATGCGCCCGGCCTCTTTGATAAAGTAACCGGTGAGATCTTCAAGAAAAAAATTGATAGTCCGCAACCACCCAAATACCAGGATGTATTTGGCCATACCATGATAGAACTGGCCGAAATGAACCGCAGCATTATGGGAGTTACACCCGCCATGCCCAGTGGTTCTTCCTTAAAATTCATGATGGATAAGATGCCCAACCGCGCTTTTGATGTGGGTATCTGTGAACAGCATGCTGTAACCGTAAGTGCCGGACTGGCCACACAGGGACTGCGTGTATTCTGCAATATCTATTCCTCCTTCATGCAAAGGGCCTACGACCAGGTGGTGCATGATGTAGCCATACAAAAATTACCCGTTGTATTCTGTCTGGACCGTGCCGGTCTGGTGGGCGAAGACGGACCTACGCACCATGGTTGTTATGATATTCCGTATATGCGCTGTATTCCCAATATGGTGATCAGTGCGCCGATGAATGAACAGGAATTGCGTAACCTGATGTATACTGCTCAGCTGGAAAAAAATACCTATCCTTTTGTGATCCGTTACCCCAGGGGAGAAGGAACAATGCCGGAGTGGAGAACTGCTTTTGAAGAATTACCGATTGGTAAGGGAAGGAAATTAAAAGATGGAGAAGAGATCGCCATCCTGAGTTTCGGACATCCGGGAAATTTTGCCCAGGCAGCCATCCGCGAACTGAGAACACAGGGCATTAACCCCGCACACTACGATCTGCGTTTTGTGAAACCGATAGATGAGGACCTCTTACACGAAGCTTTCCGAAAATACAGCAAAATTGTAACGGTGGAAGATGGCACGGTAGTAGGTGGATTTGGCAGTGCCATACTCGAGTTCATGAACCAGCACGGTTATAAAGCTGATGTAAAGATCCTCGGCATCCCCGACAGGCTCGTGGAACATGGTACTCCCAAAGAACTGCACCGCGAATGTGCCTATGATGCACAGGGTATTGCAGATGCGGTAAGAGAATTGATGAAAGAAAAAATAAGTGTAAGCACTGCTATCGCAGGATAAGTAGCAGCACACAGCACAAAAAAAATCCGGTTCAGATCTGAGCCGGATTTTTTTATTTGCTTATTTGAGCAGGGATTTTATTCTTCTGGTAAAGAGTTGTCTTCAAAATGATCTGCGCCATCATCCGGAGCAGACGTTTCACCAATAATATCCGAATCGCCTACATTGCCTTCGGCTTCCAGGTCTTCTTCGCGGTGTTCGTTCCATTCTACGATAAAGTTGTTCATTCCCTGTCCTACCAGCAGTTTCATGAATTTCTGCTGCGACAGTTCCAGCAGGGAGAGGAATAAAAACAGAGCATGGATCCTGTCCTGACACACTTCAAATACCTTTTCAAAAGAAACCGTTTTCTCTTTCTGCACAAAACCCAGCATATAATCACGGCTGCCTTCCATGGTATAATTGTAACGCACCACGGTATGTACCGGTTTGTTCTGGCGTTGTTGTACGCGTAACATCACTTTCTCAAAAGCCTTCATCAGCTTAAAGAGGGTAATGTTCTGGATCTCGGTACCTTCCGAAGCTTCCTCGCCAATCAGCGAGATCTCGCGCTGCAGGTTACCCCGTTTGATCATCAGCATCCGCTCGGCTTCCATCTCGGCCATTTTTGCGGCGGCTTCCTTGAAGCGTTTGTATTCGAGGATCTTGTCTATCAGTTCCTGTCGCGGATCTATCTCGTTACCCTGGGCATCAATCTCCTTTCGCGGCAATAATAACCTTGCCTTGATCCGCATCAGGGTAGATACGAACAGGATAAACTCGCTGCTCAGTTCAATATTCAGTTTCTCTCCCTGGTGTATAAAATCCAGGAAATCGTTGATGATCTTGGTGATAGGAATATTGTAGATATCCAACTCATCTCGCTCAATAAAAAACAACAGCAGGTCAAAGGGGCCCTCGAACTGGTCCAACTTGATCTGGTAACTCACATTATTCACGGGTCAAAGCTTTAGCTGCAAAGAAAACCGAATAAGGGATAAAACGGGCAGTGGGTGGGTAATAGTTATCCACGGGGGGAGAGAAAAGTCCGGAGTGGGGAGTCAGGAGTCTGGAGTTGTTACACAACAACATAACCCCAGACTCCTGATTCCAGACTCCTAACTCCTAACTATCCTATTCCTTCGTTTCCGCTCTTTTCAGCGAATCCCTGATCTCGGCCAGTAATTTATCGGCATTGGAAGGTTCTGGCGGAGCGGCAGGTTTAGCGGGTTCTTCTTTTTTCATCTTATTAATGGCTTTGATGACCAGAAATACGGAAAAAGCCACCACAATGAAATCGAACAGGTTAGTAATAAAAGCACCATATTTTACGGCTACTTCTGCCACAGCTGGTGTAACCACGGTTCCGGCGGAATCTTTCACCTCAGGCGAAGCTGCTTTTAATACAAGCACTTTATCATTAAAGTTAACTCCACCGGTAAGCATGCCCACCAGTGGCATTACAATACCATCTACAAAAGAGGTAACAATTTTGCCAAAAGACGCACCCATTACAAAGGCAACGGCAATATCTACCAGGTTGCCCTTCATGGCAAACTCTTTGAATTCTTTCATCATGCCCATATATCAGTTTTTAGTGATTTAAAATACTACAAACAACCGAATTCTCAAAGCTCTTTCTTCAGACCCGGATATTGCATTTTCAGAGAACTAAGCAGGCTGTGCAGGGCCTTGGCTACCAGGTATTCCTTGTACCAGTTCTGATCGGCAGGAATGATATGCCAGGGAACTTTATTACAGTGTGCAAAACAATCTTCATACATCTTCATATACAAGCCCCAGAGTTTAGCCTCTTCAAAATCCTTTTCATTGTATTTCCATTGTTTTTTGGGGTCTTTGATCCGTTCCTGCAAACGAAGCTGCTGCTCTTCGGGCGATACATGCAGGTAAAATTTGAGGATATGGGTATGGTTATGTTTCACCAGCAGGTCTTCAAAATCATTGATGGCTTTCATCCGATCTACCGCCAGTTTATCGCTGCACCATTGATGTACCCGTGTTACCAGGATATCTTCATAATGCGAACGGTTAAAGACCTGTATCACACCTTTCGGTGGTGTGTATTTATGTATCCGCCACAAAAAATCATGTGATAACTCTTCTGGTGTAGGTGCTTTGAAAGAGCGAACCCATACTCCCTGCGGATTCAGTTTACCCAGCACTTCCCTGATCAATCCATCTTTACCGCTGGCATCCATTCCCTGGATCACGATCAGCACTGCGTGTTTGGACTGGGCAAAGAGCAGGTTCTGCAGATCATCCAGTTCGGCCAGTAAAGCAGCTGTTTTGGCTTTGGTCTTTTCCTTACTCCAGCCCTTGGGTGCGCGGGTAGAGAGTTTACTGAGTTTGACGGCAGGCATAGGATTACGTTTACATAAATTTATTCCTTTGCTTTTGTAAAAACACCAACTTTGAACAAATTCCTGCTGCATTGAGAGATAAACTTATCAACTGGTCATTATTTACCATCCTTTCCCTGATCTGGGGCAGTTCCTTTATCCTGATGAAAGAAGGGATGAAAACCCTCAGCCCCTATCATGTAGCTTCTCTCCGGATCCTGAGTGCAGGTGTTGTCCTGATTCCTTTTGCCCGTAAAGCTTTGTTGCAGGTGCCGGGGGAAAAAATGTTGCTGGTCATCCTCTCCGGACTACTGGGCAGTTTTTTTCCGGCTTATCTTTTTTGTATTGCAGAAACCCGGATCGACAGTTCGCTAGCCGGGATCATGAATGCCTTAACGCCTCTGTTTACGATCATCATAGGAATTGCCTTCTTCCAACTGAGGGCAGGCAGACGCAAGATCATTGGTGTGCTGGTGGGTTTTCTCGGATTGTGTTTACTCATCGCCCCCAAGGGCGATTTCCGGTTTGAAGATTTTTATTATTCACTGCTGGTTTTACTGGCTACCGTTTTTTACGGTATCAATGTAAACATGGTGGGTCGGCATATGCAGGGCGTAGGCTCGCTCAATATTGCGTCGCTGGCTTTTGTATTTCTGATCATACCCACACTGATCATTTTATATGTTACCGGTTATTTTGCTTTGCCACTTTTAGCTACAGAAGTAATTATTTCTACACTAGCCTCTGTTGTATTGGGCGTATTTGGCACCGCCATTGCATCTATCTTATTTTATATGTTGGTAAAACGGGCAGGAACCCTCTTCGCTTCCATGGTCACTTACGGCATCCCTTTTATTGCCGTACTCTGGGGTATCTGGGGTGGAGAAACCATCACCCTGTTGCAGGTAGGTTGCCTCGGCATTATATTAGTCGGCGTATACCTAGTTAACAAAAAATAAATCTCCCTCACAGATCAATCACTATTATGAAACTTGACCTCGAAAAGTTCAGGGAACTGAATGTACAAAGAGCCAAAGAAGGTTTTAAAACCTACGATAACCAACCCATTACCTACTGGACCACCGCCGTTGCCGGTGAACTGGGTGAACTCTGTAACATGATCAAAAAAACACAAAGGGTAGCCATGGGCGGTGTGGATGGCGGAAGCAGTTATACCGCAAAAGATATTACCAAAGAAATGCTGCAGGAAGAGATCGGCGGTATTGCCATTTATCTTGACCTGCTGGCTTCCCTGCTGGGCATTTCGCTGGAGCAGGCGATTATTCAGACATTTAATGAGAAATCGGAGAAGTATGGGTTCTCGCAGTTTATCGGGGAGAAGTAATTGCGGGTTACAGGTTTCAGGTTACAGGTTACTGGCAACTTGAAACCTGTAACCTGTAACTTGAAACTATTACACCGTCATGATTTCTTTTTCTTTTACTGCCAGGTGTTTTTCTACCATCTGGCTGAATTTATCCGTTAATTCCTGGATGGTTTTTTCACCGTCTTTGGCAGCATCTTCGCTCAGGCCGTCTTTCTGCAGTTTCTTTACCTGTTCAATGGCATCTCTGCGGATACTGCGGATGGCTACCTTGGAGTTTTCGCCCTCGCCGCTCGATTTTTTCACCAGTTCCTTTCTTCTTTCTTCGGTCAATGGTGGCAGGAACAACCGCAGCTGCACCCCATCATTCTGTGGCGTGATACCGATATTGGCCTGCATGATGGCTTTTTCGATAGCCTGTAACATATTTTTTTCCCAGGGCTGGATACTGATGGTTCTGGCATCCAGTACACTTACATTGGCTACCTGGGCAATGGGGGTGGGTGCCCCGTAATATTCCACATTTACCCCGTCCAGCATGGTAGGATTGGCTTTTCCAGCCCGGATCCGGGTCAATTCCGTTTCCAGGTGTCCGATGGCTTTTTTCATGCCATCTTCCGCCTCTGCAATGATCATATCTAATTCTTCCGACATAACTAGGTGTTTAAAGTGGGGCGAAAATAATGAATAGTTAGGAGTTGGGAGTTAGTAGTCTGGAGTTACCCTCAAAAACCCCGCTCCTGACTCCTAACTCCCAACTCCAGACTTATATTTTCCCCCTATCTTCGCACCCATAATTAAAACCGTTATGGCAAGTATACAGGAGTTAAAAGACATCGCCACCCAGATGAGGCGCGATATTGTAAGAATGGTGCATGGTGTGCAGAGTGGCCACCCCGGCGGATCCCTCGGTTGCGCCGATTACCTGGCCGCCCTTTATTTTCATATCATGAAACATGATACCAACTTTTCAATGGATGGGAAAAATGAAGACCTGTTCTTTCTCTCCAACGGACATATCTCTCCCGTATTCTATTCCGCCCTTGCCCGTTCCGGTTATTTTGATGTGAAGGAGCTGGCGAGTTTCCGTAAACTGAACACCCGTTTACAGGGTCACCCAACCACCCATGAACATTTACCTGGTGTGCGTGTTGCCAGCGGTTCACTGGGGCAGGGTATGAGTGTTGCCATCGGTGCAGCGCTTACCAAAAAAATCAACGGTGATAACCACCTCGTTTTCTCTTTAGCGGGAGATGGCGAGCTGGATGAAGGCCAGAACTGGGAAGCTATCATGTTTGCGGCCCATAATAAGGTGGATAACCTGATCGCTACCATTGACTGGAACGGACAACAGATCGACGGACCTACCGAAAAAGTAATGTCGCTCGGTAATCTCCGCGCCAAATTTGAAGCGTTTGGCTGGACCGTTCTGGAAATGAACGGAAATGATATGGACGATACCGTTACCATTCTCAACAAAGCCAAGTCTATGACCGGCCAGGGAAAACCCATCTGCATTCTGATGAAAACAGCCATGGGTAAAGGGGTTGATTTTATGGAAGGCAGTCACGAGTGGCATGGCATCGCCCCTAACGATGAGCAGTTGGCCAAAGCACTGGCGCAGTTACCGGAAACACTGGGAGACTACTAATCCTATTATTTACTGAATATACTTTGTGAAAGTCATCACTCACCGTGATGACTTTTTCTTTGTGCCTTAGCATCTTTGCGGACAAGATTTTCACGCAAAGGCGCGGAGGCGCAATGAGAAGGATTAACTTTTCAGGGAGAACAGTTGTTGTCCCGCTTTGCGGGAAGGAATCCATGCGGCGAGGATGGCGATAAGTGCAATCGTGGCAACCACCAGTACAAAATCGCCAGGTACCATTTTAACGGGATAATAATCGATGATAAACGTATTGCCACCCAGTTTGATGAGATGAAAACGGATCTGCAACCAGCAGATAAAGGTGGCAAGTAAGATACCACCACCACCACCCAGCGTAGCCAGCAATACACCCTCACTCAGAAAAATGCGCTGCACCGTTTGTTCATTGGCGCCCATGGCTTTGAGAACGGCAATGTCTTTTTGCTTTTCCAGCACCAGCATGGTCAATGCACCAATCATATTAAAAGCCGCTACTACCAGTATCAATGAAAGAATACCATAGATCACCCATTTCTCTACCTGCATAACGGCGTACAGACTTTTGTTCTGTTCATATCTTGTTTCCACCAATAGTTCTTTACCCAGTAAAATCTGTAACTGTTTTTTTACTCCATTGGGATCGCCGGTAATTTTAATTTCCATGGCGCTGAATTCATCGGCATCCATATTCAGCATGTACTTTACAAAACCCAGATTGGTGAACACATATTTGTTGTCAAAATCCTGCTGCACCATAAATGTGCCGGCGGGTGCAATACTGAATGCATTCAATCCATCATCAGCTGATAACCGGGCTGCCTGCCGGTTGGGCAGGTAAATCGTAGCGGTATAAATGGGCTTTTCAACATCAATGCCTGCCGCATTCTCGATGCCGGCCCCTACTACCAGTTTGGGTTCGGCAGTAGTACCCAGTTCAAATTTTCCCCGGGGAATATGTTCGGCGGTGTTGATGCGGTTAACAGCTGTATACTGCTCATCCACCCCCTTTACAGAAACAATGGTTTGTAAGGCACCACTCAGTACCGCTTTTTCTTCTGCTACAAAACTGACAACGGCAACACCTTTTGTGCGCTTGAGTTGCGCTATCTGTTCGGCCGAGAAGTGAAAGGTTTTACCACGGGCGGGAACCACGCGTATATCCGCATAAAAATCTGCGTACAATCCTTTTACCAGATCCTCAAAACCATTGAATACACTCAGCACAATGATCAATGCCGCGCTGCCCACTGCAATAGCGGTAACACTGATCCAGGCAATTACATTAATGGCATTGGTGGATTTGTTTGACCGGAAATAGCGCCAGGCGAAAAGGAGGTTCATGGATTGGATTGGCGGATTAAGCATTACGGATTTGCGGATTAAGGATTAGCGATTGGTGATTGTTGAATCCGCTAATCCGTCATCCGCCAATCCGCTAATTCTCCTCCCCCGGAGGTTTTTCTTGTTTGATCTGTTTAAAAATCTCTTCCATCTTAAACACATAGTCCAGCGTATCATCGAGATAGAAATGTAATACAGGTATACGGCGTAGCTGATGTTTGACGCGGTCGGCCAGTTCTTTTTTGATCTCCCAGGCCCTTGCTTCGATCGTTTTCATCACCGCTTTGGGATCTTTTACCTGGAACAGACTCACATAAATACGTGCTTCCAGCAGGTCGGGCGTAACTTTAACGGAGGCAATGGATACCATACCGCCATCTATCATACTCAGGTTTAAACGCCTGAAAATATCATTCAGTTCTTCCTGCAGGGCGCCTGCCACCTGTCTCTGACGCTTTCCTTCCTCCATATTCTAACATTTGATTGACTGCAAAATTAGTTACTTTGCTGCGTTTTAAAGGTTTTACATTTTATGAAGCGATTTGCCCGCATACTTTTTTACCTGAGGAGCCAGAAACGGAATATAGTACTCTATGTGCTGTTCAACCTCCTCTCCATTGTATTCTCGCTGGTATCGCTGGCCATGCTGGCCCCTTTTCTGCAAATGCTCTTCGGTAAGGAAAAATTCATCCAGAATGCCCCGGAACTGACATTTTCGGCTGCCGGTGTGTTGGATTACCTCAAATATATCATCGGTAAACTGATCCAGGACCATGGAGAAATCTATGCCCTGGGCGCCATCTGTGTGATCATTATCATCTCTATTTTCTTCAAAAACCTGTTCACCTACCTCTCTTTCCGGGTATTGGCGCCCATGCGGAACTATGTAATGACCAAACTCCGCTCAGACCTTTATGCCAAGATCCTGGAACTGCCCATCGGCTTTTTTACCGAACAACGCAAGGGCGATATCATCAGCCGCATGAGCAATGATGCCAATGAAGTGGAATGGAGTGTGATGAGTACCCTCGAAGGACTGATCCGCGACCCGCTGAATATCCTCATCATCCTCGCATCGCTGGTGTACCTGAGTCCGGCTTTGTCTTTGTTCCTGCTGGTACTGCTTCCCCTGACCGGTTTCATCATTGGCCGGGTGAGCCGTTCGCTGAAAAAACAATCCACCGCTTCACAGGAACAACTGGGCACATTGATGTCGATCCTGGATGAAACGCTGGGTGGTTTACGCGTGATCAAAGCGTTTAATGCAGAGAAGATCCTGCGTAATAAATTCTTCCATACCAATGATACGCTGAACCATATCCGCAACCGGATGAATTTCCGCCGCGACCTGGCTTCTCCCATGTCTGAGTTCATGGGGGTGCTGGTATTGAGTTGTATTCTGTGGTTTGGCGGTAAGCTGGTACTGAGTAACCAGGTGGGATTGAGTCCGGATAGTTTTATCACTTATATCGTGTTCTTTACACAGATCATTAATCCGGCCAAATCCTTGTCCACTGCGTTTTACAATGCGCAGCGAGGCAGTGCCGCCATTCAGCGTATTGAAGAAATTCTGCAGGCACCATTAACCGTTACAGACAAACCCGATGCCACTGCCATTCCTTCTTTCAACAAGAGCATAGAATTCAGGAATGTGTCTTTTGCCTACGAGGATAAAGTGATCCTGAAAAATATCAACCTCGTTATTGAAAAAGGGAAGACCGTTGCACTGGTAGGTTCCTCCGGTGCCGGTAAAAGTTCGCTGGCCGATCTGGTGCCGCGTTTTCATGATGTAACCGAAGGCGAGTTGCTGATCGATGGGGTGAACATCAAGAATTACACTTTGCATTCTGTGCGAAGCCTGATGGGCATTGTAACACAGGAGCCTATCCTCTTCAATGATACCATCGCAAATAACATTGCCCTGGGGGTTGACAATGTAACCAAAGAGCAGATAGAACATGCGGCAACCGTAGCCAATGCCCTGTATTTTATCCGCCACAAAGAAGACAGTTTTGATGCCAATATCGGCGACAGGGGCAGCAAATTAAGTGGTGGCGAAAGACAGCGCCTCACCATTGCCCGTGCCGTATTAAAAAATCCACCGATCTTAATCCTGGATGAAGCTACCTCCTCTCTCGATACAGAAAGTGAACGCCTGGTGCAGGATGCCATCAATAACATGATGCAGAACCGCACTTCTCTCGTCATCGCCCACCGTCTTTCTACCATCCGCCACGCAGACGAAATCATCGTATTACAAAAAGGCGAAATCGTAGAACGCGGCAACCACGACCAGCTGCTGGCGTATAATGGCATTTATAGAAAGCTGGTGGATATGCAGGAGGTTAGATAGAACAGATGAACAGACGAACAAGGAACAGATGAACGGAGGAAGGAAGTAGTTGTGTAAAGTTCATTTATGTTTTGCGTTCTGGGTTCTTTGTTCTGGCTTCAATGACATATCCTCTCACTTCGTCTGTTCCTTGCTCCTCTGTTCGTCTGCTCATCTGTTCCCCTCCCCTTCGACATTCGATATTCCCTGTTCGATATTCGATATTCAAATCATCCGTTCCATTTTCAAGATATACCCACCTCCTACATCTGTTCCTTGCTCATCTGTTCTTCTGTTCATCTGTTCCCCTCCCCTTCGACATTCGATATTCCCTGTTCGATTTTCGATATTCAAATCATCCGTTCCATTTTCAAGATATACCCACCTCCTTCATCTGTTCCTTGCTCATCTGTTCTTCTGTTCATCTGTTCCCCTCCCCTTCGACATTCGATATTCCCTGTTCGATATTCGATATTCAAATCATCCGTTCCATTTTCAAGATATACCCACCTCCTTCATCTGTTCCTTGCTCATCTGTTCATCTGTTCTTCTGTTCCCCTCTCGATATTCGACATTAAAAAAGGCCCCCGAATCATCAGAGGCCTCTTTCTATCTAATTTTCTGTATCTCTTATTGCTGCTCCGGTGCTGGTTTTACCAGACCCAGTTTCGCTTCCAGGCTAAGGGTAGCGTGGGGCACGGCACGTAAACGGGCTTTATCGATCAGCTTACCGGTTACACGGCAGATGCCGTAGGTTTTGTTTTCGATCCGCATCATCGCTTTTTCGAGGTGATCGATATAAGTGATCTGACGACTGGCCATCTGGCTCAGCTGCTCTCTCTCCATGCTCATACTACCATCTTCCATGGTCATGTAACGGGCATCATCATTGTCACCACCCATTTCATCTTTGCGGGTAATCAGGCCTTGTAAGTAAGCCAGTTCTTTTTTAGCTGCTTCCAGTTTTTTGCTGATCAGATCCCTGAACTCATTTAGGTCGCTGTCGCTGTATTTTACCAAAGGATCTCCACTGGTTCTGGCTGCATCTGTTCTTTTTTCTAATTGGGTATATCCGGGCTGGTAAGGAACACTTGTCTTCGTGTTGATCTTAGGAACTTTTACGTCTTTGATAGGTTCGGGTTGTTTTTTTACAGGTTTCACGGGTGGAGCCGGTGGGGCTTTCACTTCTACTTTGGGTTTAACGGGTGCCGGAGCTGGTTTAGGCGCTACGGGTGCTACCGCTTTGGGAGCTGGTTTAGCTGGTGCCGGTGCCGCTTTTTTGGCGGGGGCAGGAACTGGTTTGGCGGCTGGTTTAGGCGCAGGTTTTACTACTGCCTTAGGAGCCGGTTTGGCCGGTGCCGCTTTTTTGGCCGGTGCCACTACTTTTTTGGGTGCTGGTTTAGGAGCAGGCTTGGGAGCCGCTTTCTTTGCCGGAACTGCTTTTTTAGGCGCAGGCTTAGGGGCCACTTTCTTGGCCGGGGCCGCTTTTTTGGCGGGTTTAGGCGCAGGTTTGGGTGCCGCTTTTTTAGCCGGTGCCGCTTTCTTAGGAGCAGGCTTGGGAGCCACTTTTTTGGCTGGTGCCGCCTTCTTTGGAGCAGGTTTCTTAGTTGGCATACAATTTTATCCTTTTTTGTTTACAACCACTTTTAACAGCTCGTCATTGATCTCAACCTCGGTCCCGCCGCTAATTTCGGGCGACCAATCAATGCTATCTGCCAAAATTTCGCGGCAAATATAGTCGTTATATTTAATTAATGACTGCTTGAGAACCGTGGTTTCAAGCACGGTCACGAATATACGGTCTGTGAGGTCAAAACCGCTTTCTTTTCTGATATTTTGCACCCGGTTCACGAATTCCCTCGCATCACCTTCCTGCTTCAGTTCATCGGTGAGGGTAATATCCAACGCCACCGTGAGGCTGCCCTTGCTGGCCACACTCCAGCCCGGTATGTCTTCAGCCACAATGTCCACATCCGATAATTCAATCACAACAGACTCATTATCAATCTGTAATGTAAATGTGCCCTCTTTTTCAATAGCGGCAATGTCCAGCTGACTGAAATTGCCTATGGCTGCACTTACGGCTTTCATTTTGGCGCCCATCCGGGTACCGAGGGCCTTGAAATTGGCTTTGATCTTTTTGCTGATCACCCCTTCAGTTTCCGTGATGTACTGCATTTCTTTCACATTCACTTCCGCTTTAATCAGGTCCTCGATCTTTTCGAGCTGGGTTTTCATACCGGCATCCAATACCGGGATCATCACTTTCTGAAGTGGCTGGCGAACCTTGATATTCACTTTTTTACGGAGTGAGAGTACCAGCGAGCAGACATCCTGCGCCAGCTGCATCCTTTCTTCGAGCGAAACATCGATCACAGCTTCATTGGCCACCGGGAAATCGGCATGGTGTACAGAAGCTACCTGGAACTTACCGGTTACCGCATTCAGGTTGCGGAATACCGCATCGCTGAAGAACGGAGAAATGGGGGCCATCAGGCGAACGATGGTTTCGAGGCATTCGTAAAGCGTCTGGTAGGCACTGATCTTATCCTGCTCATATTCACCTTTCCAGAACCGGCGGCGGCAGAGACGCACGTACCAGTTACTGAGGTGTTCATCTACAAATTCTTCAATAGCTCTGCCGGCCAAAGTAGGCTCATATTCATCCATCGAACGCGAAACCCTTTTCACCAATGTGTTCAGGGATGAAAGGATCCAGCGGTCGATCTCAGGCCTTTCCGCCAACGGAACCGGTGCCTGTTCAAAGGCAAACCCATCTACATTGGCATACAGTGCGAAGAACTGGTAGGTGTTGTATAAGGTTCCGAAGAATTTACGCTGTACTTCCTGTATCCCTGCCAGATCGAACTTAAGGTTATCCCAGGGCGAAGCATTGGTGATCAGGTACCAGCGGGTAGCATCGGCACCATATTTTTCAATGGTCTCAAAAGGGTTCACCACGTTGCCGAGGCGTTTACTCATTTTGTTTCCATCTTTATCAAGTACGAGTCCGTTACTAACTACCGCTTTATAGGCCACACTGTCGAACAGCATTACGCCCAGCGCATGCAGGGTATAAAACCAACCACGGGTCTGGTCTACTCCTTCCGCAATAAAATCTGCCGGAAAAGCCTGGCCCTTATCTATAAAATCTTTGTTCTCGAATGGATAATGCCATTGTGCATAAGGCATGGCGCCGCTGTCGAACCATACGTCGATCAGATCGGGTACCCGTTTCATGGGTTTGCCCGATGCACTTACCAGGATGATATCATCCACAAAAGGTTTGTGCAGATCAAGAATGCCCTCGTGCAAATAATTTTTATTGACATCTCCTCCCAAAACTTCATTCGCTTTGCGGATGCCCTCGTTCAACTCTTCAATAGAGCCGATACAAACTTCTTCTTCGCCATCTTCTGTTCTCCATACCGGTAAAGGCGTTCCCCAGTAGCGGCTGCGACTCAGGTTCCAGTCTACCATATTCTCTAACCAGTTGCCAAAACGGCCTTCGCCGGTAGAGCGTGGTTTCCAGTTGATGGTTTTGTTCAGCTCTACCATCCGGTCTTTTACGGCCGTGGTTTTAATGAACCAGGCATCTAACGGATAATAAAGAATGGGTTTATCTGTTCTCCAGCAATGCGGATAACTGTGTTCGTATTTCTCTACTTTGAAAGCACGGTTTTCTTTTTTCAGTTTTACGCTGATGTCAACGTTCACATCTACGTAGTCTTTCTCGTCTTTGTAATTTTTTACATAACGGTTACTGAACTCGCCCAGGCCCTCTACAAACTTACCCTGTTTGTCTACCATGGTCAGGATCCCGATATTGTATTTCTTACCCACGCGGTAGTCATCTGCACCAAAAGCCGGTGCAGTATGTACGATACCGGTACCATCTTCTGTGGTAACAAAATCGCCCAGAATTACACGGAAAGGTTGGGCATCGGGTGTGATTTCTTTGATCGCTTTCAGCGAGTTGGCTTCGTAGGGTAATAGCTGCTCATATTCACAGTTCTCGATCTTGGAACCCTTGAACTCCGTCAGTATTTTCCAGGGCAACAGTTTTGCTTTTTCATCATAGCCTGCAAAATCTCCATTCTCTCCTTCCGGTTTGAAATACTTACCCAGCAAGGCTTTGGCCAGTATCACATTTACCGGAAGATGGGTATATGGGTTAAACGTACTGACCAGTACATAATCGATATTGGGGCCTACTGTTAAACCCAGGTTAGAAGGCAATGTCCATGGTGTAGTGGTCCATGCCATAAAAAATACCTCACCCCGGCCCTCTCCACTGTGTGGAGAGGAAGCGATTTCTTTGAAAAGAAATTCACTCTTCTCGTTTCTGATGGCTTTGAACATGGCCACTGCACTGGTATCTTTCACATCCTTGTACGTACCGGGCTGGTTCAGCTCATGCGAACTTAAGCCGGTACCCGCAGCAGGTGAATAGGGCTGGATACTCACACTTTCGTAGAGGTATCCTTTTTTATAGAGTTCACTCAGGATCCACCAGAGTGTTTCAATGTATTTGTTATCGTAAGTGATGTAGGGATCGTTCAGGTCTACCCAGTAGCCCATTTTCATGGTCAGTTCATCCCATTTGCCTTTGTACCGAAGCACGGCTTCGCGGCATTTCTGGTTATACTCTTCTACGGATATTTTTTTACCGATATCTTCTTTGGTGATACCCAGTTCTTTCTCTACACCCAGTTCAATCGGCAAACCATGGGTATCCCATCCCCCCTTGCGTTTTACCTGGAAGCCCTGCATGGTTTTATAGCGGCAAACCATATCCTTCAGCGTACGGGAAATCACGTGGTGAATGCCGGGCATACCGTTAGCACTGGGCGGCCCTTCATAAAACACGAACGGGGTCTTTCCCTCGCGCAGCGAAACACTTTGCTCAAATGCCTGTCCATCCTTCCATTTAGCCAGGATCTCCTGTTCTATGGCCGGGAGGTTTAATCCGGAAAATTCTGGGTATTTAACACTCATATCCTGAAAATCGCTTGAAAAGTCCTACCCACCGGGTAAAAGGCGGGTTTTAAAGGGTGCAAAGGTAAGAAATATAAGGACGTGAATCGTGAGTCCTGAGTCGTGAGTGGTCAGTCGTGAGTAGTAAGTAGGAATTTCTCTTTGGAATACGGACCACTCACTACTGACTACTCACTACTATCTGTCTCTCAACAGTTTATAAATGCGAATAGCGCTCATGAGTAAGCCGATGAACAGGACCAGTCCCACCACGCCCCATACCAGGCTGATACTCTGCTTAACCACTACCAGCATCACAATGGCGATCAGGAGTACGGTGGCGCCTTCGTTCCAGATCCGGAGTTGCTGGGAACTGTATTGGTAAATGCCTTTGACCTCCTGTTGCAGGATTACCTGGAGTGTCCAGTGGTAGGCGTAGAGTAAAATCACAAATGCCAGCTTGATCAGCAGCCAGCGGCCTTCGGGAGCAAATAGCTGCAGGTACCAGTTACCATTGATCAGCACCCAGGTTCCGAAAATGAGAGTAAGGATAGCCGAGGGCCAGGTGATGCCATACCAGAGCCGCTTCATCATGATGATAAATTGGTCCCGCAGGACTTTCTTTTCTGCCTCGGGTTTCTCACCCGCTTCGGTTGCATAAATGAACAAACGGGGCAGGTAGAAGAGACCGGCAAACCAGGTTACGATGAAAATAATGTGAAGGGCCTTGATATAGGAGTACATGAGGGGAAATTAAAAATTAAAACTTAAAAATTAAAAATTTCCCGGGCAAAGACATCTTCAGTTCTAAGTTCTTTGTTCGATGTTCGACATTCAGTGTTCGGTGTTCGATATTCCTCTGTTCCTTGCTCCTCTGTTCATCTGTTCAACACCATCTCTCTGCTTCCCGCTTTATAGTCTTTCATCCAGTTGGCCAATGTTGCTACCCACATCGGATGAGTGTTTAAGCAGGGGATCATTTCGTAGGATTCGCCGCCGGCTTCCATGAAAGTTTCTTTTCCCCGCTCGGCAATTTCTTCGAGGGTTTCGAGACAATCGCTGATGAAAGCGGGACAGATGATGAGTAATTTTTTAATGCCTTCTTTCGGCATCTGTTCCAGGCGGATGTCTGTAAAAGGTTCCAGCCAGCCTTTGCCCAGTCTTGACTGGAAAGAAATACTGTATTTCTCCTTCGGTAACCCCAGTTTTTCTGCTACCAGCCGGGTGGTGGTAAATACCTGGTGGCGGTAACAGGTAGCATGCGCTACTGTATTCACTTCACAACAGTTGGCTATTTTCATACAGTTGCAACCATTGCTGCCGCCGGTTTTGCGCAGATGGCGTTCGGGTATGCCGTGGTAGCTGAACAGGATATGGTCGTATTCTTTCTCCAGCCAGGGTTGCATACGGGCGGCAAGTGCGTTCAGGTAATTTTCTTCGTTATAAAAAGGTTTGATGAAAGAAATGCGGAACGGATAATTACCCGCTTCATATTGTTCCTGTGCCTGTACCAGGGCTGTTTCATAACTGCTCATGGCATAGTGCGGGTACAGGGGTACTATCAGAATCTCTTTCAGGTCGGGATTGTTTTGCAGCAGCTCATCATAGGCCTGTTTGGGCGATGGGTTACCATAACGCATGGCAATGGCCACCGGCTCTTCTACCTGCTGCTGCAGGGCCTGTTGCAATTCTTTGGTAAGTACAATCAGAGGAGAACCTTCGTTGGTCCAGATAGTGCGGTAAGCTTCTGCCGACTTGGGTGCCCGGAAGGGAACGATGATACCCCTCACCAGTAAAGCCCTGGCAATGAGCGGAATATCGATGACACGGCCATCCATTAAAAACTCATTCAGGTATTTTCTGACATCTTTTACAGAGGTAGAATCGGGTGAACCGAGGTTCATTAGCAGGATGGCTCTTTGGGCTGACTGTGGCATATCTTGATTATGTTGGCAAAGGTATAGTAACAATCTACATACGGGAAAGTTTTGCAAAACGATTGCCCGATGACCGCAAATATGCATGAACAAAGGATTTGATGGGTTTGGATGGAATTGTCATGCAAAAACATGACAGAGAAATGACAATGGAATGACGAATCTCATGTTTTAGAAGAAACCATGGAAGATACCTTTGCGTAAGTAAAAGGGAATACCGAAAAAGAGCCGTTACATGCAGATCAATCATTTTTTCACAGCGGGGATCAACTACAAAAAGACAGATGCGGCTATCCGCGGTGAATTTGCGATTGGTGCAGCGCAATATGCTTCCCTGCTGGAAAAAGCGGCTGGGGCGGGTGTAACAGAAATGTTCGTATTAAGCACCTGTAACCGCACCGAGATTTATGGTGTAGCAGATAATGTAAATGTGCTGATAGACCTGCTCTGCAGCGAAACGGCCGGTGAAGCGGATACTTTCCGCCAGTTATGTTATACCAAACAGGGGAATGAAGCCATCCAGCATATTTTTGAAGTAGGCGCCGGTCTGGACTCACAGATCCTCGGCGATTATGAAATTGTGGGCCAGATGAAACTGGCAGTGAAGTTTGCACGGGAGAGAGGATTTATCGGTGCTTTTATGGAGCGGTTGTTCAATACCGTATTGCAATCATCCAAAGCCATTAAAAACGGAACTGCGTTGAGTGGTGGTACCATTTCGGTATCATTTGCCGCCATCCAGTTTATCAGAGAGCAGCTACCAGACACAAAAGATAAAAAAATCGTTTTACTGGGTACCGGCAAAATCGGCCGTAATACCTGTAAGAACCTGATCGATTACCTCGATACAACACAGATCACCCTGATCAACCGTACCGACGAAAAAGCCCGTGAACTGGCGGCAGAACTCGGTATTCAATCCGCTCCTTTTACAGACATGTATGCAGCGGTAAACGAAGCTGATATTGTGATTGTGGCCACCAATGCAGACAAGCCCATGCTGACCAAAGCAGACCTGCTGCACAGTGGTCCGAAAATACTGATCGACCTCTCTATCCCCAATAATATAGAGCCGGCAGCCGGTACATTACCGCAGATCATCCTCGCCAATGTGGATGATCTGTCGGTAATCAATGATCTTACCCTGCAGAAAAGAAAAGCAGAAGTGCCCAGGGCACGCCAGATCATTCAGCAACACCGGCAGGAACTGGCAGAATGGTGGTTGCTGCGCAGTCATGTACCGGTATTAAAAGCCGTGAAACAGAAACTGCATGACATGCATTCCTGCAATATGTTCCTTGCTACTACCCAGATCAAAACCATTGACCAGTCGGCGATCCAGAAAGTAGTCAATACAGTGGCCGTAAAAATGCGTAGCCAACATCAGCCCGGATGTTATTATATTGAGGCTATCAATGATTTCATGACCATTAATTAATCCATGACACAGCCTTTACGAATCGGCACACGCGACAGTCAGCTGGCAGTGTGGCAAGCCACATTGGTACAACAGGAACTCCGCCAGAGAGGTGTAGACGCGGAACTGATATATATCAAGAGTGATGGGGATATTGACCTGGTTACACCACTGTATGAGTTAGGTGTGCAGGGCATTTTTACCAAAACCCTGGATGCCGCTTTACTAAGCAACCGGATTGATATAGCTGTGCACTCCATGAAAGATGTGCCCACACAATTAGCCAAAGGTTTACAACAGGCGGCTGTTTTACCCAGGGCCTCCTACAAAGACATTCTGGTATACAAAGGCGATAAGGATGCACTGCTGGATTCATTAGGTTTTGCAAATGGAATTTGGTCTGCGGCCGGTAAAAAGAATCCCCTCCCTACTCACCACTCACCACTCACCATCGCCACCAGCAGCGTTCGCCGCAAAGCGCAATGGCTGAACCGATATCCGGATCATATACTGGATAACCTGCGCGGTAATGTAAATACCCGGCTGCGTAAGCTGGAAGAGAGTCATTGGAACGGTGCCATTTTTGCCGGAGCAGGACTGGAGAGAATTAAACTGCGCCCGGAAAATTCCATAGATCTCGACTGGATGTTACCCGCCCCCTCGCAGGGAGCCATCATGATTGCCTGCCGGGCGAATGATACGGCCAGTTTTGAAGCAGTACAGCCGCTCAACGATGAGCATACAGCTATCTGTACACGCATAGAAAAAGATTTTCTGCGCGTGCTGATGGGAGGTTGTACCACACCCATCAGTGCATTGGCCGTGATCAGGAATGACAAATTATTATTCCGAGGCAACGTTCTTTCACTGGATGGACAACAAAAAGCAGAAATAGAATCAGAAGTACCGTTGTCAAAAGTGAATGGCCTCGGCGAGAGATCTGCCCTTAGCTTATTAGAAAATGGTGGCGAAAAAATTATCGAATCGATACGCAATGCCTGATAAAAGGATCCAGATATTATCTACCCGGCCCATCACCGGCGCACAACTGGACAATGCCCGTAAAAAAGGTGTTGACATTACCGTGCAGTCTTTCATAGAAACCACGGCCCTGCAGGATATTGCAGTACAGCAGGAAATAGAATGGGCTTCTGTGCAGGAAACGGTTGTGGTGTTTACCAGTATGAACGCGGTAGTGGCTGTTACTGATATGTTAGATGGTCATGTACCTTCCTGGCGCATCTACTGCATGGGATATGCTACGCAGAAACTGGTAGCGGAATATTTTGGCGAGACAAGTATTGCCGGAACCGGTGCCAGTGCATTGGAACTGGCAGAAACCATCATCGAAGAAGAACCCGATGAACTGATCTTTTTCTGCGGTAATATCCGAAGAGATGAATTACCGGTCAAACTAAGCAGACAGGGCATTACAGTACACGAGATCTGTGTATATGAAACCCTTGCCACACCGCACAAAATGGAAAAAACATTTGATGGCATTCTGTTCTTCAGTCCAAGTGCCGCCGAAAGTTTTTTTTCTAACAATACAATTCCACCTGAAACCGTGCTGTTTGCCATCGGACAAACCACCCGCGATACACTGGCCCGTTTTACCAGGAACAAGATCGTAGTAAGCAAAGAACCCGGGAAGGATGAGATGGTGGAGCAGGCGGTGAAGTATTTTCGTGAGACGGGAATCGTGAGTGGCGAGTAGTCAGTAGGGAGGGAAGATCAGTCATTAAAATAATAACCATTAATCATACATATAAAAAACAAAGAGATCAGTTAAAGTGCTTTACCCTATAACTCACTACTGACCACTCACCACTCACTAATACACTATGTTACAGAACGACCTCTTACTCAGAACCCTCCGCGGAGAAGCTACCGAAAGAACACCTGTTTGGATGATGCGCCAGGCTGGCCGTTACCTGCCGGAATACATGGTGTTGAGAGAAAAATATGGTTTCTTCGAAAGATGCCAGACACCAGAACTGGCTTGTGCCATCACTTTACAACCAGTGGATATTGTAGGAGTGGATGCTGCGATCCTTTTTTCGGATATCCTGGTGGTGCCGCAAGCCATGGGACTGGAAGTGCAACTGATCGAAAGCAAGGGACCGGTATTACCCGATCCTATCAAAAATAGTAATGACCTGAACCGTGTTCGTGTACCTGATGTGAATGAAACATTGGGATATGTATTTGACGCCATCAAACTCATTAAGCAGGAATTAAATGGCCGCGTGCCTTTGATTGGTTTTGCAGGTGCACCCTGGACATTACTTTGTTATATGGTGCAAGGCAAGGGTTCCAAAACCTTTGACGAAGCCAAAGCATTCTGCTATACCCAACCCGAACTGGCGCACCGGTTATTACAGATGATTACCGATACTACCATTGCCTACCTCAAAGAACAGGTGAAAGCCGGTGCCGATACGGTGCAGATCTTTGATAGCTGGGGAGGTTTATTAAGTCCGGGTGATTTTGAAAATCTTTCTTTACAGTATATGCGCCAGATTGTAGCTGCATTAAAAGACAGTGTACCTACGATTGTTTTTGCAAAAGGTGCCTGGCACAGTTTAGATGCTATGGCGGCCACTGGTGCGCAGGGTTTGGGTATCGACTGGTGCATTACACCGCAGCTAGCGAGACAATTTGCGGGAAATAATGTAACCCTGCAGGGTAATTTTGATCCGGCTAAATTATTATCCCCCATTCCAGTGATCAAAAAAGAAGTGACCGCTATGCTGGATGCATTTGGTCCGGGCCGACATATTGCCAACCTCGGCCACGGCATTTTACCCAATGTACCCGTTGATCATGCAAGGGCTTTTGTAGATACCGTTAAAGAATACAGGCACAAACAATAATTACCGACGATATCCCCAGTTGTATATGGACAGTATTAAAACACAATGGACGAGTCTTATTCACCAGTTACAGGACCAGATCTGTGCTGCACTGGAAGCTTGTGATGGCAAAGCGGTGTTTATAGAAGACAAATGGGAAAGACCTGAAGGAGGTGGTGGCAAAACAAGGGTAATCAGTCAGGGAAATGTGTTTGAGAAAGGCGGAGTGAATACATCTGTTGTGTTTGGGAAAGTAACCGATACCATGCGGGCACAACTCAAGATCAACGGTGATCAATGGTTTGCCTGTGGGATGAGTATTGTGATACATCCGCTCAATCCGTTTGTACCTACCGTACATTGCAACTACCGCATGTTCGAACTATATGATGCAGACAACAACGTAATCGATCGTTGGTTTGGCGGGGGTACAGATCTGACACCTTATTATCTGTTTGAAGAAGATGCCCGTCATTTTCACCAGACTTATAAAACCGTGTGTGATAGTTTTGATCAAAGCTTCTATCCGCTTTTCAAACAGGAATGCGATGATTATTTTGTGAACCGGCACCGCAACAATGAACGACGTGGCATTGGCGGCATTTTTTATGACCACCAGCGACCCGATGCCACCAAAGATGTGCAGTTCTGGATCAGTTTTGCCAAAGCCTGCGGGGAAGCTTTTATTGATTCGTATATTCCGATAGCAGAAAAAAGAAAACAAGTTCCCTACCAGCCCGAACATAAGTACTGGCAGGAGATCAGGCGAGGAAGATATACCGAGTTCAACCTCGTGCACGACCGCGGAACCATTTTTGGTTTAAAAACCAATGGCCGAACAGAAAGCATTTTAATGAGCTTACCCCCAACGGTAAGATTTGAATACAATCATCAACCAGCCGAAGGAAGCGCAGAAGCCGCATTGTTAGATGCCTGTCTGCATCCCCGTAACTGGGTTAACTAAAATAGTTTCTATGTACCTCCAGAGAAGAAACAGGATCTTACGCCAATCATCCGCTATCCGATCAATGGTAGCCGAGACCATTTTACGTCCTGCCGATTTCATTGCGCCTCTCTTTATTGATGAAGGTGAAAATATACAAACAGAGATCGCTTCCATGCCGGGTTATTACCGTAGGTCAGTTGATCTGACGGTGAAAGAAGTAAAAGAACTCTGGAACATGGGCATCCGGTCTGTACTGGTTTTCATCAAATGCAAAGACGAATGGAAAGACAATACCGGCAAAGAAGCCTGGAACCCGGATGGACTGATGCAGCGAAGTATCAAAGCCATCAAAAATGCGGTTCCTGAAATGCTGGTGATGACCGATGTGGCGCTGGATCCCTACTCTTCTTATGGCCATGACGGTATTGTACTCAATGGCGAGATCGTGAATGATGCAACGGTGGAAGCACTGGTGCAGATGAGTATCAGTCATGCCAAAGCCGGTGCCGATTTTGTAGCGCCCAGCGATATGATGGATGGCCGTATCGGTGCCATCCGCAAGGGACTGGAAGAAACCGGTTTTACGCAAACGGGCATCATGAGTTACAGTGCCAAATATGCTTCCTGTTTGTATGGTCCGTTCCGCGATGCATTAGACAGTGCACCGGGTTTTGGTGATAAGAAAACCTACCAGATGGATTATGCCAACCGCACCGAAGCCATCAAAGAAACCCTGATGGATGTGGAAGAAGGGGCAGATATCGTGATGGTAAAACCAGCATTGTCTTATCTCGATATCATCCGCGAAATAAAAAATACAGTAACAGTTCCGGTAAGTGCTTACCAGGTAAGTGGCGAATATGCGATGATCAAAGCTTCTGCTAAAATGGGATGGATAGATGAGAACAAAGCAATATTGGAGACCTTAACCTCTATCAAAAGAGCAGGTGCAGATCTGATCGCTACTTATTTTGCGAAAGATGCAGTGAGGTTACTTGGATAGCGCGTATTTATACGGTGGAAAAGAGGGGTGTTAAAACGGAATTTGAGCGGTAGTAGTCAGTAGTGAGTGGTGAGTATGAATTGGTTGAGTAATTTGCAATTAACCAGCACAAATTGCCATGTTTTTAGAATTAAGTCATACAAGACTTTCTGCATACCAACATTCAAAACTACTGATACTGGAGTGTTATAGAATTACCAGGGATTTTCCGGATTGTGAAAAATTTGCAATGACACAACAGATAAGAAGAGCGGCATTATCGGTTCATCTAAATTTGGCAGAAGGTGCTTCCAGAAAATCTGAAACAGAAAGAAGACGATTTTTTGAAATAGCAAGAGGCTCTCTAATTGAAATTGACACTGCTTTTGATATAGCGTTATCACTCAACTATATGCACAATGAAAAAGTGAACGAACTAAGTGAATTAATCATTACAACTTTCAAGCTATTTACTGGCCTGATAGGAAAATCGGATACGCAAAAGTAAATACTCACTACTGACTACTCACAACTCACTACTATGTACGAAACCAGCAAACAACTCTTCTCCCGCGCACAACAATCCATCCCCGGCGGCGTAAACTCTCCGGTACGGGCATTTAAAAGCGTAGGTGGAACGCCTTTATTTATAGAGAAAGCAAAAGGCGCGTATTTATATGATGCCGATGGAAATCAGTATATCGATTATATAGCTTCCTGGGGACCGATGATCTTAGGACATGCATACGAACCGGTGGTAAAAGCCATCCAGGAAAAAGCGTTGCTCTCCACCTCTTACGGTGCTCCTACGGAGTTAGAGATAGAAATGGCCGAGCTGATCAAAAGCATGGCGCCTAATGTAGACCTTATCAGAATGGTAAGCAGCGGTACTGAAGCCTGTATGAGTGCTTTACGTTTGGCAAGGGGCTATACCGGCAAAAATAAATTCATCAAGTTTGAAGGGTGTTACCATGGACATGCAGATGCATTCCTCGTAAAAGCCGGTAGCGGACTGGCCACTTTTGATATTCAAACTGTGCCGGGCATTACTGCTGGGGTGGCCAATGATACGCTGACCTGTGCCTTTAACGATCTGGCCGCGGTGGAACAACTGGTGGCTGAAAACAAAAACCAGATCGCAGCCATCATCACCGAACCGGTGGTGGGCAATATGGGCTGTATTTTACCGGAACCAGGATTTCTGGAAGGCCTGCGTACTATCTGCGACAGAGAAGGTATCGTACTGATTTTTGATGAAGTGATGACAGGCTTCCGTCTGGCAGCCGGTGGCGCCCAGGAACGTTTACAGATCAACGCCGATCTGGTTACCTATGGTAAAGTGATTGGTGGTGGTATGCCCGTGGGCGCTTTTGGCGGAAGAAGAGAGATCATGGAAAAGATTGCCCCGCTGGGTAATGTTTACCAGGCCGGAACCCTTAGCGGTAACCCCATTGCCATGATAGCTGGTTTTACCATGCTGCAAGCATTAAAAAACAACCCGGAGATTTACACAGAACTGGACGCCAAAACCGCTTACCTGCACGATGGCCTTGCAACGGTACTCAATGCTTCCGGTATTCCTTATGTGATCAATCGCCTCGGTTCCATGATCAGTCTGCACTTCAGCGATCATGCCGTTACCGATTTTGCATCTGCCGCTTCGGCCAATAACCAGTTCTTCAATACCTTTTTCCACGCCATGCTGCAACGCGGTATTTACTTACCACCTTCTGCCTATGAAAGTTGGTTCCTGAACAATGCTTTGTCGTATGCAGATCTGGATAAGACGATTGCTGCGGCAGCGGAGAGCTTGAAGTAGTGGCGTGAGTGGTCAGTAGTGAGTGGGTAGTCAAAACAATTCTTACTCACTACTGACCACTCACAACTCACTATCCCCTTTCCCTACGTATCTTTAATTCATTATGAAAATCATCTTCTTCTCCGCCCAGCCTTATGATAAGGAGTTCTTTAACCGTTTTAACGATAGTGTAGGTTTTGAACTGGTATACCATAAATCACAACTGAATGAGCAAACGGTAGGTTTGGTAGATCAGGCGGAAGCGGTTTGTGTATTTGTAAACGATAAAGTAACCGCACTCGTTTGCCAGCAACTGGCCGATAAGGGGGTAAAAGTAATTGCACTGCGTTGTGCAGGTTTTAATAATGTGGATCTGGAAGCTGCCAAAAAACTGGGACTGAAAGTATGCCGCGTTCCCGCTTACTCGCCCGAAGCAGTGGCAGAACATGCGCTGGCATTGATCATGACGCTGAACAGGAAAACACACAAAGCCTATAACCGGGTACGGGAACAGAATTTTGCACTGAACGGCCTGCTTGGGTTTAACCTGCATGGTAAGACCATTGGCGTAATTGGTACGGGAAATATTGGTCAGGCTTTTTGCCGGATGATGATCGGCCTGGGCTGCCAGGTAAAAGCTTTTGATCTCATTGCCAATAAAGACCTGGAAGCGATGGGTGTTAGTTATCACCCCTTACTGGAAGTACTGCAAACCGATATTATTTCGCTGCATTGTCCGCTGAACGAACAGACCAAACACCTGATCAACGATACCACCATTGGGATGATGAAAGACGGGGTAATGCTGATTAATACCAGCCGGGGCGGATTGATAGATACCAAAGCCGCTATCCAGGGACTGAAAGCCGGCCGGATCGGTTATCTGGGCATTGATGTATATGAGCAGGAAGAACACCTGTTTTTCCGGGATTTATCGGGAGAAGTGATACAGGACGATGAAATTCAACGCTTAATGAGCTTCCCCAATGTGCTGATCACCGCTCACCAGGCTTTTTTCACCGATGAAGCCCTGTCGCAGATAGCTACAACAACGTTAAATAACGTAGATCAGTTATTAAAAAACGGTAATTTGACTAACCGGGCAGCGTTATTAGTATAAATTTTATCTGATATTCGTATAAGCGAGAAAATGCGAAAAACAAACATGATCAAATTAACCCTACGTTTTGGCCTCATCTTAGCTGTATTCTTTGCCTTCCAGGCATGTAAAAAGGAATACAGTGTAGAAAGAGGTGGCTTTAATGGCACGGCCCAGGGAGAACTGGTAGATTCGCTGGGAAACTGCAAATCGGCAGAAGTGAAGGGTGACTACAAAGTAGATACTGCCTTGGTACCTACCTATAACTATGTAAATATCAATGTTAACTTTACCACGCAGGGTAAATACAAGATCTATTCCGATACCGTAAATGGTATGTGGTTCCTGGATTCCGGTTTCGCGGTAAGTACCGGCCCGACTGTGATTAAGCTGAAAGGCTATGGCACCCCCATCCTTCCTAAAACCACTGATTTTGTATTGATTTTCAATAATAATATCTGTAGTTTCTCTGTTCCGGTATCCGGCAGCGGCACAGGCGGTTCAGGAGGTGGCACCGGTACCGGTGGCGATTATTTCCCCACTACAGAAGGATCCAGCTGGGTATACCAATATGTTCCCAAACTGGGTACCATTGATACTTTTTCTGTGAAAGTAGCAGCTGGCCAGGTTGTACGCGATACCCTCAGTTATGCGCAGTTCGCTACCCGCCTGCAGGATACTTTCTATTTTGCCAAAGATGGCAAAGGCACGTATTATGCCTTAAGTACCGTAGACTTTGATTATACCCTGATATTTGACACGATCCCTAATTTCTTCATCAGTTATCCATTCCTGAAAGAGAGTGCCAATGTGGGCGAGAGCTGGTCGTCTTCGGCACAGCCTGGCTACTGGACGGGTGGTCAGAAAGGAACTGCCAAAGCCGTATTCACCATCATATCCAAAAACACCAGTAACTATACCATTGGCGGAAAGCAATATTCCAATGTGATTAATGTGAAACGGGAAATCATGTTCCTGCCCGATAATGGAAGCAGTTACCAGACATTGATGTCGGGAAACAGTTATTACGCAAAAGGATACGGCCTCATAGACCAGGTATTCAATACCACTCCTGCGCAAAGCTTATCGCTGTTTAATGTGCCGGTGATCAAATAAATATTCCTTACACTATTATAAAAGAGAAGCCCCGGTAATGGTTACCGGGGCTTCTCTTTTATCGTTGTTATCTGTTTAAAATATCTGTGTCTTATCATTCACCACACTATCCGTTTCAATGGTATGGTGTTGAACTTCTTCCTGTTTTTTGAAATAGCGGTTCTGAAACAAAAGAATCACGATCACACCGGTAGAAATGGAAGCATCGGCCAGGTTAAATACCGGACGGAAGAACTCAAACTCTTCGCCACCATATAAAGGAACCCAGGAGGGGAAATGTGCATTGGTGATGATGGGGAAATAAAACATATCCACCACTTTGCCATGCAGGAAACCCGCATAACCACCACCGGGGGGAAAGAAACGGGCCACATTCTGTGAGAAAGGATTGCTTTGCTCAAAAATGATCCCGTAAAACAGGCTATCGATCAGGTTGCCCAATGCACCCGCATAAATCAGGGCCGCACAGATGATAAAACCTTTGTGGTATTTTTTACGGATAAAATCGCGCAGCAGAAAACTACCCCAGATCACGGCTACCAGACGGAACAGTGTCAGGATGATTTTTCCAAACCCACCGCCGAATTTCCAGCCCCATGCCATACCCTCATTCTCTACAAAATGCAGGCGGAACCAGCTACCCAGCACCTGGTGTTCTTCACCGGCATAATAATTCAGTTTGATATAAAACTTCAAAGCCTGGTCGGCAAAAATGATCAGTAGTATCAGGAATATGATTTGTCTGGCTTTCACTGCATGTTTTTTATGGTGGGCAAAGATAGGGCTTTGTGCTATTTTGGAATTTGAGACTCAGGATTTTGGGAAATCTTTGGAAGATCATGTACCACTGGAGTCTTTTACAGCTTTCCAGGTCTTATTCTTCGAGGTACACCCGCTTTACCCGCTGACTGATACCCGTCATGATCTCATAGGCGATGGTTCCGGCCCATTTGGCGACTTGCTGTACAGCAATATGTTTGCCAAAGATCTCTACTTCCATGCCCTCTTTTACTCCTTCAATCCCGGTTACATCAATCATGGTCATATCCATACAAACATTGCCTACCACGGGGGCTAACTGGCCATTCAAATACACAGAAGCCCGGCCATTACCCAGCTCCCGTCCAAAACCATCCGCATAACCGATCCGGATAGTGGCTATCAGGCTATCTCGCTGCAGCACACCTTTCCGGTTATACCCCACACTCTCCCCTGCTTTTACCAGGCGTAACTGTGCAATGGTAGAGCGGAGAGTAGCTACTGTCTGAAGCGAAAGGGTATCGCTATCGGAACTGTCTACTCCATATAATCCAATACCCAGGCGTACCATATCAAACTGGTATTGCGGGTAACGGAAAATGGCGGCCGTATTGGCGATATGTTGAACAAAATGATAACCCAGTATTTGCTGCAAATTGTTACAGGCTTCTTTAAAACGACTCACCTGTGTTTCAGTAAAACGATCATGATCAGAGGCTTCGCTGGCTACCAGGTGACTGAACACTGTTTTCACCGCCATTGTTTGTTGTGTATGTAGAAGCTGCGCCAGTGCCGCTGCCTCTTCTACTTCAAATCCCAGGCGGTTCATGCCTGTATTGAATTTAATATGAACCGGAAACTGTTGTATCCCCTGCTGATCCAGGTAATGATGAAAAGCCCGGTAAATCGGAAATGAATAGATTTCCGGTTCCAGGTCGTAACTAACCAGTGAATCAAAACCGGCGGCATCTACATTCATCACCATAATGGGCAGGCTGATGCCGGCTTTACGCAGTTCAACGCCTTCGTCTGCATAAGCTACTGCGAGATAATCTACTTTGTGAAACTGCAGCATGCGCGCTACTTCTGCACTGCCACTGCCATAACTGAACGCTTTTACCATGGCCATCAGTTTGGTGGTGGGTTTCAGTTGCTGCTGGTATTGTTTCAGGTTATGCACCATGGCAGTGAGGTTGATCTCCATCACCGTTTGATGAACTTTCTGCTCCAGCATGGCCGAAATACGCTCAAACGCAAATACGCGGGCACCTTTCAGTAAAATATATTCATTCGAAAAATCGTGTGTGCTTACCTGCTGCAGAAATGATTCAGTAGATGGATAGATCTCAATTTTATCCAGAACCGCAGAAGTATGAAACAGTTCCTTACAACGGGTAATAGCAGGACCAATTCCGATAAACCGATGAATACCCCGCACAGTCAGCTGCGCCGCTATATCTCGATACAGGGCTTCTTCATATTGTCCCGACTGCAGAATATCAGAAAGGATCAGTGTAGTACGATGTGTACCCGCCTGCTGCTGCAGGTGTTCAATCGCCAGATCAAGGGAAGAGAGATCGTTACTGTAACTATCGTTGAGAAGGTAACAGTTATTACTCGCTTTTTTCAGCTGCATGCGCATATCTACCGGTTCCAGCAACAACATCCGTTCACTGATCACCGATGCCGGATAATTCATCTGCAGCAGTACAGACCAGCAGGTAATCGCGTTATCAATAGAAATACGGTCGGTGAAAGGAATGGTAATCCTTACTGTTTCTCCGCGATACAGGGCAGTGATAAAGGTACTGTTCTCTGTTCTTTGTTCTGCAGTTACTGAAAGTGTAGCCGCTGATTCGCGGCTCCAGGAAAAGAAATCCTGTGTGGCTGCAAAGAAATTTCTATCGGCGCCATCCGGATCCAGTTGGTTCTGCAAACCATCTCTGCCAAACACGAGTGAGTGGCTGTTCCGGAATAATATCGCTTTTTCCATGGCTTTCTGCCGAAGGTTTTCAAACCCTTCGCTATGCGGATCTGCCAGGTTCGTGAACACGCCGGTAGTAGGTTGTATAATAGCAGCCAGTTGCCCCATTTCGCCGGTGGTAGAAATACCCGCTTCAAAAATGCCAAGTGTATGCCGCTCATGCAACTGCCAGACACTCAGGGGTACGCCTACCTGCGAATTATAACTTCGCGGACTTCTTACAATCACATGGTCATGTTGTAACAACTGGTAAAGCCATTCTTTAACGATGGTTTTCCCATTACTACCGGTAATGCCAATGACGGGAATGGAGAAACGACTGCGGTGATAAGCTGCCAGTTGCTGTAAGGCCTCCAACACATTCTCTACCTGTAAAAAAACGGCATCGTGATAAGGTGAATGATCAAAACCCTTCCGTACCACAAAATTTCTGACACCGCGTTCATATACTTCTTTGATAAACTGGTGCCCATCGCGCCGGGGACCGCTGATGGCGAAGAACAGTGATGTAGCCGGGAAAACAATCTTACGGCTGTCTATCAGTAAATGTTCTACCTGAGCATCTGCATGAATGCTGGCATCTGCCCTTAGAATCTGTGCAATATCCTGAATACGATAAGCCAAGTATGTCAATTAGGTTTTATAAAGTACCGTCATTCACTTCTTCGGGTGTTCCTTTTTTGGTCTTGAACATGGAATAAAATATGGACCCCGAAATACAAAGCATGATCACACCCAGCGAAAGAAATACCTGGGATGATTTAGACATCCACATACTCAGGTAATGTTCGCCCAGCATTTTTACACCAATAAATACCAGTACAATGGCGATCCCCTGTTGCAGGTAATCGAATTTACTTACTGCACCTCTCAAAAGGAAAAACAGGGAGCGGAGACCCAGCACCGCAAAAATATTGGAAGTATAAATCACCAGCGGATCTTTGGAAATACCCATCACCGCAGGAATAGAGTCCAGTGCAAATACCAGGTCAATGGCAGCCAGTAATACCACTACCACAAACAGGGAAGTATATACGGGTTTACCATTTTCACGCATCACATATTTGCCATCACCATCATGGTTTACCAGGGGAAGAAATTTTTTCAGGAACTTATATACTTTGGAATCATGCGGATCAAATTCTTCCTCTTCATTACTCGTAAACATTTTATATCCCGTATATACCAGGAAAACACCAAAAATGTACAGGATCCAGGAGAACTTGGCTACCAGTACCACTCCTACCGTAATAAAAATGATCCGGAACAATATTGCCATCAGAATTCCGACCAGTAATACACGGGGATAATGTTTTTCTTTCACACCAAACGCTGAGAAGATGAGAATGAACACAAAAATATTATCAATACTCAGGCTCCATTCCATCAGGTAAGCACTCAGAAATTCCAGTGCCAGTTGCGAACCCGTAACAGCCAGTCCGGTCTTTGAATCAACCGATTCAGCAGCCAGCGAAGGTCCTTCTATCCACATGAATACAAAAAATACGAGTGCCAGTCCCACCCAGAAAACCGTCTGGTAAAAAGCCTGTTTAATGGTTACGCTTTGGTTTTTTTTACTGAGTAATCCCAGATCAAATACCAGTGCTATAACCAATACAATCGCGAATACTACATAAACAAGTTGGTGGGTAGACATGCAAAGGGTTTAATGCGTAAGTGTAAATATAGGTAGACTGTCCCAATCCATCAGGACTGGTACCGCTTTTTCCGGCGCCACTGAAAAACAAGACCGAATGCGATAATAACAAGCAGGGGCAGTACGATGTTCAGGAACTGCCAGAGGCTTTTCTGCTCAGCCACTTTGGTTTTATCGAGCAGGCGCAGCACAAAATCCTTGTTCCGGCTTTCAAAGAGGTTGTTTCTGCTAACGAGGTAATCGATGGAGTTGAGGAAGAACTCCCGGTTGGCAAAACGGTAGTTTTCCAGCGGCAGCAATCCCATGGGTAGCGGGCCTGCCGTTTGGCTGATAGAATTGGTTACAATATCTGCATCGGCCACCACAATCTGTTTGCTTTCCTTACCGGCATGCGCCAGATAAGGTTTTCCCGTAACACGTTGTACAGAATCCATTACCTGTTGACTGAGACGGTTACTATACAGAGAGCTGAACTTACCTTCCAGCAGAACGGCTACGGGTACATAACTTTTGGTGAAAGAGAGCAGGTCGTTATCATCTTTTACACTGTTGATGGAAACGATAGCGGGGGAGCTGATGCGCCGGCTATTGGTATCGCTTGTCAACAGAATAGTCTTATGGATGCCGGGTGCTTTTACCGTATCGATACTTGACGGAAAAATTGGCAACACCCGCTCCAGGTTTTTGCTGATCGGGTTATTGTCCCTGGAAGAAAGAAACGGATAATACGGCCAGGGCACCCGCTGCATTTTAGGACTGCCATCTGCATTTGTACCAATCACGATCGGGATCTTGGAACAGTTCAGGTCCTGCAGCAGATCGGGGTTGATGCGTACGCCATATTTAAAGAGGATATCATCCAGTTCCAGTCCTCTGTCGAAAGCCGTGTATTCTGCCTGGCTGCGCATCAGGCTGTCCAGCTCGGCGTGCAGTTTATCGATGAACCAGATCACATGTCCGCCATTCATTACATACTGGTCTATCTTCAGTTTGTCTTCTTCTGTAAAGGGTTGTGTAGGTTTTACGATAATCAATGCATCAATCATGGCGGGATCTGGATATCCCTGTTTGATATCAAATACTGCCAGACGATATTCATTCCGCAGACTTTCGCCCAGGTCGTTCACTTTAAAATCAACCGGTTCTCCGTTGCCCACGAGGTAGGCAACGGTAGGTACATATTTCCGGGTAAGTTTATCAATGGCATCTGCAAATTTAAATTCGAGCAGTGCTTCGGCAGCATTACGGGTGGCTTCCACATCTTCCTGCGGACTATTATCGTTCACCACATTAAACTGTTTGAAGATCTTGCGGCTGCTACGCAGGTCAACAGCAATGGGTTTCTGTCCTTTGCGGAAACTTACCAGGGCAGAAGGAATGATCAACTGGTTGGTTTCTTTTTCAGACTCCACACTTTCGGCTCTTTCAAAAACCACTCCTAAGCGGGAGAGACTATCGTAAAATTTTACTTTTACTGTATCGTTGGTAATGTCTTCGCCGGGTTTTTCAAAACTGACATGTACGAGGTTGCCAGATAAAGAGCGGAACTCATCCAGCAGGTCTTTGGTGGCGATGCTGAGTTTTTTATAATCAGCGGGCAGATCGCCTGTGAGAAATACCTGTATGTTGATCACGCTGTCTACATTCTCCAGCAGGGTTTGGGTAGCGGTGGTCACACTATATCTTTTTTCAGCGGTGAGATCGACCCGGTAGAAAAAAGAGGTAGACAGGTACACCAGGGCCACAAACAAAGCGGTCTGCGCCAATACACCATATTTATGTTGCCTGATTTGCTGCATGGTAAGCGCTTATCGTTTAATGAGGTTTCGTTGGGTAATAAACAGGAACAAGACAATGATGCCAATAAAATAAATCAGGTCACGGCTATCTACCACTCCCCTGCTGATACTGCGGTAATGAAAATTGATACCCAGCATTTCGATATAGTAATCCAGTCCGGCATTGAATACGGGCAGTTTGCTGATCGCATCAAACCCATTGTACAAAGCAAAACAGATAAACGCTGCCGCAATAAAAGCAACCACGGTATTATTGGTATAACTGCTGGCGCAGATTCCGATGGCGGTAAATACGGCTCCTAACAAAACAAGTCCGATATAACTACCAGCCGTAGCCCCGATATCAATACCGCCGGTTACACTTAACTGTTGCACCGAAACGGCATAAATGAGTGTAGGCACCAAGGCCGTAACCACAATAATGAGTGATCCAAAAAATTTACCCCAGACAATCTGCGAGGGGGTTAAGGGAAGTGTTTTCAATAATTCAAAGGTGCCGGTCTTGTATTCATCTGCCAGGCTGCGCATGGTAATGGTGGGAACGAGGAATAATAAAATCCAGGGGGCGAGGTTAAAAAAACTACTCAGCGAAGCATAGCCGAAATCAAGAATGCTGGTATCCGGAAAAACAAAGAGGAACAGCCCATTCAGCAGTAAAAAAACAACCAGGGCAATATAGCCGGTGAGGCTGCTGAAAAACTGTTGCCATTCTTTTTTACAGATCATCCACATGGCTTCAAAACTAAATGTTATTAGGCAATCACCCTATTTCAACCCAATTTTTAGCCGCACTTTATGGATTTTCTCACATTTCGCATCTCACTATAAACCTATTTATGAAACTACGACTAAGCCTGCTCTTGTTCTGCCTGCTGGGAATCGGCGTTTTCAGTCATGCACAGCAACCCAAAAAAGCCCCCGCCAAACCTACTGTAGAAAATGGCCCCGACGCCCTCCCTGTTACGGTTACCAGTAAAAAAAAGGCACACAAACAACTGCCTCCGCCGCCGCCGCCACCCAAAGTGGAAGCAACTAAGTTTACCCCACCTAAAATCGTGAAAAACGGGGAGAAACTTCCGCCCCCACCACCGCCACCACTCCGACCTGCCAAAGTAAAAACAGCAAAACCTCCTAAACCTGATGCACCACCATTAGCAGATGAGAAAGCTGCATAAGCTATTGCAGTATATGGCGGATTCACAGATTCTTTACATAGATATAGCATGATAAAAAAATAGCCGCACCAATGTGCGGCTACTATATTTTTTCTATTTCCATGTAAGCAGAACTGCTACACAGCAAAACTTTCTCCACAGCCGCAACTTCTGCTGGCATTGGGGTTATTGAAGTAGAAACCTTTGCCGTTCAGTCCATCAGAAAAATCCAGTTCGGTATTTACGAGGTAAAGAAAGCTTTTCAGGTCTGTTACCACTTTCACGCCGTTGTCTTCAAAAACCTGGTCCATGGGTTTGATCTCGTTGTCAAAATCCAGCTTATAGCTCAGGCCCGAGCAACCACCACCCACCACACCTACGCGCAGGAAATAAGAAGCATCTCCCGCCACACCAGCGTCTTCCATTAACTGCTGTACTTTCTTTTTGGCTTTTTCGCTTACGTATATGCTGTTCTCTGTTGCTACCATGATTAGCGGATTAGCGGATTGCGGATGACGGATTGAATAAATTAATTCGTTAATCCGTCATCCGCTAATCCGCAAATGGATTAATGTATTCTTTCTTCAAACACCAGTTCTTCCAGACCGTTCTTTTTACGGTAGTCGTTGATGGCGGATTTGATCGCATCTTCGGCCAGTACAGAACAATGGATTTTAACCGGAGGCAGGTTCAGTTCTTCTACCAGATCCATATTATCGATCTGCACAGCCTGGTCAACGGTTTTACCTTTGAGCCACTCTGTAGCGAGTGAGGAAGAAGCAATAGCGGATCCGCAACCAAAGGTCTTGAATTTTGCATCGGTGATCACACCGGTTGCATCATCCACTTCAATCTGCAGGCGCATTACGTCGCCACACTCAGGAGCACCTACTAAACCGGTACCTACGTTTTTCTTTGATTTATCCAGCGTTCCCACATTCTTGGGGTTGCTGTAGTGATCGATCACTTTTTCTGAATATGCCATGGTTGAAATTTGAAAATTTGAAAATAGGTTAATTTGAAAATGAGGAGAGACCCGTTTAGCTGTGTTAATCTGAACTCATTTTCAAATTTTCAAATTAACACATTTTCAAATTGATTAGTGGTGCGCCCACTCAATCTTATCCATATCCACGCCCTCTTTGAACATTTCCCAGAGCGGACTCATATCTCTCAGTTTCAGTACGGTATCGCTTACAGCTTTGATGGTGTAGTCGATCTGCTCTTCGGTGGTAAAACGTCCCAATCCAAAACGCAGCGAACTGTGTGCCAGATCATCGCCCAGGCCCAGCGCTTTTAACACATAACTGGGTTCAAGTGAAGCCGAAGTACAGGCAGAACCGGAAGACAAAGCGATGTTCTTGTTAAAGCCCATCAGCAAACCTTCTCCTTCTACATATTTGAAAGAAATATTGGCTACATGTGGTAAGCGGTGTTCGCGGTTACCATTCACATAGGCTTCTTCGAGTTTCAGTAAAGCTGTTTCCAGTTTATCACGGAGTTTGCTTAAGCGGGCGGCATCGTCGGCCATTTCCAGGCGTGCCAGTTCGCAGGCTTTACCGAAGCCTACAATACCGGGTACGTTCAGGGTACCGCTACGCATACCTCTCTCGTGGCCACCGCCATCCATTTGTGCGGTAACTTTTACACGTGGATTTTTACGGCGAACATATAAGGCACCGATTCCTTTCGGACCGTACATTTTATGCGCTGTGAAAGCCATGATATCGATTCCGTCTTTGTTTACGTCCACGGGAATTTTACCAACGGCCTGCACCGCGTCGGAGAAAAACAGAATGCCGTTTTTCTTGGCAATGGCACTGATTTCTTTTACAGGCTGGATCACACCAATTTCGTTATTGGCATACATGATCGCGATCAGAATGGTAGTAGGTTTAATGGCCGCTTCCAGTTCTTTCAGGTCAATCAGTCCATCGGGTTTCACTTCCAGGTAGGTAACTTCTCCACCCTGGCGCTCAATATGTTTACAGGTATCCAGTACGGCTTTGTGCTCTGTGGTACAGGTAATGATATGGTTACCCTTGCTGGCATACATTTCAAATACCCCTTTGATACCCAGGTTATCACCTTCAGTGGCACCGGAGGTGAAAATGATTTCTTTTGAATCGGCACCAATCAGCTTGGCCACCTGCTCGCGGGCATAATCCACCGCTTCTTCCGCTTCCCATCCAAAAGGGTGGTTACGGCTGGCGGCATTTCCAAAATGCTCGGTAAAATAAGGTATCATCGCTTCCAGCACACGCGGATCCATGGGTGTGGTGGCATTGTTATCCAGGTAAATCGGTAATTTCAACATATACGCGTACTTTTTATAACTCTATTAAACACAAAAATAGGTCAATAGGTTCTATAAATGGGGGCATTCAGGCTGGTGTGGTTTGTTTTTCCGACTTTCGTAAAGGATTGATATTAAAATAAGATATATGTTAAAAGTTGAGCATATCGGCATTGCAGTAAAAGGCTTTTCTACGGCCATCCCTTTATATGAAAAGCTGTTGAATACTCCCTGTTACAAAACAGAAATGGTTGATTCTGAGAAGGTAAACACGGCTTTCTTCCGCCAGGGCGATACCAAGATCGAATTACTCGAGAGCACCGACCCGGAGGGCGTAATTGCCCGTTTTATCGAAAAAAAGGGGGAAGGCATCCACCATATCGCTTTTGAAGTGGCAGATATCCAGGCCGAAATGGCCCGTTTGCAGGCAGAAGGGTTTACCCTGTTGAACGAAACACCTAAAAAAGGGGCAGATAATAAGCTGGTTTGTTTTCTTCACCCGAAGGGGACAAATGGGGTGTTGGTGGAGTTATGCCAGGAGATAGGATAGTCTGGAGTAGTAGTTGGGGGGAGTTATTTTTTGAGGCCGAAATAGAGGATCGCGAGGATACCGATGAGGAGGATGCTGCCGAAAAGGATGCCTTTTTTCTTGAGCTGGAAATGGAATTGGTCGCGGGAACTCATACCAGCCCCAGTTTTTCTACTGCTACCTGGGCGGCTACCTGGCTGGCATCTTTTTTATTGTAGCCTTTGCCCATGGCCAGTAACTGGCCATCCAGCATGGCATTGATGGTGAAAAGGCGGCGGCTGCCTTCCATTTTTTCGTTGGCCAGCTCAAAAGTCAGGGTTTTCCCGTTTTTATTGGCCCAGCCGATCAGTTTGTTCTTGAGATTGATATCGATCAGCTCCAGATCGTCTACAAACATATGCGGGATCACGATCTGGCGCAGCACCCAGTTATGGGTCTTCTGGTAGCCTTTATCGAGATACACGGCACCTACCAGGGCTTCCAGGGTATTCCCGAAAATCTGGCTGCCTTTGAGGGCATTATCAAACTTGTTGTAGAAAGTTAATTTGCGAAGTCCCATTTTCAGGGCAATATCGTTCAGCTGCTGGCGGTTCACCATTTTGCTGCGCATTTCGGTGAGGAATCCTTCGCCTTTGTATGGATAACGCTTAAAGAGATAATCGGCCACGATGGCACTCAGTACGGCATCACCGAGGTATTCCAGTCTTTCGTTATTCTCATCGGGTGTTTCCTTCACTGAACGGTGACTCAGGGCAGTACGGTAAAGCGTAGCATTACCGGTCTTGATACCAAGCACGTTTTTCAGCTGTTTTCCGAACGATGAGTCGTCTGACTTCTTAAAAATCTTTTTGAGGAATTGCACGAACTTAAGCTACGTATTTTTTTACAATCACACAAGCATTGTGACCGCCAAAACCGAAGGTATTGCTTAAGGCTGCACGTACCACCCTTTTCTGCGGCTGGTTAAACGTGAAGTTCAGTTTGGGATCCAGGGTAGGATCATCGGTGAAGTGATTGATAGTAGGCGGAACGATATCATGTATCACACTCTGGATACAGGCAATGGCTTCAATCACCCCGGCGGCACCCAGACAGTGACCCGTCATGGATTTGGTGGCGCTGATATTGAGGTTGTAGGCATGTTCACCAAATACTTCGGTGATCGCTTTGGCCTCGGCACCATCGCCCAGCGGGGTGGATGTACCATGGGTATTGATATAATCGATTTCATCGGGGCGCATGCCGGCATCTTTTAATGCGGCAATCATCACATTGCGGGCACCCAATCCTTCCGGATGCGGGGCGGTTAAATGATAGGCATCGGCTGTTGCACCGCCACCTGCCACTTCGCAGTAGATTTTAGCTCCTCTTTTAATGGCATGTTCGTATTCTTCCAGTACCACTACACCGGCAGCTTCTCCCATCACAAAACCGTCGCGGTCCTTATCGTAAGGGCGACTGGCTGTTTTGGGATCATCGTTGCGCTCACTCATGGCTTTCATGGCGTTAAAACCGCCAACGCCGGCCATGCTGATCACAGCTTCCGATCCGCCGCTGATGATGATATCGGCTTTCCCTAAACGGATAGTATCTACTCCGGCAATCATACCATTGGTGCTGGAAGCGCAGGCGCTTACCACCGCATAGTTAGGACCACGGAAACCATGCCGCATAGAAATCTGGCCGGCAGCAATATCGAGAATCATTTTAGGAATGAAGAAGGGGTTGAACCGGGGGGTACCATCGCCCTGGGCAAAATTGATCATTTCGTCCTGGAAAGTGGTTAAACCACCAATACCGCTGGCAAAAATGACACCGGTACGGTCCACATCAACATTGTCTTTACTGATCCCTGCATCCTGAACGGCCATGTCGCTGGCTACAAGTGCCAGCTGTGCAAAACGGTCTAATTTGCGGGCTTCTTTCTTATCCATGAACTGGGTAGGATCGAATCCCTTTACCTCACAGGCAAAGCGGGTTTTGAATTTACTGGCATCAAACAAAGTGATGGCATCAGCACCGGAAACACCATTGAGCAGACCGTTCCAATAATCTTCGAGATTATTTCCGAGCGGCGTCAGTGTACCGATACCTGTTACAACAACTCTTTTCAATTGCATATTCATTACCTGTTTCAAGTGATAATCCGCCTTTCGGGCATTGTCTGCCGCAAAAAGGCGGATTAAAATTATTCCATTTGGAGGAGTAAGATCTTACTTGGCGTGCTCTTCAAGGTAAGCTACAGCCTGACCAACAGTTGTGATGGTTTCAGCCTGCTCATCAGGGATGGAGATGTTGAATTCTTTTTCGAATTCCATAATCAACTCAACGGTATCCAAAGAATCGGCACCGAGGTCGTTAGTGAAAGAAGCTTCGTTGGTTACTTCCGCTTCATCAACACCTAACTTGTCAACTATGATTTTCTTAACTCTTGTAGCGATGTCTGACATTGTAAAAAGTTTTTGTTACAGGCGCAAAAATATACTTTTTGTCAAATAAGCAATCTTTTCGGGCATTTTTGTTTTCAAGGTCCATAAATGGGCTTTCCCGGCCAAATCCGGTTTTGTGGGTAAAATTTAGAAAAATGATCATTATCTTGTACATCCTAGTTATTACACATGGCATTAAAACAGATAGATCACGGTTCCAAAGAATACCAGCAAATGGTAGATCTCCGGTTTCAAATCCTGCGAAAACCGCTGGGATTATCCTTTACTGAAGAAGATCTGGCCGCCGAAACAGACGATATCCTGCTGGGCTGCTTTGAAGATGACAGGCTGGAAGCCTGCTGTGTATTAACCAAAACAGACCCTAAAACGATACGTTTACGACAAATGGCCGTTAGTGCCAACCTGCAGGGAAAGGGTATTGGCAGGGTATTGATGAGTTTTGCCGAAAATGTAGCCCGCGATCATGGCTACCGCCGCCTTACCATGCACGCCCGCAAATCAGCCATTGGTTTCTATGAAAAAAACGGCTACCGCATCTGCAGTGATGAATTTAATGAAGTAACTATTCCGCATTATGTGATGGAGAAGGAGTTGTAAGGGCTAAGTTCTAAGTTTTAAGTTCTAGGTTATAGGTTCTAAGTTGTAAGTATAGAACCTTGGCTATCGGTAGATCCTGCCACCGGAACATAGAACATAGAACATAGAACTTAGAACCTATAACTCAAAACTACTTCCCCCTTATCTTACTATTCAACACCCCTCTCAGTTCGTGCCGGAACTCATCTCCCATCCCTTCTTTGGGTACGAGGAAAAACGATTTGCTATCGAAATACAGATGGAAAAAATGCGGGCTTTCGAAGAAGCGGCTGAATTTGTTCCAGGGCCATTGTACGGCACCGCGTTCGTTCTCGAGTTGGATTTCATCAGAAAGGAAGCTGATGATAAATGAATCCTGGAAAGTAGCCGATTTTTTATAGATGCTGTTGGGCAGGATATACCAGAAAGTAGCCATGAGCAGCAGCCAGATAACCGAGCCCAGTAAAAAAGGTTCGGGGCGGATCTTTTTCATGTAAAACAGCACGGCCGAAAGAATGGCAAACACATTCACCATCACAATCAACACCCGCACTTCGGGACGCTGCACAAAGTGATACCGGAGGGCCTGTATCACTTTCTTTTTTTCGTAGGAGAAACTATGCTGCATACAATTACAATGACCGCAAAAGTATAGAAATCTGTGGCAACAACCATCTACATGCAGGAAGCAGTGCAATATTCAAACAGGTTATACAATGCTGGAATCTTTCCGCAGAACCCTCTTTGGCTCTTTTCTCTTATCCTTCTCTTAGTGAAACTTTGGGTATTGTCCCGCGGAGGCGCAAAGGCGCAGGGGATTTCAGTAAGCGCGAAAAAAGAAAAGGAGACTATTACAGGTACAAAGTCTTCAAAGTCACAATTCCGCAATACGCTTGCTGATTAGTGTTCAGAAAAATCAATCACCAGCTGATCCAGCACGGGCATGGCCAGCCGTTCCTTACCCGAAGCAATCACAATGCGGTAACGGAAGGTGGTGGATTGCCCCTTCGCTAATTTGAAATTGAGCGTTTCTTTGCCATTGGAGAACACTTTCTGTCCGAGCGGGTTTGCCGCAAACAATCCGTAATTACGGGCATGCCAATAGGTAGGATACCCGATATTATCCGGATGATCGATGATGGCGATACTAATGGTATCGCCTCCTTTTTTCCCATAGAGCATACACCAGTTGGCACGGGTGGCCCAGGCAGCATCTCCTTCCTTGCCCGCTGAAGTGATATAGTTTCCGGTTACACCCGCATCTCTGGTAGCTTTTACTTTGGTGATAATGCCCTTATCATCTTTGTATTCTTTGGTTTCCATCACCGGCAATTCCAGCTCGTGCGCCACGCGCAAACCCAGCATGCCATCTTTCACATCCGGAAATGAAACATCCTGTACAGCAGTTAATTCTGTTTTACGGTCTATGACACGGTTATTACCCACTACCGAAAAAGTATAGGTTGTTTTTTCTGTAAGCAGGTTAGTTTTCTCCTGGTTGGTCCAGTTAGCTGTGTACACCAGTTTACCTGTTGTACCGCTTTTGGTTTCTACAATCTTATCCGTACGGATCCAGCCATATTGTTTTTTCTTTTCGGCGGGAATATTATAGGAGTTGTTCCAGAAATCCAGTCCGTTCACGTTCTCATAATTGAACCAGAGTCCGATATGATGCGGGTGATCTGTAGGATCATTGGGCTGTGGATTCCAGGGAAAACCACGGGTGATGGTTTGTCCGTTGGGAGCCATAATAGGATAGAGAAAAGGTTTCTCCATCGTATCTGTAAAAATAAATTCGGTAAAGGGCTGACCTCCGATGGTGATCGTCACTTTTTGCTGTACGGCATCTTTTTTCACCTGCACTTTGGGTTGTGCCTGTGCGCCGGCAACAGCAGCCATGGCCAAACAGCTTCCCAAACATAGTTTCTTAAGTAGTTGCATACGATTATCTATTACGTTACAGTATCAAGCCTGTACCGGTTTTATAAACGAACCTGTTTTTCTCTGGGCACCAGTGCTTTCATAATACTCCATGCAATCAGGTAAGCGATGGCACAGAACGTAAACATGATGGTATAAGAAGTTGACATGGATGCCAGCACCAGCTGTTTCTGCAGCGCCAGAAACTGGGCAAACTGTTCGGGATTAACCTGCTGCAATTGTGTCTGCAGCTCTTTCGAAAGATTAAATACTTCTTTGTGTGTGATATCGATTACATCTCCATGTTTATCTGCCAGTGGTAATAATTTGATCTTATCGAGATAGCCACCCAGGCCATTGGCCGTAGCCTGTTCCCATGACTGGCGGATACCGGCCAGTTTATAACTATCGAAGAGCCAGCCTCCTATTTTGGAGATGATCACACCACCAATACCACCGGCCATACCTCCAATCCCGATCACCGAAGCAATCGCTTTTTTGGGGAACATATCTGATACCGTTGTAAAGATATTGGCCGACCATGCCTGGTGGGCAGAAGTACCAATACCGATCAGCAGCACAGGCACCCAGAAACTATAACCACCCAGTGGCTGCGAAGCCAATACCACCAGCGGGATACAGGCTATCACCAGCATCGCTTTCATTCTGGCCTCGTAAGGACTAAGTCCTTTATTGATGAAATAGGTAGGAAACCAGCCACCGCCCACACTACCTACCATGGTCATGCTGTATAATACTGCGAGTGGCAACATTACCTGTGTGCCTTCCATCGCATATTGATCTTTGAGGTAACCGGGCAACCAGAACAGGTAAAACCACCATACACCATCGGTCAGAAATTTTCCGATCACAAATGCCCATGTCTGGTTAAAACCAAGCAACACCATCCAGGGCGTTTTGGCAGTTGATTTCTCATTTTCTGTTTCGTCGATAACTTTATCGCTGTTGATATACTCGAGCTCTTCTGCTGATAAACGTTTCTGCTTTGTCGGGATTTCATAATAAACCATCCAGAAAATCAGCCAGATAAAACCGATGGCACCGATGATAATAAATGCGGCTTCCCAACCCCAATGCAAAGCGATCCATGGCACAGATAAGGGTGCCAATACTGCACCGATATTGGCGCCGGAATTAAAAATACCGGTAGCAAAGGATCTTTCTTTTTTAGGGAAATATTCAGCTGTGGCTTTGATGGCTGCCGGAAAGTTACCCGCTTCACCAAAACCCAGGATAGCCCTTGATAACATAAAACCAATGATCGATACCGGCACCGCCGTAATACCCACCCAGCCCAGCACCGCAGCTACACCCGTACCCAACGGTACGGCATACGCGTGAATGATGGCACCGAGAGACCAGATCACGATTGCCCAGGCGTAGCCTTTTTTCGTACCCAGTTTATCTACGATCCGGCCCGCAAATAACATGGAAATAGCATACACAAACTGGAAAACAGAAGCGATGTTGGCATAGTCTGAATTAGTCCAGTTGAATTCATTTTCCAACGTGGTCTTCAGCAAACTCAGTACCTGCCTGTCTAAATAATTCACCGTGGTGGCAAAAAATAACAAGGCGCAGACTGTCCACCTATACTTACCGATTTTTTCTGCTATAGCTGTCATGGTTATGATTTGATGGATTGAATGATCGCCAATACTTTTTCTGTATCCTGTGAAATCTGTGCGTAGTTTCCTGTTTCGAGTAATTGTTTGGTGATGAGTTTGCTGCCCATACCCACTGCACAAACACCGGCTTTAAACCAGGCGGCAATATTGTCCTTATCCAGTTCTACCCCACCGGTAGGCATGAACAATAAACCCGGAAAGATCTCTTTAATGGCCGATAGAAAACCAGGCCCCAGTATATTTCCGGGAAACAGTTTGATCATTTTGGCCCCCAGGGTTTCTGCCTGGATAATCTCGGAAGGTGTCATACAACCGGGCACCCATAACATCTTGTTTTTATCGGCAACGGCGGCAACGGATTCAACCAGTCCGGGACAAATAATATAATCCGTACCCGCATCAATGAACGTCTGGGCCATTTCCCCGTTTTTGATGGTGCCGATACCGAGGTACATCCCTTTCAGTTCCGTATCGCAGACTTTGCGCATTTCTTTGAAATTCTGGAGGGCCGCTTCACCGCGGTTGGTATATTCCACGGCACGGATACCGGCGCTGTATAAGGCTTTCAGCACTTCAATGCTGACTTTGGTGTCTTTATAAAAATAGAGCGGAAGGATACCCTGTTGCGGAATCAGGGCCAGAATAGCGTCTTTCTTTTCCATATAGCAATTTTTCTTCCAGCAATGTTATCTGAAAAGGCTAAAACAGCGGTATTTTCTTACGCAAACGTTTGCGTATTTTTATGACAGAAAACGACCCTATTTCTTTTCTTCCCACCGATTATTAACCAACTTCGCAGGAAGGGCTTTCAAGTTAATTAATAATTTCCCGTAACCCATCCTAATTTAAAAATACGTTTGATCATGGCAAAAAAAGTAGTTACCCTCGGAGAGATCATGATGCGCCTCTCCACACCCGGATTTGAAAGGTTTGTACAGAGCGATAATTTTGATGTAACCTATGGCGGCGGTGAAGCCAATGTGGCTGTTGCCCTATCTAATTACGGACTGGACGGTACTTTTGTAACCAAAGTGCCTGACAATGCATTGGGGCAGGCGGCTATTAACCATATCCGCCGGTATGGTGTGGATACACAGTTCATTGCCCGTGGTGGTAAACGCCTGGGGATCTATTTCCTCGAAACAGGTGCTTCTATGCGCGCCTCGCAGGTGATCTATGACCGTGCCGGTGCTTCTATTGCCGATGTGGAGATCAGTGAATTTGATTTTGATAAAATCCTGGACGGTGCCAGCTGGTTTCATACCACCGGTATCACTCCCGCCCTCAGCGATAAAGCCGCGGCCTTAACCGAAGCTGCCCTGAAAGCCGCCAAAGCCAAAGGCATTACCACCAGTATTGACCTGAACTACCGTAAAAAATTATGGAGCAAGGAAAAAGCAAGGGAAGTGATGACACGTCTCTGCCAATATGTGGATGTATGTATCGGCAATGAAGAAGATGCCGACACTACTCTTGGTTTTAAAGCAGAAGGTACCGATGTAACCAAGGGCGAGCTGAACCTGGATGGTTACAAAAGCGTGTTCAAACAAATGAAAGAGAAATTCGGATTTAAATACATTGCCTCTACCTTACGCGAAAGCCATAGTGCTTCTGATAATGGCTGGAGTGCCCTGGTGTATGATGGAACCGAATTCTATCATACCAAACAGTACGAAGTGCGTATCGTAGACCGCGTAGGTAGTGGAGATTCTTTTGCCAGCGGATTTATCTATGGACTGATAAGCGGCATGCCGATGCCAGAAGCAGCGGAGTTCGGCGTAGCGGCTTCTGCCATCAAACACACTATTCCGGGAGATCTGAATCATGCTACTTTAACGGAAGTGAAGGAATTGATGAAGGGAGATGGATCAGGAAGGGTGCAGCGGTAATTTGAAAATATGCGGATTTGAAAATTTGAAAATGACTTCAATATGATTTTAGATAGTTTGTCGAATGCAGGTAAGTATGCGGGATTGAATTCTTTGTTTGCGAAGGCCTTTGCGTATATCAGTTCTGTAGACCTGGCTTCACTGGAAGTGGGCAAGTTTGATATTGACGGCGAGAACCTGCGGGGGATTGTATCAGATAAAAATGGAGTAAAGGCGGAAGAGTCTACTGCCAAGTTTGAGTGCCACAATGCACATATCGATATCCAGGTTTGTATCAGGGGTAAAGAAACCCTGGGCTGGAAACCGCGCAATACCTGTGTGGCTCCCCGGGGAGAATACAGTGCAGAAAAAGATGTATTGTTTTATGATGATGCACCGGATATGTTCTTTGGTATGACGGATAACCAGTTCGCCATCTTTTACCCGGAAGATGTACATGCACCGATGATCGGCGATGGGCCGATCAAAAAACTGGTGATCAAAGTAAAGATCTAATCATCTATCTGTGAGCATAAAAAAGCCGCATTCCTGAAAAGAATGCGGCTTTTGGTTTTACAGGTGTGATTTATTTCATGTCGGCAATAGCCACCGGATCCATATCAGTAAAAGTATAATTCTCTCCTGCCATGGCCCAGATAAAACCATAGTTGGTAGTGCCGGGTCCGCAGTGTACAGACCAGGGGGGAGAGATCACTGCTTCATGGTTAGCCATTACGATATGACGGGTTTCTGTAGGCTCACCCATCAAATGAAAAATGCGGTGTTGTGCAGGTACATCAAAATAAAAATAGACTTCCATACGGCGGGTATGGGTATGTGGCGGAACGGAGTTCCATACGCTGCCCTCTTTCAACACCGTTAATCCCATTACGAGCTGGCAACTCTGTATCCCGTCCTGGTGAATATATTTATAGATGGTTCTTTCATTAGCCGTTGCTTTTTCGCCCAGGTTAACGGGAGCGGCTTCTTCTTTGGTCATCTTCCGGCTGGGATAACTGTGATGCGCCGTAGTTGACATCAGAAAAAAGTTAGCGGGATCAGCAGCCGAAACACTTGCAAAACTTACTTCTTTGGTTCCTTTACCGAGATAAACAGTATCCAGTTTATCCAGTTCGTACTTAATACCATCAGCTGTAACCACACCTGCACCACCTACATTAATAATACCCAACTCCCTTCTCTCCAGAAAATAATCAGCTCTTAATTCAGCCTCATTGTGTAAAGGAACTGATTGCTGTAATGGTTGTACCCCACCAATGATCACACGGTCGTAATGAGAATAAACCAATGTGAGGGTATCGGTTTTCATCAGTTCCGGCACTAAAAAATTATCCCGCAATTCTGCCGTAGTCATACCGCTTACTTCTTTGGGACTGGATTGAAACCTGATTTGCATGGGGTTGGTTTATTGGTTTACTCGTTTATCGGTTTACTCGTTTATCAGATTGCTTGATGTTGGTTTATTCGTTTACCCATTTATTAGCTTAATAACTGATTCGGGTAAATGCCTATGAACGGCCCATCAATAACCCAATAAACAACTAAACCCTCTATTTACCTATTTACTTCTTTACTTATTTACCTATTTACTTATCTACCTATCTACCTCCCCATCCATCCGCCATCTACCACCAGGATGGTTCCGTTTACATAAGCGGAAGCATCTGATGCCAGGAATACGGTGGGGCCTTTGAAATCTTCGGGTTGTCCCCAGCGTGCGGCGGGTATGCGTGAGAGGATGGAAGCACTTCTCTCCGGATCGTTGCGTAATGCCTCCGTATTATCTGTAGCGATATAACCCGGGGCGATGCCGTTTACGGTTACACCTTTCGATGCCCACTCGTTGGCCAATGCTTTTACCAGGCTGCTCAATGCCCCTTTGCTGGCGGCATAGCCAGGCACATTAATACCACCCTGAAAACTTAACAACGAACAGGTAAAAATAATTTTTCCGGAACCTCTCTCAATCATTTTTTTGCCGATTTCTCTCGCGAGTATAAAAGGAGCGTCGAGGTTAAGTGCCAGCACGGTATCCCAATATTCATCCGGATGTTCGGCAGCAGGTTTGCGCATGATGGTACCTGCATTGTTCACGAGGATATCGATCACCGGATTTTCGGCCTGCAGTTTTTTAATGAACGCATATAAAGCTTCCCTATCTGAAAGATTGGCGGCGTAAGATTTGAATGATCTACCCAATGCCATCACTTCTTTTTCGATATCACTTCCCGGTGCCAGCGAACCCGACACACCAATGATATCCGCACCAGCTTCTGCCAGGCCGAGGGCCATGGCTTTCCCAATACCTTTGTTACAGCCTGTTACCAGGGCTGTTTTTCCACTGAGATCAAATAAGGGTGCCGCCATAGAAGAGTTCAATTAATAAGACTTATCAGGTTCGTTACATGGCAAAACTGGTATTTCTCCGGTAACTAATCATGAGAAACTACGAAAACGTTTGCATGCCACCTATTTTCCATCCGGCAGAATAGATTGCCAGCCAAAATAGGAACGGGCATTATAGTAGCAGATATCTTTTACCACTTTGCCTACCCATTCCACATCATTTGGTAATTCACCGTTTTCGATCTCTTCCCCGAACAGGTTACAGAGAATCCGGCGGAAATATTCGTGGCGCGGGAAAGACAAAAAGCTTCTCGAATCGGTCAGCATACCTACAAACTTACTCAGCAGTCCCATATTGGATAAGGCATTCAGCTGTTTTACCATACCGTCTTTCTGGTCTAGAAACCACCAGGCAGAGCCGAACTGGATCTTACCTGCCACCGATCCGTCGTTGTAATTACCGATCATGGTGGCCATCACTTCATTGTCTGCCGGATTCAGGTTATAAATAATGGTTTTGGCGAGTTTGTTATCACTGTCCAGTTTATTCAGGAAAATGGCCAGGTTCTTTGCCTGCGAAAAATCGCCGATAGAATCCCAACCCGTATCCGGACCCAGTTGCTGCAGCCTGCGCGCATTATTGTTACGCAAGGCACCCAGGTGAAATTGTTGTACCCAACCTTTTTCCCAGTCCCACTCTGCAAAATGGATCAGCATGGCTGAGCGGAATTTGCGTTGTTCGGTTTCATTCAGTTCTTTACCCGAATGTATTTTGGCAAACAGGGTATCGATCTCCGAACCTGTAAAATCATCTGCATAAATTTCCTCCAGCCCATGGTCCGACACTTTACAACCTACCGATGCAAAGAAATCATGCCGGTTCTGCAGTGCATACAGAAAATCATCAAACGTAGAAACGGCAATGCCAGTGATGGCTTCCAGTTTCTTAATATAATGATTGAAATTAACCGCACTGCTCACATTCATGGCCTGGTCGGGACGGAAAGCGGGCAGGATCGGGATCTCAAATCCATCCTTCTTTAATTGCAGGTGATGCTCCAGCGAATCTACCGGATCATCGGTGGTACATACCAGTGCCACGTTCATTTTACGCAGCAGGTTTTGTACCGAATAGTCTTTGGTTTGCAGCAGGCCCGTACAGGTGTCATAAATTTTCTGCGCACTGCGTGGATCCAGTATATCCTGTATCCCAAAATAGCGCTGCAGTTCCAGGTGTGTCCAGTGATACAATGGATTACGTAAGGTATAGGGAACGGTAGCTGCCCACTGTTCAAATTTTTGCCAATCGGTTTTATCGCCCGTACAAAAACTTTCATCAATGCCATTGGTACGCATGGCACGCCACTTGTAATGGTCGCCCGATAACCAGACGTCCGACAGGTTCCTGAACTGGTGATCAGTGGCGATCAACTGCGGCGATAAATGACAATGGTAATCAATGATCGGCATGCCCGCCGCATACCCATGGTACAGTTCCTGTGCCGTACGGTTACTCAATAAAAAATCCTCGTCTAAAAATTGTTTCATGCTTATACATTAATTCTTTGATCATTCCCACGATCTTTGCACCTCAAATAATTCACTCCCGACTCCCGACTCCCGACTCCCGACTCCCGACTCCCGACTCCCGACTCCCGACTCCCGACTCCCGACTCACAAACTCACCCCCCGCTTCCACGGAATAAAATCATCCTGATTCAGTAAAACTGCTTTCGGTGTAACTTCTCCGCTGGCCGCGCGGATACAGTATTCCAATATTTCTTCGCCCATTTCCTGAATAGTTTTTTCACCTTCAATAATAGGACCGGTATTGATATCAATGATATCGCCCATTCTTTTGGTCAATGCCGAATTGGTGGCTACTTTAATGGTTGGACAAACCGGATTACCCGTAGGTGTACCCAGTCCCGTAGTGAACAGGATCAGCGTAGCGCCACTGGCTGCTTTTCCGGTAGTGGCTTCTACATCATTGCCGGGCGTACATACCAGGCTAAGGCCCGGTTTGGTAGCGGGTTCTGTATAATCCAGCACATCTACTACCGGTGACTCACCTCCTTTTTTAGCGGCACCATTACTTTTAATAGCGTCGGTGATCAAACCATCTTTGATATTACCGGGCGATGGGTTCATATCAAAACCGGAACCTGCTCTTTCTGCCGCATCGCTATAGGTTTGCATCAGGTGGATGAATTTTTTGGCCACCGCTTCTTCTTTGGTACGGTCGATCAGTTGTTGCTCTGCCCCACATAGTTCCGGAAATTCTGCCAGTAATATCTTTCCTCCCAAACCCACGAGGAGATCGGAACAGTAGCCTACGGCGGGATTAGCAGAGATACCGCTGAAACCATCGCTGCCACCGCATTTTACACCAATGCATAATTTATCGAGGGTCGCAGGTTTTCTTTCCAGTTTATTGATCTGCACCAGGCCTTCAAAAGTAGTGCGGATGGCTTCTGTTACCAGCTGCTCTTCGCTCTGTGATTGTTGCTGTTCAAATATGTGCAGCGGTTTGTCAAAATGCGGATTTCTTTTTTTGATATCATCCAGCAGTTCCTGTGTCTGCATATGCTGACAACCCAGGCTCAGAATGGTTACCCCTGCCACATTGGGATGATCGGCATAGGCGGCCAGCAGTTTGCTGAGTACAGCCGCATCCTGGCGGGTACCGCCACAACCTCCCTGGTGATTCAGGAATTTAATGCCATCCACATTCTTGAACACACGTTGTGTGTGTACCATCGATTCGCGGATGGTCAGATCGGCGCTATGAATATCGGCACCGCTTTTATATAACTCTACCAGTAACTGTGTTTTCTGTTTGTATTTGTCTGTTACTGCATAACCCAGCTGTGTATGCAGCGCTTCTTTGATCACATCCAGGTTACGGTTCTCGCAGAATACGGTGGGGATGAACAACCAGTAATTGGCAGTACCCACCCTTCCATCGGAACGATGATAGCCATTGAATGTCCTGCCGGCAAAGCGGGAAGTGTCCGGTGCCTGCCATTGGTAATGACTGGGTCTATATGCATAGGGTTCTGCTGCGTGTTTGGTATTTTCAGTACTCATGCGGCTTCCTTTGGTAACCCCTACCTGTGCCTTACCAACGAGTACACCGTACATAATAATTCCATCACCGGGTTGCAGATCCTGCATAAAGAATTTATGCTTGGCAGCGATATCTTCTGTGAGCACATAAGTGACACCATTAAACGATAGCTCTTCGCCTTTGGAGAGATCCGTTAATGCCACCAGCACATTATCGCCTGGGTTTACCTGCAGTATGCGTTGTTTATGACTCATGCCAATGCTTTTTTTGCTAAGATAGAACTAACTGTTTTCTCCGGTCCTTCCGCTACCAATAATTCCACTATTTCCAGAACAGCTTCTGTAAATACGGGGTAAGCAGAAAGGTCCTCTCCAAAAATATCCGCATTTTGTAAACTATTCTGCACAACCAAACGGAGATCGCCTGATTGCCATTGCTGGTACATCAGGCTGGCTTTATCATCCTGTATGGGGTAGGTTTTACCATTATAGTGGCCGTAAAACTGATTCTTTGCCTGCTGATCTGATCGCATGAATAACAGAAAGCAGGCAAAACCGGTAGCCATGCAAACCGGCACTTCTGTACTGACTGCAAAATGTTTTTTCACCAGTGGCACTACCCGCATCTGCATTTTGGAAGTATACTGCGCGGTAATATTTAACCAGAGATGTTCGATATGCGGGTTGCGGAATCGATCCAATACCTGTTTGCCAAAAGCTACAGCTTCTTCAACGGAGATCGTTTCGCCCGTAACCAGCGGAACAATTTCTTTAAATACCAGCGTGGAGATAAAAGACTCGAACAATGGATCCTGCATAGCCGCTTTTACAGTAGCGAATCCGGATAAATGAGCCAGTCCACAGGAAAGCGTATGTGTGGCATTCAGCAAACGCAGTTTCAGTTCGCGGAACTTATTGATATCGGCGGCCAGTATTACTCCCTCGTTACAGGTGCTGAAAGAAAGGATCTCTTTGGTACGCTTCCGGCTGGTTTCAATAGCCCAGAGACGGTAGGGTTCCGACATGATCATCAGTTCATCCTGGTAATGCAGTTGTTCTTCTGCTTTTGCCTGCTCGGTAGCGGCTAATTTACCGGGCACAATACAATCTACCAGTGAATTGCAGAACTCATTTGCATGAGTCAGCCAATCGATGAATGCCGCTGGTAATTTTTTCTTTGTTGCCAGCGCCAGCACTATCTCCCGGAGTCTGGTTCCATTATCAACGATCAGTTCCGTGGGAACAATTACCATACCTGCTTCTGCTGAACCATTGCTTACGCGATATCTTTCTTCGAGAAAAGCCAATAGCCTTCCAGGAAAAGATACCGGCACAACAGCTGTAATATCTGCTTCTTCCCATACAATACCTACTTCTGTGGTATTGGAAATGATGAGTTGTAAATCCGGGTTGGCAGCTGCGGCAAGGATCTCGGACCACTGTTCCGCAGCAGATAATACGCGGCTGATGGCTGCGTTGATATACGTATGTTCCTGCACTGCTCCATTCACTACTCCTTTTTCCAGGATCGTATATAACCCATCCTGTTTGGCAAAAGCATCCGTGCCACCAGTGGCGGTAGATTTTACCACGAGTACCCTTCCGTTAAAGATGCACTGTTTATTGGCCAGGTCAATAAAATGATCCGGCAAACCACGAAGCAACACACCCGTACCAAACTGCAGCACCCGCTCAGGCAGATCAAATACAGTTACCGACGGTACAGAAAGATTTTCTGCCGGAAGCCGCTCTACTATTTTTTTCGACAATGTATTCATCACTTAAACCTTCTTCTGTTTTTGCAACCAGGCAGGATAGTCTGACTGCAGTAATTTTTGTGGCCATACGCCATACCAGGCATAACCGGTTCTCCTTTCATTCTCGATCTCTTTCAGGTCATATTTTTTCTCACTGTTCCTGCCGCTGAAAAAAGGACGGTTGGTGCCTATCTCATAAAATCTTGCCCAGATAGTACTGCCGGCATCCGGCTGAATGATACGGTCTTTGCCATTTGGTTGTTCCGGCGCAATTACATCTCCGTATTTGTATCCTGTAATTTTCACCTGTTCAAACCAGTTTATAGCAGCCTGTATGGATTTTTGTATCGCAGCAGAGGGATTTGGTAAACGCATCAGAAAACGGGTAATACCCACTGATTCACTGCCACTGATAGATACCAGTTCAAATTTCCTCGCCATTTCAGGTTGCAGGGTAATATGGTTGTATTGCGCACACCAGGCAGTGAGCTGCCCATTCACAAGGATCTGTGTGTTGAGTATGCAATCAACTCCTTTTCGTACAGCTTCCCTGCAAAGAGGGATCAATGATGGACTCACCAGTTCGAAATGATTTTTCCCTTCCACAATATCCTGCAGAATATTCAGCACATTCACCATGGCATCATCATTATACGTAATCTGGCTGCGGTAAATTGAAGAATCCGGGTAATACTGTGGCCAGCCTCCGTTGGCATATTGCGCTTTTAAACAATAGCGGATCCCTTTTTCGGCAGCGGCCAGATACGCGGGATTGTTTGTTTGCCGGTAGGCTTTCATCAGGTAACGGATCTCACGACTTGTGGCACTGTTATCAATCGTAGCATCTTTGTGTGCTGAATCTTCGCGTAAGGTTTTCTTTTCTGCTTCACTGAGCGATTTGTTGTAATTCACTTTTACTTCATGAATCGCTTTGGGCCAGCCACCAACAGCTCTTTGATAAACCAGCATATTCTCCGCAATAGAATCAACCGAAGTGTTGGATATGACAGGCAATTTCTTTTGCGGGGAAGCAGTCAACCATTTCTGATCAATTTTCACCGGCACTGTGGCTGGTTGCCATTTACCGGCAAATGTCCAGTTGATGGTAATGTCTTCGGGTTTGGGTGAACCTTCAGCTGTGGAAAGATTATCTGCATGCCATGCATAATCGCCACCCTTTCTGTGTGCGTTATAGAAATAGACTCTATGTCCCCAGCGGATCAGGTTCTGCGGGTTGGATGGATTGAGATAGATAGGTGCATCCGCCATATTCTCCGGGAAAGAAGCGTTGAGTATGTAAAACTGTGCATCGCGGTGATAACGGCCCAGTTTAAATCCATCATCACCACTGAAGCGACAGTTCATCAATACGGTTTTGGAATCTTTGTGTACAGATCCATCATGCCAGATCGCGGCTGTTTTGCTATGTGCCACAAATTCACAGTTCTCGGCCCAGGCCCAACCGCGTGGACAATAAAAATCCACCCCACCTTCCATCAGGCAGTCTTTGAAATAGAACATACCGTTATCGGTATTCCATGGACTCACCGTATCACCACCATAGCCTCGCAGAATACAGTTCCGCACAATCAGCCGGGTGGTTTCAAAACTGCGCAAAGCCATCTGGTGACTATCGCGTTTAACCGTTTTAAAAGGGTTGAGGCTATCTGCACGGCAATCTACATGTACGCCTTCGGTGTCATTGGCATGATCCAACCCGAATGTGTTGGAAATGGTTAGATTTTCTAAAGTGATATCACTGCCTTTGAGATTGATGGTAGCCACGCCCCAGTCATCCGGGTTCTCGCAGCGCCAGATCTCGCGTGCCAGTGAGATCTGCAACTGGGTCTTGTTTTTATCTTCCCCTACCAGCGTGATAAAATCTTTTTCGATAAAGATCTTCTCCTGGTAAAGACCATTACGGATAAAAATGATCCTCGGTGCTGTTGCTTTACCAGGTAAACTATTGATCGCGTCCTGGATACTCGTAAAATCGCCGTTGCCTGCCTGGTCCACGATGATGGCTTTAACAGGCGGTTGTGCCGTAGCAGGTACCATGATACAACTGCTACAGAAAACGTAACAGGTTACCACCCATACGAACCGGATAATATGCCATGAATGGGTTCTCATTGCTTTTTACGGACCTCCTTACCAGGTATCTGTTTAATCAGCCAGGAAACCAGCTGTTGTGCAGCCGGATAATTTTCATATTCAGCGGGCAGCTTTCTGCCATCAGTATATTCATTGTATAACCAGGGATCACCGGTAGCAAAAACAGTTCCCTTACCAACCCTGGCAACCGCAAAAATAACGGTGCCGTCATCCTTAGTCAGCAGCGCTTTGGCAGGTGCTTTCAGCGAGATACTGCTGATCTCTTTCTGGTAAATCTTTTTTACGCCGGGCAGAATCGGATTACCCGCAGGAATATCAATCTTGCCACCACTGTATTCATTTCCGATCACGCGGTTACGGCTGTCTTCATTAAAATGGATCCCGAATTTTTCGGCCAGCAGGTTAAAGTGTTCAAATTCTGCATTGCCCTTATCATTATGCAGCAATACCAATACACCACCAGCTTTTACCCAGTTACATACTTCTTCCACATCTTTGGGCTGCACATAATTGGGGGTAAGATTATCAGCTGTATTATCTGCATCTACAATCAGGTAGATATCCGCACTGCGCAGGTTTTTTGCAGTGGGTGCTTCGCTCAATGTTTGTGTGGCTACTCCCTTGCTTCTGAAAATATGGCCCAGTAAAGAGAAGCCATTATTATATAACTCATACCACTTGTAGTGATAAGGTTTTGCCGTTCCGAAAATGTCTTTCTTTTTTTCTGCATTAAAATAATCATCCAGCAACACGGTTTTTCCTTTTCCTTCGGATAATGTTTTCAGCAAAGCCATTTCATTGGCTGCCTGTAAAAAAGCACCTACCCCTTTCGGATCATTCACTACTACCGGTTCGCTCATGTAATAGGCATAACTGCCATCGCGGTAAGGATTGCCACCCAATCCGCTTACACTCACTGTACCGTGCAGGTTGGTTTGTCCGTTGGCATCAGTTTTTACAAATTCTTTGAGTATGCCGGCAAATCCTTTTTGAGAAACCGGGAGATAAGTAGCTGGTAAATGTCCCAACCGAACGGCTTTGGCGATGGCACAGACAAACATAGAACTGGCCGAAGCTTCGGGGTAATTACCTTTTTCTTTGGGCAGGTTAATGATATCGTACCACAAACCGGTGGCCGGGTCCTGTACTTTTCTGATCGCTTCTGCAAAACGTTGCAGAATGGCTCTGAGTGTATCTCTTCCGGGATGCTCTGCGGGAAAATTCTCCAATACATCTACCAATGCCATGCCATACCAGGCCATGGCCCTGGCCCAGAAATGCGGCGATAATCCTGTTCGGGGGTTGGCCCATTGCTGTGTTTTGCTTTCGTCCCAGCCATGGTACAATAAGCCCGTTTTGGCATCGCGTGCGTGTAACTCCATCCAGCGGAACTGGTTCACAACATCATTCAACGCTTCGGGCTCATTATAGGTAACCGCATATTCTGTATAAAAAGCCTCGGCCATATACAAGCCGTCGAGCCACATCTGGTAAGGATAAATCTTCTTGTGCCAGAAACCGCCTTCTTTGGTGCGTGGCTGGTTACGCAATTGCTCACGCAGGGTTTGTGCTGCTTTAAAATATTTTTCTTTACCGGTTACATGGTAAAGTGTGAGCAGGATCCTGCCGCAAAGCACATTGTCGAGGTTATAATCTGCCTGCTTATAGGTTCTGATCTCTCCTTTTTCATTCACAAAAAAATCCATACACTTTTGCAGGTAGGCAAAATACTGTCCATCGCCCGTCTGGTACCAAAGCCCTTCTATTCCTTTAAGGATTACACCCTGGTCATAGGTCCATTTGGCAGGTTTGGCAGGATTTGTATACAAAGAATCCTTCCAGATGGTCATAACGGTTTTAGCCATTTTCTCAGACCAGTTCTGTGCCTGCAGTGCCGGAACCAGGGTTACCAGCAAACTAAGCACAAGACCAAAACGGATGATTTTTTTCATAACAGTTACTTAATGATCAGGGATGAAGGTTCTGCACCAAATCCAAAACTGCTTTTGGCTTTGGCTTTGGAAAAATCTGTCTGGCTAACTTTGATATTGGCCGACCTGTCTCCATTTACACTGAACAACAGATCCGTTGGAAAATCAAAACTCAGTTTCTCAAACGAAACCCCATTACTATTCTGGATATACACCAACGGCGTTGGTTCCGCTGTTACCAGCCGGATATTTTTCAATTCCACGCCCGTAGCTTCTGTGCATTCAATACCCTTGCGTGATTGTAATACTGCATTCGTAATCTGCACATTCCGGATATTCATTTCGGGAATACCGCGGATAAAAATGGCTTTCTCTGCTCCCCTGCATACAATATCATTAAAAAAGAAATCACGGAAAACAGGGGTGCCTTCATTTACAGGCAGGGTTTCGATCTTCGGCATTTCAGCTTTTTCGCCCGCGAGCGGAACCGGATCTTTGGCCATATAATACATGTCAAAGAGTATTGCTTCGCCGGCTATATCTTTCATCCGGATATTGGAGGCATAAATTTTTTCTACCACACCTCCTCTGCCGCGGGTAGTTTTAAAACGCAGACCGATATCCGATCCGATAAACGTGCAGTTGGATACAAAAATTTTCCGCGCACCACCACTCATTTCACTGCCGATCACAAAACCGCCATGCGAATGATATACCGTGGTATTCTGTGCAATCACATTTTCTGTAGGTATGCCACGTTTCCGGCCTTCCTCGTCGCGACCGGATTTGATGCAGATCCCATCATCGCCCGTATCAAAAGAACAGCCATCAATCAATACATTGGCGCAGGATTCCAGGTCGAGGGCATCGGTATTCTGTCCGTACCAGGGATTTTTTACGGTTATATTTTTAATGGTGATATCCTGACTAACGGCAAGGTGCATGGTCCAGGCGGGAGAGTTTTCAAAAGTGACACCCTGGAGTAATATATTTTTACACTGACTGATGCGCAGAAAATTAGGCCGTAAAAAATCGCGTACATCTTCAAAATCGGCCAGTTTTTTCCCGGAGCTGAGTTTGCCTACGTCACCCGTTACCGATCCTTTTAAAGCAGAAGCGGAAGGATACCAGCTGGATTTATCGGCCGATAAAAAACCGGTACGCTGTAAATTCTTCCATTCCGAATCGGTGATCTTTCCTTTTTTCACGGGCCGCCATACATTACCCGATCCGTTAAAAATCCCGGCACCGGTAATCGCAATATTCTCTGCATCCGTAGCTGAGATCGGCGATTGGCAGCGGGCCGCATCCACACCTTCAAAAGAAGAAGCTACCAACGGGTACTGGGTTTTATCTTCTGTAAATGAAACAAGTGCCCCTCTTACGGCATGCAATTCTATATTACTCTTTAATACAATCGGTCCGGTAAGCCATAAGCCGGCAGGTATCAAAACAGTACCACCTCCGTTTTTTTCGCAGGCATCAATGGTAGCCTGGATGGCTTTGGTATTCAGGGTAACACCATCACTTACAGCTCCGAAACTGAGGATAGGAAAAGTATCTTTTTTGAAATGCGGCTGATAGATCTTAGGTAATTCATAAGCCAGCTTTTCCGGATGGGCAGAAGGTTTCAGGTATTGGGCCAGTGGGAAATGCTTTTCATTTATTTCTGCACAAACCAACGATGCAACCGAAGCAGCACCATAAACCGAAAAATGCGTGTCATCTTTTTTCCCTTCAGGAGCTGCTTTAAAATGTTTCGGATCGATCCATAAGAATAACTTCTTTGAGCCTTCCACCCCTTCTTTCTCAATCAGGGCCTGGCTGCTTTTATGCAGATCAATCAGCAATACGTTCAACTCTCTCGCTACCGCTCTTACTACTTCCGGGTATTCTCCATGCTGGTCTACAAATTTTCCATTGGTATCAAATTTTCTCCGCATCACCGGCGTAACCAGGATCGGTGTAGCGCCTTTTAAACGGGTTTCTTTTACAAAACGGATCAGGTTATCCCGGTACAAACCCTGCGGGGCTGCGTAACGGTTACTGTCTTCTTTTTTCTGATCGTTATGTCCAAACTGGATGAACACATAATCATTGGCCTGCAGATTTTTCATCACAGAATCCCAACGTCCTTCTTTGAGAAAACTTTTGGTGCTTCTGCCATTAACGGCATAGTTTTTTACCTGCACGCCTTCTGTTAAAAATTCAGGGAACAGTTGCCCCCAGCCTCTCTCCGGGTTATCGGCCAAAGGTTTATCGGCCATGGTGGAATCGCCGATCAGAAAAATCCGGATCTTTTTTTCAGGCATACCAAAAGCCATCAACGCAATTAAAGCGGCAAATGCAATTATCTTTTTCATCAACAGGTTCCGGGTTTAGCAAAATAAAAAGGAAAGGGTAAACGCAAAAGCAAGCTACGCAGCTTTCGCTGCATAACTTCTTGCGATTGCCTGCTTGTATATACCAATAAAAAGAAAGAAACAAAGTGGTTTACCGCTACCTTATACGCATAGAAGGCACTGTGCGGAACAGCGAAATTTTTTGTCTTTTTTTGTAACAGGATGGTAAGCATAATTGTCATGGCATTCCCCTGGATCTTAGCACGTTAGCTGGTACAAGTCTACTCAGTAATTCAGCAGTTTCCCGCAGAAAACACCTATTTATTTACGCAAACGTTCCCGGTATAAAGTATGGGTAAATCCTTTACAGTCAAGCTTCTCAGACTATCCCAACCTGATTTGATCTGCTTCAGCAAATCCTCCCCATCCTTCAAAAAAAATATATCATTCTGGCCTCCAGGAAGGGCGTAATGGCGCTCTTCCATAAATAGCGTATTTTTAAAGTCCCGAAAGGTATCCGGCTGTAAAAAGCCTTAAACCGCCTGCTATGAAGTTTGAAGCTGTTACCATTAAAGATATTGCCAAAGCGCTGGGACTTTCCACTTCTACCGTATCGCGGGCATTGCGTGATAGTTATGAGATCAGTCCGGAGACCAAAAAGAAAGTACTCGAGTATTCTGAGAAAATTAACTACCGCCCCAACCCCATTGCTTTAAGTCTGAAAGAGAAACGGAGCCGTTCCATCGGGATCATTGTCTGCGAGATCGCCAACAGTTTTTTCTCCCAGACCATCAACGGTATCGAATCCATTGCCTACGATATGGGTTACAATGTGATCATCGCCCAAAGTCATGAATCTTACGAAAGAGAAGTGCTCAACGTTCAATACCTCGCTTCCCGCTCGATTGATGGCTTGCTGGTGTCTGTATCCTCCGAAACCAAAGACCTGGAACACCTGCGTAACCTGCACGACCGGGGTTTCCCCATTGTATTCTTTGACCGGGTAGTGGATGAAATGGAAACGCATAAAGTGATTGTTGATAATTTCAAAGGCGCTTACGATGCCACTATTCATCTCGTACAATGCGGCTACCGGCATATTGCGGCACTTGCCGGATCAGAATACCTGTCGATTACCAAGGAACGATTAGGCGGTTACCGGAAAGCGCTGGAAGACAGCGGACTCACTTACAACGAAAACTATGTGCAGCATTGCCTGCATGGTGGTATGCTGTATGATGAAGTGGAAGATTCCCTGACGGCCTTATTGCAGCAGCCGCAAAAACCAGACGCCATCATGGCATCTGCCGATAAACTTACTACCAATTGTCTCCGTTATTTTAAAAAGCGAAAGATCCGCGTGCCGGATGATGTAGCACTAATCGGTTTTTCCAACCTGGATCTGACCGATCTTTTATCACCCTCCTTATCGGTTGTTCGCCAGCCGGCTTTCGAAATGGGCCAGCTGTCTACAGAATTACTGATACACCAGATCGAAAGCAAAAGACCCGTTAAGGAATTTGAACAACGCATACTCCCACCACAGTTATTTATCCGCGAGTCTACCGATAAAACCCTAGCTGGCTAATTTCACAGCCTGGCGGGCCAGTAGTTTCCATTCGCCTTTTTCTTTTACCCATACCAGTAACACTTTCAATTTTACTACGGCGGGTTTACCACCATCGTTGGTATTGGCCAACAGGGTATGACGTACAATGGCATTTTTATTAACCACAGAAACCGTTTGTTCCGATAATTCAATGGTTACAAAATCTGATTTACCGGAAGCGATATTCTCTACAAAAGAGGTTTTGTTCTCTGCCTTACCGCCGGAATGGCCATAACTGAGGCTATCAGCTGCAATACTTTCCAGTGAAGTTCTGTCGCCGCTGATCATGGCCTGGCGCAGTTTTTCTACGGCTTCCATCACGGCTTTTTCATCTTTTGACTGGACAATGTCAGCAAACGAAAACAAAGAGAGTATTCCTAACAGATACAGGTATTTCATATGGTTTGATTTGAAGAACTAATATAAACTTTCTTTGGGGCTGTAAATACAATAACTACGCAAACGTTGTCGCAGCTGATATAATTGGTTTTGCTGGTATACTTAAAAAACAAGACCGCCGTACGGGGCGGTCTTGCTATATCATTCATCTGTGTTTAGTAACCAGGATTCTGCGAGAGGTTCAGGTTCGCATCTCTTGCCGGTTGTGGCAGTGGAAGCAATTCAGATTTACCTGTTACAAATCCGGTAGCATAACGCGAAAGTGCGGTTGTATTAATAGCTGCACTTAACCAAACCACCCGCGTAGTTCCGGCAGGCGCGGTGGCTGGTGCCGCTTTATAAAAAGAATTGGCCCACAAACCACCGGTATAGGTATTGTCATCAGAAGTAGAAGTGGTTCTGTAATACATGGATACCGGTAAGGTGTTGTAAGGTGCCGAGAGGGTAGACATGGCCAGCAGCGCTGCCTTAGTGGCTGCAATTTTGGTAGCCAGCAGGTTCCAGCGGATCAGATCAAACTTGCGGATACCTTCTCCACCCAGTTCCAGTGAACGTTCTTTTACAATGGCATCGAAGAAAGCGGTTTTACTTAAACCGGCAGGCAAATCTACAGTAGCGTCTACGGTACCAATTGCTTTTCCATACCCCCTTCTTCTTACCTGGTTAACGGCATTGTAAGCGGCTGCTGTTGGTCCGTTCAGTTCATTTTCTGCTTCTGCAAACATGAGCAGAACATCGGAGTAACGAAGGATCTGCCACTTCAATCCAAAATACTGGATGGCATTGGTAGGCGAAAAAGAAGGATTGCTGATCCAGTCTCTTCTGTATTTACCATCACAGATAGCCGTAATGGCCTGGCCAATTTTAGTGGTACCATCTGCCGCCACATTGTATACAGCACAGGTTATATCTCTGCGCTGGTCGGTTGAATCGAATGTATAGAAATAAGTAGGTAATACGTTAATACTTTTATTACCAAGATTATTCACGGTGGGTCCGTTATAATAGCCCAGCTTCGTATCTTCTGCAGCCACGCCACCAATAGCACTTGCCTGGAACATCAATTCTCCCTGCGGATCGGCAACGGCATGTGCATTTACCTGGTTCTTCCAGAGATTTTTGAAACTGGGGTTTAAAGCATGTTGTGCAGAATTGATGATATCATTACACTCATCTTTTGCGATCTGGTAAAATGTCTGGTAATCGGATGCACGTTTCATAGTTCCATCACTACGCAAGGAAAATCCGCCTCTGAACAAAGCGATGCGGGCACGTAATCCCTTTACCGCTCCTTTGGTGATCCGCTCATCTACCTGGTCGCCAATAGCCGTTACTTCATTTTTCCAGGGCACCAGGTCTGCTGCTGTTTTCAGATCTGCCAGCAGTCGGTTATACAAAGTATCGCGGTCTGTTCTGGCTGGGAAAGGGTTACCGGAAGCCAGCGAAGAAGCCGGACTGAAATGCGCCGGCAGATCGCCCCAATGTTTAATAGCTTCAAAATAAAACTGGGCACGTAAGGTCAACGCTTCGCCATACATACGCTGCAGTTGTTTTTTCTGTTGATCGGTTCCGTTGTTATACATGGCCATTTTAGGAATATTGGCAATGCAGATATTGGCATACTCGATACCGGTAAATAACTGGTTAAACGGATTGGTGATCTGCGCATTACCCGGTGTGGCGCTGTAACGGGCAATATCACGGCGGTCGTTATCTGCATTACCGGTAGGTCCCTGCATCTCATCGGTATCTACCGTATAATACAAACTCAAACGGATGCCGAAACCCGCATCGCCTACCAGGCGACTGTACACACCGGCCAATGCTTTGTAAGCACTGGGCACATCGCTGAATACCACTTCGGCACTCACATCGGTGATGGGTTGCTGGTCGAGAAATTTCTTACAACTGGCAAACAACAACAGGAAACCTGTTGCGGTAAGGATTGTCAGTTTATAAAAATGTTTCGTATTCATATCAGAACATTTAGTTGGGTTATGTTAAAAGGTTGCATTTACGCCGAAAATAAAACTGCGGCTTTTGGGATAGGCTGAATAATCCAGGCCGGGGGTAAGCGGACTGTTACGCACACTCACTTCCGGATCATATCCTGTATACTTGGTAAACACAGCCAGGTTATTAGCGGTGAAATAGAACCTTAGTTTGTTGATCTTCATTTTAGCCAGTGTGGCTGAAGGCAGGGTATAACCAATCGTGAGGTTATTCACGCGCAGGAAAGATCCTTTTTCAATGGCCCATGAACTGGGATAGAAAGCACCGGCACTTTTGATCGGCTGCCAGATAGTGGCATTGGCATTTAAGGCAGCCAACTGATCAGGTGCAATACCCACTGCCTGGCCGGAACCATTTACCCACTGCGCAGTTTGTCCGGTTTCGGTTACCACTTTCCAGCGGTTGGCCATCAGGGCCAGCATATTGGAGTTAGCAGTATAGCCATTGGTAAACTCGATCTTGTTGGCATTGTATATATCATTGCCGTAAGAGAAGTTTACAAATACACTCATATCCCAGTTCTTGTAGGTAAACTGGTTGTTCCATCCGCCGGTAAACTTAGGTGTTGGATTACCGATGATGGTACGGTCTTTATCCAAATTGATCACACCATCACCATCCAGGTCTTTGAACTTAACAGAACCGGGCTGAACAGTGCCAATGATACCTGAATTGTTTACCACACCGGCTTTCAGCGTATAAACAGAAGTAGCTGCGTTATAATCAAAATCAGATACTTTGTAGAATCCATCATTCACCAATCCCCACATAGCACCTACCGGATCTCCGATACGCACGATATAATCGGTTGGCTGACCAGATACACCCCAACTGGCGGCAGGATAAAAGAGTTGCTGGTTCTGTCCCAATGCCTCCACCCGGTTGGTATTAAATGCCATATTAAAATTAGACGACCAGCTGAAATCCGCTTTTTTAATCACGATCGCATTCAGCTGGATCTCTACACCCTTATTGGATGTTTTTCCGATATTCTGCAATTGCGTTGAATAACCGTAGGTAGAAGCGATCGGTACGTTCAGCAACAGGTTTTTGGCATTGTTATTATAATAATCCACACTCAGGCTGATCCTGTCGCTCAGGAAACTGATATCCATACCGTAGTTACGGCTCACATTCGACTCCCACTGTAACCCTTCATTCACCAGGCCAGAAGAATAATAAGCGGTGATGGCCTGGTTATTCAATCCATAGTAATAAGCACCATCATTGCGGAAAGTGGTCAGGAAGAGATAATCGTTGATCCGGTTATTACCTACGGTACCCATACCCACCCTGAACTTCAGATCGCTGATGGCTTTTACGTTCTCGAGGAATTTCTCGTTCTTCACCCGCCATGCCACAGAACCGGATGGGAAATAACCCCACTGTTTACCCGGTGCAAATTTGGAAGCACCATCGGCACGAACGTTGAAAGAAAAATAGTATTTGTTCATGTAGGTATAGTTCACCCTGCTGAAGAATGACAGGTTGGTATACCTTGTTTTATTCAGTTTCGGATAACCGGTAAAGGGAACACCCAATCCTGTTTTATTAAAAGCATCATCCGGTGCAGTATAGGTAGGATATAACCTGATCAGCTGCGTATGCAGCTCTGTTCGCAAGTCATAAGTTTCCTGTCCAACCATAAAATCAAAATCATGTTTGCCTTTGAACTTGCTGATCGAATACGTTAACACATTGGAATTGGTCAGCGTTTTCCGGGTCAATGAATCCAGCTGTGCAATGGGTTTTCTGGAACCCTGGATCACAGAATAGGGTGTAATAGAATCACTGAACTGGCGATCTATCAGGTTATTGTAATCATACCCGAAAGTAGACTTGAAAATCAGGTTGCGGGTGATATTGTAAGTAAGGCTGGTAGTGATATTAAATACATCAGTTGATTTTCTGCGGTATTCTGCATTGGCCAATGAGATCGGGTTCACGAGGTTCAAACCATTTCCCACATTCGGATCGGCCAGTGGATCGGCATCTTCGAGATCCTGGTTGGCAGAAAGGAAGGGACGGTATTTCACCGCATTACGCAAACGGCTGTAAGAAGAACCCTGCTCTGAAGAGATCCCGGCACCATATACATCGGTACGGGTATAACGCGCAGATACACCCAGCCTGATTTTTTCTGTTACGCGGTAATCGGTTTTCAGATTCAGCAAATGTCTTTTGTAATCGGAGTTAAGCACAATGGCTTTATCACTGTTATACGTATACCCAAAGTTGTACGTGAGTTTTCTGCTGCCACCCATGGCAGATACATTATGCGTTTGCATGATACCGGTTCGGCCGGCCACTTCCTTCTGCCAGTCAACCGCAGCTACATTCTTATAATTATTCAAAGTATCCCAGGTGGTACCGAAGTTGCGGGTAAAAGTGGTGCTGTCTGTGCTGCTGCCACGTGATCTTTCAGATTGATAGATAACATAATCATAAGGCGACAATACATCCAGTTTTTTAGCGAGTTTCTTGAACCCGATAAAACCGTTATAGCTGAGGGTTAATCTGCCGGGTCGTCCGCTTTTGGTAGTGATCACCACCACCCCATTGGCACCACGGGCACCATAAATGGCGGTAGCGGCCGCATCTTTCAACACATCGATGGTTTGAATATTCTGGGGGGAGAGCGCAGATAAACCATTTTCTACCTGCACACCATCCACGATGTACAGAGGCGAGTTATCGCCGGTGATAGACATACCACCCCGGATCCTTACGCGGATATCCGCATCGGGCGAACCTTCTGCCGTAGTAGCGGTAACACCTGCCAAACGGCCGTTCAGGGCTTCTGCAGCAGAGTTAACGGGAATATCTTTCAGGTCTTTGGCACCCACACTCGATACAGCAGCCAGCAGGTTCTTTCGCTTGATGGTCTGGTAACCGATCACCACCACTTCTTCCGATTCTTTGGCTTCAGCGGTCAGGGAAACATTCACCGTATTTCTTCCTTTCACCGCTTCCTGGCGTTGGGCGTAACCCACATAGGAGAAAGAAAGGGTAACAGTACCATTGGCAACGAGGATGCGGTACTGACCGGTCTGGTCTGTTACGGTACCGGCCTGCTGGCCTTTTACCGATACACTTACTCCTTCCAATGGCTGGTTATCGGTAGAAGTAACTTTACCTTTTACCTCAAATTTCTTTTCCTGTGCCGGCAGCACCAAAGGCTGCAGCAGCAGCAAACCTGCCAGCAAAGCCATACACAGGTTTACCCGTTTCATAAGCATACGCAAACGTTTTAAACGATCCATAATAAATAAGTTGGGAATGGAAGAAAGGACGGATATACTGTTGCGGAGAGGGGCAGCAACAGGCAAAACAGAGCAATGTTTGAGAGCTACAGACATGACAAGCAGTTTCTACAATCGTTATTTTGGCAAATCCACCGGTATCAAAGACCCTTTTGTAAGGTCAGGGCCAGCATAGATACCAATCCAATGCTACACCTATAAAGACAATGCAGAAAGCGAAAACGATTTTTTTTCTACGCAATCGTTCCCGGTAACGTTATCAGCAAAACTAATTTGCCCCAAACCCTCAACAGGCGTCGGTTTTACTCCCGGTTTTACCTATTTTTAGTAACACCTAACTAACCGGTTGTTATGTCGTTATCCAAACCACGTCTCAGCTTCATGCAGATCATTAACATGAACGTCGGGTTCTTCGGGATCCAGTACAGTTTTGGTCTGCAGCAGAGCGCTGTTAACCCCATTTACGACTTCCTCGGTGCCAAACCCGATGAGATCCCCCTGCTGAACCTTGCAGGCCCCATGACGGGCCTCCTGATCCAACCCATTATCGGTGCTTTAAGCGATAAAACCTGGCACCCGCGCTTTGGACGACGCAAACCCTATTTCTTTATCGGTGCCTTGTTCTGCAGTCTCTGCCTCTTTCTCTACCCCTTCAGCAGCTCACTATGGATGGCCGCCGGTTTGTTATGGGTACTCGATGCGGCCAATAATACCGCGATGGAACCCTATCGCGCTTTTATTGCCGATAAACTACCCGCTTCACAAATGCCTACCGGTTTTTTAACCCAGAGTTTTTTTACCGGCCTCGGTATCACCCTTGCCAATGTTTCGCTCTTTGTATTTCAACAGGTGGGTTTTCTGAAACAGACACACGGACAGATCCCTTACTGGGTATTCGGTTCTTTTTTTCTCGGTTCCCTCTGTTCTATCTCATCCGTGTTATGGTCTATCAGTAAAACACCCGAGATCCCTCCATCTGCAGAAGAACTGGCTGCCCTCAAAGCCAATAAACGAAGCGTATTCGGACCTTTTATCGAAATAGCCCATGCCATCAAAGACATGCCCAGCGTAATGTGGCAGCTGGCACTCGTGTATCTCTTCCAATGGTATGCGTTGTTCTGTTACTGGCAGAATGCGTCTAAAAGTATTGCCCAATCCGTATGGAAAACATCTCCTTCGCAGGATCCCAAATTATATGAAGAAGCCGTGGGCTGGGCCGGACTGGTGAACGGCTGGTATAACGTGGTTACTTTTTTATCGGCTTTCGGGTTGGTGATACTGGCTAAAAAATACAGTGCCAAAGCCGTACATATTACCTGTTTGTTATTAGCCGGCATTGGCCTGCTGATTTTCCCGCACATCGAAAACAAATACGTATTATTCGCCCCCATGACTGGTTTCGGCATTGCCTGGGCCAGCATGATGGGCGTGCCTTATTTGATGGTGGTGCACAATATTCCTAAAGAAAGATATGGGGTGTACATGGGTATCATTAACATGATGATCGTTATACCCATGATCTTACAAACCACCACTTTCGGTTATGTGCTGGAGCATTTCCTGGACAATGATCCCGGGAAAGCTATCAGTTTCGGCGGCGTATTATTGTTGATCGCCTGTGCAGCCACTTTCCTTATCAAAGCAACCAAAGTGAATGAGGAGGATGTGGTGTTGCAGGCAGGCGGACATTAGAAAAACGAATATCGAACACCGAATATCGAACAAGGAACGTCGAAGTGAAAGAATCAAAACCTTCGACATTCGATATTCCCTGTTCGGTGTTCGATATTCAAAAAGGTTTTTATAAGATTACGCATCAACCAAATTTATCCAGGCTTAAAAGGAGACAAGTATGAAAATCCTCTGCATCGGCGAAGCACTCATTGATATGATCTGTACGGATAAGGGCAGGTCTTTATCTGAAGGAAATAATTTTTTAAAAAAACCCGGTGGGGCGCCTACCAATGTGGCTGCAGCCATTGCGGCATTGGGTGGTAAGGTAGAGCTGGCCGCCAAAGTGGGTAACGATCCTTTTGGCAAACAACTGATACAGGTAATGCAGGAATTCGGCGTATCTACCCGCTGGATGCTGGCAGATGATAGCCATTTTACCACTTTCGCCTTCGTATCACTGATGGAAGATGGGGAACGTGATTTTGTGTTTAACCGCGGTGCCGATGGACAGCTCAGTCGCGAAGAAGTGGACGCCATTGATCTGGAAGAAGTCTCCATCATCCACTTCGGTTCCGCCACCGGTTTTCTGCCGGGACCACTGCAGGCAGCTTATCAGAGCCTGCTGCAGAAAGCATTGCAGAAAAATATTTTTATCAGTTTCGATCCCAATTACCGGCACCTGCTTTTCCCGAACGATACACAGACTTTTATCGATCAGTCCTGGAACTTTTTAAAAGCCTGTCATTTCTTTAAGCTGAGCGATGAAGAAGCCAAACTCATCACCGGCGCCATTACTGTAAATGATGCAGCGGCCATATTACTCGAAAAAACAACAGCTGTATTCACCATCACCCTCGGTAAAGAAGGAACACTATTTGGTTTCCAGGGCAAGACTACCATCATCCCCAGTATTCCCGTAAAACCGGTTGATACAACTGGTGCGGGAGATGCTTTTGTAGGTGCGGTATTGTACCAGTTATGCGATAAAACACTGGACGCTATTCAATCCCTGAGCCTTGCCGAATGGAACCGCATCATCACCAATGGTAACAAAGCCGGGGCTCGTACCTGCGAATACCTGGGTGCCATGGAAGCTTTTAAACATTTGAATAACCAGATCTTTCAATAAGAAAATAGACTACCGTGTACCAATATTCACTGCATAACCGCGTAAACGAAGCCTGTGTAAAAAACAAACTCGCTACCGGTGGCAAAGACCAACTGTTTTATGCCAGGCTGATGGCCAATACCGCCGCTATCCGCAGTCTCTATACTGAATTATATGGCCATCATCCCAAAGGCGAAGCCGGTTTTGATGCGTTGGTACAAACACTGATCAATGCCCACTTACAAAGAAGTACCGTATTGCAGGAGAAAGATCACAGCAAAGAAAAAAAGGGCCACTGGTTTCTCAGTAACGAGATCGCAGGCATGAGTTTGTATGTAGATCGCTTCTGCGGTGGTTTGGCCAACTTACCCGGTAAACTTCCCTACCTGAAAGAACTGGGGGTGAATTTTCTGCACCTGATGCCGGTATTCGAGAGTCCGGAAGGAGAAAGTGATGGCGGTTACGCCGTTTCCGATTTCCGCAAAGTAGATGAACGTTTTGGCACACTGGATGATCTGCAGAAACTGCAATTACGCATGCAGCAGGAACAGATGCACCTGATGATCGATATTGTACTGAACCACACATCGTACCACCATGAATGGGCGCAGAAAGCCAGGGCAGGTGATCCGGTTTACCAGGAATATTTTTACATGTTCGATGATCGTACCCTGCCCGACCAGTTCGACAGCACCATGCCCGAGATCTTTCCCGAAAGTTCGCCCGGCAGTTTTACCTATGTAAAGGAATGCAACAAATGGGTGATGACGGTATTCCATCATTACCAGTGGGACCTGAACTATACCAACCCCGCCGTATTCAACGCCATGCTGGATACGATCTTTTTTTATGCCAATCTGGGCGTAGATATTTTACGGATCGATGCCCCGGCCTTTATCTGGAAACAGCTGGGCACTAGCTGCCAGAACCTGCCGCAGGCGCACAACCTGTTACGGTTGATCAGGCAGTGTGTACAAGTGGCCACGCCGGGAATGGCCCTGCTGGGCGAAGCCATTGTGGCCCCCAAAGAGATCATGAAATATTTTGGCACCGGACTCTATTACGGCAAGGAATGCGATGTGGCCTATAACGCCACACAAATGGCCCTGCAATGGGATGCGCTGGCTACAGGCGATACGCGGGTAATGCTGGCGGCCCAGCATGATATACTGCAGAAACCTTTTGGCTGCACCTGGATCACGTATACCCGTTGCCACGATGATATTGGTTTGGGGTATGAAGATGCGTCGATCGAAGCAGCCGGTTTTAATGCCTACGGCCATCGCAAATACCTGAAAGATTATTACTCGGGGGTACATCCCGATTCGCCGGCCATGGGGGCATTGTTCTCTGTGAACCCGAAAACACAGGATGCACGCATCAGCGGCTCCCTGGCTTCTTTGTGCGGACTCGAAAAAGCCATGGAAGCCTACGATGAGAACGAAATTGAAATGTCTGTAAGAAGAATATTACTGATGCAGGCACAGAGTTTTTTCATCGGCGGTATTCCCATGCTGTTTTATGGCGATGAAGTAGGATATACCAATGATTACAGTTACCTGAATGAGGAAGGCAAAAGTTATGATAACCGTTGGATGCACCGCCCCGTGATTAACTGGGACAAAAATGAGCGGGCCAAAGAAAGCGGCACCCTCGAACAAAAGATCTTCAGTGCCACCCGCCGCCTGTTGCAGATCCGTAAAAGTTTGCCAGTAGTATCCGACCACAAAAACCTGACCTGGCTGACCCCGCACAATATCCACGTAGCTGGTTTCCTGCGCAGCGATGGTAAGAAAAAACTGTACTGCCTGTTTAATTTTCAGGCCAAAGCGGCGTATGTAACCTGGTACACATTTAAAGAACATGGCCCCGCAGTTACCCGCTTATATGATCATTGGAATGAACAGAAATTGACCGTTGGCTCTGACTATGAGTATTTGGTAATTGCGGCGTATGGGTTTTGCTTGTTGGAAGTAATGGAGTAAAAAGCGCTTACTCTCTTGTCCTTCTCTTAGTGAAACCACTTTAGTTTTGAAAAATTCGCTGATCAGCGGGAGGTTTCACTAAGAGCTAAAGAGGGAAAAGAGGGTTTGGGTACAATGTTTTCGAGCTTTGCGTTTGGGCGGGTTTCGGAGCACAAAACTCCAAGCTTGCACGTCACCCCTCTGACGCAAAACCTGTGTTAGCAGTAGTGGTTCTTCGTCCGTTGTTGCTGTGTCTATCTTCTGTCATTGTGCGCTGGCTTGGTGGTTCTTTTGCTTTTTTGTTTGGCTTTGTGTGTTTGCAAAAAAGCAAATGTGCCACAAAATGCTTTGTTATTACTTTTCAAATTCTATTTATAATTAACCTCTATTCCTTGCAAAACTGAATTAAAGTCATTTGAAACTAAATGACCGAAATATTCTGTTTTAAGTCCAACATCAAGAACATACATAAAGTCTTCGAAGCTATAAATTATTGATTCCCCCTTATTTTCGACAAGATTTTTTCTTACACTATCTGTTTTACAAATAAGACAAGTATATTGGTAACCTACATCTATAGAAGATGTCCTGCCATTTTTATGAGCTCGTTGCAAATGTTGACCGCTTGTTAATGCTATTAGATTTTCGATGTATTCAGCAATTTGCGGGAATTCATTTCTTGGTGCAAAATCCGATCGCACTGATCCAGTAAATCCGGTTTTGATGTACCAATGAATTCCGGTTGAAACTGACCCATCTTATCCGCTCCAAATTGAGCCAGTAATATTTTACTTCAACGATTGTTCTTCACTTTAAAAATTGAATGGCCTCGGCCATTCAATCCGCTCCAGTTGACATCAATACAATAACACAATGGTATAATCATTGATCAGTAAGCGTTACAGAACGCATGCATACCGTTGATGTAACAGTAACTACAGTGATGTATATTTAAGAGAACGATACCAGGGAATGCTATGCAGCAACGCAGAGAGAAGAAGGAAATGAGTTATGCAATTTTACGCCAGCAAAAATGTGGGTCAGTTTGCGCCGGAATCGCTGGGTCAATTTGATTGGATTGTGCAACATAGATTTTTCTAAGGCTTGCAGGTAACTTAGTTATACTCGCTACACTATAGCGCCAATACACCAATTCTCGTTGGCTTTGCGTGTAAAACCAGCGCATAATAAATATAGGAAAATATAGTAATTGTCATCGAAAGGGGTTCTACTATTTTACCTATTTATCATGCTAACATGCGCATACATGCCAATTATCTTTCTGCCTGAATGGCCAAATCGTGTCTATAGTCAGCTTACAACAGTTCCCGGTTCCAGCAAACGGGTAGTCTAACTTATTCTCAACCAATAGAATATGGTAGGCGGCTGTATCCGCGCTGTTACTGAGGTTATTCATTACTTGACATAGGAAGCATATAGGCTGATAATTCTATGCACCCTGCTGTTACGCAGCTATTGAAACGGCTGGGATATCCGGCCATTTCGCTGTTCAGCGGGAGGTTTCACTAAGCGTTAAAGAGAGAAAGAGGAAAGAGGGATCTATTTTTATCTGATCATTAATGTTACTGTACTACCATTATCAGCAAAGGAATTATCTATTACCGAAGATCGCTCCCACCAGTAAACTCAGAAAACCAGCTATGTTGGCTATTTGCCTGTACTGAAAAATAGTGAACCATTTGTCTCTGAAGTAGGCCCAGTTTGCCGGGTAGTGATCGGCAGACCAGGTATTGATCACATCATTAATGGGTAAACTTCCTTTTACGGTCAGTAATACATCTATCACCAATGCCAGCAATCCAATGGCGGCTGAAATAAAGTATACACTTCCGGGTGCTCCGGCAGTTGTGAGTACCAATAATACATTGGCCAATAAAGCAGCATAGATCACATATTTGAAACTGGCCTGCATGGCGTTATCTGTCAACTTTCTGATCTGAGTAAAGGAAACCACATCAAGACTACTTTGTACCTGCTTTAAGGAAAGCATATACATGAATGACTGGCTTACCACAACTGCGTAGGCCAATAGGGTGATCAGAAAAAGTATTTTGGTAGTCATTTTTGTAAGAATAATAGTGATAGAATAATTTTCGGCCTTAACAACAGACCGATCCTGTTCAGACAATCAGCACCTTTATTGTCCAGCTTTGCCCGGATCGTTCTACCAGCAACATACCTTCCTTATCATGCGCCAGCTCTCCAATCAGTTCGCCATTTTCAGACCATACCGAACTATGGCCCCCGCAATCATACCCACCGGTTTCGCCACCATAGTTGGCCATCACAGTTAACATCCGGTACTGTTGTGCGTATTGCTGCAGCAGGGTTCTGTCGTGTGTAAGTCCTTTTTTAGATACCATTACCGGGGCAAGAAAAATAGTAGCCCCCTGCGCATGGGCACGCGCTGGTAATCGGGGTTCAGAAATATCTGCACAGATGGCCATACTGATCTTTTCTCCCTGCAGGGTACACTGGTAGTCCTGCGTGCCGGGTACAAAAAATATATCTTCGCCGGTGTACAGGTTTTGTTTGGCGTACCTATGCAGTATACCATCAGGCCACACCTGCACAGCGCCGATCTGGATGCCGTTGGCTGTTCTCAATGGCATACCCACGCTGATCATTAGCTGGTTCTCGCGGGCTGAATCTTTCAACGCTTCCCACAAAGGATCAGCCAGGTCTACTGCAAGCACTGCGGCCAACGCAGGTTCATAGCCGGTTAAAGAGAGTTCCGGAAAAACAACCAGGTCCGCTTTTTCAGCTGCAGCTCGCTTGCAGAAAAAAAGATGTCTCGCCAGGTTATACGGCAGGTTCCCCTTTTCAACCACGATCTGCGCTACCGCTACTTTCATGCCGCGAAAATACTGTAAACAAAAAAGCAGGCATTACCGTTCATGTATCTGAGAGGATCGTTGGTCTATGTTCTATGTTCTTTGTTCTATGTTCTTTGTTCTGGGTTCTTTGTCATTTCATATCCTTCGACATTCGAAATTCCCTGTTCGATATTCGATATTTCCCGCCTAGGCGGGATTCCTTGCTCCTCTGTTCCTCTGTTCAAAAAGAAGCCCCAGGTAAACACCCAGGGCCTTACAATAAACTGCCATTTATTGTCCTCTAACTAAGAAGGTAATTGATTAATCTGCGCCATCTGTTTTGGCTCTTGCTACGGCATAAGCGCCTACTTTTTTTCCGGTAACCAGACCTGCTTCACAATCGCTGCGGTAGTGTATACCACCGTACATACGCGATACAGAAGCTTCCTGCGCCATCTGCAGGTAACTGTTTGCTTTTTCCGGAACGAGATAACTTAATATTTCTGCGGCCGCACCACTGAACGTAGAGTGACCGGATATATAAGAAGGAAAATTGGGCAAACCTGTTAAGGTTTTAATGGCACTGTTCAGCTGCGAGGGTCGCGGATTAAAATAAGTGAACTTGGTATCCCAGCAAACAATAGCGGCATCCATCTGGGTCATGTTCAGCAATGCCAGGTTACGTGCCCAGCGTACTTCACTGAAATTTTTACCGAGGAAATCTTTGGCAGCGATCGCATTCCAGTGACCGGGAGGCGTAGCTGTGGCTACCCCATCGGCCCAGAATTGTACGATACGGATCCTTTCGCGGGTTGGGTTATCCACCATGTCTTTGATTTCCGCTGTTTCTTTTTTCATCTGCTCGCTGCCGGTAGAAGGTGGCGGGCCCGGACGCAGGGTAGCCGTTGTATTGGCATCAAACAGGAAGGGCGTTACTTTGCCAAACATGGGTAACATGGGTGGTCGCTTAGGTATTTCCTGGCTGATCCAGGGTATCTCGCCCCGGGCAATGGTAGTGCTTTCGAATGCGGCCCAGTCGGTAGGTGTTCCTCCTGCCGTTCCGGCTTTATCGGTTCGGGCACGGGCGGTAAATTTCTGCGCCACTAATCTGCCCAGTGCCTCACCTGCTTCAATATCGCTGCGGGTAGCAGTTCCGGCAGCAATAGCAGCCAGTTCATGCTCTTCCAGTTTTTGCTGGATAGCAGCGATCTCACCGGGAAATAACAGTTTCATCATTTCTGCAGTTACCCCCGCCAGCACCGCAGCTTCTGAAGGATAGGAAGGCAGGTCTGTTTGCGGGAGTTTAGCTATTACAGCCGCATCTGTTTTATAGGGGGCAGGACGGTTATACAGTTTCTTGTAATACCAGGCTGCCACCAATGCATCGTATTGTGCCGCAGTGATATAGGCATAGGCCCTTGCCGCGTACGGCGGATTGGCAAAAGGAAACAAAGGATAGGCGAAAGGATTGGCCGCACTGGGTGCGGGATAGGTACCATCGGCATTCTGGTAAGGTGCGAGGTTGTATTTGGCCACCAGTTCGCGCATGATCTCGTTCCAGCGAAGTACACCGCCGGCACCCCAGTATGCGATCTTCTCTTCCTGTGCTGCTGAGAGATTTTTCTGTAATGCTTTGATCTCATTCAACTCTGCCACATAAGCAGGCGTAGTTACTGCAACAGGTGCTGCCACGGTAAATTCTGTAGGACCTGTTAATAAGATCGGCTGCCAGCCACCTGCATTGATATCTGTTTTGGAAGGTGCCAACGCCGGTATATCGTCTGTTTCATTGGACACCGCTTTTTTACAGGAGAGCTGGGCGGTAGTGAATGCCGTTATCAGTAAAGTGGTTATAATTATTTTTTTCATGTTAATTGGCTTTTGAGGATGAAGTGGATACAGCGGTCTTCTTCACTTTCTTCGAAAAATCAAGAATGTAAAAAATGCCCCCGCTAATACTGCTGGCCTGACCCATATTTCGGCCGGCCAGTGTAATACTTCCTCCCCCGATCAATGAAAGGCCCGCCACTTTTTGCACTTCATACTTGATATTAACCCCGGCCGTGGAGGCATTCATTTTATTGCTGGGAAAAGGCATGTTGTTGCGCGTTATATCAAAACCGCCCAGTGTGTTAGCCTGGTTCAGAATCAGCTCTGCGATGAGCTTACTGCTGCGCCAGCCGGTTCTTAACTGGTAATTACTCATATCCGGCATCGATACTTCGTTGGTATTATGCAACTCGGTTGTGTAATACGAATTACGGTCGATGGTGATATTGTTCCTCACCACATAAGTACCCGATACCGTGGCAAAAAAGTTACCTACCTGGTAATCCAGTATAGCGCGTAAAGAAAGGTTGGTGCTGTGCAGGCCGATAGACATGGGCAGGAAATCAGGCGTATAATTAGAAGTGGGAAAAGAGACCCCACCCAGACCGTATACCGAGATCGTTCCCTTACCCCATTTGGTTTCAACGGGCATCCATTTGGCCCATAAAGAAAGATCCTGCAGACCATTTAAGCCATGCAGGGTTCCGGCAGAAGCTTTGGTTTGTACATAAGGAAGACCGAATAACAGGTTCAGTTTATCGGATACACCGTAGTTGCCCATTACTGCATACATATTGGTGGATACGGTTCCCAGGTTATCATTGTTCCTTTTCAGGGTTCCTTCCCAGTAATTGGTCCATTGACTGTGGCTGTACATCAATCCAGTACAGAAATTATTTTTAGACATCATGATGGCATCCATATCTGTTTGCGCAGACAGCTGCGTGCAAAACAATACGATACCTATAAGGAGCAGACTGATATGTCGATACCAGCCCTTTATTGATTTTTTCATAAGAGCAGAGTTAAGGGTATGGCACAAGGGGGCATGGCTATACCATACGCCCATTGTACAAAGTGTTTTAGTGGTTACTTAGAACCTTAGTGAGAGACCCAGGTTAAGTGCATAATCTGCAAAAGCAGCATCGCCCTTGGTATACTTTCCGGTATTGGCTGTGGTGATCTTATCAGCCATGCTCTGTGTACGGTTGCGTGTAACAGCGATCGGTACAAAAGCATATACATTGAATTTTTTGAAAGCATACGTAACACCGGGCTCAATCGAAATGATATAACCAGGTCTTCTGAAACCCAGGCTACCACCAATCAGATCGTGCACAGGAATACACTCATTGCGTAAACCCAATGAAAAAGTATAGCGGTTCACCACCATATTGGCACCACCACGCAGCATATACTGGTCGGGCACACTCATTACATCACTTCCATTGGCGATAGCGGTGGCCGATGGCGTTCCGCCCCGGGCAGTAGAAACACCGTTCTGCTCTCTTGGATTCACGAGGTAATAGAAATTACCATATAAACTGATGGTATGGGTAAGATTGTAATAAGCATTGATCTCAGTAGTGATGCCTGTTCCGCCATCACCCAGCTGTATTGACTGGTCTACCGGACCTATCTGTGTTACCCCTGCCACCGCTGTATAAAAACGATCGGTGTAGCGGTATTCGCCGGTGGGTAATTTCAAACCCAGTCCGAGCTGTACATTACCCTTTGCATGTTTCATCGGGTTCAGCAGCCAGTAAGATGCAGATACACGGATATCTCCCAAACCGAAAGAAGCGGTAGTATGTCTTTCTTTACCTCCATGTTCGTACAAAGAGGAACGTGTGTTGGAAATAATGGGTACATCGGCCGAAACAGACCAGCGGTTGTTCAGGATCCGGGTAACAGCTACATCCATGGTATACGCATGGTTAATTACCTGGGTACCTGCAGCTACACGTTGTTTCTGTTCTACATCACCCACAAAATGTTTGTAAGAGTTGTAATAGCGGTTATTGATATTCAGTAACCATTTTTTCTGGGAAGAATCGGCCCCGTTGCCGTGGTCCATGGTACCTAAACCACCCACACTTCTGATGGCAACGCAACCCTGGGCATTGGCCCGCGACGAAAGTGCAAGCAATAATATGATTACAATGAAATTTGATTTCATACAGTCTTTTTAAGCGATGAGTAATGGTTGTGAAAAAGAATTATTTCTTTTTCATCTTCAAACGGCTGGCCACCAGCTGGCCAACTTTGGCTCCTATATCGGTACTGATGATACAGGAATTGTGAAAATGCAAACCACCATAAAAGCGCGCCCAGTTATTCTCGAGAGCAGCATCACGGAACGATTTATAGGACCGGTTTTTGATACCGAATTCCAGTTCCGTAGAGTCTGTATAGGCAAAGTTGTCGCCAAAAACACTGGTCAGTGCTTCAGCGGCAGCAGAAGAAATGGTTGAGTGCCCGCAGGTATATTCCGGGAACGCGGGGGTTTGCAGGTAAGGACGCCAGTTGGGATCAAAGTATTTATTGATCACTGTTTCGGGTCTTACCGTATTATACTTGTATTTCACATACCAGCATTGGATGAATGAATCAAACAAAGCAATACTGGTTTTAGCGAATGCATACACGGTTTCGGCGTAGCTGTACTTAGCCTGCTTGGCGGCTATTCCTATCACACTCATCCAGTGGCCGGATGGTGAGAATTTTTTACTGCCGTACATCACATGTCCGGTAACATTCATTTTAAAAGGATTATCATCCCAGAATTCAGCAATATGTTTTTGTTCGTCAGTCAGACTATCTACCGCATTTTTGATCAACATCACTTCCTGGTAATATTTGCTGTTTTTATCAGTGATATTATAATCCGGTGGCGGTGGTGGTGCAAAAATGGAGGCACTATCGAGTACCATGGTACGGATTTCCATCCAATGCGGTTCTGCTGCAGATCCATATAAAGGTGGCGTAGGTACCCAGCGGCCGGGTTCATCTTTTACCGTATATTTTTCGGCACCACGGGTTTCCAGGTAATTATCCCCCTTACTCCAGCGGATGATAGAAGCAGACACACTATCTGCCAATAGCTGCGATGCTTTTTCTACATCACCGGGCAGGCCCTTTTTACGGGCCAGTTGTAAGATGCTGTCTTTATAAGTCTGCAAACTCCCCTCAGGAAAAGTAACCGACTCGCCCACTTTCATGTAGGCGAGCAAAGCAGCCAATTCTACGTCTGCTTTGGGATTGGCCGGAGGAAAAGAAACCTTGGTTAAGCCTTTTACCTGCCCCACCAATGATTGATACTCATCAGGGTGGGCAAATGCCATTACTTCATAGGCAGCAACAGCTGCATATACATAATTACGTGCTGCCACCATGGGTGGGAAATTGTTTCCCATTACTACGGTGTTCAACGCATGAACTGTCTGACTGAATAATTCCGGATTGTGCAGGTAGGTTTTGTATTCATCGCTCTGGCGACATGCATACAAGCCTAACACAACACAAAGACCCATGATGAGTCTTTTCATATGCTAATTAGTTAAGGAAGATAAAATGAGATGATGCTTAATGAACCAACTTTAGGCTTGTGGTGGCTTATCCAGACGGCTGAGGTACACAGACTTCAGATCGGCAAAAACCGTCGAGTTCCAGGTTCCAGACAGATCGGCGTTCCTAAACTGCCAAGAAAAGAATCCGTGATCATTCGTGAAATCCTGTACTGAGAATTTCGCCGCATGATGCTGGTGTGAAGGGGCCTTCTTGGATGTATTGTTGGTTACAAAATCGTTGGCTAAACTGGCGAACTGGTCGCGCGCATTTTTGATCCCTGTTTTTACCATATTGGGGATACAGAACAATTCCAGTGAATCCTGGTAAAAACGGCGTTTTACATAGGTATACGTAACACCTTTGATCTCTACACTACCTTGTACTCTTTCAAATTTTTCGGAGCTGCTTCCGTAGGGTAGACTGGCGGGCACTTTAATGCGTAAGAGATCGGCTTCGTTGTACTGGTCAAGGTCCAGTGCAGCCTGTAATTGCAGGTCGGCACGGTCTTCGAAATAATTGGTCAACAGCCGGTAACCTCCCCAGTTAAAGAGAAGGATCCCCAATAGCAGTATGGACGCAATCTTTTTCAAGCCGTGTGAAAATAACACATTATTTTTTAACCGAAAATATTTTCTTTTCCACGCCAACCCCTGTGATAGTAAGGCTCTTCCACTGTTTGGGCAGCATAGATTTTACCTGGGTAATGCCCTGTGGAGTGATCTCCAATCCGCCAAAACCCATTAACACGCTCTGTATCAATCCTCCCGCACCGGTGGCAAAATAAGGATTGGTACCACCCTTACCCTCGGCAATTACCCGGAAAGGCGGGTTCAGGTTGGGCAGGTATCCATCCTTGAAAAAATGCAGGGCTTTTTCGCCATCGCCCAAACGGGCGTATAACAAAGAAAAAATGGCCTGCGTCATGGAAGGTGTACCCTCGTTGGGGACCCGGGTTTCATAATATTCAAGGTCCTTGCGGATCTGTTGGGGATCGCTCACTTCTTTGAGCGGGTAAGAGAGCAGGTTTACATCTGCCTGTTTAATACCCTCGCCGTTATAAGTTGCATGTTCCCTGGTTACGCCATTCTCCATTTTCAGGATGGGGATATTATTGGCCACCTGCATCCAGTCGGGGTCGGCGGTTACACCCAACAATTTTGCAGCCGCTGTGGCATTCTGCAAAACCGCTTTGGCAGCGGCATTGGTCCAGGCGTTGTTATCTACGTTCTCGGCCCACTCATCGGCAGCCACTACATTTTTGATCTCATATTTTCCGGGGCCGTTCCGCTCTACCCTACTGCTCCAGAAATCGGCGGTTTCTTTCAGGATGGGCCAGCCTTTTTCTTTCAGCCATTCTTTATCCTGCGTAACACAATAATAGTTCCAGGCGGCAATACCCACACAGGCAGTGATATGGTGTTCGAAGGGGCCACTCAATGCCCATACCGGTGTTTCTTCTACACCCGTTGCGGCACTCTCCCAGGGAAACATAGCGCCTTTGTATCCGTGATTGAAAGCATTTCTTTTGGCTGCCGCGAGGCGGTTAAACCTATATTCCACCAGGCTTTTCGCCATTTCGGGGTGCAGTACCAGGATGGAGGGATACATCCACAATTCAGTATCCCAGAACACGTGGCCATTATAGCCCAAGCCGCTTAGGCCCATGGGCGAAGGACTCATATCCGTTCCTTCGCGAACGAAAGAATAGAGGTGATAGAGCATGCTGTGAATATCCTGCTGCGACTGGTCATCGCCCTCTACCGTAATATCGCTCTCCCATAATTTGTCCCAGGCTTTGTTATGAAAGTTAATCAGTCTTTCCCTTCCTTCCAGTTTGGCAAAAATGGTCATACGTTCCGCTTCGTTCAGCGGATCATCGTGGTGTGCGGATGTGATAGAAGATCCTGCAATAGAATACCGGTACGATTCACCGGCTTTGATCTTGCGGGTAAATTTCATCAGGTGCATATTGTTGTCCCACATTTCATGAATCACACGGGGCTCCTGTCCGTGGGGTTCACTGAAGAGAAAAGTATTGGAAGCGCTCATCAGTAATTTACCGGTAGGACTTTTAGCGGAAGACGTAAGCAAGCTGATCACCACATGTGGCCGGTCTATCTCGTTATAATAATTCTGTACCTCTTTTAACGCATCGGGTGCTTCCATTACACTGCCGCTGGTGATGGTAATATCTTTTTTAGCCGTGATGTTTACATCCATCAGTACGGTGAAGGGAAGTTGGCGGAGTGAGTAGTAGGTATAAGAAACAGTGGCTTTATCACCATAGTCGAAAGAAGTGGTAAAACTGGCATGTTTCATATCCAGTTCCTGTTTCATGTGCGAAACATCGGCGCTGCCGATCCTTCTGCCATCAATATCAAGCTGCATATTCAGCAGGTTAAAACTGCGGAGAAAATTGCTGACCCTTCCACGGCCGTAGAGATCGTATGCACCGGCCAATACCACATCTTTGATCTTAAAGGGTTCGGGCGAGGAAACGATACCAATCATTCCGTTGGCCACGGTGATGCCATAGTAAGCTGAGGGATTGATCTGATCGGCACTGATTTTCCAGGCATCTATTTTCTGTGCAGCGGCAGACAGGCTGATGATGGCAAGTAAAAGAAATGTCAGCTTTTTCATATTGAAGGATTTGTGGTAAAAATAAGGTTTATCGAAAAGGATGATCTATGTAGAATTAGGTATTATGTGTTCAAACCCTCAGCTGGATAGCTTTTCCTCTATTTCCATTTTGTCTCTCAAGTCACTAATTATAATTGTTTGATTTTGAGATGGCTATTTATAACGCAAAACGCTATTTAAAGCAATCTTCCCTCTATTCGGGATTTCGTGTCGCTCACGGCCGCTGGGCCCCGTGCCTGTTACCGGGCTGCATTGGCCTCTGATCAGATCTGCTTCGCATGATCTGATCTGTCTTCTCCCGCTTGAAGCGGGATTGACACCGAACCCAATGAGGCCCGTCCACAGGCACTGATTAATATTTTTTCATCAATCACCCTGTATTGATAATTCCCTTTTAAATCCAACCAACTTAAAGTTATTTTACCCGGTTTGGAGTTGCTACTACTATACGCTTGATACAAAAAGTAACAAGGAAAGTCAATCCCGCAAAAAGTGGGACTTAACGCTTTATTTGAAATGCCGGATAATAACCTATGAGAATAGAACCTTGTGCTCATTCTAACTAATCGTATAACTACATTCTCTATCAATGGAAGATAGTCCAATCATCTTATCTCTCTTATTTCTTTTTCCTAAACAGGTATAACTTGTCGTTGTTCATACCTACCAGCACATAACTACCGCCATTGGCCGCATTCACCACAGCTGTTGCCCTGGCTTCGCCATTGATGAAGAGTCCGCTCTGTTTTGGTTTTACGTACGTAAACTGATGTTGTCCATTATTCAGCAGTGTGGTTCCATAACTGGCATCAAAACGGCCTGTCTGTGGTTTGAGTCCATAGAAATTCCCTGCCAGGAAAAGATCTTTTTTTCCATCCCCATTCAGATCCGTAACCGTGATGCCGAATACCGGCGATAATTGCGCCATGACGGGCAATGCCTGCATCGTAAATGTGCCACTGCCGGTATTCAGAAAAATAGCAGATTGCGACTGCTCTACCGTTAGCACCGTAGCGTGTGTAAGCTGTTCTTTATTCAGGATCTCTTCTATCGGTTTACCTGCATAGGCTTCGTAACGGAGAAATTTCTTTTTCAATACCGGCAACTGCGATTCCAGTTCATCTTTCAGGTAATAGGGATAGGCTTTGCCATCGGGCTTATAATAAACTGGGATACATTCTGTTTGTCCGTTCTTATCAAAATCATCCACAAATAATTTAGCAGGATGTTGCGGATCGGCTTTGATATTGCTGTTCATGCCCATATTACCTGCCACAAGATCCTGCGTGCCATTACCGTCTATATCTGCCACGGTGATACAGTTCCACCAGCCGGAAGAGTTGGGGATAGTTGTTTTCTTTTTGAGTTGTTTATTCTCGTAAGCATAGATAGTGATCGGCATCCAATCGCCAGCCAGGATCAATTCCTTTTTACCTTTTCCACCCAGGTCTGCCCAAACAGCATCGGTTACCATTCCTGCCTGCTGTAGTTCGGGTGCCGTGGTAGCCGTAACATCGGTAAAAATTCCGCCACCTTCATTATGCAGCAACACACTGGCAGGTGACACACCATAACTACCCGGTATACTTCTCGCACCTATGAACAGATCAGGTTTGCCATCTGCATCAAAATCTCCTACAGTAACACAGGATGCATTTAGCGATACTGCCGGCCATCCTTTGGTGGAAGAACTGAATTCACCTTTGCCGTTATTGAGATACAAACGGGTGTAGAGATACGGTGATCCAAGCTTGGCTTCGTTTCCACCGGATGCGGCTACCAGGTCGGGGTCGCCATCGCCATCGGCATCAAAGAAAACGGCAGCTGTTGTTTCGTAATAACTATCGGCCGTAAATATTTTCTGCGCACGGTTTTCAAACTTACCATCTTTGCGCTGGATAAACAGTTTATCTGCATCGCCCGCGGCTGAGCCTACAAAAAAATCTTCCAGTCCATCGCCGTTCACATCTGCCACCGCTATTCCCGGCCCTTCTGTTGACAGTAATTTAGGAATCAGTCTCTCCACATCAAAATCTACAAAATCGTTTTCCTTGTGCAGGGTGTTGCCCAACAGGTTGGTGGAGGAAATATTTTCGTAAAGAGTTGACAGTGTTTTGGGCAATGCTGCTGGCAGCAATGCTTTTTGCTGATCGAGCACCAGCAGGGTATCTATGGCCGGATCTCTGATGACCTGTATTTTCTGGTTGGGCCAGCTAACCAGCAGGCTATCGATTTTTGTAAACTTATCCAGACCAAATAACAATACCGGTTCTACACTGCTTTGAAAACCGCGGGTGGGCTGCTGCTCCAGTACCTGTTCCTGTGCACCGGCAAAAACAGTTACTCTTGCACCATACCCCATGGTATTGGGTGCCGTACCGTTTAATTTGATTTTGAGGTAATGATTTTTTTGTTGCTCGTTAGTATGGTTACGGTAAACAGTTGCTTCATCATTGTGGTTATTGATCACCAGGTCCAGATCGCCATCGCCATCCAGATCGGCATAAGCGGCGCCGCTGCTGAAAGTTGGTTTTGTAAAACCCAACTGAGCCGATGCATCTTTGAACTGCAGGTTCTGCTGGTTCAGAAAAGCGAAATTGGGAATGGGAACCGAAGGCATCCTGTTCAGCAGGTCCAGAAAATCAAATCCGCCCTGACGGATGCGGTTCAGGTTTTCCTGGCTGTTAAAATAAGCGAGAAAATCCTGGTTGGTCAGGTCTCTGCGGATGCCATTACAAACAAAAATGTCTTTCCATCCATCATTGTCGAAATCAAAACTGAGGGTTCCCCAACTCCATCCTGTTGCATCTACCCCTGCCAGTTGTGCTATTTCACTGAAAGTGCCATCCTGGTTATTCAGTTGCAGTGTATTGGCGGTGAACTGGTGATGCAGATCCAGTTTATTCCTCGCATTCTGCACATCGTAGCCATCGAATTTAATAGTGGTCTTTAACCGGAAATCATTTTCTGGCAGCATTTCTGCAGTAAACAGATCCAGGTAACCATCGTTGTTGATATCGGCCATATCGGTACCCATGGCACCATTACTCATATGCCCCATGGCTTTTGTGCTCTCTTCTTTAAAAGTACCGTTTCGCTGGTTGATGTAGAGATAATCATGTTCAAAAAAATCATTGGCCACATACAGGTCTTCCCAGCCATCGTTGTTCAGATCGCCAACGGTAACACCCAGTCCGAATGCGATCTCTGAACCATAAATGCCGGCCTGCGCACTCACATCGGTAAATTTGCCATCTTCATTTCTATACAGATGATCTCCATCTACCGGGTCGCGGGTATAACGGATATCGCTTTTATATCCAAAATTATCAATGGATTTGGGGCTGTTGTTCAGCACAAAACAATCAAGGTCGCCATCATGATCATAGTCAAAAAAGATGGCCTGGGTAGAAGCGCCTTTGTCATCCAGCCCGTACGCTTTGGCTTCTTCTGTAAAGGTTCCGTTTTTCTGGTTGATGTATAATTCATTGGCACGATCATCGCCTGGCAGAATACCGGCATTACAAACATAAATATCCAGCCAGCCATCTGCGTTGATATCTACCATGGATACACCGGTATGCCATTTGTGCTGACTCGTAAGTTTCGCTTTAGCTGTAATATCTTCGAAAGAAAAATTTCCTTTATTCAGGTATAACGTATTCGCGCCCTGGTTGGACGTGAAAAAAACATCGGGTTTGCCGTCGTTATTGATATCACCAATAGCTACCCCACCCCCATTGTAAAAATTATGGTAGTTCAGGATATTCATCTCTTTGGTATCGGTTACCTTATTGGCAAACGAGATGCCGGTTTGTGAAGCGGGCAGTAATTCAAACAGGCTGTCTTTGGCCGATGCCCGCTCTGAACGGGAGCAGGAAGCCAGCATAGCGAGACAAAGTCCGGCACTGATAAATACCGCAAAGGAACGATCGAACATAGGCTTTTGCATCATTAACAATCAGCTGAAATAACACAGCAAATTACCCCTTTTATGATCGCAGTCAAAAAGAGAATATGACCGGCGGTATTGTTTAATTTTAGGAAATCGTTAATAGCAGGAAAGCTTACCAATCGGCGGTTTCTGGCGCAGATTACCTTATTTTGCAGTGCTATAAATTATACTGCTGTATATGAAGAAACTGTTGCTTATTCTCTTAGTGGTTCTGGCCCTTTTTACTTCATCCCTTTACCTGTTCATTCCCGGCAAAATCATCATAGACAGTTCCGTAGCTGTTAAAACAACGGATGTGGGCACCGAGCGCTTTCTGATAGACCAGACCAAATGGCCGCTCTGGTGGAACTATGGCACAAACGAAGACCGCCAGGCCGGAACTGTATTCACCCATCATGGCTATTCTTTTCAGCAAACGGGCCAATTTTATAAATCAGTGGATATTGCCATCAGCAAAGAAAAGCGGCATCTGCTTTCCAAATTGATGATCATTTCCCTGGCAGTAGACTCTACCAGCCTGCAATGGAAAGCTGAATTCATCACCAGCCGCAATCCTTTTACCCGTATTGCCGATTATCTGGAAGCCAAACAGATCAAAAGGGATATGAATGAGATCCTGGGCCGTATGAAAGATTTTCTGTCTGAACCCTATAATATTTACGGCATCCATATAGAGCGCAACCGTTTAAGAGATACCCTCTATGTGAGCTCCAAACAGATGCTGCCTGCAAACCCATCGGTAAAAGAAATTTATCAACTGATTGATAAGATCAAAACCTATATCAAACAGAATGGAACTGAACCCAGCGGAAGCCCGATCTTCAATACCACGCGTATGGACGAGAACCGCTACCAGTTAATGGCAGCTGTACCGGTAAACAAACACCTTCCCGAAACCGCCGGTTTCTCTATGAAGTATATGGTGAAAGGTAGTTTTATGATTACCGAAGTGGCGGGTGGAGACAGTACCATCAAAAAGGCTTCACAAAATATGCAGCAATACTTCCAGGACTACCGCAAAACATCTATGGCCATGAACTTTACCATGCTCGTTACCGACAGGATCCTGCAGCCTGATAGCAGCAAATGGGTTACGAAATTATGTATGCCGGTGTACTAGGTGAATGGGCAATGGTGAATTGTCAATCGTGAATCGTGAGTGGTGAGTGGGGAGTAGGGAGTTTTGAGTGGTGGTAATTTTAATAAGGTTGTTTTCAATATCAATACTTTGCACAACGCAGATTAGTTTTGACTTTTGACTTTTGACTTTTGACTACTGACTACTCACTACTCACTACTGACTACTCACGCCCCTCATTTTCCATCCGCAAACGCAATCACCACGGCAGCATCATTATTCCTGGCCACCACAAACGCTTCTTTCCCGTTGATCCGGATCTTCCTGATATGCCTGGCCTCTCCCTTTATCTGTATGCCATTGATATTTTCGGCAGTGAAATTTCCCTTGCCTTTGTTTAACAGGATAGTGCCGAAATCTGCATCATACCTGCCCATCTGGATATTATTCTTGTAATAATTGCCAAAGAGCAGAATATCCGGCAGGTTATCCTTGTTGGCATCGATTACTACTGCATCGCGTAGGGAACTCAGCTGCGCCTGCCAGGGTAAAGCCTGTGCGGTAAATTTCATTTTCCCATCGTTGATGAATACGGCATTGGAAAAATAATCGGCCTGTAATATTTCAGATGCGTTCAGCTTTTCTTTGGTGAAGATTTTCTCCAGATCCGCTTTGGCAAAATCTTCGGCGTACAGGAATTTCTTTTTCAGCATGGGAATCTGTTTTTGCAATTCATCTTTGTTGGCGAAAGGTAATTCGCGACCATGCAGAAAGTAAGTTAGCACCTGCTCTTTACGACCATTGGCATCAAAATCGTTGTAGTATAATTTTACCGGCTCTTTCTCTGTGGCTTGCAAACGGCTGTTGAGGCCAAGGTTACCTGCAATGAGATCTATATCTCCATCGTTATCGATATCAACGGGAAGCACAAAGTTCCACCAGCCTTTTTTTTCTGTAAGGGTTGATTTTATAAAGTTTCCCTTGTTGTTCAGGAAAGCATAGATCCCGTTCCATTCGGTAGTAATCAGCAGGTCCTGGTCTCCATCTTTGTCTATATCAAACCAGCTGGACTGCGTGATCATTCCCGGCTCCATCAGCTCTTTGGCACGTGTGGCCGTTACATCTGTGAAATGTCCCTTACCATCGTTCTGCAATAAATAGGAACGGGGTATTTTGCCATACTCGCCCGGAACGGATCTTGCGGCGATAAACAGATCGGGGGCGCCATCCCCGTTAAAATCACTAGCACTAACCGATGAGGCGTTCACAAAAATATTATCGAAAGCATGTTCCTGTTTACCCAATCCGCCTTTCCCGTTATTGAGGTATAGTCTTGGCTGCTGATGTGGGTCGGGACCAAAAAATTCGTTACCACCACTCACTACCACCAGGTCTGCAAATCCGTCTTTGTTTACATCTGCCCACAATGCATCTATGTCTTCTGCTGCGCTATCGGCAGCCAGGGCAGGTTGTAAACTTCTGGTGAATGTACCCCTTGCTGTTTGCAGAAAGAGGGCATTTTGTTTATCTCGGGCGGCACCGATGAATACATCTTCACGCCCATCCCGGTTCAGATCTCCTACCGCCAATGCCGGACCTTCGGTAGAAACCATGTGGGGCATCAGTGGTTCGCGGTCAAACTCGGCAAATACATTCTCGCTATGTGTATAAGAAAGTGTTGTGGCTGCCGTAATATCTTTCATAGGCCTGGTTGGCTCGGGCCAATAGTTTCTGATCTTCTGATAATCAAATGCCGGCAATCCCTTCTGGTATTGAAGACTTAGCTGGGATTGTTTACTGTTGAGCTGTACAGGTTGACATGTATTGTCCGGCCAGATCAAAAAGGCTGAATCAATTTTTGTCTGATCCATCCCGATATGCAGCGGCGTTTCCATACTGGATTGAAAACCGTGTACAGGATATTTCTCATACGTACGGATGCCCCCGTTGGCAAACAGTACCAGTTTGGCTCCGATGGCCTGTGTGTTTTTTTCAGGGCCTTTCAATGTAACCGATACAAAGGCTTTCTCTTTTTTATCGTTACTGGTATTTTTATACAACATGGCCGCTTCATCAATATTGTTGACCACAATATCAAGATCGCCATCATTGTCAAAGTCGGCATATACGGCACCGTTGGAGAAGGTGGGTTTATCGTTACTGATCTGCTCTCCTATATCACTAAAGCGGAGGTTACCGGTATTCCTGTACAGCTTATTGGGGATCTTGATCTCGGGAAAGGTATTCACCAGCGCCATATCTTTCTCCTCCATTTTATTGCTGGAGATCTTACGCTGGATTTCATCGTTGGATACAAAGTTCACATAATCCATATCGTTCATCCTTTTGGGGATGCCGTTGGAAATGAAGAGGTCTTTCAAACCATCGTTATCAAAATCCATCCACAAAGCGGCCCAGCTCCAGTCGGTGGCATAAATACCGGCATACAAACCCACTTCACTGAACATACCATTACGACGGTTCATTTGCAGGTTATTACGCGTGTATTGATAATTGTAACCGGCAGCCAGTTTATACTGGAAGATATCATACTCATCTTCGCCCAAAGAACGTTTTAAGATATAGGGATCTGAAGGAAGCATATCCATCGACACCACTTCCGGATAACCATCGTTGTTTACATCCGCTATATCCACGCCCATCGAATACTGGCTGGTATGCATCATGTGCTCCGTGATCTCTTCTTTGAAGGTTCCGTTTTTCTGGTTAATGTAGAAATAATCATTTTCATGAAAATCATTTCCCATATACAGATCGGGGTAACCATCCAGGTTCAGATCCGCTACGGCAATCCCTAATCCATAACTGATGGCAGAACTGTTGATCTGTGAAGCTTTGGTAATATCAGTAAAGATCTTTCCATCATTACGGAAAAGCCTGTCGCCGGAAAGCGGATGATAGGTTCCGATAAAATCTTTTCTTGGCGAGAAGGATCCGTTACGATGCACGGAATGATTGAGCAGAAAACAGTCCAGGTCTCCATCCAGGTCGTAATCAACAAACAACGCCTGCGTGGTAAAACCGGAGAAATCAAGGCCATAACTTTTGGCTTCATCTTTGAAAGTAGGGATCCCGTTTTTCCCGATGCCCTGGTTTACCAGCAACTGGTTGCGGCCATGCAGGGTTTCAAATTCGCCTACACGACAAACATAAATATCCAATAATCCATCATGGTTGATATCTACTACAGATACACCGGTTGACCAGGCACCATCCTGCGGAATAGTTGCGTCCGCCGTAACATCTGTAAATTGTAATCCCTTTTTATTCAGGTATAATTTATTATCGCCCTGGTTGGCACTCAGGAAAAGATCTATCCATCCATCATTGTTAAAATCACCGGCGGCGGCACCTGCGCCATTATAGAAATACATGTATTTGAACATGTTGAACTCCTGCGTAGGTTTCAGTTTATTGGCAAATAACAAACCTGTTTTACTACTGTCCAGAATCTCAAACATAGGTGGTAACTGAACCTTCTGCTCCCGGCAGGAAGCCAGCACCACTAAAATCAATAACAGAGATTGTTTAACCCGATCCATCATACACATTTATTTCTTTGTTTTGGGTAAGACAGTGGCAGCATTTATTGATACAGCCGGTTTAAATAATACCGGACTCATATTATTACGCAGGAACAAAAGTTGTTTGCCAGCGGCTGTTTTAATCTCTTTGATATCGCGTACCTGTCCGTTCACTTCCACACCAGACTCCTGTGCATCGAGTAAACGGAAATTGCCCGCACCCAGGTTCATCATCACAGCACCACGCCCGGCATCCAGTCTTTCGAACTGCGGTAACAAACCATATTCATTGCCGCCCAATAACAGGTCTGGCCGACCATTGTTATCGAGGTCAGTGATCTGCACAGCATTCACAGAAGACAACTGCAACATAGCAGGCATTTTCTGAATCCTGAATTTTCCCTCTCCTTCATTGATCGCAATGATAGAAGCACAGTAGTTGAATTCTTTGATTTTGCAGGTTTTGATAATCTCGGCCGAGAAGAGCTCCTGTATGGGTTTATTGGCATAGTCGCGGTGTTTCAGATTCTTTTTCTTGAGTGAGGGAACCTGGTCTTCCATTTCATGTTTCATAAATACCGGCATATCTTTTCCGTTGATCACGCTGGTGAGTACCCTGTCTCTGGCCTGGTTCTGGTCAAAATCATTCAGCCATAATTTAACCGGGTGTTCCTGATCGGGGTGGAGATAAAAGTTCTCACCGATATTGCCTATTACCAGATCATTTTTGCCATCTCCATTCAGATCCGCTACCGAAACAGTTTGCCACCAGCCCAGCAGTTCCTGCAGGTTGGTTTTAATTTCCTCGAAATGATCTTTATTGAAACGGAAGATCCGGGTAGCCATCCATTCACCAGTAATGATGAGTTCTTTCCGGGCATCACCGGTAAGGTCTGCCCAGACAGCTCCGGTAACCATTCCGATATTGGCAATGTCAGGATTTTTTGCTGGTGCGATATCTCTAAAGTGTCCTTTACCATCATTTATAAAAAGATAACTGGAAGGATCTACCCCATAATTGCGCGGATTGCTGCGGCCACCTATAAACAGATCGGGAAATCCATCCTGGTTAAAATCTTCAGAAATAGCCACACCAATATTCATCCCTGTATTCGGGAAGGCAGATACATCAATACTGAAATTTCCTTTCCCATCGTTCTTGTATAAACGCAACTGCATCTGCCGGCTATCAGGCTTGTTATTATTGCCACCTGGACAAACCAGCAGATCCATATCATTGTCTTTATCTGCATCAAAAAAGTGTACGGCTACATCTTCAAAATCTTTGAACTGTTCAAAAGCAGGCTGCACCGATTTTACAAAGCCTCCATTTTTATTCTGGATGTATAATTTACCCCAGTGTCCGGCTGTTCCACCGATATACAGATCCTCCAACCCATCTCCGTTCACATCTGCTGTAGCTGCTTTCGGTCCTTCGCGCGAGATCATTTTAGGAAGGTTGCGCTCGTAATAAAAATCGATATTGTCGTCTTCTATATGCTGTTCAAATACCGTGCTTACAGAATCCAGCATCGCTTTTATCACAGGTTTCTGCGGCGCACGCGGCTGTGATTGCATGGCTGTCTGTTTCAGCAGATGTAATGTATCAACAGCCGGTTTGTCTAAACGGGAAACTGTCAGATCAGGCCAGGTAATAATCATCGAATCGATCTGGGCATTGGTTCCGAGTCCGATCACCAGTTTATAATCCATGGATGATTGAAAACCTCTGCTGGGAACCTGTTCGCGGGTAATGATCTCATTACCACGATACAGATCTATTTTGGTTCCGATCGCAAAAGTGTTTTTTTCCTTACCCTGTAACTGTACACTGATATAATGATGTTTATTGATCTGCCTGCTGTTATTCCGGTACACAAAAGAAGGCTGGTTCTCATTGTTAACTACCAGGTCAAGATCACCATCATTATCCAGGTCGCCATAAGCGGCACCGTTGGAGAAAGTTGGTTTTTCAAAACCCCAGCTCAGGGCCATATCCTTGAACCGTAGATCTTTCTGGTTATGATAAGCTTTGTTCACCAGCGGATTCTGCGGAATATGTTTCAGTACCTCATCCACATCCTGTTTCTGGCCGGTGAGTACCATTTTCTGAATAACATCATTGGCAAAGAATTCAATGAAGTCAAGATCCGTTACATCCCGGTTTACGCCGTTACAGACATAGATATCATTGTATCCATCATTGTCCATATCAAACAGCAGGGCACCCCAACTCCAGTCTGAAGCAGAAACGCCGCTGTAATTTCCCGATTCTATAAACTTGCCTTTTTTGTTATTGATCTGCAGACAGTTTTTTACATATTGGTAATAAAAGCCTGTTTTGAGTTTGGTATTAAAAAGATCGATATTATCGAAGGCACCGGTAGTTTTTAAACGGTAGTCATCATCGGGCAGCATGTCTGTATTAAAAATATCGGGTAAACCATCGTTATTGATATCCGCCAGATCCGAACCCATCGAAGAAAAACTGGTATGATCAAAACGTTCTTCAAACTCATCCTTAAAACTGCCGTTACGCTGGTTCACATACAGGTAATCCCGCTCATAAGAATCGTTCGAAACATAAATATCAGGATATCCATCGCTGTTAATGTCTCCTACCGATACGCCTAAGCCAAAACTGATCAGGCTGCTGTGAATACCCGATACGCTGGTTACATCTGTAAAATGGTTATTATCGTTTCTGTACAGATGGTTACCACCTCCTTTTAAGAATTCGGCTACGTTCCATTTGTTATCGGGCAGGTCGCGGTTATTGTTATAACCCAGCTGGTTTACCGGTATCGGACTATTATCGATCATAAAACAATCCAGGTCACCATCCAGATCATAGTCGAAGAAAGATACCTGTGTAGAATATCCTTTGTGATTTAATCCATAGGCTGCGGCTGACTCGGTAAAGGTAAGATCATGGTTATTGATGTATAGTTTGTTCAACCGATGTCCGGTAGACATATGCCCCGAATTACATACATAGATATCCAGCCAGCCATCGTTGTTGATATCTACAAACACGACTCCTGTGCTCCACATGCTATCCTGTCTGAATCCCCCTTTTTGTGTAATATCTTCGAAATGAAAATCTCCTTTATTCAGGTACATTTTATTCTCACCCATATTGGAGGTTAAGAAAACGTCGGCCAGTCCATCGTTGTTGATATCGCCCAATGCCACACCACCACCATTATAGAAATTACGGAAAAGAAAGCTGTTCTCTTTTTTGCCATCAGCTACATCATTTCTGAAGTTGATCCCTGTATTATCCATCAATTCAAACAGTGTCTGTTCTTTCTTTTTGGCACAGGAAACCAGTATCAGCGTTAACAAAACAACCGGCAGAATATGGGCATGCTTCATTAGAAAACAATTGAAAAAATGATTCTCAGATAAATGATAAAAATAAAGAAAAAGTGACTCAAGTTAACCCATAATCTCTTAACAGCGGGTTATAATGGATCAATGGAAGATCGCATGCAGACTATGTTTGGTGTATACAAGGGACCCAATAGAAAAAGGCTCCCAAGGGGAGCCTTTTTCTATTATAATAAACTTATCAGAATTGATTAGTAACCAGGATTCTGTTTCAGGTTTGGATTAGCAGCCAAGGCTGAATTCGGAATCGGGAAAATCAGGTTCTTCGCATCATTCACAGTTTTATACTGCCATGGTTTCAGGTATAAACCGAAACGCTGAAGATCTGTTCTTCTTACACTCTCCCAATACAGTTCACGACCTCTTTCTGCAATCAGGGTAAGTGGATCGTTTACCTGGTTAGGATTAGCCAAAGCCATAGTAGTCAGTGGGGCAGCACCTCTTGCGGCACGCAAGTTATTTACCAGTGTTAAACCGGCAGGGGCGTTACCATTACGGATTTGTGCTTCGGCTACCATCAGTACCACATCAGCATAACGGAAGATCATCAGGTCATTACCTGCTGGTCCACCATAGTAAGCATAATCAGGTACATATTTCACTACACGGATACCGGTAACTTCCAGGTTAGAACCTGTTTCGATCATGTTAGGTGCGATATCTTTCACATAAGCCAATGGCGCACCTTTTCTGTCTTTAGAAGCTTCCCCTTTTTCGTTATACTGCTGGTTTACGAGGAAACCAGGATTGATACCGGAAATGGTTTTGGAATTATTGTAGTTACGTCCACCTATCCTTCCGTCAAACAGTGTATCTGAAGGACCGTAAGCAGTTGGCGCTCCGGTAGTGTTGAAAGAAGCATAGAAATCACCAATGGTAGAGAAACCGTTCCAACCGGCGTTAGGGTTGTTGGGAGTATATGAATTGTAGTGCAATGTCATATTCCAACGGGCCTGTAAACCAGAGTTGTTGGCACCCACACCAGAAGTGTTGTCATAACGGAAGATGGCTTCTTTGGAATTGTCGTTGGTAGGACTGAAATTATCAAAGTAGTTAGTAGCAAAACTGTATTTACCACTGTTGATGATAGCATTTCCCAATGTGATCACCTGGGCCAGATCTGCAGCTGCAAAAGTTGGTGCCGCCCTGTTGGCCCATACACCTTTCTGCAGGTAACATTTCATCAGCAGGGTTCTGCAGGCATCTGGGTTAGCTTTTGCGCTTCCGTTGCTGGCAGGTAAGTTAGGCAATGCCGCATTCAATTCAGCAATGATAAAATCAGCAGCAGCCGCACCTGATAAAACAGTAGGTGCTAACAGCAGGTTATCACCTGGGTTCCTGATAGGGAACTGACCGTATAGGTCAAGCAGGTAATACAAAGAAAGTGCTCTGATGAATTTTGCTTCTGCCGCCTGTGCAGCACTTGGTCCGTAGCCCAAAACGTTGGTAGCATCGAAGTTGATCTTGTTCAGCGCATTGAATACGTTGGTGATCTGACCGTGGTCAGCATTCCAGGTATGGCTGTGCAGCACACGCCATACACCGTTATCATCCCAGTCACCACCACGGGTAGGAACCAGTGATTCATCGGTTGTATTTTCCATCAGGGAGAATACAAGGTCCTGGCTGGTTAACGGTCCGCCCAGATCGGCATAAGCAGCAGAAAGCAGGAGACTTACGCCTTCACTTCCCAGTGCTGTAGATACCTGGCCACTGGTAAGCGTGCTTCCCAGATTTTCTTCCAGTTTGGTACAGCCGGCCATTGCAAGAACTGCAACGAAAGGAACTGTAATTTTTTTAATCATATTATATGGTTTCATACTTCTCATTTTTGTTGTTGTGTAGGATGATTATAAAGTAAAATTAAATCCGAAAGAAATGGCTCTTGGTGTTGGATAAGGCACATACTCGATAGACCTTGAAGGATATGAGTTGTTGCTCTTGTCGATGTTCACCTCTGGATCAAATCCTGTGAATTTAGTAATCACGAACAGGTTGCTTCCGGTAATGAATGCAGACAGGTTCTTGATGTATTTACCTTTATTACCAAAGTTGTAACGGGCAGTCAGGTTTCTCAGTTTCAGGTAATCACCTTTTTCAAGGAACCTGGTAGAAGCACCTACACCACTGGCTATACCTTCTGGAGAGTTGTAAGCAGCCCTGTCAATATTTCTACCCTGTGCAATACCAGCGATATTGGTTACAGCTGTAGCGGTATTGTTGTAGATCAGGAATCCGCTGGCACCACCAAAATTCAGTGTAAAAGTCAATTGCTTGATGCGAACACTTGATCCCAGACCAAAGAGGTTATGTGGGTTTGGATCGCCGGCCAGACCTGGGTTAGCGCCGATCTGCTGGTTACCACTTGCATCATATCCATTGAATTGTTTCAGATAGAATACGTTGATAGGGTTATTATTGGTGATCACCTGCGCCAGTGTACCGGATACACCCTGACCGCTGATGAAACCAGTCTGCACCTGCAGATCTAAACCAGTGTTAGGATCTTTAAAGTTCTTAACGTTGTTTTTGTTATAAGCATAGTTGAAGTTCACATCCCATGTGAAGTTAGGCTTATCAACCACGGTAGCACCTAATGCCAATTCAAAACCTGAGTTGATGATATTCGCATCTTTCAGATTCACGAAAGAGATAGAAGATGGAGCCGGCTGGATAGCTGTTGTCTGGAACAGGATATCAGATGTTTTTCTGGTATAGTAATCCAATGAACCATAGATCTTACCACCTGCCAGTGTGAATTCAGCACCGAAGTTTAAAGATTTGGTTTTTTCCCATTTCAGATCCGGGTTACCGTTTACTACCTGTGGTGCATTGTTATAAGAGTTCAAAGCAAACTGCTCTTTGGATGAACCGGCAGGATATTCCTGGTTACCAGTGATACCATAAGAAGCACGGAAAGCCAGGTTAGCAAAAACAGAATTGTTTTTCATGAATGCTTCGTTGCTGGCTACCCATTTCAGACCTGCTGAAGGGAAATAACCGTAACGGTTGTTAGCACCAAACTTACTGGAACCATCTGCTCTCATTGTAACAGTTAACAACAATTTGTCCTGATAGTTCAGTGTAGCCCTTCCGAAATATGACTGTAATTCAGCCTGTGGATTGGCATAAGAGAAGAAAGGATTTTGTGTTTTGGCATTGGCCATGATCTTGGTGTAAGGAATATTGATCCTGGTTGCCTGATTCAGGTTTGTATTAAAACCGCTGGCAGTAACGCCATTTCCGGAGAAATTGGTTTTGAAATATTCATAACCGGCCAAGGCATCAATAGAGAAACTCTTGCTGATGTCTGTACGGTAATTCAAAGTATGTGTGATAGTCTGGCTATTCAATTTTGCGTTGGCAATACCGGCAAAACCCTGTCCGGATACACCTGGGATACCCTGTAACCATCCTTCAATGTTCATTTCCCTTGTACCGGTACCGCTATTGATACCGAATAACAGTTTGTAATCGAAATGTTCATTGATCTTATAAGTAGCAGAGATATTACCTAAGATGGTAAATACACTACTCAGGTCAGAATAGGCATCCTGGAAAGCTCTTGGGTTACCAGAACCGTTGGTTGGGAAATTAGCCAAACCAGCCGGATCAGATAAAGGTTGTGTTGGGTTCCAGCTAAGCGCTGAAGAAATAATATTACCTGTAGAACCGGCAGTATTGGATACGCTGGTCAGGGTTTCGGCATAGTTACCGGCAATCAGACCGAAATCGAGGGTCAGACGTTTATCGAGGAATTTGTAAGTACCGCCGATAGTAGCCAGGTATTTATCAAGGGCTGATTTTTTCAAAAAGCCTTTGTTATTAGAAGCGAGGATAGAAGCACGTACACGTCCCTGCTCATTTCCACCACTCAAAGCCAATGAGTAGTTCTGAGAGAAGGTACTTTGCGTCAGGTCTTTGATGGCATCAACCGATTGGCCGCCATCGTAAGAAGCTGGCTGGTTGTATTTTTTCAACGCAGCTCTGTATTCAGTTGCATTCAGAATTTCGAATTTCTTCATGAAACCGATATTAGAACCGTAGTTGATACCTACATCTACTTTCATGGCACCGGCAGTTGCTTTTTTGGTAGTGATCACGATCACACCATTAGCACCACGGGAACCGTAGATAGCAGCAGAAGATGCGTCTTTTAATACATCGATCTGAGCGATACTGTTTGGATCAATGTACAACAGTGGATTGGAATTAGGGTTGCTACCAAAAGCGTTACCCAGGTTAGGACGGGCAGTACCACCATCCAAAGGAACTCCGTCTACTACATATAACGGGTTGTTGTTGGAACGGATAGAAGAGGTACCCCTGATCTGGATAGTAGAAGCCGCACCGGGCTGACCATTGATGTTGGTAACTTCCAGACCGGCTACTTTATTCTGCAGCAATTGGTCAGGAGCGTTGATCACACCCTGGTTAAAGTTTTTTGCCTGCACCGATACAACAGAACCGGTCAGGTCTTTTTTCTTGGCAGTACCATAACCGATCACCACAACTTCGTTGAGCTGGTCGTTGGTAGCTGATAAGGTAACATCCACAGAGGTTCTGCTCTGGATATTCACTTCCTGGTTTCCAAAACCGATGGAAGAGATCACCAAAGTAGTGGCTGAAGATGGAACTGTAATCTTAAAAGTACCGTCTGTACCTGTTTGGGTACCCGTTTTCGATCCTTTTACAACTACAGAAGCACCTACCAAAGGAGATCCATCCTTTGCGTCAGTTACTTTACCTGAAATGGTTTTGTTTTGGGCTTGTGCGGAGATAACGAACAAGCAAGCAAATAAACCCATGAGTATGGGTCTGACAAGCTTCGAAAAATTCATAAATGGCAGTTTATTGGTTATTAAGCGTGTACAAAATACACATTTTTATTTCTAAAAAAATTATTTGTTAATTTTTTTTTTGATTTTTTCCGGAAACCATTACAACAAACCGTAAAAATGCATAGGCTTTGATAGACCGGGCTAGTCCTGTAAACGATGCATCCGTTATCATATTATTTTCACGGGTAATCGGCTCAAAACCAATCTAAATATAGAGGGATCAGGGGGTTACAACGCTGGGATTCATTTTATTGGCAACCGCAAACGTTTGCGAAATCCTTTGATGTGGAAAATTTTCTACCTTGTCTGGCTCTAACCTATTTGCATGACTAACCCTACCCTGAAAAAGATTGCAGAAACCTTGGGTATCAGTGTGTCTACCGTGTCCCGGGCCCTGAAAAAACACCCGGATATTTCGGCGACCACCCGACAAAAAGTAGTGGATCTTGCCCAAACGCTTGATTATGAGCCTAATGCCAGTGCTGTGCAGCTGCGTACCCGCAACAGCAAACTGTTCGGGGTCCTGGTTCCTTCTATCTCCAATTATTTTTACGAAACTTTTATAGCTGCCATTGAAGAAGCCGGCCGCAAAAACGGATACTCTATTATTATACTGCAGAGCGGTAACGATCCGGAGATAGAGCAGGAAAACCTGAAACTCTTTCGCCAGAACCGCATCAGCGGACTATTTGCCTGCATTACACCGCAAACCAAAGACCTGGCCGGTTTCGACAAACTCAGAGAACTCGAAACCCCCGTGATCTTTTTCGATAAGATTCCGCCGGACCAACAGGTTCAGGCGATATGCCTGGCCGATAGTGCCGCGGGCGAAATGGCAGCCGAAGCCATCCTCCGGAAAAAGAAAAAAAAGGTATTGGCATTGTTTGGCGACCGGCAATTACTCATCACCCAAAAAAGAATGCAGGCCTTTACCCAAAAGCTGACAGCAAACAACAATACAATTACCCTGCAAACGGTTCATACCTGCAGCAGCGAAGAAGCCAGGGTGCAGACCAACCGGTTGCTGGCTGATAAAACCAACAGACCGGATACCATTTTCTGCATGAGTGATGAAATTCTGATTGGTGTAATGAAAGCTTTGCAGGAAAACAACCTGAGACCACCCACGGCTATTGCCGTAATTGCTATCAGCAATGGTTTTATACCCAAACTCTTTTACCCTGAGATCACCTATGTAGAAACCAGCGGTAAACAACTGGGAGAACTGGCTTTTGCACGTATGCTCCAATGTATGGAGCGTCCGCTGCCACCCGAAGAAATCATTCTGGGCTCGCGACTGGTGGAAGGTGGTTCTTTATAGTAAAAGGACGTATCAGTAAGACCCCATTATTTTTTGGCTGCCATATACCGGTAAATCATTTCCGATACCCTTGCCATGGCTTCTGTGGCTTTATCTGCATCTGCCAGTTTTCGTGACAGGATCACCAGTACATATTTCCTTCCATCCGGTAGAAAAATAATACCTGAATCATGATGCACGCCTGTGATCGATCCGGTTTTATGGGCCACTTTAAGATCTTTGGGCAGATAGGCAGGTATGATATCATTGTATCGCTGATCCAGTAAAATGCGGATCATGTCTTCGCAGGCTTTTGGATTTACAATTGTTCCCGCTGCCAGTGCCTGATACAGGATCATCAGGTCGTAAGCCGTAACGGAATTATTCAATCCTTTTTCAAAAGCTTTCCCATCTTCCACACCCCTTAACACCTGCATATCGTTAGCACCCAGCTCACGCATGGTCTGTGTTACATTTTTCCCATCTACCAACTCGATCACCATATTGGTAGCCAGGTTACTGCTGAGGATGATCATCTGGTATACGAGATCATACAAAGTTACTTTGGTTCCTACCAGTTTGTACAAAGTGAATTCGCTGTCATCTGAAGGATTCAGCGTATAGGTGCTTCCATCAACAATACTTTTGAATTCGTTCTTCACCACCAGCGAATCCGTTAACGAAAGTTTTCCGGCGGCTACCTGTTTAAATACTTCTACCATTACCGGTGTTTTCATGGTACTGGCCGCATGAAAACTGGTGCGCTCATTCCAGTGGATCTGTTCGTTGGTCTGCAGGTCCATAAACGCCAGTGCAAACTCGCCGGTTTCTGCAGCCAGTCTTGCCTGGATCTTTTTCAGCAATTCATTTCCTTCGGGAGTTGTTTGTGCATGGCTATGGTTGATATGCATAGAAAAGAGCATTAAACAAACAATGAATAAACGGGTCAACATGGATTTAGTTTTCTTGCAGTGATATAAATGCCTGTGGCAGATACCGGATCAGATCGCCGGCCAGCATCGACGTTTCGCCCAGATTCTGTTTGGCCAGATCGCCGGCCCGTCCATGCAGAAATACACCCAATAAACAGGTTTCTTTCTGCGAATAACCCTGTGCCAGCAGGCTGGTAAGTATTCCGGTTAATACATCTCCACTCCCACCCTTGGCCATACCGGGATTACCGCTGGTATTAAAATAAGTTTCTCCTTCCGGTGTGGTAATGCAGGTATGTGCTCCCTTCAACACCAGGTATACCTGGTATTTTTGAGAGAAAGCCAGTTGCTGTGCATGTCTGCTGAAATCATTCGCTGTTTCGCCGGCCAGGCGGGCAAACTCTTTCAGGTGTGGGGTGAGGATGGCATGGGCAGGAATGGTTTTCTCGCCTTCTTTCTGTTTGCTGATACTATTTAATGCATCGGCATCTATCACAACAGGTCGTTTACAGTGGGTAAGCAAATATCTTACTGCGTTCTGTGTATCCGGATGCGTTCCCAAACCGGGACCGATACCTACCGCATTAAAAGCATCTGTTTGTATTTCATCTTTATGATACTGTTCTCCACTATCAATAACAGCCATGGCTTCGGGATGTGTGGTCTGCAATATTTCATACCCGCAAACAGGTGTGTGCACCGTTAACAAACCCACGCCACTGCGCAGGCAGGCATCGGTTGCCAGTAGGGCCGCTCCCATTTTACCATAACTACCTGTTACGAGTAATGCGTGGCCAAAACTTCCTTTATGCGAAAATTTAGGACGCGTATGTAAGAGTGTTTTAATAAAGTCTTCGGTGATAAAAAAATGGGAAGAAGGTTCCTCTTCAATAAACCTCTGGCTGAGACCGATGTCCAGCACGGTCCACTCGCCCACATACTCACCATTTTCCGGAAAGAAAAAAGCCAGTTTCGGAAACTGAAAACTGAGTGTAAAGTTTGCCTGAATAATAGCTGAAGATGGATCAGAATGCTGATCGGCCAGTAAACCGGAGGGTATGTCGATAGCGATCACGGTTGCTGCTGCCCCATTGATATAACGGATCAGATCGGCCAACAATCCTTCGGCTGGCCGGGATAAACCTGTTCCGAACAAAGCATCAATGAGAATGGTTCCGGCAGGTAGTACAGGAAAATCATTCACGGTATGAAGATGCTTTACCAGTGAATCGTCCTGTTCCTGTAATCGATTTTTATTTGTCAGGAAATCCTGTGTGGCATTTGTTTCAGCACCTGCTACATATACCTGCACCCGGTAGCCTGCTGCTAACAGTAAACGGGCAATAGCCAAACCATCACCGCCATTATTTCCAGGTCCGCAAAAAATAATAAAAGAACTCTCTTTTGTATAGTGATCCGCAATCCAGCTTTTACAGGCCATAGCTGCCCGTTCCATCAGGTCAACAGATAAAACAGGCTCGTTCAGAATCGTATACTGATCTGCCCGTCGGATCTGTTGTACAGAAAATATTTTGGCTGGATGACTCATTATCATGCTCAAATGATCCTGTGATCATCTTACAGCAAAAGTACAACTAGTAATCAAAGCCAACACTGATCAGGCAAAATACCTGCGCAGGATCCAGGCATTGGTTTCATGCTGCTCCATCAGCCCGGTAAGAAAATCAGCTGTACCGGCATCTTTGAATGAATTACTGCAGTTATCGATCCCTTTTCTGAGCAGTTGTACAATGGTTTCATTGTCTTTCAGCAGTTCTTTCAGCATTTCTTTGGAAGAGGGGTATTTACCCGGCATTTCCTTGATGTTTGAATGTTTACTGAATTCATTCATGGTGCCGATTGTTTTACTGCCGAGTTTGTTAATACGCTCTGCTACCGCATCAATCGTTGTTTCCAGTTCGCTGTACTGGGTTTCAAAGAGTTTATGCAGTTCCATAAAACTGTCACCGGCAACATTCCAGTGAAACTTACGGGTTTTTACATACAACATCATTTCATCAGACAAGACAGTTGATAAGATAGCCACTGAATGTGCCAGGTTTTTTTCCGAGATCCCGATATCAGGTTTCATGATTTTTAATTTATTGGTGAATAAGATGCAACCTGCTAAAGGTCTTCTCTTTGCCAGGCAAAGCATTATACGCGGAGAAAGAATTGTTGTATCATTCCCATATTCTGACTGTTTGGGTTGATGGATACGTGCAAACAGAGTATCATTGCCTGTGGAATTCAAACACCTATCACTTCCTGAATCAGTCTTATGAAAAAAATAATAATCGTTTTCCTTTGCATCAGCTCCCTGGCACTGAGTGGCTGCAGTACTTTACAATCGCTGGGTAATTATCTTTCCGAAGCGGATGCGGCCAATGCCATCAGAGAAGCATTGGTTATCGGTACCAATACCGGTACCACCAACTTAAGCCAGAAAGGCTCTTTTGGTAAAGATGTTTTGCTGGCTGCCATATTACCCGGCGAAGTACAGAAAATTGTTCAGACACTAGACAGACTGGGACTGGCCTCAGAACTGAATCGTTTCACCAACACACTGGATAATGCTGCCACCGATGCGGTGATTAAATCAGGGCCGGTTTTTGTTGGGGGCATTAAACGGATGTCTATCAGGGATGCGATTGGGATTGTAAAAGGAGGAAACACATCAGCTACCGATTATTTACGACGTACCGTTGGCGATAGTTTACGCAGAACCGTTACACCGATTATGCATACTGCCCTGGGTGAGTACAAAATTGTGCAGGAATGGGACAAGCTGGTGGCACCTGTAAAATTGTTATTAGGTAACCGGGCCGGATTAAATATTGATCTCGACAACATACTTACGGTGATGCTGACCAATGAGTTATTTAAAAAAATAGAAGAGCAGGAAATAGCGATCCGTACCAATCCGCAGGCAAGAACCAGCGCCAGTTTACAAAGAGTATTTGGTAAAAACTGGAATATAATTCCGGCGAAATAAAAGATTTCTTACAGGAGATTTATTGTCCCCAGATACGATATAAAAGATAGACTATTATTGTACCTGCAGCCAGCAAAATCAATCCGTTCGCTCTTTTTCGTTTGATAAAAAGAAGCAGGATGAGTCCGGTTAGCGAGATCAGTACCATCAGTCCTGCAGCAAAATCAATTACCCAGGCCCATGTTTTACCGGTATCGCGGCCCTTGTGCAGGTCATTCAGAAAACCTACCAACCCGGTTTGTGCAACAGTGAGTTCATATTCGCCGTTGCTGCGATTAATAAAAGCCACAGCTTCATAACCCGGCCCTTTGTACGCGATACTTATCTGGGTTTCTTCTATCCGCAGATCGTTCACAGCCCCTTTTACCGCATGCTGGTTTCGGAAATATTCTGCGATCAATAGTTTTTCTACTTTGTTGGTATCGGCCGATTGTACCCAGGCTGCATTCAGTTTTCCTTTTGTCTGTGTTGTTTTTGTTTCGCCCTGCATGGTATCCGCATGGTTGAGCGTGATACCGGTAACAGAAAAGAAGAGTACAATGGCAAAACTTACCATCGACAGGTAAATATGTAACCAGCGGGAAATACCGGCCAGTTTTCTTTTAGATGCGGTTGACCGGGGAGTATTTTTTTCTTTGCTACTACTATCCATGGTTAACTCAGTTCACGGTTTTTTTCCTGTATTCCAATGAAGCGCCGGTCACTTCTGCATTACCGGTTAAGGAAACCTGTTGTGCTTTTTTGGCACAATTGATTTCTCCGCTCATCAGCTGATACGTACCATGTTCGCGAACCACTTCTATATTGATGGTGTATTTGCCGGGTTTTACATAATTGCCTTTGTCATCTTTTCCATCCCATTTCAAGGCATATTTACCTGCCGAACGGGTAGCGCTGGAGATCGTGCTCATGCTGCCGGCGTCTCCGGTAAAGCTGGCTTTGTTGGTACTGAACCAGGCGCGCAGTTCGTGCAGCCAGCGGTCTTTGTTATACCATACGGCGATTGTTCTTACGGGTTTATTGTCTTCATCCACCACCCAAAAAGCCGCAAAGGGTCTGCGGGCGAAGCCGGGTAATTGGGCCAGTTCTATATTAATCACCAATTCAAAATTATCGTCCCACTGGTTAGCGGCTGGCTTACTATTAACGGGTGCCGCTTCCGGAACCGTTAATGCATCCCAGCCCTTGCTTTTGATCTGTTGACCGTTTTGGGTAACCAGCAGAAATTCTGTACCGGGAATGCCGGCAGCGAGTGCCGCACTCTCATCGGGTGTGAGCACATTAAAAGCCGTAGCCAGTGCGCCTGCATCGGTGGCATTGGGAGAAACAACGGTGGCACTGATCACTTCGTCAACGGGCATACCGGTACGGGGGTCTACAATATGTGAATACCATTGGCCATTGATATACTCGCCCCGGCGGTAATTACCACTGGTGGCAACGGCCCGGTTATTCAGTAATAGTGTTTGTAAGGGCGCATCGTTTTCCGCATCTGCTTTGGGGTTGCTGATACGGATGGTTTCGGTGAGGTTACCATCTACCACAATATCGCCACCGATATTTACCACCACAGCCTCCACTTCTTTCACCTCCATTGCCGCTTCTGTGGCATGGCGGATAATATAACTTTTGGCAAAAGAATTCAATACCAATGGTGCATTACTGGTATGGGTAGCTGTTTGATGAGCTGCGTCCAGCTGCCAATGCGTAGTCTGTACCGCTTGTACTGCCTGGCGGATCATCTCATTTGAGGGCAGGGTCTGTTTAGCAGCTGCTTCTTTCCAGAGTTTACTGATTACCTGTGCAGACGCATCGAGTGCACCGGCTGTTTTGGAACGCCATTGATCGAACAGGCTGAGCACTTCAAACAGTTCCTGCGAAATGGCTACCGGTTTTCCGGAAGTCTGCATCCAGCGGCTGAACTCACTACGGGTATCATAAGCACTGACAATCGCCGATAAACGTTCTATCTCATGCAATGCTGCCGCTTCTGCCGCTGCGGCCTGTTTTTCTGAATGGGTTTTTACTTTGATCTGCAGGGAAGTACCTAATACATTTTCGAAATGAGAAGTATATACGCCCGCTTTGTTATCCCATACCGGTGTTGCGTTACTGGTTACACTATTTGTTAACAGGGAGAGTGTGAATACAAGAAATATGCTTATCCGTTTCATGATCTTACTTTTATATACAATGAACTGCCAATTACTGACTGTTTAACCAGCCATGAATTTCCTACTGTTCCGGTTAACCGATTCATATTTTAGGTGATTACAGTATTTTTCCCGGTCATTTGTTTGGCAAGATCCATTCCGGACAGCAGAAGGCAAGTATTCATCTTTTATTTGTATTTTCATTAACACTAGAATTTCCTGTTATGAAAAAAAGAGCTTTCCTGAAAGGACTGGCTTTGGCCGGTGCCAGTGTTCCGTTTTCGGCCAGTGCTTTGGATAAGTGGTTACAACTGGCTGAGAAAAAAACCAACAGTCAACTGGCTGCCGATGATGATTTCTGGCTGGGTATCCGCGGCGAATACAGACTGAAGCCTGATTATATTAACCTGGAAAATGGATATTATAATATTCTTCCCAAAGAGATACTTGAGAATTACATCAGTCATATCCGCGAAGTAAATTACCAGGGATCGTATTATATGCGTACGGTTCAGTTTGATAACAAGAAAAAGATGGCCGCCAAAGTAGCTGCCGTAACAGGCTGCAGTACGGAGGAATTGATTCTGACAAGAAACACCACAGAATCGCTGGACCTGATTATCAGTGGTTTCCCCTGGCAGGTCGGCGACGAAGCCATCATGGCCGAGCAGGATTATGGTGCCATGCTGGACATGTTCAAACAGGTAGCTCAACGCCATGGGGTGGTAAACAAAGTATTGTCGCTTCCGCATCACCCGGCTTCAGACGAAGAGATCGTGAACCTGTATGCCAATGCCATCACCCCTAAAACCAAACTGATCATGATCTGCCATATGGTAAATATTACCGGGCAGATCTTACCCGTTCGGAAGATCTGTGATATGGCACACAGCAAAGGCGTACAGGTAATGGTAGATGGTGCCCATGCCATTGCCCATATCCGCTTTTCTATTCCTGATCTGCATTGTGATTATTATGGGGCCAGTTTGCACAAATGGCTCTGCGTACCCCTTGGTGTGGGTATACTCTATATTAAAAAAGAGCATATTCCTTCTATCTGGCCTTTGTTGGCCGAGAGTGGCAGAAAGCCGGATGATATAGGCAGGCTGAACCACCTGGGTACACATCCGGTACATACGGACCTGGCCATCAGCGATGCAGTAGATTTTTACGAGAAACTGGGGCCGGAAAGAAAAGAAAGCCGGCTGCGTTACCTGCAGCAATACTGGAGCAGCAAAGTGCGTAACCTGCCGCATATAGTGATGCATACACCTGCAGATCCTGCCCGTTCCTGCGCTATTGCCAATGTAGGTATTAAAGGAATGAAACCGGCTGATATGGCGGCTACGCTCTTACAAAAATATAAAATTTATACCGTAGCGATTGATGGTGCCAATGTACATGGTTGCCGTATTACCCCTAATATATACACGACTACGGCAGAGCTGGATGTGCTGGTGAAAGCTTTAACGGAGATGGGATAAGTTCACGATTTTTCTATTCCCAGGCTTAAGCAGATTGACTTTACAATGAAAAAGGCACAATATCTTTTCATCTATGGTTAAGCTACATGTGTGATCGTCTGAATTCATCCGGCATATATTAAAGCGTATAGTCATTACCTACTGATACTTAACCCGTTTGGCGCTTATCTGAAGCACATTACCTACCAGTTCTCCCATTTAACAAAAATTTGCTTTTTCTTTTTGCAACTATCGGCACGGATTCATCCTTTTTTACATCGGCTTCAGCGGTCTGTTTACACGCTTCGGGGAATGCGTGCGGCAATAACCTTCCGTTAACATTGTCAAGTAGTACCACAGGTATAGTTTCGGTTGACTTACCTCTTTGATCAGCCTATGTTTGGTGTATCATTCACGTTTCATTTAAAACAACACCATTATGAAAAAACTATCTTTCCTGCTGGGCTTACTGGCACTGACCATAAGCAGTTTTGCAGCAGATGTAAACGAAACTGTTCTGAAAGTATTCAGCAAAACCTACCCCGATGCGCAAAGCATCTCCTGGTCTGTTCAAACCAATGGCTACCTTGTGTATTTCACTAAAAAAGATGTGAGTTACCGGGTTATGTACGACCAGGAAGGAAGTGTAACCCTCTCCTTCAAATATTATGGAGAAGAAAATCTTTCGCCGCTGGTGCTGAACAGGGTCAAGAAAAGTTATCCCGATTATAAGATACACAGCGTAATAGAAAAATCAAGCGACACCAATGTTGAATACCATGTTATCCTGGAAGGAACAAAAAAACTGATCACCCTTAAATCCGACCCTACCGGTAACCTGGAAGTGGTGAGCAAATACGACAGGGGAGAATAAGCCATCCGCTGACAATGAAACAGCTGGGGTAACTTTTGTTGCCCCAGCTGTTATATATAATCACTTCTTGGATCCTACTTCAATAAACCTGCACTTCTGTACCAGCTAATGGTGTCTGCCAATCCCTTCTCCAGATCAAAATCAGGCTGGTAACCCAATTGCGTCAGTTCCGTACAGGCCGCAGCCCAGTTACTGGCCCTGAATTCTTTTAACCGCTCCCTGTTCAGCAAAGGCACTTTACCACGCAGGTTGCCCACCGCTTCCGACATCACCGCAGCTGTAACCGCAATCCAGCCGGGTACTGTAAGTGCAAACGTAGAAACCGCCAGTTGCTGTTTGATGATCCTGTTCATTTCAGCGGTAGAATAATTAGCCAGGTCTGATACCAGGAAATTCTGCTGCACCAGGGTTGATTCTGTTGCGAGAAAAATCGCTTTCACCAGATCCATCACATGCACAAAACTGAGCAGTTGTTCCCGGCTGCCTACATATAGTTCGAGTTTTTGCTGCACAGTTTGTAATACAAACAGGAAATCCTTGTCCCTCGGGCCATACACCGCCGTTGGATTAATGATCAGGAATGGCAGATCTGTTTGTTTGTGCAACAGGTTTTCGGCTTCCCGTTTGCTGCGGCCATAGGCAGTTATCGGGTTGGGCGTTGACAGAGCAGTAATAGGGTTTCTGCCTGTACCCGGTCCATACGAAGCCAGGCTACTCACAAAAACAAATTTCTCCTTCAACAGCTTTGCCTGCTGCAGAACGGTTACCAGTCTTTCGGTACTGGCCACATTCACTTCATAATATTCAGAGAGATGTAAAGACTTGGTAATCCCTGCTGCATGCACCACATAATCAAATGCTCCATGGGTGTTGGCTGCATCGGTTAATGTCTTTGTCATGGAAGCCGCATCAGACATATCCAGCTCCAGAAAATGGATGGCAGGATCGGTAAGATATTTACGGCTGCTGGATGCCCGGATGCCGGCAAATACGCGGTACCCTCTCCGGATGGCTTCTTCTACCAGGAAACTACCAATAAAACCACTGGCACCTGTGATCAGTATATTTTTTTGCATCCGGAAAATTCAGAGATTATAAATGTTTGATAAAAGCACGCCTTCTTTTATGCTGCTCCGCATCAAAATGCTCCCAGATAGATTGCACTTTGGTATTCAGTTCCAGTTCCGGATTGGTTTCTGCATAACGGATACCATTCTTGATATAGGCCTTATTGAGCTCATGCATCAGCAATGCATTTACGCCCTTACCCTGCAGGTCTTTCCGCACTGCCACCAGGTACAGATCGGCAAGTTTATTTTTTTTGAGTGCTTTCAGTATATGCACAAATCCGAAAGGCAGCAGACTCCCCTTCGCTTTTTGCAATGCAGCAGATAAAGACGGCATGGTAACGCCAAAAGCTACCAGTTTACCTTCTTTATCAAGAATCAGTGGCACAAAATCCGGGCGGATAAAAGAGAAATACTGTTTGGTATAATACTGGATCTGTTTATCGGTAAGTGGTACCACCCCATACAACTCAGCATAGGCTTCGTTGATCAGTTCAAAAATAGCAGGGGCGTATGGCAGAATCTCTTTGGCGCTTTTGGCTTTCAATACCTGTAATCCCAAGCGGCGCTCCACCACACTGGCCATCTTTTCCATTTTATCTGAGATGGTTTCAGGCACTTTTACCAGGTACTCTACCCAATCGGCATCTTTGGAATAACCCAGCTGCTCCATAAACACCGGATAATACGGATGGTTATAAATGGTAGCCAAGGTACCCAGGCGGTCAAAGCCTTCTACCAGCATCCCTTCATGGTCCAGGTCGGTGAAACCCATCGGGCCATGTACTGCTTTCATGTCTTTTTCCCTGGCCCATTTTTCTACTTCTCCTATCAATGCTGCAGCAATAGCAGGATCTTCTTCAAAATCGATCCAGCCAAAACGCATATAACGGTTCTTCCATTTCTCTATATACGCATGGTTAATGATACCTGCAATCCTGCCTACAATTTTTCCATCCTTGTATGCCAGCCAGTAACGGGCTTCGCAGTAATCAAAAGCCGGGTTCTTGTCCTTGCGCAGTGTTGCCTTCTCATCAAAATGCAGCGGCGGTACAAAAAAGGGATTGCCTTTGTACAATCGGAGAGGGAACGCAATAAAATCGTTTAACTCTTTTTTAGTAGCTACCTCTTTTACAGTGATTTGCATGAATGTGTTTTAAGCATGATAAAGGGTACAATTCCCGGCTTCATACTCCACACATCATGAATGTTTCATTTCAAGTACGTGGAGTTCGTTGGCTACTTTCTCGATTTTTTCAAGGGCCTCATCCAGCTGACTGCGGGTATGGGTTGCCATGATCGACAAACGTATCAGTGACGCATCACTTTTTACGGCCGGAGATACCACCGGATTTACAAATATACCTTCTTCGTACAAACGCTGGTTAAAGCGGAAGGTAAGTTCGTTATCGCGGATATAAACGGGTATGATGGGGGTTTTAGAGGTATTGATATCAAAGCCCAGATCCTGCAGGGCAGAAGCCATGTAGTTGGTATTGTCCCATAGCGCTTCCTGCCTTTCCGGTTCTGCCTTGATGATCTCAAGGGCTGCCATGGCGGCGGCTACGGCAGAAGGCGGTACACTGGCACTGAAGATCATCGGTCTTGCGTGGTGCTTGAGGTAATTGATCGCTTCTTTGGTAGTAGCGATAAAACCACCTACCGATGCCAGCGATTTACTGAAAGTTCCCATGATCATATCCACATCACTGGTTAAACCAAAATGATTGGCTGTACCTCTTCCCCTGTCGCCGATCACACCAATGGCGTGTGCATCGTCTACCATCACCATGGCTTCGTACTGGTTGGCCAGGCGGGTAATTTCGGGCAGGTTGCAGATATCTCCCTCCATGCTGAAAATCCCATCTACCACAATCAGTTTTATTTTCTCAGACTGGATACTCTGCAGTACCCTTTCCAGGTCGTTCATATCGTTGTGCGCAAATTTCAGCACACGCGAAAAAGACAACCGGCTTCCTTCAATAATAGAAGCATGATCCAGCTCATCCATGATGATTACACCGGTTCTGCCGGTAAAAGTAGCCACCGCACCCAGATTGGCCTGGAAACCGGTGGTAAACATCAAAGCCGCTTCTTTACCTACAAAATCAGCCAGTTTTTCTTCCAGTTCTATATGCAGATTAGAGGTTCCGTTCAGAAAACGGGAACCGGAACAACAGCTGCCATATGTATCAATCGCTTTTTTAGCTGCCTCTGTTACTTTGGGGTGATTGGTTAACCCCATATAACTATTCGAACCAAACATCAAGATCCTTCTTCCGTCAATCACCACTTCTGTATCGTGATTCTCCTCAATAGGTCTGAAATAAGGGTACATTCCCGCTTTTTTCAACTCAGTGGGTATGGTAAAACCCTGTAACTTTTCCTGCAAACTTTGTTGTATCATAGTTCAGTGTCTGGGGGTGTTAGTTTATCCGGGGATCTCATCAGGATCCTACGGATTCCGGTTTATTATGCTGGCCTATGCTGACTCGGCTGGCCTGTTTTTAGTACCTGCATTTTCAAAAGACTGATGTAAAATGTACATCGCCAGATCGTACAGGATTGCAATATAAAGAGAAAACGTTGTAACACCTTGGCCGAAAGCCATCGGCAATAAATCAATGATGGCCGGGATTGACTCCGGAAGCCAGCTACATTTCTCTCCATAAATCGAAATTTATGGCGCAAATATAATAATAAAGGATAGTTTTGCCTTTATTTATTTACCGGCAACTGCCATTTAGGCACCCGCTAATGGTTTTTCATGATCCAGCTCACTAAAATCTTCCATTTCGAGATGGCCCATGCCATTCATGGGTATGAGGGTCCCTGCAAACATGTACATGGTCATTCTTATGAATTACACCTTGCCATAACGGGTACCCATACCGGTACCGAATACATACCAGCACCTGGATTTGAAGTGGATTTTAAGGATATCAAACAGTTGGTGGTGTCGGAAGTGATCAACCAGCTGGATCACAAACTGGTTTTATCCCATGATTTTCTGGCAGCGCATCCATCCTTTACGGGTCAGGAGAACCTGGTTAGCTGGGAAGTAGAACCATCGGCTGAAAACCTGTTGGTTTTTATCGCTAAAAAACTCAAAGACAGGGTACCCGACCACGGCCGTTTATCGTATATGAAATTGTATGAGACCAATAATTCTTATGCAGAATGGTTCAACCCGGATCATTTTAAACACAGTTCCAGCCTGTAAAAAGATGGCCAACCTATAATCCTATGTTTACAAAAGCAACAGAATACGCCTTAAGAGCCACTATCTACATCGCACAGAAAGGTTCCGAAGTAGCTAAACTGGGCATCGATGAAATCGCAGTTGCTATCGATTCGCCGCGTTCATTCACGGCAAAAATTCTGCAGTTACTGAGCAGAGATAACCATATCATCAGTTCTGTACGCGGACCCAACGGTGGATTTTATCTAACCGAAAAAGCAAAAAGCCTGCCCATCAGTTGCATCATACAGGCCATGGGTGAGGAAGAAATGCTGGAGAAATGTGTACTCGGACTGAAACAATGTTCCGAAGCACAACCCTGTCCCATGCACCTGCAGTTCAAACCTATCCGCAAACAGCTCAAAGACATGTTCAGTAATAAAACAATCCGCGAGTTTGCGGCTGAAATAAAAGATGGGGTAATCTTTATTTGCAACAGGTAAGACTATAGGATAACCAGTGGCAGGTTTTCCAAAAGTGGGAGTTCAATATATCAGATAGACGAAAGAGATGTACATCAGTCTGTATTACCCAACAAGATAAGCCAACCCCTCATTTACGGTTTCGCAAAGGTCGCTGATTTTTTTGCGCTGGCACATTGTTTTAAATCCGTCACGGATTACTTTATAGTCATTGTGTATCGGGCAGGGATGGGTTGCCGAACATTGGCTCAATCCCAGACCACACTGCTCAAACACTTCTTTTCCGTCAATGGCATCAATAATATTGATCACAGGCTGGTTCTTTTGTTTCGCCGTTATATAAAAGCCGCCGGTAGGTCCTTTGGCACTATTGATCACTTTTTCTTTTACCAGTACCTGCAGCATTTTTCCAACGGTATGTTCACTGGCATCAATGTAGGAAGCAATCTCTTTGATGCTGCTTTTTTCATCCCGTTCAAAACGAGATGCAAGATAGATAACCGCTTTAATGGCTGTTTTGCAGGTAAGACTCAGCATTTATTTTTCATTTAAAAATTCTTTTCCTTCCGGTGAGATCATGGCATGACTCCAGGGTGGATCAAAGGTTAATTCGCAGGTTATTTCATAACCGGGAAAAGCCAGTTTCAGGCGTTCTTTCACGGCACTGGTGATTGAATCGCCCATGGGACAAAATTGCGTGGTTAATGTCATGCTGCAATAGAGCTTGCCGGCATGCTCATCAAAATCGAGTTGATAGATGAGTCCCAGGTCCACTACATTCAAACCGATCTCCGGGTCCACCACATCCTGCAAGGCCGCCAGCGCAACGGTACTTTTCAGTGTATTATTGGTGATCACATTCATACAATAGTGGCTTTATGTATCAGTAATTTCATCACGTTCCAGTTATATAAAACGGCTGTGATGAGCAGCAATACGGATCCTGTTTGTAAGATCCCTGCCTGCTGCAAAAATAGGCCGGTCGTAAATACAACAAAGCCGGCAACATAAGACAGTCCCATCCAGTTAAACACCGCCTGTGTAAAAAGATCCTTTGGGTTAGGCGTTTTTCCTTTACCGGCCAGATCATGGTATACCTTATTCCAGACAATAAAAGGCAGGGTTTTAAAGGTCATACCCAGTACAATGGCCGTTATCCAACCGAAAAAAACAATAAAACCGTATGCGATCACCAGCTGGCTGTTAACAGCAGGAGAAAACATTAACCATACAACAATCAGTATCAGCAACAGGATAGGTAATAGCAATAACAAAACGGATAACAAAGACAGTTGCATGGGCTCATCCACTTTTTTCCGGATCCGTTCCTGGTAAGCCCTGAAACAGAAATGACCAAACAGTAGAATCGCCGCAGCAATGGCCAGTAATGGCCACACAAATAGCCAACGGCTGTTTGTGTACAGAAAAAGAAAAATAAAAGCCAGTAAGCCCATATTGATCAGCATAAAGATCCACCACAATGTTTTGGTATGGGTGTATTTGGAGATCAGGAACATGGGTATCAGGCGTGAGCCCACTCCCGTTACCAGCAGCAGGAACCAGCCCACGATGCCCATATGTGCATGCAACGAGAGATAACTCAGTGAACCGGCCGGTAAAAGAGGTTGAGAAAAATTACATAACAATAACAAGCCAACCACCGCGGTGGCCAGTAACCAGAGACTGGCCGTAAAGACTGACAAAGCATGTATGTTTTCTTTTTTGCTCTGCACCATACTGGTACCGAGGTTGATCAGAAAGGAAATGATAGCGCCTATCAGCAACAATGCCCCTGTTTGTGTGGGCCAGCCTACATCAAACACATAAAAACCATATACCAGTAAGGGAATCCCGGCAGCGGCTAACAGAAAAGAAAGATAGGCCAACCTGTTACTGTACAAAGGCCCTTCTATCAGAACGGGTACCAGTTGATGGCTTGCCCCCAATATAATCATGGTACCCCAGCCCAGCGCCATGGTATGCGTGATGGCTAATGTATGGGGATGAAAATAATGACCCTGCAAATCTCCTGTTGACAGAAACAGCAATACAGTAGCTACCAAAAAAGCGATGGCTGCATAGAAATAAAACGGTAACACCACCCGGTAAGAAGTGGTAGTGGCAGTTCCGCTATTGTCATGGTTGGCAAACATGTCAGTCTTTATATATAAGGAGGTGAACCTCGGTTTCACTGATCTCTTTTACCCGATAGCTAAGGTTTCTTTCCTGTAGTTCGGGTAGTAAAAATACAGGAATGCGTTTGTGATAAACGAACAGCGCTTTTTCTGCCGGCAGGGTTTCCAATGCTTCCAGAATGGTATGCATGGGTAATGGCATTTCGAGTTGCCGTACATCTACCGTAACCAGTTTGCCGGAAAAGCGTTGCAGAATTTCATTCCATCCGGCGCTGGTGGATGGTTTTACTGTTTCCGCAACAAATGCTTGTGGTGTTGCTTTATAAAAATAAGTATTCACCAGTTCGGCATTCACCAGTTCGGTAAATGATTCAAACCCTTTCTTGCCGAGTAAATTTTTCAAGGGGGTAGGATCAAAACTGTTAATCAGTTTTAATACCTGCTGCTCCTTTAGTCCACTCACTTTTTCGATGATGATACTCAAAGGGTCATTCCCACTCTCTAACACCGGCCGCACATCCAGTTCTACCAGACGGGTGGGTTCCAGGTTTTTTAGAAAGTCAGGGATTTTAGTAACAGGTTCGGGTGCTGCCGCAGCAGTGGTTATCCGGTCTATTGTGAATCCCAGTGGTGCTAAATGCGTGAAGAAGTCCTCTACAGTGCAACCACCCAAACCGGATGCCATTGCTATACTCGTTCGGCCAGCCATCACTTTACGCAGAATCGGATTCCGCAGTTTGGTGAACCTGGGCGAAAGTGCAATGATTGTTTCCAGTGCATCGGGATGGGCTTTGATCAGTGCAGCTATTTTGGTGTTGGCATTTATCTGCATATCAGGCAAAGTATTGATCAAAGAGATGGATCTGTCTTTCTATTTCACGCAGCTGCAGAGCCGCATCTTCGCCGGAAGCTTTTTTCAAATCATTCACTTTTTTTATCAATGGCAACAACCATTGGTGAAGTGCCTCATGATCCGGACCTTTCATACTGCATTCCGCAACCATTTTATCAAGTCCTTTCTGCAAGGCTGCAGCAGTCAGACTGTAATCAACAGGATTTTGCTTTGCTGCATCTGCTACAACCGTCTTTAGCAAAGTAACATTAGCCAGTGTTTTGGCATCGGCCTTCCATTTAACACCATCATTCAATGACAAACCGGGTACAGCAGTTGCCGGTAAATTTTCAGTAGTATCTATTTTAGAAGCCGTACCGGAAGCAACAGTGTTTTCGCCGGCATTACAGGCCAGTAAGAGGCTTAGTCCTAACAGGAACGGGATTTGTTTCATTGTCATCATTTTTAATTTTGTGTGCGGGTTTGATGATGAGTCGTAAAGACTGATCATACGTTATATATTGCCAGACCCAATTGATCAGTATGAACAAACGGTTTTTGATCCCGATGATAGACATAAGATGCACCAGCATCCAGACCAACCAGGCAATAAAACCTTTGAGTTTGATTTTTCCGATTTCCACCAGTGCGAGGTTTCTTCCTACCGTTGCCATACTTCCCTGATCCTGATAGTTAAAAGGGATGATTGTTTTCCCTGTTACTACATGTTCCAGGTTTTTAGCTAACAGCGTCGCCTGCTGAATGGCTACCGGTGCCACCTGGGGATGGCCTCTGGGTAAATCATCCAGTTGCATCAGGGCTATATCACCCAATGCATATACATCCGTTAATCCATTTACCTGGTTGAAACTATTCACCAACAGTCTGTCATTTGCTGTAACAGCTTCCTTAGGTATACCTGGTATCGGTTTCCCCTTTACACCAGCGGCCCAGATCAGGCAACGACTATGGATGATATTACCATTACTCAACGATACCCTTTCTCCATCATAATCCGTTACTGATACGTTTGCCTGCACTTCTACACCCAGGCCTGTAAGATATTCCAGAACCGTATTGCCCGAAGCCGCACTCATTCCGTTTAATAAGCGGGGTGCCGCTTCCAGCAGGTAGATATGCATATTCCGGAAATTGAGTTCGGGATAATCTTTCGGAAGAATTTTCCGTTTCATTTCAGCAATAGCACCTGCCAGTTCAACACCTGTTGGACCTCCGCCCACAATCACTACGTTTAACAATGCCAGGCGCTGTTCTATCGTTACAGCACTGAGTGCCTGTTCGTAGTTTTGCAATAATGTGTTCCGCAACAGCAAGGCTTCTGAAACCGATTTCATGGAGTAAGCATGCAATTGCAGGCGTTCATTATTGAAGTAATTCGTAACGGCACCCTGTGCCATTACAAGATAATCATAGGTAATGGTACCTACTCCCGTATAAACGGTTTTGGTTTCGGGAGAAACCGATAATACATCCGTAACCCTGATGATGATATGTTTCTTTCGTTGAAATATTTTCCGGAGAGGGAAACTGATACTGCTGGGCTCTAATCCACAACTGGCTACCTGGTACAAGAGCGGTTGAAACTGATGATAATTGTTTTTATCCAGCAATACCACCTGGAAATTTTTTCCGGAAAGTTTTTTGGCCAATGTTAATCCGGCAAAACCTGCCCCTACGATCACTACTCTTTTCTGCCTGCTATTTGCCCGGGGGATAGTCATTGTTATCAGTTTTAGATCCAGAACACATCATCCCATTTCTCATCTATCTCTTTACTATCGTTACCGATTCTTTTTTCGATAAGGGCCAGCTCATCGGTTCCGATTACTGACTGGAGATGATTAAACAACTCCCGCTCTTCAAAACGGATATGTTTCTCCAACCTGTCTGCCAGTTTTGTAAGCAGAGCGGCATCTTCCGTATGTTTCCCGATGTCTTTGATCAATTGATAGATGGCTGCATGATCTTCTTCGGCCTGTATGCGCAACAGATCATCGGCACGCAGGCGGGAGAAAAGCAATTTTTCTTCATCTTCAAAATGTTTCAGCAGGTCTTCCGAAAAAAAGTACAAAACATATTTACCGATTCTACCGGCTTCGACTGATTTTGTCAATCCCTGCCTGATTTTCCATACCAGTAACAATCCAAAATGATGGTCTTTGGAAAAGGAAACCATTGCAGGGTGACGTTTGATAGGTGTTGTGTCTTTCATCAGTTTAACTGTTTTTCAAGGTCAAGTGCTTTCGGGAAAAGGATATTATTCTCCAGGTGAATATGGAGATGCAGGTCTTCTTCAAACTCGTCCAGCATCCTGTAAAGTAAGCTATAACTGGCACAGGCATCTTCCGGCAAAGCATAATTGTTTGATAATCTACGGATCTCTTCCAGATTCTCTCCTACCACTTCGTGTTCCATCTCCATCATATTGATCGGGTTCTGCACCGATCCCAGATGGGCCGCCTGCAATAACTGCGACCGGTTTTTGGCTACTACCAGTTCCTTTACATAAGGGAATAATACTTTTTCTTCTTTTACCAGGTGGGCAGACAATTCTGCATAGATCTCTTCCACCAGCTCATGTATCCGAACCAGCTCTGGGTGTTGTTTGCCATGCACTTTCATCACTTTCTCGGCATAAGCCCTGATATCGGGTAAGGTTTTACGTACATAGGTATGGTGTGTATTCACAATATAATCTGAGAGAAAATCAAGACTCCAGTCACCATACGGAACCGGGCGCGAAGAAGGAAGGGTATCTGCCTGCTGCAGTTCTTTTTCTACTTTGGTTACATCCAGGCCTTTTTCTGCACAGGCTTCTTTCACCGTCTTTTTCCCGCCACAGCAGAAATCCAGTCCATATTTTTTAAACACCTGCGCCTTGCGAAGATCTTTGGCAGCGATCTGTCCGAGTGTTTCATCCTGCTCACCTGTGCGTTTTTTGGAAATCCTCACTTTCCACCATTCAGGGCCTTCTTCCAGGTACTCCCAGGTAAAAATATTTCCACGCTCTCCCAGCAACTGGTAGTATAGAGGCTTGGGGTCATGGTCATTGTGCAGGGTCAGACTTTCGCCTTCTGCCAGTGCATCAAAGCGTACAAAAATGGTAGGATGTTTTTGTTTGGGTTCGAGTAAGGTAACATTCAGGATGTTCTCTGTTATGGTTGTTGGCATAAAGATGATTTTAAAATGATTTGATAGGACAAAGATAAAAAGATTATTTTAATAAAAGTATTTAATTACTTTTATTAAGAAAGAATATTACAGCACTGTGACAAAACCTCTGTTCAGTAAAGAGCCTCTCCGGGTATCCTGATTTCAGCTCCATCCAGCAAATTGTTGATATGGATCTGGCAGGAAAGACGGGTTCCCGGTTCAACTGGTGGCAGTTTGGCCAGTGTACTGGCTTCATTCCTGTTATGTTCCTGCAATGCAGGATGTTGTGTTTGTATCACACAGGTGGCACATCGGCCCATACCTCCGCATTCACCAAAATTTTCCAGATAACAGTGATTGTTCAGCAATACCATCAGGTTGCGGTAAGCATGGGCATGCGTTTCAATTACGGTTCGCTCTCCCTCCTGTACCACCGTGAGCCGTATGGGTTTTTGTTGCATTTCCATATTACACCAGGCTTTTGCCACCCGCCTGTTGGTAATGTGCCAGTTTCATTTCAAACATTTCTGCCATGCGGGCAGCACGCCATTTGGCTTCTTCTGTTTTATCGCCTGCAAATATTTCATCAATGGTAGCCGTGAACAGCTGCATCCATTTCGCAAAATGCTGATGACCGATGGGCAACTGTGCGTGCGGCGGGAATGGACTTCCATCATAAGTACGTTCGTCCAGCAACACTGTTTGCCAGAAAGTATACATTTTTTCCAGGTGCTGCGGCCACCTGTTCTGGATCCTTGCTTCAAATACAGGACCCAATAAAGCATCAGCCCTCACCTGGTCGTAGAATCGGTTTACCAGTTGTTTGATGTCGTCTAACGTAGCAATATCCTTCGGCATTATATCAGGGTTTCAGTGAAAAATAAGTGAAGAGGTAAAACAGGGCCCAACCTGCAAAACCGATGATCAGGATCCAAACCCAGGAAGGAATGCTTTTGGGCGTTTCACTTCCCTCTATCAGGAACCTTTTCTGATCCCCTTTGCCATAGGCATTGATCATGATCGGGATCACACCATCTACCAGCGCATGTTCCCGGATCCCTTCTACATCAATGGCGGGTCCGTTACGCACTTCAAAAGGGATCAGCCGGATGCCTTCTTTACCTGAAGGATCTTTACTGACGATGCGGAGAACATGTTTTCCATCCACCAGTTTCCTGGTATCCAGTTCAAAATTTACCGGCGATGTGAAAGTAGACAGGGGTTGTTTGTCCTCATCAATAAATACGATTATCTGGCTCTTGTCTTCCATATCAGTCATTGTTTACAGTCAGGTATTTAATATGTGTAACAGCAGTTTCTCCGGGTCTGATCAGCCATTTTACAGACAAATAAAAAGTGAAAACCACTATGGCTGCCTCTATAGAAATGATCAGGTAATCCCAATTGCTTTCCGGCCCGGCTCCATGGGTGATTCCTTGTAATATTTTCGGTTGTTGTTTTTCACAAACACCACAGGCAAAAATTGCTACCCGGATGCTTAGTAAAAAAATGACCAGTACTGCTTTTTTCATGTAATCATTTTCTGTTTTACAATTACTTAGCTGTTTTCAGTTTTACAAAATCCATGAGCTTCTTCACATCGACTTCCGTCACCTTTTCGGCCTTATTGCCCCAGCTGTTTCTTTCATGGTTAATGATGGCGGTTACTTCCGCTGCACTTAAACCCGCGTTGGTACCAACCGCAGGCATTACCCCGAACTCGGGTCTTGCATCATATCCGTTCATGATAATATCAACATATAATTGCAGGTTATTTCCATTCACTACCGGACTGCCTTTCAGCGAAGGGAAAGCACCGGGCAACCCTTCCCCATTGGCCTGGTGGCAGCTCTGGCAATTAGCCGTGTACAGCAGATTACCATCAGGTGCCTGGGTATTTCCTCCGGATACAGCCTGTTTGCGTTTGTATAAAAAATCAGGGGTGGGACTGCCATCCGGTAATTTTGCCTGTTTTAAGGACTGCAGGTATGCCAACAGATAGCGGGCTTCTTCGGTAGCAACCACTTTACCTTCTTTTCCGTTGAGGTATTCTTTGGGAACATTCACTACCACATCTTTTGCAGTAGTTTCTTTTTGGATAGTAAACAGCCAGGGGTATGCGGGCATGATGGATTCTTTTACCACAATTCTCGGATTAAAGAGGTGCACCAGGTTCCAGTCGCTGCTGGGTTGCCGGTTACCGATATCTGTCAGATCAGGGCCTGTTCGCTCTGTACCCATCAATGTAGCGGTATTGCGCCAGGTATCCGTTCTTTTGATACCGGCGTAATCAGCGGCAATGCTGGGACGGGAGCCCCATACTTTATCCATATCCACATTACGGACCTGCTGTGTATGACAGGCCACACATCCATTTGAAATAAAAACCAGTTTACCTTTCATGGCTTCTTCTGTTACAGGCTCGGCCGAAGGCAGTGGTTGGTTATTTTGCTGGTTGTTAATTGCGGGCAGGATGGCCACGAGTAGGGTTAACCCTGCAAAAAAAAGAAATGCTGTACGGAAGAGTCGTGTATGGTTATTAAAAAATTCCATTGGTATACTAAGATGAATGATTAAGCAATTATTTCTTTGGCAAGGATTTTTTGCTGCAGTTTTTCGAGTGCCACTTCTTTTACGTCAATGGTTTCACGGGTACTAACCATTCTGTAGAAATTATACACGAAGAAAATATGCGACAACCACATCAGGCTTCCGCCGATGGCACGCCATAACCAGTAAGGAGCCATGTGTACCACGGTTTCAATAAAGGGTTTCCCTTCGATCCACATTTGTCCGCGTAACGTACTGCCGATCATCAGTGGGATTGTATAAAATAATAAACCGATCAATGCCAGCCAGAAATGCGCCCCTACGGTTACCTGCGGTGCTTCTTTGCCGGTTAACCGGGGTATCACTGCATACATGCCTGCCCAGAGAAAAAAGCAGATGATACCATACATGGTAAGATGTGAGTGAGCCACTGTAAAATCTGTAAAATGCCAGAGAAGGTTGGTAGACCGAAAAGCTTCTGCTGTTCCCTGCAGGGATCCGGTACAGTAAAAAATAATACCTACCAGGAAAAAAGGAAGTGTATAACTGCCTGCTATTTTATGCCAGGCACCCCTGAAAGTCATAATAAAATTCGTAGTACCTGCCACCACCGGTATCACCATACCCACACTTCCTACAATGGCCACTGTCTGTAACCACCACGGAATAGAACTGAACACAAAATGGTGCGTGCCGATCAGTGTATAAAACAGGATCTGTGTCCAGAAAGCGAGAATACCGAGGCTATAGGAATAAATCGGTTTGTTCAGTTGCTGGGGCAGCATATAATATACAATACCCAGCGTAAACAGCATGAACCACATACCCACCCCCTGGTGCATATAATATCCCTGTATAATCGTTTCGCCCAAACCGTTCTGCCAGCTGGGCACATAGGCCACTACTGTAATGGTAAGTGCGAACATGAGGGCTGATACGATATACCAGTTAGAAATATAAATCTCTTTCATCTGGCGTTTGCTGATGGTTTGCCAGAAATTAATAAGTGTCAGAATCAGTGCCAACCCAAACAAGAGCATTACCGGCCAGGTATATTCCCTGTATTCGCCACCACCGTTATTGATGCCGGCCATTAAAGAAAGGGTTCCCAGTATCACCGCTGCATTCACCAGGTGCAGTGCCTGCCAGCCTTTTTTAATACTGGCTAACGCCGTATTACTAACCATCGGAACAATATAATAACCGAGTCCCAGCATACCCAGTGATGCCCAACCCCAGAAAACTGCGTTGGTATGCACCGGACGTAAACGGCCAAAACTTAACCAACTGATATGATCCGCATCGGGTGCCACGAATTTGATACCGAGGTATTCGCCGATACTGGTACCAAATAATAACCAGAAAGCGGCAGAACCAAAATACCACAGGATCAGTTTCGCCAATGCCGGATCAATATGCGGCCGTTTCACTGCTTTCTGTTTGGGTGCTACAAAGGGAAGAATATCCCTGGTATTGATATTGCTGATCAGCCCTTTCTCATCTGCCGGTGCTTGCTGACCGGATAGTTCTGTATGATTCAATGTAAAATCCAATGCTTTTTTTCTTGCTTGCAAAACCGTGTTCACTTCTTCCGGAGGTAAGGTTGAGAGATAGGCTGCCAAACGTTCCGCTTTTTCCAGGTCCTGTTGTTTCCGTTGGTTTTGCAGCATACGGGATAATTTAACGATCATCAGTCCTATAGCAGCCAGTATCGGAATCAGTATCAGGGTGATGGTGATGATAATACCCGTTTCACTCAGTAACCCTTTCTGGTTGGCCTCCGATTGGGCAAACAAAGAAGCGGATGGTAAAAGGGAACCGATCACCACTGATACAAACAGCAGAACTGTTTTGGCATTTCCATTGCCGGCAGTATTTTGGGTTGGCTGCGAACCGGTAATCGTTAGTAGTTTTCCAATCTGCACACTATCCATATTAGCGAGGTAGCGCGACAGTTCCTGAAAGTTATCATTCTCCGTTTCTTTACGGCTTTTATCAAGCATCGACCACACTTTACAGGCAAGAAACAGTGCACCAGTAAAAACGGACATCAGTAACAAAACCAATACAAGTATTACACCCGACCTGGGTACTTGCGTTGCTTCCATTATGCCCGTATGTTGGGCAAGCAGGGATAAGGGACCGAAAATCAGGCCGATTACCATACCATACTTTTGCTGACGCGGGATCCGGTTTTTCATATAAAATAATTTAAGACCTTTTACTCCTTTAATTATACAAAAAAATTATCTCTTTAAATACTTCTCTCCCAATTCAAGTGCTGTATTGTAATCGCCCAGGGTGGCATTCTGCATCATCTCCTTGATACTTGCCCGTACAGCTACAAACTGGTCGTGAATGGGACAGGGTTTTTTGGCCGAGCAGCTTCGCAACCCCAGGCCACAACCGGTAAAAAGTTTGTCCCCGTCTACCGCATTCACAACATCTGCGAGACTATGTTTCAATCCTTTTTCGTCGAGATAAAACCCGCCGTTCGGACCTTTGGAAGAAGATACCAATCCCTTCCGGCCCAGATCCTGCAATATTTTAGCGATAAAGGGTTCTGGCGAATCAATGGATTTCGCAATTTCCTTCACCCCAACTTTAGCACCGGATTTTGATTTCTGTGCTACAAATAGCAAGGCACGGATCGCATTTTCGCAGGTTTTGGATACCATTGGCTGTGTATAAAAAGCAAAGATAAAAAAGATTCCGGAATAAAATACTTTTTACTCTTTTTCTTCCGGGGAAAATGGCAGTCGGATGCAGCGCCACCTTTCGTTTCTGTTTTAATAGATTCATTATCAGGATATTACTGTCCCGCAGCTGCTGTCAACTTTTGTAAAGCGTGAAACATATCCTGACGGATGTCATTTACCCCGCCCGCCCAAGCTGCTACCTTTGGGAAAACAGAAACATGAAAAGTCTCGAAAATAAGGTTGCCATCATAACCGGTGCAGGCGCTGGTTTGGGTAAAGCCATTGCGATCCTGTTTGCACAGGCAGGTGCGAAAGTTGTTGCTGCTGATATCAATGAAAAAACATTGGGAGAACTCAGTACTGCCTTAACCGAACAGCAGGCAACTTATACTACTGTTATGGCCGATATGGCCAAAGCCGGGGATATTGAAATGATGGTTCAGACGGCTGTTTCTACCTACGGTACTGTAGATATTCTCGTAAACAATGCCGGTGTGATGGACAATTTTGAACTCACAGCCGATGTAACGGATCAGGTTTGGGACCGCGTGATGCGTATCAACCTCGATGGTCCGTTCAAAACCATGCGGGCAGCATTACAGATCATGCTCGTCAAAAAATCAGGGGTGATTATCAATATTGCCTCGATAGGTGGTTTGCAGGGGGCCAGAGCCGGTGCTGCCTACACGGCCAGTAAACATGCCCTGATCGGCTTAACCAAAAACACAGGGTATGTGTATGCGAAATCAGGAATCCGTTGTAACGCCATTGCACCCGGTGCCATGAATACCAGCATTGCTGCAACTATTGATATGCAGCATCTTTCACCATTGGTAACAGAGCGGATTTTACCCGGTATGGCGTTGAACCCGAGAGCCGCAGATCCGTTGGAAGTAGCGAGGACTGCTTTGTTTCTTGCATCAGACGAGGCCAGTTTTATTAATGGAGCTGTACTGGTGGCTGATGGCGGATGGACTGCTTACTGACGGCAGTATATGCCAGCTTCTGCCATTACAGAATTGCAGAAACTGAATTATATTGCTGCAGAGAATACTCTCCGGCTTCGTGTATCATATAAACCCATTCATTGTATGAGCAGGCTATACCGATCTTTTTTATTCACAGGGCTGTTATTAACAACAGTAAACCTTGTGTGGTCACAGGGCATTGACTATCCTACACCCCCACATAACCCCAAACAATTATTTTACCTGCAACGTCCGCCCAATACCAATACGGTTATTTATGAACTGAATATGGAAAATGGAGTGCCCGATAAAAAACAACCGATTCGTGCTTACTGGATCAGTTATGCCAAAAAAGGGCAGACAGAAGAACTCACAGACATCCAACGAAAATATGCGTATGGAATCAAAACAACACTGCTGGATGATAACAGCTACGAATGCCACATTGTGGCCTATAAAAAACTGAAGTTATACCTGAAAGAAGGTGAAGACAAACAATATCGTATTTATACCACCGTGAATGATAAACAGGTCATCGTTAACCGCATTTTTATCGCGGTAAACGGAGGATCCCTGTTCAAGCCGCATATAGACTATGTGCAACTGAATGGTGTGGATGCTGCTACCGGTGCTGCTACAGAAGAACGAATCAAACTATGAGTTTTCAGCTGATCCCCATCTGAATATATACTACAAAAAAACGCCGGTCTGTTAAACCGGCGTTTTTACAATTATAGGGTACGCTTAATAACCCTGGTTCTGAACCAGGTTTTTGTTTACATCAACTTCTCTTCTTGGAATAGGAAGGATCAACTTGGGATCATTCCAGGCAAGGGTACCAACAGGTGTCTGTAATCTTTTGGCTTCGATCAGTTTTTGTCCTTCAAAAGCCAATTCCAATGATCTTTCTTTGGTGATATCAGCCAGTGTTGCCACGAGGAGAGAAGGAAGTCCGGCTCTGTTACGGATCCTGTTCAGATCGGCCAAAGGCGTGGCACCAACGATTGTTCCTAAACGCAGGTTAGCTTCTGCACGGGTAAGGTACATTTCAGCCAATCTGATAATGGCAACATCGCCAAAACGGTCCAGGTGTTTCTGTGTGTAATAGTTACCCCCATTCAGTATAAAGAAACCTTTTCTCACATCTCCATTTTCATACTGAGCAATATGAGCTGCTTTGATCTTACAATCACTTCTTCCGGCAGTACCCGGAATGGTACCGATGGTTCTTCCGAAATAAGTATTCTGCGAGTTGGTACCATCCTGAGAAGTTACTTTCATAGAAAATAAATACTCAGCAGGTGTGGCTCCTCCGTTATTGATAAAAGTGAACCATAATTTAGTGAAATCAGGATTCAGGATTTTACCACTGCTTGCAATTACCCGGTCAGCTGCATCTCTTGCTGCTGCATAATCCTTCAGCATCAGGTATACGCGGGATAGCTGAGCCGCAGCTGCCCATTTGGTTGCATAGTTACCGTTAGTGGTTGGCAATAAAGATTCCGCTTTTATTAAATCAGCGATCACTTTATCATATACGGCTTTCACCGTAGCCCTGGCCGGATAATCTGCATCCGTTACGTTACCGGTTGGTGTGAGGATCAAGGGTACACCGGGATTGGCATTGTAATCACCATCTCCTACCGCTTTTGCATACAACTTAACCAACTCAAAAAACATAGAAGCACGTAAGAAAAGCGCTTGTCCCTCTACAGAGTTCTTCTTGGCTGTAGAAGAAGTTACTTTATCTACCGCCGATAATACATTGTTACAACGGTTAATGGTATTGTACGCTGCAATCCAGGTGTCGCGGGCAAATGAATTGTCCGCTGTCATCTGGGTTTGATAAGCATCTGATAAACCTGCAAAGGTTCCGGTAAAGTTGATATCTGCCGAGTTTCCGATCAGATCATTCAGTACCAGAATATCTCCGCCATAGGCGGCGGCACTCTGTATACCATCATAACAACCTACCAGTGTAACCTGTACATCGCTTTCGGTTAATAAAGCTTTATCATCTGCAATACTCTGGTAAGGGGAAATGTCCAGTTTCTTTTCGCAACCTGCCAGTGTAATAATACTCATCAGCAAAAATGCCTTATAGTATTTACTCATGTTATGGATTAATATTTTCATAATAGTTATTATTGATTAATTAAAAACTTACGTTCACACCCACCAGGAAAGTTCTTGGCTGTGGTGGCGTATAAAAGTCGTTTCCTTTCGCAATGTTTGAGTCAAATGAATCGGCGTTAACCTCAGGATCCCAGTAAGGATATTTGGTAAAGGTCAGGAGGTTTTGTCCGGAAACATAAATCCTCATACGCTCAATCTTCAATTTGCTCAGATGTTTGGAACCGAAAGTATAACCAATAGAGGCGCTTCTTAAACGGATATAGGATCCATCCACAATATAACGGCTGCTGGCCTGAGAACCATTCACCCTGTACAAACGTACCTGCGGGATATTGGTGATATCACCGGGTTTCTGCCATCTTCCCAGCTGGTCTGCGGTATTATTATCTTCATACAGCATGCTGGCCGAAGAGTAACGTCCCATACCATAAATGTTATTCTGGTTGCCGGATACGCCGTTAAAGAATACACTTGCATCAAATCCTTTGTAAGAGAAAGTATTGGTAAATCCGAAAATGTATTTAGGATTGGGGTCACCCGCTACAATCCGCTGTGCCAGGTTGTAGTTGTTGGTGGTAGCTCTGTCGAGACTGCCATCTGCTTTCTTGGTATTCAGGTAAAAGAGGGCATCACCATTCGCAGGATCTACGCCGGCAAATTCTGGTGTAAAGAACACACCCACACCATATCCTTCCTGAACACGGTTCATGCTGCTGATACCGCCTTCAATAATCTGTCCCTGGATATCTTTCACTTTTCCGATGTTACGGGCAATGTTGAAAGTAGTGCTCCATTTGAAGGCTCCCACCAGATTCTGTGTATTCAATACAAACTCAAAACCTTTGTTCTCCAGTTTACCCACGTTTCTAACCATGCTGGTAAAACCAGTGGTAGCCGGGATATTTACGTTCAGCAACAAACCTTCGGTTTGTTTATTGTAATAATCGATTTCACCGGTAATGCGGTTTTTCAGGAATCCGAAGTCAAGACCGATATCGAATTGTTTGGTGGTTTCCCATTTCAGGTTATCATTTCTCAACTGAGAAGGACGCTGACCGGCTGCTCCGGCATATCCGGCATCACCCGAGAATAAACCCAGTTGCGGGAAGTTTCCGATCTCAGCATTACCAACCACTCCATAACTGGCGCGCAGTTTCAGGAAGCTAATGGATTTGCTGTTCTCGAGGAATCTTTCATTGGTCAGGATCCATCCGGCAGAAGCAGCGGGGAAGAAACCTGATCTGGAGTTTTTACCGAATCGGGAAGACTGATCGATACGGCTGCTTAAAGCCAGGATATATTTTTCGTTGTAAGTATAGTTTGCTCTTAAGAAATATGACAGGAACCTGAAATCTGACTGTGATGTACTACCATCTGATTTGGTTGCTGCACTCGCAATTTTCTGGTAAGAGTTGGAGGGGAAGGAAGTACCCTCGATATAGTTATACTTGGATTGTGATTGCTGGTATTGCATACCCAGTGTAGCGGAAATATTATGTTTCTGCTTGATCACGGTGTTATAGCTGAAGTATGACTGTGTATTATAGTTGGTTACAAAAGCACCTCTGTTGGTACCCAAACCAGAGGATGCACGGGATTGGTTACGCACGGTTTGTGACTGGAAATAACCTTCTTCATTCTGACTCAGGTAATCCACACCGAATTCAGTCTGGAAGTTCAGGCCTTTCAGCAGGTTGGCTTTCAGGTAAGCGTTACCGAAAGTTCTGTAAACATCCTGCGCATAAGAAGCATAGTTTACGGTAATTACCGGATTGTAATAAATAGGAATATTCACATCTCCGGGAGGCGTACCTGCAGGCAGGCCGGTGTTAGGATCTGTAAAAGGTGTCATCGGCATTAATGCGATCGCCTGTAAGGGATTAGAGAAGGCGTTATCATCCGGTAAACGTTGGTTATACGTTCTTGATAAACTCAAGGAAACACCGAGGTCTAACCAGTCATTCGCTTTCTGATCAATATTCAGGCGTCCGGTAGTTCTTGATATCTTATTACCGATGATAGTACCGGTCTGATCCAGTTGCTGGAAGGAAGAAAAGAATTTGGTTTTATCTGTTCCACCTTTGATCTGCAGATCGGCCTGTCTGTAAGGTCCTTTCTGAAATACCTGATCCTGCCAGTCATAGGACTTGGTAGGGTCTTTACTCCAGCCACCATAACTGTAGTAATCCATCACATCGTTTTTAACGTAGGATGTCCAGCTACTGGGGTCATTTAAAGGAGTACCATCTAAATCGTCGCGGTATTTGGCACCTTCCAGGATCAGTGTGGCATATTCCTGTGAGTTCAGCATTCTGATCCGCTTGGTTGCTTCTGCAGAACCTGTCTGGTAGTTAAAAGTAACAGAAGTTTTTCCTGCTTTACCTCTCTTGGTCGTAATCAATACTACCCCATTGGCAGCTCTGGAACCGAAGATGGCACCGGCAGAAGCATCTTTCAATACTTCGATCGACTCAATATCATTCGGGTTCAGATCGGTTAAAGGGTTGGTAGCACCACCATAAGAACTCTGGCTGTTGGCAGTCATCGGAATACCATCCAATACATACAATGGCTGGCTATTGGCACTGATAGAAGAGTTACCTCTTACACGTACTGTTACTGCCTGACCCAGTTTTCCGGATTGGCTGTTTACAAATACACCGGCCGCTTTACCCTGCAAAGCCGCATCCACACTGGGTGTGGGCAGGTATTCGATATCCTTTCCTTTTACACGGGCAATATTACCGGTAAGTTCTCTTTTGATCTGAGAACCACCAAAACCGGTAACAATTACTTCTGTGAGGTTAGAAACAGCATTGGTAAGCGATACATCCAGATTTCCGGCTCTTACAGCAGCTTCAAAATCGGTGTAGCCTACAAATGAAAAAATAAGTGTTTTAACGCTTGAGGCCAGCTTAATGCTGTACTTACCATCTGCATCAGAAACGGATGCAATAGCAGTGCCTTTCCCTTTTACGGTTACGCCTGCCAACGGAATGCCAGTTGCGGCATCGGTTATTTTACCCGATACGGTTGTTTGTGAATAGCCCACAACAACAATGGCGCACATACATAGTACTGCCAGTAGTTTTTTTCTCATAGCTAGTGTTTTGGTTACTATAACCTTATGGTTATTGGTTGTGTCTAAATTAGGAAAAAAGCCATACTGTTATCATTTTGTTAAGCGTTTCTTTAATTTTTTATTAATAATATTAAATAATCTTGTGAAATGCTGGAATTATACATTATATATATTTATTATATATAAATATTACGCCGATCACTCACACAATATCCCCTTATACTCATTTTTTAAAAAATAAAAATGATACCAGTCCTAAAAAAAGATATATAAGTAAAAAGTAATAAATATTAAAAATTGTATCATATATATTATTTGCTGAACTCTTTGCGTTTTAAAACCGCCTACTTTGTTGGAAATGAAGGGCCAGGGTAATGCTTATACTGACGAACAGACAAATCAACCATAAGTCTTTCTGAACCATCCATACTCAAAAAAACCGCCCCATTTACATAAGGCGGTTTGCTTAAAAGGATATATAGTGCCTTCCTCACCAGAAAATAGTGTACAAAGCAGTTAATATACCCATCACCAGTAAAGCGCCAACTGTAAAGGCGGCATCAGGCTTAAACATGCTACGATCCACTTCCAACCCATTAGAAGTGATACCTCGTTTTTGATCAATTAAACTGATAATGACCATACCTATTACGGCTATGGCAAATACAAATCCCATACGGTCCAGGAAGGGAATTTCATACAAACTGGTTCCGTCTTTCTGTTGCACCAGGGTAGCAAAACCCGCCGGTTGCAGAAATGCCAGATCTACTGCTGTTGGCAAAAATTTGAAGATCACCGATAACAGGAAACCGCCGATGGTAGCAAACAAAGCAGCATTGGAGCTGGTTTTTTTCCAGAAGAATCCGAGTATGAACATGGCAAAAATTCCCGGACTAACAAAACCGGTATATTCCTGTATAAATTCAAACCCTCCTTTTTTATCGATCCCCAATAGTGGGGCCAGTATTACCGCAATAATCATGGCTGCCACAACGGTAACGCGTCCTATCCAGACCATTTTATTTTCATCGGCGCCGGTATTGATCTTTTTCTTGTAGATATCCAGTGTGAAAATAGTAGCAATACTATTGGCCTTCCCTGCCAAGGAAGCCACCACTGCCGCGGTTAATGCCGCGAAGGACAACCCTTTCAGTCCCTCAGGTAACAGGTTCAGGAGTACGGGATAAGCCCTGTCGGGATTTAATTCGCCGTTCTGTAACATCTCAGTTCTAAAATTGCCATCCTGATACAACACATACGCAGCAATACCGGGCAATACCACAATTACCGGCATCATCAGCTTCAGGAAAGCGGCAAAGAGAATTCCATTGCGGGCCGTTTTCAGATCCGCACCTAAAGCCCTTTGGGTAATATACTGGTTACAACCCCAGTAATTGAGGTTCACAATCCACATACCGCCAATCAAGACCGTTAAACCGGGCAGACTCGGAAAATTTTCATTGCTTTGATCAAACACCATGTGAAAATGATCATTCGCCTTTTCCGTAAGTAACTTAAAGCCATTAACGACGCCGCTGCTTCCATAATGTTCAGACACCATGTTCAAGGCGAGATAGGTGGTAACAAGTCCACCTAAAATGAGAAAGAATACCTGTATCACATCCGTATAGCCAATTACTTTCATGCCACCCAATGTGATGAAAATTGCAAAGGCGGCCAGGGCATACATACAGAGTGTCAGATTCAGTCCAGACACACTGCTGATGGCCAATGCCCCGAGATATAAAATAGAAGTCAGGTTTACCACCACATACAAAAGCAGCCAGAAAACAGCCATGATCATAGCTACCGTACTGTTATACCGCTGGTTTAAAAACTGTGGCATGGTATAAATTTTATTCCTGAGATATACCGGAATAAAAAATACCGCCACAATGATCAGGGTAGCAGCCGCCATCCACTCATAGGTAGAAATGGCGAGACCCATTTTAAATCCATTACCACTCATGCCGATAAACTGCTCCGCAGATATATTAGATGCAATCAGCGATGCCCCGATGGCCCACCAGGTTAATGAACCTTCGGCCAGAAAATAATCATGTGAAGCAGACACGGTTGCTTTTTTGCGACGCCTGTAGATATATACTCCGTAAGAAGCCACTACCAGAAAGTAAAACAGAAATACGATGTAGTCTTTTGTTTGTAAACTATTCATATAACAATGATTAAAGCCCTGGTATTGTTATTTACCGTGCTGTTTGTGAAATAAGTGATGCTGCTCCTGTTTGTTTTTTTGCAAAAAATATTCTTATTATTTCATTCCGTTTATGCTAATTGTTTCTGCCAGTTCCACGCAGTAGTTACCATTTCCTCCAGGCCCTTCCGGGCCTTCCATTGCAGTTTGTTGTTGGCCAGTGTAGCATCTGCATAAATACTTTGCGCATCGCCTGCCCGGCGGGCACTGATCTGGTAGTTCAGCTTTACTCCGTTGTACTGTTCAAAAGCTGCTATCATTTCCATTACAGATATACCCTGTCCTGTGCCAATATTAAATACTTCATAACTGGATTCCTGTTGCTGGGTTAATAGTCGCTCACAACTTTTTACATGTGCTTCCGCCAGATCGGTTACATGGATATAGTCCCTTACACAGGTTCCATCCGGTGTATCATAATCATTGCCGTATACCTGCAGGCATTCAATTTTACCCGCTGCCGTTTGGGTTACAACCGGCATCAGATTATTGGGTTTACCCAGGGGCAGTTCGCCCAGTAGTGCCGATTCGTGTGCACCAACCGGATTGAAATAGCGCAATGATATAGCGTTCAGTTGCCCTGCGGCTGTTACTTTCTGCAGCATATCTTCTCCCATCTGTTTGGTACTTCCATAAGCTGATAAAGCTGGTTTGATAGCTGTGGCTTCTGTTACAGGCAGCACATCGGGTTCGCCATACACGGTAGCAGAAGAGGAGAAAATAATATTAGGGATACCGAATGCCTGCATATTATCCAATAGGTTGATCAACGGGCAGAGATTATTCCGGAAATACTTCAAGGGTAACTGCATAGACTCTCCCACAGCTTTGGAAGCAGCAAAATGGATCACAGCCTGTATGTCTGACTCCATCTCAAAGAAATGAATCAGTTTTCCCCGCTCATTCATATCCAGCTGATAAAATCCTGGCTTTGTGCCGGTAATCGCTGCTATGCGATCCAGTATAAAAAGCGCAGAATTACTCAGGTCATCAATGATCACTACTTCATATCCTGCCGCTATCAGGGCTACGGCAGTATTGGAACCAATAAATCCCAATCCGCCGGTAACTACAATTTTATGCTTCATGATGTAGCGGATTATTGGTTTTAAAATGTATATCCGTTAAGTTCTGTAACGTAGCTGCAACCAGTTCCGGCGTAATATCTCTCTGGGGATTGGCCAGCATTTCATACCCTACCATAAATTTTTTAACAGTTGCACTTCTCAATAAAGGCGGATAAAAATGCATATGCCAGTGCCAGCCGCTATGTTCTCCATCATTCACCGGCATCTGGTGCATGCCTGCTGAATAGGGAAAGGAGGTCTGGAAGAGATTATCGTAGCGGGTTGTCAACCGTTTCAGTATATCCGCAAAGGCACTGTCTTCTGCTGCAGTAAATGCTGTGATCTGCCTGATATGTCTTTTGGAGATGATCATTGTTTCGTAAGGCCATACCGCCCAGAAAGGCACCAGTGCTACAAAATGTTCATTTTCGATCACGATCCGTTCCTGTTTTTGCAACTCAATATCCAGATAGGCACTCAACAAACTCTTGCCGTGCTGTTCATAGTATGTTTGCTGCTGCAGGGTTTCTTTGCTGAGCTCAACAGGAATGGAAGAAGAAGCCCAGATCTGCCCATGGGGGTGTGGATTACTGCAGCCCATGATCTCTCCCTTGTTCTCGAATATCTGGATGTATCGGATGTCTTTATTGGCTGATAATGCCACAAACTCATCTTTCCATAACTGAATTACTTTTTCAATAGCAGCCAGTTTCATCAATGGCAGTGTAACACTATGGTCGGGCGAAAAACAAATAACCCGGCAAATACCGGTTACACTCCTGCTCACCAATAAATCGTTTATATTATCTCCACCTGCCGGTGTGGAGGGCAGTAAGGCAGAAAAATCATTGGTAAAAACATAAGGATCTGTATATACCGGATTGCTGCTGCCATCGGAGCGTTTGTTACCGGGACATAAATAACAAGCAGCATCGTATACAGGGAGGTTGGCACCAGCGGCGGCTTCTACTTTACCCTGCCAGGGTCTTTTCATGCGATGTGGCGAAACCAAGACCCATTCGCCGGTGAGGATATTCAAACGCGTATGCGGATGTTCTTTACTGTCAAACATAATTAAACGATTTCTGTACCATTTTTGATAGATGCGATATAATAATCAAGTTTCAAACCCATCGCCGATTCGTAAGCAGGCTGAATGTCGGTGAGTAATGAATCAATAGCCGATGCTTTCACCAGGTTGATGGTGCACCCACCAAAACCACCACCCATCATCCGTGCACCGATTACTTCGGGTCGCTGGCGTACAAAATCGACCAGAAAATCCAGTTCTTTACAACTCACTTCATACTGTTTACTAAGACCATCATGTGTAGCAAACATATTTTTGCCTAGGGCATCCATATTCCCTTCCTGCAAACAGGTACAGGCCGTTAACAGACGGTTGATCTCATCCACAATAAAACGGCTCCGCTTGTAAATCAATTCACTTTTGGGCAAAACACAGGTAGCAAGCATGGCCAGATCTGCATCCCTCAGTGAGGTTACCTGCGGATACTGTTCCCGAATCCAGCTTACTGCCTGCAAACATTCCATTCGTCGGGTATTGTAGGCAGATGAAGCCAGTGAATGTTTCACATTGGTGTTGAGTAACACAATCTTGATTCCTTCCAGTTGGAAGGGAACATATTCGTAATTGAGAGAGCGGCAGTCGAGTTGAATTACCTGATCTTCTTTACCCATCATCGAAGCAAACTGATCCATGATACCACAAAGCACTCCGGCATATTCATGTTCTGCTTTTTGTGCCATATTTACCATCTCAATCCTTTCAATATCTGTATGCAGCAGTTCATTCAAAGCAAATACAGTGGCGCATTCTACTGCTGCAGAGGAAGATAATCCGGCACCCATCGGTACATCGCTCGTTAAAACTGCATTAAAACCCGGCAAAGGAATGCCAAGTTTTATAAACTGCGCAGCAGCACCCAATATATAATTAGGCCAATTCTCCTCGACCGCGGGTTTTATATCCGACACTGTTGTAACATACGTTTCATTTAAATCCAATGCTGTGAGGTTAATCTGGGTATCATCTCTCAGCGAAACAGCTATATAAGCTGCTTTGTCGATGGCAGCAGGTAATACAAACCCTCCATTATAATCGGTATGTTCTCCAATAATATTTACTCTGCCCGGCGAACGAACTATGATGGCAGGCGGCAGTTGGTACTTGCTTTTAAAAAATGATTCCAGTGTATGCTTCATCTGTTGATTGAATTAATATAACGGATATAATTCTCTGCTTCCCGTTCAGCCAGGCTGATAGGTAAAAAACGAAAAGTCAAGCCGAAAATTTATTTATGTATCTGAAACAATGGATGATCAGATGCCGTATGTTCTTTATCCATCAAAGCCTCCATGATGGCTGTTATGTCTGGGTATACTGATGCTACATTATGGGTTTCACCCAAATCGGTTGCCAGGTTATACAATTCTGTTCTGACCGGAGTAGTTCCTTTATAAAAACGGATCGCTTTCCAATTATCTTTCCGGACGGCCTGTTTAAAACCGCCTTCATAAAACTCCCAGTACAAACAATCATGTTTTTGCTGTTGTTTACCGGCTATTGAAGCCAGAAAAGAAATACCATCAATGTTTGCCTGTTGAGATACACCGGCTACTTCACAAAGGGTAGGTAAGATATCCCAGAACGCGCCGGAGAAATCATTGGTACTGCCTGCCGGAACTTTTCCCTTCCAGTTCATGATCAGGGGAACCCTGATGCCTCCTTCATACAGATCTCTTTTTACACCACGTAAATGGCCACTGCTTTTAAAGAAATCTACATCCGCCTGATTTCTCCCCCCCTCTTTGTGTGTGCCGTTATCGCTGGCAAAAATGATAAGGGTATTGTCGAGTAACTTTTCGTGCTGCAAATAATCCATCAACTGACCAATATAATCATCCATTTGTGAAACCATGGCCGCATAAGCAGCTTTGGGATATGGTTGTGCCCCATAGTGCTGGCCGGCAGGTTGCGCTGTTTCGGGTGCAAACCGGCTGCTTCCATCGTTCTCCATGTATTGTTGTAAATAATTCCGGGGCACCACCAATTCAGCATGTGGCAGTGTAAAAGCTACATATAGAAAAAAAGGAACGGCCTTTTGTTCCGCTATAAAACGTTTGGCTTCTGCGGTGAACCAGGCATTACTGTGCAACTGTTCTGGAATTTTAATTTTCTGACTGTTGCCATTGATGAGCTGCCAGGCCGAATCCGGATGTTGGTAATGACCTTCTACGTGATGCAGTACACCAGAGAAAAAATCCCAACCTTTTTTTTCAGGGGCTCCTGTGGTTCCGGCTTGTCCCAATCCCCATTTTCCCACCATGCCATTTTTATAGCCGGCCCTGTGCAGGTACTGTGGTAAAATACTGTCAAGAGTACCGAGTGGCACTTCTCCGTTACCCCGAATGCCTGCGTGACCGGTATGCCGCCCCGTCATTAATGAAGCCCGGGAAGGGGCACAAACTGTACTACCGGCATAAAAGTCGGTAAACCGTGTGCCGGTTTTCGCGAGTGCATCTATATTCGGGGTATTGATTTTGGCTGATCCGTAACATCCCAGATCTCCATAACCCAGGTCATCTGCCAGAATAAAAATAATATTGGGTTTGGCAGATTGTGCCAAAAGGCAGCTCGCCGTTATCAAAAATAAAACAGTAAGCCCAAATTTTATCCGAATAGATTTCATGACGGGCTTACTGTTTTATCAATTGAATTTACGAAAATATTTATTGCCAAACGGGGTTTTGAACCAGCTGGTTATTGGCATTTAACTCAGATTGCGGGATAGGGAATACATCAGATTTCGCACCCCGGTAGGTAGCTCCATAACCTGCTACATTATCTACTGCTACCCGCTGAAATGCTTCCTGTATGGTTCCCCATCTTTTCAGATCGAAGAAACGCAATCCTTCGAAAGCCAGCTCCACACGTCTTTCATGCCTCACGATATTTCTCAATGCCGCCTGACTCAAACCAGCACCTTCAGCGGCTTCTACAGTAGGCATACTAACCCTTGCCCTTACCTGATTAATCAGTGCATTAACACCTGCCAATTGATTTAACTCAACCAAAGCTTCTGCCCTCATCAATAATACATCGGCATAACGTAGTACAATAAAATCCTGTCCTCCCGGATTAAAAACTGCAATACCCGAAGCAGATGCAGCAGTTCTGATATATTTTTTAAGGCCGTAACCGGTAGCGGTATTTCCGGTAAATGCTCTGTTGATATCAGTAAGGAAAATATCATTTCTAAAGTAAATGGAAGCGCCTAACCGTTGATCTCTGTTATTTTTAGGTGAGTTTGCATTATAAAGAGGTGATGTGGTAATAGGTTTTCCATCGGTACAATAGTAATCTCTCACCAGGTTAAGCATAGGTTGCTGATCTACCTTGGGTGCCGCTAAAAATACGCCTGAGAAAAGTTCATTATTGTTCGATACATCCTGGTTGAACCTCACAGAGAATAAAATCTCTTTTGAAAATTCACCTTGCTCTGTAAATAACTGTGTATAACTGGGATTCAGTGTATAGCCTAGTGGCAAAATGGCTGCAGTTGCATCTAATACACCCTGATAATCTTTGTTATAGAGCAGAAAACGCGCCAGCATACCTAAAGCAGCCCCTTTTGTAGCATATCCATATTGGGCAGCGGGATAACTAACAGGTAATGCATCTACAGCCGCTTTAAGATCCAGGATCACCTGATCAGAAATTTCCTTGTATGTATTCTTAGCAACATAAGACTCTTCTAATTTCTGAACGGTAAGAATCAATGGTGCTTCCTGAAAATAAACAGCCAGGTGCATATAAAATACAGAGCGCAAAAAGTAAGCCTGTCCCAATAATTGTTTTTTACTGGCATCAGAGATAACCGATGAAGGCATCTTCTGAATATTTTCAATTGCTACGTTTGCTCTCGCTACTCCTTTATACAAAGAGGTCCATAAAGCGCTGAAAAAACCATTTGAAGGATCGATATTGGCGGCCATAAAATTACCCGGCCCTTCAAATTTGAACGAATTGTAAGCATTATCACCAAAGCAGTCGTACATAGGTAACCCCGCATTACCATTCAGATTTCCACTATACAAGATGCGATCCTGCAGCACATCGTACACACCGTTGATACCTAAAATCGCATCCTGTTCTGTTTTCCAGAAATTGGCTTCTCCCAGCTGGGTAAGTGAGTTACGGTCTAAAAAACTTTTTGAACAGCTTGTCAAAACCAAAACAAAACTTATAATTAATAACTTTTTCATGCTAATTAAAATTTAAGGTTCAAACCAAAAGTGTACACTTTGTAGAGGGGTGTTAACTGATCTGTATTCCCGCCTCTTGCCCGCTCCGGATCAAAATTTTTCATCTTGGTAAACGTCAGGATATTCTGTGCTCCGGCAAATATTCTCAACTTAGATACACCGAATTTCTGTGTAAAAGAAGTTGGGAGTGCATAGCCTATCTCCAGATTTTTAAGACGCAGGTAAGAAGCATCCTGTATATAAAAAGTAGAAACAACCGCATTATTCTGCCCACCCACCCTTGGCAAGGTAGTAGAAGGGTTGGTAGGCGTCCACCTGTTTACCCAATAAGAAAGGGCATTGTTTCTGTCTCCTTCCAATGGGGTCTGACCATTATCATTCAGTATACGATCCAGACCACTCACTCCTTCGAAAAGAATGCTCATGTCCAAACCTTTGTAATTGAGACTTCCGTTAAAATTGTACACCATGGTAGGGAAAGGGTTACCGATCACTGTTCTGTCGAAAGCATCCACAACACCATCAGGGATTCCTTTGGGTCCGGATAAATCGGCATACTGAAAATCCCCCGGAGCAGTACGAACACTTCCAAACTGTTTGGGTGCTGCTGCTACTTCAGCTGCTGTCTGGAAAATACCGAGAACCTGATAGCCATAATACGCATTAAAAGGAGCACCGATCCGGATGATGGTTTCTGCGCCAATGGTTTCCAAACCTCTGTCGCCCAGTCCGGTTACATTATTCTTCGCAAATTTGCTTAAACTTCCTCCTACTGAATAACCAATGGTTTTCATAATTGTACCTCTGTAATTAAGTATCAGCTCAATACCGCTATTAACCATACTGGCTGCATTTTTAGCTGCCAGATTGGTAACACCGATGGTACTTGGTATGGGAAAGTTACCATATAAAACATCGGTACTGTTACGTTGGAAATAACCGGCAGTAAAAGACAGGCTGTTACGGAATAAACTTGCATCTACAGCAATTTCAGATTGTTCCACTGTTTCCCAGGTAATGGCAGGATTAGCCAACCTGGTAAGTGCAACTGCCCCCACAATGGTACTGGAACCCAGGAAATAATCAACATTGGTATTGTAGGTTTGATTAAATATGTAATTACCGATATTATCATTTCCGGTAATACCCCAGCTGGCTCTCAGTTTTAAATCCGATACCCAGTTTACTTTACTCATGAATTTCTCCTGGCTCACTCTCCAGCCGGCTGATGCCGATGGGAAATTGGCATATCTTCTGGCCTGACTGAATTTAGAAGAACCGTCTCTCCTCACATTGAACTCGAACAAATACTTGCCATTGTAAGCATAATTGACCCTTGAAAAGAAAGACTGTACTGATTCTTCAGCAGCACTACCTGATACATTGGGATTTAACACACCTCCTCCATCAAATTCCTGTATAGAGTTAGATGGAAATCCCTGTAAGGAGCCTGAAAATCCATCGTTTCTGTTATAGATTACTGAATGACCCAGGAGAACAGATAAGTCATGTTTTTCATTAAACTTTTTGGTATATCGCAAAAGATTTTCATTGAGAAGCCGGTAGTTAAAACTTGTACTATTGGTTAATGTATTCACCAGCGTTTGTCCTACCAGGTTACCATCTGCATCGTAAGTAAAATCGGTTGGACTAAAATTAGAAACGTTACCATAACTCAGGTTAATACTTCCGCTGGTTTCAAAAGATAAGTCTTTGGTGAAATCAACTTTTACACCAAACCGGTCGGCAATGTTAATATCATCACTCTGATAATCTCCCAGAAAACCTCTACGCAGTGCATGGGTAATAGGGAAACTGGCATTTACTTTCAGGTAAGATCCATCTACCACACCATACTGGCCATTTGAATAATAAACCGGTACTGTTGGTGCCGAACGTTGAAACTGATTGATAATCCCTGTTTCGTCTGTAATGGCACCTGCTCCACCAGCTGGTCCCCTGAATTTGGTCCAATAAGCATTGGTTACATTAGAAATGGTTAACCAATCCTTTACTTTGGAATTGATATTTAAACTCAGGTTGAAACGTTCTGATTTGAATTTACCCTTCACCACAGCTTCCTGGCCGAGGTAACCCAAAGAAACCCGGTAAGTGGTTTTCTCATTCCCACCTGAAAAAGCCAGGTAATGGTTCTGAATGGGTGCCGTACGTAGAATTTGTTTGGCCCAGTTTACATTAGCGTATTTATTGGGATCAGAACCGTCAATGATAGATTGTATATCTGCATCAGAATATCTTAAAGGAGCGCTTGCGCCATTCGTATTAATGTCTTTCTCATTTTTCAATTTGGCATAATTAACCGCATCCAGGTATTCAGGAATCACCGTTACACTCTGGAAACCGGTATAGTTATTATACACCACACTCATTGAACCACTTTTCCCTTTTTTGGTGGTTACCACGATAACGCCATTGGCACCTCTTGCACCATAAATAGCACTGGCAGAGGCATCTTTCAATACCGAGATAGTTTCTATATCAGCTGGCGCCAGGTTATTGAACGCCTCTAAGCCGCTATACTGAATATTGTCAATCACAACCAGTGGTGTAGTTGAACCAAACGTTCCTACACCTCTGATCACAATGCTGGAAGCATCTGCTCCGGGCAATCCACTACTCTGGGTCAATTGTACGCCTGCAAACTTACCGTACATCAGTTGTCCGGAATTGGTAACAGGCTGGTTAACGGCGTCATCAAACTTAACGGTCTGTGTGGAACCGGTCTGGTTAATCTTTTTCTGTACACCATATCCCACCACTACCACATCCTGCAGTTCAGAAACAGCAGCTTCCAGTTTTATAGCCAGCTTAGTGGAGCCATCCCAGTTAAGTGTGTATGTCTGAAAGCCTACATGACTAAACAGAAGCACTGGTTTATTGCCAGATACAGTTAGTTTGAAAGAACCATTCTGATCGGTAGAGGTTCCTTTCGCTGAACCCTTTTGTACAACCGATACCCCTGCCACAGGTGTATTATCTCCTGCATTAATTACTGTTCCACTAACAGTAGTAGACTGCGAAAATGACTGTAGACCCAGTAAAAGAAAAAGGCAGAACAAGCCAAGGTGGGCGGGAAAATTCCTTTTTAGCACAAGCATCGTTTCGGTTTTAATTAGTTTTTGAAATACAAAGACTAAGTAAGCAACTATATTTTATATTCCAGGTGCCTAAACGCTTCAAAAAAGCGGTGTATTCAGTTCAAGACAGATTACTGTTTGATACATTGGTTCGTAAACTGAGTTAAGGCAGGTGTTCAACTTTTGACAGAAATCATACTTACCTGGGTAAACAAAATTTTACTGATATTGTTGAACCAGTTTCTATATAATCATTTATTGTATTGTGCAGACCTGCTGCAGTTATTCGGGCTGCTTTCCGGCACCTGCAGTAACGGATGGATGGTAAGCCGGATTCTGATTGGGCAGTAAGGCGGCATTTTGCTTTAACCAGTTCATCAGTTTCTTCTTCAGTTTTGCTGCTATCTGTGGTTGGGCCGAGGCGATGTTATTTTTCTCTGAAAGATCTTTTGTCAGATCGTATAGTTCTGCAGTATCATCTTCATAATTAATAATGAGCTTATAGTTTCCTTCGCGTATGGCAGAGCCGGGTTTACCTCCCTGGTTACTGTAATGCGGGTAATGCCAGTAAAGTGTTCTGTTCTGATAGAATTGGGGGGTTGCTAATAATGACAATATATTTTCACCATCAATCTTTGCCTCCTTTTTGTATTTGTTATTGATGGCTGCCGCAATCGTTGGGTACAGATCGGCTGTACTTACAGGTAAATCAATATGGGATCCTGCTACGGTTTTTCCTTTCCAGTACATGATCAGCGGCACCCTGATACCTCCTTCATATAACCAACCCTTTCCCGCTTTTAAGGGTGCATTGGATGTGGGACTTCCTTCCGCTGTGCTTAATCCACCATTATCTGAGGTAAAAATAACCAGTGTATTATCATCAATCCCCAATTGGGTAAGTTTATCCAGGATCCTGCCAATGTTTGCATCCATGTTTTCGATCATGGCTGCATATACAGGATTATCCTGTTGTAGTCTCCGCTTCCAGTCTGTTTCATTTTTCATCCAATCCTCATCTTTGGCAAACCTGTCTTTGGCTTGCAGACCCAATTGTTTCTGTTTAGTCTGGTATTTCTTTATTAAGTCAGCCGGTGCCTGTAAGGGATTATGAACCGCGTATAAGGAGTACATCAGGAAAAATGGACTTTTGCTGTTACTCTCCAAAAACGAAAGGCATTCGTTGGTTAATCTATCAGTCAGGTATTCTCCGGCAGGGCCGTCCGGCAACCTTGGGTTTTTATAAGGAGTAAAGAAACCTCCGGTACTATCATTGATCCGTCCTGTTGGAGATCCTTTGCTCCAACCACCCAGATTAGTCTGAAAGCCCTGGTTTTCCGGCCAGTACTTTTCTTCTTCGCCCAAATGCCATTTACCGGCGAAGAATGTTTTATATCCATTCGACAAAGCAAATTCGCCGATTGTTTTTTCCTCCAGGGCTAACTGGTAAGCGGTAGGTTGTGCAATTAATTTTTCATAGGGCCGGGCTTTCCCATCTTCCTGCCTGCCACGGATCCAATCTGTCACACCTGTTTTTACAGGATATTTTCCCGTCATGAGGCTGGCGCGTGTAGGACTGCATACAGAACAGGTAGCATAATTCTGTGTAAACAGCACACCCTTTGCAGCCAGTTTATCGAGATTGGGTGTTTCATAAAAGGTACTTCCGTAAGCGGACAGGTCGGTCCAGCCAAGATCATCAGCAAGTATCACAACAATATTCGGCCTGGCAGGTTGACGCTGCGCCTGCAGCGAAAAAACCATGAGCGATAATACCAGTGATTGAATAAAATACCTGCGCATGTTTGACTGTTTAGTATACCCTGATTATGATGAATCCCATCAATAAAACCACCTTACTTCCTGTACTATTTCTGCACAGCTTTATTTTTGTTTTATTTTATCAAGCTCCTGTTTCATTTCTTTTACTCTGTCGGGATATTGGTCTGCCAGATTTTTGGTTTCACCCGGATCATCTGCCAGATTGTATAATTGCGGCTCGGGGTGATTACCCAATTCGGTATTGGTATCTTTATTGATTTTAGGCCCTTTCGATGGTTCTATATATTTCCAGTTACCCACCACCAATGATAATGTAGAGTTGATGGATTGCTCTACCAGAAACGGACGTGATTGATTACTTTGATTGAGTAAAACCGGCAGGTGATTTTTACTGTCGGGAGCCTGTCCTTCTTCAATAACCCCTCCCGCAAAATGCGCAAGCGAAGCATACAGATCAATCTGGCTGAACAAAGCCTCATTTATTTTTCCGGGTTTGATTTTTCCTTTCCAGCTAACAATAAAGGGCACCCGGGTTCCTGCTTCAAAGGCGCTGTATTTACCTCCCCGGTAAATGCCTCCGGGTTTATGCTTACCCAGTTTTTCAACTGCCTGATCTTTGTAACCATCATCAATCACCTGCCCGTTATCGCTGGTAAAAATGATCAGGGTGTTTTCCAATAGTCCATTTTTTTTCAGGATCACTTCCATCTGTCCTACCGTCCAGTCTAATTGTAACAATACATCTCCCCTCGGGCCAAAACCACTCTTTCCGGCAAAACGCTCATTGGCAATCCGTGGTACATGTATATCATGTGTAGAAAAATACAGGAAGAAAGGATTGGATTTCTGCTGACTGATATAAGCGTCTGCCTTGCGCACCAGGATATCTGCAAAGTCTTCATCTTTCCATAAAGCCGAATTACCCCCAGACATATAGCCAATGCGGCTGATCCCGTTCACGATCGTCATATCATGTCCGTGAGAAGGTTGCAGTTTCAGCAATTCAGGATTTTTCTTGCCGGTAGGTGCGTTGGGATCGATGGGCCCGGTATAACTGACTTTGATAGGATCATTTTTATCGAGGTTAACCACTTCATGATTTTCAACAAATACACAAGGTACCCGATCGCCCGTTGCCGGAATCAGAAAGGAATAATTAAAACCGATTTCAATCGGACCAGGTGTAATCTTACCATTCCAGTCGGCACCATTGGCATCACCCAGTCCCAAATGCCATTTACCAATTACCGCCGTGTTATATCCGGCTTTTTGCAGCATACCCGGCAGGGTTCTGGTGGCAACGGGAATGATCAAAGAGGCATCACCCGGAGCAATACCGGTTCCTTCTTTACGCCAGGCATATTTACCGGTAAGCAAAGAAAACCGGGAGGGAGTGCAGGTGGCCGATGTAGCATGTGCGTTCGTAAACCGTACCCCGTTTTTCGCCAGCCGATCAATATTGGGCGTTGGTATAGCAGAAGTACCATAGCAACTCAGATCACCATAACCCAGGTCATCGGTGTAGATCAATACAATATTGGGCTTTTTGTTTTTATCCGTTTGGCCAAATCCTGTTCCGCATACTGTTACAAAAATGGCAACCAGCAGGCATTGATAAATGATTTTTTTCATACTTGTTATTTTGAAGTAGGCTCAATAATATAACTATAACTATAATTATTATCCGTTAATAAATATGGAGCGTGCGGATAGGCTCCCCAGCTGTTATCACCACCCAATCCGCGTTGGGCTAAGTCTATATGAACAGATAAAAACTTTCGTTCGTTCAGATCAGACGGATGTTGTTGCTTTTTAGTAACGCCTGGATCTAAATCTTCTGCCGTATAAGGCAATGCACTGAAACAGATCGGCTGCAGACCTGTTATGGTAAGTCCCGGCTGATTTGCTCCATAAAACTGAACCCATCTGATATCTGTTTTATAGCCATTTTCCTGAGGCCGTATATAATTTTTAGTAAACTGATCAGCTGCTTTTTGTTCGTAAATACCAACAAAAGATGCTGTATTCCGGTCACTGTAATTTTCCCAGGGGCCTCTGCCGTAAAAATCAATGAACTCATAGGAACGGGGCAAAGTTAACCGCATTCCAAAGCGGGGCATTTCGGGTATTTTTTTATGCTGCAAATCTATCGAAGCCGTAACTTTTATAGCCCCGTTGTTTAATAGCTGATAAGAAATGGTATAGGGTATCTCAACTGCGTTCATTTTATAAAAACAGTCTATCACCAGTCCGTCCTTGTTCTGATCCTGTATTTTTACCGAATCCAATTGAAGCAGGTTATGTGCATTTCTCCAAAACCCTAATTTCTGGGGCATCTGATTACCAAAATCATTATCGGTAGGTGCCCGCCAGAAATAAGGTTCCGGGAAACCCGTTACAACCGGTTTATTATTCACCTGGTAAGCAATAAATTTTCCCAATTTGTAATTAAAGCTACCGCTCACTGTACCTGCACTGAAGTTAATCAGATTCGCGGTCTTATTCACTTTCAGATTGCCTTCCGGAATCCGGTTTTGGGTAAAAAACTGCTTAGCGGATCCGCCAAATTGTTCGCGGGCTACTTCATGACCGGCAGGGATCAGCGCTGAAGCCATTTTCGTTACCGCATATACATTCAACATGATCTCATCCCTTTTATCAGTTGCCGGCAGGTTCAGCTTCACCTCCATTACGGATGCAGGCAACAGGTTGAGTGAAAAAGTATCAGACTGCATCGGTCTGCCATTCCTTACCAGTTCCCATTTAAATTGATATCCCGAAAGACTGGTAAAACTGAAATTATTCTGAACGAGTATCACCCCGTTCTGCCAGTTTTTGTCTTTGAAAATAATATTCTGGTAAACTTTTTTCACTTCATAAATGCCCGGATGCGGTGAGCGGTCGGCAGCCACCAAACCATTGGCGCAGAAGTTTTCATCATTCTGCAGATGCCCGGCACCCAGATCGCCGCCATAGGCCCAGTAGTTTTTCCCAAAGCCGTTGCTCTGCAACAAACCCTGGTCTACCCAGTCCCAGATAAAACCGCCCTGCATATGCGGACTGGTATTCATAATATCAAAATACTCCTGAAAATTACCGCTGCTGTTTCCCATGGCATGTGCATACTCACACATGATATACGGACGTTTTTTGGATAGATCTTTCGCGTATTTTTTCATGTCCTGGATATTGGGATACATGGGGCAAACAATATCCGTATTCCAATCTTCTCCCGCCTGTTCAAATTGAACGGGCCGGCTTTTATCACGCTGTTTCATCCACAGATATGCATCATGAAACACTTTTCCGTTACCACATTCATTACCCATGCTCCAGGTAATCACCGAACTGTGGTTTTTATCCCTTTCCACCATTCGTTTGATACGATCCATGATAGAGGGAGCCCATTCAGGCAGATAGGCAGGGTGGCGGGTCGTATCCAGATTATTGCCCTGTTGTACAGCACCCATACCATGAATTTCAACATTGGCTTCATCTACCACATACAAACCATATTCATCGCAGAGTTGCAGCCAATAAGGATCATTGGGGTAATGCGCAGTTCTGACTGCATTGATGTTGTATTGTTTCATCAATTGAATATCCTTTATCATCAGGTCGCGGGTGGGCACATGACCCAGCCGTTCATCATGTTCATGTCTGTTTACACCATGAATCATGACTTTTTTCCCGTTCACCAGCAGTTGTGCATTTTTGATTTCCACTTTACGGAAACCGATTTTGGATCCTGTTGTGCTGATGATCTCGCCAGAAGGATGCTGCAGGGTAATCAGGCATTGGTAAAGATTAGGTGTTTCGGCAGTCCATTTCAGGGGATGCGGCAGTTTTCCGCGGAAAGATATCTCCTGTATACTATCACCTGATACTTTAATGCTGTTTTTCTGACTGAATACAATATTTCCCTCCTGATCTTTCAACTCAACTGATAGAAGAGCTTCCTTGATCGGGTTTCCTTTGAATTGTCTTAGTGAAACATCGGCTTTAAATGTACCATCGGTATAGCTGGCATCCAGGTCAGTATGCAGAAAATAATCCCAGATATTTAATGATGGCAGCGCATAGACAAACACATCTCTTTCAATGCCGGTGAGGCGCCAGAAATCCTGGTCTTCCAGATAACTCCCATCATGCCACCTGAATACCTGTACAGCCAGCAGGTTCTCCCCTTTTTTCAGATAAGGCGTGATATTAAACTCTGCCGCTGTTTTGGCAGCTTTGCTGATACCCACTTTAACTCCATTCACGTACACAAAAGCGCAACCCGTGATCGATCCGAAATGCAGTATCACCTGTTTATCACTCCAGGTATCCGGCACTGTAAAAGTCTTGCGGTAAGAACCCACCGGATTATCTTCTCCCACAAAAGGAGGATTCCTGGGAAACGGGTAAATAATATTTGTATAAATGGGAAGGCCAAAGCCATGCAGCTCCCAGTTAGAGGGAACCGGTAATGTACTCCATGTTGCGTCAGTAAAATCAGGTTCAAAAAAACCAAGCGGTCTGTTTTTTGCACGATCTGTGTAAGAAAATTTCCAGTTACCATTTAATGATTGATAATGCGTAGATTTTTCCATCCCCCCTGAAAACACATCTTCTTTCCGATCATATAGAATAAATGAGGAGTGGGGTGCTTCCTTGTTCAGGTCAACCAATGATGGCTTTTCCCAGTCAGTCTGAATGCTTTGCGCATTCCCAATATTGATCTGGAAAAAAATAAAAAAAAGGCTAACAATAATTTTTGCGTGCAAAACAGATAAGGTAAGCTTCATGAATGCCGGTTTTTGCTACAACGATGTTCACGTTTCCGCCAAATTTTGCAGGCCGGCACCACAAGGGGGAGAAGCCATTTTAGCAGGGGACGCTATTGGCTAAATTATTATAAGACTGTTACCCGTTCTTTTCAAAAAAGGGGGGTAACTGTGGCAATCGGGTTTTGTAAAATACCTGCCGGAAAACCGATACCTGTTTTATTTCTTATACTCAGAGGGGGTTACACCGAACTGATCATGAAAACGTTTCCGGAAATACTTGATATCATTGAATCCTGCCTCCATAGCAGCTTCCGTTACGGCGTAATTGCCGCTTTCCAGCAATTTTGCTGCATAATTCAGGCGGGCTACCCTGATAAATTCATTACCCGACATTCCCGTTACCGCTTTTAATTTCCGGTAAAAAGTAGACCGGCTCATAAACATCAGGTTGGCCAGTTCATCGTTATTGAAATCACTATTGGAAATATTATCTTCCACCAGTTTCATCAGTTTGAATAAAAATTCTTCTTCAAATGTTTTGATCTCAAAATTACCTGTACCCAGGAATACCTTTTTTGCGTACAGTTCCTTTAATGTATTCCTTGAATTAATCAGGTTATGAATATGCACCAGCAAAAGCTGGGAATTAAAAGGCTTAGGCAGATATACATCAGCCCCTTCCCGGATACCCTGTACATGGTGTGCCATGTCTGACAAAGCTGTCAGTAATATAATCGGGATATGTGAAGTGTCTTTATCAGATTTCAGCTTTCTGCACAATTCAATGCCATCCACTTCCGGCATCATCACATCACTAACGATCAGATCGGGAATGGTTTCCAGTGCTTTTTCAATACCTTCTCTCCCATTAGTGGCTGTAACTACTTTAAAAGAAGGAGCCAATATTTCGTACACATATTGCAGCATATCAGATTCATCTTCTACCACCAGAATGATTGGCTGATCTTTTTCCTGATTAAGCTGATCATTTTCTTCTGACATAGTAACTAAGTTTAAATTGGTTTCACTGTTTTGACTGGCACTGGGCAAGGGTTCGGACGATATATTCAATACAGACTCTGCAACAGTTAGCGGGGGCAGAATTACCGTAAACAGACTGCCATTTTTTCCATCACTTTCGGCCAGAATAGAACCTCCATGCAATTCGGTTAATTCTTTTACAAAAGAAAGCCCGATACCGGTACCCGAGATATTGGTTGCATCCTGCTCCCGGCCTCTGTAAAACCGATCAAATATGCGGTCAATTTCATTGGCTGGTATTCCCTTACCTGTATCCCTGATCGCTATTTCACAGTATTGGTTGGGATTTTTCTGTACACTAAATGTAATACTTCCTCCATTAGGAGTGAATTTAAATGCATTCGATAGTATATTAAAAACGATAATCTCCAGTTTATTGTGATCAAACGTAAATGAGAGGTATTTTTCCTGGGCCCGGAAAGAATAAGTAATGTTTCTCCGGTTGGCTTCATCAATAAAAAGCAGGTATATATCGTAACAGAAGGAAACCACTTCTCCCGGCTGCAGCGAAAGTTGTAAACTTCCGGCTTCGGCTTTCTGAAAATCCAGCAACTGGTTTACCATGCGCAGCATCCGCTTGGACTGTTTCTGGATAAGACGGAGACTTTTTTCAACTGAGGTTTCAAACTTCTTTCGCTGCAACAGGTCGTCCAACGGACCCAGGATCAGGGTTAACGGTGTCCGGAACTCATGCGAGATATTCGTGAATAACCGTTCTTTAAAATCGGCTAATTTATTTTCCTGTTGCCTTTGAAGTCTGCTTAGTGTTAATTGATTTTTGAGACCAGCCTGTCTTAATCCAAGATGACGCGTTAACCAGAGAAGAAATACAAAAACTGCTATATAAATACTGTACGCCCACCATGTTTTCCATGGTGGCGGCAGAATATGGATCGTTAACTCATGGGTTTTCGGATTCCAGATTTTATCGCTGTTGGTTGCCCGTACTTTTAATCGATAGGTTCCAGACTGCAGATTGGTAAATGAAACCAGGCGGTTATTTCCTGCGTACACCCATCCGTCATTAAATCCATCCAGTTTGTACATATACTCGTTTTTATCGGGGGCATGATAATCAAGTGCCGCAAACTCGATAGAGAATATGTTTTCCTTGTGATCAAGTGTGATACTTTCCGTTTCGTAAAAAGGTTTTTTCAGAATAGAACTATCTGCATTACCTGCTCCAAACTCGTAGGGAACATTATTAATGGTTAAGTTGGTAAAATAGATGGGAGGATAAAACTGGCTGATCCTGATACTATCCGGAAAAAAATAAGTAAGCCCTTCCAGTCCACCAAAAAAGAAACGTCCTTTCGCATCTTTATGAGAAGCATTTTCAGAAAAAACAACTGATTGCACCCCATCTCTTTTATCAAATACAGCAAAAGAATTTTTAGAGGGGTTAAAACGTATAATGCCCTTATTGGTAGTAGCCCATATATTCCCAAGCTTATCAGGAATCACTGCATGAATATAATCACTGGGAAGCCCTTCTTTCGTGGTATAACCCGAAACCACCAGCTTATCTCCCTCTAACCCGGAGATTTTATTCAAACCATATTGTGTACCTGCCCAGATATTTCCGGCCTTGTCTTCTGCCAGACACAAAATGGTATTATTACTGATAGAGTTTTTACGTTCGGCTGTTTGCACAAATACCTGAAATTGATCTGTTGCAGGCTGGTAAAGATGCAGTCCCTTATACGTACCCACCCATAATCTTTTTTTTGAATCAACCAGTAAACAGCTGATCCTTTCATTCTGCAACGCGCCCTTTACACCGTAGGCTGGTAAATAATTTTTAAAAACAGGTTTATTTTTTTGGTCAAAGCCGGCAATATAACTGAGGCCATTTTCCTGTGTTCCAATCCAGATCCTGCCGGAAGAGTCTTTTACGATAGTGTTAATTTTCCTTCCACTGATAGAGGTAGGATCTTTCGGAACCGGTGAAAAAATCTCATAACTCCCTGCTTTGACTCCTTTGTTTATAATCCGGATCAGCCCTTTATTGGTACCAGTCCATAAGTAATCGCCATCCTGCATAAAAGAGCGACTTTCATAAGGCAAAGCCGGAGCATTTTTCGTTTCCTTGGTTTCAATATTAACTTTTGAAAATGTTTTCCAGTTGGTGGAATATTGAATACCGCCACCTTTGGTTCCCAGCCAGAGTTTATTGAATGGATCTACATACACAGAGATCACGTGCGTACTTTCGAGCAGCGAGTTCAGTTTATTTTCATACCCGATATTGATAAACTTTTTTTGTTTCAGTCCATATTTAAACACGCCAGTACCGTCTGTTCCAATCCATAACAAACCGGAAGGGTCTTCCTGTATCGTTAAAATGATCTGGTTATCATTTGTATAGATCCCGGGGATATTCAAATGTATTTTTTCGAAGGTTCCGGTTTTCCGGTCAAGGCGGTTCAGGCCACCACCCCAGGTTCCGATCCACAAACTGCCTCTCGAATCAAGTAAAATCCGGTAAGTGTTATTGGAACTTAAAGAAGAAGGATCATTTTTTTGATGCCGGTAATTCTTAACTGCTTTTGTAGAAAGATCATACTGAAGTAATCCCTGATCCCAGGTGCCTAGCCACAAACAGTTGGCTGCTTTATCTGTTATAACAGAAGTGATATTGATGTCCTGTATACCAAAATTTAATGTGTAGTCATTCACCAGTTCCCGGTTTAAATGCCGCAATCCACTATTGGTAGCCAGCCAATAACCCTTTTCACCATCCGATTGTATGTCAAAGGTTTTCCATACACTGTTCAGAATGGTGAATTGTCCGGTTTTCTTATCGAGGTATTGAAATCCTTTCCAGGTACCGATAAACAATTTTTCAGTGTCGGTATCCAGTATCGAAAGAATATAATCAGCATTAAAACCGCCTGTAGCCGGACTCTGATTGGTGTAATTGGTAATCTTACCGGTTTTCAGATCGTAGCCGCTCAGTCCACCGGATTTGGTTCCGATCCATATATTATTCTGTTTACCATTCTGCAGTACCTCGATCGATTGACTTAACAGGTTACTCCCCTTTCTGAAATCGTTTTTCAGCAACTTCATTTCATACCCATCAAAGCGCTGCAAGCCACCTCTCGTACCAAACCAGACAAAACCATTTTTATCCTGAATGATAGAAGTGACTTCATTATTAACCAATTCATTGGAAATACTGACAAATGAGCTGACCTGCTGCGCGCAAACGGCAGAACTTACTCCGATCAGAAGTAATAAACAAGCGTATCTTTTTATGCAGAGAAACAAAGTTTTCTAAATTAGTCGTTAACTCTCACTACAATTTAGATGAATTCGGCGTTAGTTGAAAACATTTTATGCTCCTGCCAGAGAAAACTATAATACCAGTAATAAAGAAACAAATAAGAGAACCAGTAATATATATATGAATGCGAGTTTTATGTTCAGACGCCGGTTATTTTTATTGATATTTTCATTCTTCTGTTTGGAAAACATACAATTGTGCTATTTATATAATTACTAATCGCTATTTACTTAAACGGAATTTTTTCAACTCATCCGGATTACGTACCCGCACCTTCCGATTTTTCATTAAATCATCGTGAATCATCAAAGTGATAGTATCCCAAACGGGTCCTTCGGTCCAGATCGGCTTCATCTTATCTTTTTCCCATGATACTAACTGTTGTTTGAGAGCGGAAAAAATTTCCGGTTTCTCCAGGTGCAGATCTCTGGTTTCGCCGGGGTCCTTGTTCAGGTCATACAGGCGTTCCCCCAATCCTTTTACCCGTATCAGCTTATATTGATTAAAACGAACAGCGGCCGCCATATCTTTTCGCCAGACCAATTGCCGGTGAGGAGAACCTGGTTTACCCGCATTCAAATAAGACAATAAACTAACTCCATCCAGGCCAGTCCCTACATCTCCTTTTATTCCCGCAGCTTCAAGCGCAGTTGGAAAAATATCCAGCGAGGAAGTAAGTCCTGTGAAATCCTTACCAGCCTTTATCTGCTTTGGCCAGCTTACTAAAAAAGGAACCCGATGGCCGCCTTCATATTTATTGCCCTTAAACCCTTTTAAAGGGTAATTGCTCGACTGGTTATTATGGGCACCACCATTATCGCTCAAAAAGAAAATAAGTGTATTCTCAAATAATCCCTGCTGCTTTAATTCGTTGATGATATTACCAATGGCCCTGTCCAGGGAATAGGTCATAGCCGCCAGTTTCTGCCGTGGATGACCGACGAATTTTTCCATGTCTGTTTTACTTGCCTCCATCGGAGTATGTACCGCATTGGGTGCCCAATACATAAAAAAGGGGTGCTCCCTGTTTTGCCGGATATAATCAACTGCTTTTTGGCCCAGCACATCTGTCAGATATCCATCGAATGGTACCTGTTGGTGATTTTCGAGCAACGCATTTTTAGCACCCGGCAGATCGTCTTTATCAGGTTGATAAAAATAACTTCTGCCGCCAGCTAAAAAACCATAGTAATACTGAAAGCCTTTTTGCAAGGGGTGTTGATCGGGTGCAAAGCCCAGATGCCATTTGCCAAAAGCGGCTGTGCTATACCCTTGCTTTTGTAATAGTTTGGGTAAAATAGTTTGTGTAGTATCCATGCCTGTATACCCATCTCCTTCATTACATTCATACCCAAACCGCTGCTGGTATTTACCGGTTAACAAACCAGCTCTTGACGGACTGCACACCGAAGCAGTCACATGAGCATCTGTAAAACGAACTGATTGGGCGGCCAGTTTATCCAGATTGGGGGTAAGCAGATCTTTGTTACCCATAAAGCCAAAATCTGCATAACCGGCATCATCAATCAACATGACGATAATATTCGGTCTCGAAACAATTGTATCTTTTTTAAACCCGGTATTAACCAATAATACAATCAGCAACAGCAAAGCCAGTAAGATGCCGGTTATATAGTAAGCAGGTGCTTTTTTAAAAGAAGATAAAATATATTTCATAGGGTTAAGTCTGTATAATGACAGAGGATTCTGATTTATCAGTCTTGCAATGTGCAGAGCTGGTTTACGATAACAGCAACTACTCTTTCTTTTTCGGTGGCATTTTTTTCTCCCGTTCGTATAGTTCTTCCTGGTTCAGGCCATAAAAGAAGGGAGGTATGGTACCCGCTTCCCAGTTTTTTCTTTGCTGTTCAAAAATGCTGATCCATTTCCGTTCTGAAAGAGCCTTATTCATCTGTTCGCCAATATCTTTTTTCAAATTGTACAGAGTAACACTGGTATCTTTCAGGATCAGTTCTTTCAAACCCGACTGGTGAACCACAGCATAATTCTTTTGATCAAACTGGCGCCAGAACAAATATTCATGCGGCGCTCCCTGTTGGGCACCATTGAGATAAGGCAACAGGTTCACCCCATCCAATGTGTTTTTGGGGGTAGCTGCTCCTTTTACATTGGCTGCGATAGTGGCGAAAATATCTAACGAAATAACGGGTTGCTCATACCGGGAATTGGGCTTGATCCGGCTGGGCCACTGAATCGCCATCGGCACACGTATCCCTCCTTCAAACAAAGAACCCTTACCGCCCCGAAGCATTCCATTATCACTGCCGTTATCAGTTTCCGGTCCGCCATTATCTGACAAAAACACAACAATGGTATTGTCAGTAAGATGTAGTTGTTTCAGTTTATCTAAAACAGTACCCACGCCATCATCCACAGCACTTACCATGGCGGCATAGGTTTTTCGTTTGGGATTTTTTATATGATCAAACCGGCTCAGGTATTTAGGAGTTGCCTGTAATGGCGCATGTGGCGCGTTATAGGCGAGGTACAGAAAAAAAGGCTGTTGCTGATTGCGTTCAATAAATGAAACAGCCTCTCTGGACAATGCATCGGTCAGGTAGTCCGACTCTTCTACCACTGTCTCATTCCGGATCAATTTGGTTCGGTAACTCTGCGCTTCATTGTTTGCACTATCCTGATTGGCAATGGTATATTCTTCCGGAAAATACCGATGCCCACCACCCAGAAATCCAAAATATTCATCGAATCCACGTTTCCAGGGACGGAATTTTTCATGCGCACCTAAATGCCATTTGCCAATTCCCATGGTTCGGTAACCCGACTGCTGTAAAAATTGCGGCAGAGTTTGTTCCGTTACAGGCAGTCCTATATTGTCATCAAATGGCTTGTACAACGGATTACGGCTATACCCAAAACGATCCTGGTACCTGCCAGTCAATAATCCTGCCCGGCTGGGTGAACAAACTGAATAACTCACATATCCACTTCCGAACACTACACCGCTTTTGGCAATCCGATCAATATTGGGTGTTGGAATATCTGTACATCCATTAAACCCTACATCGCCATACCCCTGATCATCCGTAAGAATAATGATAATATTGGGCCGGTCTGGCTTACCTGCGATAGCCGGTTTTTCTTTTTGGGCAAAAGCGGTTGTAACAAAGAATACGACAGCTACTCCTATTCCGCTTAGTCGAATATGTTTTCTATTCACTGATGAGTTTTTAAAGAGAAAATTCATTTACTGTCGGGTAATTCAATAGCCCCCATATCAGGCTGGCCTTTTACCTCGTTTCCCAAGATATCTTTTGCTACAGTCAAACCCCGCCGTAGTCCGATCTTATCATTGGGAATGGGTTGAATAGCTATTCCCTTATTACGGATCAGGTTTTGGTTTGTAGGGAGATAGTCCTTTATCTGTACCCCACCTTTATTGGTAAATCCCGGATCACCTGTTATCGGAACAATATCCTGAAAAGGAAAATCGGATGGCCAGCTATCGGGGTGGAGAAAAAGATTATTCTTGAATACAACATTTGGAATGCCATCTACATCCACTTCTTTCTTTTTCTGATCACCCGCAACGGTAATACCCGCTGTTTCAAAATAAAATATATTATTGGCGATCAGCACGCCATCTGCACTGCTGCTCACGGCAATTTTAGGAACAATGCCGGCACCTACATATATACTGTTGTTGTAGAAATAACTATTATACGGACCCGCATTTTTTTTCTCATTTCCCTGGTAACCGCTTAGCCAGAAAATTTTTCCTTCCTGAAAAGCACCGTTGCTTCCTTTTACCCGATAGCCATCATTGATGCTGATATTATACCGATACGCACAGTTATAGTTATTTCCCAGAATTTCACAGAAACCACCGGCGTTATTGGCACTTACATTATACTGGATCACCACATCACTGCAATTGAAATCGATATGTACACCGGCTGAATCTCCAGGTCCGTTCGCATTTTCAAACCGGTTGTGCTCAATCAGTATATCCGAACAGCTCCATGTCCACAAACCACTGCCCCGACCCCAGTTTCTGGTATCAGCGGTAGAACCGGAATGATCAATCTGATTGCGATGAATATGCCCTCCCGTAATTCCCGAAAACTGCATACCCGGTCCACCAGTCTGGTAAATTTTACAGTCAGCTATTTCCAGCTGCTGAATTCCGTTAACGGTTGCGGTCATTTTTAAACCGGTATGACTGACATTAAAAATGTCCGTTTTGGTAACTTTTACATCCTTTAACTTTCCAACTTTGGTATTATTGATAATCCGAATGCCCCAACCATAACTCTGTGTACCGTTGGCGGATTTTGTTTCTGCAGCGGAACGGATAAAACCAGGAGTATTGTAATATACATCATGTACTACCAGGTCTGTCAGTGCAATACTTTCAAAAATTTCATCTCTGGTTACTTCCACCAGAATACCACAACGCATTTCCGCTTTATCTGCGGAATGATTGTTTTTATAGGGTACCAAACCGGTAAATTCAATGCCATTAACCTGAATAAACGATGAATTCTGAATCAGCAAAGCATTCAGCTGATCTCCTGCATCCAGAACAGGTCTGTTCTTATTCCCATTGTACAGATAATTGCTGACTACAACGGGATGTTGGTTCATACCTCTTACATTCACCAGCGATAACATGCCTGTAAACTTTTGTCCGGCAGCCAACAGGATAGAATCACCGGCTTGTAATTGAATCGCATTGAGAGGCGTCAGTGTTTTCCATGCGCTTTTTCGGCTGGTTCCTTTATTCGTATCATTACCAATAGCCGCGTTGATATAATAATTGGTCGCTTTTACAGAAGAGCCCAGGTGACAAAAGAGTAAAAAGAAAAATATTTTCCTGATTTTCATATGGATCTTTTTGGCATAGTATATTCCTGAATAGTACAGACTGAACTACCACTCTGCAACCTTGTGGATAGAATAGAATGCTGTTGCCCATTTTGGGCAATTCATCAATTAAAGCTAAATGCCAAGGGATTAAAAAGCGAAAGCAGCCTTTCAAAAAAGGGGGGTATTCAATTCAAAAAAGCAGGGAAAAGACAAAAAAACGTCAGTTCGTTCAACGATTGTATAGTAATCAATATCCGCAGCTATTATGCTTATTACCAATTGTCTGTTCGGAAAGAAGAAGCCGGTAAGCCCTGCGAGTTAAACAAGCTGCCCTGGGCCCAGCTTTTAAAAGCATAACGAACACTGACTGGGTTTTTAACCTTTTCACTCCATACGGTAATACTGGCACTTTTATCTTTGGTGAAAACCGCTTCCGCGGGATAAAAAACCTTGTCTTCACCCGCTATCTCGAAATCGGTCAACGGTTTACCGAAACTGACCAAACCTTGTTCGGTATAATCAAAGGTCAATATGATTCTGCCGTTTGCTGTGTTCTGCATGCTCCGGTATACCGGACCGCTATACGCAACTCCCCTAAACCCGTAATCTTTTACCAGTGCCCAATAAGCCAGCCGGTTACCTACAGTTTCTTTCTGGGAAGGATGAATCACCTTTTGTTCGCCAATATCCATCGTAACCGCCATGCCTGTATTTTTTACTGTTTGCATGGTTTTCAGTTGCGCTTCCCGTAAAAAGGCAGCATTCACTTTTCCGGGTTCAAATGGTGCGATCTGTACAAAATAAAAAGGGAAATCACCCTGTTGCCATTGTTCCCGCCAGGAGTTGATCAGCGAAGTAAACAGCGACTGATATTCATTAGCATTTTCTCTGTTCGATTCGCCCTGGTACCATAGTACTCCTTTGATGGTAAAACCAATGTAAGGATGTAATATGGAATTGTACAGGATAGTCGGTGTTCTATTGGGAAAACTATCCGGAATTTTTTCCGGTATGATTTTATTGCCGAAAGCAGATAATGTTTGTTTGTCCATCCAGCTTTCAATAGTAGAAGCCCCCCATGCCGACTGAATGATTCCGATGGGCACACCCAATACCGTCTGCAGTTTCCTGGCAAAAAAATAAGCAGTAGCACTAAAATTTCCGGTAGTTCCCGGGGCCGCGGCCTTCCACTCCCCTTTTACATCATTCAGAGGAACGATGCTTACCGCACGGGGCGTATTCAGGAAGCGGATTTGATTGTTCGAAGAATTAAGTATGGTTTCATTACTACCTATCACCGGCTGACTGGCATACCCTTTTACCGGCATCTCCATATTGGATTGACCCGAACAGAACCACACTTCACCAATCAGTACATTTTGAAAGCTCAGTTTTTTGCTGCCGGCTACAGAAACCGTATAAGGTCCACCAGCCGCCGGCGTCTGAAGCTTTAGTTTCCAGTGTCCACTATCGTCTGAGATTACTTTTGCCGTTTTGCCCCAGCTGCCGGATACTGTAATGCTGGTATGGGGATGATCAATACCCCAAACAGCCACCATTTCGTTCTGCTGCAGTACCATATTATCGCTGAAAAGAGCGGGCAAACGGGTCTGGGCAAATGACAGATTTGCCAGGAGAAACAATGACAGCGATACTACAAAAAACCTATTCATATATATCTTTTCAAAGTGATTCAAAGTCAACTTACTGATAGCTAACCGAAAATGACGTATCCGGTCTATTTATCTATTATTGAACCAGAACAGCGTCTCCGATAATATTACCAACCAAAGACTTTACGGTTGGTAAACTTTTCCAATAAGTAGCTGCGCCGGTTAAACTATTATCCGGGTTGGTGGCAGGCACGGAACTGGGAAAGAAATAAGAATACCGTTCAATATAAGCTGTATTATTCATCCACTCCGTAGATAATTTCATGAAATATTTGTGCACCAATTCTGATGTACGGTTACTATTGGCATTGAATTCTGTTACCCATATCGGAATATTGGGATATGCCTGATGTACATTTTGTATATAGGCCACAAACCTGTTAAATACTTTTTCTGCTGTTAAGGAATCTGTTGCTCCATTATTGGTTTGGTTGCCCCAGTCATACCAGTGAACAGGCAGGTAATCTACCCTTAGTTTCTGTGTTTGCGCTTTTGCCATAAAATTTGTCAGCCATTTCCCGGTTCCAAAAGCCTGGTCCTGTGTTACAACAGGCGCGCCTAACCGAAGACCTGTTTTCATCATTACTTTATACCGTTGGATGGCAGTATCTACCGGAACATTAGATTGACTTGTATTATCCGGTTCATTAAATGACAACAGGTGATCAACATCATTACGCTCTACCAGGTTTTTAACATGCTCATCCGTGCAGGTACCTTTACCCCATGTCATGGGCACAAATTGCTGATCAGCGAATGAGAGCTTGTCAATACTCCAGCCATAATACCACTGTGCCGCAAAAGCTTTTACAGTAGTTTCACTGGTAGAGGCCGTTCCTTTTTTATCGGGATTATTCATATCGATATACCTGATAAAAGAAATATTATTACGTAATCTGACAGGCAGATTTGCTTTGATAGCACTATCTTTTGCTACATAACAGGCCGACTCTCCTGTACCATCTGCATTTTCTGCAAATACTACCAGGTGGTTTTTGGGGAGGTAAAATGATACTACTTTGTCTTCGTATCCCGCAGGTATACTTTTAAACCGGCCCGAAGCTATCGTATAAGAAGTATAAGCTGTATCAGCACCTAATTCAACCCAGGGTGATGCCAGTTTTTCTGTTGCAGATATAGTCAAAAATTGTCCGGAATAATTTCCTTGGATAACAACAACAGGAGTAGTAACAGGAGTTGTGGTACCAGCACTTTGTTCAACTCCTTTTTTGCAACCAAAAAGAGATAATAAAAGCAGGCAGGTCAATGCTGGTAAACAGGTGATTCTCATTTTTCTGATTTGTTTAACACCGAATACTACCTGCATTTTATTGATTAAACAAATGCAGGCAATCGGCTCAACTAAAGTATGTTACTGCAACCCGGAAAAGCAGTGTAAAATGAAATATGAATCAAAAAGCCCTCAAGGCTGACAGGATTATAATCTCTCCCTATCATTTCCCTGCAAAAAAGGATCAGGGCTGACTTTACGGATGAGACGCTGATGAGAAAAACAGTATCCGCTGTCAATTCAGGCTACTATCATCTGGAACAAGCAGCATTTTAAATTAGGATAAAACAACCCTATTTATGATTTGATTGTCCCCCAGGTATGCACTGGCTAAAAGATAGTTTTGGATTAACTGAAAAATCAAAACCAACTTGCCATGTACAAATTCATTACTACTAAATGGGCGGAGTGTTTACAGTTGGTGCTATTCTGCACCTTCCTAACCCCTTCGTTCGCTCAACCACAACAGAACAACGGAAATCCCTGCAACGCATCGTCCACTTACCTTTACTGGACCGGTGAAGTAAACAATGATTTTTTTAACGAAAAAAACTGGAAAAAGACTAACGAAAATCCTTCCGTTGGCAACACATCACCAGGTAAACCCAGCTGCTTACCCGGTTCTAACTCCTTTCCTTATTCTATCTGTCAAAATGAACAGGACCCGGCAAAAGACAAATCTCCGAAAGAAGGAACGTTAAACCCGGGCAGCCCCATACAATATAATCTGCTGATTGATGGAGGAACGGTTACTGCCAACGGCAGTATCATATTTGCCTGTGCACAAAAAGGTATGACCCTGATCAATACAAAACTGAATGTCACACAGGGAAGCATTGATAAGGGTGTAGTCTCATTACTCAATGAAAGCACCATACACCAGCGCGAAGGATTTTTTTCAACGCAACTATCCCTCAACTTCCTCGATGCAGCTTCCTGGGTATATTTTCACCAGGAAAATCTGGTACAATTAGCGTCAAAACTGAATAATATTCTCATCAATCATGTGGTGGGGGTACCCGGCAGCAATTATCGCATTAACCAGTATTACCAGTCGGGCAGTCTTATCAGACCGGTTTCACCTGCGTTCAATCCCTTACAGATTTTCAGTGCTGCTGCACAACAGGGTTCTTCTGCCAGTTTACAAGAAGATATCATTTACAGTGGTTCAACCATACCCGGCGGGATGGATAACAGCACCCGTTCATTTACACTGAAAAGAGGGTATATGGCCACATTCGCCATCAATACCAATGGTACCGGCAAAAGCAAAGTCTATATTGCCTCTGAATCAGATCTCAAAGTAGATGCGCTGGATGTAGCGCTGCAGGGCAATGTAAGTTTCATCCGTGTTGTTCCCTGGAACTGGGTTACCAAAAAAGGAACCGGTGGTTTTTATGACCAGGTGGATGCCGGGTGGTATTATAACTGGGGACTCGGCTCTAATTCATTACCTAACTACGAATATGTACCCATGGTATGGGGATCTGGTGGTGCATTACCTGCTTCATTGAATCAGATCATACAGAAAAAGCAAACGACGCATGTACTCGGTTTTAATGAATCTGATAACTGTAGTGATCAATCCGGCCAATATAATAATTTGTGTAAGCCGGAAGTAGCAGTGGCTTATTATGAAAACCTGATGGGTCTTGGTGTGAGACTGGGAACGCCGGCACCACGCGAAAACGGACCCACTACCTGGTTGCTCGAGTTTAACCGGATTGCCAAACAAAAAGACGTTCGTTTCGATTTTGTGGCCGTGCATTGGTACGATTGGGGTAGCAACCCTGCCAGCAGTCCCAACGCCAGCGCGCAGCAGATCTTTAACCGTTTTAAAGCATATCTCGAAAACGTACACAACATTTATCAACTCCCCATCTGGATCACAGAATTCAATGCCAACCCCAACCGGGGAAATCCGATACAGGAAGCATTTCTTCAGTTAGCGCTTCCTTACCTGGAAAGTCTGCCTTACGTTGAGCGCTATGCCTATTTCCAACCCAATCCTGCGTATGCACAGAATTCGGTATCCACAGCCAATTACCTCGATGCCAATGGTGCATTAACCAATATCGGGCAACTCTATAAAAATCAGACATCCACTCCTTCTATTTCTGCAGCCACTTATGCCTGCCCTAATAATTTAGAAGGACTTGATCAACCGTATGTTTCACCACCTGTAAACAGTTTGGTTTTTGAAGCAGAATGCGGAAAGTATCTCGGTAACCAATGGAGCCAGTTGGCTTCTGCAGATGCTTCCAATGGGTTGTACATACGTGGTGATAACAGCCTCGCCGGAGCCACCACTCTTGCCAGGCAAGTGCATTTTGAATTCGACCTGAGCGAAGCGGGCACTTACAGAACCTATATCCGTTCTGCTTCGGCAGGTGGTGCAGGTGCTATCCGTATCAGAATAGATGGGAAAGATATGGAACAGATCTCTCCCTTCACCAGCAGTGTTTTTACCTGGTTCCAGGTACCACGCTTTTACGACCTCGGGATAGGAAAACACAGGCTTACCATTGAATTTCCGAATACCAATATCCTGCTGGACCAGGTTGCATTAACCAATGGCCCTGAGAACCTGGAACAGTTTAAGCAGGATTCCGGCTATTGCACACCTGCAACACTTACCTGGGGATTGGAAGCTACTGACTTTGTCGGTTTCTATGAAGCAGAGGCAGCTATTAAAGGTAGCAACTGGAAAACAACCACTTCCACCAACGCAAGAGGCGGCGCTTTTCTCGAAAGTGCCAATGGCGTAGCAGTAACAGAAGCACCCACTGGTACAGACCAGGTAATTGATTTTTCTCTGCAGGTAGATAAAGCAGATGAATATGATCTCTGGGCCAAAATTCAGGCTATTCAGCCAGGAGAAAGCAGCCTTTGGATTTCGGTAGATGATGAGCCTTACAGAAAGTGGAGCAATCTGGGCAATGCAACTTACGAATGGTACTGGAAAAAATTCCATTACAGCAATGGAACAGAAGATAACAGCTTCACGTATTTTTTATCTGCCGGACAACACCATGTTAAAATAGCCATCGCCAGTGGAACCGTTTTTGTAGATCGCCTGGCAGTAGCTACCAAGGGAAAGTTGCCGGAAACAACAGATGCCAACGTATTACTGATGTCCGAAAAACTGGAATTTGAAGCAGAAGACGCCACACTGCTGGGGGCAGCAGCGGTGGTAACCTGCACCACTTCCTCCAACGGTAAACAGGTGAATTTGTTTAACGTGAACACCAATGGTGTACGTTTCGAGCAGATCGTAGCAGAATCTGCTGGCCCGTACAAACTGAAGATCTCTTATATGAGTGCTGCAGCAAGATCCTTAAGACTGATTGTAAATGGTGTGATACTTGGCAAACAAAATCCACCCGTTTCCGGTGCATGGTGTTTTAATGGTGGAAGTCCTGGTATCTATGAAGTAGGTGTAGTACTGAAACGAGGCATCAATGTAATTGATATTACCCCATTTAGTGGCGATGGTCCATTTATCGACAAAATCAAACTCGAGAAAGCTGATATCAACGGACTTTCCCTCGAAGCCGAAACCGCCGAACTGCTGGGCACCAATACCATCGTTGCCTGTGCTACCTCTTCTAACAGCGCATTGGTAAATATGGGATTAAGTGTTAGTAACGGCATCCGTTTCAATAACCTGTTAAGTACGGAGAACAAACGTTACCAGGTAGAGATCCATTATATCTCAAAAGCGGCCCGCAACATGCGCCTGTCTGTAAATGGCCAGCCATTTACCACGCAGTCGTTCCTTGCATCCGGTAACTGGTGTTATGAAGGTGGAACCACTAAAATCAAAACGATAGAAGTTGATCTGTCACTGGGAGTAAATACGATTGAGTTCAGACCTACCGGAGCGGATGCGCCTTTCATAGACAAAATCGTGATTAAAGAACCCACCCCTGTTGTAAATGCCGTAGCCAATCCACAAAGCAGCCTCACAACAGAGGAAACAGCCAATAACAGGTTCTCTGTTTTCCCGAACCCCGTTCCGGCCCATACGCCGATCACATTGTCACTGCCCGATGCCATTGACAAACAGGGAAAACTATTTGTACAGTTTACCGATGTAAGCGGCAGAACCGCTTTTGCACAGCACTATTCACTGAAAAATAACAGACAGCTGACAATAGATAAAGGCTTCGACAAAGGCGTTTATATCATTTCAGTGATGCAGGGATCTATCAGAAGCAGTAAAAAGATCATCGTTCAGTAAAGAGAAGAGCAGGTTTGTGAAAGCAGACCATCTAATTTAACCAGTAGCAACATCGCAGGCCATCCGTTTGTATAACGGGTGGCCTGTTTGTTTAGAAGAAAAATGCGAAACAGGAAGTTCCGGCTGTATTCGCTGTTGCCTCGCTAACGCTTGTTACTTCCCGATACAAAAAATAGTGAACCCTTATATATAAGGGCTTTCCGAAGATTGGGCAACAAATAGCCAACAACAACTGATTAAGCAAGGGAAAACGCTACACAAAGAAAAGAAAAATCTTTGATGATGGTAGGGTGTGCTGTGCCTTATCATAGACAAAAGCAAAGATAAGATTTCTACTTACCTAAGTTGCTTTGCAACCGTCTCCGATTGCAAGCCCATGTACTGGCAAAACTCATCAACAGTAACAACCTGGTGCTGCTGCTTGTTGAAATGGTCCTTGATCTTCTTAATAAGGTTTCTACCATACCTGTCGCTTCTGCCTGTGATTACCTGAATGTCTTTCGGATAAATGCACAGTCTATTCATTATTTCAATTATACTTCTTAATACACTATCCATACCGATGATATACTTCAAATATGAAAGTGATACTGCAAATATAAATCATTTTCATAGGCGGTGAAAGTGTGTTTGTTGGAATAATGCGGAAGAAACGGAACGGATGACTTTCAACTTTTGCATAGCCTGAATTCTGCTTCTATTTTTGTTTTCAAATGCTGATAAAACAGCTAAAAAAGAAACGGTTTTACTAACTCATAAAAAATTTAAGCAATGGCAAAATTAAAAGGTATTCTAAAAATTGAAGGAACTCTGGATGAGTTAACCTTCTACAAAACACAAGATGGTCACCTGGTGAAAACCAAAGGTGGTGTATCTGCTGACCGTATTGCAAATGATCCAAACTTTCAGCGTACCCGTGAAAACGGTTCTGAATTTGGAAGCTCTGCAACGGCCGGTAAAGTTCTTCGCAATGCAGTTCGTAATTTGATGATGAACGCTGCTGACAATCGTGTTACCAGTCGTTTAACGCAAATCATGACGCAAATCAAAAATTACGATGTGGCTTCTCCTCGTGGTGAACGTACCGTTGCTGATGGTATTGCTGATCCTGCTGCATTGGCTTTGTTGAAAGATTTTGATTTCAACGACAAAGCTCTTTTGAGTGGTGTAATGTTCGCACCTTTCACGGTTGTACCTGTTACCGGGGTAATCAGCATTCCTGCGTTTGTACCGATTAATGATATTTCTTATCCTTCAGGGGCTACACATATCAGCATGAAAGGTGCTTTTGCAAATGTTGACTTCACAAACGAAATCAGTGCAATTGAGTACAGTCCTGTAACCAATTTGCCGATTGATGGAACCAATACTCCTGTAACGCTTACGCCTGCCGGTGTTCCTGCTGGTGCTGGCACTAAGTTTTACCTGTTGCTGATTGAGTTCTTTCAGGAAGTGAATGGTATTCAGTATTCGCTTAAAAATGGCTCATACAACGTGTTGAACATCGTTGATGCTGCATAAAAATTGTTCGTTCTTTCAGTTAGGAAAAAGCCCTGCCGATTTGGTGGGGCTTTTTCTTTTAAGCAAAGCCCCTAAAAGGGCAATGCTGAAAGCTGGCGAACACCTGATGGATAACGCCAAAGGCAACAACCACAAGGAAGGCGATAAACCTTAACGCCTGTGTGATGCTGGGCAATGATAGCCGACTTGCGAACATAGCGGCTATATGCATGAGGTGAAAGCTGCAAGAACTGATGAAGGACCTGCGGAGTAAATGGGCAAATGCCTGGATGGCTGCCGGAACTGATACGAGGATGCTTTTGCATAATAAATAAATTTTATGTGCATCTCTCAGCATGGCGGATAAAAAAACCAAAAGGAAACGGAATAAATGATAGCCTTGTGCGGTGGGTCTGTGTTTATGCCGTAGTCTTTTGGGTTTTTTAGGTTGGCTTTGTGCGTCTGCCCGCCATGCTACCTTTGCACATGAAAATTTATTTATGCAACGAGCAGTATCATGTAAGGCGCTGCCCTACATTTTGCTTTTTAAGTGCCGGTATATCATTGCTCTTTTCAAATCATTGATTAAAGCCAATTGCTGCCGGATATTCTTTTCCCTTTCTTCCAGTTGTTTGATTTTATCAACTGTTGCGGTGTATTCGTTTTCTTGTGTGCTTACCACTGCCGCCTGAGTGCTTACCTCTTGCTTAAATTCAGCAATGCGAATAAAAGGAATAACGGAACCAGTGAGCAACTGATGAAAATGCTTTGCTTTCCACAAACCGAATAGCAGCCAGAAATAAAAATCTTTTTGCTTTTGATTTTTGCAGATGCAAACAAATGAATTTGGACAAGGTGCAGTAAGAGGCTTACCGCTGTTTAATCCTTTACAAAGGATGTAAAACTCAAACTCTGTGGCTTGATTTTTTGGGCTGTACGTTTGAAACTTTGGACTGTGCATGATTGTAGCTTTAAATTTTAAGCTGCTTTGAATCTTTGCAACTGCCCTGCTTCGCTTACGCTACGCAACACATATATAATTTGACAAAGAAAAAAAACAGAAAAAAAAGAAAGCAATCGCAGAGGTGGCGTGGCTAAAAAACCAAAAGGAAACGGAATAAGTCCCGAAGGGTGAAAGGCAAATACCAATAAAAAAATAAACAGATTATTTGCCTTTCATTATGCCGTAGTCTTTTGGCTTTTTTCAAGCGTTGGCCTGTGCCAGCCACCTACCTTTGCTGCACTTTTTATTTTTATTTTTTTCAGGTTCATTCTTTCTATTTCTATTCTTCTTTACAAAAAGGAAATCCGAATTGTATTTCTACAATGCTTATCAATCGCTATTAAATTTCAATTGGAACGGAGATGACTTTCGAGGGTCGGCTGGGGTAAACACTTCGCAGGAAAAAATAAAGCATACCGCTTTCAATCGTGTGGTGGGTCAAAAGCAAATGCAATGACTGAACGGAATGGAGCAAACCGGGTTGGTGGCTTGAAGTGGCATGAGCAGTTTGCTTAGAAGCGTTGGCGGCTTTTGTAACTTATCAAAACACAAAAGCCATCGTGTGGAAGGATAAGCAAACGCCATGACACGGAAAGCCTGTGTGATGGCTTTACGGAATGCAGAGAAGGAATTGCTTTTGCTGTGCGGTGCTGAGGTTGGTGAAATGAACGTAGGCGGAATGTAGTGAAGGATAGTGTAGAGAATGAAGCGAAGCGGAATGAACGGAACGCCTGAACGGAATGGAGATGAAGTGAATGAACCTACCGCAAGCACATGGCCATTAAACAAAGCATGCTTTATTTTTTGCTGCACCATTAAAAGGGTGGAGGGGTGTGTGGCTCTTGGGGGGTGCGGTGGCAAAAAGCACGGCTTCATCCCGTTTTTCACGGGATGCTATGGTGTTGGCTACTTAACATAATGGCGACTTATGTGACAGCCAATGCGGTGGGATGCTTGCATAAGCGATGGGTGGCTGTGCGAAGCGAACACATAAGACCGCATTATGTTTAAGTATGCTTCCGCCAATTTTTATACTGGCATAAGCGAAACGGTGGTGGTGGTTGGAGTGCAGCGTCTTTTTGTTGCTATGCTTGGGTTGGCTTGGCTCTTTGGCTGTGTAGCGAAGCGGAACAGGCAATGTGCCAAAAGCATGGGGAGCATAGCCACAAAAAGTATGACAGTTAAAAATGGCGGCAACACCATAGATGCAGTGGAAGGGTTGGCTTTGTGGGTTAGCCACTGCATAAGCCGTGCTTGTGGGCTGGCTGGGGGGCTTCAAAAGATTTGTGAGGTACGAACACCGCTTCCTTTTTCTTCAAGCCATTCCTTTACTATACAGGCGGTAATACAATTCTCCCCTCTGACTGCCTATTGTCAAAACCCCACTTGTCGAAGATTGCCGAAATAATTTCTCCACCGGTGGTATATCTATTTAAACAATCAAGAATAATTAATCAGCAAGTTGTCGAAGCATGTCGAAAAGAATGAATAGTAAGGAGTATATAAATTAAAAGAAAGGAGGTATAAAAGGTTCTTTGAAAAACTAAAGTGTTGAAAATATTACCAATCACAGCCCAAACTGCCACGGCTGCAAAACAATAAGCTGGCGGTACAAACATCTAAATAAATAAAATGGGCAATCAATCATTAACACCAATTACCGATGCTGCCGAAAAGCAGTTGGAACTGAGAAAACAGTTCATCAGTGATTACAGTAACCAACTTACTGCTTTCTTCACTGATAAAATAAAATCAGCATTTGACACTGCTACCCAGGAACTTGAAATTAAACACAAGGAACTGATGCAACAGTCACAGGAAATGCTTCAGACTCAAAATGCAATTATCATTAACCCGGACGAGCCAACCGGTAAACAAACGGGTACCGAACAAAATGGAACCGAATAACACAAACACAAGTATTGTCACTCAAAATGTCAACGAAGCCAAGTCCGAATTGGAAACACTTGGTTCAGGTTTGCAGGGACAAACCGCTATTGAAGAACACCGTAAAGGGCAACTGATGCAACACATGAAAGACCTGAAAGAAAATAATCAGGGCTGGCTTAACCGCCTGATGTTGCCAAAAGAAGACAAGGCATTGTTAAGAGCATACGGTGAAAAGCAATTAGAAGCTGCACAAATCGTATTGGGCAACCAAAACAAGGCTTTAGCTGCTATCTGTGAAGGCCAGGTATCCTTTATCCGGGAAGTGGTGAATACCTTATTACAAACCGGCCGGTCTGGTTTGAAAGGTGCAGCCGCAACCATTTATAAGGAGAATGCACTGGCAATGCAGGCAACCCTTACCAGGATTTCAAGTGAGTTCTATACCCTGGTGGAAAACAAGTACAGGGATGCTGAGAAACGCTTACCATTTGTGCAAAAGCAAATGATGCAGGAAATAGAATTAATGATGCGTAAATGGTCGGAAGACACTGTTTCACTTCAAAATGATTTTAGCACCATACTACAGGAGAAGGTTTAAACGAATTACTCCCTGCTCCGTTTCGGAGCAGGGAGATTTATCAAACACTAAAAATTAACTGACATGATACATAATAGATCACATCCGAAATTTCTGCCACTTGTGGCACAGGTACTGAGACCTGTAAAGAAATATTACTTCCAGTGTACTGAGGAAACTCAGAGGGCCATAAAAAACCTGTCATTGGTATTATTGTTCACCGTTACGGTATGCGGTGCTGTATTTGCAGCCAGCATTTGCAAATTTTGCTTAGGAGGCGACTATCACCTGTTTATACCGGTGTTTGCAGTAACTGCCTTCTTCTATTACTTAATTGATAAACCCATCATATTTAGTGACATCAAGCCACATCATAAAATGATAAAATGGGTAAGAATTTTCATTGCATTGATACTTGGTTTATTCAATAGCTTCTTAATTGATTCCTTCTATTTTAAAGATGACATAACCGCTGCAAGGAATATTGAAATAAAGGAAAAGGAAATGGTTATAAGAGCTGACTTTACCACAAAAGATTCATTGCTCAATGTTCAAAAGTTAGCCTTCATTCAACAGGTAGATAATGCAAATACCGGGCTTTCGGGAAAACGAGATTCTTTGAACCGGGAGGCTGATGGTAGCGGAGGTAGTGGAAACGCTGGGATGAAAGACATCTGGAAAAGTAAGTATGCAATGTACCAGGCCGACAGCATAGAAGTGGCCAAGCAAAATGGGGTAAAGCAAAGCGAAATTGGGATGCTGGACACTGCCCTTGCAGCAAACGCCACTTTGATGCAAGCACAAATAGCAGACTTGCCTAATCAAACCAGTACAGGAATTAATAAGAGCATGGAATTGTTGCACAAAGTGATCTGGCTGGATGGAAATTTTACCAATATCCTGATGAGCATTTTGATACTCATCATCAGTATGATATTTGAGCTTGCACCACTTATCAGCAAAAGTTTCTATGATATATCAGAATATTTTGAAAAGTGCATGAATCAAAAAGATGTGAAAGATAAAGAGGCCATTATGGTAAAGAATAAGGAACTGAATATTGTGGGTAGAAGGGTTGTATTGGAGCAAAAAAGAGAGGAAACAAAGATGACCAGGGAAAATGCTGAAAGCAGCTTGCTTGAAACGGTTGAATACAACAAGGACATCCTTGCACACACCACCGCAGAACTTAACCGGCTGGAAGCTATGGATGCAAAGATGAAAAAACGCTATCCTCAGTACTATGAAACCCACATCAAACCAGTCTTGGAAAGGTCTTATTTAAACCTGCACAATGCAGCCAAATCCGCCATTTCACAAACATAAAATCGTAGCAGCATGAAAAAGATTTATATACATCTTACAACAGCCGCACTGATATCATTGCTATTTGCTACCTGTAATTACGGACCTGCTTTTACAAAGGAACAATATATCAACAAGTTTGAAGCCTTTATATCTACTACCGAAAGCAATTATATGACCTATGATACTGACGGCTGGAAGAAAGCCAATGTACAATTTAAAGATCTCAGCGAAACTGACTATAACCGTTTTGAAAAAGAAATGTCCACTGAAGAAAGGTTAAAGATTGACAGATTAATAGGCCGGTATTATTCATTCGTAGCAAAGTACCAGGCTGCACAGGTACAAGAAAAACTGAAACGAATTTACAATCAGGCCGAAGGCTTTATTGATAATCTCTCAAAATAATTATTGCATAACGTGAAAGCAACGCTGACAAATAGAAGCTCAATTAACCCGGTGAAGGGATGGTTATTTTTTCTTCCCATTTATGTTTTGCTGGTTGGAATTGCGTACCACGTTTCTGGTACTATTTTTATTAAAACTGTTGACGCTGATAAATATTTCGGGATCAGCTTCAGCAAAGAACAAATTTTTAATCAGTTGCTTTTCTACCACCTAAGTATAGCAATTGGAGTATTAGCTTTTGTTCATTTAATAAGTGCCGTTACCGGCAGCAGGTTTACAATTGGCCGGTATTTACTGGCCGGGCTACTGGTGGCAGCTTTAATCCTATTTATATTAGGTGTAAATCTTCCTCTTATCAGTACTACGAAATTTTACTTTATCAAAGAAAATTTTTCTTTAATTGATGTATTGGAAAACCTGAAAGAAAAAAATGAAATGCTGTTATATTGGGCGATGTTGATTTTTACTTTTATTGTTCCCATATTGAAAATGGGAGGTTTATCATTTGAGGTATTTTTCTCTAAAAGCAACAACAGTAAAAACCGTATAATAAGTTTACTTTCAAAATGGGCAATGGTTGATGTTTTGGTGCTGGCCGTTCTGATTGCCTCCATGAAGTCAGGAAGTGGGTTATTAGAAATGACTTCCAGTAATGGGTTAATCTATTTTGCTGCTTCAGTAATTATATCGCTAATCATTTCCACCTTATTGCAGTACTCCTCATTTCTTAGGCCGCAAGTTTGATTTACTCAATGATACTTACCTGGCTCATAGTTGGCAAGAAACTGACCGTTAAGTTCACAAACCCTTTCGATTAAATCTGGGGGGAAATATTCAACCTCAATTTTCGAATTAATTCTATAAACTCTTTTATCCTGGCTATTCTCTATTAATGGATAGCCCTTTACTACAAAATCCTCCTCAAGCAATTTTTGTGACCTTATATCTTTTTCGATTTCTTCCTTTGATTTTTCGTTTGAAAAAAACAACCCATCCTTTAGATCAAATGTATAGCATCCAGTTTTTAATATTTCTTCCCCTTTCCTTGCTACTTTTGGGTTTGTATCGTAGCTGCCAATAAAAACTTTTGACAAATTTGCTTCCAAGCACCTTACGGCACATGGTACTTTCACATAAACATTGTCATGCTTACACGAACTATTGCAATTTTCATTCAAGCAATAGAATTTCCTTTTATTGCATGGCTCAAGAGTTACAAATAAAGTGCCCCCTTTAAGTCGTTCTTTATCCTCGACAGAATTTATTATTTCCGTAAGTAAAGTAAATTCACAGTGTTTCTGAAATGACCTTCTCTCCTTTTGCGGATTTTCACTCACTATTTGTCCTTTGTGGCAATAGCTTATTATATTGTTATGTTTATCGATAGCAACTGCACTAAGTATTGGTGTATTATTTTTATCTGATTTTTTAAAATATCCTTCGCTAATCTCCCTATCAAATACTTCAACACCCTTTTTAAGCAAGTTAATACACAGTTCCATAAATTGCCGGGGAGTAGCTGTCATTAAAATAGAATGTCTCCTTTTGAAATATTCGGTTGTTGTGGAGATACCATTCCATTGAGAATCGTTGTTAATTTCATTAATAAATTCTTGTGTTGGATTAAAACGTTTTGCATAGTCAGCAATCGTATGAACTCCATGATATTTAGCTACGTCCTTCAGCAAATAGTATCTGTTCATAATTTCTGTAGCCCTCATCCTTTTATTATCGCAGTCTTCGTCAACCTTGCTTTTCTTTTTTCCCTTGTTAGTTTTATCGGTTTTAAACCGAACTTTATCATATTCAGCAGCGTTCATCAATTTTTGTTCTCTTGAAAGTTTATCAAAAGCTATATTCGGTTTTGTGGGTTCATCCTCAGTATGTGTCTCGGCTTTTTGAAATACCTCTGTTTCAATATCCGAATTTACCTTTATGCTTTTCTCATCATTATCCTCTTTAGACTCAGTGTTTTTTTCAATGTAATCTGTTCTTATCGTTGTAGCTCTAAGTACATTTCGCTGAGTTTTACCTTTTTTATTTAGAATTATTTTCCCGGAATCATCTATGGCATCTTCTTTACCAAGTGAGGGGCTTTCTTCTACAAAATCTTTTGAAATGAATTTCGGAATACAAATTTCATTAAGAAAATACCCTTCAATACCTCTATCTCCATCAAATTTTTCTGTCCAATATTCCAGGGCATTAAACACAATATCTTCAATCCGTTCTACGCTATATTCTGTAAAGCTCTTTTTAACATGCTTCTTACCATCACCAATCATTTCATTAAATAAATCTCTATGCGTTGGACGGATGTGCTGCTCTGGAAAATTGCTCTCAAGAGTATTTATGCGTCTTACTATTTCTGTCCGCCATGTTACAGAATGCTTTGGTTTTTGCGTATCAAGGTAGTTCTGTACCTTTTGTTCTAAAGTTTCATTTGCCATATCACTTTAACTATTTTAACCAAGGTGGAAGTAAAGACTCTTCCTCATTAAAGAATGATTTCAAAATAATTTTCTCCCCAGGACTTATCCATGTCGAAAAATCGAAAAATGATTTATTTCTTTTTGGTTGAGGCTCAGTTTTATCCAGGTAACTTCTAATAAGCGATTGGCAAAACTTATCTAAAACTGCTCTAACATCTGATCCATTTTCAAAATGCATTGGAATACGCAAGCCGTCTGCTTCATTTGTATTAACAACCGGGTTAAGCAAGTAGTAAATTTCATGTTCATCCAATTCCCGATACTGAGACTTCTTATTACTTATTTTATAGAGTTTGGACAGTTTGATTGACGTATCAGTAATTAAATACAATATTGCCAATCTTATAATTTGAGGGTTTTGAGAATCTTTGTAGTTTAAAATGGATTTCTCCTTTTCACTTGCAATTTTTTGGTCTCTTACCGAAAATTTGATGAGTAAATCCTTAAGGTTGTTTTGTTCCCTTTGCTCCAGTGAGCCATTTCGGCTGGTAAATTCAGACAGGTCAATTCTGTCCTCAAAATCTGCTGAATAATCACTAAATAATGTATCTGCAATCTCCTTTGCCTTAACAATTTCTTTTATGCCTAATCCTACATTGGCAAGCTGAATAACAGCGTCAACGACTTTATGAAGGAAAATATCAATCTCAACATCTCGTTCAGTAACAAGTGAATCTCCGACCACTTCTTTTTGTGAATCTGTCGGTTGGGCTCCTTTAAAAGGATTTGCATTGACAAAGAGATAGTCGAGATTTATTGATTTATCGCCATAAATTGTATTAAGGCTGAGAGTCTCAATACCTCTTTTAACTTTCCCCTCCCTTACCAAATATCCACCATTCAAAAGTTCGTATAAATGTGAGGGATTAATCGTAATTCTGTTTTGCTTTATTTGAGTTAATATCTTCTCCTGATACAAAGGCATACTGAAATCAATTATTTCGTGCCATTTCTTATTTGCTTTACCTTTCCATTTCATTACTTTATCGTAGTATTCATTGACAACCCATTCAAAAACGTGTGCATCCTTCCCATCAAGTTTATCCTTAAAAAATGTTATGGGAATACCAATGCAAGGGTAATCCTGAGCAAATATCTCCAGTATTAATGTACTTAAAAATAAACCAAGAGTATCCTGATCTCTCGGAATAGAATGGCTGATATTCCTCTCTTCTAAATGTACAGGCTTGTCCTCATCCTTTAAAAAATTCTGCATCCCAATATTTGGGTTTATGTATTCCAAAATATCAGCAGAAAGATTTATATCATCGTTCATTCCCTGGGTTAAAGAATAGTCAAACACTACTATATCAGGAATAAATCCTTTTTTAGACAAAGTAATCTTGTCAAATGTTCGAGATATTGTTTTTGTTAATTCAAGATAGTTTTTTATGTCTTTAGGTGATTTAAGCCATTTAACTTCAAATGCATCGCCAACAATTTCCATACGTCTATTGAGATCGGGGTCATCATCACTTCCATCGGGGCTGTCATTCCAAACATAAGGCATTAATTTTTCGCTATCAGAATGACCCTGAAATAAGCCAAACCGGCCCACTTCGTTTCTAAGCTCTGGATTATCATCAATCAGTAGTATTTTCAATTTATTGCTCATTAGTTAGATGGTTAAAGTGTAGCTGCAATTCAAAGGTTCCTTTTTCGCCTATACATGTCCTTCTATAAAGTATTTTTCCCAATTTATACTGTTTCAAAAAAAGATGATAATATAAAATTGCTCCTTTAAATTCTGTTGTTGAAACTTCCAAAAAATCTGACATACTTGTTTCATTAATTGAACACTTATAAGGATTTTTAAAGATTAAGCCAGTTAATATAGAAACTTCAAACAATTCCGTGATTTCTAATTGCCCTGATTGGCGCTTATCGTAATTTAAAAATGCTTCCAAAATAATGTTTTCATAAAATTCCTTGGCTGGGCTTTTATCGCCTGGTAGGAATTTTAGAACGCTTAATGTACTTGAAATACTATTTATTGGAGTAATCCCTAAAAGAGTTTGAATTTTCTGAACAATTCCATGCAAATTGATTGGATTTACCGTACTAAACCGTTCGTCTGAAGCAAGAAATTGGTGAGGCGTTAAGTTATCATTTATAGCATTTCTCTTTGCAAGTAGGTCAACAATTTTTGTCACACCTAACATCCCATTATTCGCATCATGTATTTTCGTCCTACTTTTAAGTAATAATTCATATTGACTACTGATCTTACAAGTTTCTGGCAACATCTTAATATCATTGCTAATGTTAGAGACCGCCCTATTCATCACACCGAGCCAATTACCATAGAAATGGGCTGAACTGTATGAAGCAATGCTTAACTCTCTTTTTTTGTTTTCAGTTTCCTTCTGATTCACAAAATCTATTAATATTTCAGATGCTTCGTATAGAATAATTTCTTTGTTAAGATTGTCATACTCCAAATATGGTTTCCAAAACTTATTTTTTAGTGTTCCAGTTTGGGTAAATTCAACCTTATTTAAAAAAAAGGCATCTGTTGGAACTCCTTGTTTTAATCCAAGCACAGGTATTGGGAAGGGGAAAAAACAACTAAGCTGTTGAAGTTGCAGGTTGGCCTTTTGGATATAGCTCTCAGCATCAATTGAGCCGTTATAACTATTTTCGATTATATTCCCAATAATTTCAAAATATCTGCTTTTTGCCTTAATGCGTAACGAATTACCAACTTTAGAAATCAAATCCCGGTATATAAAATAATTATGGTCCCAAGCCTTATTTGAGTTTTCTTCCTTTTTTGATAATGTATAAAAAACAATCCAAGGACAGCCATTTAAGAATATCGGGATAAAATTGACTACACGTTCGTCAATACTATTTGTATTCGTTAAAGCAGCATATAAACCTTCTTCTTTTACCTGTCTTGCTATATCATCTGGGCTGGCAGCACAGTCCATCTCCTGGCCAGCTATTCCGCTATATTCAACAAATCCGGTGCAAAAAGATGTATCACTGATTGACCTTGCTGAATTACTCAGAGGGGTTTCCAATATGTTTGAATAATCCTCAGAGTTTGACCATTTGTTTATTGCTTCTTTTTGAGTTTTCGTTAATAATATCTGTGCGGAGTAATTAAAAACTTCACACCTTTTGACTGAGGAAGGATATGCAACTACAGCAAATAAATTAGGTATAAAATTATTGTCGCCTAATTTTACTCTTAACAAAAGAGAATCTGCGACATCAACAATACATTCCTCAATTAATTCTCTAACCTCATCCAAATAAGAATCTTTGTTTAAATCAAAATCTGTATTTACTAAACTGTTAATCGGTTGCCGATATTTATTTAAATGGTTACTATTAGCTGTTTTTACGAAATTGGAAATAACTGGAATTAATTGTTCGTATTCCTGTTTAATTGTTGCAATCAGTTCTTCAAATTGATTGTAGTTTGTATTTCCCAACTCTACAACATGCAATGTGAGTTTAGGCTGAGAATTAGAAAAGTTGAATTTCATTGCATATAATGAGGTGTTCTCACTCAAATTAATAGCCCTTTCTGGATGCTCATTAACGAACTTGATAATGCTTGTATCAAGGTCATTTTCAAAATACGGGTCTTGAAATGTGTGAAACAAAAGTTTGCGTTCGTGATTGCTTATATCAAAAAATGAGAGAATTATCCTATCCTGAATAAGGCTTTTTAAATTATCAAAAAAAGGTATAAAATCAACAGTAGCGGCAGGAAATAAATTCCAGCTTGCAAAAATGCTGTTTGCAATATCTGCAACATGCTTATTCTTATTATCGCTTTTAATCAGCTCCATTATTGTATTATTTGCCCCTGGTTAAGTTTAATAACCCTGTTACCGTTTATATTGGCGGAAACTTGGTCATGAGTAACATATAAAATTGTTTTCCCGGATTTATGCATCTCATCGATTATCGAACGTGCAATAGAAGTATTGTCGGGGTCTAAAGATGCAAGAGGCTCATCCAAAAGCAAAACTTCCGGGGCTCTCATTTTTGCAATAAGCAAAGTTAAAATCTGCCTTTGTCCGCCTGATAAAAACTGAACTAAGTGGTCTTTATGGGAAAGTAGGGAAACCTCATTAAGCAATTCACTATACACTTTCGTAGCCTCGTTGTGAGATTTACCGGGGAAGTCGGTTGCAATTAAATTTTCCCATACCGTAAGCTGAGGTATCGAGCCAAGTAGAGGGTTTTGATTCACATAAAACAAGGTAGTCGTTAGTTCCTTCATCGTCATATCATTAACCGATTTGGAATTAATTTCAACCTCGCCAGCATCGTGCTCCAATTGTTTTGAAATTGCCTTTAGCATGGTTGTCTTTCCTGAACCATTGGGACCCATAATGGAGATCCATTCACCTTTATAAATATCTAATGATACTTTATTTAATGCCAGAACTGTTGTACCAAATTTTTCAAAGGATACAGTTACATTGTTTAGTGATATATATTTATTGTAGCTCAATGCTTCCATTTTTATTATTGCGTTTCCAAAAGAATAATCCTACTACAATCAGAGCAGTAATTAAATTCAAGTCTGTTGGTTCTATGTTGAATTTTAATGCTACTGCCCAAATGATTTGATATGCTATACTCCCAATGACTGAAGCCAATAAAACGTAGGTAAGTTTATTCAGACTTTTCACAGGAACAATCTTTTCTCCAATTGTGAGTGAAGCCAGGGAAACTATAAGCATACCCTGCATATAGCCAATATCCGCATAGGATGATTTTAAACTGAATAATGTACCTGAAAAAGCTGCAAGGATATTAGTAAAAAAAAGGCCAATGATAAGAGACCTTGACGAATTAAGACCAATTGATTTTGCCAGTTCAGTATTTAAACATGCTGCCCTTAACCTTATACCATACCTCGATTTCAGGAATACATATGCAACAAATAAAATAAACGCTGAAAAAATCAGCAATAAAAAAACAGTTCCAAAGCTAAAAGCATTTAATGAATCGTACTTACCTGCAAAATCAAAAAAAGTGGTTCTTTGCCCAAAACTGATATTCCCTCCTTTCATAATCCGAATGAGGACAGAATAAAGAGCCGTTACTACAATTATCCCAGATAGAAATTTATTTATTCGGAGTTTTGTATGTAATAAAGCAGTAGCAACTCCTGCCAATCCTCCGCAAAACATGCTAATAAATACTGCAAAAACAACAGGATAATCATTTCTTACCATAGTAGCACTGATTGCTGCACCCAAAGCGAATGAACCATCAATAGTTAAATCAGGAAAATTCAAGAGCCTAAAGGAAATGCCTAATGAGGCTACAATACTTGTAAGTAGCAAGCCCATTATCAATCCTGTATCTATGATATTGACAATATGCATTATTCTATTGTGTTGAATTTTTTCACCGCTTTATTTACAAGTGAATCAGGAAGAGCAACTCCCATTAATTCAGCAGCTTTTAAGTTTATTACCAAATCACCTTTTGTACTAACAAAAACAGGAAGGTTTCGCTCTCCATTTAACATCCTTACACACAAGTTTCCAGTTTCTTTTCCAAGTTCATCATAATTTATAGAATATGATGCTATTGCACCTTTCATGATACTTCCTTCATCACCTGCGTAGAGTGGCTTTTTATTCTTTATTGCAATATTTACGATAGCCGATAAACCACCGGTCACAGTATTATCACTTGAAACAAGTATAACATCACACTCATTTACGATTGCTTGGGCCGCCTGTTGAATTTCGATTGTTTTAGATACAGTTTTTTTAACTAATTCAAACCCGTATTTAGGTGCATAAATTTCAATGTATTTCATTGCAAACATTGATGGACCCTCGGCAGGATTGTAGATTACGCCTATTTTTTTGGCTTGTGGATGAATTAGTCTTATAAGTTTAATTTGCTCTTCATAGGGCAATACATCTGCTGTCCCCGTGATATTAGTTACCGGTTTATCAAGTGAACTAATGATTCCGCTACCAACAGGGTCAGTAACTGCACCAAAGACCACCGGACATTTTGCATTTTTTACAAATTGCTGTGTAATAGGAGTTGAAATAGTAATAACCAGGTCAGGTTTTTCTGATAATACCTCATTCGTTATTGAAGGTATCAGGTTTGTTTGTCCATTGGCATTTTTGATAATGAGCCTTATGCTCTTTTTATCTTCAAAACCCGAATCTTTTAACGTTGAAATAATATTATCCTGAACAGCATCCAGAATAGGGTGCCTTTGTAGGTTAACAATTGCTACTACTTTCTTATCGTTATTGCATGACTGAAGTGCCATTATTGCAATAATCGAAATGATGATCAATTTTATCTTTTTCATACTATTTTGTTTTAAGCTAAATATTTTTTGTATTCAAATATTTCTATACCCGGTATTCTTTTGATTTCTGATAGCTGATTTTGTATTTGTAAAACCTTTTCAGGTTCTACCCGAAACTCAGATTCTCTTAATAAATCTTTATTAATCACACCTTCCGGAATACCACCTGTTCCATGAGCAAAATTTTCTCCCATCCATCCATATAAATTATTTTGCTTTGCCTCCCAGATTGTAAAGGTTTCATAAATATTTTCATTAAATCTTTTTTCAGCGACAGCATCGTAATAATGTTTTGTACCCGGATACACAACATGCAACTGAGGAAATACAGTTACATGCTTCTCTTTCTTCTTGGCCATAGTACCAACTTTTTGCAGCGATTCCATAGTTTGTTTGTGATGGCTGCCGTTGCTACCTGGAATACCTAATTGCAGATTGATATAACAATCCACATTCGAATTAAGCATATTAGGAACAACCACATCAAAAAGCAATTCAAGATAGCGGTCAGGATTTTTTGTTTTACCTAAATAAATAAGATGCTCATAGTTTAATGCCTCAACTCCTAAGTAGGCGGCATAGCATCCTGCCTTTTCCATTGCGTTAATGATTTCAGGGCTTTTAAGAGATTCAACCCTTGTTTGACAATCCCATTTAAAGGGAGATGTTTCTTTTTGCAATGCTTCTAATTCCTTACACAATTCAAATGTTCGTGTAGGGGAATGAGCAAAAAAGTTATCTTCTATGGCAATTGTATTGAAGCCAAGCTGTAAGAGTTTATTTATATCCTCCTTAACTTTGTGGACACTTTTAGCTCTCATTTTCTGATTTGCCACTGCACAGAAAGAACATTTTAAAGGACAGCCTCTTGCAGAAACATAAGTGATAGTATCAAACTTACCCGGATGGCCGTAAAGCTCAGTTTCTTTGTAGCTTAATGAGATTAAATCCAAATCTGCTTCTGATAAAAACGGAGCTATTTTGTTTCTTACAATTTTATCATCTTTTAAGTAAACTAAGTTTGAGGCATTTTCAATCGTTGGAAAGTTTTTAATAAACTCATAGATGGCTATTTCACCTTCTCCTGTAATAACATAATCAACTACTCCCTGATGACTGCGAAGAATATTTTCAGGGTCTGCACTTGCATGATGGCCGCCAAAAATAACTGTACACTTAGTATTGGAACGCTTGAAATTCTTTGCTACATATAAAGCCGATTGGTAACTGGCTGTTGTGGTTGTAACACCAACAATCAGGTTTTCAATGTTGGCATAGTCCAAACTATGAATTTTCACCTCATCAGCACCGAAAAGACTATAATCCAATATTTCAATATCAGTATCTATCTCGTTTTGTTTTAGAGCAAGATACTCAGCCAATGACACAATGCCTGTTGCAAAGCCTTTTAAAAGACCTTTTTGGGGTGGTATAATTAACAGTAGCCGCTTTCTTGCCATTTAATAAGTTGTTTGAATACATATACTCTCTGTGAAGAAACTATTTCGACAAGTTTCGACAAGTTTGTATTGTTCAGCTTTAAAATTAGAAATATCATTGATTTACAGCGTTTTAAGTGTTTCGTGTGTTATTTTCATGATCTCTTATATGTTCTAATATTATGATAACCGTTGTTTTATTCTTCAACTAAATGCAATTGGTCTGGGTTTATCAGTCCAATGGAAGCTAATTAATTTACAATCAACTAATTTTTGGGTAGTATCATCATCAAGTACAACAGAATAAGGACTTACTGTATAATCTAATCCGGATTTTTCGCAAAGCATCTTTTTCAAAATCATCGTTGGAGCAATAAAAAGTTGTCCTTCCTTAACTGTTTTTGCTAAATCATCTTTGTCTTTATCGAAATCAAGTTCACAATTAAAAAGATCCTTTTTATCAGGGAAATTTAAAACAGCATCCCTTTGTACCAATCTTCTTTTCATATACAATATTCCATCATCATATATAATCTCTGATAGCACAGGACAGGGTGTTTCCCTTCCATTAGCTTTTATATAAACTGCTTGTTTTTCAAGCCAAACTTTGAATTGTTCTCTTTCCACTGGAATATCATCATACGAATTGAACCACAATTCTAAATCACTTACATGCCCCATAACACTCATGCAAACTTCCTTCTCATCCATGTTCCAGGCTAAGGATATTGAAAGAACTTCTTTTTTGCTGGTCATTACCAATCTCTGTAAAAGGAGCTTAATCCCGTTGATTGTTTCTTTAAGATGTTTCTGACAATTTTCATCTGAGTGAAATATGCATGGAATATTTGAATAATAATCCTCAGGAATTAGGAATAAGCAATCATCCGGTAAAACTAAATCTGCTCCGATTCTCGACAGTGCCTTTTTCAATTCAATGGTAAAATATTCAATTGCTTTATGTGTACCATCTTCTAAAGTCAATTCATCATGCGAAGAAACAAATCTTGGATGAGGCTGCTCTTCAACTCTTGCCGAGTAAGAAATGTAAAGCCTTACACCATCATCCTTATTTATAGAGTAAGGCAAATACTTTTCAAATGGCGTTAAAGTTTCAGATTCCAAAACTGATTGGATTCCAGGCTTTGGTAATCCAAAATATTCATAAATCTGAGGATTCCCTTGTAAATAATTCGTGACTAAACTTTTCCAATTTGATAATGGCAGATTTCCATCTATTCTAAAGAGCTTGGTGTATTCACTCCTTCTGCCCATCTCCGTCATTTTTTTATCTATCCTGTCCAGCATCAATTCCGTAGAATAAGCTCTGATTGCTCCATCAAAATGGTCAAACCCATTCTTATTCTTATCAAATATTGAATGTACATAACGACAAGCATAAGTGTCAGCAAGAGTTGGAGCAGGCTGAGTTTTTACTTCTTCTAATTCTAAAGTGTACAAATTGTCTTCATTCTTCCATACAAATTCAGTACGGTCAATATTGTAGTACAGCTTTTCAAATTCTTCACTACCATATTGTGTTAAGCCGGGATGTATAGCTGTTATGTCGTCATCGTATTTGGGACCCCACCAAAATTCAAATTCGTGTGATGGAACAAATGAAGGTGCGAATCCCAAATAATTTGGCTCTATTTTTATTTTCAGTGTAATACCCTTATGACCATTTAATGAAACCAATTCATCCAGAAATATCCAATGGAAATTATTGTAGATTGATAAAGACTTACGAAAAAATGGATGAGCTATGATGCAAAGGTCTGAGCCTTTCTTTTTAAATATTCCTTGAGTTAGATAATCAAATTCGGCTAACAAATAATCAAGGTTGACCAATCCATCTTTGTCATTTGTTATATGTTCTGACAACTTCGGAAATGCTTTATAAACAATATCATCGTAACCATATAGTACTACACCGCTGGAAAACCAATTACCCTGGCCTTCGTTGTAAAGACCGTTTAAAGTAACTTTAAACCTTTCTGCATAAGGATCAATTTCCCTGTTCCATAAATTCGTAAAAAATGCTTTCCGAGCTACTTCAATTTTAGCAATATCAGCATCATTATCAGCAATTAAAAAATAGCCGATAGACAATACCTTAGTGGGCTCAAAGTAGAGCCCCTTTGCATATGACCACCCTACGGGTCTATGAATATCATGAGAAAGATTAGAGGGAACACCATAGACTGATGCTTGCCAAATTGCATCTTCAAGTGCTGATATAGCAAAGCGTTTTCCATCTTTACTAATCTGGTCAGAACAAAATATCGAAAAGTGTTTATCCATAGCTATTTATCCAATTTGAAATATTTTTTTAAAATAGTTTGACACCTCTTCCGAAATCGTTGTAAAGTGAAGTATGTCTTTGTCTGCAATAAGCAATGTGCAAAGCCTGGCTCTGGAAGTAGCTACGTTAAACCTGTTTATTTGTAATGCAAACGGTATGCTTTCAGTTGGTATGAAGAAAATACAAAAGTCTGTTGTTAAGCCTTGTATTCTGTCTATCGTTTCTACCAATACCTCTTCCGTATTTGAGCATTTAGAAAAAACCTCTTTTTGTAGAAAACGAATTGTATCCCTGTTAAATGCCAAAACAGCGATTTCAGCTTTTGTATTATATTGCTTTAACTCATTGACCAATTCAACAATAAATTTAGAGCACTCGCCTGAAGGTATTCGACCATCTGGTAACTCAAACATCTTCAATGAAGTACCCCCATTATTTTGGAATGTATTTTTTAACAATGGAAACTGACTGAAGTTCAATGGGAGCTCGGCATCTGATTTGCTCTTTAACATCCCAGAGTAAAACGAGTTAGTTGCATCAACACTGTTTTGTGTTAGCCGGTATGAATCGGTAAGTATGTATTGCTTTGTATTTGGCAAATAATAACTAATCGCTTTTAGGCCGCAAACCATCCAGTGGTAATTGTTAATGTCCTCAGGTGCATATTCTTTATGAAAAATAGGTTCAAGCTGTTTTATGTCGCCTATGATTATGCATTTCTTGCCCAGCTTTCTCGCTAATGCAATCGTTGATAAAAACGCCTGACTGGCTTCTTCGATAATTATGTAATCAAAATGATCATCAACCATTGCCTTTGAAGCAATCTGAGACATTATGTAGTAGGTTGACAATAACATTTGAGGCTTCTGCTGACTAAGGCTTTTAAAAGCCTTTATACCTCTTATTTTCTTGTTCTTAGATTCATCGGCAGTCAGAGCTGATTTAAATATTTTTCCTTCTGCTAATCCTGTTTTCAGATGCTCTTTTTCCGCTAATTCAACTAAAGCCCTGTTGGTTAGTGCAGTTACTAATATTCGATAATCTGTTTTTAGAAAGGCACTACAAAGTTGTGCCATAAGATACGTTTTACCTGTGCCGGGTGGACCTTGAATGATGATTATTTCATTTTGAATTAAATCTGTTTGAATGTTTGTTACAATATCTTCATTGACAACTAATGGTATAGGGTTCCATTTTACTTCATTAATATCTAATGATAATATCTCATTTGAATTTGCAGGTGTTTCCTTTAAGAAATTTAGAAGATTCAATAGATAATTTAGTGGCGGGTCGGTTGGTGCTAAAAACACCAATGCATCCTTCTGATATTTTTCGACATCTTCAACCTTTACACCGGACAAACCAACAATGGAGTGATCCTTTTCATAAGTGAAGAAAACCGTTTTAGATTCAAATTGTGCAGTAACTTTTGTTCTTAAATCCTTGTAGGTTAAACCGCCCCAATTTCGCACCGCATCGTTCTGAATCTCGGAAACGAAACACTGAAAGTGTTCGTTTTTCCTTGGAGGTAAACATATCTTATGATCGAACTTAACAATCAGATTCCCCCTTGCTTCGTCAAAACCCTGGTAACGGCATAAGTAAAGTTGACCATCAACAAACATTTTAGCAGCTTGTTTCCTAAGTAACTTTTCAAACTCATTTGTTTGATAGGTTAATTCATCCTGAATAAGATTTATGTGTTTGTTACTATTGATAATCATCTTCAGGGTTTAGCAGTTTAAATATGTCATTTGATTTCTCTCTGGAATTATCCCTATCAATCACAAGCAGGTGTTTATTTGCATCTCGATTATGTTCGCAGAAATCAAATAAATCGTCCATAGTTTTTTCATATTGATAAGCAAGCAAATGACTTGTGTTCAGACTCAATATTTCTTCGGCTGTTTGGTATATTTTTATTGGTGTCTTTGAGCCAAAATCCAATGCCATTTTAAACCCTTCATCTCGCATTCGTAAGATTTCATTCGTATGTATATACGCAAATGAGCCTCTTGCACTATGTACAAAATACTTTTCGTTTCCGTTTATCAACTGGTTAAAGTCCTTGTCTGCTGTATCAAATTGAATTATTGTCGCCTTAGCTAACTTCAACTTCGCTATCAAATTGTATAATTTCTGCTTTTCTTTTGGGTGACTTTTAGAAAGTTCCAAAATGTTCTTCAATTCCGGAATGTGTTCAGCCCATTCAGTATTCTCTAACTCGGAGCTAATAAAGTTTTCAACTTCTTTTATGAAATCATATTCTGTTTCATCCTTATCCTTTTTAGGGCCAGTATCCTGATTATTATCTTTTGCTGAATTGTCTTCTTCATCTGAGCCAGCAAATTGAGCTGATGAATTAGCTTGGCTTGACTTGCTTGGGCGAATCGATTCTTTTAAGGAAATAACTTTTTCCTGAATAGAGGCGTAAATGGGTAAGGACTTAACCATTTCTAAACTGAGGCCGACTGATTCAAGATACTCGTTTACTTGATAATCAGAAAGCTCCAAGAGCAATTGGATTTCCTGTTCCAATCCATTACACTTTAAGAAAGATGCTAAATAATGTGATATATTAAATCGTTCAAGTGGATTTTGCCAACTATTTGTAAAATAAAATCCTTCGTCTGATAAATAATATTTTACGCTTGAACCTTTAATTTCAATATCTCCATAATTTAAAATCAAAAGAATCTCTTTACAAATGTAGAACTTGAAATTTTCAACACTTTTATATGCTTTGTTGAGATAATCTTCTTCGTCCTTAATCTTCATTCTTGAACGAAGTATTAATGACAGTGCTGGCAGAAACTCTAATATTTTGATTGATAGTTTTACATCTTCCTTTTCCTCTTTTACTTTATAATCACATTTGTCAACTATTGGAACCCCAAATAATGAAAATAACTTTTCTACTTTATCATCTACATTTACGTTCTTAGGAATTAATATGGACGGTATTTTATCATTATATTCATTAAAACCTTCAATTCGCAACCAAATTATTTCCGAGTTTTTTCTCGAAACAAAATCATTGCATAAGAATTTACTTTTTTTCGCCCAATCTTTGATTTCCTTTTCTTCCTGAATTGTTAATTCATTTAGACCATTAATAATTTCGTTATACAACAAACCTACTCTCCTAATATTGTCTCTTTTAATAAATCCTTTCTCATTCGTGTCGTTGTTGATTGAAGAGAGTATGTTTAGCATATCTGCTAATGTCAATTTTGATTTCAAGCCAATTAATTGTATCCACTCTTTAGAAAGAACTTTAGGAACCTGGATAATTGGAATGTACTCTCCACCCAATTCTATTATCTTATCCGAATTGGTAAAAACATCAGAAGCCAAAAGACAAGTTTTCTTATTTGTAGGAATACATTGCTTTGACTTGAGATGCCAGAATATAAATGAAGGGATGCAAACTCTATTACTTTCATAATGCCCCCAACGCATTAAGTCAATTGATTTAAGAACTGTTGAATTTAATTTATAAACCTTTGCTTCACGAGTGGGGCCATGACTATTATACATGGTCGAGTTGGGTTCAATTGAAAGGCTGTATTTTGAAATTAATCTCTCCCAAAATATTGAAGAAAATTTAAACTGAGTTGTTTTGGTTAGGAAAGAGAAATATGTAATATAAGCAGGATAGTTTTGAGGAAGGTTGGTATTTACCAAATGTGGATATGTGTGACCCTCTTTCCCATATGCAACGGCAGCAGTAAAAAACAGACCACCAAATTCATCATCGGTATTCTGTATTTTATAATTGGTTAATATATTTATATCATCTGCGACATCAATTGCAACAAATAGGGTTTTCCATTCATAAGCATTATACCTGCCAACATACTCTGCCGAAACAGTAGTAAGGCCATTGATATTTGAAGAAAAATCAATAACCGGGTTATAAGCAGCAGGTAGAAAACAATCCTTTGCTTTAGCCCAGCCATTATTTGATTTCAGTGGCAAATCTCTGAGCCCATTATAATGCACTTCCTCGATTTCCTTTGCAGCATGTAATTTTAAAATAAACTCGGAAACATCCCGGAAGTTGGCGTCATTAATACAAGAATCAATTTTGCCTATTATTTCCTTTTCCAAGTAAGCTATTTCAGAAGGCTCCTTAACACCAAATAATTTTAACCAATCAATAATATCTGAATCATCTGAAAAGGAATTATAAAGCTCTTGGTCTATTAATGTATTTTCTGACCCAAACTCAGTTACAAATGTTGTTACAGGGAAACAAACCAAAGGTATTTTTTCAAGGGTGTTTTCATTTGAAAAAATAAAAGTATTATTCCTGATAATGTAATTCCACTCACCACTAAAGTCATTTGTATCGAGCTGCTTTAAATACTTTAGTAAACTATAATTACAATCAATTTGATGGTTGGAAAGAAAAGGGACTGATTGAAGAAATATTTTTAAATCATTTTGAGAGAAAGTCTTTGCCCCAAAATGTTTCAACTTATCAGAACCGGTAAATACTTGTAAAATATTCTGTTCGGTAATTCTAAGTAAGCCGGAAGTAGAATTAATAAACTGGGTAATAAATTGTATTGGAATAATTTTCTTAGTTAATATTTCTACTTCGTCAATCATGATATCTGAAATCTTGACAAGCTGATTCTCGTTATTAAGAATGAAAGCCACTTTTTCAAACCCAATCTTCAAGCCTTCATTAAACCATTTTTTTAGTGGGTCTGTTTCCGGCAAATAGTCAGATAATAGAATTTTTAGGTAGTCCTTTTTGAAATCAACAGATGCTGCAAACTCAGCACAACATTTGATTAATTCCCAACCAATAACTTTAAAAAGCCATTTGTTCCATATTCGGTCCTTATGCAATTTTTCTCTACCCGCATCCACCAAGAAATTACTATTAACAAGAAACGGGAATCCAAATTCGCTTACAGATGTTGGAAGGTATGTGAAAATGCAGCTTTCGTTGCTGGGCAATAAACTTATGGACTTTAGATCGGCCTCTAATTTAAAAGCAAAGAATAATTCGGCACGAACCATTTCCTGCAACTTTTTTGGTGACTTAATATCCTCCTGTAGTTCCTTCTTAATATCTGGTGGAATAGGGTAACTACCTGTTCTTAAATACCAGTTGGAAATGTTATTGTCATTTTTAAAGAGTGAAAGTATGCCAGGAATATCATCATCAGATTCCTTTTTGATGCATAATTTATGAGTACCATGAACTAATGTAACCTTGTGTATTTTACGCAGGAATAAAAGGAATCGTGCATCTGAAAAAAGTTCATTAATGTCACGAGCCAATTCGCTTTCATCTCGTATTTTAATTGCTGTTTTTACAGTAAATTCTTCAGAATTTAATATCAGATCAACATCAGCATTATTTGTAGAATCAGATAATATTGGAATTAGCTGCCACGGGGATTTAAACTTTGTTTGATTGGTTTTTTCCCAGTTTTTCTGAATACCCCATCTTGGGTTCCATCCGTTTTGTAGTATGTGATTCCTATCAAATCTAAATAACAGGTCATTTGTTTTTACATATACCAATCCATCCTGCTGGCCAAAAACTGATTTGAAGCCAATACCTTTATATCCTGTTTTAGCTTCATCATCTCTCTTTGTTCCTCTTCCAATGCCACATAAACCCCTCAAATCTCTTTCGTCAAATGGTTTACCATTGTGCGACAAAACAACAAAGCCAGATTTTACTTCAATCATCAATTCTGATTGATCTACTACTGCCGCATCGTCTGCATTTTGAATTAACTCATAGATGAATCTTTTATTTTCTGAATAGATATCAATTGCCAAAGCCTCCACCGCCTCTGCAATGTCAATTACATTATACGGATTGTTTTGATTGAGCTTTTCATTATAAATATCATTAATGACAGAATCTAAACTTGAAATATCCTTTGACTCTTCATTACCATTTAAAGGTTGATTCTTTTCTAACCCATTTGTACTATTAAGTGAAATAACGCAATCTCTTTGAGTTACTAACAAGAAAGGATTTAATTGTATTCTCTTATCTAACGCTGCAAACTGAATTTTAAATTTGTATTTCCCTCCCGGTTTTAGCATTTTAAGAGGATTAGCCCATATCAAAATGCGTAAAGGAAATTTATCATCAGGATAATTCAACGGTTTACCATCAATAGTTGTGCAATTAGAAAAAAAACCTTGAGTGCCGTTTTTTGATGGAGCATATTTCCCAACTAATTCATCCTTATCTATATCAACACCCCAGTAATCTTTTAGGATTGCTTTATACTCTTGATTTGATTTCGATAGTTTTAATTGCATACTTATGATTGGGAATTAAGAATTTTTACAAAAACCACAGGCTCTCCTTGCCGTGGTCGGGTAGTTTGTCGTGGGTGAAGTATGGGAATATCTCGGCCACCATTTCGGGGTATTTGATGGTAACCGGCAGGTTCTGCTGGCTTACGCTTTTCCAATACATTCTGCTGAACTGATATACCTGGTCAATGAGTTGGTTTATCAATGCAGGGTCATCTAATAATTCTGCTTTGTCGCTGAAGAATGAAATCTTTACCGGGAAGTGGTGTTCCCTGTCTGTTGGTGCAGATGCTTCTTCGTAACGGGTGTTGTTGAATAGCAGGTATTCTTTCGCACCCACTTTTACAATGGTTCCGCTGTATGGCATCAGCTTTTGACTGCTGGTATCAAATGCCAATAGTTCTTTGCTCTCTGTTTTATTGATGGTTACTACAATTACCGGAATAGGTAAGCCCAACGCATGAAGGGTGTCAATGATGGGTTTGAGTTCCTTCTTACTAAGGTCTTTGTAGAAATGGATAATCAGCCTTGTGGCTTTGTAATTGGAGGCAATGAATTTCCCTACTGCTTCCCTGATTGAACCTGCAATGCTGTCTGTATCATTTGCACCGAAACAATCAAAGCCTTTGAAAATACCTTCGTTATTGAAACAGAATGCTGATCCAACATATTTTGATTTACGGGTAATGGAGTAGAAAGCACCTACGCCAACAATCAATTCATTCGTGGTATCTCTTTTTAGCCTCCAGGGAACACCGCCCAGCTTGGCTAAGATGGCTGTTTCAATGTTTGGCAGAAATAGATTGAATGCAGGTTTGGAAATGTTCTCCTTCCAAATTACTTGTGAAGTAATGCCTTCGTACAACAATGCTTCTTTCATGCGGTGGTAAATGCTGTTCCGCTTAGGGTCTTTCTCCCACTTAGGAACCGGACTGATGTAAACAGCGAAATATTTTGTATCGGGCAACCTGTCTTTATTCTTGATTGCTTTTTGAACTACTGAAACTGCATCATCAATATTATCAAATGAAATGCTGCCGTTCTCTTCTAATTCAAACGGCTGGCTGATGTACTCTTCCATTTTAGGAAAGGGGTACTGGCCGTTGTATCCATCTTTGAAATACTGCCAAATATTCTTTACTGCATGTTCCCTGTCGGGCTTATGATAAATGAAAAAGAACTTTACATTGCTTGGCTTGGGAACAGGCTTGTAAGGCTTCAATCTTTTTAAATCCCTCTTGGGTTCAACTCCTACACCATTGCCAAACTGCAATTCATTGGATGTGCCATTGATGCGTTGCACTGACAAACCGTTAGGTTTGAAAAATCCGTCCGCTGAAAGCGGCAGGATTGCTTTGAAAGCATCAGTATTGAGGTAATTAGTATAAAAGTCATTGAGCAGGGTGAAATATTTGGGATAACGGTTTTTGAAATCCGGCACATCGAAAGCAATATCGAAGTGAGGTTTTAATGTGTTGCTCGCTACCGGATAGTTTTTTTCATGGTTCAGCTTCTGTTCATCGGTGAGGTATTTCCATCTGTTCAATTCACCGTTGCAGTTTATCCAGTTGTAAAGCTCTGTTTTAAAATTGTGTATCTCGGCAATGCTTTTATTCAGTACTTTGGTTGTGCCATCAAATGATACAACCAGTTCGGGACCTTCGGTAACCCTGTTGTGCTGTACTTTCAGCGTAAACTGATTGTACACTTTAAATTTTGTGCTGCTTGCTTTTGTATTGTGAAACCAAACTTCAATTTCATTGGTGAAGTTCTTCCGCATGATGTCCGCAACTCCTTTAAAGTGAGTACGGATTAAATACCTGTAATAGTGCTGGGCAAAGTATTTACATTCTGTGAGGTTTACCGAAATGATAATGGCGTTTTCTTTTGCAGGTGCAAAATCAGTGTAGAGCCAGTTTCCATAATGCAGTTCGCTTTCATCAACCAATCCTTCAATTGCTCCGTTCAAATCGTCTTTGTGTATGGGGCAATAGCCATCCTGCTTTGCCGTGTAAAAGGCAAAGTCAGCCTCCTCAACGGGAGCTGTAAAAGGGATGATATTAAGTTGAATTTCTTGCCGCACTTTATTTCATTATTTATTAGTTAATATTAATGTAACATCAATAACCCTCTTTCGATGCCTTTAATATATTCCCATTCCGTAGTGTGAAACTGGTGTGCCACGGTGCTCAAATCAGGAATATTGTAAAAGGCAAAAATTGATTTATCAATGTTTTGAATATCTACTTGTTTTGTATGTTTTACTGTTGCATAGAGTTTCAGAATATCTGAAACCTGCTCTGCCGACAATTTTGATTTATTTATTTGATGGAAAGTGTTTGTGCCTGTTGGCTCAATGATTCCAAAGTCTGATAATGTTTTAAGGAATGCTCTTGTGGATCTTTTTACTATTTCAGTATCGCCATAAGCCTCAGTCATTTTCTTTGTTAGTGCTGTGGAACTAACTGATTGAGACGGGTCGAATATTTTAAAATACATCTGGGTGAAGTATTTCAGAATTTCGTAATCCAGAATAAACATTGCCAATAAAATGGGCTTCATGTACTCATAGTCCTTTTGCTTGCATAGGCTGATAAGAATATTGTTTTCTATAACACTTGTTTTTTCCTGAAAGCTGTAAATAAATGTCCGGAATAACACAGTACGTGTTTTTCTTCTTCCATCCTTACCAGTGAGTTCAACTGCTATCTGATTATAGGCAACATAATATTCCTCAGGCTTCTTGCCTGGCTCCACCATTTGTAAGGTTTTATATATCCATTCCGGTTTTAACGGTCTATCGTATCCTATCATTTCTGTAACTTAATATAGGGCACTACCATTTCTTCAACGGTAATGCCTCCGTGATTGATTTCTATTTGGTTGTTGTTTGCAAACATTGTTCTACCCTCAGGCAGTACAATAATCTTTCCTTCAACAAAAGGAATTTTAATTTTAGTGTGCTCAATTAAATCTGCTGATACTTCTGGAACTATAACAGCTCTTTTTGCAAAATTGTCAATAAGGTATTTATCCAGCTTTTGGCCGTTGCCAAAGGCAACAACTGAGCCGTGGTCTGAACATAAATAAACGGTGAAATCATTGCCCTGCAATGTTTGCAATGTTTGCATCACTTTTGAATTATTCAGGTAACCCTTTACAGCATCAAAGTATAATGACTTATTACTATGATTTGGCGGAAACTGTGCTGAATGCGAAAGGTCATCAAAGAAAGAATATAGAATACTGATACAGTCATATCCTAACAAGGTGTCCTCACTTATAATATCTGCATCAGTAAAATATTTAACTTCCTTCTCAGTAAAGTAATTCGCAAAAGCCTTTGCTTCATCTGCTCTTCCTGGCGATTTGATATTGTAAACATCTTGTGAGCCATGAAATATTGCGGACCGTGAAACTGATGTTACAGAAGGTAACATGGTGAATAAGGCAATATCAGTAAAGTTGAGATTGCTGGCTGATAAATATTCCTGTAAAAGATGCCATTCTGCAAAGCCCATGCAGTCAAAACAAATCAGTGCCGTTTTTTTATCGTTCTGACTTTTAATATTGGCTAAAATACGGTCGACTGATTTGGGATTTTTTACGGTTGATGCAAACGTAGCTTGCTGCATTCCATCGGAGGCAATAAACGAAGCTGCAAATGCGTCAATTTGCTTGATATAGTTTTCATACCGGGTGTCCTGATGGATAACCGACAGATACACTACTTTACCCCATAGCTTGCCTAATTGTAGAATGGTATCAAATTGCGGAACAGTTTGAAGTAACAAAGTGATTTGCTCAATCAAAGAACTAACTACCGATATGGCAGCATGAGATTTCGCAAATGACAAAAGACCTTCAATATTATACTTTGTAACTACCTGGTGGTAGTCTGTATCATAAACATAATTTAACAGATGGATTAGCGATTCGGCAGAAAGTGCTTTAAGAATACCTGCTATATCGCCATTCAATGGAATATCAGCATGTGTAAATTGCTTGTGCTGGAATTTATTTGTGATAAATGCAGGTACATCCTTAATATTAGTAAGGATTACCAATACTGGCATTGTACCGAATGCTGAAAGCATTTCAGGCACTTTATCCGTAACCAAATAGCTAACTGCCTTTTCATCCAGGAAGGACAAAAAAGAAGCAGAAGATAAAATACCTGTATGGTCTGATATGACCTTTGGTGTCTTATCTTCTAAGTTGAGCTTGGTATATGTGTATAGTTGCCACTGCATATTTTTACGAAAGACCTTCTACCATAATCTCAGCGGCTTCTACAAAGTCGTTGAGTTCTGAACTGTTTTCTAAAATAGTTTTATCTAATTTCTTAGCAATAGTTAAAATGTCATTAAAACGTTTTGCCTTATAACACATCTCAAAACCATAAGACAATGCTTCTTTTCTTACAATCTTTATTTTCCCCTTTTCTGTTTGTGATTTAATTAATAACCCTTCAAACTCTTTCAGCAAAACTTTTTCTCTTTTCTCGGTAATTTGATTGTGTTCTGGCTCTGATTTAGGTCTTCTATAAAAATCATTTTCATATATGAAGTTTTGATTTAACATTTCACGAAGCTCGGGTATGTTATCTCCTTGTATGTTGGCTAACTGATTAAATGCTATGGAAATATCAGAATACGACCTTGGTTCGGATAGAAAATTAAATAGCCAGACTAATGAAGATTTTTCATCAGTTACAAACAAGAATAAGCCACCTGATTTTACCTCATCTAAACCTTCCAATTTTAATCTTTTCTTGTATTCAAAATATGAATTGATTTGATTTGAAGTAAACCAAATTCCATCTTCCTCAATAAAACTTCTTTTAAGCAAATTATAAAATGACTTAGCATCATACTTAATTTCAAAACCCCTTTGGATATAAAATGCAAGCATTTTTGAATAAAGCATCTTCTCTGTTCTTTCGATTGATACCTTTATTGGTTGCATTGAAAGGAATTGCTCTACAAACTCTTCTTCCATGTTATTTCCCGCCTCCTTTAATATTCTTGATTCGAATCTACTTGAAGGCTTAAATGCCGAAATAGCCAAATCGCTTTTAACTGCACCGGATGCTGTCATTTGATTGTATGTGCCCTGCTGTTTATCTAAGATTGTCACTTGGGCAATAATGAAACCCGCTTTTGAAAGTGCTTCTTGTATTGTATTCCAAACAGAAGATTTAGAATTATGAAATTCTACCGTTATCCAACGTTTCGGTTTTAAAATCCGATAGTACTCTTTGAACGACAAATGCATTAACGCATAATAGTCTGAAATTTTTTTGCTTTGTACCGAATTGATTATGGCCTCTGAATGATTATTTGTATGCACTTTAAGCCAACTTTCCCAAATAAAATTTAATTCAGAATACATTAAATTGTCACCAAATGGAGGATCTGTAAATACATAGTCGATTGAATTTGCAGGTATTGTTTTTAAGTCAATTGCAGAACATACCTGAACGCAAACATTGTGCTCGGAAAAATTTTTTCTTCCGCTTATTGCTCTTACTATGTCGTCTAACTTACCTAATGCTAATTCAATAATATTTCTCTCTGCAAACAGGCTTGGAATAAACAAGGTGTTAGGCATCGCACCTGCTAAATTTATCTTTCCATCCTTCATCCCTATATTATGTAGTTTACTACCAGTTTTAGTTATAAATGATGTCAACAGAAAAATAATAAGAGACTTGTATTTAGAAGAATCTGCCTTATTAAAAATGGAACTAATTACCCATAAATTACGGGTAGTGAAATATTGATGAGTATGATAATATTTATGAGTTCTCTTTGGTTCAGATGTTTTTACACCATCAGGAATTACATCAGTAGGGAACCAGTAAGGTATAGAAGATGAATCAATAGTTTTAATCAAGTCTAAATCAATCTGATCCGGTTTCTTATTAAAAGCTTTATTATTTTTTTTATAATTTATCAATACTGGGACTTGCTTCGCTGTTTCAATTTCTTTTTGCAGTGCTTTATCCCAAACCTTAATAATAACTCTATTTGAAAGTGATTTATTGATGTCTGCATTGCAATGTGGACAAGCAAATGAGCCTGAAATATTGTTATCAATATTCGCAGTATCCCAAAAAACGTATTCTTGTTCACAATAATTACACTGCAACGCATCACTCCAAATCACATAGTTAATCACACAATCTGTACCATCAGTATGGTTGGTTTTATACAGCCATCCTAATTCTTGATTAACCTCGTCAAGTATTTTCTTTGCTTCATTATAAAAATCAATCGCACCAGTACTGGAATTTAAATTCTTACCAATAAAAGAACCAATGGGAGCCAAATCAGAAATAATTGCCTTTCGATTTGTAAACTGAGCTGCCACGCCTGCCATTCCAGAACCAGAAAATGCATCTAATATTAGGTCATTCTCTGAAGTATAATGCGTGATGTATTCGGCAATAGCTTTGTATGGAACCTTTGTATGATATGTGTGTGCCATATAGATTGGATCATTTTTCCCTTCACTCACATCCGTAACAAAAGGTTCACTATGATAACTATCTGAAGATTCATCGTATGGCTTACCATTCTTTAATACAAAATCTGTAATATATGGATTGGGGCAAGCTGTATAGTACGGTGGTTCTGATAAAGCTAAAATATCTTCATCTTTACCGATTGGGAATCCTTCAATGCTCTTTAACTCTTGCAGCCTTTGAGCCAAATCTTTTTTATAGTCCATTCTATTTTTTTAAATTCTGATTGGTTAATCAATTTTGAATCGTACTTCCTGCCCTTTGTTTTCCTTTTCCAGTTTCTCTTTCAAATTAAAAAATGCTTCGCTAAGTTGTGCAAGTGTTACCAATTCATCTTTTTTGAATAAGGCATTTATTACATCTTCCTTTTTTAGCTGAACAATTTTTATATCAACAAACAGTTTGTTAATGGCATCAATCAATTGCTGGTTTATGGTATCAGGTAATTTACCTGTCTTGACAATTCCTTCAATAGCCTTCTTCTGTTCTGCCGGTATTTTTACAATTGCTAATTGATCGGCTTTGTTCTTAACCTCGGCAATGGTTGTAGATGCATAGTCTTCATAAATTGCCTTTAGTGTAGCATCAATATTTTTCCCCTCAGTTGTAATACTTAAATAATTCCTCTCCACCTTCATGAAATTCGTTTGGGTATCAAATGGAATATCGTTTAAACTATCCACATCAACTGATTTTGCTCTCATTGCCAGGATGCCTGACCATAATGTGATTTTGCCATCAATTTTCTGCTTTACGTTACAATCTGCATTTGCCAAAATGCCAATCTTTTCAAACAATGGATTGCGGGTAAAACTTTCAAATGGTTTCCAGTCTACCTTATTGCCAATGGTGTTCTGTAAAGCAGGATAGTAAAATTCATTGATATACATTTTCTTAAAGGCATCAATCTTACCTGCAAGCGGAAAACGTTCCTTTAACTGTATGTATTTGCCAAAATCTTTGACAACATTAATTGTATCGTTGCTGAATTGTTTCAGCTTAACTTCTACTTGTGGGTCACTCAGGTACTTTTGATTTGCTTCTATAATATCCAAAGCATCTTTCATATACCGAATGCCATTGTGTGTTTTTTCATTGTACTCTGTAAGCGTAATTTTCAAATCCTCAATGGTGCTTAGTATATCCTTAATCTCGGTGAGCTTACCACTAAAACTCTCAATGGTATTGAACCTGGCATGGTTGGTAATGTCTAATGATGCCCAATCGATGCCTGTAACTTTTACAGCTTCCTTTTTAACACTGTCAAGGTTTATATAAAGCTCAGCCTTTGCTTCAACCTTGCTTATCTGAAGATTGATAGCCTTAATATCATCAGCAATTGCCCTGATTTTGTTTTTATACTCGAGGAAGCTCTCGTTACGGGTATTCTCCCGCAACATCTTAGCACCATTTAAACCGAGTGCATTGAGCAAATTGTTTGCAAAGTCATAAGACAAATCATCTTTCTTAATTGCATAAACAATGTTCTCAAACTGGGTAATGCTTTTGAATTTTTCCTTGATGTTTGAAATGTCAATTTCATCACCGCCTTTTCCTTTCAAAGCAATCTTACCCAAAGTGGTAAGTATTATCAAAAAGAAGTGAACTATTTCAGGCTCTAAACCATATGGAATTTTAGCAAGTGGAGTGTCAATTTCCTTTTCAATATCAACCACCTTACCAGCCTTAGCATTTATTGTGGTAAGAATGATTTGAGCTATTTTATTAGAAGCTACATCAGGATCACCATTGGCATTTAAAAGGCTTAAAGTGTTTAGGAAATTTTTACTCCGAAGCGATAATGACCTGAAATTACCATTTGTTACTTCATCACTAATTGTTGAAATGGTATTGGTAATGTTGTTTGAGGATAGGATTTCTGCATATTTAGGGTGCTCAGGAAACTCATCATTGAAGCATTTGTCAAATACTTTCTTCTTCAATTCTGAAACGATTTCAGAAAGGTTATTGAAGTCTTTTCCTAATTGCGATTTAATAGAAATTGCATCATCATTGAGCTTTGCTTCTGATAAATTCATCATCCACATTGCAATGCGGTACTTTATCCCCGGTACAACTACACCGGCCGGATTTCTGTATCCTTCAATGGTATCGGTTAATTTCTTGTTCATTGCCGACACCAAGATATTTTTACTTATTAATGATTTTATAGCAACGATACGTTTGATTACTTCGATACTTTCCTGGCTTCCAACTTTGATTTTAATATTCAGTTGGTTTTCGCTGTATTTCTTTGGTTCTTTTTTGCTGAATGGAGAAATAAGATTGATTACATAATCTGCCTTATCAAGGTTTTCAATTTCCTGTTCTTTACGTTGGAATACAACCAATCCTTTTCTGAATGATTTAACAGATACCCAAGTGCATTCATCCGAAAATACATTTGGTGTATTCTTGTAATGGTCTAAATCAAGTATTTCTTTAATCTGATCAAATAGTACTGCTTCCTGTTTATCTTCATCACCGCCAACTGCTACAATTTCATTATCAATTCTCTCTTCCGGGTCTTTGCCATCAATAGCAGGATCGAATTTGAAATAGTCATTACCTGTTGCATCGTCCTTAACTACTTTAATATAAAAACCATCTGTGGCTTCTCTGATTTTCTTAATAATCAAAGCAACTTGCATAAATGCTTCTAAGGCATTATTCTGTGGAATAATTAAAAGCTGTTCAGCCAATTCTTTTGCTGTTGCACCATTTTGGCCCTTGCTCCAAAGAGAATAAACGGCTAAGCCTTTGACTAATTTATAGGCATCACTTTGCAGCTTTTTGTCGAGGTTGGCTGCAATCTTTTGGTTTACTATACTTACTACTTTAACCAAGTCGTAAACTCCTTCAAGATTACGGTTATTGGGGTTATTGGCTAAAATATCATAGATGCGGTCGAATGTAAAAAAGTACGGAAACGGTTTGGCAATAACATACTTCAATTCGTTCTGTGCAAACTGGATGATACCCCGTTTTTCAAAATAAGGCAATTCATGAAATAGGTTTAGCAAGCCCGGTGTAAAAGGGAACAACTCAATATATTCTTCCTGCTTGTTTGCAACGTCTTCAATTTTATCAATGAAGGGTTTTAGCTTTTGTTCGATCTCAATGTGTTGTTGTTTGGTCTTAGAAACAATACGTTGTGCTATAACTTGCTTTACTGCCTCTCTGCGGATAATGATATTCTGGAATCGTTCACTGATACGAGCTTCATCACCTGCAATATCGCTGAGTTTAGGACTTGAATAAATGTCCTCCTGCATAGAAATAGCCAAAAGCATATCTTGATCCTGGCAAACCTGTGCAACAACTCTTAGGAATTGAAAATCTCTTTTTATTTGAAATGACTGTTTTGCTTGTAAGAAGTCAGAAACTTCATCCACAATTACCATCAAACCCTTTGAAGGGTCTTTTGCTTTTAGTGTTTCAATTATCTCAGCTAAATGGTCTTTGAAATTAATTGTGTCCTTTGTCAGCTTCGGTATTTCTATACCGTATGCCTGTTTTATTTGCTTTTCTAATTCCCTGAAAAAGAAAAAAGACAAATCAACATCTACCGGCTGCAATTCAAACTGTACTGTAAAAAACTTACGAGATATTTTCTCAGCCACTTTTCTAACCTTTACATTTTTTATAAGTGAACGGTAGCTTTCATTATTGATGATGCTTACCAAGAAAGCTATTAAGTGAGATTTACCACTACCGTAGTTACCAATAATCTTTACAGCCTTATGATTTGGTTTTTCGATGTTATCAAAGAAGTCTATAATTTGTTGTTCAAGCCCTTCGGAAATAATGTAACTCGATATTAATTCCTTTTGTAAATCTTCTTGTTTTAAGTCTGTATCAATATCTACAACATCTTTAATTACGGTGTAGTTGAATAAATTACCAATGGCATCATCGGGCAATTTATCACCAGTTTTATATTCTGCTGCATCTTCTGCTGCAAGTGTTTCATAGTTTTCTTCTATATCACCGATTTTGGTAATAAGGATGTCGTTAATATCCTTATCGTAATACTCTTCTGAACCTGCCTGACCATAAGAAATACGATTGCTTATAATCTTTTCATCTTCTAAGAACAGAACACTGCTCTTATTACGGGAGTTATATTTGAAAGCACCAACAGGTGAAATCTTTGTAAAAGCATTATGGTAAAGAATGCTTGCATTTGTTAGGATTAGCTTCTCCGGTTTTGATAGGAACCAATCTTTTATTTTTTGGCCTATGTCGTGTGAAGGTTCTTCATTAGCATCTAATTCTTTGTATAGGCTACTCAACTCCGCACCAACATCAACCAACAGATAACCCTGCTTTTGTAAATATTGGATAATGGTATTTTTTTTAACCAAGTTTTCGCCAACAATTGCCCATAACTTAAAACGAAGACTATTCGCTAAAGCAAGATATGTATCTATGTGTCTGCTGTTATTTTCCATTATGTGATTACTTTTAAATTGTTGGTTTTATTTCTTGCGTTTTGTTTGGTTAATATTTTTCTCAGCCACTTGCATTGCTTCATTTGCCAGTTTCTCATCTTTCACTACTGCATAAATTTGGTCGGCTAACCATAGTGTCATTAATTCATCGCTACTGGCTTTGAGTATTTCGGCAATGATGGGTATCTGTTCCCGTTTGAGTTGCCGCAAACCTTTTTCAATTTTACTCAGTTGAGCCGTGTCCATTTCAAGCAATGGTGCAACCTGCCGCAAATACAAATTTTGCTTCTCCCTGAGTGTCCTTACTCTTTCACCAAATTGACTTTTCATCGTTTTATTATTGACTTGTCAAATATTGGCAAATATAAGAAAACAAAAGAAAAGTATTACTAACAAAATTGGCAAAGTTGCAAACCTTGCAAAGTCTGCAAACAACGCAAAAGCCCCATCCGCTTAGCAGTATGGGGAGCAATGCAGGAAAGATAAATGAGGTTAGATTTTGCGATAATACCCGGCCTTCAGCTTTTCCAAAGCCTTGCCTGTAGCATTGTGGAGAATATCATCCACGGTACGTGCAGAAAGCTGAAACTGCTTGCCGGTTTCAACGGCTTGTTGGCGGGTAAATTCTGATGGTAAAGTATCAAAGAATTTGCGTTTACTATCGCCTGTTTTGAATTGGGTGGCTTCGCTTTGTTTTGGCAGGTTGTTGAACATTAAAATACTGTGGTGGAGGTAGATTTCGGCCAACTGCAAAGCCGTGCTAAAATCTTCATCGGTGCAAACTACCTGGTTTGCGGCCTCTCCATTCTCAAATTTCCGCAAGGCGGTAAATAGCATTGCCATACGGTACAGGATCAAGCCCAAGCGTTTTACAATACTGGCGGCTTCTTCGGCTGTGAACATGGTTACTTCATTGAGCCATGCCTCACAGGTTTGGTTTAGCTGTTGCCATTGCTGATTGGTTAGGGTAACATTGGTTTCTTCCCGTTGAAGGAACTGGACCATGTTAAACACTTTTAATGACAGTACTTTGAAATGTTCAGTAAGGTTGATGTTATTGGCATTGGGGGAAACGTCTTTCCATTTTTGCTCCACCTTAAAAGCGTAGAAAATAAAACGGCTAAATAAGCCATCTTCGGAAGAAGATATTAAGCCCGTTACCTGATTGGGTGTACCTGATAAGGCAATGGACAAGCTGGGTGCATTTACTTCTGTAAATTCATTGTTGCCTTTCCGGGAACTGGATAGCCTTTCGTGGTGGAACGATTTGCGAAGCATATCGGAATAGGAACCCCATTCTTGCTTAAATACATTGCCCAGGGTGTCGGCTTCGGTTTCGCAAATAATGCCTGTGCCTTCGTTCTGCTCCAAGTGCCAAAGGATTTTTGCATAGCTTGTATTTGCTGGAATGTACACCACTTTAAAAGTGGGTTTGGTGGGTGCTTCTTCAGTGGAGGTGTCGCCTTTTTTCTTACTACTGATTTTCTGCTTGTGTTCGGATAGTTCCTGATTGTATTGCGATTCGGCTTCACGACTTGCTTTCAGAACAAAGCTGTGGTATTCGTCTGCCAGCATCTTTGCAAACTTCAATGCACCTTTACCACTGGCGGCAGGGGCAATGGCAAAAGAAAAAACATTCGGGAAAACTTCATTACCTGCATACACTCCTTTTACACCGGGCAAACAACCGCTGAGAATGGCCAAGGCTCCTGTAAGAAAAACATCCCGTTCTCTTTCATCTGTAAATGCCATTGCACCGTGCTGCAATATTTCAGGCATTTGCAAATACAGTTCTTCGGGAATGGTTGGAGTGGCTTTTAAATAGTCTTCCTGTGGTGTTTGCTGCTCTGTACTTTGCAGCTTTGCAGTGTTTGCAAACTTTGCAAACTCGGGTTTGTGGTGGGAGTAAACACTTTTTACTGCCTCTTTAATTTCTCTTTCAGGTAGGTTAAAATGTTGCGTACATAAAAGTTCAGTATCGGACTGCGATAAACCAGCTCGGTTGCAATTAGAAGCAAGCCGATAAATATAATTGTTCCTGTTTCCATCGGTGTATTGGGTTTTTTGATTAGTGAATTGAATTTGTTGATTGAAAATAAAAGCGATGTTCAGATCCTCTTCGGGTTCTTCCTGAACTGGTGGGATTACTGGCTGTGCTTTTGGTTGCACTTCCGGTTGGGTGAAGATTTCAGGTAACTGTACTTTGAACTTCTCGTTACGGATGTTCTTAAACAGTCCGGGGTGATAACTCATGAAGCAAAGCCTTGTGATGTCCTTGCAGCTTGGGTCTGCCTTTAAACCAGTTGCTTCTTCGTAATGCTTCTGCACCTGCAAATAGGCAATGTCGTGGTGTTCAATTTCAGTGTTCACCTCAATGAACACTTTTAGACCGATACCGCTTGGGCTGATAAAGCATAAGAAGGTGTAAGGGATTTCAGCAATGATTTTGAAAGCTGCATCCAATTGTTCCGGTGTCAGCTTGTCAAAATCAAGATGCACAAAGCCGCTGTACATTTCAAGGAAAGGCATTTGCCTTTTCTCGCTGAATACTGCGGATGGAGTGAAGGCCAACAATTGCTTTTTCTTATTGGCAGCTTCTTCCGTTTTGCCTTGCTCCAGCAATGCCCTGATTTCTTCCACCTCCGCTTTGTATTTGCCGGAGGCAATATCATTGGCTATTAAAAGCAATGATTTCTTTTCCACCGGCACGGTGAAATTTTTAAATATGGTACTTGATGCCATTGTTCTGTTCTTTGTTCAGTTAATGAAAACTATTTTTATAGGTCTTCACGAACCGCCACAGGCGGTTTCAGTTAATAAAAAAACCTACTTCTTGCGTTTGTTGCGGATAATATAATCGGCAGCCATCTGATCAATTTCATCTGCTGCTGATTTGCGGTTACGTTGTAACCAGGTATCCAACTCCTCCCGTTTGAAGTAGAGTTTTTTGCCCTGAGGACAGAAATGGGGAATGTGCTTTGTACTGGTGAGTTTGTACAAATGCGATGGGCTTACATCTAAATATTTGCAAGCCTCATTAAAGTTCAGTACTGTTTTTTGTAACAGGTTTTGCTCATCCAGCTTGTTAGCGATTTCGGTGAGCTTGTCTAAGATTAATTCTTCGTGTGCCATCTTTTTATAATTTTTAGAATGATGGCACAAACCTCTTAAATGCAAGAGGGGCAATGGTTAAGGGGTTAATCCCTTACTCACATTACTGAATAATCTTAATGTTTTTTATTGCAGATGTTTAAAAATCTTGTCAATGTTTGCCTTTTCCTTTGGTTCAATTTTGTTCTTTGAACCACTTGCTGAAAGGTTGTTTGCAGTTATTAGTGTATCCTTTTTGGAATAGAAGATTTTTGACTTTTCAATGTTCGACAATGACAGGCTATTGAAGTAGGGTATAAACTTATCAATGCAATAACGGAAGTGTTTTGTTTCGCAGCCTAATTGAATTTTCACTGCACCGGGCAATATGCTTTTTGCTGTTAATGCCTTTATCAATTCATCAGCACTGGTAACATCATCATTCAGTAATTCTATTTGATGGCACAACTGATTTACAACCGTTGTGAGCTTTGCAATATCATCTTTGAAACCGAAGTGAATTGCCTCCTGGTTGTCGTTGTACTCGGTGCTGCCTTTTTCATCTGCTGCTGGCGGTCCTACAAACTCTAATTGCTGAACTGTGGACAATGGTTCTTCCAAATCCAACACATAAAAATCTTCAATGGTTGTTGTTTGTGAAAGGCTTGCCTTGAACTGTTCCTGTACGCTGAAATAAAGCTGAATGAGGCTATGTTTTAAGTAATACAAAGCGAAGTGAACAACGCTGCTGTCTGCATCTGGAACCGTTGTAAAACCTTGCTCGTTTAATTCTGTGGTAACCTGCTTGGCTAATACTCTCACATTGGTAAGGGTCTTGCCAACCTGATAGCGAATATCAACTAACTCTGTCCAGTTTGCAGCTTGCTGCAACACTGCATTGAAAACACGAAGTGTTTCTCCGGTGATTATGAAATAATAGAAATGGGTAACAGCATCTTTATACTTTGGCAAATCTGTTTTGTATAAAAGCTGCTGCAATGCTGTGTTGCCTATGGTTTCATCTGTCACTATTTTTTGAAGCGAAGGGTAATCAACCAACAATGCTGTGAGTTGCGAAAGCAACTCTGCATTGGTGCTGGGTGAAGCTGCTTTTGCAGCTTTCACCAATTCAGTGAACCGCCTTGTGTTGGTGGTGTCTAATTTCCACGGCTTCAAAACACCGTGCATGATGCTGTCTAATACTTTTACTTCCATCGCTATAAGTCTAATTTAATTTTATTGGCGGCCTCCTGTTTTTTATGGTCAATTACCTTAGCGTAAATTTCGGTTGTTTTTAAATGCCTGTGACCTAAGAGTTTTGAAACCGTGTAAATATCTGTTCCCAATGTAATTTGTAAAGTGGCGTAGGTATGCCTTGCACAGTGAAAAGTGATGTGCTTGGTGATACCTGCTTTCATTACCCACTCACGGAGTTTTAAGTTGTGCCAGGCACTGTAATACAATCCTTCAAATACTTTATCATCCTGTTTTCTTCTTTTACCTAATAGTGAAAATGCCTGTTCTGAAATGGGCAATGTTTCTGCTCCCTTTGTTTTCTTCTGCCTGAAACGGATGTAATACCCGGACTGCTCGGAGTGCTGCACTTCTGACCAAACTAACTTTTCAATATCCGACCAACGCAACCCACTCAATGCAGAAAAGATGAAAGCATTTTTGAGCACCGGCATTTCACACTCCACTTTTGCTGCTGCCTGTAATTCTTCCAAAGTGAGAAACTCTCTATCAGGATCATCTGACCTGATGCCTTCTACCTGGTTTGCCGGATTGGTTTGTATGATGCCTTCTTTTACTGCTTCCTTCAAAGCTGCGGTTACCTTGCTGAAATAGGAGGACTGTGAATTTTGTGAAAGGTGTTTATTGGTCTTACTCTTGGCTTCTGATATGAGATAGGTTTTGAAATCTTCCAGCCAGTTTTTATCAATGTCTTTAAATGATGCACCATTCTTGGCAAACTTCTTCAAGTGTTTCAGCACACTATCCCAATTGCCCCAATTACCCTCGCTGCCTTTCCTTTTCTCGGTAAGCCTTTCAAAGTAGGCAATGAAACTGCCTTTGGCTTTATCGGTATCCCGAAAGCCATATTCTTCATTCTTTATCTGGAGCAATCTTTTTGACCGGATGGCTTCTGCCAGGATCATTGTTTTACGGTTCTCTTCCTTCTGCTCTTTGGTGAGCTTGCCTTTCTCCGGCTCGGGGATGATGTATAATTGCAAATACTCATAGTCTCTTTTACCATCACTGTAGTAATCAAGATACAGGCTGATTTTATCGCCCTTTTTGCGTTGCCTTAAAGTTACTGTCATGCTTCAGTTAATTTGAATAGTTCGTTGATAGCTGTTCGGGGGATACGGGTACTTCTGCCCAACTTACCTGCTTTGAGTTCGCCTTTGTCGATGAGCCTGTATATGGTCCATCGGCTGGCGTTGATTAACTGGCAGGCTTCATCTACGGTTAGAAATTCCTTTTGAGAAATGGCAGGGTTGTACATGGCTTTCTCAGTTTCTTCCTTGATGGCCACTTCAATTTTTTCATCCCGCTTCCGCTGTTTGTATGCTCTCTTGGCACAGGTATCTGAGCAAAACTGTGTAACAGTAGTCTTGGCGGTAAACCGGTTACCGCAGTGCTGACAAGTTTTTTGTAAACGAATGTTGCTGCTCATTTTGTTGCCTGTTGTTGCTACATGTTGCAGCTTGTAGCTGTATGTAGCATGTTCTCTCCCGAGTGTTGCCTGATTTGTGGGCAACAAATCTGGGCAACAATCAGGCAACAAATATAGGTAAAAAAGTGGAGTTGGGCAACAAATAAAAGAAAGATAAATCAGTTTAAACCCAATAAAGACAAGCATTTATGAAACAAATGAAAGATAGTTACTTTCCAATACAAAACTTCGAAAAAATATAATCCAGCTGATCCTCATTGGTGATCTGGCCGGTGATGGTACCGAGGTAATGCAGGCACTGGCGGATATCGATGGCCAGCAGATCGCCGGGTACTTTGTCTTCCAGTCCGCGTTGTACGTCTGCCAGGGCTTGTCCCAGTTTCTGCAGGGCTTCATAATGGCGGGCATTGGTTACAATGGTAGACTCTGCATAAATATCTCCATCAATGGCTTTGCGTACCAATGCTTCTTTCAGCTCGTTAATATGCGTTTGCGCTTTGGCAGAGATAAAAACGATATCTGAAAAAGCTGCAAACTGTTCCATCACCTGTTGCTCTCTGCCATCCACTTTATTGCCTACCAGCAGGTAGCGGATATTTTCTTTTTCAAAAGCGGTTACGGTTTCCTGCAGGGTGGTGGCGTTGATCTCGTTCACATCAAACAGGTACACCACAATATTGGCCGCACGCATTTTCTCATAACTCTTCTCTACCCCAATACTCTCTATTACATCCTGCGTATGCTCGCGTATGCCTGCCGTATCAATCAAACGGAACAGGATGCCTTTGATATTGAGGATCTCTTCAATCGTATCACGGGTGGTACCGGCTATCTCACTTACAATAGCACGGTTCTCGTTCAGCAAGGTATTCAGTAAGGTAGATTTACCTGCATTGGGTTTGCCGATAATGGCCACCTGCACCCCGTTTTTGATCACATTACCCAGCTGAAACGAACTGATGAGCTGGTGCGTAGATACTGCCAGTTGATTAACCAGGTTTTCCAAAGCACTGCGATCGGCAAACTCTACATCTTCCTGCGAAAAATCCAGTTCCAGCTCTATCATAGCCGAAAAACGGATCAGCTGCTCGCGCAACTGCTGCAGGTCGGATGAAAAACCACCCCGCATGGTATGCAAAGCCGCCCGGCGACTGGCTTCTGTATTACTCGCAATCAGATCGGCCACGGCTTCGGCCTGGGTAAGATCCAGTTTGCCGTTCAGAAAAGCGCGCTGGGTAAATTCGCCCGGTTTGGCCATCCGCACCCCTTTGCCGGTAATGGCTCGGATAATATTTTCCTGTATAAACGGCGAGCCATGACAACTGATCTCAATTACATCTTCACCCGTATACGATTTGGGCCCTCTGAACAATGACAATACCACTTCATCCAGCAATACCCCGTCTTTCTTCAGCAAACCCACATGAATGGTATGACTGGCCTGCCCGGTCAGGTCTTTGGAGGGGAACAAGGCATTCATCACCGGAAAACTATCTTTCCCGCTCACCCGTATCACCCCAATAGCGCCAATACCCGGCGGTGTAGCCAGGGCCACGATCGTATCATCCCATCCCCGCAATTGTCCGCTCATAGTGTTTGCTTTCCCGGCAAAAATAGAACAATGAGAGGAATCGGGAGGCGTGAATCGTGAGACGTGAGTGGTGAGATGTGAGTGGTGAGTAGTCAGTAGTGAGGGGAATAGTCAATGGTCAATGAAATCAGGGTGCACCCCATTGCCCATTCACCATTGCCCATTCACAAAAAACTACCTACTCACCACTCACCACTCACAATTTCATTCACTCATTCACTCATTCACTCATCGCTCACCCGAAACGTGATCTTTTGTTTCTGCCGGTAAATCACATTACGTCCATTCTGAATGGCGGGGGTCCAGCGGGGACCTTTCTGGATAACACGGATGGCTTCTGCCTTGGTACCATAACCGGGATCATTTTCCGCACGTACATCGCTGATGACCCCATCTTTGTTCACAATAAAAGAAACAATCACCGAATAATCGGCCGCAGGGGCGCCATTGTCAGCCGCAATGTCTTTGTTCAGGTTCCTTTCCAGAAACCGTCTCCAGCCCTCTATACCGCCCGGAAACTGGGCTTCTATCTGTACGGTAGTGAACTCTTTATCGATATCATCATCCTTAATCGGAGGTTCCACACCTATACCCGTCTTCTCCACCGGCGGCGTTATTACACCGTCTTCTTTGATCCCTTCCTGGTTAATGGTTCCGATGCGGGTATTCTCCAGATCGTCTACTGGTTTTACTTCATCGTCTTCTTTCACCTGGTCATCTGCCACAATTTTCGGTGGCGTTACTTTGGCCATTTCTACTTTCGGCGGTTCTTCTTTGGGGATGGGTTTGGGCAGCTCAGGCTTGGGTTCTTCTTGCTTGAAATTCTCCAGTTGCACCGTTGTTACCAGCTCCACCGCTGACGAAGGCTTCTTTGCATTGGCCAGCAAAGAGCCCACCACAAACAGCAGGGATAAAAAACCGGTTCCCGACAAAGCATAAAGGATCCGCCTGTCGTAGGTTTTGCGTAATTCATACGCGCCATAACTTTTATTCCTTCCTTCAAAAAGGATGTCGAGCAAATCTGCGGAGAGAATCTGTAACTTTTCCATAGTAGTAGGTTTCTACTATGATTCCTGGTCAAACAAAAATCCACAGGCAAAAATGGCGAGAAAATTTTGCAGAAATTCCATAAGGGAAGGGGGATTTTCGTGAGTCGTCAGTCGTGAGACGTGAGTGGTGAGTAGTCAGTAGTGAGTGGGGATGAATCGGTAATTGTGAATTGTCAATGGGCAATGGTCAATCAGCACTGATCAGAAACATTCTCTATTACCCATTCACTGTTGTCTGGTAAAATCTATCTGATTTACTTGGAACTCTTTCCAGGCTTGATTTTACAGCTCACTGATTCTGCAGTGACTAAGTAGTTCAAATGGCTGCATATCTCTGTGTTCCTCTAGATAATTGATATAGCGTAGTGTTTTCAACACAGAGGCCCCAGAGATTGGGAGTTACACAGAGGACAGCAGCTGTTTTGACCGGACAACAGTGATTAGCCTTTAACCACTGACGACTCACGACTGACGATTGACGTCTCACGATTCACCATTGCCCATTGACAACTCACCACTCACTACTGACGCCTCACGAAAAAGCCCCGCAATAAATGCAGGGCTTTTCATGTACGGTAACGTGTACCAGCTTATTCTTCTGATACAACGAATGTGATACTTTGTTTGTGACGGTAGATAACGTTACGTCCGTTCTGCACCGCTGGTTTCCATTTTGGACCTTTGGTGATTACGCGCATCGCTTCTGCTTTGGTTCCGTAACCGGGATCATTCTCCGCAGCTACATCACTGATGCTTCCGTCTTTAGATACGATAAAGGATACGATTACGGTGTATTTTCCCGGAGGGGCGCCATTCTCAACAGGTAAATCCCTGTTCAGGTTACGCTCCAGGTATTTGGTCCACTGTGGCAAACCACCGGGGAACTCCGCGGGGATCTGTACAACGGTAAATACTTTATCGTAGTCTTCTTCTACTTTAGGGGCTTCTACCACACCGGTTCCTTTTTCAACAGGAGGGGCTACCACACCTTCGTCTTTGGCACCTTCCTGGTTAATGGTACCGATCTTGGTATCTTCCAGTTTTTCCACTTCCTTGATTTCCTCATCAGGTTTCACTTCTTCATCCTTCACAATTTTGGGAGGGGTGAATTTGGTGATCTCCACTTTGGGTGGCTCCTGCTTTGGCGGAGGTGGCGGAGGTGGCGGCTCCGGCTTTTTCTCTTCCTTGTTAACATTCTCCAGCGACATATCGGCAACAATAATCTGGGCCTCTTTTTTCTTGGTCGAATTCGCAATCAGCGATCCTCCCAGTAAAAGCAGACAGATTGCTACCATGCCAGCCATAGAGAATTTGATACGCTTGTTATATGTTTTACGGAGATCATAAGCACCATAGTCCTTATTTCTGCCGTCGAACAGGATATCAAGAATATCAGCGGATAAAATTTTGTTTATCTCCATGATAAGATTCTTTTGTAATTAGGTTCTGATGAAATTTTCTGATTAATTAGCCGGTGCTGCTGCAGCCATTGCCTCTGACTTCGCCACCAACTGCGATTCAATGTCGGTGATATCAACCAGGGCATAACGCGTACACACATTAATCGTCATTTCATCTAAAATATCCACCACGTTTTTGTAAGTACACTCATCAGAAGGTTTCAGTATCACTACAAAATCCTTGATGTCACTTACGCTGTTCTTTTTCTTGATCAGCACTTCACGGATATCATGAAAGTTTGAAGACTGGAAGTTGGATGCATTAGGGGTTAATTCACCTTCGTAGTAAAAGACATTATTGTCTTTTCCCAAAAGGATGGTAATTACACCCGACTGTTTAGCCTTGTTCTGATCTTCCGGTTTATCCGCGTCCTTGGGCAGGATCAGCTTCATTGCTGTAGCCTGGCTCATGGTTGTAGTGAAGATAAAAAAGGTGATGAGCAGGAAGCCCAGATCCACCATGGGCGTCAGGTCAACCCGGGTCGACAGCTTCTTCCCTTTCTTGACCCCGGGGCCTTTTTTATGGCCACCGCCACTCGAGGTATCCATTTCTGCCATGTCGGTAGAATTTAGTTTTCGTTTGAAATTAATTTACTCTTCTCTCTTCTCTCCCGCTTGAGATTTTTTCCAGAGTTCGGTTCCTACAGGAACACCTTCCGGACTGGTAACCATCTGGAATTTCAGGAAGTCATTCTTTTTAAAAGCGGTAATTACGCTTTTAAAAGCAGGGAACTTAGCCAGGTTATCTCCTTTTAAGAGAAGGTTAGGTTTTTTACCCTGGTAGGCATCCCGAACCAGTGTCATCCATTCTGTCAGCTCATTATTGGCTGTATCCTTTACAGGAATACCTGGCAACAGGTTACCCTTGCGCTGGTCTTCCGGCAGGGCCAGGAAAGATTTGAGGTTGCCGAATGGTGCTCCAAAGAAGGGGGCTTTTTTGAACGCTTTCACATCCAGTCCCATATTCTTGGTGGTATTCAGCGTATTGGCCATGGTTTCCTTTACTTCTTCGTCATCCATTTCCAGAAACACTTTTCCGTCCTTGTCAATAATTACCTGAACAATATCCTTGGTCGGGGCCACTTTGGCAGCCACTGATTTGGGAATCGTAACAGCGATGGCCTCGGAAGGCTTAAACTTCGTTGTTAAGATAAAGAATGACAACAACAGAAAGGCCACGTCACACATCGCCGTCATATCGATGCTGGTACTCTTACGAGGTAATTTGGCTCTACCCATTGTTTATTATTTAATATTTCACATTAATGATTCAAAACTTTGTCAATTCCACAAAAAATCTATCAGATTATTTGTAGTTGGCAGCAAAGCTCTGTGTTAAAGTGAAACCGGATTCGTCAATACCATACGTAATACCATCGATACGGGTAGTGAACACGTTGTACATGATGATCGCTACAGCGGAAGTACCGATACCCAGGGCTGTGTTAAACAGGGCCTCAGAGATACCTTTTGACAGTTCACGAGCCGCATCACCACCACCTTCATCACCGAGGGCAGAGAACGATTTGATCATACCCATTACCGTACCCAACAAACCCAACAGGGTAGCTACTGATGCGATAGTAGATAAGAACACCAGGTTTTTCTCCAGCATAGGCAGTTCCAAAGCGGTTGCTTCTTCTACTTCTTTCTGGATATTCAATACTTTCTGCTCTGTGTTTAGTTCAGTATTGGTAATCATTTCTTTGTATTTGTGCAGACCTGATTTCATTACATTACCTACAGAACCTTTCTGTTTGTCGCAGGCAGCAATCGCTTTGTCTACTTCTTTGTTAGCAAGGTGGAACTGTACGGTACGTACAAATTCTGCAATGCTTCCGGTACCAGCTGCTTTAGAAACAGTCAGGAACCTTTCGATTACAAAAGTCAGAACAGTTAAAAAGTTGGCAATCAGGATAGGTACTACGATACCACCTTCATACATTTTGGGCCATGTACCTTTAGGTCCTTTGTGATTAGGCCAAAAACCACCAGCGGGATCTGGATTCGTAAAGTTACTCGGAGCACCCAACACAAAACGCCAGATAATGAAACCGAGGATCACACACAACAATGGCGCCAGCCATGAAATCGAGTTACTGCTCTTCTTAGTTTGTGCAGAAGATGGGCTTTTTACAGCAGCACCTGCAGTTGGTTTTGTTTCAGCCATGATTCAATTGATTTTTGGTTTTTTAAAAATTACAGTTGATTTAAAAAAAATGTTTCCGCAATTCTACTGAAAAATGTTTTGAATTAGCAAAACATTCTTTAAATCAGTATAAAAAGGGAGTACAAAATAGGTATTTTATCGAAAGCCGCAAATAAAGATTTCATCAAATTAATCCGTTTTCGGGCGGTTTTCAAGGAGCCGTAAGATACTGCTTAAACCAATTGAAACACAAGATTTTCACCGACAAAAAACCGGGTTTCACCATTCATATATGAGTGGTTCTAATTTGTACCGGATTTCAGAGAGACTCCTATCTTTAAGGATTATTCTAAAACTATTTCTTACTGCTTATGAAACAACAATTGTTAGTTGTGGCATTATTGGCCGGTTCCCTCGCCATTGCCCAACAGAGAGATTCTATCCCCAACGGTGGCGGAGCCAGAGCCATGCTGGGCGCAGGTTTCGGTCAGGGTGCCGGTGGTGCCGTTAGACAGGGCCCCCGTCCCTACCGTGAAGTGATCACAGACAAAGCTGTGTCAAAAAAAGGAATGTTTACCGTGCATAAGGTAGATGACCGCTATTATTTTGAAATTACCAATGCCATGCTGGGCCGCGAGATCCTGGCCGTTACCCGTTATATCAAAGTACCTGCCAATGCAGGCGGACGTGGTGTTTACGGTGGAGAAGTAGCTAACCAGCAATCACTGGTATTCGAAAAAGGGCCCAGCAACAATGTATTCCTCCGTGTTATCACACTGGTGAATGCCGCTGACCCTAAAGACGATATCTACAAAGCCGTGAACAACTCTAACCTGAATGCCATCACAGCGGCATTTCCGATTGCCGCTTTCTCCAGAGACAGCGCGGGTGTAGTAATCGAAGTAACTGATTTTTTCAAAGGCGATAACCAGGTAGTAAGCATCAACAGCGGTGTAAAAAGAAGCCTCGGTCTGGCACAGCTTGCCGCCGACAGGTCTTTTATCCAGAAAATAGGCGCTTACCCGATTAACATCGAAATCCGCACCACCAAAACCTATACAGCCAACCCGGCCGGAGGTGGCTTTGGTGCTGTTAGCATTCCCGGCGCTACCAGCGTTCCTGCTGCTAATGCAGCCGGCGCCGTAACCCTGGAACTGAACACTTCCATGCTCTTGCTGCCCGAAAAGCCCATGACACCGCGTATCGCCGATAAACGCGTAGGTTTCTTCACAGACGACTACGTTTTGTTCAGCGATGACCAGCAGAAAGTAGCGAACAGAGAATTTGCTGTTCGCTGGAGACTGGAACCCAAAGACGAAGATGTAGAAAAATGGAAAAGAGGAGAACTGGTAGAACCCAAAAAACCAATTATTTACTATATCGATCCTGCTACTCCCAAACAATGGAGAAAACACCTGATCCTGGGTGTGAACGACTGGCAGAAAGCCTTTGAGAAAGCCGGTTTCAAAAATGCCATCATGGGTAAAGAATGGCCCGAGAACGATACTACCATGAGTATGGAAGATGCCCGTTATTCGGTGATCCGCTATTTCGCTTCGAGCACGGAAAATGCCTACGGACCGAATGTACACGATCCGAGAAGCGGTGAGATCCTCGAAAGCCATATCGGCTGGTACCACAACGTAATGAAACTGGTACACGACTGGTATATGATACAAACCGCTGCCGTAGACCCAAGGGCCCGCAGCATGAAATTTGATGATGACCTGATGGGCGATCTGATCCGTTTTGTGTCTTCTCACGAAGTGGGCCATACACTGGGTCTGCGTCATAACATGGGAAGCAGCAGCAAAACACCGGTTGCCAAACTGCGTGATAAAGCATGGGTAGAAGCCAATGGCCATACCGCTTCTATTATGGACTATGCCCGTTTCAACTATGTGGCACAGCCGGAAGATAATATCAGCAAAGCCGGTCTCTATCCACGTATCGGTGAATACGATCAGTGGGCCATGCAGTGGGGTTACGGGTATATTGCCGGTAACAACGAAGAAGAAGTGAAGAAGAACAGCAACAAGCTGATCACTGAAACACTGAAAGCCAATCCTCGTACCTGGTTCGGCACCTATGAATCAGGTAACCAGGCCGATCCAAGAAGCCAGAGCGAAGACCTGAGTGATAATGCAGTAGTTGCCAGCGACTATGGTGTTAAAAACCTCCAGCGTATCCTCGTTAAACTGCCTGAATGGACCAAAGAAGAAGGCGATCTGAATGAGAATATCGAAACCATGTATGGCCAGTTACTGGGCCAGTTCCGCAGGTATGTAGGACATGTATCCCGCAATATCGGCGGTGTATATGAAACCTTCAAAACTGCCGAGCAGGATGAACCCGTATACGAAGTAACGCCAAAATCCATGCAGCGCGATGCATTGGGCTTCCTGAACAGACAACTGTTCCAGACGCCCAAATGGCTGATCGACAAAAAAATCTGGGATAAGATCAATCCTCCCGGAACTGTTGACCCGATTGCCTCTACACAGGAATCTGCTTTAGCCGGTCTGCTTTCCGGCGACAGGATGAACCGTATGCAGTATTCTGTGGAGCGTTTTGGTGCCGATAAGGCCTACAGCGCGTTGGAAATGATCTCTGAACTGCAGAACGATCTGTTCAGCGAACTGAAATCCAATAAAGCCATTGATGGTTACCGCAGAATGCTCCAGAAAAGTTATGTAGACAAACTGGATAACCTGCTTAATCCACCTGCAATTACCGTTTCTGCTACAATCACTTTCCCTGGTGGTGGTGGCAGAGCCAATCCGTACGCTACCGGCTTTAACAACCGCAGCGATGTGTACAGCATTGCCAGAGCGCAACTGGTTCAGTTACGTTCACAGGTAGCTGCTGCAGCAGGTACTGCCAGCGACCGGATGAGCAAGATTCATTTACAGGACCTGTCTGAAAAAATCAAAAAAGCACTGGATCCTAAATAAATCCGCTTTTATCAGCTAAAAAAGTCCCGCCGGTTGGCGGGACTTTTTTATGTGCGCTATTCACCAAAACCGATGCTGTACCTTTGTACAAATGTTGTTTTATGAAACCTTATATATGGATCCTGTTTCTCTTAAGCGGAACAGCAGCCCAGGCACAGAAAAAGAATGAACGCTGGGGTTACCTGAGAGACAGTATTACCAGCGAACCCATTGTATTAGCCAGTATTACCAACCTGAATACCCAAACCACCGTAATGACCAGTGCCAGCGGTCGTTTTAAGATCGAATTACAGGAAAATCAGGTGCTCTCTTTTGCGGCAGTGGGATATTATTTTGATACCATTCACTACAACAAACAGTTTCTGCTGCAGGATACCCTGTCTTTATTCCTCTCGCCACTGGCGCATAGTTTAGGTAATGTAACTGTAACCACAAGGGGAATGAGCCGCTATCAGCTTGACAGTATAGAAAGAAGAAAAGAGTTTTTACAGGACATTGTAGACTATACTATTCCAACGGTTTCCAAAGCCAATTCCGGTGCCGGTATTGCATTGAACCTGGATCGTTTTTCGCGGCATGAGAAGAACAAGCGCAAAGCTTTTGCCTTTTTCGAATCCAATGAAAAGGAAGCCTATATCAACTACCGGTTCCCTGCCTCAGTAGTAACACAGTACAGCGGTTTAAAAGACACCGAACTGCAACAGTTTATGCAGCAATACAGACCAACCAGTGAATGGTTACGCAGAAACAGGTCGGAAGAAGATATCAAGTATTATATCAATGAGAAGCTGAAACTGTTTTTTAAGCGGGGATAGGGGTGGTGAATTGTCAATGGTGAGTTGTCAGTAGTGAGTAGTGAGTTTTACTTACGTTACTAATAGATAAGTTCATGCCTACTTACTACTCACGCCTCACGATATAGTGAGTTGGCAGAAGTGAGTAGCAAGATGATGATATGATTATACCAGAGAAGTTATATCCAACTCCCTACTGCCTACTCACCACTCACTCTTCACGATGATTACTCGTAACGCAAAGCCACGATCGGATTCAGTTTGGCGGCTTTCATAGCAGGATAGATACCAGCTGCGAGGCCTACTACGGAGCAGATGACAATGCCGATGATGACCCACATCCAGGGGATCACAAAACCGGTCTTTAATACGATTGAAAAGAGATTCCCTACCAGCACACCCAGGATAATACCGAAAAGTGCACCCAACAGGCTAATGATGAGACTTTCGAAAAGAAATTGCTGGCGTACATTCTTGCTTTTACCTCCAATGGCTTTGATCAGGCCCACTTCTTTGGTACGCTCATTTACAGCAACCAGCATAATATTCATCAGACCGATGGCCGCACCGATCAGGGTAATCAGTCCAATGGCACCGGCTGAACCGGTAATACTGCTCAGAAATCCGATGAACATTTCGGCAAACTTATCACTGCGTTCAATCACAAAATTGACATCTTCTGCCGGCTCCAGGCGACGCACATTACGGAATACAGAAGTGGCTTCATCAGATGCTACTTCCAGTTCGTTCACGTTACCCACCATCACGCCTACGAGATAAGAAGGATTCGCATTTTCAAACCGGCGGATATTGGTATAGGAAGTGAGGATCACATCATCCTGGCGCATCATAGCGCTGGAACCTTTGCTTTTTAAAAGACCAATAACCCGGTAAGGCAGGCTACCTACGCGGATGATTTTATCGATGCATTTCTCGGGCCTGTCACCGAATAATTTAGTGGCTACATTACTGCCCAGCAAACAAACACTGCGGCCGCTTTCTACATCCAGACCGTTCAGGTTACGGCCCAGCTCTATCGAATAGCCGTTTACAGGAAGATAGTTTTCATCACCACCCATCAGTGTGATCTGCGGATTGGTTTTTTTGTCGCCATAATGCACTTCCTGTGCACCCGGACCGCGACGGTAAATACTTACCTGCGCGCCAGGATAAACAAAGTTCTTTTTGAAAAATTCGGCTTCCTCTTTCCGGATAGGTTTATCCAGTTTCGATTTTTTTTCGCGGAGACCTCTCTTGGTTTTGGTAACACCGTTGTTCCTCCCGCCCATTCTTACCCTTGAATCTTTGTAACGGATACTGAAGGCATTGGCTCCCATGGAAGAGAAACTCTCTTTCAGGCTCTGGTTCATGGCTTCAATAGCGGTAATGATACCGATCAACGCCATGATCCCGAAGGCAATAATAGCCACCGTAATACCCGTACGCAGTTTATTACTGCGAACAGTGCGCCATGCCAGTGTAAAGGAATCCAGGGTAGTCATGCGGTTCAGGTTACGTCAACAATACAACCTCATAAAGATAATTGAGATTGGCGAACCGTCCCCCGCCCGATAAAGAAATGTGAGGAACGGTTAAAAATAGAACCAGTTAAGCACCAGTGAAGGGAAGATCCCGAACAGGATCACCAGTGCCGCCACCAGGAGTAGTCCCAGTTTAAAACCACCGGTTATCTCTTCTGTTTCCGGCTCGCCGTCTTTAAAGTACATAGACTGTATCACACGGAAATAGTAATAAGCACTTACCGCGGCAAATAATACCGCTACAATCACCAGCCATAAAGATCCTCCGGCTTTTACCACCGATGCCAGCATGTAGTATTTGGCAAAGAAGCCGGCGGTTAAGGGAATACCTGCCAGCGACAGCAGACAAATGGCCGTGGAGAATGCCAGTACCGGCTGTGTCTGGGCCAGTCCGTTAAAACCTTCGAAAGTATAATCTTTCATTTTGATCAGCACGGCAAAGATCCCGATGGTAGCCAGGCTGTAGGCGACAGTATAGAGTAAAATCCCTTCTCTGGCCAGATCGTTGGCGCTGTACAGGGCAAACAACATAAAACCGGCCTGTGCAATACTGGAATAAGACAGCATCCGTTTTACGCTTTGCTGAAACACAGCAGTGATATTACCCACCAGTAAGGTTGCGATGATGACAAAAGCCAGTAATAATTTCCAGGTAGGCCCTAACAATTCGGTATGCTGATCGAACAAACGGATAAACGCGATAAAACCAGCGGCTTTCACAATGGTAGCCATGAAGGAAGTGAATACGCTGGGGGCTCCGTCGTATACATCGGGTGTCCAGAAATGGAAAGGAGCGGCAGAAACCTTAAAACACATCGACACAAATAACAGGATCATACCCGCAATTTCCAGGAAAGAAGTTTTGGGAATCAGTGCGCTGGAAGCAAGTGATTTACTTTCTCCCATAATAAAACTTCCGGTAGCGCCATAGATCAGGGTTATGCCCATGAGCATAATACCGGTAGAGAAACAACCCATCAGGAAATATTTGAGGGAGGCTTCATTGCTTTTGAGGTTACGCTTATCGGAGCCGGTTAAAATATACAGCGGAATAGTTAGTATCTCAATTCCCAGGAACAGCATTAGCAAGCTGTTGAATCCGGAAAGAATAGATACGCCACACAAAACAAAAAAGATCAGCGCATAATATTCTGCCGAATACTGGCTTGTTTTTTCGATGGCTTTTCCGCTCAGCAATACATAAATCAGCGTAGCGGCAATGGCAATAGAAGTGAAGTACATCCCGAACTGCTCAAAGTTGAAGAGTTGGAAAGTATCAAAACGGATGACCCAGATCCCGTAACTGTTCAGCAGGTTAGCCACCAGTAATACCAACAGGCCCACCACAGCGATAGCTGAATGAACAGAACGGTTCTTGAAAATGATGCCACTGAACATCATCACCACACCCAGTAAAGCAGAAACTATGATTGCATTCATAAAACTTATCTTGAACCTGCAGTATCAGCTGCAGGTTGATTTCACTATTAACGATTAGCCAGTATGGCCTGAACAGTATCTTTTGTAAGATCGATCAAAGGCTGCGGGTAAACACCCAGCGCTATGATCATCACAGCCAGTACCACCAGCATCCATTGCACATTACCACTGATTTCAGTTGCGTTTTCTGTAACAACGGTTGTATTACCATACAATACTTTCTGTACCATATTCAACGTGTACACAGCTGCCAGAATAATACTGATACCTGCCACCGCCATGATCCATACATTATACTGGAACAATCCATTAAACATGAGGAACTCTCCGATAAAAGCGTTGGTAAGCGGCAGTGCAATATTCGCTAATGCCATTACCACCAGCAGAATAGCCAGTACCGGCGCTTTTTGTGCCAGTCCGCCCAGATCACTGAACTTACGGGTACCCAGCTGTTGTTCAATGGCATCTGCTACGATCCACAAACCGATCACATTGATCCCATGGTTGAACATCTGTACCATTACCCCTTCCATGCCCGTGGCATTGTGCGCAAATACCGCGGCACACATAAGGCCGATATGCGCAATAGAGGAATAAGCGATGAGTCGTTTGATATCATCCTGCCTGATAGCGATCAGTGATGCATACAGCATTCCCATCACAGCGAAAATAATAATGAGATGCGCAAACTGCTGGGAAGCGTGCGGAAACACCGGTAATAACCAGCGGATCAATGCAAAGACTCCCATTTTTACCATGATACCACTCATGATCATCGTAACCGCTGTGGGCGATTGCTCATAGGCATCCGGCTGCCAGGTATGAAATGGAAATACCGGCATCTTGATCGCGAATGCGATAAAGAATAACCAGAAGATTACATTCTCCTGTGTGGCTGTTAACTTGATATGGTAAAAAGACTGTAAAGCAAATGACTGATCGGCCGACTGGAAATACAGGTACAGAATACCTGCCAGCATTAATAACGAACCGATAAATGTATACACAAAGAACTTGAATGTAACCGCGATCCTTTTTTCGCCTCCCCAGAAAGAACAGAGGAAGTAAACAGGAATCAATGCCAGCTCCCAGAAGAAATAAAATACCAATGCATCAGCCGCCAGGAAAACACCGAGTAATCCGGTCTGCGAAAGCAGCAGCAAGGCATAAAAACTGGCTGGTTGCTTATAATCATTCTTAGCCGTAGCGATCAGGATGACCGGAAAACTAATGGTGGTCAGCAATACCAGCATCTTACCCATGCCATCGGTAACCAGGCTGAAACGGCTTCCCAGCGCAGGTAACCAGGCTGCATCATAGGAAAGATGCTGCGCAGGCAGGAAAAAAATACCGGCAACCGCAACGGCCAGGGTGATCACCGAAGACAGCAGTGCCCAGTTTTTGGCGGCACTCGTTCCTTTCAGAAAGAACGCAAGCAGACCGGTAATCAATGGGATCAATATGAGTGAAACAGGGATCATATACTTTCTTTATCGCAACAAGCTGTTTAAAATATCTTACTGAAAAAACGGATAATGGTAGCATCATTAAACCAGACGAGGAAGAATACCACCATGGCCAATACCATGATCAGTATATAATTTCCTACCTGGCCACTCTGCACCAGGCGCAACTGGCGCGAACCATAGCCCACCAGTTTACCTACGCCGTTCACCAGACCATCAATTCCGCTTTTTTCAATGATGTTCTTGAAAAAACCGGCCAATACATGCAAGGGATTTACCACTACTGCATCATATAATTCATCGATATACCATTTGTTCTCGAGCAGTTTACCCATACCGGCAGATTCTTCTGTTGCTGATGCCTGGTATTTTTTATAACTGTTCACGGCAAACAGAATCACGATAATAATGGCTGCGGTAGAAGCACCCATCATCAGGTATTCCTGTGAAGCTTCGAGGTGATGGTGTTCGGCCAGCTTCGCTGATTCGGCAAAAATGGGCGCCAGAAAATGTTCCAGGCTATGCGCATTGGCTGCGAATACTTCGGGTATACCGATCCATCCGCCTACCACCGACAATACTGCCAGTGTAATCAGCGGGAAAGTCATCTGCCAGGGACTTTCGTGCAGATGATGTTCCTGTTCCTGTGTACCCCTGAACTGCCCGAGGAAGGTTAAAGTATACAAACGGAACATGTAGAAAGCAGTCATCAAAGCACCTGCCACACCCACAAAATAATACAGCGGATTATGCGCGAAAGCTGCAGTCAGAATTTCATCTTTTGAGAAGAACCCTGAGAAAGGCGGAATTCCGGCAATGGCCAGACAGCCCAGTAAGAAGGTTATATGCGTAATAGGTAAATGTTTTTTCAGGCCGCCCATTTTGCGGATGTCCTGCTCATGGTGCATAGCATGTATCACCGAACCTGCAGCAAGGAATAAAAGTGCTTTGAAAAACGCATGTGTCATTACGTGAAATACCGCACCGGTATAAGCACCCACACCCAATCCCAGGAACATATAACCCAACTGGCTAACGGTAGAGTAAGCCAGTACTTTTTTAATATCGTTTTGTTTCAGCGCAATAGTTGCTGCAAAAATGGCCGTAGCCAGACCAATCACAGCCACTACCGTTTGGGTAGCAGGAGCCATGGTGTATAAAATATTGCTACGAGCGATCATGTAAATACCGGCAGTGACCATGGTAGCGGCGTGGATCAGGGCAGATACGGGTGTTGGGCCCGCCATCGCATCCGGCAACCAGGTGTATAAAGGAATCTGTGCACTTTTCCCCATCGCTCCTACAAATAAAAGCATAGTGATCGCTGTAATATCAAAGGAGCTGAGTTTGGATACATTGGCAAACACATCGCCATAAGAAGCCGTACCCAGTTTTACCAGGATCCAGAAAACTGCCAGCAGGAATCCCAGATCACCAATCCGGTTCATCACAAACGCTTTTTTGGCAGCGTAATTATAATTGTTGTTTTTAAACCAGAAACCGATCAATAAATAAGAACAAAGACCTACCCCTTCCCAGCCAATGAACATGATCACATAATTGGCGCCGAGCACCAGCAGCAACATGGAGAATACAAACAGGTTCAGATACGCAAAATAACGGCCGAAATGCTGTGGCTCTTCTTCGTGCATATAAGCGGAAGAATACAGGTGTATCAGAAAACCGATACCGGTAATGATCAGCAGGAATAAGGAAGAAAGCTGGTCTACCTGAAAAGCAAACGGAATGGTAAAGCTTTCTACACTGATGAAGTTGAACAGGGTAACCACGCTTCCGCCATTGGCTTTTACATCAAAAAAGATCAGCAGGCTTACCACAAAGGATGCCAGTATGGACCCACTGCCCACAATACTGATCAGGGATTTTGACATCGACTTCCTGCCCAGTCCGTTAACCAGGAAACCCAGCAGGGGAAACAATGGTACTAAATAAACAAGTTTGCTCATATACTCAGGCTGAACGTTCCATGCTTAGCGCTTGTTACAGAAGGCGTTTTGCGTTCTGTGTCTTGCGTGCTGCATGCTGCGTTCTTTAGTTTTTCAATCTGTTCAAAAAATTAATATCCACTGAATGCGTATTCCGGTACATCATTACAATAATGGCTAGTCCCACACTTACCTCGGCCGCTGCCACTACCATGATAAAGAATACGAATAACTGTCCTTCTATCCCCACTGTTGTATTGGCATCACCCGCTATGGCCGCTGCATGGTGCATTTTGGAAAACGCTACCAGCAAGAGGTTCACTGCATTTAACATGAGCTCTACGCACATGAATACGATAATGGCATTCCGTCTTGTCAGCACACCAATGATCCCGATGCTGAACAAGGTTAAACAGAGATAGATATAATACTGTATCGGCATTTTTTTCGCTTGATGCACCACGCTTACTGCGTAGTACAATGTTTACAATTTTTATATACAGCTTATTCGTCAGGTTATATGCCTTCCGCATTAGCCTTATTAATTCTTCTTACCAATTACTACCGCCCCTACCATGGCACTCAGGAACAACACACTGGTGATCTCAAAAGGCACCACATAATCCGTGAACAGTGCCTTACCCAGGTTCTTGATCAATCCGATATTCCCATCAGCCATCATCACTTTCCGTCCACCCATTTCAATGGCCTGCCGCACCAGCGAGATCAGCATCAGCAGCAAACAACCGCCCGATATTACACCGGCCAGTTTCATCCAGATATGTTTCTGTGGCTCCGTTTCTGCATTCAGGTTCATCAGCATGATCACAAACAGGAATAGTACCATAATGGCTCCCGCATACACGATCAGGTTCACAATAGCCAGGAACTGTGCATTCATTAATACATAATGGCCGGAGATGGCAAAAAACACAGCGATCAGCCACAGTACACTGTGTACCGGGTTCTTGCTCACCAGCACCATAATGGCACTGAATACGGCAAGCGCGCTGAGGAAAAAGAATAATATTTCGGTCGTACTCATATGTTTAATTAACAATTAAAAATTAACAATTAATAATTATTGATGCATTTCCCATCTCTAATTATTTATTATTAATCACTAATTCGATGAAGCTGCTCCCGCCGTTGTTGGTTCGTTTTTACCTCTCGCTTTTTCATATCCCACCGGATCTGTTTTCGGATCCGGGATCAGCAGATCATTTTTGCCATAGATAAATCCTTTGCGGGTAAAATTGGCCGGCGCAAAAGTTTCACTCAGGTAGATCGCATCTTTCGGACAGGCTTCTTCGCACAAACCACAGAAAATACAACGCAGCATATTGATCTCGTAACGGGCTGCATATTTTTCTTCGCGGTATTTGTTCTCTTCACCGGGCAAACGTTCTGCCCCTTCCATGGTAATGGCTTCTGCCGGACAGGCCACAGCACACAAACCACAGGCCGTACATCTCTCGCGGCCTTCCTCATCACGGTTCAGTACATGCAGTCCACGGAAAACCGGGCTGAACGGACGTTTCTGTTCCGGGTAACGTATCGTTGGCTGCTTTTTAAATATATGGCTGAAAGTGATCGCCATCCCTTTAAAAATAGCGGGCAGGTACAACCGCTCCATCAAACTCATAGGTTTGCGGTTTACCTCTTTGGATCTGTTGGTTAATGCTTGCATGTTTATCTTTCTTTTCTACCGGATTGGACCGGCAAAAATATTTTTTTTACGTTTTGTGCCTTCGGCGATCAGCGAATTAACGGATATCGGATGGCGGATTGATTAACGGATTATAAATCCGCGAATCCGTCATCCGCAAATCCGGAATCATTTCCCCTGCAACCACAATATCACTGCACCGGTGATCAACATATTGATCAATGCCAGTGGTATCATTTTCTTCCAACCTAAATTCATCAGCTGGTCATAACGGAAACGCGGGATGGTCCAGCGGATCCACATGAACAGGAAGATGAATAACACGATCTTGGCCAGTAAAGCTACCACACCCAGTACAGCGGCCAGGTTCGGTGCCAGCGTGCTCTCGTCCAGGAACGGAATATCATATCCGCCAAAGTACAGAGAAGCCATCACCGCACTGCTCATGATCATATTCACATATTCAGAAAACAGGTAAAACCCAAGCTTCATGGATGAGTATTCCTGGTGATAACCAAAGTTCAGTTCATTCTCCGCTTCCGGCAGGTCAAAAGGTGTACGGTTACACTCTGCCAGTGCACAGATGAAAAAGATCAGGAAACCCAGCGGCTGATAAGCAATGTTCCATAACTGGCCAGCACCCATCTGCTGTTCTACAATTGTTTTCAGGCTTAAAGACCCGGAAAGCATCAGTACCGCAATCAGCGCCAGTCCCATCGCCAGCTCATAACTGATCGCCTGCGATGCACCACGCAAAGCGGCCATCAAGGAAAATTTATTGTTCGATGCCCAACCACCGATCATGATACCATACACACCCATACTTACTACGCCAAACACATACAGGATCCCGATATTGATATCAGCGATCTGCAGATCGATCTTCCTGTCGAACAGTTCTACATGTCCACTCCAGGGAATCACTGCACAGGTCATCAGGGCAGCCGTCATGGCCAGTCCGGGTCCGAGTACAAACAGAAATTTATTCGCCGTATTCGGAATGATCTCTTCTTTCATGATCAGTTTCAATCCATCGGCAAAGGGTTGCAACAATCCAAAAGGACCCGCACGGTTCGGACCCGGCCTGTCCTGCAGTATCGCTGCCACTTTCCTTTCTGCAAAAGTGGTATATAAAGCGATCCCCAGGCTCGCAAACACAATGATCGCGATGAGGATCAGTTTTTCGATCAGTAATATCCAGTCAATAGCAAGTAGTGTCATGTGGTAGATAGCTATTAGTCTTTCTTCTTATTAAAATCTGTGGAATGCGCCGGACCATCGATCAAACTCAGTTCAATGTTCGGTTTGTTCACTTCACTCACAGTATGTATATCCATCAATAGTTTCGGTTGTCTGCCGCCATGCACCGCAGTGAATGTCTCGTTTGGTTTTGTCATACCCACTTTTCCGGCATAATGCCCTTGTGAGATCACGGAATGACGATTGATATTCCTCGGTCCTTCAATCACCCAATCACTGGTTTTCTTTTTATCAAAGCGGCAGGTATTACAGATCCAGGCGGTTTTACCGTCTTCTGTATTTTCCACTTCACCCCACTCGTCTTTGCGGGCGGTTACACGAAATACTTCATCGCCACGGTTCCATAAAGTTACTTTACCGGAACAGGTAGGACAATCACGATGTGCATCCATCGGTTTCAGGAACCAGACGCGGTTTTTGAAACGGAAAGTTTTATCGGTCAAAGCTCCTACCGGACATACATCAATGACGTTACCGATAAAATCGTTCTGCAGGTTTTTCTCAATGAACGTAGCGATCTCAGCATGATCACCCCTGTCTAATACACCATGTTCTCTTTTCTGCGTCAGCTGATCAGCAACAAATACACAACGGTAGCAGAGAATGCAACGTGTCATGTGCAACTGTATATAAGGACCCAGATCATGTTTCTTGAATATCCGTTTCTGGAACTCGAAGCGGGTGCCTTCTGCGCCGTGTTCATAGCTCAGATCCTGCAGGTGACATTCACCGGCCTGGTCGCATATGGGGCAGTCGAGCGGGTGATTGATGAGCAGAAACTCCACCACACCGGCACGGGCATCCAGTACTTTCGGACTGGTAATATTTTTTACCTCCATCCCGTCCATCACCGTGGTACGGCAGGATGCTACCAGTTTGGGCATGGGGCGGGGATCTTTTTCAGAACCTTTGCTCACTTCTACCAAACAGGTACGGCATTTACCACCGCTGCCCTGCAGTTTGCTGTAATAGCACATCGCAGGCGGCGCCACTTCTCCACCGATCTTACGTGCAGCATTCAGGATGGTCGTCCCGGCCGGCACTTCGATGGTGATGTTGTCGATGGTTACTTTAAATAAGGGTTGCTCCGACATAAGTCAAAATTCAAAAGTCAAAATTTAAAAGCCAAAATAACTACCCGGCTTTTAGTATAATAGAAGCAATGATTTTCGATATTTCATCTGCTTCTTTTACCAATTCACTAATCTTCTCTTTGTCTACACGTATTGTATCCCTGATAAGACACAACCAGTATTTAGTTTCATTAGCCGACTTTAATGCAATTACGAGGTAGTTCTTCCAATCTTTTGCAGAACTGCCAGCTTTGGCCTCTACAACATTCGCACCGATTGAAGTACCACTTCTCAATAACTGGTCAAATAAAGAGCTATATATTCTATCATACTTACTCTCTCCGACAAAGGAGATGATTTCTTTCGAAAAGAAAAAACACCTGTGCCGGATATTGTAGGGTTTTAAATCCTCATTCAATTCAAAAGTTTCAAATTCATCATTCATTTTTGACTTTTGATTTTTGAATTTTGAATTACCCCACAGGAACATGAATCGGATCCGCATAATGCGCCAATCCATAATTCCTTTTCTGCGCTTCTTCCGGATGCGTAACATGCCACTCGAACTCATCCCTGAAATGCCTGATAGCGGCTGCAACCGGCCAGGCCGCTGCATCGCCCAACGGACAGATCGTATTTCCTTCAATCTTACGCTGTATATCCCACAACAGATCAATATCGCTTGATTTACCCTGCCCTTTTTCCAGACGCAGTAATAATTTCTCCATCCAGCCGGTTCCTTCACGACAGGGCGAACACTGTCCGCAGCTTTCATGACGATAGAAACGGGCAAATGTATAGGTATTCTTCACTACACACTGGTCTTCATCCAGTACAATAAAACCACCCGATCCCATCATGGTACCGCTAGCAAAACCACCATCACTCAAACTTTCATAGTTCATGTAACGGGTTTCACCCTTGGCTGTTTTCAGTAACAGGTTAGCGGGTAAAATGGGTACGGAGGAACCACCCGGGATACAGGCTTTCAGTCTTTTGCCATTGGCAATACCGCCACAATATTCATCGCTGTAAATAAATTCTTCTACAGAGATGGTCATATCAATTTCGTACACACCAGGTTTGTTGATATTACCACAGGCAGAAATCAGTTTGGTACCGGTTGATTTGCCTACGCCGATCTTCGCATACTCTTCTCCACCCATGTTGATGATAGGGACCACTGCCGCCAGTGTTTCTACGTTATTTACCACAGTAGGCCGCATCCACACACCCTGTATCGCAGGGAAGGGAGGTTTGATGCGCGGGTTACCCCTTTTACCTTCCAGCGATTCGATCAGTGCCGTTTCTTCACCGCAGATATAGGCACCGGCACCACGTTGTACGTGGATCTCACAGTCGAAACCGGTTCCTAAAATATTCTTTCCTAAAAAGCCATTGGCTTTGGCCTCGCCGATGGCCTGTTCCAGGATATCAACGATCCAGGCATATTCGCCACGGATATAGATGTAGGTATCATTGCTGCCCAGGGCATAAGAAGAAACAATCAACCCTTCGATAAGCAGGTGTGGAATAAATTCCATTAAATACCTGTCTTTAAAAGTACCCGGCTCACTCTCATCGGCATTACATACCAGGTGACGCGGTACGCCTTCCGGTTTGGCAATAAAACTCCACTTCATACCGGCCGGGAAACCGGCACCACCCCTGCCACGCAAACCACTCTTTTTCACTTCTTCCACAATGGCTTCAGGACCCATGGTTTTGAGTGCTTTCTCTACACTACGGTACCCCCCTTCGCGGCGGTATACTTCGTAAGAGCGGATGCCCTGCACATGTGCTTTTTCCAGTAATAATTTTACACCCATATTGAAAAGTCAAAAGTCAAAAGTTAAAAGTCAAAAGTCAACCTCTAATTTTTTCCTTTTTAATTTTTACTTTTTAATTAATTATTCTTCGCTGCGGTCTCTCTGCATTCTGCAATGATCGCATCCACTTTTTCTTTGGTCAAATGCTCGCGGTAATGTTTACCCAGCTGCATCATCGGCGCATACCCGCAGGCACCGAGGCACTCTACGGTTTTTAAGGTAAACATGCCATCTGCTGTTGTCTCGCCGGGTTTAATACCCAGTTTCTCACCGATATACGCTACTATATCATCACTGCCACGCAGCATACAAGGACCCGTCTGGCAAACCTCAAACAGATATTTACCCACCGGCTTCAGGTTGTACATGCTGTAGAAAGTAGCTACTTCATATACTTCAATGGGAGTAATATTCAGCAGTTCGGCCACATAATCCATCGTCTCACTGCTCAACCATCCGCCAAAGCTATCCTGCGCCAGGTGCAAAACCGGCAACAGGGCACTCTTCTGTTTCCCTTCCGGGTAACGTGCCACCAGGCGTTGTACTTCTGCTAACTGAGTTTCTGAAAATTTCGACATACTATTTTTCAAATTTGAAAATTTGAAAATCTGAGAATTTGAAAGTGAAAACTGTCAGGCTGGTAGCCTTCCATTTTCAAATTTTCAAATTGCCACATTCTCAAATTATATGTTTTTACGCGTCCATTTCTCCTGCAATCAGGTTCAAACTACTCATCGTCACAATCGCATCACTCAGCATACCACCGGTTACCAGTTCCGGATAAGCCTGGTAATAAATGAAACAGGGTCTGCGGAAATGCAGGCGGAACGGTGTACGGCCTCCATCACTGATCAGGTAAAATCCTAATTCACCGTTACCTCCTTCTACGGCATGGTATACTTCTCCCTTCGGCATTTCTACCTCACCCATGATGATCTTGAAATGCCAGATCAATGCTTCCATACTGGTATACACATCTTCTTTTTTGGGAAGATAATATTCCGGCACATTGGCATGGAACACTTCTGCTTCTGCGCCCTTGAATTCCTGAATTTTCTGGTAAGCCTGTTGTATGATGCTTAAACTCTGCCACATTTCTTCGTTACGCACCAGGAAACGGTCGTAGTTATCGCCTGTTTTACCAACAGGTATGCTGAAATCAAAATCTTCATAACTGCTGTACGGCGCATGCACACGCACATCATAATCAACCCCAGTGGCGCGAAGGTTGGGTCCGGTAAATCCATAGTTCAACGCACGCTCTGCACTGATGGCACCTGTACCAATGGTACGGTCCATAAAAATGCGGTTGCGGCTGAACAGGTTTTCCAGTTCTTTCAGCACAGCAGGATATTCCTTTAAGAATTTCTCGAGTTTCGTAAACGCTGTATTTGTGAAATTCCTTTCAAAACCGCCAATACGCCCAATATTAGTAGTAAGACGGGACCCACATACTTCTTCATATATCTCATAAATTAATTCGCGATACTGCATCACATACAGGAAGCCGGTATACGCACCGGTATCCACTCCTACAATGGAATTACAGATCAGGTGATCCGCGATCCGCGCCAGCTCCATGATAATCACCCGGAGATAATCCACCCTTTTCGGTGTTTTTACATCCAGCAGTTTCTCGCAGGTGAGATGCCAGCCCATATTGTTAATCGGACTGCTGCAATAATTCAAGCGATCTGTAAGAGGAGTAATCTGGTACAAAGGCCTGCGCTCGGCAATCTTTTCAAAAGCACGGTGGATATAACCCACAGTAGATTCGGTAGACACAATCCGCTCGCCATCCAGCTCCATAATATTCTGGAACACACCGTGTGTAGCAGGGTGCGTAGGCCCCACGTTCAAGGTGGTAGTCTGCTTTTCTATCGAGCCTTCCGGCAGTTTGATATGGTGATGATGCTCTGTCATTATATAATCAGCTATATATCTTTAATCAACTTCGTTGTGCCTGTCCCGACTTTGGCGGGATCACTCACTTGTACGTTCGGTTCGCTTTGCAGCCATTCGCGGATTAGCGGATAGCGGATTGGCGGATTATGATGGACTATGATAGATTTTAATTCGTTAATCCGTCATCCGCAAATTCACAAATCCTATCCCCGTCCAAACATCTCATCATCCTTGTCCACCCGCGTCTGGTCTTCCAGCGGAAACTCTTTCCGCATAGGGAAATAATCCATCTCATCCACATTCAGGATCCTCTTCAGGTTCGGATGTCCTACAAAATTCACCCCGTAGAAATCAAAGGTTTCCCGCTCCATCCAGTTGGCACTGTTAAAGAGTTGGGAAGCCGTGAAAACATCGGGGGTGTTGATATCAGTAAATACTTTGAAACGTACACGTATATTCTCTGTGAGGTTGTGCAGGTGGTACACCACCGCCAGTTCACGACCCGGCTGGTCGGGATAATTCACCGCGCAGAGGTCTGTCAGAAAGCGGAAACCCAGCTCTTCGTCATCATTCATGAACTGGAGCACTTTCAGGTTATTCTCCTTGGCAGCTTCAAAACTGAGCATGCCATACGACTCTTCGAAATGGAAAACGGCGTCTCCAAATTTCTCCGTCAGTCGTTGTTGAATTCTTTCGTTGGTTAAGGCCATTTCTATCAGATTCAGCTGCAGGTTCTGGACCTGCAGCCATGATTTATTTTTACAGACAACTGCTTTCTATCAACAGTTATCCTGTTTGATTACTCAATACCGTATCCGTTCATCAGCGCCTTATACTGCTCGCTGTTTCTTCTGCGGATACTTTCCTGCCCTACCAGCTCCTGTATTTTCATAAAACCATCCAGGATGGCTTCGGGGCGGGGTGGGCAACCAGGCACATAGACATCCACCGGAATAATCTGGTCAATACCCTGCAACACACTATAGCTGTCAAAAATACCGCCACTCGAAGCGCAGGCACCCACGGCAATTACCCAGCGGGGTTCGGCCATTTGCAGGTATACCTGGCGTAATACGGGCCCCATTTTCTTGGCAATAGTGCCCATTACCATCAGCAGATCGCACTGGCGGGGAGAGAACCCTACCCTTTCAGAACCAAAACGAGCCAGATCGTAATGAGAGCCCATGGTAGCCATGAATTCGATACCACAGCAGGAAGTAGCAAAAGGCAGGGGCCACATGGAGTTTTTCCGGGCCAATCCTACCACATCGCTTAGTTTGGTGGTAAAAAAACCTTCCCCGGAATATCCCTGGGGTGCTTCTGCCACAGAAACCGCCTCACTGATCTGGGCTTCTTTCGGATGAATATTAAAACGTACCGGACGCATATAAAAAATTAATAATTAGTAATTAATAATTAGTAATTAAACAGTAAAAAAGCAATCATTATAACCTCCCTGCATCTTATAAGTTCAATGCAGGTATAATAATTACTAATTACTAACGATCAATTACTAATTAACCCCCTAGTCTTCCCAGGTCAAAGCTCCTTTTTTGATGATATAGATGAACCCTATCATGAAAAAAGCGACAAACATAAGTACGGCACTGAAGCCGGCCCATCCCAGTTCGCGGAAATTGACCGCATAGGGATAGAAAAAGATCACTTCCACATCAAACAGCACAAACAGGATGGCCACCAGGAAATACTTGATAGCCATGGGCTGGCGGGCATTTCCATGGGTTTCGATACCGCTGGCGAAATTTTCCAGTTTATCGGCGGTTTTACGCTTCGGACCCACCCAGGCCGATACACCGATCATCGTGGCCACAAAACCCGCCGCAAAGATCAACTGAACGCCGATAGGGAAATAATTAGCCGCAGAATTGGACGCGCTTGCATCCAGTAACAAAGAAAGCCAGCTCATGTGAAAAAATTAAAGTGGTGCAAAAATACGCTTGTGTGGCATATAAAAGAAAAACTCCCCGATTATGGGGAGTTTTTCTTCAATTTTTCTTAGCCTTTACCAGCGGTTGCGGCTCCGCCTGATCCTTTTTTACCCTGAACAGGGGGATTTGAGTAATATTCTATTCTTTTCAAAATATCCGCTTTAATCGGAGCGGCATATTTGTTATTATCGTCAGCCGGGTCAGGGTATAAAGCCATCATCTGGTCTAAAACACCCACCACTTTTTGTGCAACACCCAGGTATTCGTCTACCTTGGCTGTTTTTTTACCATCACTGGTTATTTTGAAATCAGGGTCATTTTTAAGTGACACCATCTCTTTGGTAGTAGAAAAAAGGATATAATACAGGTTACGGAAAATGTCTATTTTATACTTTTCCTTATCAATCGTTGCATAAACAGAATCCAGATACATCAGGTGTTTCGCCGCCACCCCGGTTGTATCAGGATCAGAAGCAATCGCCGCTAACTTGAAGAAACGGTATGGCTGGGGTTTACCCGGATGATCGATCATATATTTCTTAGACAACTCAATGGTAAGGGGATAATTCTTCGCGTTAAAAGCAGTACTGGTTAATTTGTAATAATCAAATTCACTCATCGTACCACCCTTCAAAGCAGCCTGTTTTTGTAACCAATCGATCTGCTTATCGTACATTTTGGCTTTCCCAAACAGTTCAGCAGCCTGACTCATATACGCCAGTTTATTTACTTTAGACGTATCTACACTCATCGCTCTTTCCAGATAAGCCACGGCCTGCGTTTCGCTACCGGGGAATTTGGAGAATACTTTTACCGCCAGTTCATAATCACCGGGAGCAATTTTCTGCACGGGTGCATTGGCGAAATATTTGGTCAAAGCTTCTTTCGCCTGCACAGAATCACCGGTTCTGTCAAAGTTCAGGGCATACAGTACATCCAGCTTAGGCAGTACTTTTGAACCTACTGCGGCTTCCAGTTCTTTCACTTTCGCCAGCGACTCGGCATTTTTACCTGAACGGAAGAGATAGTCGGCCATTACCAGGTCCAGTACCGGATCTTTATCGGCATTGGCGATGTATTTGTCCAGGTATTCTTTCGCACGGTTTACATCGCGGGTAGCATAGTAATCATAATAAGTAAAATAAACAGGCGGGAAGGCAGGATCTGCTTCGATAGCACTGTTAAAGTTCTGCTCGAACAGTTCTTTGTTATTCTGGCTCTGGTAGATCTTTCCGATACGGAAAAAAGCACGTGCATTTTTAGGATCTCTTGTTAAGGCTTCCTGATAGGCTTTTACAGCGTCTCCACCATTTTCTCCACCCAGTTTCAGGTAGTTGATTCCCATATTGATCAGGATATCCGGATCGGTCAGATCAATCGCAGCAGCCTGTTTCAGTTTCTCAATGGCATAACTATGGTCTCCTTTGTCACTGCTCACTTCTGCATTGGCCCGGCCAATAGCATTCAGAATAGCGGGATTGGGTTTGCCTTTGTTTTTGCCTTTTGTTTCAGTGGTAGCCGTAATAGCCTGCTCAAATTTCTGCTTTACAGCATTGATGTCTTCTTTTTCCAGGATTCCGATATGCCCCATTCCCACCAGCAGCCAGGCATCGCTGCCCACTTCCTGTAATCCCTTTTGGTACAGTGCTTTGGTAGCCTGTATCTGCTCAGGGGTTGGATCACCGCCATCTGTTGCCAGCATCGCCTGTCCTAACCAATAAATAGCCTGAGGATCTTTCGGATTGGCATCATAAGCTTTCTGAAATGCTTCTTTGGCACTCTTGTTCTTTTCATAATTCAGGAACTTGATGCCCGCAGGGATCTGCGCCATCAAACACTGTGCAGCAAGCATTGCTGTAAACATCAGAGAAACGGTCTTCTTCATTTTGCTTTTTTTATAATTATAGTGTCAATCTGCATCTTTGATTTTTCCTAACCGCTGGTTAAACCCCATCTTAGCCGGTACCAGAAAAGATCTCCGGAAAATCAGCTGGCCTCTTTCCAGACTCATGAAATTCATGAAGCCTGTTCCCAGTCCGGCAGAATTTTCCTTCAATATATAATACAAGGGGCGTGCCAGTGGGTACTGACCGTATGCCAAAGATGCCTGTGAAGGCTTGGCAAACAGGTCTTTCTCCTCACATTTAACACATTCTACCAGCGCCGTCCTGATTTTCGTCAGCTGTGCCAGTTGTTTGGGATCATAACTGTCGCCCACCCAACTCAGCCCTACAAAACCTATTACATTCGGATTATTGGATACCACTTCTATCACTTCCTCGCTGTTCTTTGCCGCTACTACATTCTTACCCAATGGCTCACCCCGCAGTACACTGTCCTGCAGGTAGCGGATGGTACTCGTTGCATTTTTCCCATCCATGACAGCGGTGATATTGTTCCTGCCGCTGAGAATATCTTTCAACTGTGCAATGGTGAACACACTGTCTTTCGCAGCCCTGTTCACAATCGCGGTCACCGCATCGTAAGCCAGGATCCCGTATTGGGGTTTGTACGAAAGACTGTTCTCAAAGATGGCTGCCTCCGCATCGCTCAGTCCTTTGGCAACAATGATCATCCGCGTACTATCAGACTGCAGATCCCGGAAACAGGCTGCTTCTGATTTATACGAAACTTCAATCCGGGTATCAGGGAAGGAGGAATGATGCACTTTCAGCTGCTCTTCTATCACAGGCTTAAAGCTTTCATCCACACTGATCCTGATCATACCCTGCGTAGGAGTATCCCGCGGATCCGCTTTTTTACCCGATCTGTTACAAGAAACAAAGAACAAAGACAGACCCACTAAAACACCATATAACACACTGTTTCTCATCTTATTAATTACGCTTGATCCCTCTGTATAAACGAAAACCACCATATAAAAGACAAAGACCGCCAAAAAAGTACCTGAAAAACTCGTTGTCTTTGTCCAGCAATTGTTCAATATTCAGCTTATCTGCGAACAACATAATTACTGCCATGCCAAGCAATAAAATGGCAATGGTGAGGTCATATGACATCCGCATTAAATTATAACTTTTCTTCTGTTTAGCTCTGAAATCATTCTCCATTTAACAATCAATTAAAACAGGGATGGGCAATTTAGGCAATAATTTTATTTGTGTCCAACAATTGTGACCGACAATTTGAAACAATTCACCGGTTACTGCTTATGGGATGCGGGTTCCGCAGCAATTCCATAAACACCTGTATTGATGCTAATGAATGTTAGCCGCATTAGCCCTTTCACCCCCGTATCTGAATAGCAGCGGAACACTATCTTTGCGCCATGAGAATTTTGATGGTTTGCCTGGGGAATATCTGCAGGAGTCCATTGGCAGAAGGCATCTTACAACAAAAAGCCCGGGAAGCCGGTTATGATTGGATAGTAGACAGCGCGGGCACCAACGGATATCATATTGGAGAACAACCCCATGTGTTATCACAGAAAGTGGCCCGTGACCATGGGATCGATATCAGCGGACAATGCTGCAGAAAACTGGTGAAAGAAGATCTGCTTACTTACGATCGCCTGTTTGTGATGGACCAGGAGAATTATGCAGCGGTAAAGAAGATCTGCGCAGACTATTGGCAGATAGAAAAAAATGACAGGAAAGTGACAATGATCCTCGATCTGCTTTACCCCGGCGAGAACCGCGAAGTACCCGACCCCTGGTATGGCACCGAAAAAGATTACCGGCTGGTATTTGATCTGTTGAGTCGGGCCTGCGACAAACTGATCGATCAATACAGCGCAGAACCAACAGCAGGATAAGAAAAGTATTTCTCAGTTATCAGTTATTTACCACTTTACAGAACTTCATCAACGAATACCCACTCATGAGCAAACCCGGCTTACCACAAGGAACCAGAGATTTCAGCGCAGCTGTTGTACACAAACGCAATTATATTTTCCAGACCATCCGCCATGTATTTGAGTGTTATGGCTTTCAACCGCTGGAAACACCTGCCATGGAAAACCTGGATACACTGATGGGTAAATATGGGGAGGAAGGGGATAAACTCATTTTCAAGATCCTCAACAACGGTCTGGATAACCCCGATAAACACCAGCAGGCTAAGGAAGATTTCGAAAAAGTATTGGCCGGTAAAAACACCAAGGGAATAACAGAAAGGGCCTTACGCTATGATCTCACCATCCCTTTTGCAAGATATGTGGCCATGAACTACGGACAACTCACCCTTCCGTTTAAACGCTACCAGGTGCAGCCCGTATGGCGTGCCGACAGGCCGCAGAAAGGCCGCTACCGCGAGTTTTACCAGTGCGATGCAGATGTGGTGGGCAGTAAATCGCTGTTAAATGAAGTGGAACTGGCGGCCATCTATGCCACTGTTTTTGAAAAACTGGGCATTGCAGTAGAGATCAAGATTAACAGCCGGAAAATATTAGCAGCACTGGCAGAACTCTGCGGTGGTGCTGATAAAATGGTAGATATCACCGTGGCCATTGATAAGCTGGATAAAATCGGACTGGAAAAAGTAAAAGCGGAACTGACCACCAAAGGATTAACCGATGCTCAGATCAACACCATTGAACAATACCTTTCAATCACAGGTAGCAATGCAGAAAAAATAACCGCCCTCAAACAACTCATCGGCAACAACGAAACGGGTTTGAAAGGTATTGAAGAGATCGAATACGTACTCAACTACTCACTCACCACTGACCACTCACCACTCACTACTGATTTCACCCTGGCCCGTGGACTGAATTACTACACCGGTATCATTTTCGAAGTAAAAGCGCTGAACGTGCAGATGGGCAGTATTGGTGGAGGCGGAAGATATGATGACCTTACCGGTTTATTCGGTGTGCCCAATGTACCCGGTGTGGGCATCAGTTTTGGCGTAGACAGGATTTACGATGTGATGGAAGAACTGAAACTCTTCCCGGATGAAGTACAGGCCGGTACACGCGTACTGTTCTTTAACCTGGGCGAGGCAGAAAGCAAACAGGCATTTGGCCTGATGCAGCAATTACGAAAGAAGGGCATCGCCAGCGAGTTGTTTCATGAGAATACCAAATTCGACAAACAGTTCAAATACGCAGAAAAAAAACAGATCCCCTATGTTGTTATCCTTGGCAGCGAGGAACTGGCCAACGGCACCTGCCTGGTGAAAGACCTGCGCAAAAGCGAACAGCAAAGCATTACACAGACCGCATTGGCAGATTTTGGGTTCCTGTCGTAAAAACTTTGTCAGGGTTGGCAGCTAAGTGGCTCTCTGCCGACAAAGCCCCGTTCCCGCATTTTTGGCACAATATTTTCATTACCCAGACAAACGGGTAGTATGAAAAAAGTCTTGTGTTTTTCTCTTGTATTGGCAGTGGTGCTGGTTTCCTGCAGCAGGAAACTGCATACACCGGCGTCGAAAACACCTGTGATACAGGGGTCAAAAGATAGTAAACCGGACAAACCTGTTGTTGTAATTATACCGGAGGAGCCCAAACCTGTGGTCCCGGTTCCGGCACCGCGTGAGGTAACTGCCTTTTCGGAACCTTTGACGGTGATTGATGCTTCGGGTAATATCATTACCTCCCGCAGTAAACTCCCCCCCGAGATCGGTGCTAAGATTGATTACCGCAGGATAGCGCGCTCGTTTACACCCGGACAGAAAAAAAACCTGATCTATCGTTTTCAGCTATTACCGCCCCGGGTATTATATGTGCCCGAGAACCTGGCAAGCACTTCGGTAAGAGGTACTTATGTGATCTTTAAAAAGAAATTCTGGTACTGGAAACAGGCAGATGGGCTATTTCATCTCGACAAAACCTACTACCAATAAAAAGGCCAGGATACTATCCCAGCCTTTTTGTATATACCGCAAGCAATCGGTGCGTTTATCGAACCAGCAAGGGTGAAATCCGCTGGTTCAGGTAGTTTTTTCTGTTAAAAGCGATCGCATCTGATTTGGTTCCTTCTAACTGGTAACCCATGGCATTAATGCTTACGCCAATTACTTTTTTGTTGGCATCTCTTACAAATTTGGCTGTGCCCTGAAACTGTACAATCGTGTACAGATCTTCTCCCTCTTGTTTTTCAAGTGCAGAGGTTCCTGCAGAGGAAGACATCTCCAGTGCTCCATCTACCAGCGCAACCGTAACTTCAGCTACCACACTTCCATCAGGAAATTTATACTTACCTACATAATGCTGTAATGTAGAATCTTTCGCTGGTGGTGCCTGCTGTGCCTGCGTCATCAGTACCATACCCACAGAAAAGAAGAAAAACAGCAACATTTTTTTCATACAATCATTTTTAGTGCATCCAAAATAATAATATTTAAGCAACAAACCATTTACCGCACCTTAAAATATGCTTACAGTTGTAAAATAAAAGTTGCCAACTATACTCCCTCGTAAATAACAGCCGCTCCCTGCCCTACGCCTACACACATGGTGGCCAATCCGTATTTTGTCTGCTGCCGGCCCATCTCATGCAATAAAGTAGTAGAAATACGTACCCCACTGCAACCCAGCGGATGACCAATAGCAATGGCTCCCCCATTCACATTCACTTTTGCGGTATCCAGTCCTAATTCTTTGATACAGGCCAGGCTCTGCGAAGCAAAAGCCTCATTCAGTTCTACCAAACCCAGGTCAGCAGCGGTCAAACCCGCACGCTGCAGGGCTTTCTGCGAAGCGGGCACGGGACCCATACCCATAATGGCCGGATCTACGCCAGCTACGGCCATACTCACCACCCGGGCCATGGGTTGCAGATTAAATAATTTTACAGCTTCCTCACTGGCCAGCAAGAGGGCGGCGGCTCCATCATTGATACCGGAAGAATTACCGGCCGTTACGCTACCGTCTTTGGCAAAAGCCGGTTTTAGTCCGGCCAGTTTTTCCAGCGAAGTCTGGCGCGGATGTTCGTCTTCATTGAACCAGGTAATCAGCCGGTCGTTGATCATTTCAATGGCCGCTATCTCAGCATCCCATTTACCGGCTTCTTTGGCCGCAAAATATTTCTGTTGCGAAGAAAGAGCGAACATATCCTGCTCCTGCCGGCTGATATTCCATTCACGCGCCACATTCTCTGCCGTTTCGCCCATACTGTAAGGATGGTACATCTCGGCCAGTTTTTTATTGGTAAAACGCCAGCCGATGGTGGTATCGTAGGTTTCTACTTTCCGGTTCCAGGCACCATCGCTTTTAGCGGTTACAAAGGGCGCGCGGGTCATACTTTCTACGCCGCAGGCGATATAGAACATGCCTTCATTACACATAATGGCGCGGGCGGCATCCATAACTGCCTGTAAACCACTGGCACACAACCTGTTTACGGTATTGCCTCCCACATTCACCGGCAGGCCGGCCAGTAAAGCGGCCATGCGGGCCACATCGCGGTTATCTTCTCCGGCCTGGTTGGCAGCACCGGCAATTACATCTTCGATTTGGGAAGGATCAACATCCGGGTTACGCTGCAAAAGGGCTGTGATGGCATGGGCCAGCAGGTCATCCGGACGGATCGAACTCAGTTTACCACCATACCTGCCAATCGGTGTTCTTACGGCATCAATTACATAACATGTTTTCATATATCGTATCGTTACTATTAGACTAAATCAGTAAAACAGGCGCAATATAGAGTTTGTAGTACAAAAATTACCCCTTCAGGGGCGCAGGCGGTATCTTTGCAGGATGAACAGTGAATTACCCAATATACGCCACCAGAGCCTGTCTGACCTTGAAAACTATTTTACCAGCATCGGTGATAAGAAGTTTCGGGTAAAACAGGTATGGGAATGGTTATGGCAGAAACATGCGTTTAGTTTTGAGGAAATGACGAACCTGAGCAAGGAATTACGCAGCAAACTGGCCACTGATTTTACCCTGCCCGCCCTGAAAGTGGATGCCACCCAGTTCAGCGATGATGGTACCGTGAAAAGCCGTTTTAAAACCTTTGATAAACACCTGGTAGAAGGGGTATTGATTCCTACAGAAGAACGGAAAACCGCCTGTGTATCTTCCCAGATCGGTTGCAGCCTGAGTTGTAAGTTCTGTGCTACCGGTTATATGGACCGCAAACGAAACCTTACCTACGATGAGATCTACGACCAGGTAGTGCTCATCAATAAACAAAGCGAAGCCAGTTTTGGCAAAAAGCTGACCAATATTGTGTTCATGGGTATGGGCGAACCGCTGATGAACTACAGCAACGTGCTCAAAGCCATTGAAAGGATCTCTGCAGAAGATGGTTTGTTCATGAGTCCGAAAAGAATCACTGTTTCTACTGCCGGAGTAGCCAAGCAGATCCGTATGCTGGGCGATGACCAGGTGCGTTTTAAACTGGCACTTTCGCTGCATGCCGCCAACGATGCCAAGCGTAATGAGATCATGCCCATCAACGAGAGCAACAATATCAAAGTACTGATAGACGCACTGAATTATTTCTATAAACAAACCGGCAACGAGATCACGCTGGAGTATATCCTGTTCAAAAACCTGAACGATTCTGATAAAGATGCCGAAGAGCTGACCCGGATTTACCGCCAGGTACCCGCCGATCTCGTGAACATCATCGAGTACAACCCCATTGATGCTTTCCGTTTCACCAAACCCGATGAAGAAGGGATCCAGAATTTCATGGGTATTCTGGAAGCGAACAAAGTAAATGCCCGTTTGCGCCGCAGCCGGGGAAAAGATATTGACGCCGCCTGTGGACAGTTGGCGAATAAAGGGAAGTAGGGAACGCTGAATATCGAACAGAAGAACAAGGAACAGACGAACAGATGAACAGGAAATGTTGATCGGAGAAGGGATTCCCTGACCTGGTATTGGCAGTTCATCTGTTCCTTGTTCGTCGGTTCATCTGTTCATTTATTCCCAATACGCTACCTTTACCATTCCTGTTGAAAAACAGCATAAATACCACTACATGAAAAAAAGAACAGACAACTTCGACAAGTTTGCCAATAAAACAAGGGGCAGCGCCATCAAAGAAGCTTTCCGACAGGAAAAGAAAAAAATCAAACAGGCCGCCCGCGCCGCCGGTGAAGAAATGCGGAAAAAGAAGATCGAGAAAATGCGGGGGGTAGTAGTGAAAGACGAAGAGCCGCAACCGGCAAAAGCAAAATTCAGACCACAGGATAAGGGCAAACCGGGTACGCCCACCAAGAAATACGAAGTACGTGCCCCCAAAAAACAGGTTAACACAAGAGATACTTCTGCCACACCCAACCCGGCTGCTGCCGATGCCAAAAAAAGTACACGTAAAAAGAAACCAGATAACAGGGTGCTCAATGCAGATTTTCCCAAACCGGAGAATAAACCATTGACCGAATCCATGCCCCTGAATAAATTCATCGCGCATTCAGGCGTTTGTGGCAGACGGGAAGCGGCGGAACTGGTGAAGGAAGGTAAAGTAACCGTAAACGGAGATAAGGTATTTGAACCCGGCTATAAAGTAAACGGCACCGAAAAGATTGTAGTGAAAGGGAAACAGGTTTTTCTGCAACGGAATTCTGTTTACATACTCCTTAACAAACCCAAAGACTTCATCACCACGGCCAACGATCCGGAAGGAAGAAAAACCGTGATGGACCTGGTGAAGAATGCCACAGAAGAAAGAGTTTACCCGGTAGGCAGATTAGACAGGAACACCACCGGTGTACTGTTATTAACCAACGATGGAGAACTGGCACAAAAACTGACCCACCCATCTTTTGAGATCAAAAAGATCTATGAAGTAACGCTTGATAAACCCGTTACCAAAAAAGACCTCGAATCCATTCTGGAAGGGGTTACGCTGGAAGATGGTTTTGTAAAAGCCGATGCAGCGGGTTATACCGACCCCAAAGACAAACACGTGATCGGCATAGAGATCCACAGTGGCCGTAACCGGATTGTACGCCGCATATTTGAACACCTGGGTTACGATGTAAAGGGCCTCGACCGTGTGATGTTCGCCAACCTCACCAAGAAAAATGTAGAACGCGGCAAATTCCGTTTCCTGCAGGAGAAAGAAGTACGGTTACTGAAATTCATGAACCAGTCTTTCCTGCGAAAAAACAAAGAAATCAAATAATCGCTTGCTCCCTTCCGAAATAACGGATAATCGTATTACCATGCACCTCGATATCATTTTTGAGAATGAACAGTTCATCGCTATCAACAAACCATCGGGTTTGTTGAGCATCCCGGACAGATTAGGACAGGAAATTTCTGTGAAGGATCTCCTGAAACAGAAACTGGGATCGATCTATACCGTACACCGCCTCGACCGCGATACCAGCGGCGTTATCGTATTTGCCAAAACCGAAGAAGCACACAAGGAACTCTCACAATTATTTGAAGGAAGAGAGATGGAAAAATATTATGTGGGATTGGTGTATGGACAGATGATGAATAATTCCGGCAGTATTGATGCGCCTATTATGGAACATCCCGGCAAGACCACGAAGATGATGACACATGCCAAAGGCAAACTGTCACTCACCGATTATGAAGTGCTGGAATCTTTCCGTTTGTATTCCTGGGTACAGTTCAGGATCCATACCGGCCGCACACACCAGATCCGTGTACACATGCAGCATATCGGCCATTCCATTGTTTGCGACGAGATCTATGGCGATGCCAAACCGGTTTTATTATCCTCGCTCAAAAAGAATTTTAAACTGGCCAAAATAGCCGAAGAGGAAAAACCCATCCTCTCCCGCCTGGCCCTGCATTCTTCCCGCCTGCAATTTACCCTTGGCGGAGAAACCTTCGAACTCGAAGCCCCCCTACCCAAAGATCTGCGTGCGGTTTTGCAGCAATTGAGGAAGTGGAAGGGGTGATGAATCAATGAGTGGATGAGTGATTGAGTGAATGACTGAATGGTTTTCATATTCGCTCATTCACTCAATCACTCATTCACTCATTCGTTCTTATACACCATCCCATTCTTCATCACAAACTTCACCTTTCCCATCGCTTTCACATCCTTCACCGGGTCACCGTCTATGGCGATGATATCGGCGAGTTTGTCTTTTTCGATGGAGCCGATCCGGTCATCACCCAACAGGTCGGCGGCGTTTACGGTGGCGGAACGGATGGCTTCTAGTATGGGCATGCCGGCTTCGGTCATGTAAGTAAATTCCATCCAGTTTTTTCCATGTGCATATACCCCGGCATCCGTTCCGAAAGCAATTTTAACACCGGCTTTGTAGGCTTTGGCAAATGTGGCCTGTATGTAATTACCTACTACCAGGGCCTTGGCACGAACGATATCGGGATAATAACCGGGTTTTTTGGCGGAGTCAGCTGATGATTTACCGGCAATGATGGTGGGCACAAGATAAGTGCCTCTCTGTTTCATCAGTTCCATCACTTCTTCGCTCATATAAGTGCCGTGTTCGATGGAGTTTACCCCGCCGAGTACGGCGCGTTTCATGCCTTCTGCACCATGTGCATGCGCAGCCACTTTAAAGCCATAATCTTTGGCGGTAGACACAATGGCCCTTACTTCTTCCTCTGTAAACTGGGCACCACTGCCATCTTTGGCCATACTTAATACACCTCCCGTAGCCGTGATCTTGATCAGATCCGATCCTTCCTTGTATCGCTGCCTTACGGCTTTGGCGCAATCGTCTACTCCATTTACCACACCCTCTCTCGGACCGGGATCGCCCATCAGGTCTTTGCGGTAATTATTGGTGGGATCTGCATGTCCGCCCGTAGTAGCAATCGACTTACCGGCCGTGTAGATCCGCGGGCCTTTTACCCATTCTTTATTGATGGCATTCCGCAAAGAAATATTAGCGCCGCTGCCACCCAGGTCGCGAACAGCGGTGAAGCCCGCCATCAATGTTCGCTCGGCAAATACCACCGACTGAAACGCATAATCAGGCCCGTTCCAGGTAAAACCGTTGAGGTAGTTGCCGGGGTTGGTTTCGCTTTCCATGTGTACATGCATGTCTATGAGGCCGGGCATCACGGTTTTGTTTTTCAGGTCTACCAGTTTATCTCCCGCGGCAGCGGCAGTATATCCTTTCTGTACATCCATGATCTTATTGGCTTCAATGATCACGGACATTTCTTTCAATACCTGTAAATTTTTCACATCAATCAGTTGCCCGCAGTGTAGTATGGTTCGCTGGGCATAGAGGAGGTTCATCACCAGCATACACAGAACCAGGAAGGATAGTTTTCTCATAGCAGTTATTTCACAGAAAGATAGTAAGAACCCTTGAAATTCCGGCTATTCCTAAAAGGTCTATTGTTTTTATGCCACTGTATAAGCTTGTTCTATGTTCTGCGTTCTTCTGTGCCTTGTTCGTCTGTTCATCTGTTCCCCCTGCTGGTCTGCTCACAAAAAAGCCCCGATAGACATCGGGGCCGGAACAAGTACAAAAATAAATAAACGATTGCCTGCTTATTTATTGGGCTGCGGTGTGTACCGCAGGTAAGGTTTAACTACTTCCACTCCTTTCGGAAATTTTTTAATTGCATCATCCGTACTCACATTCAGTGCCACTATCACATCTTCTCCCTCTTTCCAGTCGGCAGGTGTGGCTACGCTGTAACCGGCTGTTAACTGCAGGGAATCAATCACCCGCAATACTTCCACAAAATTTCGTCCGGTAGAAGCGGGATAGGTAATAATCAGTTTCACTTTTTTATCCGGACCGATGATGAACAGGGAGCGAACAGTAAAAGTTTCTGATGCATTGGGATGGATCATATCATAAGCATGGGCGATACTTTTATCTTCATCGGCAATAATAGGGAAACCTACATTTACATGCTGGGTTTCATTGATGTCTTTGATCCAGCTTTTGTGACTGTCAACCGAATCCACACTCAGTGCCAGCACTTTTACATTCCGTTTTTCAAACTCCGCCTGCAGCGATGCTGTTCTGCCCAGTTCGGTGGTACAGACCGGCGTATAATCGGCCGGATGCGAGAACAATACACCCCATCCGGTGCCTAAATACTCATAGAAATCAATCTTGCCTGCACTGGTTTGTGCCTGAAAATTGGGAGCAATATCCCCTAGACGTAAGCCCATAATATTTGGTTTTGTAAAGCGAAAATAGTGATTTCCTATTAAACTGGTAGACTAATTTTCAAAACGGCATATTTGTGGAAACTGACCTATGGATCTCTTCAAAGAAAACGGCTAACTACCCGGCTTTTTTGTGGTCTGTATGGTTCTGGCTTTTTTGAGGGAGGCTTTGCCAAACGTGTTTTTTACATCGTCGATGGCTTTATAAAGCTTATTTTTCTTTTCCGCATCATCAAACAAACTGGCCTGAACCGGGTGATTGGTCAGTTCACTGAGGCGCACACCCAGCAGCCGAACCGGTTGTCCTTTTCGGTAGAGTTTATGAAAAAGGTCAATAGCAACCGGTATCAGCTCATCATCGCGCAACGTATAATCGATAGTGGTCTGGCGGGAAGTGGTTTCAAAATCGGGATACCGGATCTTCACGGCAATACATCCGGTCAGTTTCTCATCCTGCCGGAGTTCGAAAGCGACCTTTTCGGTCATACGTACCAATTCGCTCAGCAACAAAGTCACATCTGAAATATTTTCTTCAAAAGTATTTTCGGTGGAGATGGATTTGGCCTCATGGTATCCATGCACTTCTCCATCATGCAGCCCCTGCGATTTACGCCATAAATCGGCGCCGTATTTACCCAGTTTTTTCTCCAGTATTGCAATAGGTGTTTCACTCAGATCACGGATCGTGTGGATCCCCATCGATTTCAAAGTCAGAAAAGTCTGCTCCCCCACACCGGAAAATTTATTCACTGGCAGCGGTGCCAGAAATTCCTTTTCCATACCCGGTTGCACAAATAAGTATCCATTGGGTTTTGCCTCATCGGTAGCAATTTTGGCTACCATTTTATTGGTGGCGAGACCGAAAGAGATAGGCAGTTTCGTTTCTTCCATAATGGCGGCACGCAGGTCGATCGTCCATTGATAGGGATCAAAGAATTTATCCATCCCCGTAAGATCAATATAAAACTCATCAATCGAAGCCTTCTCATACAAGGGAGCCCGGGCTGCAATAATATCGGTTACCCAGCGGGAATAACGACTGTACTCGCCCCTTGTGCCCCGAACAATAATGGCATGCGGACAAAGTTTCATCGCCGTTTTCATCGGCATAGCGCTGTGTACACCAAACTTACGCGCTTCGTAACTGCAGGTGGTAACCACGCCCCGGTCTCTGGAACCACCCACAATCACCGCTTTGCCTTTGAGCGAGGGGTCGTGCAACATCTCCACACTCACAAAAAAAGAGTCGAGATCTAAGTGGGCAATATAACGTTGGGGACCGCTCATCAGGCGCGAAAGTTACCAAAGATCAGCGTTTTCACCTCTTATAAATCACCCTTTTATGTGAAAGGCAGATCCTGCAAAACCGCCTATTTTAGTGGCTTCAACTGATACAAATGAGAATAATTGTACTGGCCATCGGCCTCCTGTTTTTCTTTACCGCACAATCGCAGCAGGGCATCGTTTACGCGAAGGATCCCTTTCCCGGTTTTGCTTTCCGGAAAATAGCCAAAGAACAACTGGCAGAAGATATCCGCTTCTGGCACAAAGTGATGGAAGAATCACATGTGAATCTTTATCATGCCATCAGCAAAGGAGATCTTGAAAAAAAAGAGAATGAGTTATTAGCTGCCATAGGCGACAGTATTTCACAAACAGAAGCTGTTTTGCTCTTCGGCAAACTGGCCGCTTTGCTGAATGAGGGTCATATTGGTATGCCATCCAGTTCGGTTACGGATAGTATGTATACGAATTCGCTCCGTTTCCCTTTTCTCCTACAAAAAGTAACAGATACCGAATGGATCGTAAGCCGCGATCTGAGCAGTGAGCAAAAGCTGGGTGTAAACGCAGTCATTCTGGAAGTGAACGGGGAACCGGTTAGCGAACTTAATCAGCAATTCAGGGAATATTATGGTGGACTGGAAACCTGGCGCAAACAACAGATCGCTATCTATGTGCGTAAATTGCTGTTTCTGCATGGGATGGTAAGTCCTTACCGGATAAAAGCCAGAACAGAAGCCGGGCAGATTATCGATTTCACAATCCCTGGATATTCTAAACAGCAGGCAGACAGTTTGAACAAAGTACTGGCAGCCAGTGTAAACCAGCCTGCAGAGCCTTATACATTTACGCTATTGCCCGATAATATAGCCTACATCAATTACCGGCAAATGGTCAATAGCAGAACGAACCCATTTTCAGATTTCCTGAAAACCAGTTTCACCAAAATCAAAGAAGCAAATGCGGCAGGACTGATCATTGACCTACGTGGCAATGGAGGAGGCAACTCTTCGCTGGGCGATTCTCTCATCAGCTATTTTTCTACCAAGCCTTATGTATTGTCTGGCGGCATGAAATGGAAAAGCAGCAGTCATTACAAAGCCTACCTGAAACTGATGGATAATGTAGGCAGCAGATCAGAAAATCAGTTTTACAATTCCCTCAAAGAGGGAGATATGTATACATACGTGAATCGGGATTTACGCAAGCCGGTAAGCAGGGAGTTAACCTTTACCGGAAAAACCGCTGTTCTCATTGGGCCTGATACCTTCTCCAGTGCCAATATGTTATCCGATGGAATCAAAAGTTTTCAACTAGCCACTTTGTTTGGTGAACCTACCGGTGAGCCAGGGAATGATTTTGGGGAGATGTATAATTTCATGCTTCCCAACACCCATATCATTGCCCGGGCCTCTACCAAAATGTTTACCCGCGCCGATGGGGATGAAAATAATTTTGACCCGATTATGCCGGATATAACGGTTAAGCCAACCCCAAAAGATCTGAAAGAAAAAAGAGATGTGGTTTTGGAAACTGCTGTAAATTGGATCAGGAAACAATGAGTGAATGATCGTATGATAGAATGATAGAATGTTTTTTTTAATGCTGTAATCCGCTAATCCGTCATCCGCCAATCCGTGAATCCATCTGCCATCGAAGAACTGAAAAAATTCATCTCTCCTATTCATACATTACATGAAGAGGAATGGAATGCGTTTGCTTCGATCTGGCAGCCGTTTTCGGCCAAAAGAAAAGAACTGCTCACAGCCGCAGGCGAAACAGAGAAGTACCTGTATTTTGTAACCGAGGGGGTTCAACGGGCTTTCTATCTCGGAGAAGATGACAAAGAAGCTACCATTGTTTTTACTTACCCTTATTCCTTTTCCGGCGTAGCCGATTCCTTTTTATTGCAGCAACCCTCCCGATACCATTTAGAAACCCTGACCAAGAGCGAATTCATCCGCACCACTTACCAACAGATACAGGACTTACTGGACCGCTACCATAATTTTGAAAAGCTGATCCGCAAAGCCACCAGTTATACCCTGGCCGGTGTACTGGAACGACAGATAGAACTGCAGTGTTTCTCGGCCGAACAGAAATTCAGAACCTTGCTGAAGCGGAGTCCGCATGTACTTACCCTCATCCCGCATAAATACCTGGCTTCTTACCTCGGTATCGATGCCACCACATTCAGTAAGTTACTGGGAACGGTGAGGGTGTGAAAGAGTTAGGAGTGAGAAGTCTGGAGTCAGGAGTTAAAAGCAGGGATAAAAAACGCCAGACTCCAGACTAATAAAATCTTGGTCTGCGCCAAGATTTATGATTCGTATCCTTGCCAGCTTTGTGGTAACAAAAACAAAAAACAATGCCAGTTTATTTATCACAAACCTTAACCGATTCCCTGATAGACCAGACAGACGCTTTTCTGAATAAAGCCGTTAGTGAATGGCAGATGCTGCCGCACCACCAGTTTGGCTATAAACCTTCGCCAGAAAAGTGGAGCGCTAACCAGTGCCTGATGCACCTGAACAGTTATGGCCGTTATTATCTGCCACTGATGGAGCAGGCCATCAACAAAGCCATCCGCGAAAAACAAGAACCTGCCGTACGTTTTACCGCAGGCTGGCTGGGCAATTATTTTACCCAGATGATGCTGCCGAAACCAGACGGTATACCAGCCAAAAAAATGGCTGCACCCAAAGATCATACACCGCAAACCAATAACGACAGCTACACAGTGATCGCTGAATTTATTGAGCAGCAGGAAAAATTATTACAGTTATTGCGGAGATCCAAACAGGTAGACCTGAACAAGGTCCGGATTCCGATCTCAATTGCCAAATTCATCAAACTGAAACTGGGAGATACTTTCCTCTTCCTCATCGCCCATAACTACCGGCATATTTTACAGGCAGAACGTGCCTTACAGCATGCGGGAGTGCAACTGAAGAAAGTGGATGCATTTGAGTTAAGTGGGTTGAAGTAATTCGCGGATTACGGATTTCGGATTAGCGGATTGATTTGATGATAGTACTAGTTAGATATTCCTAACAATCCGCAAATCCGCCATCCGCTAATCCGTTAATTGATCCAACCGGAGACTACGAAAATCGTTTCAACAACGATTCCTCAATCCGTCTCGGTCTACCGGTGGTCTTGTCGAGAAGAACCCAGACACTCTTTGCGGTAATGATTTTTTTCTGGTCTGCCGGGCGGATGATCTCATAATGCCTGTCCCAGCTAACCGTGGTGTGTTCACCTGTCCAGGTCCGGATCAGCAGCTCATCGCCCAGTACGGCGGGGTGCAGGTAATCGATCTCGTGCCTGCGCACTACCCAGACAACTTCTTTTTCCAACTCATTTAATACAACACTATGCCAATGTTTATCCGCCACATCCTGCATGAATTGTACGTAAACCACATTGTTGACATGCAGAAGCTCATCGATATGTTCTTCTGTTACTTTGAGGAGATATTCAAAAACGGGGATTTGTATCATGGTTTGGTTTGCTGAGTGCAATACCGTTGTACCTGATATTACCGGTAGATATCGAGTAACCCATCCGGCAGTATCACATGCACTTCTTTCTTTTTGTGATCGATCTTATCCAATGATTCAGCATGCAGGGGTATCAACGCTTCTTTACCATCCAGACTGATGCGTAACAGTACCTGGTGCGGTTGTTCAATCACTTCTTCTATCGGACCCAGGTTTTCATCTTCATCCGTTATTACCTGAAAACCAAGCAGGGAAATCGGCGCTGTTTTGCCAGCCAGTTTACGAAAGTCCTCATCCAGCAACCAGACAGGTTTGGTATTCAAACGGCTGGCGGCTTCGCGGCTATTGATTCCTTCCAGTTTTACATAGGTTTCTTCCGTGTCTTTGGCTTTGGATGATTCTACAAAATAGGGCAGGTAAGAACCCTTGTGTTCTTCTACAAACACCGCTTCAATATCTTTCAGGATCGTTTTTTTACCGAGCGCATGTTTTAGTATCACTTCTCCCTGCAAACCAAAAGCAGCCACTATCCGGCCTATGTTAATGTAATCTTTCATTGGCATGCAATTTAAACCAAAATAAACCGTGCCTTTGTGCCCTGGTGTGAAATAAATTCTCTCACGAAGGCACAAAGGCACGGTTTTACACACAAAAGCCCGGAACTTTCGTAACGGGCTTTTGCTGTAATATGGTAAGTCGTACTTACTAAGCTTCGGCAGGTGCTTCTGCTTCCGGAGTGCTGTCAGCAGGAGCTGCTTCTTCCTGTTTAACTTCCACTTTTTTAACAACAGGAACATACACTTTTTTAGCGCGCTGTGTGTTCTTGTGTTCGCTTGAACGACGGGTTACGTTAGCTTCGTGCTCTTCATGCCATGCCTGAAATTTGGTCATAGCTGCGGCCTGATCAAACAGTCCCAGGTTCACACCCCTTAACAGGTGTTTCAGATACAATACTCCCTTGAAAGAGAGAATGCGGCGTACAGTATCGGTGGGTTGAGCACCTTTGTTCAGCCACTCCAGAGCCTTCTGACGGTCTAACTGGATAGTTGCTGGTACTGTAAGCGGGTTGTAAGTTCCCACTTTCTGGATGAACTTACCATCTCTTGGTGCACGTGCATCGGCCACTACTATAAAGTAGAAAGGGCGTTTTTTGCTACCGTGACGCTGTAGTCTAATTTTTACTGCCATGTTAAATAGAAATTTAACGTTAGGAATTTGGTTAATCCGACTAAGAATAATCGGACGGCAAATGTAAGGGTAAAGACGAATTATTCCAAGACCGTCTGTAAAGGAATTGTTATTGTATTGTTTTTCAGGCTTTTGCAGTGCTATTGGGCGTCCCTTGCGTCGCACACTTGTACCCCGGGATCATTATTCGGCAGGGGCAATTCCGAATTAGCGGATATCGGATTCCGGATTTGAGGCCTTTTTACGAGTTGAATGGGGATGAACCGGAAAAGTAAGCGTAGCAAAATCGAATCAACAGACTGCCTTCCTAATCCGCTAATCCGCAATCCGTCATCCGCTAATCCTATCTTTTCATACCCGGAAACCTGCCGCCCATCGGCATATTGTTCATCATCTTCATCATCTGCTTCATCTGTTCAAACTGCTTCATGAAAGCATTCACTTCGGCCATATCCTTACCACTTCCTTTGGCTATTCTTTGTCTGCGCGAAGGCGTAAGCGAATCGGGATTGGCTCTTTCAAAAGGTGTCATGGAACTGATCATGGCTTCAATGCCTTTGAAAGCATCATCCTTGATATCAATATCTTTCATGGCTTTACCTACACCCGGTATCATGCCCATCAGGTCTTTCAGGTTACCCATTTTTTTGATCTGTTGTAACTGATCCATAAAATCCTGGAAATCGAACTGGTTCTTCCGGATCTTTTTCTCCAGTTTTTTGGCTTCTACTTCGTCATACTGTGCCTGTGCTTTTTCTACCAGACTGGTAATATCACCCATGCCCAGGATCCGCTGCGCCATACGATCGGGATAGAATACATCCAGTGTATCCATCTTCTCGCCACTGCTCACAAACTTAATCGGTTTGTTTACCGTGTATTTGATCGATAAAGCAGCACCACCCCTGGTATCACCATCCAGTTTGGTCAGTACCACACCGGTAAAATCGAGACGGTCGTTGAAGGCTTTGGCGGTATTCACTGCATCCTGCCCGGTCATAGCATCCACTACAAACAGGATCTCCGCAGGATTCACAGCCGATTTAATATTGGCCACTTCTGTCATCATCGCCTCATCAATGGCCAAACGGCCGGCGGTATCAATGATGATCACATTTTTATTCTTAGCCTTCGCTTCTTTGATGGCATTCAACGCAATAGAAACAGCGTCTTTGTTTTCCCGCTCACTGTACACATCCACACCTACCTGTTCTGCCAGTACAGTTAACTGGTCTATCGCCGCAGGCCGATAAATATCAGCCGCCACCAGTAATACTGATTTGGCTTTTTTTGTTTTCAGGTAATTGGCCAGCTTACCGGTAAAAGTGGTTTTACCACTACCCTGCAAACCTGCTACCAGAATAATGGCCGGGTTACCGCTGATATTGAACTGGGCTTCGGTACCACCCATCAGTTCGGTCAATTCATCCTGCACAATTTTCACCATCAACTGGCCCGGACTGATAGCATTGATTACTTTCTCGCCGGTGGCTTTGTCTTTTACTTTGTCTGTAAATTCCTTGGCTATCTTAAAATTCACATCCGCATCTATTAATGCACGGCGGATATCTTTTACCGTATTGGCAATATTAAGGTCATTGATCCGCGCTTCGCCCTTGAGGTTCTTAAAGGCTGATTCGAGCTTTTCACTAAGAGAGTTAAACATAATTCACAGGTTTCTGATAGTCACAAATAAAAATGAATATAACCGAAGTCATATTCAGTAAGGAGTGCAAATATAAATTGTAGCTACGAAATGCAGGATTTTCAATTTAACCCCAGCCATCAGGGCTGAAGCCCGGTGCATAGGGCGCATAAAAATCCCCAGCCTAAAGGCTGGGGTTACTGTATGCTTTGTAGAAAGAATGTCTATCCTAAATAGAACCTGAGGTGTTTAGACCGATTGGTACTTCTGAGCTTAGTGATCGCTTTGTCTTTGATCTGCCTGACTCTTTCACGGGTAAGGTGAAACCGTTCGCCGATATCTTCGAGGCTCAGCGGATGATCCACCCCTATTCCGAAGAAATAACAGACCACATCTTTCTGTCTTTCGGTAAGGGTGCGCAGGCTGCGTTCTATCTCCATGCGTAGCGATTCGTGGTGCACCAGGTTCTCGTCGGTTTTTTCTGCATTGGGGTTTTCCATCAGATCCAGCAGGGTGCCGTCTTCGCCGTCAGACAATGGGGTATCCATACTTACATGGCGGAAACCCACACTCATGGTGGCGGTTACTTCATCAATACCTATCTCCAGTAAATCGGCCAGCTCTTCGGGTGTAGGCTCGCGCTCAAACTCCTGCTCCAGTTGCTGGTAGGCTTTACTGATGCGGTTGGTAAGCCCCACTTTATTCAGCGGCAGCCTTACAATCCGGCTCTGCTCGGCCAGGGATTGCAAAATGCTCTGCCGGATCCACCATACGGCGTAAGAAATGAATTTGAAACCACGTGTTTCATCAAAGCGCAACGCAGCTTTGATCAGCCCCAGATTGCCTTCATTGATCAGATCGGGCAGGGTAAGTCCCTGGTTCTGGTACTGTTTGGCTACCGATACCACAAAACGGAGATTGGCTTTTACCAACCTGTCTAAAGCCGCCTGGTCGCCTTCACGGATACTCATGGCCAGGTTTACTTCTTCTTCCGGACTGATCAGGTCCACTTTGCCGATCTCCTGGAGATATTTCTCGAGACTCTGAGACTCACGGTTGGTAATAGACTTCGTTATTTTGAGTTGGCGCATACTCATAATAAACTGGTTTTAATAGTAGGTTGTATTGGTATAAAAAACCGGGTTACAAGGTTAAGCGAACGAAACACTACGCCACATAGTCTGTTGTAGAGCAATTTAACAAAATTCTAAAACTTATCAAAAAATATATTTTTCACAACCTGCTGAAAAACAAATACTTACAAGAAAAGTTTCTGTCGGCCCGGGTTTTAGGCACCCGAACAGTGTCTCCGTGCTAAAAAAACATTTGGAAGCGAGGGATTATTTAATATTATTGCACACCTACGATTGGTTGTAGGATAAAGAGTTTGTAATGAGTAAGAAGCAATTATTTACGTTGGAGTTTCCGGTCAGATGTTCACCAACGATTTTATTCGAATTTTTAGCTACACCTGCCGGTTTGCAGGAATGGTTTGCAGATAAAGTGGATGAGTGGGAGAATGTATACAGTTTTTCCTGGAGTGGTGGCGTACCGGATAAGGCGGATGTGTTAGACAAGGAGGAAGATAAATTCATCCGTTTTCACTGGCATCACAGCGATAAGAACGAATATTTTGAGTTCCGTATCGAAAAAACAGAAATCTCTAACCAGACCATTCTGGTGATCAAGGATTTTGCAGAGAAAAACGAGATCAAGGACCAGAGCCAGTTATGGGGCTACCAGATCAAAGACCTGTTTCACCGTTTAGGCGGGGCTTAGACAGGTTGCGGATCCAGCATCTGCAGAATCGCTTGAAAGTTCCCTTCAAAAAAATCAGTTAGTCCATCCCATTCCTGTAATGGGATTTTTTTTGCCAGCTTCAGAAAGGGCAAGGCATGCCAATCCATCTCCAGTTCATTTGTCAATAACCCATAATTCTCTTCTGCAAAATGATGCTCCCAGGGATCCGTACCCACACCGATATGCCAGCCTGCTATAGCCGCAGGATTTTCCTGAAAATATTGTTTGATGGCAGGCACATATTTTTGCTGGTAGCTGCCCGCTAATTGTAAAGTGATGCTGCAGAAATGTCCCCACCAGAAAAAACTGCGGATGGCAAAACTATCGGTACCGCTAAAAAAACGGGGATGATCCAGTATTACCCAGGGCAAACCCCGGTATTGTTCACCCTTCGAAATCTTGGGCGAGTAGAAGCCGGGATCGGCTACTGTCAGCGCCGGGTGTGCGGCCCATTGTTGGCGGTAATTCTCGCTCAGGTTGCCAAAAAGCGTATACACTTTACCGATAATCTGATTCTTTGTTAAAATCCAACCGGCATCTGTTACCAGTTCCCGTTCCTTTTGTGAAAGCATTACTTTTGCAGAGCTCATAAAACAATATTAAGCAAGGACCCGTGATTAAAAAACTCGATATACTCGTTATCCGCTCTTTTATCGGTCCTTTTATCGCTGCTTTTGCCATTTCCCTCTTTGTATTAACCATGCAGTTCTTCTGGTTATATATTGATGATCTGGTAGGAAAGGGTCTGGATCTTTTCACCATCTTAAAACTGGTAGGACTGGTAACCCTGTTTTGGGTACCAACGGCTTTACCCCTTGCTTTGTTGTTCTCTTCCATCATGACATTCGGTAACCTCGGAGAAACTTTTGAGCTGGTGGCCATCAAAGCCGCCGGTATTCCTCTGCTGCGTTTTATGCGGCCACTGCTGATCATCACGATTTTTATCAGCGGGCTTGCTTTTCTGTTTGCCAATAATATTATCCCGGTAACACAATTAAAACTGTCTACTTTAAAATATGATATCATCGTATCCAAACCCGCTTTTGATATCAAAGAGGGTATTTTTTATGATAAGATCGAAGGGTATGTGATTAAACTGGGCAGGAAAGAGAAAAACGACAGCATCATCCATAACGTTGTCATTTTTGAAAAAAAGAACGGACTGCAGGATAATATGCTGATCGCAGAAAGCGGCGTGATGCGGATTACAAAGGACAAACGTTTCCTGGAATTTGTGCTGAAAAAAGGATGGCGCTACGAAGAAAAAGGGCAGCGCTCTACCACCAATACCGAATTTACCCGGATGGGATTTCAGGAATATAAAAAAGTGTTTGACCTGAAGAGCTTCCAGATGAATAAATCGGGCGATAGTGCCTTTTACGATCCCAAAATGCTGAGTCTGCGGCAGCTGAACGGTGCCATCGATTCTTTACAGAGCCTGGATAGTTTTTATTTACGGAAAACAGACAGGGAAGTGTCGCCTTATATGCGGTTTACCCGTTACCAGGATACCGGCTGGGCAAAGATCAAACCGGATGCCATTAAAAAGGTGAAGAAGTTTGATGAAATGATCCCTGACTCTCTGAAACAGACCATTACCGATGCTGCCATCAGCCAGTTGCAGAGCGTAAAAGGCAATATTGCTGTACTGGATGCTGATTATAAAGAGCGGCAAAAATCGCTTCGACTGCATGAGATTGAATGGCACAGGAAACTGACTTTATCAGCAGCCTGTATTGTTTTATTCCTGATCGGCGCACCCCTGGGGTCCATTATCCGCAAAGGTGGCCTGGGCACACCACTGGTGTTTGCCATCATTTTCTTTGTGATTTTTCACCTGTTCAACACGTTTGGCGAGAAATTTGTGAAATCGGAACAGACCAGTCCATTGATGGGGATGTGGCTCTCCACTTTTGTATTGATCCCGATCGGCGCATTTCTCACCTATAAAGCCATGCGCGATTCCCAGTTATTCAACCAGGAATTCTATTATCGCTCTTTTAAGCAGTTGCGGAGATTTTTGGTTAATTTTAGTTTCTTCAAAAAATCCTAAACCTTTATTTTATGTCAACCCATAACAAAAGCCGTCGTTCTTTCATTAAAACCACGGGTATAGCAGGTATTGGCCTCACCGTGCTGCCCTCTTTCGTTCAGGCAAACGGGGCTCCTGTTGCCGGTAATGCCTTTACGCAGCAACCGTTGCCCTACGATTACAAAGCACTGGAACCTGTTATTGATGCCATGACCATGGAGATCCATTACAGCAAACATGCTTCAGCCTATGCCAAGAACCTGGCAGATGCCTGTGTAGCCGAGAAAGTAGACACCAACGCTACCAGACTGGAAGACCTGATGCGCAATATTTCAAAATACTCCGCCAAAATGCGTAACAACGGAGGCGGTCATTACAATCATGAACTGTTCTGGCAATGCATGAAACCCGGAATGGCCGGCAAACCCGAAGGTAAACTGGCAGCTGCCATTGACCAGAGCTTTGGCTCATTCGAAGCCTTTAAAACACAGTTTACCGATGCCGGCAAAAACCGGTTCGGTAGTGGCTGGGCATGGCTGGTAGTAACAGCAGATAAAAAATTAGTGGTAGGCTCTACCGCCAACCAAGATAATCCTTTGATGGACATCAGTGAGTTAAAGGGTACTCCCCTGCTCGGACTGGATGTTTGGGAACATGCGTATTACCTCAAATACCAGAACAAACGCCCTGATTATATCAATAACTGGTGGAATGTAGTGAACTGGGATTTTGTACAGAAGCGGTATGAGATGGGATAGACTTAATTAAAAATTCAAAAGTAAAAAGTCAAAAAAAATCTTTTGACTTTTTACTTTTGAATTTTGACTTTATAAAGAAAGAATCATGAAGACAAGCACCAAATGGGTAGAAGGCATGGCTTTTGATGCAACTGCCGATACCGGACAAACTGTAAGAATAGATACGACTGTAGAAGGCGGAGGAATGGGTAGCGGTATGAACCCGAAGAAAATGTTACTGGGTGCCTTAAACGGGTGCAGCGGTATGGATGTGGTGGAGATCCTCAAAAAAATGAAAGTGTCTTTCAGCAAATTCGAGATAGATGCAGAAGCGGAGCAAACCGAAGAGCATCCCAAAACATTTACGTTCATCAAGATGACCTATCGCATAGATGCCAAACCGGAAGACCTCGATAAGGTAAAAAGAGCCGTTGACCTATCGCAGGAAAAATATTGCGGCATTTCTGCCATGCTGGCCAAACATTGCGATATCAGCTACACCATTGAATTAATCTGAACCGGATCTAACCTGACTGCTTATCCATGCTGAAAAAATCACCGTTGTTTGTTTTGCTGTTGCTATTGCACTGCTTATCCTATGCGCAGGATCAACCGGTGCAGGTGAAAAAGAACAACCCGGTTTTTCCGGGATGGTACGCCGATCCGGAAGGAACGATTTTCGGGAAACAGTACTGGATCTATCCCACATTTTCTGCACCGTATGACCAGCAGGTGTTTCTGGATGCCTTCTCTTCACAGGATCTGGTGAACTGGACCAAACATAGCCGGATCCTGGATACGGCTGCCATCAAATGGGCCAGACGGGCCATGTGGGCCCCTTCCATCATCCGTAAAAAAGATCAATACTTCCTGTTCTTCGGGGCCAATGATATCCAAAACAACCAGGAAAAAGGGGGGATTGGTGTGGCAGTGGCAGATAATCCGGCCGGGCCTTTCAAAGACTACCTGGGCAAACCACTGGTTGACCAGTTTTACCATGGTGCACAACCCATTGACCAGTTCGTGTTCCAGGATAAAGATGGACAGGACTACCTGATCTACGGCGGATGGCGACATTGTAATATCGGCAAACTGAATGCAAACCTTACCGGCTTTCAGCCTTTTGCAGATGGGAATATTTTTAAAGAGATCACGCCCGAAGGATATGTAGAAGGGCCCTTTATGTTCATCCGCAACGGCAAATATTATTTCATGTGGTCGGAAGGTGGCTGGACCGGACCCAACTACAGCGTGGCTTACGCCATGGCCGATTCGCCATTGGGGCCGTTTAAACGTATCGGAAAAATTTTACAGCAGGACCCTGCCATTGCCACAGGTGCGGGACATCATTCTGTGATACAGGTACCGGGCAAGGATCAATGGTATATGGTGTATCACCGCCGTCCGCTGGGCGAGAAAGACGCCAATGCGCGTGTTACCTGCATTGATGAACTTCATTTTGATGAACAGGGTGCCATCAAACCCGTGATCATCACCCACGAAGGGGTAAAGAGTCATCCCCTGCGATAACCGATACCGTTCCGGTATTAAAACAATACTTTTGCGGAAACTTTTTTTCTGCAATCAGCTAAACAAAATTTCAGGATACAGCGCTGGATCACGATCCTGAGTGTAGTGCTGTTCCTTACCAAAATCATCGCCTATCAATACACACACTCCCTGGCGATTCTTTCGGATGCGCTGGAGAGTATTGTGAATGTGATTGCCGGATTTGTTGGTTTGTACAGTTTATATGTGGCCGCCAAACCCCGCGATCTGGATCATCCCTACGGACATGGCAAAGCAGAATTTGTTTCGGCAGCTGTGGAGGGCGGACTGATTGTAGCTGCCGGTATCATGATCATCTATGAGACCGTGATGAATTTTCTGCAGAAGAGTCCCTTACAGAAACTGGATACGGGCCTGATACTGGTGGGGGCCACTGCCGTCATTAATTATATAGCGGGTGCCTTGTGTATCCGCGTCGGTAAAAAAAACACATCGCTGGCTTTGCAGGCCAGTGGCAAACACCTGCAGGTAGATACCTACTCAACCATCGGTATCATTGCCGGATTAGCGATCATGTTGGTTACCCGGCTTTACTGGCTGGATAAAGTAATTGCCCTCGGCATGAGTGTGCTGGTGATTTACAACGGTTACCGCATCATCCGTACATCACTGGCAGGCATTATGGACGAAGCCGATATGCAACTGCTGAAACGGTTTATCAACGTACTGAACGATCATCGCCGTGCCAACTGGGTAGATCTGCACAACCTGCGCGTAATCAAGTATGGCCCTTTACTGCATATTGATTGTCACCTGACTGTTCCCTGGTACCTGAATGTACACGAAGCGCACCTCGAAATTGATGCGTTGGCCGAACTGATCAAACAGCAGTTGGGAGATGCCATTGAATTGTTTGTGCATACAGATGGCTGCCTGCCATTCAGTTGTACCATCTGCACCAAAACAGATTGTTCCGTTCGCCAGCAACCGATGAAGGAGCGGCTGGACTGGACGCTGGAGAATATCATTTCTAACCAGAAACATCAGGTGTGAATGGGCAATAGTGAATGGGTAATCGGGGCTGATCGGCAGCTGTCCGATTCCCAAAAGCTGCTTACCTTTGCCATCCGCTAACCCTTTTGAAAAAACAACGTATTCATCATACTTAAATCAGCGATCATGAAGGTTTGGAAAGATTACCAGGAGCAGCACAAAGACCGTTTCCTGAACGAATTACTGGAGTTATTACGCATCCCCAGCATCAGTGCCCGCAGTGAGCACAAAGACGATATGATCCGTTGCGCCGAAGCCGTGAAACAACGTTTACTGGAAGCCGGTGCAGATACCGTTACTATTTACCCAACCGAAGGACACCCGGTGGTATACGGCGAAAAGATCATCGATCCTTCCAAACCCACTGTGCTGGTGTATGGCCACTACGATGTACAGCCCGCCGATCCGCTGGAACTGTGGAATAGCGGTCCGTTTGAGCCGGTGATTAAAGACGGAAAAATATTTGCCCGTGGCTCCTGCGATGACAAGGGACAGTTTTACATGCATGTAAAAGCATTGGAAACGATGACGAAGACCAATACTTTACCCGGCAATGTAAAATTCATTATTGAAGGTGAAGAAGAAGTGGGAAGTCCGAACCTGGCCACATTTGTAAAAGCCAACAAAGAATTATTAAAGGCCGATGTGATCCTGATCAGTGATACTTCTATGCTGAGCATGGATACACCTTCGATTGATATCGGGGTACGTGGACTGAGTTATATTGAAGTAGAAGTAACCGGCCCTAACCGTGATCTGCACAGTGGTGTGTATGGCGGTGCGGTAGCTAATCCGATTACGATGCTGGCAAAAATGATTGCTTCCTGCCATGATGAGAACAACCATATTACCATTCCTGGTTTTTATGATGATGTGATTGAATCTACTCCTGCCGAAAGAGAAAAAATGGCACAGGCTCCTTTTAACGAAGACGAATACAAAGCCGACCTGGGTGTACAGCATCTCTGGGGCGAGAAAGGATATACTACCAATGAGCGTACCGGCATCCGCCCTACGCTGGAAGTAAACGGTATCTGGGGTGGTTATACGGGCGAAGGAGCAAAGACCGTGCTTCCTTCCAAAGCATTTGCCAAGATCTCCTGCCGGTTGATCCCTAACCAGTCATCGGTGAAGATCACTGAAAAGATCCTGAACTATTTTAAAAGCATTGCGCCTGCCGGTGTTACCGTAAAAGCAGAAGAACATCATGGCGGAGAGCCGTATATGACCCCGATCGATTCCGATGCGTATAAAGCAGCCGCCAAAGCCATTCACGCCACATTTGGTAAAGAGCCTATTCCGGTTCGTGGTGGTGGCAGTATTCCTATCTGTGCCTTGTTTGAAAAAGAATTGGGGTTGAAGATCGTATTCATGGGCTTTGGATTGGATAGCGATAACCTGCACAGCCCGAATGAAAAATATGATGTGTTCAATTTCTACAAAGGCATTGAAACCATTCCGTATTTCCACCAGTTTTATGCTGAGATGAAATAAAGACAATAGAGCTTTTGGAAAGTTTTAGAACTTTCCAAAAGCTTTCATCATTACTATGGCAGAAGTAAAAGACAAACTCCGCATCGATAAATACCTCTGGGCCATCCGTTTGTTTAAAACAAGGAGCCAGGCGGGCGATGCCTGCGACAAAGGCAAAGTGAAACTGAACGGTGTTTCTGTAAAAGCTTCCCGCATTGTGGCCGTGGGTGATGAATATGAGGTAAAAAACGAAACCCGGAAATGGGTAGTAAAAGTAACCGGCCTGCTGCACAGCCGGGTGCAATATGCAGAAGCCATCAAATACTATGAAGACCTGACACCTGCCGAAGAACTGGACCGCATCCAATTTGAAGCAGCTACTTTCCAGACAGGTAAACGTCTCAGCAAGATCGGCCGCCCCACCAAACGCGAGAGGCGCGACCTGGGTGGATTCATGGATCTCTGATCCTTCCTGCACTTTCATTTCTCCTATACATTGCTGCCTCTGCAGGTATTCTGTATGTTTGCAGTATGAAGATCGATATTTTGACAGTGGTGCCGGATTTACTGGAAAGTCCTTTCAGTCACAGCATTATGAAACGTGCCAACGATAAAGGGCTGCTCACAGTAAACGTTCACAATCTCCGCAAATGGGCCATCAACAAACATATGCAGGTAGACGATTACCAGTTTGGTGGCGGTGCCGGTATGGTGATCATGCCCGAGCCCCTGGCCAATGCCATTGATGAACTTCAGCAGGATGGAAAATATGATGAGATCATCTTCATGACGCCCGATGGCAAAAACTTTAACCAGAAAACGGCGAATAGTTTATCGATGAAAGAAAATATCCTCATCATCTGCGGACATTATAAAGGCATTGACGAACGCATCCGGCAGCGATATGTAACTATGGAGATCTCTATTGGTGATTATGTATTGAGTGGCGGAGAACTGGCTGCAGCCGTGGTGGTGGATGCCGTGGGAAGACTGATTCCCGGTGTATTGAATGATGAGACTTCTGCTTTATTTGATTCTTTCCAGGATAATTTATTAGCACCTCCTGTATATACCCGCCCCGCAGATTTTCGCGGCGACAAAGTACCCGAGATCCTGACGCAGGGAGATCCTAAAAAAGTAGAAGAATGGCGGCATGAACAGTCGTTGATTCGTACAAAAGAAAGAAGGCCGGATCTGTTAGAGGATTAACTAATTAGCGGATGACGGATTGCGGATGAACGGATTATACTTATCTGGATTCAATTACTTTACAAAGATTTCGATAGTGCAAAAAAATTGGCGAATTAACAGCCTGCATACGCAATCCGCTAATCCGCCAATCCGCAATCGGTTAATCAATCCTAGTTCTTCACGCCTATTACCGGCAATTGCTTATCGTTGATCATTTTATTGAACGCTTTCAGGTCTGTATCCATGATCTTTTTGAGTTTGGCCAATTGCACATCAGATTGACCACCCAGTTCTGCAAAAGCTTCGCGTGCCTGTTTGCTGGGCGGGTTTTGTCCGCTGGAAGCTACTCCATACAAACCAGCCAGTTTATCATTCAAACGGATCGGGAAGTTCAATACATCCTGACCGCTTTTTGATTTGGTCTGGTACAGCGCTTCTTCCACGGCTGTCATTTGTTTGTTGATGCTGTCGCCCATTTTTTTGATATCCTTTATACCATCTCCTGCTTCCAGTTTAGCGGTAAACTCGTTGATCTGGCTGCGCAGAGAACGGATCTGTTTGATGGCACGCTGTACTTCGCTGAACTTATCTCTTACCTGCAACAGGAATCCTACCTGTGCATCGTAATCAGCTTCCGTCATTTTGTAATTCGGATCCGCTTTAATCACAAAAGGGATCTCCACTGAATCTTTGCCAAACGTAAAGCGGGCTTTGTAGGTGCCGGGTGCGGCTTTTACAGTACTGATCCGTCCATTCCATAAGATCAGTCCTTCTACTGTTTCAGCAGGCGGATAATTCATATCCCATACAAACTGGTTCATGCCACTGTTGTAATCGATCTTATCTGTATTCTCTTTGGCAGATTTGCTGAAAGTTTTGATGGGCTTATTCTGTTTATCGAATACAGTAATAAACAGTTTGGAAGAATCCGTTACATTTTTCAGGTAGTAGTTGAACACAACACCAGCAGCCGGGTTCTCACCCATATTCTGCGGCATACCTGCCTGGCCACGGCCCCTTCTGCCACCACCTTCTGTACGGTACGCATCATTGGCAGCAAACACGTGTAGGTTTTTGTTCAGCAGTTCTGCGTCTTTCTGCTGTACCACTGTCAGATCATCCAATACCCAGAAAGAGCGGCCCTGTGTGGCAACGATCAGGTCATTTTCTTTGATGGTAAGATCTGTGATCGGAACGATGGGCAGGTTGAGCTGGAATTTTTTCCAGTTGGCGCCATCATCGTAACTGATGTACATGCCATATTCCGTTCCGGCATACAACAGCCCCGGACGTTTTTTATCGGCACGCATAGCCCTGGTAAAATGCATGTTATCAATTCCGTTCGTAATCTTTTTCCATGTTTTACCGTAGTCTTCTGTTTTAAAAATATATGGCGCAAAATCATCCAGCTTGTATTTGGTTCCTACAAAGTAGGCAGTGCCTTTCTGGAAAGGATCTGTTTCAATACAGTTCCACATCATCCATTTACCTGCTTCTGGCGGGGTTACATTCTCCCAGTTTTTACCACCGTCTTTACTTACATGCACCAATCCATCATCGCTACCTGTCCATAAGAGATCTTTCTCCAGTACAGACTCTGCAGCAGTAAAAATGGTACAGTAGTATTCAACAGAAGTATTGTCTTTGGTAATGGGTCCACCGCTGGAAGCCTGGCGCGATTTATCGTTCGTGGTCAGATCCGGACTGATGGTTTCCCAGCTCTGGCCTTCATTCTCTGTTACAAATAAATGGTTACCGCCTGCATACAAGCGTTTGGGATTATGCGGAGAAAAGAAGAAGGGAAAGTTCCATTGAAAGCGGTATTTCAGCACATCGGCACCGGCGCCCATGGGATTATCGGGCCATACATTGATCGCCCGGTTTTCGCCTGTTCTGTGATCCAGCCTGGACAAATAACCTCCATAGTTACCACCGTATACAATATCCGGATTGGTGGGATCGGCCTGTACATAACCACTTTCTGCACCCGCAGTAACATCCCAGTCTCTTTCTGTGATGCCTGCACCGGAAGTACGGCTCTTGATGCGAACCGTAGAGTTATCCTGTTGTGCACCCAGTATACGATAAGGAAATGAATTATCGGTAGACACACGATAGAACTGAGCCGTAGGCTGGTTATTCATGGTGCTCCAGTTATTGGAGCCATCAAAACTTACCTGTGCACCGCCATCGTCTGCCACGATCATCCGGTTACCATCTTCCGGATCGATCCACAGATCATGGTGATCGCCGTGCGGTGTATTCACACTCTGGAAGGTTCGGCCTCCATCACGGCTACGCATGAATTCTACGTTAGGACAATAAACGAGATTTTCGTTTTTAGGGTCTACAAATACTTTGCTGTAATACCAGGCGCGCTGGCGGATATTGTTATCACTGCTGGTCAATGTCCAGCTTTCGCCTGCATCGGCACTCATGAACAGACCGCCATTGGCATTTTCAATGATCGCATAAATCTTATCTGTATTGGAAGCTGCTACTGCTACTCCCACAATACCCCAGGTACCTTTGGGTAATCCCTTTTTAGAGGCGATGCTGGTCCAGGTTTCACCACCATCCACACTTTTATACAAACCACTGCCTTCTCCGCCACTTTCCATGCTGTGCGGAGTGCGTATGACACGCCACATACCTGCATAAAACACAGCAGGGTTACCGGGTTCCATTACCAGGTCTGAACAGCCGGTCTGGTTATTCACGAATAAGGTTTTCTTCCAGGTTTTGCCACCATCGGTGGTTTTGAATACACCGCGTTCTTCATTGGGTCCGAACAGGTGTCCCATCACCGCTACCCAAACCGTATTGGGATCTTTGGGATGCACCACTATGCGGATGATATGACGGCCATCTTTCAATCCCAGGTTACGCCAGTTCTTACCACCATCATCGCTTCGCCAGATACCACCTAACCCTTCGGCCACATTACCGCGCATGGTATTCTCACCTTCGCCTACATATATCACCGTTTCATCGCTGGGGGCTACGGCTACGGCACCAATGGTTCCGCCAAAATATTTATCTGTGATATTTTTCCAGTTGCTACCACCATCATTGGTTTTCCATACACCACCACCGGTATTACCAAAGTAGAAAGTGTTCCTGTTTTTGTAACTCCCGGCAACGGCACCACTGCGTCCGCCACGGAAAGGACCTACCAAACGGTAACGTTGTCTGGAGAACAGAACAGAATCGGCATTATCCTGTTTCACGGCAACGGGGATGGTAGTTTTTGTTTTGTCTTTTTTCTGGGAAAAGAGGGGAAGAGACAGCAATAGCACTGCCTGTACCAGCAAGATTGATTTTCTCATATACAGTAAAATTGGACAGGTAAGTTACTTTACTATTCCCTGACAAAAAAATCGGTTTCAGAAATGTAAAATGCCTTTGTGGCTCAGTGCGTAAATATCACACAAATCCACAAAGGCAAGCTTAGGTAACTGACCGGGCTATTCTATTTTACATGGTACCACTTCTCTTCCAATCCTTCATTAATATTCACTGTCAGGTTTTCTACTTCTGTTTCTACCGGGCCAAAACTGAGCAGGGTTTTAACGGGATACTGGATGCCTTTGAACTCCTTGTACTCTTTTACCAGCAGGGTTGCTTTGGTATCTTTTCCAATACGGCTGCCGAAGGCTTTCATCATCGGACCAAAACCCGTCAGGTTCAGGGCCATATCGCCAGTGGCTTCTACCTTTTTAACCAACGAGGTTTGCACATCAATAAAGTAGGTTACTATTTGACCTGTTTTCAGGGTCATTTTTACTTTGTAGCAGGGTATTTTGTTTACTTTTTCTGTTCCCTGTAATTCGGCTGTATGTCCTTTGGCAGCATAGTTCACCAGTTCGCCAAAAGCGCCGGCACAATCCAGTTCGTATTGCTGGGCAGTTACTTCTGCGGGTTGCATCCGGGTAATAGTAGGTTCATTGCCTTGGGGCATCCCATCAAAACCACCACCTCCCCTGCCACCAAAGCCACGCATGGCAGGTACATAGATCACACCCGAGGTATCCGTAACCATGGTAAAACTATCGCCCATGCCCATCACACCTCCTACCTGGCGACGAAACAGTTTTCCCTTTTCGCGTACCAGTGTCAGCGGTAGTTCAATGTTCTGGCCCATCACACCCATTTTCACGTTACTCAGTACTTCCAGGTAACGGATGGCTTCCAGTTTTTCGCGGCCTCCTGCGGCTTCCACATATTTTCCGAGTACTTCTTCTACGGTTTGTGCCTGCAACTGTAAGGCCAGCATCATCAAAAACAAACCGGCGAATAATTTTTTCATATAGTAATTTTGTTTAGCGTTTCTAAAGATACCGGCTGAAACCGGTGAAGGAACAGTTGCTTCAGATTTTATATTTCATTTAAGATAACCCCCGGTTATGCAGAAAAGTTCATTCACGGTTACAGGTAAACTGGTAGATGTATGGAAAAAAGCCATCTATCCGGCAGAGATAAAAGTAGAGAACGGACGGATCAGTTCCATTACCCCAATCGGCGAAGAGCAATTGACAGTCGGTACATTCCTCTTACCGGGATTTGTAGATAGTCATGTACACATTGAAAGCAGTATGCTCATCCCCAGCGAATTTGCCAGGCTGGCCGTAGTGCACGGATCGGTGGGTACAGTGAGTGACCCACACGAGATTGCCAATGTATGTGGCATGGAAGGTGTTGCATTCATGATCGATAATGGCAAACAGGTTCCTTTCAAATTCAATTTTGGCGCGCCCAGCTGTGTGCCGGCCACCATTTTTGAAACTGCCGGTGCAGCATTGAACAGCGACGATGTAAAAACACTTCTGGCCAGAGATGAGATCAAATACCTGAGTGAGATGATGAATTTTCCCGGTGTTTTATACAAAGACCCGGAAGTGATGAAAAAGATCGCAGCCGCCCATGCGGCCGGTAAACCGGTAGATGGTCATGCGCCCGGATTAAGAGGAGAACAGGCCAAAGAATATATTGAAGCCGGTATTTCTACTGACCATGAATGTTTTACGAAAGAAGAAGCGGTTGATAAACTTTCGCATGGTATGCAGATCCTGATACGGGAAGGTAGTGCTGCGAAAAATTTTGAAGCGCTGATAGAATTGCTGGAAGATCACCCCAATATGATCATGTTCTGCAGCGATGATAAACACCCCGACAGTCTGGTAGACGGCCACCTGAACCAGCTATGTGCCCGGGCCATTGCCAAAGGACATGACATTTTTAATGTAGTCCGAGCCGCCTGTGTAAACCCGGTGCTGCATTACAAACTGGATATCGGTTTGTTGAGAGTGGGCGATCCGGCAGATTTTATTGTGGCAGAAGACCTCGTAGATTTCAAGATCAAACAAACCTATATCGATGGCGAACTGGTAGCGGAGAACGGAGAGTCTTTTATCCGTTCTGTACCATGCACCCCCATCAATCAGTTCGATTGTTTGCCGGTAACAGCAGAACAGTTGGTGATTTCGAAGGCAACCTATCCATCAACCAATGGAAATATTCCGGTGATGGAAGCACTGGATGGACAACTCATTACCAACCGACTGGAACTACCGGGTAAAGAAAGTAACGGTGCGTGGGTAAGCGATACGGGCAACGATATTTTAAAAATGGTGGTCATCAACCGGTATCATACAGCTCCTGTAGCCAAATGTTTTATCAGGAATTTTGGATTTACAGAAGGGGCTATTGCTTCGTCCGTGGCGCACGACAGCCATAATATTGTGGCAGTAGGGGTAGATGATGAAAGCCTGGCCAAAGCAATTAACCTGGTGATTGCAGAACGTGGCGGTGTAAGTTGCGTGAACAGCAGTCAGGAAAAGGTATTGGGTTTGCCGGTAGCCGGATTAATGAGTGTCAACGATGGTTACCAGGTAGCCGCTGCTTATACTGAAATAGATGCCATGGCAAAATCATTGGGATCTTCGCTGGGTGCTCCTTTTATGACACTTAGTTTTATGGCTTTATTGGTGATTCCACATCTGAAACTGAGTGATAAGGGTTTGTTTGATGGCGATACCTTTTCGTTCGTGGAATAAAGCCATCTTTATTTGGCCATAGAAATATCACCAACAGCTTTGGTAACCAATACAGCAACACTATCCGTACCCTTGGGTGCAAAATAGCGGGTTTTGAATTTGATGGTTTTACCGGGGCCGATATTTTCGTAAACGGTTTCCAGCCCTTCATCCAGCTTTACACCTGTTTTGCTGAAGAAAGAGAGTTTCAGTTCCACATCTTTGTACCAGCAAACAGTAGCCTGGTTGGTGAGTGTACCAATGACCACTGTCTGGCCAATCAGGTTTTTCCGGTCGCGGTTATTCATCACCAGAAAGCGGGCAGGGTTATTTTTCTCCTTTTCGGCCAGTGTTTCTTTTACTTTTTCGTAAGATTCGGCATCAAATTTTTTCTCTTTTTTGGCGTCTTTGCAGGAAAAAAGAAAAATCAGCAGGGCAAATGCCAGTAAAACTCGTTTCATCGGTATCATTTTCAGCCATCAAAATAATCAATAAATCCCGCACCGGATTGTTAAGAAAAACCGGCTGGTTGGGCCGAAAACTTAAATTTCCCATTCCCGCTGATAGAATTTAGTTTTGGGGCATCAATTACCCCGTAATTCCCTGGTACCATGATAGTTAATTTAAGCGATCAACATAGTCTCGTAAGTAACTGGGTTTCTGAACTCAGAGATGTTACTATACAGGGAGACCGTATGCGTTTCCGCCGAAACCTGGAACGTATTGGCGAAGTGGCTGCTTATGAAATCAGTAAAAAGCTGGCTTACAAAACCGTTGAAATTCCTACTCCATTAGGCACACACGATAGCAAAGTGCTGGAAGCGCAACCTGTATTGGCTACTATTTTACGGGCAGGTTTGCCGATGCATAACGGGATGCTGAACTATTTTGACAAAGCAGACAATGCCTTTATTTCAGCATACCGCAAACACCACCGCGATGGTAGTTTTGAGATCAGTCTGGAATATATGAGTTGCCCTTTGCTGGATAACCGTACCATTATCATCTGCGACCCGATGCTGGCTACCGGTGCTTCTATTGTAAAAACCATACAGTACATGAAGGATGAGGGTACTCCAAAAGAAATTCATGTAGTGGTAGCCATTGCCTGCACCATGGGTATTGAATATATCCAGCGGGAATGTGGGGATGATATCATGATCTGGTGTGGGGATATTGATGATGAATTAACAGCCAAAGGTTATATTGTACCGGGGTTGGGTGATGCCGGCGACCTCGCTTTTGGTACTAAAAAGCAATCCTGACCTCTATGCTGTGTTAGATTCTGCCAACAAATCGTTAACACAGCTATAATATTGCTGATAAAATCCCCGCCAAATCAACCGATTCGTTAAATTCGATGCGCTGTGATGGGTATACGTACATGTTTTCTTTTTAGCTGTTTCTGCTTTTTGCTGGGCAATGTCTCGGCACAGGATCCGCATTTCTCGCAGTTCTTCAGTTCTCCACTTACCCTGAATCCGGCTCATACCGGTAAATTTTTTGGTTCCTACAGAGTGGCCGGTAATTACCGTAACCAGTGGCCAACAATTAATAATGCATTTACTACCGCTACCGTATCTGCAGATTTTCATATTATGCAGAATAAGATCGCCAGTAATGATACCTGGGGATTGGGGGTGGTAGGCTATAATGATAACAGTGCCAACGGAGCAGTAAAATTTAATTATGCCGCCTTATCAACTGCCTATCATAAAGGACTGGATGAGGAAGGCATTCATTCGCTGGGTGCTGGTTTTCAGGTTACCTATGCCAATATGCTCATTAATACCGCTGACCTCAAATTTGAGGACCAGCTTACCAGTTCAGGGTTTACCGGTGTTTCTTCGGAGGTATTCAATGGTGCTACGCTAAAATCAAGTTACATAGATGTGAATGCAGGGGTATTGTATAACGGGAGTACCTCAGACCGTAATAATTTTTATTTCGGGGTAAGTATGTACCATATTAACCGGCCCAAACAAAGCTTTACGGGTGCACAGTATGTGCTGAATCCCAGAACCACTTTTCATGGAGGGGGATATTTCCCGATAGGAGAAACCACTACTTTACATGTCAGTGCACAGCAAATGTTTCAGGGAGGAGCCTCTACTACCATGCTGGGTGGTGCCATTCAGTTAACTGCCACACCCGATGCGCCCAAACCTACCAGTTTCTATTTCGGAAGCTGGCTTCGCTTGAACGATGCCATTATTCCGTATCTGGGTCTGGAATTTGACGATTTTCGTTTAGGACTTACTTATGATTATAATTCCTCTTCTTTAAAAACCGCTTCGCAGAACAGGGGTGGGATTGAATTATCGCTGATTTATATACACAGACCCTCAACTGACAGGCCAATAAATTGCCCTAAATTCTGATCACTGATTTCGCTGATTTCAGTATGATTATGAAAAAGGGGTATCACAGATTGTGATACCCCTTTTTCATAATTTATCTTTCAGAAACCCAATCCGTTCGCGGGGTTGCTGTTTTTGATGTATCAATGTTTTGATAGCATCAAATACCATTGTAAACTGCCCATCATATTTTTTTTCAAGTTCTCCGATCTTTCTTGCCAGTTCTTTATTACCCTCAATCAATTGACGCATTTGTACAAATGCACGCATGATGGTAATATTCACTTTAATGGCTCTTTTACTCTGTAAAACAGTAGAAAGCATCGATACACCCTGTTCGGTAAAAGCCATCGGTTTTGCCCCACCCAATATACTGCGGGATGGTATCACATTTTGTGATACCATGTTTTTGATTTCGGCCTGATTAAGCAGAAACATAAAATCTTTCGGAAACCGATCCAGGTTTCGTTTTACTGCTTGTTTTAATACCCTGGTTTCAACGCCATACATCTGTGCAAGGTCAAAATCAAACATGATCTTCTGCGCTCTTACATAAAAGATCCGTTCTACTACTTCAGCGGGGTAAGTCTGGGTTGCTTTACGCATATAACAGATTTAATGCGTTAAGCTAGCAGAAATGATTGGCCTGTGGTGGCGTATTTATACTATTTCTTAGCAGGTATATGCCGCAAAAATCTTTCCCAGTTCCGGTTATGGGTAATCACTTCATTGTGTTTTTTACTGCTGTAAATAAAGAGTTTATCATATTTCTTTAACTCGGCATCACCCACATTTTCTTCATCACCTGAGAAAAAAGGCATGTGCAGCGAATCTGTCAGTGTACGCATAATCAGCTGACTGTTATCAAAAGTGCCCCCATCTTTTGTATAAATATGAATGAACCGATGTTCCGGAACCGATAGCCACTGGAGGTATTGCTCGTTGCCACCATACATCGCGTCAAAAAGGATCACTTCCTGTACGGGCGACTGATTGAGGATGCGGCTGATAACCCGGTAAGCCCCGCTATGCCCGGCCAATGTAATCGAATAACGATCGATATTGAATGCTTTCTTCGTTGCAATGATCCTTCTCTCTTTCAGTTTCTCTTCCACTTCTTTTACCAAAGCCTGAAACACGGCTGGCTGTTCCAGTTTACCACCATAACTGTCCGGTGCATTTTTAGGCCCTTCCGGAAAAATAAAAATGGCATTTCTACCAGAAGCCTCCAGTTGTTCCAGCACATCATACTGTTTTAATGCAGAGTCAATATTATTACCCCAGCCATGAAACCAGAAAATCAGGTTGGTTATTTTCTTTGGCGAAAAATGAGTGGGTATATACACGAGAATACTGCTATCACTGTAATGGGTGGCTGCATCATAGTGTTTGCCATTATAGGTATGACCATTGGCCCGGGCCGTATCCGGAAACATGGCATGAGCCGAGCTGAACCGGATCAGTTTACCCGGCGCTTGTGCAAAAGAAACAGTTGCCAGCACTATTGCTACCACACAGATACAACAATACTTTATCATAGAATTTACATTTATACAATTAAAAATCGTTGCCGTTTCAGGAACGTTTACCACTAACCCAGTTACTGTCTTTTATAACAAACCGGTATGGCAAAGCTGCATCTTCACCCGCATAATCTACACCAATTCTCGGTGTTGCCAATACCTGCGATGGCTTCAGTGTAAATGCATCAGCGGTAATAAACAGTTCCTCTTCCTGCAGACTAACACCGCTATGCCGGGTTCGGATACCCATGGCTTTGGTCAGATTTCCCGGGCCACGGGTTAAAGAAAAATCAAGTTTCATTTTCCGGGTACGTTCTAACATATATTCTACTCCCGCCAAAGGTTCCAGCGCCCTGATCAGCACCGCATGGGGTATGTCTGCCTCGTTGGTAACCACATTGAATAAATGATGGATCCCATAACACAGATATACATATGATACACCACCCGGTGCATACATGATCTCTGTGCGGTCTGTACGGCGTCCATTCCATGCATGTGAGGCTTTATCAACAATCCCATTATACGCTTCGGTTTCTACAATACGTCCGGCTGTGATTTTTCCATCCATAGCGGTAACCAATACCTTACCCAGTAAGGCTTTGGCCACCGTACAAACATTTTTCTGCCGGTAGAATGACAAAGGCAATTTATCATAGTGCCCGGACGTTATAGCATTCATACCCATAAAACTAAGGATTGTGTTAACTTTACCATCCTAAACCTATCCACTTTGCTGAAAGAAATGATCATTGGTATTCAGGCATTTTTCCGGGCTCACCGGTTCATACAGCAGCATAAACTGTGGAAATGGATCCTGATCCCCGGTATTATCTATGCTGCCCTGTTTGCCATTGGCATGTACTTCTTCAGTGCCACTTCCAGTGAATTCTTTGAGTGGATGAGTTACCGTACCGGTCTTGCCAGCTGGTTAAACAGATTAAACAGCAGTTTTCTGGGGTTTCTTTTTATCATGGGTAACCTGCTCCTATGGCTTATCCTGATGTTATTCTATTTTTCTCTCTTCAAATATGTGTTTCTGATTGTGGGTTCTCCTCTTTTCGCTTACCTGAGTGAGAAAACAGAAGCAATTATAGAGGGCAAGGATTTCCCTTTCAGCTTTACACAACTATTGAAAGATATTAAAAGGGGGATTGTGATTGCTGCGAGGAACAGTCTCTGGCAAACGGTGTATACCTTATCCATTTTACTGCTGAGCCTGATTCCCCTGATCGGCTGGTTAACGCCCATACTTGCTGTACTGGTAGAATGTTATTATTATGGTTTTTCTATGCTGGATTACAGTATGGAAAGGCATAAACGTACACCAGCAGAAAGTATTTTCTTTATAGGTAACCACAAAGGACTGGCCGTGGGCAACGGACTGATTTTTTACATGATGCACCTGGTACCCATTGTGGGCTGGGTATTGGCACCGGCTTATTCTGTGATTGCCGCTACCTTAAGCATCTATCCTTTAAAGCAGGCGGAGAAATAAATACCTGTAAACTTGAAGCAGACATTATGAGTTCCGGTAAAGTATATCTGATCCCCACTGTATTATATGAAGACGCACTGGAAACCATTCCTGCCTATCTGTTGGATGCCGTGAAAGATTGTTCCGTTTTTTTTGTGGAGAACGAAAAAACAGCCCGCCGCTTTTTAAAAAAACTCTGGCGCGAAATGGTCATCGACGATTACCAGTGGTTTGCCATTCACAAAGCAGAAGATGCCGTTAAAGCACAATTTCTGCAGGCATTGAAAGCCGGTAAACATATCGGGATCATCAGTGAAGCGGGTTGCCCGGGTGTGGCCGATCCGGGACAAATTTTGGTAGAAGCGGCCCAACAGGCCGGCGCAATAGTAAAACCCCTGGTAGGGCCCAGTTCCATCCTGCTCGCATTAATGGCCAGTGGTATGAACGGACAGTGTTTCCAGTTTCATGGATACCTGCCGATAGATTCGCTGGAAAGAAAAAAGAAAATACGGGAACTGGAAGCCGATTCGCAGAAAAGGAACTGTACCCAGTTATTTATTGAAACCCCTTACCGGAACAATCCCCTCATCAAAGATATCCTCGACAGCTGCCGCGAAGAAACGCGTTTATGCATCGCCGTTGATATTACCGCCCCTTCCGAAACCATCCGCACCCGTTCTGTAAAACAGTGGAAACAACAGGTGCCGGATATTCATAAAAGGTTGGCGATATTTTTATTGCAGGCGTGAATGTGAGTAGTGAGTAGTGAGTGGTCAGTAGGAAGTAAAATACTCACTACTCACTACTCACTACTTCGGTTTCACAACTGATTCACCAGGCAATCCCCTCACTTCATAAATACTGTCAACAATAAATTTCTGCATGCCCCGCCAGGGTAGGGAGCCGAAATACTGGTGGTAATGCACATTTACTTCCCTGCCGGAAACCTGGAGTAATTGCTGTGCTACATTTTCTTTGGTTACACTGAACGAGAATTCATTGCTCTGTACATTGGCTTTAAAGCCGCTCAGGATAATCTTGCCTTCATAGGTTTTGAAAAGGATTCCTTTTTTCTGGAAGATATTCAACGTACCCGCCTGCGTACCTTCTGCCAGCACAAAATAAAACCGCCAGTAACAGAAGATGATCAATATCACCAGTACGATAGCACTGACAGACCAAAGGATCTTTCTCATTATAAACCGTATTTGTCTACAAGGTAGATCAATCCCGCCATGTTAACGGCTCCCAGCAGTAATTCACGCTTATTTACATTTTCGAATACATCGCTGCGGGCATGGTGTATATCGAAATAACGCTGCGGATCAGGAAGCAGTTCTCCTACCGGTATACCGAATGTCCGGTTCAACGGACCAATATCCGCGCCGCCGCCATCTGCCGTAATTTCGAAAGATCCATAAGGAGAAAGCAGGGGAATCCAGCTACGTAATTTGGCCATTTGTTCCTGGCTTGCCTGTATAGAGAACCCTCTGGGAGTAAAACCACCGGCATCACTTTCGAGTGCGAACACATGTTTTTCGCCTTTGGCTTTTGCCTCGGCGGCATATTTGCTTCCGCCGCGTAACCCGTTTTCTTCATTGGCAAATAAAACAAAGCGGATCGTATGTTTGGGTTTATAGCCGATCGCCTTCATCGCTCGCATCACTTCTATGGTATGAACTACACCGGTACCGTCATCGTGTGCTCCTTCATTCACATCCCAGCTATCCAGATGTCCGCCAACCGTAATGATCTGGTCAGGAAATTCTGTTCCCGTCAACTCCCCAATCACATTATGACCGATGGTATCCGGCAGAAAATGTCCGTTAGTGGTCATGGACATTTTCATAGAACCAGCTTTACTCATCGCCCATACTTCATCCGCATCCCTAGGTCCAACAGCAATAGCCGGAATCTTGGGAAAAGAATCGATATAGGCCATACCACCTGTATGCGGATCATTGGCCGTAGATTCGGTTAATGAACGGATCATCACCCCCACAGCCCCGTATTTAGCAGCCCGGCTGGCACCCCAGCGACGGTAAATACCTGCTTCGCCATAAGAAACAAAGGGTTTCACGTTGGTGGGGTTAAATCCGTTATTATAGTAAACGATCTTTCCTTTTACCTCGTCTTTTCTTTTTTCCAGCTCATCAAAATTGGCAACTGCCAGTAATTCACCTGTAACAGTGCCACTGCCGAGCGAATTGCCCAGTGCCAGTACATCCAGTTTACGGTTGGCTTTCTTTTTGTTGATCTCTATCAGACTGGCCTGATCCTGTCCGCCCCGGACCCAATGCGGGATCATACATTCCTGCAGGTACACTTTATCCGCTCCCTGCTTTTCGAGGGTAACCTTACCCCACTGCACTGCTTTGGCAAACTGGGGCGAGCCGGATAACCTTCCGCCAATGTCTTTGGTCAGCTGACGAAGCAGGTCGTAAGCGGTACCGTTACGTAATATCTCGTCTGAGAGCTGTTTGATCGTGGCCTCATCGCCCGTTTGGGCCATACTTACCAGGGGTAAGAAGAGTAAGGCTATGGAGAGTTTTTTCATAACGCTAAAGTTAACCATTTGTGGTATTTGAACAAGAGGGATAAACGGGAAGCTGTTATGGAGAAAAAATGGTTACTTGCAATACAATTGGCTGGCCGGGAGCAGTTCCTGCGGCTATCCTGAAATTTATTTTTGTATGCGTATAGGCATTGTTTGTTACCCCACTTTTGGTGGTAGTGGTGTTTTGGCCACAGAGCTGGGCAAGGCTTTGGCCGATGAAGGACACGAAGTGCATTTTATCACTTACCAGCAACCGGTTCGCCTTAACGTGTTTAATGCGAATATTTTTTACCACGAAGTAAGAGTGCCCACATACCCGCTGTTTGATTATCCGCCTTACGAAGTGGCACTGGCCAGTACCATGGTAGATGTGATCATGAACCATGATCTTGACCTCTTGCATGTACACTATGCCATTCCGCATGCCTCTGCTGCCTATATGGCCAAGCAGATTGTAAAAACCAAAAACGGGCGTAATGTGCCGGTGATCACCACACTGCATGGAACCGATATCACACTGGTTGGTAAAGACAAAACCTATGAACCTGTGGTTACATTCTCTATCAATGAGAGTGATGCCATCACCGCTGTATCACAGAACCTGAAAGACGAAACCTACAAATCATTCGCCATTCATAAGGAGATAGAAGTGATCCACAATTTTGTGGATGTGGCACGTTTCAATAAAAAACCGATCGATGCATTCCGTAAAGTGATTGCGCCTGCCGGCGAGAAAATACTGATACATGCTTCCAATTTCCGGAAAGTAAAAAGGATCGATGATGTGATTCTGGTATTTGCCGCCGTTCGCAAAGAAATGCCGGCCAAACTATTGATGGTGGGCGATGGTCCGGAAAGACATACCGCCGAAGAAATGGGCCGCTCGCTCGGCCTGGAAGAAGATATCCGTTTTCTGGGCAAACAGGAGCAGATGGAAGATATTCTGGCCGTTAGTGATGTATTTCTATTGCCTTCTGAATATGAAAGTTTTGGTCTGGCTGCACTGGAAGCCATGGCAGCCAGAGCGGTAGTTATCAGCACCAATGCAGGTGGCTTATCAGAGATTAATATTCAGGGACAAACCGGTTTCATGGCCGATGTGGGAGACGTGGCCGGCATGAGCCGCTATGCCATCGATCTACTGAAAGATGAACACAAACTGGCACAAATGAAAGAAGCCGCTTATGAGCAGGCCTGCCGCTTTGATATCAAGAACATCATTCCTATGTATGAAAAATTATATAGCAGGTTCTGCAGGATGGATACGTGTAAGGTTAATTAGGAATTAGAAATTAGCAATTAAAAATTAAGGGCGGGGCTTGTTTATGCAGCTGATTTTACTGCCCATTGCTTACTACTTCATCTATACTTCTGAGGATAGTAGCACAAACTTCGGTTAGTTCCGCTTCTGTGATGATCAGCGGAGGGGCAATGCGTAAACGGTCGGGGGCAAATACGAACCAATCGGTGATTAATCCGTTTTGCACGCATTGATGCACCACTGACTGCGCTATTTTTTCAGAGGCAAATTGCAGCGACATCCACAGACCACAGTGCTGACGCGAGATGATGGCGGGATGAACAAGCTGTTTCAGGAGTACTCTTTCTTTTTCACTTACCGATTTGATATACTTTCCATCCAGCAACACTTCCAGTGCCGCTTTGCCTGCTGCACAGGATACCGGGTGCCCCCCAAATGTGGTGATATGGCCCAGTACAGGATCGTAAGTCAGGGTATGCATCATCCGCTGGCTGGCGATAAACGCACCCAGCGGCATGCCCCCACCCAGGGCCTTGCCCAGCAGTAAAATATCCGGCACAATGCCCACTTGTTCAAAAGCCCAGAGCGAACCCGTACGGCCAAAACCTGCCTGGATCTCATCCAGGATCAATAACACACAATGCGCATCACATTTTTGACGGATGGCCTGCAGCCATTCTTTGGAAGGAGCGGTAATACCACTTTCGGCCTGCACGGTTTCTACAATCACGCAAGCAGTACGGGAGTCGATTTCATCCAATACAGCGTTATCGTTGTAGTCATAATGATATACATCCGGTAAGAGCGGACGAAAAGCATTCCGCCAGTACTCATCTCCCATCACACTTAATGCACCTTGTGTACTGCCATGGTAAGCTTTGTTAAAAGCGATGATCTTTGACCGGCCTGTAACCCTTTTGGCCAGCTTCATAGCCCCCTCGGTGGCTTCGGCGCCGCTGTTGGTGAAGTAAACACAGTTCAGAGAGGGCGGTAACAGATCTGTCAGCAATTTGGCATAAGCGATCTGCGGCGATTCAATAAACTCGCCATACACGATCAGGTGCATATACTGTGCCGCCTGCTCCTGCACCGCTTTGACCACTTTGGGATGAGAGTGTCCAATGTTACAGACACTGAAACCGGCAATCAAATCCACATACTTTTTCCCCTCCTTATCCCACAAGTAGATCCCCTCCGCTTTGACCATTTCAATACCGATGGGTGCGGGCGAAGTTTGTGCGATATGACTGAGAAATAATTGCCTGTTATTCATTTGGGTGCCCTGCTGACGGATTTTTAAAAGGGTAATTGCTTAATTCTTGTAATAAAGTTACCTTCATTTCACAAAACCATCAACTTAGCACTGCTTAAACTTCTACCGTATGGCATTGATACTCCCTGTTCTCGGCAAACATCCTCAGTTCGGCGAAAATTGTTTTGTAGCACCCAATGCCACCATTGTTGGTGATGTGGTGATGGGCGAAGATTGCAGTGTATGGTTTAATGCCGTAATCCGGGGCGATGTAAACTCCATTGTAATGGGGAATAAGGTAAATGTACAGGATGGTGCCATTATCCATTGTACCTACCAGAAAAATGCTACCATAATCGGTAATAATGTATCCATCGGCCATAACGCCATGGTGCATGGTTGCACTATCCAGGATGATGTATTGATTGGTATGGGTGCTATCGTCATGGATCGGTGCATTGTTCACAAAAACTCCATTATTGCTGCGGGTGCCGTAGTGCTGGAAGGAACGGTTGTGGAAGCCGGCAGCATTTATGCCGGGGTGCCTGCCAGAAAAGTAAAAGATATTTCGCAGGACATGGTACACGGAGAAATAGACCGGATTGCCAATAACTATGTGAAATACGCATCCTGGTTCAGCGAACACAACGATGCCCCCGGAACAAAATAAGCCTAGACTATTTAACAACTGTTTTCTATGAAATGGATCGCTGCGCTGCTGGTGCTGTTACACATGGGTATGCCGGTATCTTCTGATCAGTTGAAAGACACTACCCGCCCCCTGCCTTCTTTTCTGCAACCTGAATCGAAAAAAATTATTCTGGGTTATTTTGATCAAGCCGCTATACCCGGGCAGCTGAAATATGACTGCGCAGAGCGGTATGCATTTGACACCCTCGCTTTCCGACAGCATAAGATGGTGCTTTTTACCAATCTGAATGATACAACAATTTTAAAGATCAACGGACAAACCCTGTTCTTTCACAAAATGCAAACCGAAACAAAGGGCAAACAGACCACCATGCTTTTTTCGGGACATGGTTACACTATCCGCTTTCAATCAACAGAGGTCAGGAAAATAGATGCTGAATACTTCATTAAAACAGCTATACTGGAGATCAGGAGAGGAACGGAGAAAAAGACTTACCAGCTACTGGGCTATTACAGCTGTTGAAAGGTTTAATATAAAAATTCTTCAATGGTATCGAGGATGGTTAAATAACTCGCATACCTATCTACCGAAACGGTTCCAGCATTCACCGCCGCTTTCACCGCACAACCCGGCTCATTGATATGCATACAGTTATTGAACTGGCAATCGTTGATCAGCACCCGCATTTCTGGAAAAAAATGAGAGAGTTCCTGTTTGGGAATATCTACCAGACCAAATTCACGTACACCGGGTGTATCAATGATCTGGCCGCCACCATCCAGATCAAACATCTCCGCAAAAGTAGTGGTATGCAGTCCCTTCCCGCTCCAGCCGCTCACTTCCTGTGTACGCAGGTTGAACTGGGGAAACACGGCATTGATAAAAGTAGATTTACCCACACCGCTATGGCCGCTCAGTAAAGTGGTCTTATCCTTCAATAAAGATTTTACTTCGTTTACTCCCTGCCCGGTTTGTACACTGGCCAGTACTACTTTATAGCCAATGGCTTCATAGATCTCTTTCAGCAGCTCAAACTTCTCCATTTCTTTTTTCTTATAGAGATCCGCTTTGTTGAAGACGATAATGGCGGGGATATGATAGGATTCGCAGGAGATCAGGAAACGATCCATAAAACCCTGCGAGGTTTTGGGCTCTTTTAAAGTGGCAAACAGGATGCTTTGGTCAAGATTGGAGGCAATGATATGATGTTGGCGCTTGTTATGCGGCGATACCCGGGCCACGTAGTTCTTACGATCATAGATCCGGTCAATCATGGCCGACTCTTCCTGCACATCTTCGATCACCATTTCTACCTCATCGCCCACGGCAATGGGGTTGGTGGAAGTGATCTCATCGATCTTGAAAATTCCTTTGATACGGGCATTATACAGTTTCCCGTCTGCCGCTTTGGCCACATACCAGGAACCGGTTGATTTATAAATGCGCGCTCTCATAGAACTACGAAGATAATGACCCCAAAACCATCTACAGCGGAAAAGAAACCGGCTTCCGGGTCAAATTTTGCGAAATATTAACCCGCTGGCAGGCCCAAACCCCTGAACACAAAGGTGCAGGCAGCAGAAATTCAATATCTTCGCTCTCTATGGCGAAATTTGCGCACGATGAGGTAGTTCCTTACCAACACAGCCAGCAGGAGAAGAAAGAGCAGGTGGCGGATATGTTTAACAGCATTGCTTACCGCTACGATTTTATGAACCGGTTTCTGAGTGTGGGTATTGATGTGTGGTGGCGTAAAAAAGCGATCAGTCAGCTCAAAAGTCTGGCACCCAAACAGATCCTGGATGTGGCCACCGGAACCGGAGATGTAGCCATCCTTACCTGGAATATACTGCACCCTGAAAAAATAACGGGTATCGATATTTCGGAAGGCATGTTGGACCTGGGTAAGAAAAAGATTGAAAAACTGGGATTATCCGGTAAAATAGAACTGCAGAAAGGCGATAGTGAAGTGATCCGTTTTGAAGACAATCGTTTTGATGCCATCACTGTGGCTTTCGGCGTCCGCAATTTCCAGAACCTCGAAAAAGGGTTACAGGAGATGCACCGTGTATTAAGGCCCGGCGGTAAACTGGTGGTGCTCGAGTTTTCGAAAGCAGATGCGGGTATTTTATCGGCTTTGTTCAATTTTTACATGAACAAAGTAACTCCCGCTATCGGCAAATTATTTGCAAAGAACAAAGACGCATACCAATACCTGAACGATAGTGTTCAAGCCTTCCCCGAAGGACAAACTTTTATAAACATCATGAATGAAGCAGGATTTACCCAAACTTATTTGAAAAAACTCAGTTTCGGAATATGCACTATTTACTGCGGAAGCAAGTAATCCTGTTATTCATTGTTGTTCTTCTCTGTGCCTCCCATCTGTTTGCACAAAAGGAGATCTATCGTCGTAACCACGACGATCTGGTGTATTATTTCGGGCTTACCCTCGGTTATAATTACTCCTTTCTGCATATCAACAAATCGCCTTATTTTCTGCAGAACGATACCATTATGTCTGCTGAACCCGGCTCCAGTGGCGGTATTGCCATGGGTTTGATGGCCACGGCGCGTTTAAGCGATCACTGGCAGATACGTGCCAATCCGCAACTGATCATCGGCGGATCCAAATACATTGCCTACACCCTCAGCAAAACCAAACCGGGCGAAGCCGCTTTTCAGAATCAGACACTACCCTCTACACTGGTCAGTTTTCCGTTTCAGCTGAAATTCAACTCCGACCGGATCGGCAATTTCAGAACCTACCTGCTGGGGGGAATCAAATTCGATTCAGACCTTTCCAGTAATTCTACCGCCCGTAATGTGGATGATATCATCAAGATCAAAAAAAATGATATTGGTTTTGAGCTGGGCGTAGGTTTCAATTTTTACCTGCCCTTTGTTACCATCTCGCCTGAGATCAAGATCAGCAATGGCTTGACCAATATTCACCAGGTAGACCCCAACCTCAAATACTCCCGCGCTCTCGACCAGATCCTCTCGCGCATGATCGTTTTTTCAATCCATTTTGAGGACTGAGGGGGAGGGCGTGAGTAGTCAGTAGTCAGTCGTGAGTACTGAACTCTGCTCATTTTGTCCCCCCAACACTCCCTACTCACCACTCACCACTCACGATTGACGATTGACGACTCACGATTGACAATTCACCATTGCCAATTCATGATTTCTTCCCCTTATTTAATAAATTGCAGCTATGAAAACGTATATCCTGAAAGATGCCTGCATCGTGAATGAGGGAAAACAGGTGCACACAGACCTGCTGATCAAGAATGGCCGTATAGAGAAGATGGCAGACAGCATCAGTCTTAAAGAGAATAGTAGCGAGATCATTGCTACCGGTCAGCACCTGTTACCGGGAGTGATAGATGACCAGGTACATTTCCGCGAACCCGGACTTACGCACAAAGCCACCATTTACACCGAAGCCAAAGCAGCTGTTGCCGGTGGCGTTACGGCTTTTATGGAAATGCCGAATACCAATCCACCCGCTTTTACCCATGCATTACTGGAAGATAAATACGAGATCGCCCGCAATACCTCGCTGGCCAACTACTCTTTTTTCATGGGTACTTCCAACGATAACCTGGAAGAAGTACTCAGAACCAATGAAAAGAAACAGGAGATCTGCGGGGTGAAAATATTCATGGGTTCTTCTACCGGTAATTTGCTGGTAGATAATCCATTGGTGCTGGAAAAGATTTTTGCAGGAACAGAAGTGCTGATTGCTACGCATTGCGAAGATGAAGCCATTATCAAAGCCAATCTACAGGCAATGAAAAGCCGCAAAGCCAAACTGGAACCATCCGATCATCCCATCATCCGTAATGAGGAAGGATGTTTTGAATCTTCGTTCCGTGCCATACAGTATGCCAAGAAATTCGACAGCCGCCTGCACATACTGCATATCAGCACAGAAAAAGAATTACAGCTGTTCAGTAATATGCGCCCGTTGGCAGAGAAAAGAATTACGGCCGAAGTGTGTGTGCATCACCTGCATTTTACCAGCGATGATTATGCAGCACTGGGTAACCAGATCAAATGTAACCCCGCCATCAAAGCACCGCATAACCGCAAAGCTTTGTGGGAAGGGTTGCTCGACGACAGGCTGGATATCATCGCCACCGATCATGCTCCGCATACCTGGGCAGAAAAACAGGAAGACTATGAACATGCACATGCCGGCCTGCCGCTGGTACAACATTCCCTGCAACTGATGCTGCATTATGTAAAAGAAGGAAAGATCAGTATCGAGAAAGTAGTGGAAAAAATGAGTCATGCCGTAGCTACCTGTTTCCAGATCAAAGAACGTGGTTATATCCGCGAAGGTTACCATGCCGATCTGGTACTGGTAAACATGAACCAGCCCAATACAGTAACCAAAGAGAATATTCTCTACAAATGCGGCTGGAGCCCTCTGGAAGGTTTCCACTTCCCCGCATCTGTTACACATACCTTTGTAAACGGACACCTGGTTTATGGAAACGGAGTGTTTGATGAATCACAACAAGGAATGCGGATGCAGTTTGAGAGACCATAGCTTTTGGAGTTGGAAGTTAGGAGTCTGGAGTCGGCTGATTTGATTTCTCAACAACCCTTAACTTCAGACTCCCAACTCCTAACTTACAATCATATGCAAGTAGACAAAACCACTCTCGCCGATCTCTCCATCTTTCACAGTGAAGAGGAGCAATCCGTTTTTCACCACCTGAACCATACCCAGACCAATGGCGGACGGGAATACCTGCGCTACTTACTGGCACATCCGTTGCATACTATTTCAGATATACTGGATACCCAGCAAACCATTCAGCAGTTAGGAAACGTAGCGGAAGAATGGCCCATTACGGTAACCAATGGTAACATTATGGTGATTGAGCGGTTCTATGAAACGCAACTGAACGCTTTTGCCCGGCACCCAAATAAGGTCAATAGTTTACTGTATAAAATATTTAATGCCCCAGACTATTCATTGATCAGATACACCGTGGAACATGCCTTTGACTTCATCCAGGGCATGCAGAAGATTGTAGATGTATTGCAGGAACAAATCCTGAGCCGTCAATTATCTGTCTGGGTAACCCGGATGAAGATGCTGCTGAACAAACCGGCCTTGCAGGAATTGATGCAGGAAGATAAAAAAGCACTTACCCCGGAGCTGGTATTGTATTATGGCGGTTTTATCCGCGATCATTTCAAAAACCAGAGTGCCGAGCTGGTAGAGATCTATAGCCGGCTGGATGCTTATATGAGCCTTGCCCGGGCCTGTCAAAAATATCAATACAATTTTCCGGAAATTACAGAAAGCAAAGAGCCTTTCATTAAAGCCAGCGGTTTGCACCACATGTTATTGCAGACACCGGTTTCGTATGATATTGAGCTGACGAAGGACAGAAACTTTCTGTTTCTCACCGGTGCCAATATGGCCGGCAAAAGCACTTTTATCAAAGCCGTAGGCGTTGCTGTTTACCTCGCACACCTGGGACTGGCAGTGCCTGCACAGCAGATGCAGTTGAGTTTATTCGATGGGTTATTGAGTAATATACAGGTGGTAGATAATATCATTAAAGGAGAAAGTTTTTTCTTTAATGAAGTACAACGCATCAAAAACACCATCGAAAAAATCAGCGATGGTAAAAACTGGCTGATCCTGATTGATGAACTGTTTAAAGGCACCAACCAGCAGGATGCCGTTAAATGCAGTATAACGGTGATCGAAGGGCTGCGTAAAATGCAGAACGCACTGTTTGTACTCTCTACCCATTTATACGAAATCGGCGAAGATCTGCGCAAATACGGCAATATCCAGTTCCACTATTTTGAAACGGCAGTGGAAGACGACCAACTTGTATTCAGTTACCAGTTAAAGCAGGGCATCAGTAACGACAGGTTGGGTTACCTGATCCTGAAAAAGGAAGGCGTGGTGGCCCTGTTGGAGAAATTATAAGTATCTTACTGCTCAACCGTTGCCCGCATATGAAAAAGTCTGTCTGGCTCATCTTTGGCCTTTTCTTTCTCGTAGCCATTGAGATCCTCAAAGTATATTTTATCATGCCCTTCCCGGGCAGCCAGCAAACCCAATCCATTCCGGTCGCCTATTTTCTGCATAATAATATCTGGTGGTTACGCATCGTAGGCATTGTCATCATTGTTGGTCCCTTATTGAACTCTTTATCCAAAGGCCGCGTTTGGCAGAAGACCTTGTTGGTTCTGATCATCCTGTTATACGGATTTGTTTATTATCTCTTTAATTTTCAGTTTCTGGCAGATAAGATGTTTAAACAGCCCCAGCAGAAATTATTTGTACCGGCGCCGTCAGATACTACTCAAAAAGACAAACTTATCTTAGGCGTAGTCATTAACAATCAGGCAAGGGCCTATCCGATCGATATCATTGGTTATCATCATCATATAAAAGATACGCTTTCGCAACAAACTATCCTGGTTACCTATTGCACGGTCTGCAGAACCGGGCGTGTATTCAGTCCGTTTGTGAATGGGAAAGAAGAAACCTTCCGTTTAGTAGGGATGGATCATTTCAATGCCATGCTGGAAGATGCCACTACCAAAAGCTGGTGGCAGCAGGCTACCGGGCAGGCCATATCCGGTAAGCTGAAAGGGCAGCAGTTAGCGGAATTACCATCCGCACAAATGAGCCTTCGCGATTGGCTTGCCCTCTATCCACAATCAGAGATTTTGCAACCGGATACTTTATTCAGAAAAGAGTATGCTGAATTGAAAGGGTATGATGAAGGAACCATCAAAGGCAAACTGGAACGAAGAGATTCTGCCTCCTGGCAATTCAAATCATGGGTAATCGGCATCAGTGTAAACAAACAAGACAAAGCATACGACTGGAATACACTGGTAAAACAAAAGCTGATCGAAGATTCTATTCAGGGGGCATCGCTTTTGATCACCATCGAAGACAACTACAAAACATTTTATGCTTTAAACAGAAAACTGAACAACCGGAATTTCAATTTTATCCAAAGCAGTATAGCCGGGCAATTAGAAGACCTGCAAACACATTCTATCTGGAAACCCAACGGCACCTGCTTATCCGGCCCCATGGCCGGCCAGCGCCTGCAGCCTGTACAGGCTTACCAGGAATTCTGGCATTCATGGAAACAATTCCATCCCAATACCATCGTGTATAAAAATTGATCTTTTATGAAGCTATTTTCTGTTTTACTATTACTGATTACCAGCACAAATGCCTGGTCGCAAACCTTACCTTCTAAAGTTTTTTATTGGAATGAGGCAGCTGTTCAGTCTACGGCCAATGGCACAACCCGAACTATTTTCTCCGGCGCCGGTGCTATACTTGCCAAACACCAGGTAACAGGCATCAGTATCCATCCCGGAAAAACCATCAGTTATCCATCCAATGTTAATGGTGATGAATTTTTTTTCATCGTCAAAAAAGGTCCGGTAACTGTTCACCTCAATAACCAGCATACACAGCTGGACCGGGGATCCGTAGTCTTGGTGCTACCCGGCGATGAAGCAAGGATTGAAAACAACAGTGATCAAGAAGCAGAAGTTTATGAAATGCGTTACCGTTCCATTGCATCACCCCATGCAGCAAGAGGCAAAAAAGCAGGTGCTTCTTTTGTGATGAACTGGAAGGACATGGTATTCAAACCTCACGACAAAGGCGGTGTTCGCCAGTTGTTCGACAGGCAGACCGTGATGTTCAACCGTTTTGACATACATGTTACCCAATTAAACCAAGGATTAAAAAGTCACGACCCGCATACCCACAAAAACGAAGAGATCATTTTAATGCTGGAGGGTAATGCAGAAATGCAGATTGGCACCGATCATCAGAAAGCCAACCCGGCCGATGTGGTATTACTGGGTTCTAATGTGCTACATAACCTGAGCAATATCGGTCAAACACCCTGCCTGTACTTCGCCATTCAATGGAACTAAGGCAATAAATCAGTGATGGTGCAGCGTATGAATTCGTAGAGAATCAGGTATAAATACGCTATTACGACTCAGTCAACCTACTTATCTTGCCAGCTAAAGAAAACCCTCTCATGCTGGTAAAAACCTTTGGCAGTGCCGTATACGGTGTAGAAGCCATTAATATCACCATTGAAGTAAATGTTAGCATGGGGCAACACTATACCATTGTGGGGCTACCCGATAATGCCGTGCGCGAAAGTCTGCAACGAACCGAAAGCGCCATCAAAACCAATCACTATTTCATGCCACGCACCAAGATCGTGGTAAACCTGGCCCCGGCTGATATCCGCAAAAGCGGTTCTGCTTTTGATCTGCCCATTGCGCTGGGTATACTGGGTGCCAGCGAACAACTGGCCCAACCCGAACGCCTGAAGAATTATGTGATCATGGGCGAGTTGAGTCTGGATGGTACGGTACAGCCCATCAAAGGAGCATTACCCATTGCCATTCAGGCCCGCAAAGAAGGTTTTACCGGGCTGATCGTTCCCAAAGCCAACGAAAGAGAGGCAGGCATGGTAAACAACCTGGAAGTGTATGGTGTAGAACAACTCTCAGATGTGGTTCGCTTTTTTGAAGATGAAACCAGTCTGCAACCCGTGATCGTAAACACCCGCGAGCAATTTTTCAGCAACCAATATGATTTCGACATTGATTTCAGCGAAGTGAAGGGCCAGGAGAATATCAAACGCGCCATGGAAATTGCGGCAGCAGGTGGACATAATGCGATATTGATCGGTCCGCCCGGTGCCGGCAAAACCATGCTGGCCAAACGACTGCCTACCATACTCCCCCCACTGAGTTTGCAGGAAGCACTGGAAACCACCAAGATCCATAGTGTGGCGGGTAAACTGCCTGAGAACAGTGCCCTCATCAACAAACGCCCCTTCCGTTCGCCGCACCATACCATTTCTGATGTGGCATTGGTAGGAGGTGGTGGCACGCCACAGCCCGGCGAAATTTCACTGGCGCATAATGGTGTTTTATTCCTGGATGAGCTACCCGAATTCAAACGAACAGTACTCGAAGTCATGCGGCAACCAATGGAAGAAAGGAGGGTCACCATTTCCCGCGCCAAAATGGCCCTCGATTTTCCGGCCAATTTTATGCTGATCGCTTCGATGAATCCATGCGCCTGCGGTTTTTACAATCATCCTGAAAAAGATTGTACCTGTCCGCCGGGAGCTGTACAGAAATACCTCAACAAAGTATCCGGTCCCTTATTAGACAGAATCGATCTGCATGTAGAAGTAACGCCCGTTGCCTTCAGTGAACTGAGTAGTCAGCAGTCAACAGAAAATTCGGCGGCCATCCGGGAGCGGGTGATCAAAGCGAGAGAGTTACAGGCAGAAAGATATAAAGAACATCTTGGCATTTATGCCAATGCACAAATGAGCAGTAAACAGCTTCGCGAGATCTGTGTGATCAGTACCGTGGGAGAAAATTTATTGAAGAAAGCGATGGAACGCTTAAACCTCAGTGCGCGGGCCTATGACCGCATCTTAAAAGTGAGCCGCACCATTGCTGACCTGGTAGGTAGTGCAGATATTAAACCTGAACATTTGGCGGAAGCGATACAGTTCAGGAGTTTGGATAGAGAGGGGTGGGCGGGGTAATCATGAGACATGTTGGTCAGGCGACCAACATGGGCGGAAACAAACGATTTTCTCTCGCCGTTGTTGGTCGCCTGACCAACAACTACTTAACAAATGCAAATGATATTATTTGATCACCATCCCCAATTTGTTACCATTACCTGCCTGAACTGGCTTCCTTTATTACAGAATGATTTTCATAAACAAATTATCATCGAAGCCCTTAAAAATCGTATTCAGAAAGAACAGGTAACAGTTTATGCATTTGTAATAATGCCCAACCATATGCATCTGATCTGGCAATTACACGATACGGTTATCCCGGAAGATTTTCAAAGGGATTTTCTGAAATTTACCGATCGTAGTTTATTACAATTTTTAAGAATGAATTCCGATCCACTTACAGAGTCATTAAAAGTAAGAGCAGCAGACAGAAATTTTCAGGTTTGGGAGAGAAATTCTTTGAAAATAGTTCTGTATTCTGAAAAGGTCTTTCTTCAGAAACTGAATTATATACATCACAACCCTATCCAACAAAAATGGAAACTTGCAGATATAGCTGAAAACTATCGATTCAGCAGTGCTGCATTTTATGAAACTGGAGTGGATGAGTTTTCCATCTTAACACATTATAAAGGGTAGTTGTTGGTCAGGCGACCAACAACGGCGGAGTTAGTGGAGACTTGCACTGACGTTACGGTGTCGTTTAGCATGTGCGATTATATCGCCACGCAGGGATCCTGTTATGGCCCCGGGGGCTCGTGTGATCACTGTGGCAGCGACAGATGCCCTCCATCGGGTACTTTAACTTTCACATATTGCTGGCAGGAATGGGTTGACGGTGGTGGAGGTAGTGGTAGCGGCGGTAGCACAGGTGGCTCAGGTGGAGGTGGAGGAGGTGGCGGTTCAATTCCCCCTGACCCTTGCCAACCTACGGAGGGGAGCATTCGTACACCCCAAACTCAAGTTAATCCTGGGGTTAAAGTCAACATCGTAGACAACTGTAACAGTGACCCAGGCTGGACACCTACCGATCAGGACCAAGCAGATATGGAATGGTTTAATTCTACACCTGCCTATAATATAGATTTTAATGCCAGCGTACCCCCTTGTATTACAGAAATAATCAAAAAAGTTTTATCATCAGAGAATACCATCGCTTCATTTATTAAAGAAAAGTTTTCTGAATCTGCAAAATTCAATGTGAAATTTGTGATTGACAACAATATTAATGCAGCCGGAAGAACGGTTCCAACCCCATATTATGAAAAACGCGAAAATGGTTATGGAAAATTTGTAAAAATGGATCTTACAATTAAGATAAATACAACATATAACGGAACAAAATTGTCCATCGCCCAAACAATCATTCACGAACTGATTCATGCGTATTTTATGTATCGAATGGTCGATGCAAATGGTAATGCAGCAAAAGAAGAACAATTTGAGCGGGAACTAGGGTTTCTTAAACCTTATGATCCAAATGCGCCTGGATCAACATTTGACCCATATGGTCAGCATGAACAGATGGCAAACTCGTACGTCAATAAAATTATGAAGGGATTAAAAGCATATCAAGTAATTTCGCCATCTGATCTCGACAGTATGAAAGTGCTGTATCCGAATATAACAGTTGATGAATATTATGAAGGGATGGCTTGGGCAGGGTTAACTGAGGATTTTAGTGGAAACGCCATAACGAAAGCATGGAAATTGTTGAAAGATGCTGATCCGGCAAAAGCTGCTAAATATGCAACCATTATTGCTGCAGAACAATATGGCACTGAACTTTCTGCCGGTAAAACAAAATGCAACTGATGACTATGCGAATAATATTTAGCTACTGCTTAATACTGTTTTTCTTATCCCCATCGTGTTATTCACAAAAACCTGTAACAAACACCGATAAGATAAACCGTAACGCCGAGCGTGCTATAACATTATCAGGTTTCCCTTCCAGAGATACGGCAGCCATCACTTTTTATAAAAATGATGGCTGGATGGTATCTGTTAAAATGCGTAATCCCATGATAGTTAAGAAGCCGGAATCCTGCAAAAGTTGTCATCAGGTATTTACAGATGCATTCTTTGATTACCTTTTTTCGATACGGACAGAGACGGTGCAGGCTAATGATTGCAGAATTACAATTGATTCGGTTATTGACGGCAAAACGGTTAGAGGAATTCAAGATTTTTACATGAGTTCGGATTTACTAACTGAATCAATTACCATTAAACAAGATGAGAAACAAGCCACTGTCAGTTATCATGAACCGCGTACTGCACTCAAATACTGTAAAAACAATATAGACAGATTGGCATTTATTAGAGTCAGTGATAGACTTTTGAAGATAAAATAAGTTACCCCACAAATACTTTCTCGGCAATCGGAACGCAAAACACACTCCCTATACAGGGGTGTGTTTTTTACACTGTCTTGTCCTGAAATAGCTTTACCCTATAAGACCGCAATCCAATTTAGGATAGAGAAAGTAAAAAGCCGCTCAATAGGCGGCTTCTTTCCGTAATACAGACAAGACCTTTTTCATGCTCCGTCTCAGCGGTGTTGTTTCATTTCGTTCCCATTTCGCAACCGTCCCTGCATCCACGCCGCAGATTGCGCCAAATGCTCGATTGTTCATGCCCTGCATGCGTTTGTATCGGGTGATCTTGCCGCCTAATGTCTCCGTTTCGTACACCTGCGGATAGTATTCGAGGAATCGGATGATGGCGGGGTATTCGGACACTTTGGGGCTGTTGCGTCCGTTTTCCCAATAACAGCAGGTGTCTTCGGTCACACCGATCTGCCGTGCAGTCTCTGCCTGTGACAACCCCAAATCCATCCGACGTTTTTTGATGTGCTCTCCGATGGTTTTCGGCTCGTCTGGATACCCCTCAGGATGAGGCTTTTGCACCGTTTTGGCATATCGGGAAAAAGGCAACGAATTCATGCGCCTGCGGGTTTTACAATCATCCGGAAAAAGATTGTACCTGTCCGCCAGGCGCTGTACAGAAATACCTCAATAAAGTGTCCGGACCATTGCTCGACAGGATCGATCTGCATGTAGAAGTAACTCCCGTTGCCTTCAGTGAACTGAGCAGCCAGCAGTCAACAGAAAATTCTGCGGCCATCCGCGAGCGGGTGATCAAAGCGAGAGAGATTCAGGCAGAAAGGTATAAAGCGCATCCGGGTATCTATGCCAATGCACAAATGAGCAGCAAACAGCTTCGCGAAATCTGTGTGATCAGTACCGTGGGAGAAAACTTATTGAAGAAAGCCATGGAACGATTAAACCTCAGTGCCCGTGCCTATGACCGCATCCTCAAAGTAAGCCGCACCATTGCCGACCTGGCTGGCAGTGCAGATATTAAACCCGAACATCTGGCAGAAGCGATACAGTTCAGGAGTTTGGATAGAGAGGGGTGGGCGGGGTAAACTTTTGGAAAGTTTTAAAACTTTCCAAAAGTTGTTCATGTAGATGTTACATCCATCACAATATTATCATTTATACAACCATGCCAATGGCAGTGAAGACTTATTTCCTGAAGAAAGGAACTATTATTTCTTTCTCGAAAAGGCAAATAAGTATATAACTCCATTCATGAACGTGTATGCTTATTGTCTGATGCCCAATCATTTTCATATGTTAGTCAGAATCAAAGAAGAGGAAGTATTATTCAATATTTTCGGGCAATCACCATCTTTCAGCCACATGAATGAAATGCAGAAAATCGAATTTGTATATCACAAAATCAGTAAATCGCTTTCAAATCTTTTTATTAGCTACACACAATCATTCAATAAGTTATATAAACGAAAGGGGAGCCTTTTTATGCCTAATTTTAAAACCAACCTAATTGAAGATGATTTATCCTTTTGTGCAATTATCCATTATATCCATGTCAATCCTGTTCATCATGGTTTTGTAGAACAGATAACTGAATGGAAATTTTCTTCGTTTACATCACTTTGTTCTCAAGCAACCACTAAGCTTGAAAGAGATTATGTTATGGAAATTTTTGGAGGGCAAAAAGCTTTCCGGGAATATCATTCAAAACCCATTGATCGAAAATATAAATGGCATGATTAACCGAGTTGTAAACTTTTGGAAAGTTTTAGAACTTTCCAAAAGTTAATTCGCAGTAACGCATTTTGGTTTAAATTTTGCTGTAGTATAAGATCCTGTACGATCTCCTGAAAAATCTTAAAGAATGATATGAGAACAATAATTACAGTATTCATCATCATTTTTACTCTCTCATCATGTGACTATGGCTTCAATGCCATTATTGCAAATAATACTAAAGAAAGTGTTGAGGTAACAATGACTTTTGACAGGAAATATCTTGACAGTATTTATGGGCATAGGAATTATGCCAGATTTCTTCCGGAATTTGAGGCAACACCTCCTTCCTTCAAAAAACACTATGATTCAATCAATCTGCAACTAACAATTACCATTCCGCCACATGAAAATCTTCAAGTGGATCATGGGCTTACAGGCTATAATGTCAGTAGGGCACTGAATTTAGTTGTTTATAACAGTATTCGAATAAAGTATGGAAATAAAGATATTATTTTTCCAAAACGACTTCTTGATTCCGTTTTTGTAAAAACAGGCAGAAATCATTTTGAACTTACAATAGAATAGGTTAGTGTAACATAAATACTTCGCCGTTGTTGGCAGCCTCACAAACAACTACCTGGACAACTTTTGGAAAGTTGGGAACTTTCCAAAAGTTGTCAATTCGCAAACTGCTTCAATATCTTTTGCATCGTTGGCTGGTCGCCCAGCTGCCGGGTAAAGGTTTCGTAATACCCCGGTTTTAGCGGGACATAATATTCCGCCTGTTTGGCCTCACTCCAGCCATTTTTAACGGATTCCAGTGTAGCCGGTTCTGTGGTATGTAAAGCGAGTAAGAGACGATGGATAGTGGCTTTGGTTGCCGCAGAAAGCCGGTTATGCAGCAACACCGGCCCCAGCGGGATCTCGGGCGAATACCAGAGTAATTTGACCCTTGCAGCTTTTACCGGATCTTTTAGCAAAGCCAGGTATTCAGTACTACCCATGGCAGCCAGCATGTTTGGGTTAGCAGAAGCCAGTACCGAATCCATGGTAGACTTATGATTGCCCCCATATACCACAGCAGCAAAATCTTTTTCCGGATCTTTTACGCCTGCAGCACTTAAAGCCAGCCTGGGCACCAGGTTACCGGAGGTAGAACCCACTGCCACCAGCATCAGTTTTGTTTTACCGGCTACAGTGGATATCTGGGTTAAAGTATCAACCGGAAAACCTGCCGGTGCTACAATGGCTGTTTTATAATTGTCCTGTGCGCCGTCTTTCACTTTCAGTACTACACTGGGTTGCATAGCATAACCGGTTGCGGCGGACTCGAGTAGTAAATACCCAAACGTATTGATCAATGCAATATCCACTTCATTATTGCGGATGCCATCTATAAATGCATGAACGGTGGGATAACTTTTTACAGCTACAGGCACGCACAGTTCTTTACTGAGGTGGGTTGCCAGCGGTTGTATATTGGCGAGGCGATTATTGGTGGCATATTGGTAAGTAGCCAGCACCAGGTTTTGTGCCTGTACGGTTACAATCGCAAACAATCCTATCAGTATTAAAAATTTTTTCATAAAAGAATAAAAGAGATCAATAGAAACGGTAAAACTAATTTTTACCCTCTCCCCCATTCATTCAATTTGTATAAGCGGTCAGAATAACTTTTGGAAAGTTTTAAAACTTTCCAAAAGTTATTCTGACCGCTTATTTTGTAACCAATATACCTGCTTCATTCAGCTTCTCCTTTCTCTCCTTACCCTGATACAACCAGCTCACAGTAGTGCCAGGCTTGCCCTTCACTTCCAGACGAACCAATTTCCCATCCACCCATTTCATCGCTACTTCCCATCCGCCCCTGGCTTTTACACCTCTGATTTCACCTGTAGCCCATGCAGCCGGTAAAGCTGGCAGTATCTCTAATTTTTCGGGAGTGGATTGTAATAACATCTCCGCCACGGCCGCTGCTCCACCAAAATTTCCATCGATCTGGAAAGGTGGGTGCGCATCAAATAAATTAGGATAAGTACCACCACCCCGCTGGTAATTCACTTTTACATTATCGGGCTCTACATATTTTAATAACTCGCGGTACATTTTGTATGCATGGTTACCATCTTTCAACCGGGCCCATAAATTAATGCGCCATCCTTTTGACCAACCGGTGGTTTCATCACCCTTGATCTCGAGGGTGCGTTTGGCAGCATTGGCAAAATCGGGTGTCAGATCAGTGGTGATATGTGTGCCGGGATATAATCCAAACAAATGACTCTGGTGCCGGTGTTTCGGATCCGCATCTTCCCAATCATGGTACCACTCCTGCAGGTTCCCGTTTTTACCTACCTGATATGGATATAATTTCACCAATGCTTTTTCCAGCTGTTGCTGAAAAGCAGGATCTGTTTGCAGTATTTTCTGCGCTGCCACCAGATCAAGAAACAATTCCCTGATCATACCCAGATCTGCGGTACCGCCATATAAAGTGGCTCCTCTGAAACCGGAAGGCGTTTTGTAATAATTCTCCGGTGAGGTAGAAGGCGATGTGATATAGTTTCCCTTATCATCTTCTACCAGCATGGCCAGACAGAATTCCGCCGCGCCCTTCATTAACGGATAGGCTTTCTCTGCCAGGAATTTTTTATCCTGCGTAAAAGCATAATGCTCCCATAAATGGGTAGATGCCCATACGCCGCCCATGTTCCAGTTGGCCCATTCCGGATTCCCGTTTCCAAAATCTCCTACCGGATTGGTCATGGCCCAGATATCTGAATTATGATGGCAGGCCCAGCCCGGCGCATTGTAAAATGTTTTGGCTGTGATGCGCCCTGTTTTTTCCAGGTTCTCAATAAAGCTGAGAAAGGACTGGTGCATTTCAGACAGGTTGGTATTCTCTGCCAGCCAGTAATTTTCTTCCGCATTAATGTTCATGGTATAATTACTGCTCCATGGCGGTTGTATATGCGGGTTCCACAATCCCTGCAGATTAGCCGGAACACCTTTTGTACGCGAGCTGCTGATGAGCAGGTAACGGCCAAACTGAAAATACAGGGTTTCGAGATAGGGATCCGCCTCTCCTTTGCTGTATCTGCGCAAACGTTCATCAGTTGGCAGGTTCACCAGATCCTGCTCACTCAGTTTCAGTGATACTCTTTTAAAAAAACGCTGGTAATCTGCCAGGTGTTTCGCCAGCAGTTGCGGGTACTGATTTTTGCTGGCAGCCAGTAATTGCTGTGCAGCTATTTCGCCATCAGGCAACCCCTGGGTTACCGGATTTTTATCAAATCCGTTAAAACTGGTAGCCAGCGAAACATAGACCGTTGCTTCTGTTGCTGCCGTAATGGTCAGGGTAGAATCTGTCTGCATAATTTTTCCATCCCTTGTTTTGGCCAGGACGGTGGAAGAAAAACGGGTACCCCTATTCTCCATGTAAATAATAGGATTGCCTTTTTTCCTGACATAGTTAGGCTCGGCCCTTACCGGCGCGCTGCCGCGGAAATACAGATAGGGCTTACCAGAAATGGCTTTGTATTGCAGTTTGGAATCGAAACGGACCGTGAATGATAAAGCTTTAGCTTTTGTTCCTGTGATACGGATCACCATCACCTTGTCTGGGTACGATACAAAATATTCCCGCTTGATTGTATTGCCATCTGTTTCATATTGAACCGACGCAAGGGCTTTATCCAGATCAAGGTCACGGTAATAATGGGTTATATTTTTTGCAGGAAAATCCAGGTAAAGATTACCCAGCGGTGCATACGATTCTGAAAATTTTCCCTGTATTTTCTTCACCAGTGTATCAGCAGCGGCATAATCATTCCGCTTCAGGGCTTCACGTACGGCAGGTAAATGTTTGTACGCTTCTCTGTTCATATACGGATCTACCGGCTCGCCCGACCAAAGGGTGATATCATTCAGATGGATCAGATCTGTTTCTGCACCACCATATACGGTTGCCCCCATCTTACCATTACCCAGCACCAATGCTTCTTCAAAAGCATTAGCCGCTCTGTTATACCAGAGTTTCATGGGCTGCTGGATGGACTTTGTATTTTTTTGCTGGGCGATAGCAGGCGTAACCGCTGCTACAAAAGCCAGGCTGAAGCATAGCAGAATTATTTTTCTCATATACAGGCAACGCTGTTGTAAAGCAGCGTTAGGGAAGTTACTGATTAATGAGAATACAGCCGTTCAGCTTTGCGCAAAAATTCTTCGCCATCGAAAAGCAGATCATATAACTATTCCATTAGATTGAACAGCTATCAAAATATCAGGCTGCTAATACTGCCCGGTTCCAAGCAATACCAGCGTACATGCTTCCAAAGGTTGTATACCATTAGCTTTGGCGAGATCGGCGAGTTCTTCATTCTCAGTACCGGGATTAAACACGATACGTTTGGGATGTAACGATAGGATATAATCGTAATACTGTTTCTGCAATGCCGGATTCAGGTACAGGGTAACCGTATCCACATCCTTCTCTGCGGGATGTGCTGTTATAATACTCGTGTCTCCGATCTTCCCTTCTTTTCTGCCAATAGCTACTACCGGATGCCCGTATTTTTTCAGTTTCTCCACAGCCAGGTAACTATATCTTTCGGGGTTATCAGAAGCACCGAGTACAATTGTTTTTTTATCAGACATGATTTGTTTTTTTATATAGATAAAGGGAATGATACCAGGATAAACAACAATAGCCTATAGCCAACAGACCTGAAAGTATCATGAGTATGTATAATAAATATTTACTGTTATCAAATCCAATCCAGCACATAACCAAAAATGCAATCAGCACACCAAACCAGTAACGGTATAAAAAATTTCTGATGGTAACCGAACTGCTATCGAACATACGTACAATAGCACTGATCAATTGCATGATTCCTACAATTCCGGGCAGAAGCATTGAATAGACAAACCCATATTGCTGGGTAAACATACCTGATGACATCGTAATAAAGTATACCAGTATCAATAGCGACTGAAGAATACTATCTATGAAAGATATAATAATGCGACCCGGGAAATATTTACTGCTATCCATACTTACCAAAGGTACCTGTATTTCACAGAAAAGCCCCTCTGTGTAACTCCCTGTCTCCTATCCGCTGTGTTAAAATGAATCCAGACAAATCCTTTATAATTGATTTTCTTCAGCTTACCATCGTAACACTCCCACAAAACAATCCGTCAATCCGCCATCCGCTAATCCGGAATCCTTCTTATCTTTCTCCCATGAAAAGAGCTCTCCTTTTTACCTGTTTCCTCCTTCTGATCCAGGTGTCTTTCTCCCAATGGAAACCCTTTCGTTTTGCCTTTATTTCTGATACCCATATCGGTTCTCCCAACGGCGGAGCAGAAGAAGATCTACGCAGAACCGTAGCGGATATCAATGCCATGACAGATATCGCCTTTGTAGTCATCACCGGCGATATTACTGAACTGGGTACCAATGCCGAGATCAAACTGGCAAAAGAGATCCTCGACGGATTGAAAGTTCCTTACTATATTATTCCCGGCAACCACGATAGCGGCTGGAGCGAAAGCGGCGGTGTTAGTTTTGCCCAGGTATTTGGTTACGATAAGTTCAGCTTCGAGTACAATGGTATCCATTTTATTGGTTGCCCCTCAGGCCCCTATGTGCGGATGAGTGATGGACATATCCCCCGCGATGCGGTAAACTGGATGGACAAGGAACTGAAAAAACTGGATCCCGAAAAACCGGTGATCTTCCTCAACCACTACCCACTGGATAAGGACCTCGACAACTGGTACGAAGCCATCGACCGCTTAAAACAACACAATACCCTGGCTGCACTCTGTGGCCATGGCCATAGCAACCGAAAACTGAATTTTGAAGGGATTCCTGCTGTGATGGGCCGCTCTAACCTGCGCGCCAAAGCAGCCTATGGCGGATATAACCTGGTAGATGTAAGAACCGATTCAATGATTTTTGCTGAAAGAACCCCGGGCATTGCCACCAAAAACGCCTGGGCAGCTGTAAAACTGGAAAAGCACACATACAGTTCTTCCACTGCTTATTACCGCCCCTCTTACATGGTAAACGATAGCTTCCCGAATGTAAAAGCCCGCTGGACATTTTCTTCCGATGCCAATGTGATCTCTACACCCGCCGTTGCAGGCAAACAAGTGGTTTTTGGTAATAGCCTGGGCAAGGTACAGGCCCTGCGTTTATTGGATGGAAAAAAGCAATGGTCGTACCAGACCGGTGGTGCCATCTATTCCTCTCCCGCCGTTAATGGTAACCGGGTGGTGCTGGGTTCTGGTGATGGAAGCATTTATTGTTTTTCTGCCGACAAAGGCAAACTGCTCTGGCAATTCAAAACCGGGGCGGCCGTATTGGGATGCCCGCTCATCTACGACAACAAAGTGTATATCGGCGGCAGTGATCATCATTTTCGCGCGCTTGATCTGGAAAACGGCAAAGAGCTTTGGTCGTTCAACGGATTGGATGGACCGGTAGTAAGCACCCCTGTTTTTCATAAAGGCCGGATCATTTTTGGTGCCTGGGACAGGAACCTCTACGCACTGGATGCGCTTACCGGAAAACCTGCCTGGCAGTGGAACAATGGCTCGGCTGTTCGTAATTTCTCACCCGCCGCCTGTATACCGGTTATTCATGATGATGTAGTGTATGTGGTAGCGCCCGACCGCTACCTTACCGCCATCGACTTTTTTACCGGCACCACCCTTTGGCGCAGCAATGAAGCCACCGTGCGGGAATCGATCGGGATCTCAGCAGACGGGAAATATGTATATGGTAAAACCATGAACGATTGGGTGGTGGCCTTCCCTACCGCTCGCGAAAAACAATCCGTAGCCTGGAAAATAGATTGCGGTTTTGGATACGAACATGTACCTTCTATGCTGGTAGAAAAAGAGGGGCTCGTATTTTTCGGCACCAAAAGCGGAAAAGTATATGCTATCGACCCTGTAACCCGTACCCGCGTATGGACCAACAGGATCGATAACTCGATGGTGAATACGGTGAACCCGATCAGCGGCAAACAACTGATTGCTGCTACCATGGATGGAAAAGTAACTTTACTCGAAACCAAATAAAATCAGCATGTCCAAACTATGCATCGCCCTATTGCTTATGTGCGCCCATTTATCTGCCCAATCCCAGCAACGAATTTTTCTCTACCCCTCTGCCGCTGAAGTAACTATCAAAGGATTCGATACCACCGCCCCTTATCTGGATTATTATCCTGCCAAAAATACCGGTAGCGGCAGAACAGCGGTATTAATCTGTCCGGGAGGTGGTTACCAGAACCTTGCCTGGGAGAAAGAAGGCACTTTGCCTGCCCGGTTTTTCAACGAGAACGGGATAGATGCTTTTGTGTTAAAATACCGACTCAACAATCCCAAACAGGAAGGACACCGTTACCCCGACCAATACAACGACGTTACCACTGCCATGCGCATTATCCGCTCCCGGGCAGCCGATTGGGGTATCGATGCTGCCAAAACCGGTGTGATGGGTTTTTCGGCCGGCGGCCACCTTGCCTCCATGGCCACAACCATTCACCAGCAGGGAGATCCCGCTGCTGCCGATCCTTTGTTGCGCTTTGATACCCGGCCTTCTTTTGCCATCCTGGTATATCCCGTTATCAGCATGGATACTGCTTTTGGCCACCGCGGCAGCCGTAATAACCTGTTGGGACTTACACCTGATGCGGCGTTGGTAACCGCATTATCAACAGAGAAGAGGGTAAATGCAGCCACACCCCCCGTTTTCCTGGTGCATGCAGATGATGACAAAAGTGTACCTCCGCAGAACAGCATTGTATTTTATGAAGCCCTGAAAAAGCATAAAGTAAAAGCATCGATGTTCATTTACGACCATGGCGGACATGGATTTGGGATGGCACCCAACGATCCGCTGCTCAGTCAATGGCCCATGCAAGTGGTACAATGGCTGCAAAGACAGGGGTTCCGCTAAAATTTATCTTATCAGGAATGATGCGTTTTACAGAAATATTTTTTTAACTTCCCTGTCTCATCATTAACAAAACACAAATCCATACCATCATGGCAAAAGCAAGTAAAAAAAAGGCCGTTAAGAAACCCGCCAAAAAAGCCGCCCCTAAAAAAGCAGTGAAAAAAGCTGCCAAGAAAGTTGCCCCAAAAAAAGCAGCTAAAAAAGCGCCCGCTAAGAAAAAAGCAGCTGCCAAAAAAACCGTTAAAAAAGCCGCCAAGAAAGCGCCTGCTAAAAAAGCACCTGCCAAGAAAAAAGCAGCCGTGAAAAAAGCAGTAAAAAAAGCAGCTGCTAAAAAAACAGCCAAAAAAGCTGCTCCAAAAAAAGTAGCGAAGAAAGCGCCAGCGAAAAAAGCAGCACCTAAAAAGGCAGCTAAGCCAGTTGCCAAACCAGTTGCCAAAAAACCGGCACCCAAGAAAAAGCCGGCTGCTAAAAAACCAGCGCCTGCTCCGGTTGCCGCACCAGTAGTAACACCCGCACCTGTAGAAACGCCTGCTGCTCCCGCAACAGAAACACCTTCTTCAGACGGCACCCTGTTTGGATAAACCTATCCGCAGACAAAAGACTGAACTCCCGTTATTTCCTGACGGGAGTTTTTTATTTCGCTGGTATTCCGGTTGGTTTTTCAAATATCTTTATCACAAAGCTTTCTTACCTCATCAAATTATTTTACGATGCGCTCTTTTTTACTCGCACTGTTTTGTATCTGCAGTATCGCTGCTACTGCACAAACCCCTTCTAAGATTGCCGAGAAAACAAAAAACATGAAACGTTACGATGGTTATTTCACTTTCTGGTGGGATGCCGGTAGCGGTAAGATCTGGTTACTGGTAGATAAGTTCAGCCAGGAATTCCTTTACGTAAACTCCTTACCCGGCGGATTGGGATCCAACGATATCGGCCTTGACCGTGGATTGATCGGCGGCACTAAAATTGTTGCCTTTCATAAAGTAGGCAAAAAACTCCTGCTGGTACAACCCAATTACAGCTACCGCGCCAGCGCTGCTGATAAAAATGAACAACGTGCCGTAAAAGAATCTTTCGCACAGTCTACTATTGCTGCTTTTACAGTGGATGAAGAAGAAGGAGATAAAGTACTGGTAGATGCCACTGCCTTTTTTGTGCGCGATGCCCAGAATGTGGCCGACCGTATCCGGCTCATGCGCCAGGGAACCTATACTTTCAGCGAACCCCGCTCCGCCATCTATATCGCCAACACCCGGAACTTCCCGCTCAACAGTGAATTTGAAGCTTCTATTACTTTCACCGGCGGCAGCGATGCAGGCCGTTATGTAACTACAGTTACCCCTTCGGCAGAAGCAATCACGGTGAGAATGCACCACTCTTTTGTGCAGTTGCCCGACAACAAATACAAACCCCGCCGCTACGATATCCGCAGTGGTTATTTCGGGATCTCCTATTTTGATTACAGCAGTCCGTTCACCGATAATATCGAACAGCAATTCATCTCCCGCCACCGCCTGGAGAAAAAAGACCCGACAGCAGCCGTAAGCGAACCCGTAAAACCGATCGTTTATTATTTAGACAACGGCACGCCCGAACCCATCCGTTCTGCTTTGCTCGATGGCGCCCGCTGGTGGAACCAGGCCTACGAAGCTGCCGGTTTTAAAAATGCTTTCATCGTAAAAGTATTGCCCGACACTGCCGATGCGATGGATATCCGGTACAATATGATCAATTGGGTACACCGCTCTACCCGTGGCTGGAGTTATGGTGCCACCGTTACAGATCCCCGTACGGGTGAGATCATTAAAGGACAGGTATCACTCGGTTCACTGCGGGTACGCCAGGACTATCTCATTTTTACCGGACTGCTCTCACCCTATGAAACCGGCAAACCCGTTCCCGAAACCATGAAAGAAGCTGCCCTGCAGCGTTTGCGCCAGCTATCAGCGCACGAGATCGGTCATACCCTGGGTTTACAGCATAACTATGCTTCCAGCTTTAACAACCGCGCATCGGTGATGGATTACCCGCATCCGAATGTGGTATTGAACAGCAAGGGAGAGATCGATTTCAGCCAGGTATATACGAATGAGATCGGCGAGTGGGACAAGCGCGCCATCACTTACGGATACGCAGATTTTGCGCCCGGTACAGATGAAAACAAAGCCTTGAACACCTTATTGGAAGAAAACACACAGAAAGGTCTCCTCTTTATTGCCGATGCGGATGCCCGTGCTGCCAGTGGTTTTCATCCCAAAGCCCATTTATGGGACAATGGCAATGATGCTGTAACAGAACTGAAAAATGTATTACAGGTTCGGCAAAAAGCCCTTACTCAATTTTCTGAACAGGCTATCCGGATGAATACGCCTTTGACCCGGCTGGAAGATGTGCTGGTACCCGTATACAATTACCATCGCTACCAGCTGGAAGCGATCTGTAAACTGATCGGCGGAATGAATTACAGTTACAGTGTTCGCGGTGATCAACAACCTACCCCGCAGATCCTGTCCAAAGCCACACAGGAAAAAGCCTTACAGGCGGCGGTAGACTGTTTATCTCCCGATTTGCTGACCATGCCCGATAAAATCATGCAGTTAATTCCTCCCCGTCCGCCTATGTTGTACAATGTAGGCGAACTGTTTGCAAAAAGAACGGGAATGAGTTTTGACCCTATAGCAGCTGCAGAAGCACTGGCTGATTTTGAACTGGCTTTTCTTTTTAACGCAGAAAGAGCCAACCGGCTGGTTCAATTCAAAGCGCAGGCCGGAACACCGGGCTGGGATGATGTACTGGATGCCATCATCACCAAAACATGGAAAGCACCTTTGCAGAAAGGATTAAAAGGAGAAATTCAGTTACAAACCCAACAGATGGTATTAACCTGGATGCTCGGATTAAGCCAGAGCAGCAGTGCAACCTACCAGGTAAAAGCTATTTGTTACGACCGGCTGCAATCGCTGAAACAATACGCCACACAACTGAAAAACACACCCGGACTGAAAGCACATTACAGCTACGCTGTGGAACGAATCAGCAATCCGAAAGACATTGTATTGCCGCAACCCAAAGAAATCGCCCCTGGCGCACCGATTGGCTGTGATTTTGATAATAACTGATGATAGTGAATCGTGAGTGGTGAGTAGTGAGTAGATTCATTGCCAATTGACCATTGCCCATTCACAATTGCCTACTCACCACTCACTACTCACTGCTGACCTTCAATAAAAAAGCCCTTCTACATGGAAGGGCTTTTCTATTGTAAAAACTGCTTACTATTTCTTCGCAGGATAATGTCTCATAGCTTCAGACAAAGCCACAATTTTCCCATTCACTATTTTAAAATCATTGATCATGGCCAGAGAATCTGTTTTGCCCATGTTATCCGTCATGATCTGTTTGTACCATAGGGTAACATACTCGTCTTTTTTGTCTTTGGAGATCACCGATTCAAAATCTTCCATCTTAATGATCAAGGCCTGGTTTTGTTTCCAGAAACCTTCGAACATCACTTTGAGGCTGTCTTTAGGATATTTGGCATCAATGTAATCTGCTTTCCAGGCTACGGTATCTGCAAAATAGCCCAGGCTTTCGTCCAGATTTTTATTTTCAAACGCTTTCAGTGATTTCAAAGCCAGCGCCACATTTTCTGAGCTACCAATATCCCAGTTATCTGGTTTATCGATAGTATACGCATAAGCCGTTTTAGCAGCGGCACCGGAATCTGCGGCACCGGTTTTATCGGTAGCGTTGTTACAGCCAATGCTGATGAATACCAGCAGGCAAAAAGCAAGCAATGTTGTTTTCATGTGAGGTTGTTTTGGTTGAAAAAAATTCAGTACCAAACAAAATACTCTTTATAACCGGTAAATGCAATAAAAAAGCTTCTGCGGTGAGGCAGAAGCTTTAGTGTATGCAATATGTTCTATATCATTAAACCAACATGCGTAACGGTTCTTCCAGCAGACTTTTCAGTGTTTGCAGGAAGGCGGCTCCGGTTGCACCATCCACCGAACGGTGATCGCAGCTCATGGTCACTTTCATGATATTACCTGGTACTACCTGTCCGTTCTTCACCACCGGCACCTGTGAGATCCCGCCTACCGCGAGGATACAGGAATCGGGTGGGTTAATGATGGCCGTGAACTGGTCTATACCAAACATACCCAGGTTAGAAATGGTAAACGTACTTCCTTCCCAATCGGCTGGTTGTAATTTTTTATCTTTCGCTTTCTGTGCGTATTCTTTTACTTCGGCACCAATCTGGCTCAATGATTTGGTATCCGCAAAACGAACTACCGGAACCAGCAATCCATCTTCTACCGCTACCGCCACACCAATATTGATGTGATGATTGTAGCGGATCTTATCGCCCAGCCAGCTGCTGTTTACTTTCGGATGCTGTTTCAGCGCCAATGCCGTTGCTTTCAACACCATATCATTAAAGCTCACTTTAACAGGAGCCACTTCATTGATCTTGGCACGGGCCGCTACGGCTGCATCCATATCAATGCTCATGGTGAGGTAAAAATGCGGCGCCGTAAACAGACTCTCGCTCAAACGACGGGCAATGGTTTTGCGCATCTGCGATACCGGTACTTCATCAAAACTTTCTACCCCAGCAGGAGCAGCAGTTGTAACAACAGCGGCCTTAGCTGCAGAAGCCAGAGCAGCACTGGCGGCTGCAGGTGTATACGCATCTACATCTGTTTTGGTAATTCTTCCGTTATCGCCACTGCCTTTTACATAACGCAGGTCAATGCCTTTTTCAGAAGCCACTTTTTTAGCCAGTGGTGAGGCAAAAATTCTTCCATCATTTACAACGGCAGGAGCGGCTGCTACAGGGGCAGCGGCTGCCTGAGCGGTTGGGGCCGGGGCTGCTGTTGTTGCAGCAGGCGTTGCAGCGGCAGGAGCAGCTGCACCACCGGCTTTTATGGCAGCAACAATCGCATTCACATCCAGACCGGGTTGGCCAATGATGCAGAGCAGATCGTTCACCAGGATTTTCTCACCGGCTTTGGCTCCCTGGTATAATAAAATACCATCCTTATAACTTTCCAGTTCCATGGTGGCTTTATCGGTTTCGATATCAGCCAGCACTTCCCCTTTTTTTACCGTATCACCCACATTTTTCTGCCAACCGGCGATGACTCCTTCGGTCATGGTATCGCTCAACCTCGGCATTAATACTACTTCTTCCATGGCAGAAACATCCAATGTAGTTGCAGTAGCGGCAGGAGCAGCGGCGGGCATTTCTGTTTTGGCTGCAGCAGCAGGAACCGCAGCAGGTGCGCCACCGGCATGTTGGGCCAGCAAAGCAGAAATATCTTCCCCGGGTTTACCAAAAATGGCTAACAGATCATTCACCTGTAACTTACCACCGGTAGGTGTGCCAATATGTAACAAAACACCATCCTGGTAGCTTTCCAGCTCCATGGTGGCTTTGTCTGTTTCTACTTCTGCCAACAGGTCGCCCTTCTTCACCGTATCTCCAATATTTTTATGCCAGGCGGCAATAACACCTTCGGTCATGGTGTCGCTCAGGCGGGGCATTAAGATCGCTTCAGCCATAGTTCGATTGCTCTTTTAAAATGAGCCGTGAAATTACCAAAAAAAGGACTACGAAGGGCAGGATTAAAAAAACTAGGAGCGTGCCCTTATAAAAACAGCAGAACCGGGCCAAAAACAGGCAGCAACAGACCCTTTCGGGCATAAAAAAGGGATTGACAGTATTCCATCAATCCCTCCGACTCCCTTTTACAGCCATTTATTGGCCCTGTGCCAAACTGTAGGCTTTTTTATCGCCCCACATATTCAGCAATTCGGTTGAACATATTTTAAAATCCTGCATCAGTCGTTTGTACAGCTCCAGGATATCCACCTGTGTTACCGGCACATCGGCCAGGCTCTCAAACCGGCAGGCATATTGGTTTACGAGGTTGGTATACGAAGAACCCTTGGGCCATACCTGTGTACCCCTGTTACTGATGGTTACCAGTTTGAACAGATCGGCTGTATGGTTCAGACATTTTTCGGCTACAGCTAAGGGTTGCAGGTTACTTTCAATGAACATATCCACCCCAACAATCACTTCCTCGCGTAGCTCCTCACTCTCCAGCATCGGGTTTTTGGTGAGTTTGAACTGGGTAGGTGTAGGCGGCTGGTTGGCAATAGCCGGTTTGGGATTATGAGCGGGCAGTTTGCCAAAATTGGCGATAATGGCATCGGCAAATTCGGTGGTGCTTAATGATTTGGTAGACCGATCACCAAAATCACCCGTATGTACACCACTTTCCAGGGTATATAACAGGGCGTTTTCCATCATGATGGCAGCTTCCATCAGACCCAGGTGGTGTAACATACCAAATCCACTCAGCAAGAGGGCCGTAGGATTGGCAATATTCTTACCGGCAATATCCGGTGCCGTTCCGTGTACCGCTTCAAAAATGGAAATATGGTCGCCGATATTGGCCGAAGGGGCAAAACCCAGACCACCTACCAGTCCGGCACAAAGATCACTTACAATATCTCCCTGCAGGTTGGTGAGTACCACCACATCAAACAGATCGGGGCGGCTAACCAGTTTCATACAGAGATCATCTACGATCACATCATCGGCTTTCAGTTCGGGGTATTCTTTGGCCACTTCATAAAACACTTCGAGAAAGAGGCCATCGGTCAGTTTCATGATATTGGCCTTGTGACCACAGGTAATCCGGCGGGCACCTTTTTTCTTGGCCATTTCAAAAGCGTATTTGATCACCTGCAAACTACCGGGGCGGGTAATAAAACGACGGCTGAGGGCCACATCATGGGTAAGCAGGTGTTCTACGCCACCGTAGGTATCTTCAATATTTTCTCTCACAATCGTGATATCGATCGGGATCCCGGCTTTGCTGAACACAGTATCTACCCCGTGCAGGGTCTGAAAAGTTCTTTTATTGGCGTAGGTATTCCATGTTTTACGGGCGGTTACATTCACGCTTTTCACACCCTTTCCCTTGGGGGTTTCCATCGGACCTTTGAAGAGGATACCGAGCGACTCGATGGTTTGCTGTGCCTCGGGGGTCATTCCGTTACTGTAGCCCTTGTCAAACACCCATTTACCCATATCTACAAATTCATATTCGAGGGGCAGTTTGGCAGCTTTGAAAACAGACAATACAGCGTCCATGATCTCCGGACCAATCCCATCTCCATTGGCAACAGCAATTTTAGTCATAACTCGTTTTTTCGTGCTGCAAAATTACGGTCAAACGCCACACGAATGTGTTAAATCAGGAGGAATTTCATGGCTGATTCTTTCGCGGGCAAACCCGGATGCTTCTCCCAACCGTTGCTGTAATTTTAGCAAAGATTCTTACCCTCAATTCCTTATTTTTACTGAAAGCAATCCATCCCCCATGATCTCCAAAATTTCAGAAGGTGTTGAAATAACCGTAGAGACCTTTTACCAGGCCGATTACAGCAATCCGCTGAATGGGGAATTTATGTTTGCCTACCGCATCACCATCGAAAACCACAATCCTTTTACCATTAAACTGCTGCGCAGACAATGGTATATTTTCGACAGCAATGGCGAACACCGGGAAGTAGAAGGCGAAGGTGTGGTGGGTGTACAGCCCGTATTAAAACCCGGCGAAAACTACCAGTACGTAAGTGGTTGTAACCTCCGCACCGAAATGGGTAAAATGCATGGCACTTACCAGATGGAGAACGAGAACAGCAAACAATTGTTCTCGGTAAATATTCCTTCTTTTGACATGATCGTACCTACGAAAATGAACTAGTCTTTTCCACATTGATCGCAATTACCGCAATCCTTTCTTTTGCATTATTCGAGTACTGACAGATGCTGATGAAAATGCCGGCTGTTATCCGGAAGGCATTTCCGGCTCAGGTAGATATCTTCTGTTTTTGCCGATCCTGCTGAAAAAGAATTCCCCATCAGGTTAGGGGGGACAGCATGCATGCGATACTTACCTGGGTTTATATTTCGACTCCGTAAAAATTTTGTTTGCCGGGGTTTTCATCAGTGCATCCAGCGACAGATTCTTGTTTTTTTCCATCCACTTAGTGACAATCTGCATACCAACAAACAGGCCAATATTACCCGGAGATCCTTCTCCCAACGCCTGTGTATTCGGCCCGTCATTCAGGTAATCTCTTGCCATATTCGGATCGGTGCTGTAAAGCATATCGTTTACCACAAAAAGGCTCCAGATATTTTTCTCACTCGCATAACAGTCTTTCAGCTGTTGCGCCGTGTAGCCCGTTTTCAGTGTATCGGCCAGTTCCGGCAGCAACTGATCCAGCAGGTACTGACGTTTACCCGCTTCCACCATTTGTTCTACCAGCGGTTGCCCCACACTCGTATTGGGATACATATCATCAATGATATTCTTCATGCAGTTTACCGGAATATAGGCCGGCTCAAACCTTCTCGAAACAAACAGTGGGTACATTTGCTGACCTTGTCCGCTCAGGTACAGCGGGTAATCCTTACCCATATACACCTGTAATCCTACCGCCAGTGCATTGGGAGTGATGATATTACCATAACTGTTCAGCGGGCCGATAAAAGTGATCAGCCTTTCCGGTGTTTTGTATTGCGGGAAATAATACCGTACAAACTGCAATCCTCTTTTGATCTGTTTTTCAATCGTAGCAAAGTCTTTTAGTTTTTCCTGCGAAGCCTGGTACATGGAGCGGTAACTCCGGATAAACAGTTTGGTATCGTTTACGGCGCTATCGGGCGAAGTGCCCAGGATATTGAACAAAAAATCCTGTGCAAAGCCGGGATGTTCCTGGTTTAACCGCTGCAGGGAAGCACTTACCTGTAAAGTATCGATGGAAAAAAAAGCCTGTTCAAATCTTTCTGTTTTCAGGTTAATTTTAATACCTGACACATCCGGTATGGACTTTTTCGAAGTACATGCCACCAATAAAATAATCAACCCGATGATCCCGCATTTTTGCATCATACAATTCCTGTTAGGGCAACAAATGTAATGGGCTGCGGCAAACAAACCCTACGCTTTGCCTATATACTGTGTTAAAGAAGTTATTCCCGGGTATGCACCAGCAACAAACCTGCTTCTTCCGTTTCTTTGTTAAGATAAAGTGAGGCATACTGCCCCGGAGCTATCAGCTGCAGGGGAGAGAACCGAAGTTGTTTGGAAGGAAATTTCCGTACGGTCTGTTCTCCTTTGGTGATGGTGATCAAAAACGGATATGGGTCTTGCTGCTTGTCGGCCTGGTATAATAAAAACTGTACTTCCTGGTACCCATCGCTCCCCAGTAACTGGCCTCTTAAAGATTCATCCGCTATATCTATATTAAAAACATCCAGCGGGCGGGCCGCATACCAGGCAAAACCCTGTTCTTTCGCAAGTTTGATAAAAATCAGTTTGGGCGCATTTCTTCCCGTTGCTTTGGAGGCAAGTGCCGAAAACCTGGGTGGCAAACCTCCCCCCATCGGTCCTGAATTGGCAAATCTATCTGATACGGAATTGAGCCTTATCCTCTGCACCGGCGAAGGAACGCCCGCTGCCAGTTTCAATACCGCCACACTACCGCTATCAGTGTACAATATATCCAGCAACTGCAGGTTGGCCTTTATGGTTTCGTCTGTTGCAGAAAACCCTTTTCTGAAATTCCGGATCATCTCGTTATGAAAAGGAATGAACCGTGGTGCCAGTTCATTTTTTCTGCCCGTCGGAAAAGCAATGCTGTAAATTCCCTTGTTTTTTTTGGAGAGCCCGTCCACATACATCCCCTCTGCCTGCAAACAGTTACATTCACTGTTCTGAAACACCCGCAAATTTTTCAGTTTCACTTTTTCAAAGGTGAATGTCTCACTAACGATCTGTTCTTCATCCAGTGGGATACTGTTTACAGCCAGGTCAGACGACATCCGGTAATTGGCATATTTATCATACACCAGCACATGCGTGTTTCCCTGGTTATCCAGAAAAGTTTCCGGTTCTGCATCCTGATCGGCATTATGTCGGAAACTATAGAGCAATTGTTTGTGTTGTTTCCAGTCTGCATCCAGCAATACCCCCCTGACCAACGATGAATCGGCTGTTTTTCTCTCCCATTGGTAAAACAACAGGTATTGCCGGTTACTGCTGATCAGCAAACGGGGCGGCAATTTTACCCCGGGCAAAACCGTTTTCTGTTGACGGATCAGTTTTCCCGTACTATCCATTTCCAGCAGGTGTGCAGAGAGCTGCTCCTGGTTACGGGAAGTAGCGATAAAACGGATGGTATTCTCTCCCGTCTGTACTTCCACCAAAGATTTGGGAAAGTCAAAATCATGCATCGCACCCGAACGGGTAACCGTATCGTAGATATACACCCGCAGGCCCGGTACCTTTTCTGGACAGATCAGAAAAAAATGACTGCCCAGCTGGCCGGCCAGCTGCATTTGCCATACCCCTGGCTCCTTTACAGGAATGAATTGAAACTGATGCGTTTGCGAGAATACTTGCGAGCCGATAAGCACACAAAAAAAACATAACAGGGCTCTTCCGGTAATTGTAAAGCGGTACATGCAGGTCAGTTTTTGTAGTCTGAAAAAATCAGAAACTATCCAAAAGTTACGGAACTTTGCAGGATGAAGGTATTTATCGCACAGCAGAATTATCATATCGGGAATTTTGAAAGTAACACAACCAAGATCATCGAAGCTATCAGAATGGCCAAAGCCCAGGGTGGCGACCTGATCCTGTTCAGCGAAATGTGTGTTAGCGGTTATCCCGCCAGGGACTTTGTAGAGTTCGATGATTTTATCAACAAATGTTATGCCGCTATTGATCAGATCAGGCAGGAAGCCGATACCATTGGGGTACTGATTGGCAGTCCGGCGCGGAATACCCAGCAAAAAGGGAAAAGCCTCTTCAATGCCGCTTTCTTTCTCTATGAAAAAGAGATCAAAGCCGAGATCCACAAAACCTTATTACCTACCTATGATGTGTTTGATGAGTACCGTTATTTTGAACCGGCTTTCGACTGGCAGGTGGTTCCTTTCAAAGGAAAAAAATTAGCCATCACCATTTGTGAAGATATCTGGAACCTGGGCGATAACCCTTTGTACCGCATCTGCCCCATGGATAAACTGATGGAACAGCAACCCGACCTGATGCTGAACCTCAGCGCTTCTCCGTTTGATTATACCCATGATGAAGACCGTAAATCTGTGATCAAGGCCAATGTGTTGAAATACAAGTTGCCAATGTTTTACTGCAATGCCATCGGAAGCCAGACAGAAGTGGTATTTGATGGCGCTTCGCTGATTTTTGATAAGGATGCCAATCTCTGCAAAGCCTTCCCCATGTTTGCAGAAGCGGTGGAAGCTGTAACAGTGAATGATGACGGCACGATGGATGCACCCATTCTGGAACCCGCCAGCCGTGTACCCGATAAAGAACTGAACCCTGCCACACTGGAGCCCCAACTGAATATTGCCCAGGTATATGATGCGTTACTGCTCGGCATCCGCGATTATTTTGGCAAAATGGGTTTTACCAAAGCCATTCTCGGTTCTTCGGGCGGAATTGATTCGGCCGTAACCCTGGCCATTGCCTGCGAGGCATTGGGCAAAGAAAATGTACGCGCCATTTTAATGCCCTCTCCTTACTCAACCGAACATTCTGTGGATGATGCGGTGCAGCTGAGCAAAAATCTCGGTAATCCTTACGATATTATCCGCATCAACGATGTATATGATGCTTTGCTCAAAACGCTGAAACCGGTTTTTGGCGACCTGCCTTTTTCGCTGGCCGAAGAAAATATACAAAGCCGCAGCAGGGGTAACCTGTTAATGGGCATCTCCAATAAATTCGGATACATCCTGCTCAACACATCTAATAAAAGCGAACTGGCCACCGGGTATGGAACCCTGTATGGCGATATGGCTGGTGGATTAGGCGTACTGGGTGATTGTTACAAATTACAGGTATATGCACTGGCCCGATATATCAACCGCAACGGAGAGATCATTCCGGAGAATATCATTACCAAAGCGCCCAGTGCTGAGTTAAGACCCAACCAGAAAGACAGCGACAGTTTACCCGACTATGCCGTGCTTGACCAGATCCTTTACCAATACATTGAAAAACGTATTGGTCCGGCAGAGATCAAAGCGCAGGGATTTGATGCGGCGTTGGTAGACCGCACCCTGAAAATGGTAAACACCAACGAATACAAACGAAACCAGTTCTGTCCCATCATCCGTGTATCGCCCAAAGCATTTGGGGTGGGAAGGAGGGTGCCGATTGTGGGGAAATATCTTTCGTGAAAATGCGTGTGTAACGCCCGTTTACAAAATTCCTTTCACATTTCTCCGAAAAGCCTCCGCAGAGAACCTCTTCGGGGAAGAAAGCCTACGTAAGCTACTGGGTTAGCGGAGTTGTTGTACAGAAATAATTTCATCAACATCTTCCACTTTCATATAATACAATCCATTTTTCTTGAAAAGAATTACATCTGGCATATATGCGTAATGATAGGTATAACTGTATTCTGATTGTTGCCAAACAGAACCGTTCATCATCTTAAAAATTGTATCACCATCCCATCCTTCGAATTCCCCTTCGATCTGAGTACGGATATAATCTCCAGTGAAAGAAAAAGAGTTATCATCGTTCGAAATGTCTCCATTAATAATTGATCCTTCTTCGTCAAAATGATGAACTTTAGAGAGTTCGCTTTCCAATTCTAGAATTTGATTTTCTTTATATTTAAGTTGTTCTTTTAGGCTTTTAACTTGATCTTCAAGAGTATTTGAGTTTTTCTCTAATTTAGAGCTCTTTAGATAAAAAATAATCGATATTGATATCGCAAGTATTAAACTTGCTAAACTAATAATAGCTAATTTTTTACTCATACTGATCTTGATTAAAACTAGAGACTAAGCTGTGGGGTTTTGTTAACGCTGAGCATAAAGTTCTTGCGATCCACTTGGCCATAATAGACTCGACTATCTAAGGCAAAATTACTGAAGAATAGACAGAAATCGAATAGCTAACAGGCTAAGTACACTATTGTAAACCCACATGTCAAGCATAATTATTCTCTTTTATAATATCATAATCTATTTTGTTGATAGGGTCATCCAATTGGGAAATTGCTTGCCAATCAAAACCATACTTTTCATTTTCCTCCCACTCCTCTGGAAATTGCACTCTGAAGTAATCTCCTATTGCTGTCTCCATCTTAGGATTGTAGTCAAATGAATAAATACTACCAATTCCTAAAGATTTAGGATTGGGAGAATAACTTTCGTTCATGAATTGTGCAGATAACAAAACAACGAGACCAGAAATTGAATTTAAAAGAGTATCAAATGTCGCTTTATCAAAATGTAAATGTCTGTCATGTTTAGATTTATTATAAGCCTGATACCAATCTAATACATGCCAATTTTTATTAGATTTTTTTGACCAATTTGCAAACGGTATTCTTGTATGGCTTTCACCTTTCCAAACTGGAAACTTAACCTCATAAGCGGATAATTTATGAGTATACTCTATAAGACAATAGTCATTTTTAAGGTTCCAGTTACCCGTGTTCGAATATTTATTTTCCGTTAATATAGCAGTAAAATTTGCTTCAATTTCAATACAAACTCTTGTTAATAACTCTTGAATTCTTAGTGAAATTGTGTTTTTATTTTCATCGCATGGTTCTACAAATTCGAAAAGCTTTTGTAAGTCTTCTTGAATTAACAAGAAAGCTCGAATATAGTGTTGGGGATCACTAGCAAATTTTGGATGCAACAAATATTGCCAGTGTCCATGATTTCTGTAGGTGCCGTTAGCCAGCATTCTTATAGTTCTCTTATATGGTTTATGTAGTGTCATTATTTATTTATACCTAACTTTTAAATATACGTAAATCCTCAAAAAATAACATTTATTATTAACCTCTTTATCCCGCGCTATTGCATAGTGCAAAAGAATATCGGTTAACTACGCTATAAAAAGTGCAGCTTATCAATGTATGGTTGAGATAAAAGTATAACGCAAAGAATTGTTTTTGTATAACTTATCATTACAAAATAACGCATGCAAAGAATCTGTAAAAGAAGGCATTCATTCACCGCCACGCTAATACGGACATAAATCAGCTATCAGGGCTAAAGCCCACAAACCTGTCGGCGGTTCGATCCCCATGCTGAAGCATGGGGTTATGAATGATGGGTTATGCAATTGACAGTTAACATGTATCAGCAGTAGCTGAAGGTTCTAAAGGATAGAAAAAAACACAATTTTCTCTCCTGCAAATGAGAAAGCCTGAACAAATTATTCAGGCTTTCCGTTGGACCTTTGATTGCTTAATAACCAACTATTATCCATGTATGACCATTAAAGGCACATGGGTATGAAAGGCCAGTTGTGTGGTATGACTCGTGCTGAACAGGCTTTCAAAGAAGCTGTGTTTTTTCGGGATCGTAATGATCAGGTCGACCTGGTATTCCAGGGCGAAATTGTTCACGGCTTCTACATAGTTCTTGTTCGGCGAGAAATGATAATCCGGGTGCAGGTCCTGTAGCAGTGTATGAACTGCATAACTTTCACCCATCATTTTGGAGGGATACATAAATGCGTCTTCGTGGGGAGGTTCTTCCATGTTGAACACCAGCAGTTTTGCCTTGGTTTCTTCAATGATCCTCCTCACCGGTTTAATAGGAATGGTTTTATCTGCCTTGTCAAAATCACTCAGCAACATTACATTTTTGATCGGCGCAAAACGGGTGTTATGCGGCACAATGATCACCGGTGTATGCGAATGTTTGGCCACTGAAACGGTATTACTGCCAATCAGTTTTTCTTCCAGCACGCCGCCACCGGTAATACCCATCACAATCAAACCGGCATCGTTGGTAACACAGGCGGGATCCAGCCCGTTGTTCAGCAAAGCATATTCGCAGAATGTATCCAGCTGGCAACCCGCAGGACAGTAAGGCTGCAACAGTAATTTAAATTTATCAAGACTTTCCTTGCTGCTGTTGCGCAGTTGTTCCTCATCCAGCAACTGCACCGCCGGAACCATCGGATCAATCATGAGTGGCGCCTGGTAAGCGTTATACAGAATTACTTTGGGAGTTCCCAGTTGACCGGCCAGCTGCAATGCGTAACGCGCGGCATTTTGGGCAGTGGCAGAGAAATCTGTTGGAACCAAAATGTTTTTCATGGCTGTTATTTATGACTTAAAGTTACTCCACAGATCTCCTTCGGGAAATGATATTCATCATGATTTGCCCTGATATTTGGCAAGAATTGTTTTGGGTGCTGGAGTTGTAGGTTCTGGGTTTTAGGTTCTGGGTTCTATGTTCTTCTTCCCTCCTCGTCTGTTCCTTGTTCATCTGTTCCTCTGTTCGCCACACAAAAAAGCCCCGCTATTCGCAGGGCCCCTTTCTCATGTTGTTGACTACGTGGCGGTTATAGATTCTCTATGATACCGGCAATGCCCTGTCCGCCACCTACACAGGCAGAAACCATTCCGTATTTTTTATTCAGTCTTTTCATATCATTCAGCAGCTGCACCGTGAGTTTGCAACCGGTACAACCCAGCGGATGCCCCAGCGCAATAGCGCCGCCATTGATATTCACGATCTCGGGATTCAGTCCCAGTTCGCGGATTACTGCCAATGATTGTGAAGCGAACGCTTCGTTCAGTTCTATCAGGTCTATATCGTTCAGGCTCATATTGGCCTGCTTGAGTACTTTCGGAATAGCAGCTACCGGACCAATCCCCATAATGCGCGGATGCACACCAGCTGAAGCACAGTTTACCAGGCGACCAATCGGTTTTAATCCCAGTTCCACTACCATCCGTTCGCTCATCACCAACGCAAAAGCAGCGCCATCGCTGGTTTGGGAAGAGTTACCCGCCGTAACACTGCCACCCATGCTGAAAGCAGGTTTCAGTTTGGCCAATGCTTCTACCGTTGTATCGGCACGAACGCCTTCATCGGTATCTACGATATAAGTACGGGTCGCTTTTTTCCCCTTCTCGTTCACATAAGTTTCTTCAACAGTAATAGGCAGGATCCCGCTTTTGAAGTAGCCATTTTCGATAGCTGCTTTCGCTTTCTGATGCGATTGAAAAGCAAACAGGTCCTGGTCTTCGCGATTAACCTTGTATTCATTGGCCACTGCTTCGGCAGTTAAACCCATGCTGAGGTAATAATCCGGTTCATCTTTGGCAATAGCATAGGAAGGCACGGTTTTCCAGCCCGCAGTAGGTACCAGGCTCATACTTTCAGTACCCCCGGCAATGATACATTCCGCCATACCGGTGCGGATCTTGGCCGTAGCCATGGCAATACTTTCCAGTCCACTGGCGCAGTAACGGTTGATGGTGATACCAGCCGCATCCAGTCCCAACGCACGGGCCGAAATAATACGGCCAAACTGCAAACCCTGTTCCGCTTCCGGAACGGCGTTGCCTACGATCACATCATCCACTCTCTTGGCATCCAGCTGGGGAACCGAAGCCATCAGGCCTTTGATCACTTCTACCGCCAGGTCATCCGGGCGAAAGAAACGGAATCCACCTCTTTTACTCTTGGCCACCGCCGTACGGTAACCGGCAACAATGTATGCTTCCTGCATATAGAAGATTTTACCAATCAAATGTAGGGAAAAAACGAATAAAAGGTTGTTTATGCAACCAAATTTAGCAAAACGGTGCCCCTGCCCCAAAACTCACGATGCACGACCGACGATTCACGACTCCCCCCGGTATCTTATCTTCGCACCATGATCTACCCCCTCATCCGGCAAATACTCTTCTGTTTTCCTCCGGAAGAAGTGCATTATTTCTCCATGAACCTGCTAAAAACGGGTTGTTCACTGGAACCGGTCAGATCCCTGATCCACAACTGTTTCGGTTTCAAAGGGGAGGGTTTGCAGAAGGAGGTTTTCGGTTTGCCATTCCAGAACCCCGTAGGGTTGGGCGCCGGTTTTGATAAAAATGCCCTTTACCTGCGCGAGCTGGAAGCATTGGGTTTTGGTTTTGTAGAGATCGGCACTGTAACCCCCAAAGCACAGCCCGGTAACGACAAACCCCGCCTGTTCCGTTTACCTGCTGACAAGGCACTGATTAACCGCATGGGTTTTAACAACGAAGGCCTCACAACCATTCAGCAACGGTTAGCCAAATGGAACGACTCCAGACTCCTAACTCCCAACTCCAGACTCATCATCGGCGGCAATATTGGCAAAAACAAGCTTACGCCCAATGAAGATGCCTGGAAAGATTACAGTATTTGTTTTGATGGTCTCTTTGAGCAGGTGGATTATTTTGTGGTGAACGTAAGCTCCCCCAATACACCCGGGTTGCGGGAACTGCAGGAAAAGGATTCGTTAAAGAAGATTCTTTCGCAGCTGCAAAACCAGAACCAGGGCAAGGCCAAACCCAAACCACTGTTACTGAAAATAGCCCCCGATCTTACCCGCGAGCAACTGGATGATATTGTGACCCTTTCGTTTGAAGTGGGGCTGAGCGGACTGGTAGCCACCAACACCACCATCAGCCGCGCCCAACTCCAGACTCCCGATTCCCAACTCCAGACTATCGGCGCCGGCGGCCTGAGCGGTTTACCCGTAAAAGCCCGTGCAACAGAAGTGGTGCAATATCTATCAACACAAACCCAGCAAAAAATTCCCATCATTGCCAGCGGCGGTATTTTTACCGGGGCAGATGCGAAAGAAAAGCTGGATGCCGGCGCTTCGCTGGTACAGGTGTGGACAGGTTTTGTGTATGAAGGCCCATCGATCGTTAAAAATATTTGTCAGTATCTTGCCCATCAATCCTAACTTATTCTAATCCTGTATGGAAGCACTGTTTACCTCAGAGAATCTGATCAGCTTTATTGTTTTGGTGATACTGGAGATCGTTCTCGGTATTGATAATGTAATTTTTGTAAGCATTATCATGAACCGCATGACCAAGGCTTTGCAACCCAAAGCCCGGCTGATCTGGATGGTTACCGGCATGATTAGCCGTACCATTTTATTATTCGGGTTAAGCTGGTTACTTTCTCAAAAAGGCAAACCGGTGTTCAGTGCGTTCGGAAAAGATTTTGACCTGGCCAGTCTGGTAATGCTGGCGGGAGGTTTGTTCCTGATCTATAAAACGGTCAAAGAAATTCACCATAAGCTGGAAGGAGAAGCTGATGTAGCTGCCGGTGTTACCACCAAACCGCTGGGTTTTGGCAACGCTATTGCCCAGATCATTTTGATAGATATGGTTTTCAGTTTTGACAGCATTATTACCGCCGGTGGTACCGCCAAAAGCCTGGTGGTGATGATCAGTGCAGTGGTGATTGCCATGATCGTGATGTTCCTGTTCAGTCCGAGGATCTCTGCTTTTATTCACAAGCATCCTACGTTAAAAATGCTGGCACTTTCTTTTCTGGTAATGATCGGCTTTGTATTACTGGTAGAAGGCTGGAACAGTGAAGGCGCACATGATCTGCACCTGAAAAACTATGTGTATTTCGCTATGGCTTTTTCTTTTTTGGTAGAACTGCTGAATATGCGGATGCGCAAAGCCTATGTTGCCCCGGTACAATTACGCGAACCGCGTTTGAGCGAAGAGCCGGAGAACGGTGGTTCAGATATGGCGCATTAACCGGACCCGGCTGTAATACCATAGATCACTGATACTTCATCAAAGGATCGTATATGAAAACAGCTAACCTGCTTGCCTCCTTTTACTACGCGTTCAGTGGTCTGTTCCATTTTATCCGCAACGACCGGAACGGAAAAATCCATCTTTGTATCAGCCTGCTGGTGATTATTGCCGGTTGGTATTACAGCATTTCTGCAACAGAATGGATCGCCATCCTGCTCTGCATTGCGCTGGTGTTATCTTTGGAAATGTGTAACCATGCATTGGAAATGCTTTGCGATGTAGCGCAACCCGAAATTGATCCCAGGATCAAAACCATCAAAGATGTGGCAGCCGCTGCGGTGCTGATGGCTGTATTGATTTCGGCAAGTATCGGTGTAATTATTTTCTGGCAGCGGATCTTCTGACCTTCTATCACTAGAACAAAAAAGCGCGCATGAATATCATGCACGCTTTCTGTATTTGTATACGTTGTATTTAGAAATCGAATCCTAAAGAGAAATACCAAACCGGTTTACCGAGGAAAATACCTTTCATGGGCCAGCCTGCATCCAGTTTCATAAAGTATCCCAGTAAAGTACTGCGCACACCAAATCCGTAACCACCTGCAAAAGGCCCTAAGCCTCCTGCATCAATCCGGACCAGTACGGGTGTATTGGGTGCGGTAATTACTTCGCCCGGACGTTTGATGCCGTTGTATTTACCATTCCAGGCAGTACCGAGATCGAGGAACTGCACCAGTTGGAAATTGCGCAGGAAGGCATTGTTGATGGGTCGGTTGATCAGCGTAGAGAAAACCGGGAACCGGAACTCACTGTTAATCACCACCGCATTATTTCCGTTGGCAATATTCTGGTTATAACCACGCATATTCAGGGTCAGCGACTGGAACGCATATGACTGATCAGCTGCCGGTTGGTTATTGTTGAACTTAGGACTGATCCAGCCATCTACCCCACCGAGGTAATAGAGGATCTTTTGTCCACCCCAGGAAAAATCTCCCGCGGCACGGCCCGCCCAGATAAAGTTGCGGTAGATTTTGTGATAATACCTTCCATCAAAACCCAGGTTCATCGTGGCTTTGCCATTACCAAGTGCGGTATTTAAAGTAGGCATATTTACATCGAGATAGATCTTGTAACGGAGTCCGTTCCAGATATTCTGCGTAGGACTAATCGTATTATCATGCACATATTCGAGACGTGATACAATGTATTTTGATAAAGTATCATTATACTTCAAAGCGTTCGGATCAGGTAATCCCGAGTTATTATCATAAGAACGAAGCACTCCTCTATCCGTACGCAAACCCACGGTAGCACGTAAACTCTTCACCTCGTTAAACGGATAGGTTACATTTACCTGGTACAGGTTCGTGTATAACATCGTATTGAAACTCGTGTTAAAGAAATTGCTCACATTACTGCGGTAGTAAGTAAGTCCCCAGTCAAAACGCTTACGCAGATTCTGATAAGTAAAGAATACATCTTTATCGCTGAGGTTGGTGCCAAAACGGATACCTCCTACAAATTTCTGGTCCTCCATCAGGTCACTGGTTCCAACACGGAAAGTAAAATTGAAATCATTTCCGTTATTCAACTGTATCGGACCAGAACCGCCGCCATAAGGCTGGTATCGGTTGATAAGTATGTTATTCGTAAACCCAACCAATGCATAATCTGAACTGAACTTCAGGCGATAGTCGAACAGCCTCGAACTGCTTAACACAGAAGTTTTGGGCTGGCTGGCCAGCAACTGGTTTTGTATAGCGGCACTGCTGCTGTCGGGTTTCTCATCTGCAAACTCGTTCTGAAAAAAGTCTTTTGCCTTTTTAGCAGTGTCTACCGTCGCTTTCTTGTTATAAATAATAGCCCTGCCTTCCAAAGCTTTTTTCTCAGCAGTCTGCTTGCGGATATATTCGGTAGGTCTTGCATTTACATTCCGCTTAGCCAATGCCTGTTCATCTACTTTCAGTTTATAGAGGAATTTAAAATCTCCTTCCCTTCTCACTTCACTCACCGTACCGTTATTACCGGCAATCCTTGTTTCGAGCAGCGTGCTCTGGTAGTTGGTGATGGGGAAAGTGTAAGTAGAATCTTTGTACACCTGAAAATAACTCACACTATCCGGCTCCTGTTTTTGCCAGGCCACCAGGGTAGAATCAAATTCTTTGGGTGATGGATTGCGCAGCAACTCATCTCCTATATAATACAGAGTATCCAGACCATTGCGTTGTGTAGAAAAGAAACCTGCCCAACGGTTACCGATCCCGTTCTCGTCTGATACAAACGTGAAGTGATTGGTATTGTACTGCATCGGGAAACGGGCATTCCCCATTTTCAGATCGGTGAGTTTGGCCAGTTGTTTCTGTTTACTGTCGTTCAGGATATCTACCATGTAAATATTGAATCTATACTTACTCGGCAATACCGTATCCTGGTTTGGTGCAAGCGGATCGGGACGGTTAGAGGAATAAATAATACCCGAACGGTTAGGGAAGGAAACAAAAGTAGGATCCAGGTCATCATAAATATCATCAGTGATCTGGGTCAGTTTGTTCTGTTCGATTTTATAGGTATAAATATCCGAGTGACCATTTTTCACAGCGCTCATCACCAGTGTATTCGCATCCAGCATAAAAGAGGCATCCAGCAACTGGTCTATCCCTTCTATCTCCTGTTTGTAGCGTTTGTATTTGGCAATCACATCGTACACAAACATTTTGATCTTACCATTTTCCCAGTAAGCCACCAGTAAACGGGTGCCTTTGCCGTCCCAGGCAAGGATGGGATAATTGGGGTTGATATCGCCCTGGTTGGTACGAACGCCGATCTTCAGCAACGTGCGTGCATCATAAAAATTCTCCATCAGCTTAACACTGTACTGGCCTTTTTTGAATTCCACCACACCATAGGTGCTGCTTTTTGGATTGGGGTTGGCCTGGAAACGGAAATAATCGTTTTTAGAAATATCTTCCGATACATTCAACTGCCCCTTGGGTTGGTTGCGGCGCTGGCGGATATCTTTGGAATACACTTCCTGCTGGTACTGCATAAAATCGGCCAGTACTTCCTTGAATTTCTTTTTACATACCCGCAAACAGGCATTGTTCAGGTTCTTGTAAATACGTGCGAGGTATAATAAATATGTGATATTTTCTTTGCGGTATTTTTCGCCGATATAGTACCAGAAAGCATGTCCTGCCAATACAGGTTTCTCAAAAGCAAACTGGTAAAAAGAATTATAACGGCCACCCAGGATCGCACTTTTCAGTTCATCATCTTTTTCGGTGCTCCATGCCTGGCCGGCATAAGAAACATAACCATCTACCAGCCATTTGGGAAGATCCAGTAAAGCCTGGTTACTCGCAAACTCGCCGATATCGTCTCCAAAAAGAAGGTTATCCGTTAATACCCTTGCAATACCCTCGCGGATCTGGCGCTTCAGGTGATCATGGTTACCATCAAAATACACTACGATCTTATTATTTACCAGTTTGGTTACCCCACCGGCATTCTGCCAGTCGCTGCCCAACCCGATATTGCTGCTTTTATAATCGTTATAGCTATTATAGATCACGATATTGGCCCTGCGCTGCAAAGAATATTCAATGAAATTCTCAATGGAACGTAATTCTTCCTCCGCCACCTGCGTCACAAATTTGCCCAGTTCTACGCCGCCCTGATTGGTATAGGTGTTAAAATTGGGTGACTGGTAAAATTTCCAGATGAATTTTTTATGCTGAACCCTGTTCTTGCCAAATTCCACAGAGTTAACCTGCGCCGAAGTGAGGGCTGGTAAAAGAAAACCGGCAAAAACCAGTAATTGAGCGATTCGATTCAATTGCATATCCGAACTTTAGTGTTTTAAAATTAGTCATTTACCATTAAAAGCAGGTAAAAATACGTTTATGATCAAGGTCAGGGTTTTTACATTTAGTCCCGTTCAGGAAAATACCTACGTACTGTACAATGAACAGAACAAAGCTATTATAATTGACCCCGGATGTTACTTCTCCGCTGAACAGGAAACGTTAAAAAACTTTATTACAGATACGCAACTGGAACCGGTAAGGTTGCTGAACACCCATTGCCATCTGGACCATGTATTCGGAAACAAATGGGTGTCAGAAACATGGAACCTGGAACTATACCTGCACAAGGGCGAACAGCAGATGTTGCAGCTGGCCCCCTTATCCGGCGAAAAATGGGGTTTGCCCTTTCAGAATTACACTGGCCCACTCCATTTTCTCGAAGAAGGAGATACGATTTCTATTGGTAACGATGCTTTACGGGTGATTCTGGCCCCGGGCCATTCGCCGGCCAGTATCTGTTTTTACAACGAGGAACAGTCGTTCCTGATAGGTGGCGATGTACTCTTTCGCGAAAGTATTGGCCGTACCGACCTGCCTGGTGGTAACCACGAAACCTTACTGAAAAGTATCCGGGAGAAATTATTTGTGTTGCCGGATGAGGTAGTGGTCTATTCCGGACATGGCGAACCTACCACTATCGGGCATGAGAAGAGGCATAACCCTTTTTTATAACTACTCTCTTTACTGTTTCTCTGCTTTCTCATAAGCCATGATAAAAATGGCACCCAGATTTTTGTGGGGCGGGATATAATCGTCGAACTTATCGCGGTAACCCGCACCCACCCTGTTCTGTACGGTTTTCCAGAGTTCTTCCCAGTTCAGGTCTTTACCGGCCCGCAGTTTGTCGGTGATCGCATCTATCAGGCTCTGGTTTAACACACCGGCAGCCACCTGTTTGGAGGAAATAATATGCGCTTTGGGACAGATCTGCAGAATATCATTCAGTTTCTGGTACCCGCCGCAACTACCCAGTAACACCACTTTGGCACTGGCAGGCAGGCGTTTGATGGTTTCGGGCAGGTAATAACTATGCCCGCGGTGAATCACGATCGCAGGCGGCAGGTGTTTTTCTTCCAGGTAACTGATCAGGCTGTCCTGCGCCTGCAGGTCCAGCTCCTGTTTCTCATCCAGCGGCAGGTTGGCATAAATGGTGATGGGGCTGCCTTTGGCCGAATGGATCTCCACCCATTGCGGTTTGCGGGTAATACGCCAGTTACTGTTGCTGAACCGGCTCATGAATGCACCGAAATAAGTGGCCGCATCTTTATCTCCATAAGAGAACTGCTGGATGATGATCCTGCCAGAACTATCCTGCAGCGATTTCCGGGGCATGATATACACCGGATCGATACCGAGCCGGGCAGCAATATCTACTTTGTTGGAAGGATCGAGCGACAAAAAGATGGTATTGAGCAGATCATAGATCACAGCCCCTCTTTTGTTGCGGACGCGTGTACTATTGGCCAGGTTCACTTTTACCTGTGCCAGTATCAGGTTACGCAGGTCTTTGTTATAAATACTGGCATAAGAATCGGCCACATCCACCGCATCTTCGAGGGTAGGCGAAGCGTCCAGTCCGTTTACAAAACGACGCATCACATTTTCTGCGGTACTCTTCTCCATCCTACCCAGAAAATTATCGAGCGTATTATAGGCTGCACAGATCTTGATGAATTTTTTATAATAATCCCCATGAATCAGCCGTAACAGGCTATCTGCCCTGGGCACCTGCATGCGTTGGAAAATTCTCGGATACACCCCCACTACAAAACTGGAGGTATAAATCTCTTCTTCGCCCATCACCGCCAGGTAATACAGCTCTTCCGGACCCAGTTTATCCAATACTTTAAAGCGGATATTTTCATTGGCCACATCATGCAAAGCATTGATCTCATTGATGAATAATTCAACGGCTTTGCCACGGAGTTTATTGGTCAATACCTGGGCTGCCATGGGCGTATCGCCCTGCTGCATGCGGGTGGCATAATCAATTCTCGTTTTCACCAGCAACTGGTAATAACCTACCGAAGAATCATTGGTAACCAGCGGCGTAATGGAATCGATAGAGATCTTATTCCGATAGAGATTATCCAGAAAAGGAAAATACATGCGCCCGGTTTTGGTCAATGCCAGGCGTCCGATCATTTTTACCAGCGGATGGTTAACAGATTGAATCTTTCTGCCCAATGCATTGGGTACGGCAGCATAACTGTACAATTCTTCCTGGTTGCGGTAGGCGGCCTGTATGATCAGGCTGTCTGCAAAACGGTTGTTGGGGTAACGGGTCAGGATCTTGAGTACATCCAATGGATTACGCTGGCAGGTTTTGAGTACCAGGTAATCGGCCGCAGCGGGTATACCCGGATTCGATTTCAGGGCAAAATTATCTGTGAGTATGGAACTCACTTCCAGTGTATTCGCAATGATTACCGGCAGTATAGAATTACCTGCCAATTCAGCCTGCATGGCATCTTCATAGGCTTTTACCAGTGCAGGCAGCATACCGATGCTCATAGTGCGGGAGCGATAAGCCGACAGAAACCCTGTCAGCATTTCATTAATACCCCGCAGCCATTTGAATTTGTCATTATCGCTGAGGCTTTTGTTCAGTTCTACAGCAGCCCGCAGGTTATTGATTCTGATGCGCACAGCATGATCGATGGAACGGTCGAGCGACGCATTACCCGTAAACGGGATGAGGGTATCGGACCTGCTTTTCAGATGTGTGATCGCATTCAGGGACATCTGGATGGTTTCGTGGTGAAACTCACGCGAAGCGGGTATTTCAGGAATGGTCAATGCCTCCTGCGAAAAAACAGAAAGGCTCATTAATAAGACCGATATTGTAAGGTAAAGTTTCTTCTGATTCATAAACTGGCCCAAAAATAGGTTCATTTACATGAAGACCCATATTTCGGGCCATTTGCAGTTAACAATAACATAATAAAGCCAAAAGCCTTAATTGCGGTTCTTAAAAATTAATTTTGTGTAAACATTAGGTTAAGACATGGAAGTGAAGCCCAAACAGATCCTGATAGCAGACGACGAGCCGGATATTTTAGAAATAGTGAGCTACAATCTTGGCAAAGAGGGCTATGAAGTATATACAGCCAAAGATGGCAATGAAGCGATTGAACGGGCCAAACAGCTTCATCCAGACCTGATTATCCTGGATGTGATGATGCCTAAGAAAACAGGCGTGGAAGTATGCCAGATCCTCCGTACGCAACCCATGTTCCAGGATACCCTGATCATTTTCCTGACCGCCATGAGCGATGAAGCTTCACAGATCAAAGGCCTCGAAACCGGTGCCGATGATTATGTGAACAAGCCCATTAGTCCGAAAGTACTGGTAAGCCGCGTAAATGCCCTGTTCAGAAGACTGAATAAAGACGAGAACGGATCCGGAAAAAGTATTGTGATAGGTAATATCACCATCGACCCGGTTAAGTTCCTTGTTACCATCAATGATAAGGAAGTGATCCTGGCCAAGAAAGAATTTGAGCTGATTTACCTGCTGGCATCCCGTCCCGGCCGCGTGTTTCTGCGGAACGAGATCCTCTCGCAGATCTGGGGTAATGATGTGATTGTGGGCGACCGCACCATTGATGTACATATCCGTAAAGTTCGTCAGAAACTGGGGGTAGACTGTATCACCACCGTAAAGGGTGTGGGCTACAAATTTGACCTTTAAACCCGGCTACAGAACCGTTGTGTCGGAACAGCGGAGGAATGCTTCCCGATCCTGCTGCTTGTATTCTGTTTGCTGTAACTTTATCGCAGATGTTCAAAACCAAGAACCTTTCCCCGCAGCAGTTATCCGCTTTTACGGCGTTGATCCTGTCGATCCCCATATCGGCAGGGATCTGGCTGTTACGGCCCGACTGGCTCATTGCGCTGGTATCGCTGCTGGTTACTTTTATCGGCAGTTATTTCCTGATCCGTTTTGTGCTGGAATCCTTTATTTACCGGAAGATCAAACTCATCTACAAATTCATTTATCAGACCAAAGCCAGCAAACGGGAAGAAACCTATTACAAATACATACTTCCCCAGAAAGGGATTGATGAAGTAAGGAAGGATGTGGAGCAATGGGCCGAACAGCGTAGTGCAGAGATCGAATTACTGAAAACCAATGAAGCCTACCGCAAAGAGTTTCTCCAGAACCTCGCACACGAATTCAAGACACCCATTTTTGCCATACAGGGTTATGTAGACACTTTACTGGGTGGTGCCATGGAAAACCCGGAACTGAGCAAACGTTTTTTAGAGAATACCGCACGTAATGTAGACCGGATGGTAACCCTGGTAGAGGATCTGGACGAGATCTCCAGACTGGAGAGTGGCCAGCAGCCTTTGTACAAGGAGAATTTTGTGATCCAGGATATTATCCGCGAAACCTTTGAATCATTGTCTATTAAAACCAGCGCCAAAAATATCCGGTGCAGTTTCAAAAAAGGCTGCGAATCGCCCATCACTGTTTTTGCGGATAAGGAAAAGATCCGGCAGGTACTGAATAACCTGGTAGAAAATGCTACCAAATACGGCAAACAGGATGGCAGTATTGTGGCCAGCATTTACAAAACCGATGGGCAACATGTGCTGATTGAATTAAGCGATGATGGAATGGGTATTGCAGAAGAACACCTGCCCCGCATTTTTGAACGTTTTTACCGCACCGACCGGGGCCGTAGCCGCGATGTGGGTGGTACCGGGCTGGGACTGGCCATCTGCAAACATATAATAGAGGCCCATGGACAGACCATGCATGTACGCAGTAAACTGGATATAGGAACCACCATCGGCTTTACGCTGGATGTGCGGAAAGATTAGAGCTTCCGGCTTTACCATGGCCTTCACGGAAAAGCCCCGATAGAGATCGGGGCCGCACATGAGAGAAAACTATTTGTATTGCTTGCTGTGGCAAAATTGAAGTACCCGTATTAACTGAAAATGAAGAAAATGCCATCAAACTATTACCAATGAAGCCAAAACCCGGCATTTTATATACAAAAAGGGCCGAAAAATCAATGTTACCAAATCATTAATTAAATTCGGTAAGGATACAATCACTGGCAGAATCTTACTTTTGCCTAAATTTTATTGTATGGGTATCAACAACTTCGGTCGCTTTTTTATGCCAAAGAACAAGATCTTCTACGAACTGTTTGAAGACGTGGCAGACAAAGCCCATGAAATGGGTATTAAACTGAAAGAAATGGTGAGTGAGCCCGACCCCAACAAACGTGCCGCCATTCTTGCACAGATCGAAGACCTGGAACATAAGAACGATGACAATACCCACCGCATTTTCACTGAACTGGGCCGGAACTTTATCACACCCTTTGATCGTGAAGATATTCACTACCTCGCCAGCTCGCTGGATGATATTGCAGACTATATCTATGCCTGCGCCAAAAAGATCAACTTCTACAGCGTTAATCCCAACGATACCGGTATCCAGAAAATGGCCGACCTGATTTTACAGGGTTCGAACGAAATCAAAAAAGCAGTATTTGGCTTACGCGATATGAAGAACCTACGCGAGATGACCGAAGCCATGGTAAAAGTAAACAGTATCGAGAACCAGGCCGATGATGTGTTTGATATGAGTATTGAAATGTTATTCCAGCAGGAAAATGATTTCAAGGAAGTGATCAAAAAAAGAGAGATCTATCAGGTAATGGAGATCGTTACAGATAAGTGTGAAGACGCAGCCAATGTGATCGAATCCATCATCATCAAATACGCCTAATTTAATTAGAAATTAGTAATTAATAATTAGTAATAGGGCATTTCACAGTTGCCTCATTACATACAGGAACAACTGAATTATCAATTACTAACTACTAATTACTAATTACCTATTATGTTCACGATACTCATTATCATCATTGCGCTCGCATTTATTTTCGATTATATCAATGGGTTTCATGATGCGGCCAACTCAATAGCCACGGTCGTTTCCACTAAAGTACTGACGCCTTTTCAGGCCGTAGTGTGGGCAGCTTTCTTCAATTTTGCCGCTTTTTTTATCTCTAAGTATGTGTTTAAAGAATTTGGTATCGGTAATACGGTAGCCAAATGGGTGCACGCAGAATTTATTACGCTGGAAGTAATTCTGGCGGGTATTATTGCCGCTATTATCTGGAACCTGATTACCTGGTGGTTCGGAATCCCCTCCAGTTCTTCGCATACATTGATGGGTGGTTTTGTGGGCGCAGCACTGGCCCATGCCGGCGGTTTCAGCGGCGGGGGTGTGGATGTGATCAACTATGTGAAAGTGGTACCAACTTTCCTGTTTATTTTCTTTGCGCCACTGATCGGTATGATCATCGCCTTTATTATTACGATACTGATTGTACATATCTGTAAACGATCAAACCCTTATAAAGCCGAAAGCTGGTTCAAAAGATTACAGCTGGTATCTTCTGCAGCCTTCAGTCTGGGACATGGTGGTAACGATGCCCAGAAAGTAATGGGTATTATTGGCGCAGCCATGATCTATTATGAAGGAACCAAGGGCAACCATATGGATTTTAATGAGTTTGTAAACGCTTATAGCTGGGTGCCTTTCTGCAGCTTTCTCGCCATTGGTCTGGGTACCATGAGCGGCGGTTGGAAGATCGTAAAAACCATGGGAACCCGCATTACCAAAGTAACCCCACTGGAAGGCGTTGCTGCCGAAACAGCCGGTGCCATTACCTTATTCATGACAGAACATTTCAAGATCCCTGTATCTACCACCCATACCATCACCGGTTCTATTATCGGCGTAGGTGCTACCAAACGCCTGAGTGCTGTACGCTGGGGTGTAACGGTAAACCTGTTATGGGCATGGATCATGACCATCCCTGTTTCGGCCGCAATTGCCGCGGTGGTTTACTACCTGCTGAAACTATTTATCTGATCTGCCCCTGGATTGACGGTTTATTCTGGATATCAAATTATCTTGCGGGCTAACTCATGCCTATGTCTAAGATCCTTGTTACCGGCGGATGCGGTTTTATCGGCTCTCATACTATTGTAGATCTGCTCGAAAACGGATATGCTGTTGTTTCCATCGACGATAATTCCCGTTCCTTAGCGTATGCCATGAACGGGATTGAGCAGATTACGGGTAAAAAAGTAAAAAATTACAAAGTAGATCTCAAGAATTTTGATGAAACCCGTGCCGTATTCCAGGAGAACCCGGATATCTCGGGTGTGATTCATTTTGCAGCTTATAAAGCAGTGGGAGAATCAGTTGCTGAACCCAATTTATATTACGAGAATAATATTTTCGGACTGATTAACCTGCTCAAATGTGTACAGGAATTTCAGGTACCTCATTTTGTGTTCTCTTCTTCCTGCACCGTGTATGGCAACCCCGATACTGTTCCGGTAACAGAATCATCCCCTATCAAAAAAGCAGAATCGCCTTATGGGGCCACCAAACAGATGGGAGAACAGATTCTGCAGGACTTTACACATTCCCAGACCGGTTTATCTACTATTCTGTTACGTTATTTTAACCCCGTAGGAGCACATCCTTCTGCATTGATCGGCGAAATTCCGCTGGGCAAACCGCAGAACCTCGTGCCCGTTATTACCCAAACTGCAATTGGAAAACTTCCCAAAATGACCGTGTACGGCAATGACTATGACACCCGTGATGGCAGTTGCGTACGGGATTATATTCATGTTTGCGATATCGCGCACGCGCATACACTGGCCATTCAATATCTCGAAAAAGAAAAAAACAAAACCCGTTGCGATATCTTTAACCTGGGTACCGGCGATGGAGTTACCGTGTTGGAAGCCATTCAGATGTTTGAGAAAGTAAGCGGCGTAAAACTCAATTACGAAATTGGCCCGAGACGTGCCGGGGATGTGATCAATATTTACGCCAACAATAACCTCGCTGTTGCTGAACTGGGCTGGCAGATCCGCTACAACCTGGAAGATATGATGCGGACCGCCTGGGTATGGGAGCAGAAAATCCACGAAGCCGAACAGAAAGTAAAAAGCAACTGATTACGACTTCCCGAACAGTCCATTATAATAACGAAACAGTTTTTCAAGGTCAGCCTGTTTTTTTATTTTCAGGTTCTCCTTTTTGATATAATCGGATACTTCCCGGGTTTTATCGCCCAGCAATAAAAGTATATCTTCTGCTTTGTTCAGTCTTTGCATTTTACCTGCTGCCACGCCATAAAAATTAACCAGTCTGTCTATCCGGATAGAAGTACTGGCACTATTGTATTCCTTGTATTCCACTTCCGCAAATTTGGTATCCATCAATAAGCCGGCTTTTCCGGTTACCAGCACCTGGTAATAATTATCTGCAGTCAGTTTATCAATGGGCGGGAATCCTTTTTCAAAAACTGTATTGTTATTTTTACCGGGATCGCCGATGAACTCAATACTTTTTACCGGACTGGTCACTTCCATCTCTTCCCCATTGGCATCCATAAAAAACAGGCGGTTCTGCTGCAGGTTGAGTTTGAATTTGTTTCCCATCAGTGGTTTACCGTTACCAGCCATGTACAGAATGGCCGTGGTATAGCCGGGTTTAAACAGGTGGGCCGTTTCTCCGGCCGCAGCCTTCTTCATCAGAACGGGATTGCCATTGGCATCAGACAAAGTGGTCATGGAGTATTGTAACTGGCCAAACGATAACTGGCCAAACATCAGAAAGGCAATCACTGCCAATAATTTCGGAGATGAAAAAAGTAGCTTCATAAACCGGTTAGAATTTTCTTAAAGATAGGTTGCCGGAATACCTGCCTATACAACAGGGGGCCAGTTCATCCACCAGCCATGATTTTATTTTACCGAGGCATGAAAACGGGATACCGTAGCCGATACCAAAATAGCAGACAACTACTGCAGCGTATTATAAAACTGAAAAATTTTTACCAGGTCAGCTTCTTTTCTGCAGGAGAGATCACGGGCCCTGAGAAAAGCCTCCACCGCTTTTCGTTGATCGGAGAGTAGTGAAAGTACTGCCCCTTCCTCCTTTGCCAAACGGATCATGCCTTTAGCCGGTTGATAGGCGTATAAGATTTCTTTCTGCTCAAATACACGGGTGGTCTGGTTACTGCCATAATATTTCACATCGCGGTAGTTCACCCCTATCCGTTTCAGCAGGGTTACATGACCCGAGTCGAGCAGCACATAAAAGCTATTGACTGTTTCCCCATCTACCGGCGGAAAACCACTGAGCAGTACCTGGTTTCTGGAAGGTTCCGCGCAATTCACAAAAACGATTTTTTCAATGGGCGTAATGGACGCCATTTCTTTTCCGTCACCGGCATCATATATCACCAGATTTTCCTGCAGGTTTAGTTTTACCTGAATGCCCTGGTAGTATTTCCCGTTACGTACTTTGAGGTTGGCCATACAATACTCCTGGTTAAAAAAGGGAGAGCCTTCTATTAAGTATTCGGAATGCAATAACATAGGGCGACCATTCGCATCATTCAGAAAACTGTTATTTTCTTTCATGAACTGCAGGTTCTGTCCCTGACCGAAAGACAAAAATGGGAAGAGTATTGCCAGGATGCATACAAAGGTTTTCATGCAGCAGTATTTTGTATGCCTAAGTTACACCGCAGTTGGCTTATTGATTCACCATTTTGGCCGCATTTTCGGCCATCTGCAGTGATTCAATAAACTCATCGATATCGCCATTGATCACCGCATCCAGATTATACGAGGTAAGTCCAATCCGGTGGTCGGTAACCCTGCCCTGTGGCCAGTTATAGGTGCGGATCTTGGCACTGCGGTCGCCGGTGCTAACCAATGTTTTACGCTGGCGCGAGATTTCTTCCTCCTGTTTACGCACCTGCTCTTCATAAAGTTTGGTACGCAACATGGTCATCGCTTTTTCGCGGTTACCTAACTGCGAGCGCTCGGTCTGGCAAACCACTACCACGCCTGTGGGAATATGCGTTAAAAATACTTTGGTCTCTACTTTGTTTACATTCTGTCCACCCGCACCCCCGCTTCGGGCGGTTTCCATTTTCACGTCGCTTTCTTTCAGTTCAAAATCCACTTCCTCCGCTTCGGGCATCACGGCAACGGTGGCGGCAGATGTGTGCACCCGTCCCTGTGTTTCCGTATCAGGCACCCTTTGTACGCGGTGTACGCCGGATTCAAATTTCAATGTACCATATACATCTTCCCCGGTTACTTCCAGGATCACTTCCTTGTATCCGCCTACGGTTCCTTCGCTTTCGCTCACAATGGCCGTTTTCCAGCCTTTGCGGGAGCAATAGCGGAGGTACATACCCAGCAGATCGCCTGCAAAAAGGCTGGCTTCATCGCCACCGGTACCGGCACGGATCTCGAGAATGGCGTTTTTATCGTCTTGCGGATCCTTGGGTATCAGTAGTTTGGTCAGTTCTTTTTCGAGGGCCGTTTTCTTTTCCTCCAGTTCAGGCAGCTCCATTTTGGCCAGTTCGCGCATTTCTTCATCAGAACCGTTCTGGGCCTCTTTGGCATATTCATAATCGGCCAGCACCTTTTTATACGCTTCGTAAGGCTGTACAATCTTCTCCAGCGAGCGGTATTCCTTGCTATAGGCACCAAATTCCTTCTGGTTATTAATGATTTCCGGGTTGGTAAGGGCGACTCCTACCTGTTCAAATCTTGCTTTTATTGCATCAAGCTTATCCAGCATATCTTTCTTTTGAAGTTGGCAAAATTACAGTTTTAGCGGGGAAGCGCACAGACTATTCAGAGATTACTTAATTTCATGATCCTCAATAACTGATTATGCGTATTCTTTTCCTTTTCGGCCTCTTTCTGGCTACCCAAAGCTTTGGCCAACAGGCCGATATCCTGATCAGAAACGGCAAAATACTCGACGGCACCGGTAACAGCTGGTTTTATGGCGATATTGCTGTGCAGAAAGGAAAAATTGTTGCCGTAGGTAAACTCGGCAAATGGACGGCCGCCAAAACGATTGATGCTACTGGCTTAATAGTAGCTCCGGGATTTATTGATGTACACACCCATATTGAAGGAGAAGAAAAAAGACAGCCTACCGCAGATAATTTCATTTACGATGGGGTAACCACCGTGGTTACCGGTAACTGCGGCGGATCGAACGTGAATATCGGCCGGTATTTTTCGATGCTCGATAGTTTGAAACTGTCCATCAATGTAGCCAGTCTGATAGGCCATAACGATGTTCGCAAAGCCGCCATGGGTTCAGCCAACCGCGACCCCTCCGAGGCCGAAATGCAGCGAATGGAAGCCATTGTGGAACAGGCCATGAAAGACGGGGCCGTAGGGCTTTCTACCGGGCTCATTTATATACCCGGCACGTATTCCAAAACAGCAGAAGTGGTACGCCTGGCCAAAGCGGCAGCCAGATACAATGGCGTATATGCCAGTCATATGCGCGATGAAGGCGACAGTGTAACCCAGGCCATTGAAGAAGCCATTCATATCGGCCGCGAGGCGAAGATGCCGGTGGAGATCTCGCATTTTAAACTGAGCGGACAGCAGAACTGGGGCAGAAGTAAGGAAACCATTCCCATGATCATCAAAGCCAGGGAGGAAGGATTGGATGTAACCATTGATCAGTATCCGTATACCGCCAGCAGCACGTCGTTGAGTACTTTGTTACCCGACTGGGTGTTATCTGACGGACAGGATTCGATCAAAGCCCGTTTGGCAAGGCCCGAAGTAAGAAAAGAAGTAGCGGACCATATGCTTAAGAAGCTGAAAAAAAGAAAGCTGAAACATTTCAGTTATCCGGTAGTGGCTTCTTTCCGTGCAGATAGCACCTATAATGGTAAAAGTATCGAGGAAGTGAACCTGCTCAAAGGCAGAAAACACAAAGCCAGAGAAGAAGCCGAAACCATTATAGAAATGATGGAGCAGGGAGGGGCAGGTATGGTATTTCATGGCATGGGCGATAAAGATGTAAAAGCCATTATGCAATACCCCTTTAATATGTTTGCGAGCGATGCCAGTATACGGGTGTTTGCTGCCGGCAACCCACACCCAAGGGGCTACGGTACCAATGCCAGGGTACTTGGCAAATATGTACGTGAAGAAAAAGTGATTTCGCTGGAAGAAGCGGTAAGACGCATGACATCCTTACCCGCCCAGAAATTTCAACTGGCCAACAGGGGTTTGCTGCGCGAAGGTTTTGCGGCGGATATTGTGCTGTTTGATGAGCAGAAAGTGCAGGATCTTTCTACCTACGATAAACCACACCAATACAGTACCGGTTTTCAGTATGTGCTCGTAAACGGAGAACTTACCATAGACGCGGGTAAACACAATGGCACCCGTGCAGGAACTACTTTACGTTTGAAAAACTGATAGATGAGAAAATACCTTTTACTTGTTTTTTGTTTGACGGCTGTTTACGGCTATGCGCAAAAAGACAGTTATAAAAACATCGATTCCATTGTTAGCAATGCCGCCGGTAATCACCGGATGAGTGCCGTGATTTTGATTGCGGAAAAAGGTAAAGTGACTTATGAAAAAGCCGTAGGTTACCGCGAATTTGCCGGGCAACTGCCCCTGCAAACAACCGATGTGTTTGAGCTGGCTTCTGTTAGCAAACAGTTCACCGCTATGGTGATCATGATGCTGAAGGAAAGATGTTTACTGCAGTACGACGACCTGGTAGAAAAATATCTCAGCATCCCTTACAAGGGAATCACGATCCGCAACCTGCTTACCCATACCAGTGGCCTGCCCGATTACCAGGAAATCATGGATGCACACTGGGATAAAAGCAAAGTGGCCGGCAATCCGGACATACTGGCCTATCTGAACCAATACGCACCACCCAAACTATTTGAACCTGGCGAGAAATATGCGTACAGCAATACCGGTTATGTATTGCTGGCCAGCATTGCAGAAAAAGTGAGTGGCCGGGATTTTATTGAATTCTGCAACAAAGAGATCTTCCGCAAACTCGGCATGAAACACACGGGTATCCGTACACTGGCAGAAAAAGCAGCCGTGAAAAATTTCGCGATCGGACATATGTATGTAAAAGAAAGAAATGAATTTGTAAGAGCCGATTCTTTCCCATCCTCCGACTATACCATCTGGCTGGGTAACCGCAAAGGTCCGGGCCGTATCAGTTCTACTGTTCGGGATTTATTGAAATGGGACCAGGCACTGTATACCGAGAAACTGGTATCTCAAGCTACCCTGGCCGAAGCCTTTACGCCGATGGTTTTGAAGAATGGCAAAATCTCTAACTATGGTTTTGGATGGATCCCCGTTACAGATGATCCCTCCGGCCGCATTGTATGGCACAATGGAGATAACCCGGGTTACAAAACAGAGATCATGCGCTTCATCGATCAGCAGAAAACACTGATCATTCTTTGCAACAATGCATCTGATCAGTTTGAAAATATGATTAAACAGATCCGTTTCCAACTCACCCGTCAATAAACTACCATGCTGAAAAACCTATTGTTCCTCTTGTTACCCTTATCGGTGCAGTCACAGAATTACCAGAAAATTCATGACAAAGCCATTGTTGTCGATTCGCACAATGATATCCTTACCGCCTGTATGGAGAAAAAGGTGAGCATGGATGCCGACCTCAAAGGCAGAACCCACTCAGACCTGAACCGCTTTAAACTAGGAGGTGTAGATGTACAGATCTTTTCTGTATGGTGCGATGGTAGTAAAGAAAATCCTTTTGCCTGGGCCAACCGCGAGATGGATACCCTGGATGCGGTGATCAGCCGCAATCCCGATAAGATTGCCCTGGTCAGAAATTCGAAAGAACTGAAACAGGCCATCAAAGACAAAAAACTGGCCGCCATGTTTGGCGTAGAGGGCGGGCATATGATCGAAGGCAAACTGGAGAACTTAGACAAACTGTTTGCACGTGGCACCCGTTATTTAACACTTACCTGGAATAACTCGCCCGGCTGGGCCACATCGGCTATGCTGGAAGTGAGTAAAAAAGACAGTCTGGCCAATGCTCAGAAAGGCCTGACCGATTTTGGCAAACAGGTGATCAGAAGAATGAATGAACTGGGTATGATGGTAGATCTATCACACGTAGGCGAGCAGACATTCTGGGATGCCATCCAAACCAGTACCAAACCGGTAATGGTATCGCACAGCAATGCCTATGCGCTTTGTCCGAGTTTCCGCAACCTGAAAGATGAGCAGATCATTGCCGTAGGAAAAAATGGCGGTGTGATAGACCTGAATTTTTATTCCGGTTTTGTAGATAGTAGCTCCAAACGCAAAGAAGCCCGTTTTGTAGCAGCCCATACGGCCGAACTGGATTCGCTGGTAAAAACAGGCATCCAGAAAGAATATGCGGTAACCATGCTGTCAGATAAATATGCCGAAGAAGCGCAGGCAGCACGCGCTCCCCTGAGTCTGTTACTGGATCACCTGGATTATATTGTAAAACTGGCAGGGGTAGATCATGTGGGATTGGGATCAGACTTTGACGGTATCAACTCTGCACCACAGCAGTTAGACGATGTAACCACTTACCCCATTATCACCAAAGCCTTACTGGAAAGAGGGTACAGCAAAAAAGATATTACCAAAATAATGGGAGGGAATATTTTACGGGTACTTAAAGCCAATGAATTGTAAAAAACTTTTTCGCACGGAACTTTCTAAACATATGTACATGAGAAAATTAATCTGTCTACTGTTATTACCTGTTCAATTACTGGCACAACCTTTTTCTACAACCGAGATCGGTAAATGGAAGGAGCAAGCCAAACGGGTTACCATCATCCGCGACAACTGGGGCATACCGCATATTTACGGAAAAACAGATGCAGATGCTGTATTCGGTTTGTTATATGCGCAGTGCGAAGATGACTTCAAACGCGTTGAGATGAACTATATCGAAAAACTGGGGCGTTTGGCAGAAGTGAACGGCGAAAAAGATCTCTACAACGATCTGCAGATCCGCATGATCATTGACTCTGCAGATGCGGTGAAAGATTACAGGAACAGTCCCTTGTGGTTGCAAAAACTGCTGAACGCTTATGCAGACGGCATCAACTATTATCTCTACAAGCATCCTTCGGTAAAACCCGCTTTACTCACCCGTTTCCAGCCCTGGTATCCGATGTTATGGACCGACGGCAGTATCGGCGCGATTGATGTGGCAGATGTTTCTGTGAATGAGTTGAAGAATTTTTATTCCAACGAACCCGCGGTAACGGCAGCGGTGATGCCACAGGAAGTAGACCCCTTGCCCAGTGGCTCCAATGGATTTGCGATTGCGCCCACTAAAACAGCTTCGGGTAATTCTATTCTGTACATCAATCCGCATGTTACTTTTTATTTCCGCCCGGAGGTAGCTGTGCAGAGCGAAGAAGGATTACATGCCTATGGTGCCGTAACCTGGGGACAGTTTTTTGTGTACCAGGGATTCAATGAACACCTTGGCTGGATGCATACTTCCAGTTACAGTGATGTAGCTGATTCGTACCGAGAGAAAGTGACTAAGAAAAATAACGACTGGTTATACGAATATGATGGCCAGACAAGGCCGGTGGGTAAAAAAGAGATCACGATCCGTTACCTCGCCAACGGCAGTCTGCTTAGCAAAACCTTTACCACGTATTACACCCACCATGGCCCGGTCATGGCGAAGAGAAACGGACAATGGATCAGTGTAAAAGCCAATAACCGTTCCGTAAAAGGCATCGTGCAATCATGGGAGAGAACCAAAGCCAGGAACTACGATGAATTCAAAAAAAGTATGGAACTGCTGGCCAATACATCCAATAATACCGTGTATGCCGATGATAAAGGAAATATCGCTTACTGGCACGGCAATTTCATGCCCAAACGTGATCCGAAATACAACTGGTCGGTACCGGTAGACGGCAGTACTTCTGCTACTGAATGGAAGGGGCTGCATACACTGAACGAACTGATACAGGTAAAAAATCCTGCCACGGGATGGATCCAGAATTGTAACTCCACTCCTTTCACTGTATCGGGCAGCAGCAGTCCGAAAAAAGAAGATTTTCCCGCTTATATGGCACCCATGGGTGAAAATTTCAGGGGCGTAAATGCAACCAAGATCCTGGATGCTACGAGTGGATATACCATTGATAAAACAATTGCATCGGGTTATGATACGCATCTTGCTGCATTTGATGTACTGGTTCCTGTATTGGTAAAAGCCTATGAAAGCAACCAGGAAAATTCAGTCTATAAAGAGCTGGGGGCTGCTATTGCTTTGCTGAAAGACTGGGATAGAAACTCAGCCGAAAATTCCGTGGCCACTACCCTTGCCATTGAATGGGCACAAAGGATCTGGCCCACTATTCAACGATCTATGGGACCGGAAGATAAAGCGGACCAGGTAGAGAAAACCCACCGCTTTGCAGCCAGTGCCAGTGCCGAAGCATTGTTGCAACCCTTGGTAGCTACCTTGAAAGAGTTGACCACAAAGTTTGGTACCTGGCAAAAACCCTGGGGTGAGATTAACCGCTACCAGCGTATCACATCCGATATTACAGACAAACACGATGATGCACAACCCAGTATTCCCTGCGGTTTTGCGGCTTCTACCTGGGGGGCTTTGCCTTCTTTTGTGAGCAGACCCTATCCCGGTACAAAACTACGGTATGGCTACAATGGCAATAGTTTTATCTGCGCGGTAGAATTCGGTAAAAAAATCAAGGCCAAATCTTTATTGGCGGGTGGTAATAGTGGAGATATCAATTCCACCCATTTTAACGACCAGGCGGTGATGTATACAAAAGGACAATTCAAGGAAGTATTGTTCTATAAGGAAGATGTGCTGAAGCATGCAGAGAAAACCTATCATCCGGGAGAATAAGCAGATGAAGGATGCCAGCAACCCATTTCAGGATAGAATCTTATATTTAAAGATGAAAAGAACCTATTTACTTTCTGCCGTTTTGTTCATGACATTGTTGACAGGCAGTTTCAATACTATTGCTGCACAGTCAAAATCCGGATTGAACCCCGCCCATGGTGCACCCGGTCACCGCTGTGATATTGCCGTGGGTGCTCCTCTAAATTCTGCACCGGCACCAGCCAAAGCACCGATACAAAATCTTCGTCCCGGACAAACATTTCCCGGCATGCTGGCCAATCCGGCTAAACCGGTAGTAAATACAGCACCTGCTGCTCCTGTACAACAGGTGGTAGCTGCACCGCAGGCTGCTAAACCAGCACCTGTGGCTCCAAAAGCTACCAAAGTAGTGGCCGGCTTAAATCCTCCGCACGGACAGCCCAACCATCGCTGCGATATTGCCGTGGGTGCCCCACTTAATTCTCCGGCCGGAAAACCAGCCGTGGCTCCGGTACAAGCCGCTACACCTTTGCAAACGGGTCCGGTAAAAAATGCCGCAGGGGTAAAGATCAATCCACCGCACGGACAACCGGGGCATGATTGTTCTGTTGAAGTGGGTAAACCACTGAAACAGTAATTTTTCTTACCTCTTACAACAAATCATACTTAACTGTTGGGAACTGCTGCATTGGTAGCAACCCCCAACAGTGTCTATTACTTTGCTGATAATTGGTATTTGGGATATCCGGCCAGGGCTTGCTGTAAAGCTTCCACAGTAACATGCTGTTCCATCTCAATACTCACTGTTTCTGTAGTGCGGTCTATTTGAACGTCTTTGATCAGCGGATTGGTTTGCAGGGCTTTTTTTACTTTTTTTTCACAGCCGGCGCAGGTAATGCCGGTTACATGGTATTGATGTGTCATTTTCTACTATTTAACACAAAACTACCCTGCAGCATGACCGTAGCTGTTATACAATAAAGGATAAGATTTATATACTATTCTACAATTGTTCAGCGGTTGTATCCGAACAGATATAAGATGCACCTACATAAAAAAGCCACTGATCAACAGTGCTCATGGCAGTCTGTTTATCAGTGGCAGTTATAGTTATCCGCTGATTATTTTTCTATCGCCCTGATATGATATTCCTGAATCAGTGCGGGATTCTCGGGGGTAAGCGTAAAACTCACCCAAACATTCGCCTTCTCTCCTTCCATAATAAAATACCCGCGTAACTGATTTTCAGGAACCAGTTCTCTTACGGTATGGATCTTTCCGGCTTTTTGGAAAGCAGTTGCTGCTTCCTTCTTCAGCGAATCAAGTATATAATCTGCAAAAAAGTTCTCCGCAAAAATGCCCGAATTAACTGCGTTGGTAAAATCAGGTAATAATTTTACCAGCTCATCACGACGTTGGGTAAGGATAGTAGAAGAAGGCAGTTGACGGGGCTGCAGTTTAGCCAAGCGGATCAAGGTATCGAGTACCGCAAAATTGGGTGGTGTGGTAGGTGCGTAGGTAACATTGGCAAAGAGGATTACGCCCAAACCATACTCGGGCAGAAAACGCCAGTTGCTGCCAAAACCCGGTAAGCCACCGCTATGCGCCACATATTCTCTGCCTTCGCAATCATGGCTCCAGTTTAATCCATATCCATACGCAGAAGTGATGGCACAGGCCCTGCCACTGGGATATTTGTAATTGGGATTGAGCCCGATAAAGCGCCAGGGTTGGTGCATCTCGCGAAGAGAACTTCTTTTCACCGGGCCTGTTTCTGCATCGTTCCTTACCGGCCAGGCTGATTGGTGCAGGGCCACATATTTACTGAAAGATTCAATAGAAGTGATCATTCCTCCCATGGCGCCATAAATACCATCGTGCAGCAAAGCCTCCTCGCGCCAGTTACCATTGATCCAGCGATAACCATGTGCCAGCTCGTTGGCAGGTACTTTACTGTATTCCCATTGTGCCTGCGTCATGCCCAGCGGTTGCCAGATATTTTTTGCGATATAATCGCTGTAAGGAATACCCGTTATTTTTTTAATGATATATCCCTGCATGGCAAAACCCATATTGCTGTATTCATAGGCAATACCGGGCGCATTGGAAAAAGAAATCCCTTTTTTAATCATGGCGATCAACTCAGCATCAGTATCTGCCAGTTGCCTGTCGCCCCAGGGATTGTCTTCCGGAAAACCAGCCGAATGTGTCAACAGCTGACGGATAGTGATCTCCGGCGCATCTTTGCTGAGTTTCTGCCCTTTCATTTCGGGGATATAGAGATAAACAGGATCATCTAATTTCAACTTACCCTCATCCCGCAGTTTCAGAATAGCCAGAGAAGTAAAGCTCTTACTCATAGATGCAATCCGGAACATGGATTGTGTAGTGGCCGGAATTTTCTTTTCTATATCTGCATACCCGCCACTTCCGGAGAATACCAGTTTGCCATCGAGCATGATACCAAAAGCATACCCGGGGAAATGATTTTTTTCTGCATACTCCTTATACAGTTTTTCAACAAGCGGAAAATAGGCGGAAATTTTCTCCAGCCTGGCCGCATCTGTAAATACCGGCGAACGGTAAGATGCATTAGGGTTGCCGGGAACTATTTTGTCCTGAGCCAACACAACAAAAGATAAAAAGGTCAGGATCAGTGAAGATAATGATCTTAGGAAATGGTAAGGGTGCATAGATTTTGCTTTATCATATTGGAGGTTTACATTAATAAGAATTAATAACAAACTCTCTGGTTATAATTTACGGGATTTTTTGCTTCGCCACATGTTTTATTAGGTTGTGGGTTTAAAATGGGCGCTAACGTTCGAGGACTTTGGAAGGTTGGAAATGTATATTCTGACGCCCGCCTGGCCACTATAGATCAGTTAGCTAAAGCCAAATTACTGAAGCCGGGTCAGAATTCCTATGGTTGATGGGCGAAATTCGTCAGCCTAACTTTTGAAAAGCTGATATTGTGCGCTTGAAAATGCGATTGCAATTATATTTTTTCAATCGGCTCCTCGAGCGTGTCCCAGATCATTGTATACATAGAATAGTCAAACCATTCTTTAAACATTTCAAACGACCTGTTTTTCACCCAGAGAGTGTCATCTATGTACCAGTTGTTAAGTTGATCGCAAAATAACTCGTCAAAATTCTTTTTAAGCCAATTTTGGATTTGTGATTTTTCTTCAAAATCCGGTAATAAATACACTGCTGAATCATCATGAACTGTCAATTCACTATCAATCGGATCAATACTATTCAACCAATCAAAAAATGGCTTTTTCGGTTTAAGGATTAATGCACAGCGTTTTACATTTTCAAAAAAAACAGGAATTGGATCCATTTCGTTTTATTTTTTGTCCCAAATTGAGTGTTCGGATATCTTGCGCACAACGTGAATGGATTTACGAAGGCCGGGGTCGGAGTTACTGTCGCTGGGGGAGAAAAGCGTATAAGGTGGTTTACCCGGGCCTGCTTCGTTAAGAGGGAGATACTGAAGAGTGGCAGAATTACAAAAGCTGCGGAAATATATTCTGTAGTCAATTTTTTGTAAATGCAATGTTATATGCTGTATTTACTCTGTCCACAAAAGAAAATTTACTATCTGATATCTCTTATTGTCTTCTTGGCTTTGTGTGCCCTGAAACAAGGGAGAAAAGCCATTTTTCTCAAGGTTTTCATTATCAGCAAGAAAAGATGTAGCAATAATTTCCAAGCGTTTATATAAATCCGGCTTTATAGATTTTAAAATCTTGTCGATAAGATTCTGATATGTTTTTAAATCGAGAATGGATGTCTTTGGTGACAATTGTAAGTGAATCTCATTTAAGAGAACTGCATAAATATCTGGAAAGAATTTAAAAGTCTGCAACGACGCAAGGGATGATAAATATGCTTTTGGTTGTAGATATTTTTGATTTTTATCCATTTCCATGAAATACATTGAAAGCTTGGCATTTAAAACTGTGTCGTAAGTGATTTTAAGTTGTTGTAATGAATTTTGTAATTCAGTGGAAAGCCTAAGTTCTTTTCTGATTTTACGGTACTTGGGTAGCAAGTCAGTCTTTAGATTCGTTATGTAGTTTGTTGCTATAACGAGGTTGGCATTCCATGCTGTGTCGGCTAAACATTTTTCTAACTCTTCTTTAGTCAGTATTGTACTGTCACATGAATTTCTTACAAAACTTTGTCCGTATGAGTAGACACAATTAATGGTGATCAAAAAAATCAATATAATCAGTAAGTGTCTCATTATATAGCACATAACGTTCAGGGCTTGCTGCTGTGCTGACATTTATTATTGTCAGTCTGGCAACTGAAGCCAAATAGAATTACAAATATTGAATTTAAGAACTAATGTTGAATAGCGTTGTGTCAGGCAGAACAAAAGCTGATAGCGATTTGCAGCTCATTGTTCCTACTTCAGCCAGCATAGCAGCAAACCGCATGTTGGCTACAGCTATTGTCTCATTAGTACATTGATTGCTCGTCCTGCTCCAATAGGATTATAACCTTTTTCGATGCAAGCACGGTTTATTAGTTCTGCTGAAAGACCCGATGCGTACATATCACGTGTTTCAGTCTTCGAGTATTTTTCTATAAGAGTTTTGAAACTGTCACTATTAGCAACTTCGATTATCTCGTTTACTTCCGATTTTGTAGTAACATTCTTCAACTTAGACAGTTCCTTCAAATAGGTGTCACTATAAAAGGTAAAGAAAAATTTATCGTTTAATGCTGGAATATTTGTTTTGATTGTGTCAAGCTGTTGTCTTGTCAAACCGAGAGTTAAGGGCAAATAACCTAATTCCTTTTCGTCAGAAATTTTAAGAGCTAACACTTGATACCGTGTGGCTGGGTAGGGGTCTGTCGTTAAAGGAATTGTGTCGAGCTGCTCTAATTTTAGGATGATGAGCTCTCCAGTGTTATTTGAAGATAAAATTTTGTAGTGTGATGAAGGTCTGGGATGGCAGGGTCTATCAATGTAACATTTCAATTCGTATAAAGTATCATTGCTCTGACGCAACTTCGTTACTTCACCGTCAGTTACAAGAAAACTGTAGTCTTGCCGAAGAACTATCTGCCCTTGCGAACAGCCAAGTATTGAAAGAATTAAGAGAAATAGAAGTGTTTTTAGCATAGAGGTTTTAGTTGTAGCTAAGGTCCAGGGCTTTGCGAAGGTTGGGAATTTATATTTTGTCGTTCGCTTGGCCACTACAGACTCGATTAGTTAAAGCCAAATTACTGAAGCTTGATCAGAAATCCAACTGCGGAAGGGCCAAGTACAAAACCTGCCTTTGGCAAAGCCACTTGTTGTGCGCTGGGCTTATGCTTTTTTGAGATAGTCAGTAATAGAAAGGATTTCTGTCTTCCCTATCTTTTTCAGTACTAGTAAATCTTTGTCACCTGTTATAAGATGTGAAGCTTTACCGTCTTTTGCTAGAGCTAAAAGAAAATTGTCTTTTGGGTCACGGCATAAGGCGACTTGAGATTTTATTATAATGAAGTCCGCCTTAGTGTTGATCTTCGAAAGAAGGTTTTGGATGTCAACCGGGGAAAAATACTTTTTGAATTTTGGTCGCTGAGTAACTGTAATGAACTCTTCTAGAAGCTCTTTGCTAAATAATAATATTACATGATTGCCTTTCAGTAAGCTATCTAGTTTAGATAAGTCCTTTGTCAGTAAGAAGCTTATCCAAAGATTTGTGTCGATAATTATTCTATGCTTTGCCTTTTGCATAGCGTTTGGCTCTAACTGCTTCTACTTCTTTGGTTATTTGTTCCAGAGTAGGAGGATTAATAGATGCTTTTTTTCTTAGTTGTTTTACAACGGTTAGAAATGGATCCGAAGATGGCATTTCAGTGATAGAAATAAGCTTCATATCAGCAAGATCCTTGAGTAACTTACTTGCCTTAGGGTTTAATATGTCGATTTGGTAAGTCATTTGTTTCAAATATACGATTTTCCCGGTTTTTTGCTTAGCGCACAACGTCCAGGGCTTTGCGCAGGTGGGAAATTCAACAGTGTGTCTGCCTGAACCCTCAGCCGAAGCTAAATGAAAAAGTTGATTATTAGTTCGTTTGCTGATAGCATTCGGTCAGCCCGAACTGCTGTTGAAAGCAGCACAAATGCCGATGTTTATTCCGTCTGCCCCACTTGCACAAAACCACTTGTTAGACGCATTTTAGTTTGAAAATAGCTTTCGTGTCCTGTCGGCGATAGCTGTAAGTGTCTCATTGTTCTTCTGAAAAACGTTATCTCTGTAAGAATTAAATTTGTTTGCTCGTTGAACTAAAGTCAGCTCAGAGTTAGGTGAAAAAAATATCAGTGACAATTCTTGATTTACATCGAGTACACTTTCTAAAAGCTTTTCAAATAAGTCATGATCAACTTTATCAAAATAAAGTTTTAATTCAATTACAGAGGTCTTAAGTAAATTTATCGAAGGCCAAATGTATTCATCTATTTCTTTCTCTGAGAGTTTATTCTGAACAATAGCCCAGATATGAATCTGTTTCCACATTAGCTCAACTGCCGCATAATTTCTAAAGAAATTAGTCAGTGCTGATATTCTGTTTTGTTGATATAGAGTATGATTGATTTCTGCTTTTTTAGACCTGTCATCGAATATTCTTTTGATTAAATAACCTATTGCCAACAAAACTAGTGTCATCTGGCTCCAATAGGTAGTTAATATTTCTTTTAACATTGAATGCTGATTGTCTTAGTTGCGCATAACGGGCAGGGCTTGGCGTTGTTGGGGGATTTGAAAAACGTCCGCCCGGAACTAAAGCCCAATTAAAAAACTTAAGTTGAAGTTAACAACTAAAGGCCAAATTGAAAACCGTCCAGCCCGAACAACTGCTGCCATGTTGCTAATGATTAAGATAACAACGTCCTACCCCAATAACGCCAAACCCAATGTTGCCTGCATGTGCTTAGTCACTAATCCTTGTTGTCCTTGCGATTTAATAAAGGTCTATGCTTTTTTATTAGAAACTCTTCAAGTTCATAGCGTCCAAAGTGTGTCGGATATAATGTTGCTTTGCAAGACTTCAAAAACTCTGTAATTTTTTTGTCTTCTGAAACTTCAAAGTATTTTTTCTTTCCGTTACGTTCTTGCAGGTTAAAGTTTAAAAGTTCTGTCCCAATGTGCCGCCTTAGTACAGAAAAGTATGTTGTGCTGCTATGAGTTTTGTGTCGCTCACAAATGTCTGAACTCTCACCGATATAAATTAATTTGTCAAGTTTGTTTCTCACAATGTAAAGTCCTGCGACACTTTCAGCGTTGCAGTCAAACCAACTACTAAATTTCCCTTGCAAGATTTCCTGTTCAGCTTGTAGCAAAATATCTGTTTTTGCGTTTTGCACTTTGTCCCAAAGACCGTCCTGGTCAGCAACATTGTGTAATTTTCTTTTGTCAAGCTGAAACCTGTTTAAGATTGTTGGTAGATTTGATATTCCAAATTCTTCAATTTCTTTTCGCCCAATGTCTGTCGTGATAGCTTGAACTTTAAATGCTTCAATAGAAATATTACCAATCGCTCTATTTGTCTTTTGCAACTTAATTAAGTTCTTGTAAAAGGTAGAAGTTGTTGGTTTGAATTGTTGCTTTAATCGTTTGCTCAATTCCTTGCCCTCACCAACGTAATAATTTGTCTTGTTATGAGAAATAAGATAGTTGCCAAAACCATTATGGTCGATGTCGCTGAACAGTTGATATGGTCTCGTTTTGAGTTTATACAGTCCATCCGAAAGAATGGTGTCTGAATTATTTTGAGTAAATGTCCAAGTGATTTTTTTCATAAACGGAATGCTCGTTTAGCATTGCAGGCAACACTTAAATATACGCCACACTCCCCTCAAGCTCAGGATCTAACGGGCTATATTTGAGCATCTCAGGATGATACATTTTGTATTGTTGTTACGTCAATACAGATATATTTTTAACATTGCCGGCAAGAAATAATGCTATTATACATAGTGTATTGTTTGCATTGACCTTATGGCTACCAGTCAATCTGCCTGCGTTTCAATAGCTCATCTAAGGGGCTGACAATATAGGTCTTGCATTCTCCAGAACAAATTGCTCTCTCCGCAAAACCTGTTCCTGCTAAAACTGTAAAGCAAAGCCACCTGAACCCCAGACATGGCTGTCTCAGTTCAGTAATTACTGACTGTATCCATTTTTATCAGGCGGGGGGAGGGGGGAGTATGGTGAATGTAGAATTTCTTCTGCATGTTACGAAAAAAATGACGCAATTAATTGGGATACAATCAAGACACAGCACATGAACATTCATCAACAAAGAATCACCTGGTAACTTATCTCGCCATACAGGATGGAACACTGCCAACCATCTACACTAAGAAGCTAACGCAGCAACATGACTACAGCCCTGCAGAAAAGTTAACCAACAGGAAACACTACTCTATGTGTAATATGCCCCCGCCCCTGGCAGAAAACTAACTCGGTTTTCTGCTGCTGATTACCCCCCTTTTCAAGGGCAAAGCTGTTGCTTGGTTTTATCAAGCGCATTGGCTGCATCAGCAGATACAGTGGCATTCCTCTTCTCAGAATAGCCTCCCGAAGCGGGCTGTTGGCTTGGTACAATAGTTCCCCCTTGCCAAAAAGTTCTCAGGCGAGAGACTTTAGGGCAATAAACATCTAAAACACTGGTAGTCAAAGCCCATTTATCTCTCTGTCTCTTCCTGAAATCACTTTACATATTTCGAACTAAATATGTAAACTTGATTAATTATGAAGGTTCCCCAAAAGCAAAAAGGTCGTGAACATGTGTACGAACCTGCCCTAAAGATTGCCCTTGC